>VFQP010000154.1_pt1 | contig 193388 bp, 190 predicted proteins | sample 3512351 | NCBI WGS metagenome assembly VFQP01 (sample SAMN10412372, study PRJNA504923) | tailings metagenome | isolation source: Relicate 1 Philex TSF1 revegetated site | place: Philippines: Tuba, Benguet | collected 2017-08-29 | reverse complement strand
CGGTCGTCGAGGGCGAGGTCAAGAACAAGACCGAGTTCGGTCTGTTCGTCGGCCTCGACGGCGACGTGGACGGCATGGTCCATCTGTCCGATCTCGACTGGAACCGTCCGGGCGAGCAGGTCATCGAGGAGTTCAAGAAGGGCGACATCATCCGCGCCCAGGTCCTCGACGTCGACGTGGAGAAGGAGCGCATCTCGCTCGGCCTCAAGCAGGTCGGTTCCGACCCGTTCGCCGATGCCGGCGAGATCCGCAAGGGCCAGATCGTCACCTGCGAAGTGATCGAGGCGAAGGAAGGCGGTCTCGACGTGAAGATCGTCGGCACCGACCTGACCGCGTTCATCAAGCGCTCGGAACTCGCCCGCGACCGCGGCGACCAGCGTCCCGAGCGTTTCGCCGCCGGCGAGAAGCTCGACGCCCGCGTCACCATGTTCGACCGCAAGGCGCGCAAGGTGCAGGTCTCGATCAAGGCGCTGGAAGTGGCCGAGGAGAAGGAAGCCATGGCCCAGTTCGGCTCGGCCGACTCGGGCGCTTCGCTCGGCGACATCCTCGGCGCGGCCCTCAAGGCCCGCACGACCGACAAGAAGTAAGGCGCCGGGGCCGCAAGGCCCCGCCGTCCACACGAGAAACGAACCCCGCGCGGAGCGATCCGCGCGGGGTTTGTCGTTTCAGCGGGACGGTCTCCTACCCTCCGGGCCCGCTTGCGATTGCAGCGCCGCCGACGCAAACCCGAGTCGGGCAGGGAACTTGAGGCGACCAAAAGAAAACGGCCGCCCCGAGGGACGGCCGTCATCATTTGACGTTCCGGCGGTGGCCGGGATCAGAGGCTGGCCATCGCGCGCGAGACGCGCGTGGAATAGGCCGTGCGGGTGCACGACGAGGCGAGGCCGCGATTGTGCAGGGCGGCCGCGCCGGCATCGCTGCCGCAGCGGCGATAGGCGGCGGCGAGATGGCGCATGCCCCATTCGAGGCCGGCGCCGCAGGAGTTCAGCGCCGAGGCCGGACCCGAATAGCCGAGGCCGCGCGCCGTCGCCGGCTTGATCTGCAGCGGCCCGAGCTCGCCCGCGCGCCCGCGCGCCTGGCACCGCAGGCCGCTCTCGATCCGCGCCACCGCGATGGCGAAGCGCGTGGGAACGCCGTGCCGGGCCGCCGCCGCGGCGACCTGCTGGGCGACCGGCGAGCCGGCGGCGGCGGCCGAAGCGCCAGAACGCCCGGCGGTGCGGCGCGCCATCTGGGCGGGCTGGGCAGCGGCAGCCGAGCCGGCGTTCATCGCGGCCCACGACAGGTTGGCCGGGTCCTCGGAAGCCGAGGCGAAAGCGGGCGACCATGCGGCCAAAGTAAGACCGGTTGCAACAACCCAGCGAAATGCAATGCGACGCGTTTCCGCGGTCATTGAAGCCATATTTTGATGTATCCCTAGTCAATATAGCCGCGGCAACAAAAGCCAGCGGCCGAGGATGATCACCACGGCATCAAGCCGTTACGTCAAACGTAAGACAGGTGATCGGTCAATGATCTTCCAACGAAGATCGACGCGGCCCCTATATTCACAAATCTTTTGCGGTGCAACATCTTTTCTTTCGAGCGAGCACTGCGTCAGTTGCGCGGCGGCCAAGGGGCGGCTAATCGCTGGTGCGAGCGAGGAACCCGCCATGGCCAGTCTGAAAGTCGCGATCGTCCCGGTGACGCCCTTCGAGCAGAACTGCTCGATCGTCTGGGACCAGGACACGATGAAAGCGGCCATCGTCGATCCCGGCGGCGACCTGCCCCGCATCCAGGGCGCCATCGCCGACCTCAAGGTGACCCCCGAGAAGATCCTCATCACCCACGGCCATATCGACCATGCGGGCGGCGCCGCGGAACTCGCAGAACTGCTCGCCATCCCGATCGAGGGCTCGCACGAGGCCGACGCGCCGCTCCTCGCCAACCTGCCGAGCCAGGCAGAGCGCTTCGGGCTCGAGGGCGTGCGCGCCATGACGCCGACGCGCTGGCTGAAAGAGGGCGACACGGTCACCGTCGGCGGCCTGACCTTCGACGTGCTTCACGTGCCGGGCCATGCCCCCGGCCACGTCATCTTCATTCACCGCCCCTCGGAATTCGCCCTCGTCGGCGATACGGTGTTCCAGGGCTCGGTCGGCCGCACCGACCTGCCGGGCGGCGACCACGACCTGCTGATCCGCGGCATCAAGGAGAAGATCCTGCCGCTCGGCGACGATTTCACGGTACTGCCGGGCCACGGACCGGCCACCACGCTGGAACGCGAGCGCAAGACCAACCCGTTCCTGCAGTAGGTTCGGACTGAGAATTCAGGCGCGCGCTGGACATCGGCAGCGACGTCCCTACATCAGTTCTGCGCCAGACAGCCGCAGCCGTGATCCTGGAAGACCCCTTGCATACGGGTTTTTCCTTATGCAAGCTGACATACCGGAGAAACAGTTCGTCTGGTAGTTGGCGAGGGATGCGCGGACGGTTTCGCGCCGAACGCGTATCGGAATTGTCTTGTTCAAATCAGCCGTCACATTCGCCCGCGAGCAGATCGGTCTGAAGCGGATTCTGCTCGTGGTCGCCGCGGCCATGCTGGCCATCGCCGGCTATGTGCTCTTCACCAAGCTGCGCGTCATCGACTGGAGCAAGGTCTGGGAGGCGATCAGCCAGATCGGCCCGACCACGCTGATCGTCGCCGGCCTCTTCACGGTCGCCGCCTACACGACCCTGACGGTCTACGATTATTTCGCCACGCGCACGATCGGCCGCGACGACATCCCCTACCCAGCCTGCGCCATCGGCTCCTTCACCAGCTATTCGATCGCGCACAATCTCGGCGCGACGGTGTTCACCGCCGCCGTCGTCCGCTACCTCGTCTATTCGCGCTACCAGATCACCGGGCCGCAGGTGGTGAAGATCTGCTTCATCGCAGGCCTCACCTTCTGGCTCGGCAATGCCACCGTGCTCGGCCTCGGCTTCGTGCTGGAGCCGGAAGTCGTCACCCCGGTCGTCGAGCAGATCGGCATCGGCGGCAATGTCGTCCGCATCGTCGGCTTCGTGATCCTTGCCGCGCTCGTGGGCTGGCTCATCTTCGTCGCCGTGCCCCGGCAGTTCGGCTCGGGCGCCTGGGTCATCAAGCTGCCGAGCGCCAAGCTCACCGGCCTGCAGATGGTCATCGGCGTGGTGGACCTCGCCTGCTGCTCGGCCATCCTCTACGTGCTGCTGATGGCCATGCCGAATGCGCCGCCGGCGCCCTTCGTGGCCGTCGCGGTCATCTTCTGCTCGGCCATGCTGCTGGGCTTCGCCACCCACGCACCGGGCGCCGCCGGTGCCTTCGAGGCGACGCTGCTCGTCGCGCTGCCGCCGCTCGGCTTCACCGCCGAGGCCGTGGTCGCCGCCTTCATCCTGTTCCGACTCTACTATTTCATCGGCCCGTTCATCCTCGCCCTGCTGCTCGTAGCGATCCGGGAACTGGCGAGCGGCCACGGCTCGCTCGACCACCTGAAGGAGAGCATGGCGGTGATCCGTCAGGCCGAGGCGCAGCAGGAAGCCGCCAAGGAAGCGGCCAAGCAGGGCGCCAAGCCCCGACCCGCCGAGTAACGGCTTACGCCCGCCTGCCTGATCGCCGGCGAACTTCCACGCTTCCTTGAATCGCGGAACCTCGCCAGTTCCTTGTTCAATCGCATTTTCTTCACGCGAACCGTTACCCACTTCGCTCGAAAATGCTCTAGAACGCCCCGATCCCTTCATGGAGCGGCGGCGCATGGCCAAGATCCTCGTCTTCTCCGGCTCCATCCGGACCGGCTCGTTCAACGCGAAGCTGGCCGCCGTGGCGGCGGCCGAACTCGCCCGCCTCGACGCCGAGGTGACGCACATCTCGCTCGCCGACTATCCGATGCCGATCTACGACGGCGACCTGGAGGCGGCCGAGGGCCAGCCGGAGAACGCCCTGAAGCTGAAGCGTCAGTTCTGCGCGCATCAGGGCATTCTCATTGCGAGCCCGGAATACAATGCCGGCGTGACGCCGCTGCTGAAGAACACCATCGACTGGATCAGCCGCGTGCGCGAACAGGGCGAGGCGCCGCTCGCGGCCTATCACGGGCGCGTCTTCGCGGTGTGTTCGGCCTCGCCCGGCGGTTTCGGCGGCATCCGCTCGCAGATCGCCGTGCGCCAGTCGCTGTCGCTCGGCTGCGGCGCGCTGGTCATTCCCGAGACCTGCTCGGTATCGGCCGCACACCAGGCCTTTGACGAATCCGGCAATCTCAGGGATGAGCGGACCCGCGGCACGCTCACCGCCTGCTGCCAATCGCTGATCGACAAGGCCCGGACGCTGATCTGATGACGCCGACCGCCAATTTCGACCCGCGCGAGAAACTATTCGTCGCGCTCGACCTGCCGAGCGTGGCCGAGGCCGAGAAGCTGGTCGCCACCCTCGGCGACACGGTCAACCACTACAAGATCGGCTACCGGCTCGGTTATGCGGGCGGCCTCGCCTTCGGGCGCGAGCTTGCCGCCTCCGGCAAGACCGTGTTCTTCGACCTCAAGCTGCACGACATCGACAACACGGTGCGCGAGGGCGTTGCCTCCATCGTCGAGACCGGAGCGCATTACCTGACCGTCCACGCCTATCCGCAGACCGTGCGCGCGGCGGTAGCCGGCCGCGAGGGCTCCAGCCTGAAGATCCTCGCCGTCACCATCCTGACCTCGTGGAACGATGTCGACTGTGCCGAGGCCGGCTATGCCGGCACCGTCGCGACCCTCGTGCCTTCCAAGGCGCAGCAGGCGGTGGCGCTCGGCGCCCACGGCATCGTCTGCTCGGCGATGGAAACGCAGGCGCTACGCGCTTCCGGCATTCGCGAGCACATCGATCTGGTGACGCCCGGCATCCGCCCGGCGGGCGCCGATATCGGCGACCAGAAGCGCGTCGTGACGCCGCGCGACGCGATCCTTGGCGGGGCGAGCCGCCTCGTTGTCGGCCGGCCGATCACGGCGGCTGCCGATCCCGTGACCGTCGCCAACGATATTTTGAACGACATAGCTGCCGCTCAAGGGGTAAATGGTTCTTAACATTTGCGATGCGATAACTATGTTTGCGACGCATTCAACCCAGCCGCCATTCTCAAGCCGGCGGCCGCGATGAAAGGCGAGTCCATGAAGCGGCCCGACGCCCCTCGTCGACTGAGCACGATCGAAACCCTGCTGACGGCCATCGTCGGCGTCGGCGGCGGGATCATCCTGTCGCTTTACAGCTTCATCCAGCTCCGCACGGCGTGGATGGAGGGCACCGTCGCTTTCGGCGGGCGCAATGCCATCGACCTCGACTACGAGTCCGAGCCCCTGAGCTATATCGTCGCGATGTCGGCGCTCTATCCGGCGGCGATCGTCTGCGGCATAGGACTCGCGGTCACCAGCGCCATCATCCTGATGCGCCAGCGCGAACTCGCGCGTCAGAAGCATCTGCGCAAGCCACGCTGAACCCGCTCGAAAAGCCGGGACGCCGCGGGGCCTCAGCGGGCCGTGCTTGCGTTCGGGCCTGACGGGGTCTACCTCAACGGCTCGCGGCATCGGTCCGCGCCGCCACGCCGGATGAGGAGCCCATGCCGCTCGAAACCGATGCTGTCCTCGATCGCCGCCTTCTGCGCCGCAAGCTGACCTTCTGGCGCGTCCTCGCGGTGCTGATCGCGATCGGCGGCCTGTCGGCGGCCGGCTATTTCGGCGCCCAGCGGTTCGGCCTGCTTCCAGGCGCGCAGCACGTGGCGCGCATCGAGGTCCGCGGCGTGATCGGCTCCAGCGCCGACACGGTGCGCATGATCGAGGCCATCGGCCGCAACGCGAACGTGCGCGCCCTTGTGGTGACCATCGACTCGCCGGGCGGCACGGTCGCCGGCTCGGAGGCGCTGCATACCGCCATCCGCCGGGTCGCGGCGACGAAGCCGACTGTGGCCGTGGTCGAGGGCACGGCGGCGTCCGGTGGCTATATCGCCGCGCTCGCCACCGACCACATCGTCTCGCGCGAGACATCCATCACCGGCTCCATCGGCGTCATCGCCCAGTTCCCGAATGTCGCGCGGCTCCTGGAGACCTGGGGCGTGCGCGTCGAAGCCATCCGCTCCGCGCCGCTGAAGGCGGCGCCGAGCGGGGTCGAGCCGACCAGCCCCGAGGCGCTCGCCGCCGTGCGCGAGATCGTCACGGACAGCTATGGCTGGTTCCAGCGGCTGGTAAAGGATCGCCGAAGCCTCTCGGACGAGGAACTGCGCGTCGTTTCCGACGGACGCATCTTCATCGGCCGGCGCGCGCAGGAGCTGAAGCTGATCGACCGCATCGGCGGCGAGGCCGAGGCGCGCGCCTGGCTCTCGACGCGTGGCGTGCCGACGAACATGGCGATCCGCCTCTATCGTCCGGCGCGGCAGGGGAGCTTCTCGCTGCTGACCTCGATGACCGCCTCGGCGGTCGAAGCGGTGGGGCTCGCCGACTGGGCCGAGCGGCTGCGCGCCTCCAGCATCGTGACGCAGGTCGAGCGCTCGGCGCTTGACGGTCTCCTGGCCGTCTGGCAGCCTCCAACCCCATGATCCATTTCACGAAATTGATGACGACCCCGGCCCGCGCGGAAACTGGCACATGATCAAGTCCGAACTCGTCCAGAAGATCGCCGAACAGAATCCGCAGCTCTATCAGCGCGATGTCGAGAACATCGTGAACGCGATCCTGGACGAGATCGTCGGCGCGCTCGCCCGCGGCGACCGGGTCGAACTGCGCGGCTTCGGCGCCTTCTCGGTCAAGGCGCGGAATGCGCGCGTCGGGCGCAACCCGCGCACGGGCGCGCATGTGGCGGTCGAGGACAAGGTCGTGCCCTTCTTCAAGACGGGCAAGGAAATGCGCGAGCGGCTGAACAAGGGCGCCTGACCATGGTCAAGCGCATCGTCAACTGGCTGGTCCTGCTGCCCGTCGCCATCGTCAGCGTCGTGGTGGCGGTCGCCAACCGCGCGTCGGTCACGGTGTCGCTCGATCCCTTCGGCCGCGAGCTCTCGCCGCTCTCCTTCACCGCGCCGCTGTTCGCCGTCGTGCTGCTCGCCATGATGCTCGGCGTGATCATCGGCGGATTTGCCGTCTGGTGGAAGCAGGGCCGCTATCGCAAGCGCTGCCGGCAGGCCGAGAGCGAACTCGCGGCCGCCCGCGCCGATGCCGAGCGCCTGCGCCAGGAACTCGGGCGCGGCACGGCCGAGACCTCCGGCGGTCCCCTCGCCTTCTTCAACCGCCCGGCGGCCTGATCCTCCCATGCGCATCGTCAATGCCGGCGAGGTCACCGCCGCCCTCACCTATCCCGCGCTCGTGGACGCGCTCGCGGATGCCTTCCGCGGCGATGTGACGGTGCCGCTGCGCCACCATCACCGCATCGCGCAGCCGGACGGCGTGCCCGAAGCCATGCTGCTGCTGATGCCGGCCTGGACGGAGGCCGGGGACAATGCCTTCGTCGGCACCAAGATCGTCTCGGTCTATCCGGGCAACGGCACGAAGAACCTGCCGTCGATCTATGGCAGCTACATTCTGGCCAATGGCGAGACCGGCGCGCCGCTGGCGGTGCTCGACGGCACGGCGCTGACCGTCTGGCGCACGGCCTGCGCCAGCGCGCTTGCCTCGCGCTACCTGTCGCGCAAGGACGCATCGCGCATGGTCATGGTCGGCGCGGGCGCGCTCGCCCCGCACCTGATCCGCGCCCATGCCGCCATCCGGCCGATCCGCCACGTCACGATCTGGAACCGGTCGCGCGACAAGGCCTCTGCCCTCGTCGAAGGGCTGGAGGGCACGCTGCCCGGCGTCACCTTCGCTACCGCCAGCGATCTCCAGGGCGCGGTGGGGCAAGCCGATATCGTCACCTGCGCGACCATTTCCTCCGAACCGATCGTCGAGGGCGCCTGGCTGAAGCCGGGCACCCATCTCGACCTCGTCGGCGGCTATACGCCGACCATGCGCGAGGCCGACGACGAGGCCGTGCGCCGCGCCAGCCTGTTCGTCGATACCCGCACCGGCGGTCTCAAGGAGGCCGGCGACATCGTTGATCCGATCAGGCGCGGCGTCATCGCGGAAGCCGACGTGAAGGCCGATCTGTTCGACCTGACGCGCGGTGTCCATGCCGGCCGCGCGTCGGCGGACGAGATAACGCTGTTCAAATCCGTCGGCACGGCGCTCGAAGACCTCGCCGCCGCCATGCTGGTGTGGCGCTCGCTGCCGGTCTAAAGGCTAGCGATGCCCCTGCTGATCAAGATCTGCGGCATCACCACGATGGCCGCCATGGACGCTGCGCTCGACGCGGGCGCGGACATGGTCGGCGTCGTGTTCTTTCCGAAGAGTCCGCGCAACGTATCGCTCGCCACCGGATGCACATTGGCGGGGCGGACCTGCGGCCGGGCGGGCGTGGTGGCGCTGACCGTGGACCCGGACGACGAATTTCTGGCCGCCATCGCCGCCAACCTGAAGCCGGACATGGTCCAGTTGCACGGCCACGAGACGCCGGAGCGCGTCGCGGATATCCGCGCGCGGTTCAAGCTGCGCGTGATGAAGGCCGTCGGGGTCGCGGAAGCTGCCGATCTCGCCGCGATACCGGCCTATGCAGCCGTGTCCGACATGCTGCTGGTCGACGCCAAGCCTCCGAAGACAGCCGAGGCCCTGCCCGGCGGCAACGGCCTCACCTTCGACTGGCGGCTCGTCGCCGGCCTTGACCCCGGGCGCCCGGTCATGCTTTCGGGAGGCCTCCATGCCGGCAATGTCGCTGACGCGATCCGACTGACCCGCCTTTCCGGCGTGGACGTGTCCTCCGGCGTCGAAAGCAGGCCGGGCGTCAAGGACCCCGACAAGATCAGGGCCTTCGTGGCCGCAGCCCGCGCGAGCGTCGCTGAGGGAGACAGGTGATGAACGCTCCGGCCAAGCTCAATCCGGCTAAGCCCAATTCGCTCCGTTCCGGGCCCGACGAGGACGGCAAGTTCGGCATCTATGGCGGCCGCTTCGTCGCCGAGACGCTGATGCCCAACATCCTCGCGCTGGAGCAGGCCTATAACGAGGCCAAGGCCGATCCGGCCTATGCCGCGGAGATGGCCGGCCACCTGACCCACTATGTCGGCCGCCCCTCGCCGCTCTATTTCGCCGAGCGGCTGACCGAGCATCTCGGGGGCGCGAAAATCTACCTGAAGCGCGAGGAGCTGAACCACACCGGCTCGCACAAGGTGAACAACGTCCTCGGCCAGATCCTGCTCGCCCGGCGCATGGGCAAGAAGCGGATCATCGCCGAGACGGGCGCGGGCCAGCACGGCGTCGCCACCGCCACGCTCTGCGCCCGGTTCGGCCTCGAATGCATCGTCTATATGGGCGCGGTCGACGTCGCCCGGCAGGCGCCGAACGTCTTCCGCATGAAGATGCTGGGCGCGACCGTCGTGCCGGTCCAGTCGGGCGCCAAGACGCTCAAGGACGCCATGAACGAGGCGCTGCGCGACTGGGTGACCAATGTCGACAGCACGTTCTACTGCATCGGTACCGTGGCCGGGCCGCACCCCTACCCGTCCATGGTGCGCGACTTCCAGTCGGTCATCGGCGACGAGACGCGCGAGCAGATGCAGGCCGCCGAAGGCCGCCTGCCGGACAGCCTCATCGCCTGCGTCGGCGGCGGCTCAAATGCCATCGGCCTGTTCCACCCCTTCCTCGACGACCCGTCGGTGGAAATCTACGGCGTCGAGGCGGCCGGCCACGGGCTGGACAAGCTGCATGCCGCCTCCATTTCCGGCGGCCGCCCGGGCGTCCTGCACGGCAACCGCACCTATCTGCTGATGGACGATGACGGGCAGATCCAGGAAGGCCATTCGATCTCGGCCGGCCTCGACTATCCCGGCATCGGCCCGGAGCATTCCTGGCTGAACGATGTCGGCCGGGTGAAGTATCTCTCCGCCACCGACGACGAGGCGCTTGAAGCCTTCCAGCTCCTGTCAAAGATCGAGGGCATCATTCCGGCGCTGGAATGCGCCCATGCCCTCGCCAAGGTCGCGGAGCTGGCGCCGAACAAGCCGAAGGACCATCTGATGGTCGTCAACCTCTCCGGCCGGGGCGACAAGGACGTGCCGCAGGTCGCCGAAATACTGGGAACCGCGCTGTGAGCACCCGCCTCGACACCCGTTTCGCCGCGCTTTCCGGTGAAGGCCGCGCCGGCCTCGTCACCTATGTCATGGCCGGAGACCCCGACCGCGAGACGGCGCGCGCCATCATGAAGGCCCTGCCAGGGGCAGGCGCCGACGTGATCGAGTTCGGCATGCCCTTCACCGATCCGATGGCCGACGGACCCTCCGTGCAGGCGGCGGGCCTTCGCTCGCTTCACGGCGGCCAGACGCTGAAGAAGACGCTAGAGGATGTTGCGGCGTTCCGCGAAGGCGACCGGGACACGCCCATCGTCCTGATGGGCTACTACAACCCGATCTACATTTACGGCGTCGAGACATTCCTCGCCGACGCGAAGGCGGCCGGCATCGACGGCCTGATCGTCGTCGATCTGCCGCCCGAGGAAGATGCCGAGCTCTGCCTGCCGGCGCTGAAGGCGGGCCTCAACTTCATCCGCCTCGCGACCCCGACCACCGACGAGAAGCGGCTTCCGACCGTGCTCGGCAACACGTCGGGCTTCGTCTACTACGTGTCGATCACCGGCATTACCGGCGCTGCGACCCCGGACTTCGGCAAGACCGCCGAGGCTGTCGCGCGCATCAAGAAGCACACGGCCCTGCCGGTCGCGGTCGGGTTCGGCGTGAAGAATGCCGAGCATGCGGGCGCGGTCGCGCGCGGGGCGGACGCCGTGGTCGTCGGCTCGGCGCTGGTCGATGCCGTGAAGGGTTCGCTGGACGATCAGGGCAAGGCGACCGGCCGCACGGTCGGGGCCGTCGCCGACCTCGTCGCCTCGCTCGCCGCCGGCGTGCGCGGCGCGCGCCAGGCCGCCGAGTAATCTCCGCCGAACAAAGGCCGCGTTTCCGCGGCATCTGACGTCTTCAACGCCTGTCGACTTCTTCCGCCTTCGGAGACCGAGCCATGAACTGGATCACCGACGTTCTTCCTCCGAAGATCCGCTCGTTCCTGAAGCGGGATACTCCGGAGAACCTGTGGATCAAGTGCCCGGAGACCGGGCAGATGGTGTTTCACAAGGACCTGGAGACGAACCTCTTCGTCATCCCGGGCTCCGGGGTCCATATGCGCATGGGCTCGACGGCGCGGCTGAAATCGCTGTTCGACAACGGAACCTGGATCGATGTCTCGCTGCCCGATGCGCCCATCGACCCGCTGAAATTCCGCGACGAGAAGCGCTATGTCGACCGCCTGAGGGACGCCAAGGCGAAGACCGGCATGCCCGACGCCATCAAGGTCGGCTACGGCAAGCTCGACGGCCTCGGCGTGACGGTCGCCGTGCAGGACATGGACTTCATGGCCGGCTCGCTCGGCACGGCCGCGGGCGAGGCCATCGTGCGCGGCATGATGACCGCCGTCGAGAAGAAGACGCCCTTCATCATCTTCACGGCGTCCGGCGGCGCGCGCATGCAGGAGGGCATCCTGTCGCTCATGCAGATGCCGCGGACGACGGTCGCCGTTCAGGCGCTGCGCGACAACAAGCTGCCCTACATCGTGGTGCTGACCAACCCGACGACCGGCGGCGTCACCGCGAGCTACGCCATGCTCGGCGATGTCCATATCGCCGAGCCCGGCGCGCTGGTCGGGTTCGCCGGCCCGCGCGTCATCGAGCAGACCATCCGCGAGAAGCTGCCCGAGGGCTTCCAGCGGGCCGAATATCTCAAGGATCACGGCATGGTCGACATGGTCGTCCACCGGCACGATCTGCGCGACACGCTGGCGCGCCTCTGCCGGGTGCTGACCAAGGCGCCGCCTAGGATCGTCGAAGCGCCCCTGCCGTCCACGGAGGTCGCGGTCGCCGGCTGAGGCGGCCGACGCCCGCCTCGCCGTTCTTTCCTTGCCTGCTCCGGCCTGATCCATGACGGTTGACGCTCCCGCCATCGCCGAAATTCTCGAGCGGCTGACCAAGCTTCACCCGAAGCTGATCGACCTGTCGCTCGACCGCATGCAAACGGCGCTCGCGCGCCTCGGCGACCCGCATCTCAAGCTGCCGCCGGTCATCCACGTCGCCGGTACCAACGGCAAGGGGTCGACCTCCGCCTTCGCGCGCGCCTTCCTCGAAGCCTCGGGCCGGAGGGTCCACGTCTATTCATCGCCGCATCTCGTGCGGTTCAACGAGCGGTTCCGCCTCGGCGCGGAGGGCGGCGGGCGGCTGGTGGACGATGCGGCGCTTGCCGACGTGCTGCTGGAGGTCGAACGCCGGAACGAGGGCCGGCCGATCACGCAGTTCGAGATCACCACCATCGCGGGCCTCGCCCTGTTCGCGCAGCAACCGGCGGACGCCGTCGTGCTGGAGGTCGGCATGGGCGGGCGGTTCGACGCGACCAATGTCGTGCCGCGCCCGGCCGTCTCGGTGATCACGCCGGTCTCCATGGACCACGCGGAATATCTCGGCGACACCGTGGCGAAGATCGCGGGTGAGAAGGCCGGCATCCTCAAGCGCGGCCGTCCCGCGGTGATCGCCCGCCAGACGCCGGAGGCCATGGCGGTCATCGAGGCCGCTGCCGATGCGTCGCGCTCACGCCTGCTCGTCTCGGGCCTCGACTGGTTCGCGCGGCCGGAGAACGGCCGCTTCGTCTTCCAGGACGAGGACGGGCTGATCGACGCGCCGCCGCCGCGATTGGCAGGCGCCCACCAGTACGAGAATGCCGGCGCCGCGCTGATGGCGGTGAAGGCAGCCGGCTTCGCCGTTTCCGAGGCCGAGGTCGTGCGTGGACTGACCAGCGTCGAATGGCCGGCGCGACTGCAGCGCCTCACCGGCGATGTGGCAAGGGCCCTGCCTGAAGGCGCCGAGGTCTGGCTCGACGGCGGGCACAATCCTGGCGGCGGCGAGGTTCTGGCCGAGGCAATCCGCGCCATGGATGCGCGCAGCCCCCGGCCGCTGGTCATGGTGGCCGGCATGCTGTCGACCAAGGACCCCCGCGGCTTCCTGGAGCATTTCACGGGGTTCAAACCGAAGCTGCATGCCGCCCCCTTCGCCTATCCGGCGGCACTGGGGGCGGAAGCACTGGCCGAGGCGGCCCGCTCGCTCGGCATCGATGCAAGAGCCGAAGCGAGCCTCGAGGCCGCGTTGGCCGCGATCAACGCGCAGGACTGGCCGACACCGCCGCGCGTGCTGATCACCGGCAGCCTCTATCTCGCCGGCGAGGTTCTGGCGCAGGACGGCTGGGAGCCGCGCTGACACTTTGGGAACTGCCGGTGGCGCCCCTCGTTGTCTTCCAGACGAGGAGGCCCGCCATGGACGACCCCGACCAGACAGCCCCTGCCCCGCGCGACGACGGCTCCGTCCCGCCGAAGCGGCCGACCCCGCGCGAGGTGCGCGAGATGGCCACCGGCAACCAGCGCGCCGAGCCGCCAAAACCGCGAAAGGCGAAGGCGATCGAGGTCGAGGACCTCAACGCCGCCAACGATAAATAAGTCCGTTCAGTCTGTCGTGCGCATCGACCAGGTGGCATGGCGCACGCCGACCACCTTTTCGAGCGCGGCGACGACTTCGTCGAGTTCCGCACCCTCCGCCGTCGAGGCGGCGAGCGTGACGGTCAGCTCGATCCGGTCCTCGGCGCGCTCTTCCGTCTCCGTCTCGCGCACCGCGTAATTCTTGGCGTCGAGCCGCTCCATCAGCATCTCCCGCGCGGTCGGCAGGGCTTCCGGCGATGTGGTGATCTGGATCTCGTAGGTCGCCTCGGTCGCCGTCTCATGCAGCGGCTGGCGGTTGATGGCGTTGACCAGCGGCCGCAGCGCGGTGTTGGCAGCCAGGACGAACAGCGCGATCAGCAGCGCCTCGGCGATCCGGTCCGCGCCCGCTGAAGCGCCGACCGCCGCCGAGCCCCAGAGCGTCGCCGCCGTATTGAGGCCGCGGATGTTCAGCCCCTCCTTCATGATGACGCCGGCGCCGAGAAAGCCGATGCCTGAGACGACATAGGCGAGCACATGGGCCGCCGAGGCATTGCCGTTGAGCCGCATGCCGATATCCACGAAGGCCGCCGCGCCCACCGCCACGAGAACGGTGGTGCGCAGGCCGGCAGACCGCTGGCGATACTGCCGCTCCGCACCGATGGCCGTGCCCAGCAGGAAGGCCGCGCCGAGGCTGATGAGCGAATTGACGAACTGGACGGCGTCGAAATTGGCGATGGCGGCGATGGTCATGGCAGTGATATCCGGGGCGGGGCGTCCCCACGCATGGGAACGCGCCGTTTCATGACGTCCGCGTGACGGTCTAGAGCAGCGTGCCGCTCAGGATCACCGCAGCGACACTGAAATAGATCACCAGGCCGGTGAAATCGACGAGCGTGGCGACGAAGGGCGCCGACGCGATGGCCGGATCGAATCCGAGACGCTTCAGGATGAACGGCAGCATCGCGCCGCACATGGAGCCGAAGGTGACGATGCCGAGCAGCGCAGCGGCGACGGTCAGGCCGACGAGAAGCCAGTGCGGCCCGTGATCGTAGATGCCGAAATGTTGCCAGGCAGCGATGCGCACGAAACCGATCAGCCCGAGTATCGCGCCCAGCGTGATGCCCGAGGGCAGTTCGCGCAGGAAGACGCGCCACCAGTCGCGAAGCGTCACCTCCTGCAGCGCCAGCGCGCGGATGAGCAGGGATGCCGCCTGGGAGCCCGAATTGCCGCCGGAGCTCATGATCAGCGGGATGAACAGGGAGAGCACGATGGCCTTCTCGAGCTCCCCCTGGAAGCCCTGCATCGCGGTTACGGTCAGCATCTCGCCGACCAGCAGGATGGAGAGCCAGCCCGCGCGCTTGCGGATCATGTGCCAGAAGCCGGCGTCGCGGTAGGACTCTCCGACCGCCGCCATGCCGCCCATGCGCTGCACCTGCTCGGTGTCGCGCTCGACCATGGCGTCGATCACGTCGTCGACCGTGACGATGCCGATGAGGTGGCTGCGGCTGTCGACCACGGGCACGGCGAGCAGGTCGTAACGCGAGATCAGGCGGATCGCCTCCTCCCGGGGGGCCTGCGCCGAGACGGAGACAAGCCTGCGGGCAGGCGCGGCGGTGAGCACGTTGGCGTGCGGATCGCCCGAGATCAGCCGGCGCAGCGGCACGGCGTGGACGAGGGTCTGCTTCACGGGATCGGTGACGAAGACCGCATAGACCGTCTCGCGGGTGCGTTCGACCATGCGGATATGATGGAGCACCTGCGCAATCGTCCAGTTGGACGGCACCGAGACGAACTCCGTCGTCATGATCGAGCCGGCCGTCCCCTCGGGGTAGGCGAGCAGACGATCGAGCGTCGCGCGGTTCTCGCGGTCGAGGCGCCCGAGAAGGTCGGAGCGGACCTCCTCTTCCATTTCCTTGAGCACGTCGGCGGCGCGGTCCGCCGACATGCCGGCGAGCAGCGGCGCGGCCTGGTCCCGCGGCAGCAGCGCGAGCATCTCGCTGGCCTGGTCGAGCGAGGGCTGGTCCAGCGTCTCGACCGCGCGCTCGGCCGGCATGAGCGCGAGCACGGCGGCTGCCTCCTCCGGCTCCATCGCGTCGAGGGCGTCAGCGATATCAGGGGCCGATTCCTCGGCGAAGCTGCGCGCCAGCACGGCCGCATCGAACACGGCATCCTCGTCGCGCACGAGGGTCGCTTGGGTATTGTCGTTCATGGCTCGTCTCCGGGTCGACGCCTGCCGTCGGCAGCGGACCCGGCGAGCCGATCACATGCGATCAGCCCGGCGGGCGGCGTCCGACGGCGAACACGGTCGACTGTGACTGTCGCTGGGCATGGGTGATCGGTTCCGGTGAGGCGCCGGCGCGGAAAGGGGCATTGCCCGCGGAACGCGACGACACGCTGTGCCCATGCACCCGTGCAGCGGCCGGGTCAAGGGCAAAAGCACGGACGCCGGCAGAGCCGTCAGAAGGAGCGGCGGAACGAGAAGAGATCGCTGTCGGGGTCGCCCCTGCCCGCGATCAGGCTATGCAGGATCTGCGCCGCCATCATCGAGAAGGTGATGCCGTTGCCGCCATAGCCGAGCACGGCATAGCAGCCGGCGAGACCCGGCACCGAACCGATGGAGGGCGTGCCGGTGACCGATGCGCCGAAGCTGCCGCACCAGGCACGCTCGGCAGCGGGGCCGATGCCAGGCAAGAGCTTGCCTAGCTTGGCCTCGATGGCGGCGACCTTGGCCGGCAGAAGGGCGTCCCGGCTGGCCTCGTCCGAGAAATCCTCGTCCTCGCCCCCGCAGATGATCTGGCCGCCGGGTCCGCGGCGCAGGTAGAGATAAGGGTCGGAAGCCTCCCAGACGAAGGGCATGTCGGGCGGCGTGGCGCGCGGTTGCGCCCGCGTGGCGATGCAGAAGGTCGAGACGATGCGGTGGCCCTTGCGCGGCACGCGCTTCGGCAGTTCGTAGCCCGTGGCGAAAACGAGATGGCGCGCGCGCACCACCGGGCCGTCTGCGGTCGCAGCCTGGACCATGGCACCGGCGGTTTCGACGGCGACGACCTCGGCGGGCGCGTGCAGGCTGGCGCCACGGCCGAGGGCGGCGTTGAGGAAGCCGGCGGCCAGACGGCGCGGATCGGCGGCGAGATTATCGAAGCCGAGAATGGCCGCGCGGGGGCTGAGGCCGTGGCGTTCCGCGACTTCGCCAGGCTTGAGAAAGGCCACCTCGAAGCCCGCCTGCCGGCGCGCCGCGCATTCCAGCCGCAGCGCATCGGCATCGAGCACGTCCCCCGCAAGGTAGAGCGTGTCGCGGTTCGCCACATCCGCCGCGATGCCGAGCCAGCGTGCGCGCTCGCGCAGGGCATCGACCGCCAGTTTCGAGCGCCGCCAGATCCGCTCGGCGCGCGTGATGCCGATGCGGGCGGAGAGTTCGGTCAACGGCGTATCGACTTCGTATTGCAGCAGCGCGGTCGATGCGGGCGTCGACCCTTTCAAAGGCCCGCGCCGGTCAAGGATGATCACCGAAAGCCCGGCCCCGGTCAGCGTATCGGCCACCATCGCGCCGGATATGCCGGCACCGACGATGACCACGTCGGCCTGCGCGTCGCGCATGAGCCGCGTATAGGGAATGGCCGGCAATGGACGCGACATCCAGATCGACCGGCCCGTGCGGAGGTCTTTGGTATGGGTGGCAGACACGCGCGTCTCCTGGCGATGCGCAGCCTCCCTGCGACTTCCCCGCGCAAGGGCAATGCGGCAGCGCGCGCCATGTTCCCGACGGGCCTGATCAGCCGGCCAGCCCACCCGCAACGGTACGCAGACCTGCCCAGAGCGCATGGCGCAGCCGACGCCACCAGGGTTCGGGCGCCGGGCCGGGGCCGGGCGGCATGGTGGCGCCGGGCGACGGCGGCTGTTCCAGCACGCCGACCAGAATCTCGCCATCGGTGAAATAGCGGTCGCCGCCGCCATTGCGGCCGACAAGCGTCGGGCCGGAGCCCGGCAGGCGATAGGTGGCGGCAATGAAGCGCGCATCCGCGAGCGAGGCCATCAGCGCCTCGCGCTCGGCATCGAGATCGGGGCCGATATGATGGGTGATCTGGCCGGTATAGCGGCTGATTCCGACGCTGCGGTCGAAGCTGACCGCGCCGAGGAACAGCGGGTGTCCCTCGGCCCCGCGATCAAGCGCGCGCCAGAAGCGGACATGGTGCCGCCGGTCCGCCGAGCCGCCGACCAGCTTTTCGAAGGCGAGGTCCTGCGCTCGTCCCTCGAACAGGAGCGTCGACACAGGCGCGTCCGGATAGGGCCGGTCGAGGATGACGGACAGCCCGATGCCGACCGCCGAGCGCCAGGTGATCGGATCCGCCGGCCGCCAGCCCGCCGCGAGCATGGCGCGCACCAGCAGGTCCTGCGGCCCGGCCAACCCGACATTGATGGGGTCGCCGGGAATGCCGGAGGTCGTGGTGGTGACCATCGGCCGGCCGGCAAGCCCGGGCTGGCGCTCGTAGCTCGCCCAGATGTCGGGAACGAGCAGATAGGCGAGGACGAGGTAGAGCGCGGCCAGGATTGCTACCAGTCTCCCCCACCGCCTCAGCCGTCCCGATACCGCCGCCATCCCGATCCTCCGGGCAGCAGCAAATCAGCCGATTGCGGCAAAGGCCAGCGGACCATGCGGGAACCGACATCGCGGCCAACGCGGATTTCTGGTCTCATGACGAGATGAGATTCCGTGTTCCCTGCCTGCCTGTCCTTGTGACCGGCGCTGTGATGGCGATCTGCCAGCCGGCCATCGGGCAGCCGCTCTCATCGGTAGACGCCGCTGCTCTCGACCGGCTCTGCCGCGAGACGGCGCGAGGGCCGCTCTCGCCCGCCGCCATTGCCATTGCCGCGACAGCGGAGCGGGAGCATCAGAGCTTCGGCGGCCACGTCATCGACCGCGACGGGCGGATGCTGCGCTTCGGCGCGGTGGAGGCCGATGCCTGGCGCGACGAGACGGCCGGACGGCCCGTGCCGTGGCGGCAGGTGATCCGCTACTGGGAAACGCTCGGCGGCCTCGGCGAGGGGCCGCTGGGGCTGCGGCGCCATCCCGGCCTCGAACGCCATGCCGACGCCCCCGGCGGCGGCGACCTCGTGCCGCTGGCGCAGGCGCTGGAGCGGCTCCGCACCGCGAACCTGCCGGAAGCCGGGCGCGAGGCGCTCATGCAGGCGGCGTTCCGCGCCGCCGTCACGGACATCCCGTGGTCGGCGGCTTTCGTCTCCCACGTCGTGCTGAATGCGGGCGTGCCGCGCCTCGGCTTTGCCGCCTCCATGGCCCATCTCGACTATGTCGCGGAGGCGGCCCGGCGGAGCCGCGGCGAAACCGAGGGCGAACGCGCCACGGCCTTCTACCGGGCCTGCGATCCCCGCCGCACGCCGATGCGGCCCGGCGACCTCCTCTGCCTGCACCGCCATCCGCCGACCGAGCTGCCGGCCATCAATGCGCGGACAGGTCTGTTCGGCACGCTCGTCGCTGCGCTGGCGCGCGGCGAGCGGCCGGTCTGGAACCTGCACTGCGACATCGTCGTCAGCCGCGACGAACGGCGGCGCACGGCGAGCCTGATCGGCGGCAACGTGCTGCAATCGGTGGCGCGGCGGGATGTCGCGACCGACCGGCGCGGGGCGCTGGCAGCGCCCCGGCGCGGCCCCGCCTGTTTCGAGGATCGCGCGCCGGGCACACTCTGCCGGCCGGAGAGCGCGCCGTGGTTCGTGCTGCTGCAGGCGGTGAGCGCCGACTAAGCCTTGCCGATGCACGACCTTTACCCGGACATGCATAAAATCGAGGCGCGACCAGCATCTGGGCAATCTGCTATTGTTGCGATGCAACATAGCGAGCCGCCGCCATGCCCCAGACCTCGATTCGCCACCGCCCCTATGAGGATGCGATTGCGCAGGTGCTCGGCTCGCTGTTCGTCGCGCTGGGCATCGCCTTCTACGCCAAGGCGCATCTTCTGACCGGCAGCACGGTCGGGGCCGCGCTGCTGCTGAGCTACATGACCAAGACCGGCTTCGCGCCGCTTTTCCTGCTGGTCAACCTGCCGTTCTTCGCGCTCGCCATCATCCGGCTCGGCTGGGCCTTCACGCTGAAAACGCTGGCTGCGGTGACTCTGGTCTCGCTGTTCTCGCGCCTCACCCCGCTCTGGATCGAGTTCGGCCACCTGAACGCCGTCTATGCGGCAGTGATCGGCGGCGGCCTGTTCGGCATCGGCCTCCTGATCCTGTTCCGCCACGGCATGAGCCTCGGCGGGGTCTCGATCCTCGCCTTCTACCTGCAGGAACGATACGGCTGGCGCGCGGGCTATGTGCAACTCGGTGCCGACATGGTGGTGATGGCCGCCGCCTGCTTCGTGCTCAGCGCCGAGCAGGTCGCGCTGTCGGTCGCCGGGGTCACGGTGCTGTGCATGATCGTCGGCATGAACCACCGCCCCGGCCGCTACGCGGGCGCGAGCTGACGGCCGCAGCCCGCCTCAGGAGCGCCGGAGCAGGATCAGCGAGGCCAGCGCGGTCCATGCGCCGAACAGGATCAGCGCCGTCATCGGCACCGGGCTCATCCAGTAGCCGACACCCATGCCGGCAAGCTGCGCCGCAATGGCGCCGAGGCCCATCTGGCTGAAACCGACGAGGCCGGACGCCGAGCCCGCCGCCTCCGGCCGCACGCCGACCGCGCCGGCGATGGCGCCGGGGAGCTGCATGCCGTTGGCGAAGGCGATGGCCGCCTGCGGCAGGAACAGCATGGCCGGATGGGTCATGTAGCCGAACCACGAGATGGCGAACTGGACGCTCGCGGCCGCGACCATCAGGACCGTGCCCCAGCGGATCAGCCGGTCCGAGCCGAGCCGGGCGGCGAAACGGCCGCAAATGGCATTGCCCAGCATGTAGCCGGAGGCATTCACCATGAACCAGAGGCCATAGGTCGTCGAACTCTCGCCCATCACCGAGATGACGACGTGGGGCGCTCCGCCGATCAGCGCGAAGAAGGTGATCGAGGAGAGCGCGCCGATCAGCAGGTAGCCGACGAAGATGCGATCGCGCATCAGGAGCGCGGCGTCGCGCAGGAGCTGGGCGAAGCTCGGCGCGGCGGCCACCGCGCGTGTCTCCGGCAGGCGCAGAAGCCCGAGCAGCGTGGCGGCGCCGGCGAGGACGAAGGTCGCCACGAAGACCCAGCGCCATCCGAGATTCTCGTTGATGAGGCCGCCGATGGTGGGCGCGAGCATGGGCGCAAGCACCATGGCCATGGTGACCCAGCCGATCATCGAGGCGGCATTGTCGCGATCAAAGACATCGCGGATGACCGCCCGGCTGATGACCTGGCCGGCCGAGGCGCCGAAGCTCTGGAGCACGCGCGCGACGATCAGCATGGCGGCGCTGGTGACGAAGGCCGCGGCGAGGCTCATCACCGCCGCGACCGCGAACGAGCCGATCAGAACGGGACGGCGGCCGTAGCGGTCTGACAGCGGCCCGAGGAAGAGCTGGGCCGCCGCCATGCCCGCGAGATAGAGCGTGATGGTGAGCTGGATGACGCCGGGATCGACGGCGAACTCGCGCGCCAGGCCCGGCACCGCCGGCAGCGGCAGGTTGAGCGCCACCGGGCCGACCGCGGTGAACACCACGAGCAGCGGCAGGAGGGCGCGCGTCGAAAGGCGGGGATCGGGCATGACGGCTCGCGGATGCGGGGCCGCGGATGACGCCCGCACCGGCGGCAAAGGTCAAGCCGGCACGCCCGGGGGGCGGCCCTGCGCCGCGGCCGGCGTCTCGCCGGCCGCGGCCTCAGCCCGTCAGTTCGACGGCGTTACCCCGGCTTCGGTGATGACGCGCCGCCATTTCTCGACCTCACGTTCGAGCTGGGCGCGCGCCTCGGCCGGACCGCGCCGGCCGGCCGGATAGGGCGTGGTGCCGAGGTCGGCGAAGCGGGCGAGCACCGTCTGATCCTTCAGCGCGACTTCGAGTGCCGCGTTGAGCCGCTGGATGACGGCATCCGGCGTGCCGCGCGGCGCATAGAGCGCATGCCAGACGGTGACCTCGAAATTGGCGAGGCCCGCCTCGTGCAGCGTCGGCAGGCTGGGCAATTGCTGGACGCGTTCGGTGGCGGTCACCGCATAGGGGCGGATGCGGTTGCCCTGGATCTGCGGGATCGAGTTGGTGGTCTGGTCGCAGAGCGCGTCGAGCTGGCCCGCGACCAGATCGTTCATCGCCGGACCCGTGCCGCGATAAGGGATTTCGTTGAACTTCGTGCCCAGCGCCGACTGCAGCATCATGTTGCAGAGATGCGAGCCTGAGCCGACGCCCGCCGTGCCGAAGGAGATGTTGCGGCCGGACCTCTTCACGTGGTCGAGAAACTCCGCGATGGTCCTGGCCTCGATGCCGAGCTTCGACACGATGACGAACGGCCCCTGATTGACGAGGCCGACGGGCGCGAAATCCTTGACCGTGTCGTAGGCGAGGTTGCGGTAGAGCGTCGCCCCCGCCGCCAGCGCCAGATGGTGAATGAGCAGCGTATAGCCGTCTGGCGCGGCCCGCGCCGCGCGCGCGGCGCCCGTGGTGCCGCCGGCGCCGCCGACATTTTCGATGACGACCGTCTGGCCGAGGCTCTGCGACATGGACTGCGCGAGCAGGCGGCCGAGCACGTCGGACGGCCCGCCGGCCGCATAGGGCACGATCAGCGTGACCGGGCGGTCGGGATAGGTCTGCGCGGCGGCCGGGGCCGCCACGAATGCCGTCAGGGCGGCTGCGAGAAGCGAGCGTCGAAGCATGAATTTCCTCCACTGTTCATGACGGTGATTGTCGTTGCTGAACGTCCGTCCCGTCGAGCGGCGTTCATGTCATTTGAGGTCGCTGAGATAGTGAAAACGATCCGTTCTGCAGAGGGAAACGCGCCATTCCACCTCCTGACCGTCAAGATCGGCGGCCAGGCGGTCGATGACGAGCACAGGCATTCCCGGCGCGATGCCCATCAGGGCGGCGTCCGGCGCCGGGCATGGCACGGCCTTGAGGCTCTCGGTGGCGCGCGCCACCGTCACGCCGTAGCGCTCGCCGTAGAGGCCGTAGAGATTGTTCGGGACCGGGTCGGCGCGCTCAAGATCGGGGAACCGCGCGGCCGGCACCGCGATGTGCTCGGAGATGGCAACCGCCCCGCCGAGCGAGCGAAGGCGATGGATGCGCACGACATGGGCGTTGCGGGCGAGCGCCAGCCGCTGCGCCTCGCTCGCCTCCGCCCGGGCGCGTTCCACCGACAGAACCTGGCTGTCCGGAAACTCGCGGGCGCCGTCGTCCCGCGTCAGCTTGAAGAACTGGAAGAGGATGCGGTCCTCGTCGTGGCTGGCGACGAAGGTGCCGACGCCCTGCCGGCGCACCAGCAGGTTCTCGGCCGTCATCTCGTCGAGCGCCTTGCGCACGGTTCCCTGGCTGACGGCGAGTTCGGCGGCGATCTGGAACTCCGAAGGGATGATGCGCCCCGCCTGCCACTCGCCGGCGGCGATACGGCGGACGAGACGCTCCTTGACCTGGCGATAAAGCGGCCGGAAGCCGACGACGGCGCCGTCCGCTCCTCCCGCCTTGCGCTCCACAGACATGGGCTTTCCCGTCCCGATCCTCGTTGACACTGTAGCGCGTCTTATGTCTTATACAAGACTAATAAGCCTATGGAGGAAACGCCCATGGAAACCCGCAATCTGGGGGCTCCACATCTGCTCGCCCACGAGAAGAAGGACACGGTCGGCGTCGTGGTCGTCGAGGGACTGAAAGCAGGCACGGACATGCTGGCCGTGGTCACACATGACAATTCGGATTTCCGCATCACCGCGAAGCAGGACATCCCGATCGGCCACAAGGTGGCGCTGAAGGACATCAAAAAGGGCGACACGGTCTGGAAATACGGCCAGGACATCGGCGTCGCCAAGGCGGACATCAAGAAGGGCGAACACGCCCACGTCCACAACATCAAGACCAAGCGCTGGTGAGATGCGCGGGGGGCTCGTCCCCGACCGCATCCGATGCCCCAAGCCGAACCAATCGAGGAAACGCCATGTCGCTGATGGTCGCGAATTTCGATCTCGTCCAGCGCAAGCTGAAGAACGTCAAGGGCCGCAAGATCGAGGCCGAGGCCTTCAAGGCTCCCGCCGTGAAGCGCCCGACCGGCCGCGCGCTGGACAGCATCATGGGCTGGCGGCGCGAGAACGGCCGCGTCGGCGTGCGCAACCACGTGCTGATCCTGCCCCTCGACGACCTGTCCAACGCCGCCTGCGAGGCGGTCGCGAACAACATCAAGGGAACGCTGGCGATCCCGCACGCCTATGGCCGCCTTCAGTTCGGCGAGGATCTCGACGTTCATTTCCGCACCCTGATCGGCACCGGCTCCAACCCGAACGTCGCCGCCGTGGTGGTCATCGGCATCGAGGACCAGTGGACCAAGATCGTGGTCGACGGCATCGCCAAGACCGGCAAGCCGGTGGTCGGCTTCGGGATCGAGGGCCACGGCGACATCGCGACCATCGCCAAGGCGAGCTACGTCGCCAAGGAATTCGTGCAGTGGTCGAGCGAGCTCGCCCGCGAGAAATGCCCGCTCACCGACCTGTGGATCTCGACCAAGTGCGGCGAGAGCGACACGACCACGGGCCTCTCCTCCTGCCCGACCGTCGGCAACATGTACGACAAGCTGATCCCGAAGGGCATTTACGGCGTGTTCGGCGAGACCTCGGAGATCACCGGCGCGGAGCACCTGTGCAAGGAGCGCGCGGCGACCAAGGAGGTCGGCGAGCGCTGGTACAAGATGTGGAAGGCCTATCAGGACGACGTGATCGAGGCCCACAAGACCAACGACCTCTCGGACTCGCAGCCGACCAAGGGCAACATCGCCGGCGGCCTGACCACGATCGAGGAAAAGGCGCTCGGCAACCTCGAAAAGATCGGCCGCGAGTGCAGATATATCGACATCCTGGAGCCGGCCGAGGCGCCGGCCAAGGGCCCCGGCCTCTACTACATGGACACGTCCTCGGCGGCGGCCGAATGCGTGACGCTGATGGCGGCGGGCGGCTACGTGATCCACACCTTCCCGACCGGCCAGGGCAATGTCATCGGCAACCCGATCGTCCCGGTCATCAAGATCACCGGCAATCCGAAGACCATGCGCACCATGCCCGAGCATATCGACGTGGACGTGTCGGGTGTCCTGAAGCGCACCATGACCATTCCGCAGGCGGGCGACGCGCTGATCGAGAACATCGTGCGGACGGCGAACGGGCGGCTCACCGCGTCGGAAGCGCTCGGCCATCGCGAATTTTCGCTGACCAAGCTCTATCGCTCGGCGTGAGCGGTGGACCGGGCCGTCATGACCACCGGCCCCAAGGGACACGCGCTCGCGAGCGGCCGCCCATTATCCCCTCCCCCCGCGAAGCGGTGGGGAGGGTTAGGGTGGGGGGCGGTTCGGTTCGCATCGGCCCATCGGGCAAAGTGCTACCGAGGTGCGGAGAGCCGAGGGAAAATCCCCCCACCCCTGACCCCTCCCCGCCGCAAGCGGGGGGAGGGGAATAGCGCGCCCTTCGCGGAGGAGCGCGCGGGATGACGGTACATTCCTCACTCACCACGCCCCGCCTCCTCCTCACGCCCATCGACGAGGCGGATTTCGCCGACCTCGCCGCGCTTAATGCCGACCCGGAGGTCGGCGGCAGGCTGAAGCACGGTGTGCTGACGGAAGCTCAGACGCGGGCGCAGTTTGACGGCTATCGCGCCATCTGGGCCGAGCACGGCTTCGGTGTCTTCGCCCTGCGCCTGCGCGAGACGGGCGCCTTCGTCGGCATTGCCGGCCTCTGGGACCATGACGGGGGCCTTGGAACAGCCTTGCGCTATGCCGTGATGCCGGAGCATCGCGGAACGGGCCTCGCCCGCGAGGCGGCAACAGGCATTCTGGATTTCGCCAAGCGGCAGAACATTCATCCCATCATAGCGGCCACGCGCGAAAACAATATTGCCTCGCAACGCATTCTCACCGATCTCGGCTTCACGCTGCGCGATATCAGCGGTGAGCCGGGCCATCGGGTGATGGTCTTCGAACTGGCGGGGAAACCAGCATGACCATGCCTGTGGCCGCGACGGCCCGCCCGCTGCTTCCCGGCATAGCGCTCGCCTCGGTGGTCGCCATTGCGGCGGTCTCGGCCGAGCCGATGGTGCGGCAGGCGAGCGGCGGCCGGCTGGCCCTGCCCGGCATGGTGATCGCCCTGGTCATCGGCATCGCGCTGCATTCCCTCGCCGCACGGCCGCTCTTCGAGCCGGGCCTCACCTTCGCGGTGAAGAAGATGCTGCGCTGGGCCATCGGCCTTCTCGGCCTGCGCATCGCCTTTGGCGACATTCTCGGCCTCGGGTTCGGCACGCTGATGCTCGTGGTGATCTCCATGGCGGCGACGATCGCGGCGGGCATCTGGCTCGCCCGCCGCTTCGCCGTTCACGACGGCTACGGGGCGCTGGCGGGGGCGGCAACCGCCGTCTGCGGCGCTTCCGCCGCGCTCGCGACCACGACCGTCCTGCCGAACTACCCGGCCAAGGCCGCCGACACGGCGTTCACCGTGGTCGCGGCCAATGCGCTCTCGACCATCGTGATGCTGGCCTATCCGCCGCTCGCCATCCTGTTCGGCTTCGACGCCACGCAGACCGGCATCCTGCTCGGCGCCACCATCCATGACATGGCGCAGGTGGTGGGCGCGGGCTACGCGGTCTCCGACCCGGTCGGCAATGCCGCCGTGGTGGTGAAGCTGTTCCGCGTGTTCCTGCTGCTGCCGGTGGTGCTGATCATCGGCTGGTGGTTCGTCCGCCAGGGACAGCACGCGAACGCCGCCAAGGTGCCGGTTCCGGTCTTCGCGCTGGTCTTCCTCGCGCTGGTCGCGGTCAACTCCGTCCTGCCCGCCATCCCGGCGCTGGCCGCACCCTACGCCGCCGCCAAGGGCTGGCTGATCAACCTTTCCAATGCCGGCCTGCTGATCGCCATTGCGGCGCTCGGGCTCGGCACCTCGATCACCGCCATCCTGTCCATCGGCTGGCGGCATGTCGTGGTGTTCCTCGGCACGACACTTGTGATCCTCGCCATCGTCGTGGCGGGCCTGCTCATCCTCTAGGAAACGCACATGACCGAGATCGTCATTTCCGAGTTCATGGACGAGGCGGCGGTCGAGGATCTGAGACGCGACTTCGCGGTCACCTACGACAAGGGCCTCGTCGACGGGCCCGAGGAACTCGCACGCCTTGCGGCGGGCGCGCGCGCGCTGATCGTGCGCAACCGCACGCAGGTACGCGGCAGCCTGCTGGCAGCAGGCGCGAAGCTCGAAGCCATCGGCCGGCTCGGCGTCGGGCTCGACAATATCGATATCGACGCCTGCAAGGCGCGCGGCATCGCCGTTCTGCCGGCGACAGGCGCCAACGACATCGCGGTTGCGGAATGGGCGGTCACGACGATCATGATGCTGCTGCGCGGCGCCTATTTCGCCACGGACGAGGTTGCGGCAGGCACATGGCCGCGCGAGCGCCTGATGGGCCGCGAGGTCCATGGCAAGGTGCTGGGCCTTGTCGGCTTCGGCGCCATTGCACGCGAGACGGCGACCCGCGCGAAAGCCCTCGGCATGAGCATCATCGCCGCCGATCCCTTCGTCGGGGACGATGACCCCGCCTGGGCGCGGATCGGCGCGCGGCCGGTCGGCCTCGACGCCCTGCTGGCCGAGGCCGATGCCATCAGCCTCCACGTGCCGCTGACGGCAGAGACGCGCAACCTCATCGACGGCAGGCGGCTAGCGGCGATGAAGCGCGACGCCGTCGTCGTCAACGCCGCCCGCGGCGGGGTCATCGACGAGGCCGCGCTGGCCGAGGCCCTCAAGGCCGGCACCATCGCCGGCGCGGCGCTGGACGTGTTCGACGCCGAGCCGCTGAAGGCGGGATCGCCGCTCGCCGGCTGCCCCAACCTGATCCTCACGCCGCACATTGCCGGGGTCACCGCCGAGAGCAATGTGCGTGTGTCCTCGGTCACCGCCGCCAATGTCCGCCGCGTCCTGCAGGAAAACGCAAAAAGGGAGGAGCGCGCATGACCCGTGTTTCGCTCGACATTGCCCGCTCGTGGGTGGCGCGCATCTTCACGGAGAACGGCGCAAGCGCCGAGGCTGCGGCCTCGGTCGCGGCGGCGCTGGTGCGCGCCGAAAGCGAGGGGCTGAAGGGCCACGGCCTCTCGCGCATCCCGACCTATCTGGTGATGCTCAGGAGCGGCAAGATCGACGGCCGCGCCGTGCCGACGGCGAAGCGCGTTCGTGCAGCGACGCTGATGGTCGATGCCGCCAACGGCTTCGCCTATCCGGCCGTGGACCTCGCGCTGAAGGAACTCCCCGCCATCGTCGCCGAGACCGGGATCGCCGCGGCGGCCATCGCCCGGTCCAACCATGCCGGCGCGCTCGGCGCCCATGTCGAGGCGCTGGCGGACAAGGGCCTGATCGCCCTGTTCTTCGCCAATACGCCGGAGGCCATCGCGCCGGCCGGCGGCACGAAGGCGGTCTACGGCACCAATCCCATCGCCTTCGCCTGCCCCCTGCCCGGCCGGCCGGCCGTGGTCGTGGACCTCGCGCTCTCCACGGTCGCGCGCGGCAATATCGTCGCGGCCGCCCAGAAGGGCGAGCCGATCCCGGAGGGCTGGGCGCTGGACGCGGAGGGCAATCCGACCACCGACGCCGCCAAGGCGTTGAAGGGAACGATGGTGGCGCTCGGCGGGCCCAAGGGCACGGCGCTTGCCCTGATGGTCGAGGTGCTGGCGGCGGCGCTGACCGGTGCGCATCTCGCCTTCGAGGCGTCCTCGTTTCTCGACGACAAAGGCCCGCCTCCCGGCACCGGACAGACGATCCTTGCCATCGATCCCGCCGGCTTCGGCCACGGTGCTTTCGGCGAGCGGATCGCCGCGCTTGCTGCCGCCATCGAGGCGCAGGCCGGCGCGCGGCTTCCGGGACAGCGGCGCCTCAGGCTGCGGGAGAAGGCGGCGGCCGAGGGCATCGTGCTGCCCTCCGATCTGATCGATCGATACGGCGCTCCATGAGCGCCGCCGCTGACAAGGCCGCAAGGCGTGGCAGCAGCGCTTTGAGCCGTATTGCTCCGCGATGATCCAGAGGCTACGCGAAGCCTGAGATTTCCGCCCAAGGGCTGAGGAACCATCCATGACTGTCGCCAACGGCCGCGCGCTGCTCGCCATTCCCGGCCCCACCAACATTCCCGACCGGGTGCTGCAGGCGATGATCCGCCCGGCCGAGGAAATCTATTCCGGTCCCATGGTGGCGTTGACCGACGGGCTGCTCGGGGATCTGCAGCGCATCTTCCGCACCCGCGCGCGCACCTACATCTACGCCGCCAACGGCCATGGCGGCTGGGAAGCGGCGATCTCCAACGTGCTGTCGCGCGGCGACAAGGTGCTGGTGCTGGCGAGCGGGCGCTTCGCCATCGGCTGGGGCCAGATGGCCGCGTTCATGGGCGCCGATGTCGAGGTGATGGACGGCTCCTGGCGGGCCAGCATCGATCCGGCGGCGGTCGAGGAGCGGCTGAAGCGCGACAAGGATCATTCCATCAAGGCGATCCTGATGGTGCAGATCGACACGGCGTCGGGCGTCGCCAACGACGTGCAGGCGGTGCGCCGGGCCATCGATGCGGCGGGCCACCCCGCCCTGTTCATGGTGGACGGCGTCGCCTCGCTCGCCTGCATGCCCTTCGAGATGGACGCCTGGGGCATCGATGTCGCCATGTCGGCCTCGCAGAAGGGCCTGATGACGCCGCCCGGCCTTGCCTTCGTCGCCGCCAGCGACAGGGCGCACAAGGCGCACGAGCGCGCCGACATGAAGACGCTCTACTGGGACTGGACGGCCCGGCAGGGCGACCAGCACTACATGAAATATTGCGGCACGCCGCCGGAGCATCTGCTCTTCGCGCTGCGTGCCGCGCTGGACATGATCCTCGAAGAGGGACTGGAGGCCGTCTGGAAGCGCCATGCCCTGCTCGCCGCCGCCACCCATGCCGCCGTCGGCAAATGGGCCGAGGGCCAGGTCATCTCCTGCAACGTGACCGACCCCGCTCAGCGCGCCTGTTCCGTGACGCCGGTGCTGGTCAACGGCGCCGATTCCGAAGCGATCTCCGCCTATACCCAGAAGATCTGCGGCGTGACGCTCGGGTCGGCCATCGGCGAACTCTCGGGCCGCGCCTTCCGCATCGCCCATATGGGCCACGTCAACGCGCCGATGGTGCTGGGCAGCCTTTCGGCCGTCGAGATGGCGCTGAAGGCGCTCGGCATTCCCCACGGCGAGGGCGGCGTCGCCGCGGCGGTGGCGACGCTTGCGCAGAGCGCCGGCCTGCCGTTCGGGCCGGCCGGTCACGAGGTGCCGGAAAACGACCTCTCGGCGCCCATCGCGCCGGTCTGAGGCGCGGAAGCACTTCGCGGCGGATTTCTGCAAGGCTGTCGCGGCGGCATCAGGAACATTGGCCGGCGGCGCGCATTGATCGCGCATCTCTTCGTTTGCCCGGAGCCCAGTCGTGAGCAAATCGCCCGCCCGCAAGTCGCCAGTCCCGAAAGCCAAGACCGGCGGCAGGCTGCCCGGCCATCAGGTCTTCGTCAGCGACCTGAAAAGCAATACGCGGGCGACGATGATCGACCTGCTCAATGCGCGGCTGGCCGACACGATCGACCTGAAGCTGGCGGTGAAGCAGGCGCACTGGAACATCAAGGGGCCGAGCTTCATCGCCATCCACGAACTGCTCGACCAGGTCTCCGCGCGGGTCGAGGAGCACTACGACACGATCGCCGAGCGCTGCGTGCAGCTCGGCGGCACGGCCTTCGGCACGGTGCAGGCCGTGGCCAAGGCGACCTCGCTGTCGCCCTACCCGGTCACGGCGACCAGCCAGGAGACGCATGTCCGCCAGATCGCCGACCATCTCGGCGCGGCGGCGGCGGCCTGCCGCGAGGCGGTCGACAAGGCGGACGAGGCCGGCGATGCGATCACCGCCGACATCTTCACCGGCATCGCCCGCGCCCTCGACAAGGATCACTGGTTCATCGGCGCGCATCTGGAGTGACAGGCGCTGGCTCGGCATGAACCGTCCGGACTGATGGCGCTTGCCATCAGTTGCCATCCGGCGCATTCTCGGCCCCCCCGATGCGAGATTAGGAGCAGTCGATGGCCGAACCTCAACTCTCCGTCCGTTCCGCGCGAGCGCGCGACATCGCCCATGAACTCGCAGCGCGCGAGAAGCGCACTGTCGCGCAGGTCGTGGAACAGGCGCTCGAACTCTACAAGCGCCAATCATCGCCTCGGAACGAGACAATGAGCGCGTTCCTGGCGCGCCTGCGCGAGAATGCAGTCGATATCGATCTCGAGGCGATCATCAAGGAGGGGCGGGTCGAGAAGGCCCAGGACTTCGACCTTTGATCATCCTCGACACCAACGTAATCGCCGAGACAATGCGGCAGGAGCCAAACCACCGTGTCCTCGCCTGGCTCGGACAGGCGCAGCGCGACCTTGCCATCGCAACTGTCTGCGTGGCGGAACTGTCCTACGGAATCGCAAGAATCAGGCCCGAGCAGCGCGCGGCCCGTTTGGACGCCAATCTCAACGCCTGGCTCGAACGGCTGGAAGGCCGCATCTACCCGTTCGACGAGAATGCTGCGCTCATCTGCGGCGAGATCAGAGGCATCGCCGCACGACGAGGACGACCTCTGGCGATGATAGACGCCATGATTGCCGCAACGGCCTTGCGTTTCGAGACCGCCGTCGCGACACGCAATGTCCGGGACTTCGATGTCCCGGACCTCGTCGTCATCAATCCCTGGCTTGTCTGAGCGCTCAGCTCACCTTCACCACCAGCTTGCCGAAGTTCCGGCCCTTGAGCAGGCCGATGAAGGCTTCCGGCGCCTTGTCGAGGCCATCGACCACGTCCTCGCGGTACTTGACCTTGCCCTCGCGGATCCACTGACTCATGTCCGTGAAAAAGGCCTTCGACTGGTCGGCGAAGTCGCGGACGATGAAGCCGCGGAAATTCAGGCGCTTGGTGAGAATGTCGCGGAGCATCAGCGGCAGGCGATCGGGCCCGTCTGGCAGCGAGGTGGCGTTGTACTGCGCGATGACGCCGCAGACGGGAATGCGGGCGAAGAAGTTGAGCAGCGGGAACACCGCATCGAAGACGTGGCCGCCGACATTCTCGAAATAGACGTCGATGCCGTCCGGGCAGGCCTTCTTCAGGTCGGCCGCGAAGGTCGGCGAACGGTGGTCGAGGCCGACATCGAAACCGAACTCCTCGGTGAGCGCCCTGACCTTGTCCGCGCCGCCGGCAATGCCGACCGCCCGCGCGCCCTTGATCTTCGCGATCTGGCCGACCGCCGAGCCGACCGGGCCGGTGGCGGCCGCGACGACGACGGTCTCGCCGGGCTTCGGCTGGCCGATGGTGAGCAGGCCCGTATAGGCGGTCATGCCGGGCATGCCGAGAACGCCGACGGCGGTGGAGATCGGCGCGGCTGTCGGGTCGACCTTGCGCAGGTCCTTGGCGTCGGCCACCGCATGGCTCTGCCAGCCGGAATGGGACAGCACGATGTCACCCGGCCGGAAGCGCTCGCTGTTGGAGGCGACGACCTCGGCGACCGTGCCGCCCTCCATGAGGCCGCCCACCGGCACCGGGGCGGCATAGGATTTCGCATCGCTCATGCGCCCGCGCATGTAGGGGTCGAGCGAGAGGTAGCGGATCTTCAGCAGCACCTGATCGGGGCCGGGCGCGGCCAGCGGCGTATCGGCGATGGAGAAATTGGCGGCGGTGGGCTCGCCGTGGGGGCGGCTCGCGAGAAGAACCTGTCGGCTGGTCGTGGTCATCGAAAACCTCCGGGAATGCCGCGAAACCATGGCCGCAGCTTCGACGCTTCAAGTAACTGTCGGCACCGCATGTCGCAATCGGTCCAACTGGCGGTGCGGCATCACCGTCGCTCGCGGCCGGACATTCCCCTTGGAGATATGGGCGGTATCCGGCGGCGGCACCTTGGCTAGACTTGGAAGAATTTCATCCGCTTGAGTGCATTTTGGAGAAATTCTCGACAAGACTTGCACTTATTCGTCGGCTTCAGAGAGCTAAATTTCATCCCCGGGCTTGACGCGACCATGGCGTTACCGCATGTATGATGCAATCATCGTCGTGACTGCGCTGCGCCGCCTCAAGTTTTGTACCGGGCGTCGACAACCGGAGATCCGGTGCGACAACTTCGTCTGATCCGCCCGGCGCGCGGTTCGTGACTTCGAGACTGGAGGACGCCAGGGGGCGTATCCGGTAGGACCGAAAGACCAACCTTCTTGAACAATCAGACTTTTGCAGAGCTCGGGCTTGCCGAGCCGCTTCTGCGTTCACTCTCCGACGCGAACTTCATCCGCCCGACGCCGATCCAGGCCAAGGCCATCCCTCACCTTCTCGACGACTACGACCTGATGGGCATTGCCCAGACCGGCACCGGCAAGACCGCGGCCTTCGCGCTGCCGATCCTGCATCACATGCTCGACGAGCCGGCGCGGATGCCGGCCAAGGGTGTGCGCGCCCTGGTGCTCGCGCCGACCCGCGAGCTGGCGCTGCAGATCTTCGACAATGTCGAGCGCCTCTCCAAGCACACGAAACTCCGGCACGCCGTGATCTTCGGCGGCGTCGGCCAGAACCCGCAGGTTCAGGCGCTGGCGCGCGGCATCGACATGCTGGTGGCGACCCCCGGCCGGCTGCTCGACCTGATCAACCAGGGCTTCGTCCGCCTCGACACGGTCACCCACCTCGTCCTCGACGAGGCTGACCGCATGCTCGACATGGGCTTCATCCACGACGTCAAGAAGATCGTCTCGCGCCTGCCCGAGCAGCGCCAGTCGATGCTGTTCTCGGCGACCATGCCAAAGGAAGTCGCCAAGCTCGCCCGCGACATGCTGTGGGAGCCGATGCGCGTCGAGGTGACGCCCGAAGTCGTCACCGTCGAGGCGATCGAGCAGCAGGTGTTCCACGTCCAGCAGCCCGACAAGAAGGCGCTCTTGGAAAAGCTGCTGGACGATCCGGCGCTGGCCCGCGTGGTGGTCTTCACCCGCACCAAGCACGGCGCCAACAAGCTGGCGGGCCAGCTCGCCAAGAGCGGCCATTCCGCCGATGCGATCCACGGCAACAAGAGCCAGAACGCACGCCAGCGGGCGCTTGCCGCCTTCAAGGCCGGCGATTGCCGGGTGCTGGTGGCGACCGACCTGTTCGCCCGCGGCATCGATGTCGCCGAGGTGACGCACGTCATCAACTACGAGCTGCCGAACGAGCCGGAAAGCTACGTCCACCGCATCGGCCGCACCGGCCGCGCGGGCCGGACCGGCATCGCCTATGCCTTCTGCGACCCGAGCGAGCGCTCCTACCTCACCGCCATCGAGCGGCTGACGCGGGTTCAGCTCACCGTGGTCGGCTCCCCCCTGCCCGCTGGGGCGCGCGGCGAAGCCCGCCCGCCCCAGCGTCACCAGCGTCCTCAGCCCCGGCGACGGGCTGCATGACACCTCCCTCCACCGCCAGACATCGAGGAGCATTCCATGGCGACCGGGACCGTTAAGTGGTTCAACCCCCAGAAGGGCTTCGGCTTCATCCAGCCGTCCGACGGCGGCAAGGACGTGTTCGTCCACATCTCCGCCGTTCAGCGCGCCGGTCTCAACGACCTGCGTGAGGGCGAGCAGGTGTCGTACGAACTCGCCACCGACCGTCGCACCGGCAAGCAGTCGGCCGACCAGCTCAAGCTGGCCTGATCAATCCCGATCGTGGCGCCGTTCGCGGCGCCGCTTCGATCCTTTTAGTGCACCGTTGCGGTGGCGCTTGCCAATCCGGCGCCGATCTGTTCGAGGACGACGATCTCAGGATCCTCGTCCTCGAGCGAAGGCGATACCGAGAGAAGCAGGACGCCCGGCCGCCGCGCTGCGATGAATTTTGCCACGACGCGGCCCTGCTCGACCGTGTCGAGATAGTGGACGTCCTCGGCGATCATGCGCGAACCGCGCTGGACGAAGGACACCACCGCGAAGCGCGTGCCCGCGCGCGAGGCTTCATCGGCGCCATCCCCCGGCGGTCGATGCCGTATCCATCCTTTGCCCCGCGGCATGGGTGCTCCCGATTCTGAGGCCGCATTGTCGCATTGACAGGACGGACCGGGATCGGTCTTTGCCCCGACGTGTTGTCGCTTAAGGGAAAGACCGGGTGACGCGGGGGCAGGCGCGGGATGGCCGAAGCCTCCCGGTCCTCCCTTCAAACTGCCCTCATCCCAGATAAGCGCTGGCCGAGCGGCAGGGGAAGCAGCCGAAAGCTGCCTCACATCACGTGGCGCTGCTTCCATTCGCGCATCGCCGCCGCATCGCGAGGGGTGATGTCGGGATAGCCGGCATCGGCGGTCACGGGGTCGAAATACTTCCAGGACCGGGCGCATTTGATGCCGGCTGCCTTCTGCGGCACGACGGCGACGCCCTTGATGTCCTCGGCACGGAAGGCATCCGCCGGCCCCTCGCCCGCAACGACCGTGGCACCGGAGGTGATCGCCACCTCGGCAAGGTCGATGCCGTCGAGCGCCGACTTGAGGTCGGCATCCCCGATATGGACCACGGGCGCCGCTTCCAGCGAAGAGCCCATGCGCTTGGCCGCGCGCTCCACCTCCAGCGCGCCGGTGACGACGCGGCGGACCTTGCGGACCTTCTCCCACTTCTCGTCGAGCGCCGGGTTCAGCCAGTCAGCATCGGCCTCGTAGAAGCCGGCGAGATGCACCGAGCCGTCGCGGCCATAGCGATCCCACCAGGCCTCGTCCGCCGTGAAGGACAGGATCGGCGCGAGCCAGGTCGCCACCGCCTTGAACACCTCCTCGATCACCGCCAGCGTCGCCTTGCGCTCGGGCGACGAGATCGGATCGCAGTAGAGGCGGTCCTTGCGGATGTCGAAATAGAAGGCCGAGAGGTCGACATTCATGAACTGCGTCAGCAGTGCGAAGATCTTCTTGTAGTCGTAGGTCCGGTAGGCCTCATGGATCGCCGGCGACAGCTCCGCGAGCCGGTGCAGCATCAGCCGCTCCAGTTCGGGCAGATCACCGAGAGGCGGCAGTTTCGCGCCGTCGTGATGGGCGAGCGCGCCGAGCATCCAGCGGATCGTGTTGCGCAGCTTGCGATAGGCGTCGGAGGTGGTCTGGAGGATTTCCTTGCCGATGCGCAGATCGTCCGAATAGTCGGAGGCCGCGACCCACAGGCGCAGGATATCCGCGCCGGACTGCTTGATCACGTCCTGCGGCGCCACCGTGTTGCCGAGCGATTTCGACATCTTGCGGCCGTCGCCGTCGAGCACGAAGCCGTGGGTCAGCACGACGTCATAAGGTGCCCGGCCACGCGTGCCGCAGCTCTCCAGCAGCGAGGAATGGAACCAGCCGCGATGCTGGTCCGACCCTTCCAGATACATGACCGTATCCGCGCCGCCGTCGATCTTGCGCTTGAGGCCCGCGAAATTCGGGAAGTCCTGCGGCCGCTCCAGCGTGAAGGCATGGGTCGAGCCGGAATCGAACCAGACGTCGAGCACGTCGTCGACCTTGTCGTAGTGGTCGGCGTGGTATTGCGGGCCGAGGAACCGTTCCTTGGCGCCGGCCTTGAACCAGGCGTCCGCGCCCTCCTGCCGGAAGGCCTCGTTGATCCGCAGGTTCACCGCCTCGTCCTTGAGGATTTCGCCGGTATCGCGGTTGACGAAGACGGCGATGGGCACGCCCCAGGCGCGCTGGCGCGAGACAACCCAGTCCGGGCGGTTCTCGATCATGCCGCGGATGCGGTTCTCGCCGGATTCCGGCACCCATTGGGTGTCGCCGATGGCCTTCAGCGCGCGCTGGCGCAGCGTCGTGCCGTCCGCATAGGGCTTGTCCATGGCGATGAACCACTGGGGCGTGTTGCGGAAGATGACCGGCTTCTTCGAGCGCCAGGAATGCGGGTACTGGTGCTTCAGGCGGCCGCGCGCGACCAGCGCGCCGGCAGCGACCAGCGCGTCGATGACGGCCTGGTTGGCGTCGCCCTTGTCGCCCTTGTCGGTGATGACCTGCCGGCCCTCGAAGCCCGGCGCATCCCCGGTGAAGCGGCCATCGCCATCGACCGTGTAGGGGATGTGCGTGTCGATGCCGCGCCCGGCCAGCATGCGGCCGTTCGCCATCCAGATGTCGAAATCCTCGCGGCCATGGCCGGGCGCAGTGTGGACGAAGCCGGTGCCGGCATCGTCGGTGACGTGGTCGCCGTCGAGCAGGGGGACGTCGAAGTTGTAGCCTTGGCCGCGGAGGGGGTGCGCGGCGGTTAGGCTGGCAAGTTCTTTGGTCTCAACCGCGCGAACGCGCTCGAATGCCTCGACCTTGGCGGATTTGAAGACATCGGAGGCGATCTTGTCCGCGAGGATATAGGTCGCTCCGACCTTGGCCCAATTGTTCTCGGCCGCGGCGGTGACGCGATAGAGGCCATAGGCGATGCGGCTGGAGAACGAGATCGCACGGTTGCCGGGGATGGTCCAAGGCGTCGTCGTCCAGATGACGATCGCGGTGTCGTCTGGAAGCGGTGAACCAATAACCGCCGGCTGCGCAAGCGGTGCCGCGTTGGCAGGCCGCAGCAATCGCCCGCCGGGCGTCTGGAGCACCAATTTTCGCTGACTGACCACCGGAAACGCCACCCACACCATGTCGCTGGTATGGTCGTGATACTCGACCTCGGCCTCGGCCAGCGCGGTCTTCTCCACCACCGACCACATGACCGGCTTCGAGCCGCGATAGAGCTGTCCGCTATCGGCGAACTTCATGATCTCCTCGGCGATCTGCGCCTCGGCGTGAAAGGTCATGGTCTGGTAGGGGTTGGCCCAGTCGCCGACGACGCCGAGGCGCTTGAACTCCTCGCGTTGCACGTTCAGCCAGCGGGTGGCGAAGGCGCGGCATTCCTGCCGGAACTCGACGACGTCAACGTCGTCCTTGTTCTTGCCCTTGGCCCGATATTCCTCCTCGATCTTCCACTCGATCGGCAGGCCGTGGCAGTCCCAGCCGGGCACGTAGTCACTGTCGAAGCCGAGCATCTGCTGCGACTTCGTCACCATGTCCTTGAGGATCTTGTTGAGCGCGTGGCCGATATGCAGGTGGCCGTTGGCATAGGGCGGGCCGTCGTGGAGCACGAAGCGGTCGCGGCCCTTGGCCTCGCGGCGCAGACGCCCGTAGAGGTCCATGTCCTCCCAGGCTTTCAGAATCTGCGGCTCCTTCTCCGGCAGGCCGGCGCGCATCGGGAACGGCGTCTCGGGCAGGAGCAGCGTCTTCGAATAGTCGAAGGTGTCGGGGCCTTGGGCCTCGACGGCTTCGGACGAGGCGGTGGCGGTCTTGTCGGACATGGAGTGATCGGCCGGGAAAGGCGGCGGCGGGCCGCGGATGTCAGGTCAAGTGGAGCGGAACCCCGGACCTCCGGACGCGCGCGAGAAACAGCCGCGCGGCCTTCAGGAGGCCGGGCCGGTAATTCGCGAAACGATGCGGGCGTCAAAGCGCATGCCGTGTCTTTAGGGGGAAGAGCCTTGGAAAGGCAAGGGCGGAGCGCATCGATGGCGGATCGTCGCGGTATGCACTACATTGTATGACAATGGAGGACCACCATGACCTCGTCCGCCCCCTTGTCCGTCCGCCTGCCTGAAAATCTCCGTGACGATCTCGACGCGCTCGCCAAGGCTACGCGGCGCTCGAAGGCCTTCATCGTCAAGGAAGCGGTGGAGAGCTACGTCGCCGCGCATCGGAGCTACGTCGCGGCGATCGACGATGCCGTCCGGGAGGCCGATGCGGGAGCGATGATCTCGCAGCAGGCAACCGAAGACTGGCTGTCGCGCTGGGGGCGCGATGACGAAGGCGCCGTGCCGGAACCCGATATCCGCCCGTTCGGTTCATGAGCCGCTATGTCCTGACGCCTGCGGCCGTGGTCGATCTCGTCGAACTCAGGGCCTTCATCGCGCGCGAGAATCCCGAGGCCGCCGTGGCTGTCGCCCGCAGGCTTGTCGAGACATTCCGTAGGATCGCCGAGCGTCCTTCGATCGGGCACGCCACGCACCGTACGGATGTGAGGGAATGGTCGATCCCCGGCCTGCCCTACATTGTGCCCTACCGGCTGCGCGGCGGGCGCGTTGAAATTCTGCGCGTGTTTCACACGCGGCGGAAAAGACCTGATCGGTGGTGACCAGCGGCACAGGGCTGAAACGCCCACGCCTGACAAGGGCACCAATCCCGCCACCGGTGCCTCCGCCATGATCCGCCCTGCCCTCGCCGCCGCCGCCCTGGTGCTCGCCGCCCTGCCCGCCTCCGCGCAGACGCCGCGCTCGCTGCCTGCCACAATGCACGGCATCTGGGGCTACGACGCCGAGGCCTGCACCAACGAGAACAGCGACGGGCGCGTCGAGGTGAAGGCGCGGTCGGTCACTTTCTTCGCCAGTTATTGCAGCTTCAGCCGCTTCCAACGCGGACGCGACGGCGCGGTCACCGCCAGCGGCCGCTGCCGCGGCGAAGGCGAGACCAACGTGGAGCCCGGCAGCATCCGCCTGCGGCATGAGAGCCCGGACCGGCTGCTCATCGCGCTCGACGGCGGCGAAGGCAGCATCCATCAGCGCTGTGAGCGCCCGCTGCCCGTGCGCTGACGCGGCGGATTACTCCGCCGCCTCCGCATAGGGCTCCGGCCTTGTCCAGCGCAGGATCGGCGTGCGCGCCGCCCGCGTCTCGTCAAGGCGGCGGCGGGGGGCGTGATAAGGCGCGCCCTTGAACCGGTCCACTTCGCCGCGCTTCGCCGAGAAGGCGAGGTCGCGCAGCGTCGCGATGAACAGATCGAGCGAGGCCTTGGACTCCGATTCCGTCGGCTCGATCAGCATCGCCCCATGCACGACCAGCGGGAAATACATGGTCATGGGGTGATAACCCTCGTCGATCATCGCCTTGGCGAAATCGAGAGTAGAGACGCCGGTGTTCTTCAGCCACTCGTCGTCGAACAGCGCCTCGTGCATGCAGGGCTGGTCGCCGAAGGGCAGGCTCATCAGGTCGGAGAGCGAGGCGCGGATATAGTTGGCGTTGAGCACGGCGTCTTCCGACGCCTGTTTCATGCCGTCGGCGCCGTGGCTGAGCATGTAGGCCAGGGCGCGGGTGAACATGCCCATCTGGCCGTGGAAGGCCGACATGCGGCCGAAGGGCTGCTCGCCGTTCTGGAGCTTTCCACCTTCCTCGACAAGGGAGAAGCCCTTGCCGACCCGCACGAAGGGATAGGGCACGAAGGCGGCGAGGCGCTCGGAGAGCACGACGGGGCCCGCGCCGGGACCGCCGCCGCCGTGGGGCGTCGAGAAGGTCTTGTGCAGGTTGATGTGCATGGCATCGACGCCGAGATCGCCCGGCCGGGCCTTGCCGACGATGGCGTTGAAGTTGGCGCCGTCGCAGTAGAAGTAGGAGCCGTTGGCGTGGATCGCGCTGGCGATCTCGACGATCTCCTTCTCGAAGATGCCGCAGGTATTGGGGTTGGTCAGCATGATCGCCGCGACATCAGGCGTCAGCGCCTTGCGGACGTCCTCGACATGCACGGTGCCGTCATCCTGCGCCGGCACGGCCTTGACCTCGAAGCCGATGAGGGCGGCGGTGGCCGGATTGGTGCCGTGGGCCGATTCCGGCACCAGCACGATCTTGCGATGCCCCTCGCCCTTGGCCTCGAGGGCGGCCTTGATGGCCATCATGCCGGCCAGTTCGCCATGGGCGCCGGCCTTCGGCGACATGGCGACCGCCGGCATGCCGGTCAGCTCCTTCAGGTAATGCGCCAGCGTGTCGATGAGCTGGAGCGCACCCTGCACGGTCGAGACCGGCTGGAGCGGATGGATGTCACTGAGCCCCGGCAGGCGCGCCATCTTCTCGTTGAGGCGGGCATTGTGCTTCATCGTGCAGGAGCCGAGCGGAAACAGCCCGGTATCGATGCCGAAGTTCTTCGAGGACAGGCGCACGTAGTGGCGCATGGTCTCCGGCTCGGCGAGACCGGGGAGGCCAATGGGCTCCTTGCGGTCGAGCCTGCCGAGGCGGGACTTGACCTTCTTGGGCTCGGGAATGTCAACGCCGGTCACTTCGGGGCGGCCGATCTCGAAGATCAGCGCCTCTTCGATCTGCAACGCCTTGTTGCCCGTGAAGGTGCGGTGGGCGGAAGCGGAACCGGCTTCGCCGGCGGCGGTGGGGCGGCCCTGGTTGTTCATGGTCATCGGCCTGCTCCTCAGATGCTCGCGCCCAGCGCCGCCACGAAGGCTGCGCGGTCGTCGTCGGTGTTCACTTCGGTATTGGCGACGAGGATCACGCCGGCCAGCGTCTTGTCCTTCGGCCAGAGGCGTGAGGCCGGCACGCCGGCCAGCACGCCCTTCTTCGCCATCTTCTCGACGACCCTGGCGGCATCGCCGGGCACGCGGATCGCGAACTCGTTGAAGAAGGTCCTGTTGAGCAGATCGACCTCGTCGAGGTCGGCCAGACGGTCCGCGAGGTCGCAGGCATTGGCGTGGTTGACGGCGGCGAGCTTGCGCAGGCCCGCCTCGCCCAGCAGCGACATGTGGATGGTGAAGGCGAGGCACATCAGCCCGGAATTGGTGCAGATGTTGGAGGTCGCCTTCTCGCGGCGGATATGCTGCTCGCGGGTCGAGAGCGTCAGCACGAAGCCGCGCTTGCCCTCGGCATCGACGGTCTCGCCGCAGAGGCGGCCGGGCATCTGGCGCACGTATTTCTGCTTGGTCGCGAACAGGCCGACATAGGGCCCGCCGAAGTTCAGGCCGACGCCGATGGACTGGCCCTCGGCCACGACGATGTCCGCGCCCATCTCGCCGGGCGAGGTGACCGCGCCGAGCGAGACCGCCTCGGTGACCACCGCGATCAGCAGCGCGCCGGCGTCCTGCGCCTTCTTCGCGATGGCAGTCAGGTCGTGCAGGTTGCCGAAGACATCGGGCGTCTGGATGACCACACAGGAGGTCTCGGCGTCGATGGCGGCGGCAACGGCTTTCAGGTCCGCGCCGGCATCATCGGGGTTCGGCGCGAGCGAGACCAGCTGGTCCGATGCCATCCGCGACAGAGTCTCGATCGTGTCGCGGTAGTGGGGATGCAGGTTGCCGGCGAGGACCGCCTTGCGCCGTTTCGTCACGCGATGCGCCATCAGCACGGCCTCGGCCGCACCGGTCGAGCCGTCATACATGGAGGCGTTGGCCACCTCCATGCCGGTCAGCATCGCCACCTGCGTCTGGAACTCGAACAGGTATTGCAGCGTCCCCTGAGCGATTTCCGGCTGGTAGGGCGTGTAGCTGGTCAGGAACTCGGAACGCTGGATGAGATGGTCCACCGTCGCGGGGACATGGTGCTTGTAGGCCCCTGCCCCGACGAAGAACGGCACCTCGGAGGCCGAGATGTTCTCCGCCGCGATGGCGCCCATGAGGCGCTCGACCTCCAGTTCGCCCCTGGCCTTCGGCAGGTCGAGGATGCCCTTCAGGAGCTTGCCCTTGGGCACATTGGCGAAGAGGTCGTCGACCGAGGCGACACCGATCTTCGCGAGCATGTCGGTGCGGTCGTCGGGGGTCAGCGGCAGGTAGCGCATCAAAGGCTCCGGTCAGATTAGCGCCTTGCAGAACGCCATTGCGTCCTTCGAGGCTCGCTTCGCTCGCACCTCAGGATGAGGAGGTGCGGCTCGGCATGAAAGGCAGGCTGGAGAAGCCCAGCCGCACACTTATGCCAGTCACCAGTTCCCTCATCCTGAGGTGCGAGGGCTTCAGCCCGAGCCTCGAAGGACGCAATGACCGACCTGCAATCCTCAGATCACAGCGTGTCGAGGAACGCCTTGTAGGCGGCCTCGTCCATCAGCCCGTCGAGCTCGGACGGGTTGGCGATCCTGATCTTGAAGAACCAGCCCTTGCCGGCCGGATCGTCGTTGACGGTGGCGGGCGCGCCTTCCAGGTCCGGATTGGCGGCGGTCACCTCGCCGGAGACCGGCGCGTAGATGTCGGAGGCGGCCTTGACGCTCTCGACCACGGCGGCGCTGTCGCCCTTCTTGAAGCTCTTGCCGGGGGCCGGAAGCTCGACGAAGACGACGTCCCCGAGCTGCTCCTGCGCGTAATGCGAGATGCCCACGGTGCCGACATCGCCGTCGATGCGGATGTATTCGTGGTCCTTGCTGTATTTGACGGTGGCCATGGCGCTGGTCCTCTGGACGTTGGTTTCAGGCGGTGACCGAACCTCTCCCCGGCGGGGAGAGGTCGATCCGAGCAGAGCGAGGATAGGGAGAGGGCGAGAGTGCGACCCGAACGTGGCCTGCCCCCTCTCCCGGCTGCTGCGCAGCCGGCCTCTCCCCGCCGGGGAGAGGTATGGCCGCGTGGCGCGAAGCAATGATTCGCATCGCCATCACCCCCTGAAATAACGGTGCGGCGCGAAGGGCATGGTAACGATCTTCGCCGGCAGGTCCTTGCCCCGCACTTCGAGCAGGACCGGCGTGCCGGGCTCCGCGAAGCGGCGGTTCACGTAGCCCATGGCGAGCGGGCCGTTGATGGTCGGGCCGAAGCCGCCGGAGGTCACCGTTCCGATGGCGGTTCCGTCCGCTGCCTTGATGACGGTCCCCTCGCGGGCCGGAGCGCGACCATCGGGCAGGATGCCGACGCGCAGGCGCGGCGCCCCCTCGGCCAGTTCCTTCTGAACGCGGCCGGCGCCGGGGAAGCCGCCCTCGGCGCGGCGGCGCTTCTGGATCGACCAGGTGAGCCCCGCCTCGACGGGCGAGGTGGTGGTGTCGATGTCGTGGCCGTAGAGGCAGAGGCCGGCTTCGAGGCGCAAGCTATCGCGCGCGCCGAGGCCGATGGGCTTCACCCGCTCGTCGGCGAGCAACGCGTTCCAGACGGCCGCGACGTTCTTCGCGGGAATTGACAGCTCATAGCCATCCTCGCCGGTATAGCCGGACCGCGAAATGGCGAGGTCGATGCTGTCGTCGAACTCCGACGAGCGCGCCGCCATGAACTTCATCTCGGAGGCGCCGCGGATACGGCCGGCCAGCACCGCCGCGGCATCCGGGCCCTGCAGCGCGATCAGGGCGCGTTCCGGCATCGGCACCAGCGAGACACCTTGCGGCAGGTGCGCGGCAATATGGGCGTAGTCGGCGTCCTTGCAGGCGGCGTTGACGATCAGCATCAGCCCGCCATCGTCCCTGGTATCGGTCGAGCGGGTGACCATCAGGTCGTCGAGGATGCCGCCTTCGGCATTCAGGAGCTGCGTGTAGCGCTGCTGGCCGAAGGCAAGGTTGAGAATGTCGGCGGGAACCAGCGCCTCCAGCGCCGCCGCGACGGTCGCGTGAGAGCCGTCCTCGGCAACGAGCATGGCCTGCCCCATATGGCTGACGTCGAACAGGCCGGCATGGGTGCGGGTCCAGTTGTGCTCGGCCAGCACGCCGGTCGGATACTGCACGGGCATGTCGTAGCCCGCGAAAGGCACCATTTTCGCGCCCAGCGCGACATGCAGCGCATGAAGCGGCGTTGTCAGCAAGGGTCCGGTCTGGGGTTCGCCCATGGGTCCTGCACTCCGGCGCGCGAACACGTCCGGTCCAGCCGAACACGTCCGAAACGCGGGCTTGTCGCCCGCTCGCGCCCCTCTGTCGCAGGACCTGAGAGATTCACGGCGTTGTTCGTTGCCGCATTTTCTTCGCGCGAACCGGTATCCACTTCGCTTGAAAATGCCTGGCTACGCGCCGCTTACTCCGTCGGTGGGCCGCGTTTGGACGCGCGGCCGCTTTCCAGAATGCCATTCCCCCGGCGGTCCTTTTTGCCTGAGAGGTTCCGGGGCGGTTGCTCCTTCGGCGCCGGGAGATCTCGACTTTGAAGACCACCCGGACTCTCCCGCCGGGCTTGCATGACACGCCAACCGCAATGGCCGGATCGTGCGGCGAAGTCAAGGCGAGCTTGTGGGCAGGGCTGGCGAGCTTGTGGGCAGGACTGGCGAGCTTGTGGGCAGCCCATGAAATCCGCGCCTCTCCTGCAGCGCGAGCTGCAGGCCGAGGGCGATATGGATGCCGCCGACCACCTTGTTCTGCCAGCGCGCGATGGCCTCGTTGCGCTTGAGGAGGCCGGCGAAGGAGCCGGCCGCCCAGACGAGCATGGCGGGCTCCGGGCAAGACAGGCCGGCGAGCCAGCCATGCCTTCCAGCAGCCTGTCAACAAGTGCCGGAGCGGAAATTCCCGCCCTTAGCGCTGCGCCGTGCGCGCCCGGCCGCGACGGCCACGCTCGGGCTGCTGGGCCTGATTGTCGAAGCCGACGAAGACGATGTAGCGGGCCAGCGCGGCCGCCTCGGGCAGCGGGAACTGCACCTGTTCCTCGACCTGCGTGAAGGTGACGCTCGGCGAACCGGCCGGCACGTCGATCGGCACCTGATAGAGGCGGGTCCAGACCGGGTTCGACAGGCCCTGCGTCACGGCGATGCGGATCGGCAGGGTCACCCGGCCGCCCTCGCCCTTCGGACCGGTCAGCACCCGGCCCTCGACGCCGACGCGGATGGTCATGGTCTGGCCGTCGACCCGGCATTCGCGGGCAAGCTCCAGGATCGTCGCCTGATAGCGCAGCTCCGTCGGCCCTTCGCCGCCCTGGCGCCAGACGTTGGAGCCGTCGCGAACCTCGATGCGCGGGCAGTGTGCAAGATCGGCCGGCTGGCCGGTGGTCTGAGGCGCGCCGAACAGCGCCGTATGGGCCGACGAGCCGACACCCTGCTGCTGGGCAGCAACCGTCTGCGGGTCGCTCTGGCCACCGAACAGGCTGCCGGACGTGTTGCAGCCGCCGAGCGCCAAAGCCGCCGCCATGACCGGAACAATCGCGAAGAAACGCCGCACGCTGCCACCCCAAGGTCTTTTTCGTCCGGCGCTTATAGCAACAGGTTCCGGGCCAAACCAAGGCTGTCCTTTGCCGTGACGCAGCCGATCACGTCGGGTCGGCGATCGGCTTTGCTGATGCCAAAAGCCTGCGATTTTCATGAGAATCTCGCGCCCGGCGCCGCTATGGTGCCGCAGACACCATTCCCAGACGGGGTTCCATGACCACTTCCCTCATCGCATCGCTGCGCCCGGAAGCCTCCGATGCGCCTGCCAGCGGCATCGTCGAACTGTCGAAATATGCGCGGAACGCCGGCGAGGTGATTCAGCTGTGGGTCGGCGAGGGCGATGCGCCGACCCCGTCCTTCATCTACGAGGCCGCCACGCGCTCGCTCGCCGCCGGTGAGACCACCTATACGTGGCAGCGCGGCATCCCGGAACTCCGGCAGGCGCTGTCGGCCTATGCCTCAGAGCTCTACGACCGGCCGCTGTCGCCGGAGCGGTTCTTCGTCTGCGGCTCGGGAATGCAGGCGATCCAGATCGCCATGACCATGGTGGCCGGCCCCGGCGACGAGGTGATCATCCCCTCCCCGACCTGGCCGAACGCGCCGGCCGCCGCTGGCCTCCGCGGAGCCGTTCCGGTCTTCGTCGAGCTCGACCACGGCAATCGCGGCTGGACGCTCGACCTCGACAAGCTGGAAGCGACGATCACGCCGAAGACCAAGGCCTTCTTCATCAACACGCCGTCCAATCCCACAGGCTGGACCGCGACGAAGGAAGAACTTGCGGCGATCCTCGCCATGGCGCGCCGGCGCGGCATCTGGATCATCGCCGACGAGATCTACACCCGTTTCGTCTGGACCGGCGCGGAGAAGCGCGCGGCCTCGTTCCACGACGTGCGCGAGGACGGCGACCGCATCCTCTGGGTCAACACCTTCTCCAAGAACTGGGCGATGACCGGCTGGCGCACCGGCTGGGTAGAGGCCGATCCCTCGCTCGGCGACGTGATCGAGAACCTGATCCAGTATTCGACCTCCGGCTCGCCGGTCTTCATCCAGCGCGCCTGCATCGTGGCGCTGGAGCGCGGCGGCAGCTTCCTCGACCACCAGATCGCCAAGGCCCGCAAGGCGCGCGACATCATCTCGGCTGCCGTCGAGGCGACCGGGCGCTGTCGCTTCTCGCGGCCGGACGGCGCCTTCTATCTGTTCTTCGGCATAGACGGCGTCACCGATTCCAACGCCGCCGCGAAGAAGCTGGTCGACCTCGCCAGAGTCGGCCTGGCGCCGGGCAGCGCCTTCGGGCCGGGCGGCGAAGGCCACCTGCGGCTCTGCTACCTGCGCTCGCAGGACCAGATCGAACTGGCTGCCGAAAGGCTGAAACAGGCGATACCGCAGCTCTGAAAACTGTGTGAAGGCTCGCCCTCTTCCTCGTCATGCCCGGCCTTGTGCCGGGTATCCACGCCTTGAACACAGCAATCGAGGAAGTCGTGGATGGCCGGGCTGAACCCGGCCATGACGGAAGGGTCGCCGCCCTCATCGGCTTTCAAAGCAGCTCTGACATCGGGCTCACCGCGCTTCACAAATCCGTGCTGCGGCGCGGCAGACCCTGTCGCGTGGCCCCGATAGCGCCTAGCTTGGTCCCATTCCAGACAAGCGCGAGGCGACGATGCTGACGCTCGACATCAACGGCCGGTCCCACCAGATCGACGCCGATCCCGACATGCCGCTCCTGTGGGCGATCCGCGACCACGCCAACCTTACGGGCACCAAGTTCGGCTGCGGCAAGGCGCTGTGCGGCGCCTGCACCGTGCATGTCGACGGACAGGCGGTGCGTTCCTGCTCGCTGCCGGCCGGCGACGCGCAGGGCCGGAAGATCGTCACCATCGAGGGTCTCGACGGCCGCGTCGCCGAGGCGGTGCAGGCCTCATGGCGCAAGCTCGACGTCGTCCAGTGCGGCTACTGCCAGTCCGGACAGATCATGAGCGCCATCGCGCTGCTCAGCGAGAACAAGACGCCGAGCGAGGACGACATCAACAACGCCATGGACGGCAATATCTGCCGTTGCGGCACCTATGTCCGGATCAAGGCGGCTGTCCAGGACGCTGCCCGGTCGCTGGCCTGAGGGAGGACGCATCCATGACCATCGCTCCCGAAAGCAAGACCATCGCCGCAGCCGTCGCCGGCATGCAGCCGCAGCACCTGAAGGTCGCAGCCAATGCGATCCGTTCCTACGAGGCGACCCGGCGCGCCTTCCTGAAGGGCGGCGCCGCCCTCGGCGGCGCGCTGATCATTGCCGGCGCCACCGGACCCAACGGCGAAGCCTTCGCGCAGGCGCCGGGCGCCAATCTGCCGGCCAACCCGAACGCCTTCGTGCGGATCGCGCCGGACAATACGGTCACCGTGATCATCAAGGCGCTCGACAAGGGCCAGGGGGTGACCACCGGTCTCACCACCATCGTCGCCGACGAGCTCGACGCCGACTGGAGCCAGATGCGCGCGGTCTTCGCGCCGGCCGACCACCGGCTCTACAACAACCTTCTGTTCGGCCCGGTTCAGGGCGTCGGCGGCTCGACCACCATCGCGGGATCGTGGCTGCAGATGCGCAAGGCGGGCGCGGCGGCGAAGCAGATGCTGGTCGCGGCGGCGGCGGCCGAATGGGGCGTGCCGGCCTCGGAGATCCGCGTCGCGCGCGGCGTGGTCAGCCATGGCGGGCGGCAGGCGACCTTCGGCCAGCTTTCGGCGAAGGCCGCGGCCATGCCGGTCGTCGCCGATCCGCCTTTGAAGAGCCCGGCCGACTGGACGCTGATCGGCAAGGAAGGCGCGACGCCGCGCGTCGATTCGGCGGCGAAGACCTCGGGCCAGGCGACCTTCTCCATCGACGTGCGCCGCCCCGGCATGCTGACCGCGCTGGTGGCCCACGCCCCGAAATTCGGCGGCAAGGTGAAGAGCTTCGACGCGACGGAAGCGCGCAAGGTGAAGGGCGTCGTCGACGTGGTCGAGATTCCGAGCGGTGTCGCGGTCGTCGCCCGCGACACCTGGTCCGCGATGAAGGGCCGCGAGGCGCTGAAAGTGACGTGGGATTTCGCCGCCGCCGAGACGCGGTCGAGCGACGCCATCATGGCCGAGTACAAGCGGCAGGCGGCATCGCAGGGCCTCTCCGCCGGCCGGCGCGGCGACGCCGCGCAGGGCCTGTCGCGCGCGGCCAAGGTGATCGAGGCCGAGTTCGAGTTCCCCTATCTCGCCCATGCGCCGATGGAGCCTTTGAACGGCGTCATCGAGCGGCGGGCGGATGGCGGCATCGAGGCCTGGGCCGGGTTCCAGTTCCAGACGGTCGAGCAGGCGACCGTTGCGGCCATCTGCGGCGTCGCGGCCAACCAGGTGCAGCTCAACACGCTGTTCGCCGGCGGCTCGTTCGGCCGGCGCGCCACGCCGACCTGCGACTACGTGTCGGAGATGGCGCATATCCTCAAAGCCACCGGCTATCGCGCCCCGATCCATCTGGTCTGGACGCGCGAGGACGACATGCAGGCCGGCTATTACCGGCCGATGGTCTACCACAAGGTCCGCGCCGGCGTGGACGCGCAGGGCCGCATCGCCGGCTGGGAGCACCGCATCGTCGGCAAGTCGATCCTGATCGGCTCGCCCTTCGAGGCCATGATGGTGGTCAACGGCGTCGATGCGACGACGGTCGAGGGCGCCAACGACACGCGCTACGACATCGCCAACCTGAACGTCGAGGTCCATAACGGCCGCGAGGGCGTCCCGGTCCTGTGGTGGCGCTCGGTCGGCCATACCCATACCGGCCAGGTGACCGAAGTGGTGATGGATGAGCTCGCGCAGGCTGCGGCCAAGGACCCCCTCGCCTTCCGCCTCGACTATCTCGGCAAGGCGCCGCGTGACGCCGCGGTGCTGAGGCTCGCGGCCGAGAAAGCCGGCTGGGGCCAGCCGCTGCCGGCCGGCAAGGGTCGCGGCATCGCGGTTCACGAGAGCTTCCGCACCCATGTCGCCATGGCGGCCGAGGTGACGGTGGAGGGCGACAAGGTGAAGGTCGACCGCATCGTCGCGGCAGTCGATTGCGGCATCGTTGTGAATCCGGACATCGTACGGGCGCAGGTCGAGGGCGCGGTCGGCTTCGCCCTGTCCTCCGTGCTGCGCAACCGGCTGACGCTGAAGGACGGCGAGGTGCAGGAGACGAATTTCGACACGTTCGAGCCGACCCGCATGTCGGAGATGCCGAAGGTCGAGGTTCATCTCATCGCCTCCGCCGAGCCGCCGACCGGAATCGGCGAGCCGGGCGTGCCCTTGCTCGGGCCGGCGATCTCCAATGCGGTTTTCGCCGCGACCGGCAAGCGGCCGCGCTCGCTGCCGATCGACCTCAACCAGCTTGGCGGCGCCTGACGGGCGTCGCCAATCGGTTCCTATCGTTTGCAGACATGTTCTTCACGCGAACCGGAAACCACTTCGCTTGAACATGCTCGCACGTTCACCACGTTGCCGGGATGTCGTGGACGGGCGGGCCGCGGCGGGGCGATAGTTGACGCCCCGTCAACAACGTGACCCGCGAACGGACGTCATGTCGGACATCGCTTCGGACCGGACCCAACGTCCGGCCGCGACACAAGCGGCCTTGCCCGCCCAGCGCCTCACCAGCATCGATGCCGCCAAGGGCATCGGCATCCTGCTGGTCGTCATCGGCCATGTCGTGTCCCAGCAGGTGCCGGAAGGCCACGGCTGGTATCGCACGCTCAAGGACGCGATCTATTTCTTCCACATGCCGTTCTTCCTGGCGCTCAGCGGCTATGTGCTGGGCCTCTCCGCGCGCGCCTGGACCGCCGACCGACGCGCCTTCATCCTCGAGCGGCTCGACCGATTGATCGTGCCCTTCTTCGCCTTCGGGCTGATCATCATCGCCGGCAAGTCGCTGTTCTCGCTGTTCCTGCATGTCGACAACACGCAGGACAGCCTTCTCGCCTATCTCGATGGCCTGTTCGTCCACACCAGCCGCAGTCCGGCGACCTCGGTCTGGTATCTCTACGCAGCCTTCGTCTACGCGGTGATCTTCCGGCTGGTGATTGCGCCGCGTCCGGCGATCCTGCCGTTTCTGCTGGCGGGCAGCCTCGTCCTGCCGTTCCTCGACATTCCGAACCTGTTCTATGCCGACCGAGTGCTGAAATTCCTGCCTTTTTTCCTGATCGGGCTCTGGGCCGGGCAGAATCGCGACATGATCGAGGAACAGGTCCGGCGGAGCGGCCGGCTCGCGCTCATGGCTTTCGCGCTTTCGATCGTGCTGACGCTGCGCACGGAATCGACGCTGTCAGTGCTCATCACGGCGCTGCTGTCGCTGCCCGCGCTCTACTGGCTGGCGCAGGTGCTGGCCGACCGCGGCGACCGCCTGTTCGTCACGCTCGGCGCCTATTCGATGGCGATCTATCTCCTGAACACGATCACCATCGGCGTGACCAAGGGCGTCGGCTTCCTGTTCCTCAAATGGGACGGCAATGCCTTCTACCTCTACTTCGTCGTGTTGACGCTCGCCGGCATCGTGCTGCCGATCATCGCGAAACTCGTGCTCGACCGGATCGCGCCGCCGCTCGCCCGCTACATGCGCTGAGACCGAAGAACCTGCCGCCTTGAACCCGGAGGCGGGACAACAGCTACCCACCGTGGACGACGTCACGGTCACCCATCATCGTGGGTGAGCACCGGAGGCCGCATCATGGACGAGGCGCTGAAGGACATTCATCGGCCGCTGGTTCTCGGCGACCAGAAGCTCGCCCGCAAATGGCTTCTGCTGGGCGGCATCTGCCTCGTCTGCGGCGTGGTCGTCGCCTTCATCGGTGTCCGCTCCAGCTATGACCGGTTCATGACCGTCTTCGCCTTCGCGCTCGGCGGCGGCCTGACGCTCTACGGGCTGTTCCGCATGGCCGTCCCCGGCAAGCCGCTTGTCGTGATGTTCGAGGACGGGCTCTGGCTGCGCATTCCGGGCGTCAAGGCGGTGATCATTCCGTGGAGCGAGATTCACGGCGTCGAGAGCGTCGACATCACCGGAACGTTCCAAGGTCACAAAGAGACGCATGAAGGCGTCACGGTCGTCCTCGTGTCCCGCGCGTTCTACGACCGGCACATCCATGTCGGGTTCTGGCTGATGCGCGGTCCGGCCTGGGAGTTCAACTTCGTCCCCCAGGGCGAGATGATGCAGGTCGCGCTGCACCACGATGCCCTGCCGGCAACGGCGGAGCAGTTGCGCAGGGCGGCCGAGACCCGCTGGCGGGCATTCGGCCAGCGCGCGGGAGGCTGATGTGGACAACCAGAGCTACCTTCGCCTTGTCGAATGCGCGCTTCGCGACGGATCGAGCCCGTTCATCTATGCCGGCGTGATCGGCTTCAGCCTTCTGGGCTGGCTGCTGGGTTACTACCTTGGGCGCGACGCCGTCGCCCGGCGGCCGCTCGAAATGCTGTTCATCATGGGCGGCGGCGTTCTCGGTCTCGTGCTGGGCGCGATGGTCGCAGCGCTTTTCCACGAGGGTTGCGGACCGTCGCGGTGGTAGCGACGGTGCGGGCTCAGTTCTCCCTGCTCACCGATGCCTGCTCGAAGGTCGCCATGCCGTGATGGATGGCGAGCGCGTTCCTGACGATGCCGCAGGCAAGCGCCGCGCCGGAGGCCTCACCAAGCCGCATGCCGAGGTCGAGCAGCGGGCGCTTGCCGATCTTGTCGAGCACCCGCCCATGCGCCGGCTCGGCCGAGCGGTGGGCAGCCAGGCAATGATCGAGCGCCGACGGGTCGAGCGCGTGGAGGACGGCCGCAGCCGCCGTCACGACATAGCCGTCGAGAAGGACCGGGATGCGCTGGAGACGGGCGGCGAGGATAGCACCGGCAATGGCGGCGATCTCGCGGCCGCCGACCTTGCGCAAAATCTCCAGCGGGTCGCCGCCGGGGCCGCCTGCCCGCGCCACGGCCCGCGCCACGACCTCGGCCTTGCGCTTCATGCCCTCGGCATCGACGCCGGTGCCGGGCCCAACCCAGTCGGATGCCTCGCCCCCATAGAGCCCGTAATGGACTGCGGCGGCGATGGTCGTGTTGCCGATGCCCATCTCGCCGAGGCACAGGAGATCGGCCCCGACGATGGCCTCCATGCCGAAGGCGATGGTGGCGGCGCAGCCCGGCTCGTCCATCGCATCCTCGGCGGTGATGTCGGACGTCGGCACGTCGATGGCGAGGTCGAAGACCTTCAGGCCGATATCGTTGGCGACGCAGAGCTGGTTGATGGCGGCACCGCCGGCCGCGAAGTTCTCCAGCATCTGCCGGTTGACGCTGTCCGGGAAGGCCGAGACGCCCTGCTTCGTCACGCCGTGGGCGGTGGCGAAGATGGCGACGAGCGGGCGGTCGACACGCGGCTTCGGGTCGGCCGACCAGGCGGCGACCCATTCGACGATCTGCTCCAGACGGCCGAGCGAACCGGCCGGCTTGGTCAGCTCGGCGTCGCGCGCCCTCACCGCCGCGACGGCCGCCTCGTCGGGGCCCGGCATGCGCGACAGCAGGTCGCGGATGTCGTCGAAGGGAAGTCCCGACGGGTTCGGCGGCGGATGAGCCATGACGGACTTTCGGAATCGCGAGGCTAAGGCAGGGGCGCGACGGGTAGCAGGCCCGTCCCCGTTTCGACAAGCTGGCGCAACGTCACTGGCCCGGCTATGCGAGGGATCATGGACAATCCGGCCCTCTGGCGCGACACGATCCGGGCGCTGCGCTTCTTCTCGCGCCTGCCGCTGCCGGCCCTGCCCGGCGAGAACGACCCGCATGCCGCGCCGGACCTTGCACGGCTGATGCCGGCCGTGTCGCTCGCCGGCCTTGTCCTCGGCGGGCTCGCCGGCGCGGTGCTGATCATCGCCGCCGGGCTCTGGCCGCCGGCCGTCGCCGCCATTCTCTGCGTAGCGGCCGCCGTGATCATGACCGGGGCCTTTCACGAGGACGGGCTCGCCGACACCGCCGACAGCCTCGGCGGCCGGAGCGTCGAGCAGCGCCTGGCGATCATGAAGGACAGCCGGATCGGCACGTTCGGCGCCTCGGCTCTGATCCTGGGGCTCGGCCTGAGGGTCGCAGCGATCGCGGGCCTGCTGGCGGCTGCCGGGGCCGGCCGCACCGCGCTCGCCCTCGCCGCCGCCGGAGCCATTTCACGGACCGCCGCACTGATCCTTGCCGCCCATCTTCCGCCTGCGCGCGCGGACGGAGCCGCCCATGCTGCCGGCGTTCCGACGCCGGAAGGTTTCGGCCGCGCCTGCCTGACGGCGGCCGCCATCGCGCTGCTTACCTGGCCGGTCGCCGGCTTCGGCGGGGTGATCGTCGCGCTGCTCGTGGCGGCGGGTCTTGCCGTCGCTGCGGAGCGTTTCGCCATGCGCCATGTCGGCGGCCAGACCGGCGACCTTGCCGGCGCGACCCAGCAGGTGGTCGAGATTGCCGTTCTCATGGCATTGCTTATGTTCGCCTGAGCCAATCGGAGCGGGCATGCGCAGCGAAGCGATCGACACCCCTTGCGTGAAAATCTGCCAGGTCAACGCCAGCCGTCGCATCTGCGAGGGTTGCGGACGCACGCTGGCTGAAATCGGCGGCTGGCTGTCGATGAGCGCCACGGACCGCCGCCGCATCATGGCCGAACTGCCGGCGCGGCTCGCAAGCCTGTCGGGCGCGGCATGAGTCTCCGCCCCGCCGTCTGGATTCTCATCGTCCTGCTGATCGTTCTCGTCGTCGTGCTGGCGATGCGCTCCGGCGACATGGCGACCGGGACGCTCGATGCCGGCGACTGGGGCCGGCTGGTCGGGCTTTCGGCGCTCGCGACGATCTACGGCGCGACCGTCATGGGCATGTTCCGCGGCCGTGGCGGCGAGGCGCTGCAGGCGGCGCTCGCCTGGCTCGCCATCGTGGCGGTGCTCGCGGTCGGTTATACCTACCGCTACGAGTTCGAGGCGGTCGGCCGACGCGTCTTCGGCAATTTCGTGCCGAGCCTCGGCCAGGAGGGCGTCACCGGTTCGCGCGAGGTGACCATTTCGCGGGGCCCCGGCGGCACCTACGCGGCCCGCGTGGCGGTGAACGGCGCACGGGCCGTGCCCATGCTGGTCGATACCGGCGCGTCGGCGCTGGTGCTGACCGATACGGATGCGCGGCGCGCCGGCATCAGGGTGGACGAACTCGACTTCAACGTGCCGGTGCAGACCGCCAACGGGCAGGCCATGACGGCTTCGACGACCGTCGAGAGCGTCTCGGTCGGCCCGATCACAGAGCGCAACATCCGCACGCTGGTCGCCCGCCCCGGCGCCCTGTCCTCGAGCCTGCTCGGCCACACCTTCCTCGACCGGCTGGAAAGCTACGAGGTGCGCGGCGGACGCATGGTGCTGCGCGGCCGGAACTGAGAACCGCTTGTCACGGCCGGACGACCGTGAGCATTCTCCGCCGCCGGAGAGATCGTCATGAATGCCATCAGCCGCCGCAAAACCCTCACCGCCGGCCTCGGCGCGGGCCTTGCGACGCTCACAGGTGGACGGGCGCCGGCCCAGCCGGCAGCGCCCGGCAACGGCCTTCTCACCCTGCTGCTGGTCAACGACATCTACAAGATGGGCGACGAGAACGGCCGCGGCGGCTTCGCGCGCCTCAACGCCATCGTCAAGGCGGAGCGCGCGCGCGGCGTGCCCATGCTCTATGTCCATGCTGGCGACATGTTCTCGCCTTCGCTGATGTCGGGCTTCGACCAGGGCGTCCACACGGTCGAACTTTGCAACCTCGCGCCGCCCGACATATTCATCCCCGGCAATCACGAGTTCGATTTCGGCCCCGAGGCCTATCTGAAGCGCCGCCAGGAATCGCAGTTCCCGTGGTTCGCCGCCAATATGCGCGCCGCCGACGGCTCGCTGCTGCCCGGCCACGAGGACGGCCGGATGTATGAATTCGCGGTCGGCGGCAGCGTCGGCACGCTGAAGCTCGGCGTTTTCGGGGTGGTGCTGCCGAACACGCCGCAGGTTTCCTCGTCCGGCAACATCCGCTTTGCCCCGACCATGGAGACGGTGCGGCGCGAGACCGCGCGGCTCAGGCGCGAGGGCGCCGACCTCGTCCTCTGCTGCGCCCATACCGACCGCGCCGACGACAACGAGATCGTCCGCTCGCGCCTCGTCGACGTGCTGCTCACCGGCCACGACCACGACCTCGCCATCGCCTATGACGGCCGCACGGTGATGGTCGAGAGTTCCGAGGAAGGCTATTACGTCACCGCCATCGACCTGACCCTGCGCCGCGTGTCGGTGGACGGCGTCAGCCGCGTGACCTTCACGCCGTCCTTCCGCGTCAACGACAGCCGCTCCGTGGAGCCCGATCCGGCTACGGTCGCGCGGGTCAGGGACTATGAGAAGATCCTGTCCGACGAACTCGACGTCGAGATCGCCTCCATCACCGGCGAACTCGACACGCGCACGGCCTCGGTTCGCTCCAGCGAGCAGCCGATCGGCAATCTGATCGCCGACGCGATGCGGGAATCCGCCGGCACCGAGGTCGCGATCATCAATGCCGGCGGCATTCGCGGCAACAAGGTCTATGCCTCCGGCCACCGCTTCACCCGCCGCGACGCGCTGACCGAGCTGCCCTTCGGCAACCGCACGGTGACTGCGCCTGTCTCGGGCGCCGATATCCGCCGCGCGCTGGAGAACGGGGTGAGCCAGGTGGAGCAGCGCGCCGGGCGGTTCCCGCACGTTTCCGGCATCGTCGCGCAGGTCGACCGCGACCGCCCGGCGGGCAGCCGGGTCGTCTCCGTGCAGGTGAACGGACAACCGATCGACGACGACCGCGTCTACCTGCTGGCGACCAACGACTTCATGCTCCGCGGCGGCGACGGCTACGACATGCTGGGCCTGCGGGTGAAGGAGAAGGACGTGCAGGGCAAGCTCGTCGCCTCCGACCTTATGGCCCATCTGCGCCGTCTTGGCACGGTGACGCCGCGGATCGAGGGCCGCATCCTGTTCCGATAGACGCCACGAAGCTTGCCCGATCGCGTCAAGGACACGCCCCATTCGACCGCGATTGTCCCGCCGCGCATCGAGAGCGCAGCACCCCGGAGCCTGCATGTCCCCGCGAATCCCTGCCCTCACCCGCCGCGCCACCCTCGCCATGGGCGCGTTCGCATTCACTGCCGGCCGCGCGGCGGCGAATCCGGTCGAGCGGCCGGACTTCGCGGCGGCGCTGAAGGAGGCGGGGCTCACCGGCACGTTCGTCCTGATCGACGCCCGGACCGGCGCGATCCAGGCGGCCGACACGGCGCGCGCGGAACGCCGCTACGTGCCGGCCTCCACCTTCAAGATTCCCAACAGCCTGATCGCGCTCGAAACCGGCGCGGTGCGCGACGAGAACGAGGTCGTGCCCTATGGCGGCAAGCCGCAGTTCATCAAGGCCTGGGAACGGGACATGCCGCTGAAGGAGGCACTGCCCGCCTCCAACGTGCCGGTCTATCAGGAGATCGCCCGCCGGGTCGGCCTCGAACGCTATCGCGAATGGTTGGCTAAATTCGACTACGGCAACCGCGAGACCGGCTCGGTTGTCGACCGCTTCTGGCTCGACGGGCCGCTTTTGATCAGCGCTGTCGAGGAAGCCCGCTTCAACCTGCGCCTCGTCCGTGGCGAACTGCCGGTTGCCGCCCGCTCCCGCGCCATCGTGCGCGATCTCCTGAAGCTCGAAAGCGCCGGCGACGCGACGCTCTACGGCAAGACCGGCTGGTTCGTGAAACGCGGCGAAATGTCCATGGGATGGTGGAGCGGCTGGGTCGAGCGCGCCGGCGAAATCCATGCCTTCGCGCTCAACATCGACATGCCGCAGGTGGAGATGGCGCCGAAGCGCATCGTCGCCGGCAAGGCGATCCTGAAGCTCGCCGGCGTCTACGGCTAGAGCATGATCCCGAAAAGTGGGAACCGGTTTTCGGAAAAGATCATGCTCCAATCAGAGACGTGGAGCACGCGCCGGCTTCAGCCGCCCGCCCGCGCGACGAGGTCCCACAGGAAGCGGGCCGAGACGATCAGCAGGAAGATGCCAAACGACAGCTCGAGCCTGCGCTTCGGCATGGCGTGGGCGAGGCGCGCGCCGAGCGGGGCCGTCCACATCGAGGTCGGGATGAACAGCAGGAACCCTATCAGCGAGACATAACCCAGCGCGAAGGGGAACTGCATGGCGGCGATGGCCGGATATTCCGCGGCCTTCGGCCAGCCGGCATAGATATAGCCGAGCGCGCCGGGAATGGAAATCAGCACGCCGAGGCCGGACGAGGTCGCGACCGCATTATGGATGGTGCGGCCATAGGCCATCATGACGAGGTTGCCGAGCTGGCCGCCGCCGATGCCCATCAGGCTCGACAGCACGCCGATGACGCCGCCGGAAGCCGCCATGCCGGCCGGACCGGGCATGCCGGTGCCGAAATTCAGCTCCTTGCCGGTCAGCAGGCGCCATGCGGACAGGCCGGCGACGAAGACGAACACCGCCTTGAACACGGCGGGCGGCGCGTAGCGGGCGATGAACGAGCCGGCAATGACGCCGAGCACCACCGGCACCGCCCAGGCCCGCAGGACATCCATGTCGACCGCGCCCTTGGCCTTGTGCGCCTGGAACGAGCGGATCGAGGTGGGGATGATGATGGCGAGCGAGGTGCCGACCGCGAGCGGCATGCGCAGTTCCACCGGCACGCCGACCACGCCGAACAGTTCGTAGAGCACCGGCACGATGACGGCCCCGCCGCCGACGCCGAAGACGCCTGCGAGGATGCCGGTGACGGCTCCCGCGGCGAGAAGGCCGACGCCGAGGATGGCGAGCTGATCGTAGGGAACGCCGAAGAGCATGATGGGGGTCCGGGAGGCAGGGTGGCGCGACTTAATCGCTGCTCCCCCTTCCCCGCAAGGTGCGCGAACGCGCGGCGCCCGTGCGCGCGAGGGACTGAAACATCCCTGTTACAGGCGAAACGGCGCCTGCATTCCGCAACGTCAGACCGCAAGGCGGCTGGCGGAATGTCCGCTCCGAAGCAGACGGGACGCCCGAGCGCACTGCCGGTCTGCCGCCACACAATCGTTCAGGAGCTTCCCATGACCCGCATCGCTTCGCTCACGTTCGCCGCCGCCTTCGTGACCGTCCTGTCCATTCCCTCGCTCGCCATGGCGCAGTCCGCCGGCGGCGGCGGTGGTGGCGGCGGCGGTGACGGCGGCCTGATGTCGGCTCCCGAGATTTCCCACATCAATCTGCCGAGCCCGCCGCGCGCGGGACGGGCCGGCGTACCGGCCTCGGTCACGCAGAACTGCTCGTTCGAGTTGCTGCGCGGCCGCTACTGCGAGCCGACCCGCGCTCGCTGATCCGGCTGCCCCGCTGACCTGTCGCCGAGGCGGCGCCACCTGTCAGGTGGTTGCCGCCTCGGCCATCTCCGCGACTGCGATCCCCGAGGCTTCCACACGGCTCGGGCCGACCAGCCCCGCCGCCTCGCGCAGCACCGCGACGCCGGCGCCGGGCTTCACCGCCTCGACCGACAGATGCCGGCGGAACAGCCGCGCCCCCGGCACCCCGTGATAGAGGCCGAGGATGTGCCGCGTCATCGACGACAGACGCACGCCGGCGCCAAGCTGGCGCTCCACATAGGGTATGAAAGCCTCGATGGCCCCGGCGAGATCGCCGGCCGGCGCTTCATCGCCGAAAAAGACGGGATCGACGTCCTTCAGGATATGCGGGTCCTGATACGCGGCGCGGCCCAGCATCACGCCGTCGAGCGTCACGCCGTCCTGCGGCTCCAGCAGCGCCCTTGCCGCGGCGATCGAGCCGATCCCGCCGTTGATGGCGACGGGGAGCGACGGCAGGCGCGCCTTCAGGCGGAACACCCGGCCGTAGTCGAGCGGCGGAATCTCGCGGTTCTCGCGGGGCGACAGGCCCTTGAGCCAGGCCTTGCGGGCGTGGACGATCAGCGCATCGACACCTGCCGCCACGACCGCATCGGCCAGCGCATCGAGCGCCTGTTCCGGGTCCTGGTCGTCGATGCCGATGCGGCATTTCACCGTGACCGGCACGCGGACCGCCGCCTTCATGGCCGCCACGCAGTCGCCGACAAGCGCCGGCTCGGCCATCAGGCAGGCGCCGAAACTGCCGCCCTGCACCCGGTCGGACGGGCAGCCGCAATTGAGGTTGATCTCGTCATAGCCGAGGTCGGCGGCGATGCGCGACGCCTCGGCCAGCGCCTTCGGGTCCGATCCGCCAAGCTGCAGGGACACCGGATGCTCTTCGGGTGAAAAGCCGATCAGGCGCGTGCGATCCCCGTGGATCACGGCATTGGCGGTGACCATCTCGGTATAGAGCAGGGCGCGGCGCGTCAGGATGCGGTGGAAGACCCGGCAATGCCGGTCCGTCCAATCCATCATGGGCGCGACCGAGAAGCGCCAGAAACCGGGCCTTGCCCGGTTCCTGCCGCTCGGTGCGCCGCCTGCGCTCGTCTCGTCCAATGCGCCGTCCTCGACTGCTTCGTCCATCGGCGGACCGGTCCGCCTTTTCATCGGCGAGCCTCGCCCGCGATGCAGAGGAGAATAGCCTGCGGCCCGGCAAGCGTCACGCCTTGGGGGCTGCGCGGCGCCGATCCCACCCGCGCTGGCTCAATCGGTCGTCTCCTCCGGCAGGCCGACCTCCGACTGAAGCGCTGCCAGATGAACTTCGGCGGCCTGGGCGGCGGCGCGCTCCACGGCGCGGAAGCGGGCCACCAGCGCGAGCCCCAGCGGCGTCAGGGTGGCGCCGCCGCCATGCCTGCCGCCTGTCTGGCGCGCCACCACCGCCTTGCCGAAGAGGCCGTTGAGCTCCTCCACCAGCTCCCATGCCCGACGATAGGACATGTCCATGGCCCGGCCCGCCGCGGCGATGGAGCCGCGCGCCGCGATCTCTTCCAGAAGCTCGACCTTGCCAGGACCGATCCGGCCTTCGGGGTCGAGGTTGATGCGCAGACTCAAGGAGGGCATGGGGGACTGCCTGCGGATGACGGGCTGCGACCCTAGATGATGGCCGCGATTCATTGAATCGGGGGAATGGTCCGTGGAGCTGCTTCCGGCCTCCTTCCGCAATACGGCAATCGAACCTGACGCGCCACGGCACCCGCTAGATCCACCGAAATCTCCAAAGCACGTTCCGTGCCCGGTGAGCGCTGCACCATGGGTGCGCAACCAAAGCAATAAAAGGCGCAACCTGACCTGTCGTTCAGTGGACATGCCGGCAGCGGCCTTTCGCCGGCAGCCCAGCGGGCAGCCGAAAGCCGCACCGCGGCGCACGCCCTCATGCTCGCGACAGGCGAGGCGGCGGATATTTCCCGTCGCGGCCCGTCGGCGGTCCGGTATTCATCCGGATTGGCGCCCTTTGGGACCTCCGTCCCGCGAATCCTTGGCGCGTGGTGATTCGGGGAATATTTGCGGCGCAATACCGGCGAGACGCACCGAGTTTGTCCGCAACAACGACGCGTAACAGCTATCGTTTCCCACGAATGGTAGCAATTTTGCGGCATCGATTACCAATGCAACCCGTTCAAAACCAAACATACACGCGCAAATTGCTTAATTATGGAGGAAATTAACACTCATTTACCACATTCTCGCCACCAAAGGCCGCGAGACCATTGGCGGGCTGAATCACACTGCGGGAGCATATTATGACAATGCATTATGTCGCTGGCGGCGGGATTGAGAGCAACGGCCAATATGCCGCTGCCTCTGCTGGCTTCAACTTGGCTGACGTACAGTCGCTGGAACAGCTCAATGCTTTGCCGGAAGGCACGAAAGGTCTTGTTTGGCTCGACAAAGCTGAGGGCGTCACGAGTGAATTTATCGAAACAGTCTCTCAATACATTGGCAACGACAAACTCTGGGGATTTTATCTCGCTGACGAGCCCGATCCGACGGGACAGTGGGGCCCTCAGGTGTCGGCCGCCGATCTGAAGGCCGAATCTGACTGGATTCATGCCAACGTGCCGGGCGCCAAGACGTTCATCGTCATGATGAACATGGGCATGACCACCGATCCCACCTACATGAACACTTACAATCCGGAGAATACCGGCATCGACTACTACGGGCTCGATCCCTATCCGGTGCGGACTGGCGGCCAGCTCGATCTCTCTGTGATCGACAAGAATGTCGACGCTGCCATCGAGGCCGGGATTCCCCTCGAAAGCATCGTGCCCGTCTATCAGGCGTTCGGCGGCGGCGGCTGGACCACCGATACCGGCGGCAAGTACGTCATGCCGACGGCCGCCCAGTTGAAGGCGATGGTCGACCGCTGGGCCAGCGTCGTCCCCGACCCGGAGTTCGATTATACCTATCACTGGGAATCGCAGAACGGCGACCAGGCGCTCAAGACCAATTCGGCGCTGCTCGAGTTTTTCCGCGAGCACAACGCCTCGGTCGACACGTCGACGCCCCCGCCCGTGGTCGAGCCCGTCCCGCCGCAGACGGACCCCGGCGCAGAAGGACCGATCACTGAGCCGGTCGATCCGGACCCCGGCACCGACGCAGGTTCGGGCACGGGCGGCACGCCCCCGGTGACCGAGCCCACCGTTCCGGGCACCGGCACCGATGCAGGTTTGGACACGGGCGGCACGCCTCCGGTGACCGAGCCCACCGTTCCGGGCACCGGCACCGATGCAGGTTCGGGCACGGGCGGCACGCCTCCGATCAGCCAGCCCACACCCCCGACCGTCGGTACCGGGAACACCGGCGGTGGTCGCGGCGACGGTCAATGGGGCCACGGAAACCGTGGCGACTGGGCGGATATGGGGCAGAATTTTGCGCAGAAGTTCGCGCAGAAGTTCGCGGCCCATGATTCCTTCCGGTTCTCCGAGGCGGTCTCCAAGTTCGCGGACAAGGTAGCGAATGCCGATGCCACTGACTTCGGCGGCAAGATCGGCGGCAACGCCCGGTTCCAGTTCCTCGACAAGCTGGGCGCCAGCAGCAACCTCCGGGCCGATACAGGCACCGACCTCGATGCCTCGGGCCAGGGGCACACAGATGCCTCCTCGCCGGCCGGCAAGGTGGCAGGCAACCAGCACTTCGCCTGGGACCATCTGTGGGGCTGAGGCCATAGCCGCCACCCTCGCTGCACGGCGCGCGGGAATGCCGCTGTCGTGTTGAGCTAGGCGAATCAGACGCCGCCGGAGCAAACTCCGGCGGCGTTCGACAAGCGTGGATCAAAGGATCGGCAAGCCCGCGTCAGTGCGGCCCTTGGGGTCGCCTGCCTTCGGACTTGCCGTTGAATGGCGCATCCGGCGGCCTTCCGCCGCCGCGCTACCGGAGCTGGCGGGTTCCGATACATCGGCCTTCATAGGACGCGTCCCGCGTGCGGGAGCGAGGCCTCGTGCCGATGCGGCAGCCAGTGCATTCCGGCGCCTGCCGGGTCGCGCGACCCGTTCGTCAGGCCAGTCCGACCGACACCCGCCCGACCGGCACCTGAAAGGTTGACAGTGAACGGCAATTCGAACGGCGCCAGGCCGCAGGCAGAGCATGCCGCGACGGCGAAGGAAGATCCGATCGCGGCAGCGCTGAGCGCGTGCCGCGGCCCCCTCCGGGCAGCTGCCGTGTTCTCCGGCGTCCTCAATGTCCTGATGCTGTCGGGCGCCATCTACATGCTGCAGGTCTACGACCGCGTGCTGGTCAGCCGCTCCGTCCAGACGCTGATCGGGCTGACGGCGCTGCTCGCCGCTGTCTTCGTGGTGCAGGCGCTGCTCGACATCATCCGCCAGCGGCTCCTGACCCGCATCGGGCTGTCGGTCGACCGCCGCCTCGCCGGGCGCATCTACCGGCTGGTGCTCAATATTCCGCTGCAGGCCGGGCGCAACGTCGATCCGCTTCAGCCGAGCCGCGACCTCGACACCGTCAGGGCCTTCGTCTCCGGCCTCGGGCCGACCGCCTTCTTCGACCTGCCGTGGACGCCGCTCTTCGTCCTGCTCTGCTTCTTCCTGCATCCGCTTATCGGCTGGGCCGTGCTGATCGGCGGCATCATGCTGTTCGCCATCACCTATTTCACCGAACATGCGGTGCGTGGTCCGAGCCAGGCCCTTTCGCAGGAGATCGGCACGCGCATCGCCATGACCGAGACGTCGCGGCGCAATACCGAGGCGATCGCCGCCATGGGCATGCAGCAGGCGCTGGCCGGCCGCTATCTGGCCGTCAACGAGCGCTATCTGGCAGCACACGAGGCCTCGACCGACGCCTCGACCACCTTCGGCACCATTTCGCGCGTATTCCGCATGGCGATGCAGTCGGCCATCCTCGGTCTCGGCGCCTATCTCGTGCTGATCGACCAGGCGTCGCCCGGCGTGATGATCGCGGCCTCCATCCTGATGGGCCGCGCGCTGGCCCCCATCGAAATGGCCGTCGCCCACTGGAAGAGCTTCACCGCAACGCGGCAGGCCTGGGCCCGGCTGCGCCTTGCGGCGCAGGCCATCCCCGAACCCGCGCCGCGCCCGCCGCTGCCGATACCGAAGCGCATGCTGACGCTTGAACAGGCCGTCGTCGCGGCCCCCGGCAGCCAGGTGCCGATCCTCCACGGTGTCTCGCTGTCCCTCCTCGCGGGACAGGCGCTCGGCGTCATCGGGCCGTCGGCATCGGGCAAGTCGACGCTCGCGCGCACGCTCGCGGGCGTGTGGGCGCCCGCGCGCGGCTCCGTCCGCCTCGACGGCTCCGAACTGTCGCAGTGGGCGCCCGAAGCGCGCGGCGATTTCATCGGCTACCTGCCACAGGATATCGGCCTGTTCGACGGCACTGTCGCCGAGAACATCGCGCGGTTCCGGCCCGATGCCCGCCTCGACCAGGTCGTTGCCGCGGCACATGTCGCCGGCTGCGACGTGATGATCCGCTCGCTGCCCGACGGCTACGAGACCCGCATCGGCGAAGGCGGCCTCGCCTTGTCCGGCGGCCAGCGCCAGCGCGTCGCGCTTGCGCGCGCCGTGTTCGGCGACCCTTTCCTCGTCCTGCTCGACGAACCCAACGCCAATCTCGACGCCGATGGCGAGGCGGCCGTCACGCAGGCCATCCGCCACATCCGCGAGCGCAACGGCATCGCCATCGTCATCGCCCACCGGCCGAGCGCGCTGGCGGCTGTCGACACGGTCGCGGTCATGCGCGACGGCCGGCTCGCAGCCTTCGGTCCCCGCGACCCGATCCTCGAACGCGTGCTGACGCCCGACGCGGGAGCAACCCGATGATGATCGACACACGCGACAAGCTCGCCCTCCTCGTAGCCGCGGTGCCGGCCGCCCGCAGCCTCGCCAGCGCATCGGAGAAGCTCGCCCGGAAGGCGGGGTCGAAGCTGCCCGCCGCCGGGGAGTTGCTGCGCATGTCCGGCGACGCCGCGAAACGCGCGGGTTCCGCGCTTTTTGCTCCCGGACCGGCCGACCCGACCATGGGCAAGCTGATCAGGACAGGCATGGTGATCGTCGCCGGCTTTGTCGGCGGCTTCGGCATCTGGGCGACCACGGTGCCGCTGGCCGGTGCGGTGGTGGCCAGCGGCACCGTGGTCGCCGACACCTACGTCAAGACGGTTCAGCACCCGACCGGCGGCGTCGTCGGCGAGATCCGGGTGCGCGAGGCCGCGCACGTGAAGGAGGGCGATGTCCTCATGCGGCTCGACGATACGGTCATCCGCGCCAATCTCCAGGTCGTGGTCAAGCAGATCAACGAGGCCCAGGCGCGCATGGCGCGGCTGGAGGCGGAGCGCGACGGACTGCGTGAACTCGCCATTCCCAGCGAGCTGGAACCGTGGATGAGCTTTCCGGAAGTGGGGCGCGCGGTCGACAGCGAGAAGAGCCTGTTTCAGGCGCGGCTCGAACACCGGGAGGGCCAGACCAAGCAGTTTCGCGAGCGCATCGGCCAGATCCGCGAGGAGATTTCCGGCATCGCCGCGCAGGAGCAGGCGCGCCGCCGTCAGGCCGAACTGATCGACCGCGAGGTCGCCGATGTCGGCGACCTGTTCCGCCGCAACCTCGTGCCGCGCACCCGCATGGTCGAGCTCGAGCGCGAGCAGGCCCGGCTTAAGGGCGATGTCGGGCAGTTCGTGGCGGAGCGCGCCCGCGCGCAGGCGCGGATCACCGAGAACGAGTTGCTCATCCTGCAGGTCGGTCAGGACCTGCGCCGGGAAGTATCCGCCGAGCTGCGCGACGTGCAGGCCAAGCTCGGCGAACTGGTCGAACGGCGCGTGCAGGCGGAGGATGCGCTGAAACGGATCGAAATCCGGGCTCCGCAAAGCGGTATCGTCCATCAGCTCGCCCATCACACGGTCGGCGGCGTCATCGCGGCGGGCCAGCAGATCATGCAGATCGTGCCGGGTGACGACGATCTCGTCATCGAAATCCGCATCCAGCCGCAGGACATCGAAAAGGTCGTGGTCGGGCAGGCGGCGCATGTGCGCCTGACCGCCTTTCCGCACGGCACCACGCCGGAGGTGGAGGCGAAGGTTCTGAGGGTGTCGGCCGACGTGGTCCGCGACCAGAACCTCGGCGTCAGCTACTATACGGCGCGCGTCGCCCTGCGGGACGGCGAACTGGCCCGGCTCGGCGACCACAAGCTCGTCCAGGGCATGCCGGCCGAGGTCTATGTCCGCACCGGGGATCGGACCGCCCTCACCTATCTGATGAAGCCGATCATGGACCAGTTGAAGCGGGCCTTCCGCGAGAAGTAACACTGCCCGTGCCGTCATGGCCGGGCCTGTCCCGGCCATGACGGAAACGACACTTCAGGCCATTTGCGGGCTGGCCTCTCAGGAGGCCGCAGCGACCCGCGCACCCGAATAGTCGAGATACCAGTCCACGAAGGCGCGCACGCCCTCGTCGAGCGGCGTGGACGGTCGGTATCCGGTGAGCGCCGCCAGCAGGCGGTGGTCGGCGTGGGTCTCGCGCATGTCGCCCGGCTGCATGGGCAGGAGGATGCGCTCGGCCCGCCGGCCGGTCGCCGCCTCGATGCAGGCCACGAATTCCTGCAATCCGACAGGCGCGCCCCCGGCAATGTTCACAACGCGCCACGGCGCCACCGGCGACAGGCTGTCGCCGCCACCTTCGACTGCGACGGGCTGCCCTGACTGCGGCACCCGGTCCACGAGCCGCACGATCGCCTCGACGAGATCGTCGACATAGGTGAAGTCGCGCCGCATCTCGCCCTGGCCGTAGAGTTCGATGGGCCGCCCGGCCAGCATGGCATCGACGAACTTGAACAGCGCCATGTCGGGCCGCCCCCACGGCCCGTAGACCGTGAAGAAGCGGAAGCATGTGGTGGGTATCCGCCAGAGGTGCGCATGGCTGTGGGCCATGGCCTCCATGGCCTTCTTGGTCGCGGCGTAGAGCGTGATCGGCCAGTCCGCCCTGTCGGTCTCGCGGAACGGCGTCGGGCTCGCGCCATAGACCGAGCTGGTGGACGCCAGCAGGAGATGCCGCGGCTGCACGCGCCGGGCGACCTCCAGAAGGTTGAACGAGCCGACGACATTGTGGCCGACATAGGCGTGCGGCGCCTCGATCGAGTAGCGCACGCCGGCCTGCGCGGCGAGGTGGACGATGACATCCGGCTCGGCGAGGTCGGCCGCCCGCTGGAGGGCATCCTCGTCCTCCAGCCAGGCGATAACAGGCGTGAAGCCGGAGAACTGCTCCAGAAGCGCGTGGCGGGCCCGTTTGAGCCGCGGGTCGTAATAGTCGGTGATGGCGTCGAAGCCGACCACCGCATGGCCCTCGCCGAGCAACCGCCGGGCGAGGTGGAAGCCGATGAACCCGGCGGTGCCGGTGACCAGGAAGCGGGTCATGCCCGCCTCCGGTCCTGGGTGTGATCCGGTCCCGCGCCGTCCAGTACCGGCGGCGCGGGCATGTCCGCACGCTTGGCGCGGCGGAGCCTGACCGCCGGCGGCTGCTCGTCGTCGCCGCGGCCGATCCCGACATAGCGGAAGCCGTGGCGGACGACATCGCGCGCGGAATAGATGTTCCTGAGGTCGACCAGCACCGGCTGGGCCATCAGTCCCTTCAGCTTCGGCAAGCCGAGCGCGCGGAACTGGTCCCATTCCGTGACGATGGCAAGGGCCGATGCCCCCCGCGCCGCCTCGTAGGGGCTTTTGCAGAATATGACCTCCGGCAGCAGGGCGCGCGCCTGGTCCATGCCCTCGGGATCATGGACGCGAACCACCGCACCGGCGTCGAGCAGGCCGCGGATGATGGCGAGCGAGGGCGCCTCGCGGACATCGTCGGTGTTCGGCTTGAAGGTGAGCCCCAGCACCGCGATGACCTTGCCGCGCACGGAACCGCCGGCCGCGACGATGATCCTGCGCGCCATGGCGCGCTTGCGCTGGTCGTTGACGGCGACCGTCGCCTCGATCAGCCGCAGCGGCGTGTCGTAGTCCTGGGCGGTCTTGACGAGGGCCAGCGTGTCCTTTGGAAAGCAGGAGCCGCCGAAGCCGGGCCCGGCATGCAGGAACTTCGACCCGATGCGGTTGTCCGCGCCGATGCCGCGCGCCACGTCCTGCACGTCCGCGCCGACCTTCTCGCAGAGGTCCGCGATCTCGTTGATGAAGGTGATCTTCATGGCGAGGAAGGCGTTGGCGGCGTATTTGATCAGCTCGGCCGCCCGCCGCGAAGCGAACAGCAATGGCGAGGCGTTCAGGAAGAGCGGCCGGTAGATTTCCGCCATCGTCTCTCGCGCACGGGGATCATTGGTGCCGACGACGATCCGGTCGGGACGCTTGAAATCGCTGATCGCGGCGCCCTCGCGGAGGAATTCCGGGTTGGAGGCGACGACGACATCCGCAGCCGGATTGGCCGCGCGGATGATCTGCTCGACCTCGTCGCTGGTGCCGACGGGAACGGTGGACTTCGTGACCACGACCGTAAAGCCGCGCAGAGCCGAAGCGATCTCGCGGGCGGCGGCGAAGACGTGCGAGATGTCGGCAAATCCGTCGCCACGCCGGGACGGCGTGCCGACCGCGATGAAGACGGCATCCGCCTCCCCGACGGCAGGCGCCAGCCGGGTCGTGAAGGCAAGACGCCCCGCCTCCACGTTTCGTGCCACCAGCTCAGCAAGGCCCGGTTCGTAGATCGGAACCCGGCCGTCCAACAGGGCATCAATGCGCCCCTGGTCGCTGTCGACGCAGGTGACCGAATGGCCGAAATCGGCAAAGCAGGCCCCGGATACGAGCCCGACATAGCCGCAGCCGATCATCGCGATATGCATCGTGCTTCTCCCTTCGTCACAGGCCGGCGCGCTGCCCGGTCAGGGCAGCACGGCAACCCGCGTGAGAAGGGAGACCAGTTCCGCCTGCCGCCGCGTCTGCGTCTTGGCGAAGATGGCGGCGAGCTGCGAGCGCACAGTCGTTCGGCTGAGACGCCGGCTGCGGGCGATCTCCATGGGCACTTCGCCCTGAGCCAGCAGCATGGCCAGCCGCGTTTCGGCGAGGGTCAGGCCGAACATCCGCTGCAGCATGCTCGGATTGGGCTGCAGATGGGCATCAAGGTCGAGCAGCATGACCAGGCAACGGCCGTCAGCCGGTTGCTCGGGCGTCTGGTTGACGAAGAGCGGGGCTTCGTCGCGGCCGGATACCACCACCCATGATAGGGCGCCGAGTGTCGGCCGGGTCCGCGAGCGATCCATCAGGCGGCGAAAGGCGCGCGACACCTCCTCCAGGCATCGGGTGGCGCCGGAGGCGCCGAGCAGAAGCGTGCGGGCGGTTGCATTGGCCTCCACGACGCTGCGGCCGTCCGCCAGCACGAGATAACCGCAGCCCAGGCGGTCGAGGGCGCCCAGCGCGGGGTGGTTCGGCGTATCGCGACCGCCCGTTTCGGCAATCGCAGGAAGGTCGCGGCTACGCGGCGGCGGCGGTAAGCGCCGGCTGTCCAGAAAGGGCTGGATTGCCTGAAGAGAGGTTTCTGCGTGGCTGCTCGCAAACGTCATGACACTACTCCCTACGAGAGCCTCCCGCGACAGCGGGGAACCCGGCGATGACGTGCATGAGCCGTCGTCGCGCGGATGGCGCGCTGTCGTTGTGCGGAAGTTTAGAATTGTTCCCCTCGACCCCCCTGCGCTCGCGGGCGGCCAGTTCATGCGTGTTCTCATGCACTTGTCGGGAAGGCCCCGGCAGGTCGAAAGACCTGCACCCCCATGCCTTCCGGCAGATGGGAAGCTTAGCAGTGCTGCTTCGATCCACACGCGCCCGATGTAGTTAGCTAGCTTGCTCCGATGGGTTGCCGCATCGGTCGAATGCATCCTTCCGTTGGGGAATGTTAAGTATATTACTCCCAAGGTGGTAGCACCTGAGGCGTACTCCTTCCGGGGCAGCGCGGCCGGCCGATCGCCGTTCGGCTTCAGGGAATCCCGCCTGCGTGCGCGCACGCGCCCCGCAGCGCGACCACGAGCACACCGATGCAGCGAGGAGCGGTGCATTGCCGGCCGAGCCGCCGTCCTCCGAACGCACGAAGACCGACTTTGGGAACGTTGCCTAGCATCGGCCTTCCGTTGGGACGGACACCCGGCCGACCGGTCTCGGCGACCAGGCGTCTGCATTCGGAATGTAGCGCTTAACGGCCGATGCCGGCCGCCCTGGGCGAAAAGGGGGAGGTTCGCATGAAGGCAGTGATCCAATGCGGCGGCAAAGGCACCAGACTGCGTCCCTATACGGCGGTGCTGCCGAAGCCGCTCATGCCGATTGGCTCGCGGCCAGTGCTGGAACTGCTGCTGAAATGGCTGCGGCGCAACGGCATCCGCGAGGTGTTCATCACCACCGGCTATCTCGGCCACCTCATCCGCAGCTTCTGCGGCAATGGCGAGCAGTGGAACCTGAAGATCGTCTACACCGAGGAGGTCGAACCGCTCGGCACGATCGGCCCGCTGACCCTCGTGCGCGACCGCCTGCTGGACGGGCCGTTCCTCGTGCTCAACGGCGACGTGCTCACCGACCTCAACCTCAGCCAGTTCGCGAATTTCCACCGCCGCCAGCCGGGCCCGGTGACCATCGCGACGGCGGTCCGCACCATCAAGATGGATTTCGGCGTCATCGAGGAAGTCGACAACGCCGTCGTCGGGTTCCGCGAGAAGCCGTCGCTCCCGCACCTCGTCAGCATGGGTCTCTACTGCATGGATCCTTCCGTGTTCGAGCTCATTCCCAACGGCGTGCCCTTCGGCTTCGACGACCTGATGCTCCAGATGCTCGAGGACCAGACGCCGGTGCATGTCTTCAAGCACAACGGCCTGTGGCTCGACATCGGCCGGGTCGAGGACTTCCACCGCGCCCAGGACATCGCGTGGGACGACCAGTCGGTCGTCGCCGAGCCCCAGGCCGCCTGAACCCTCACTGGCAAGGATGCGTACCATGCTGCTGGTCGGCGAGCCCATTCTGGGCCACGAAGAGAAGAACGCCCTGTGCGACGTCATCGACAGCGGCTGGCTGACGATGGGCGATCGCGTCCGCGCCTTCGAGGAGGCCTTCGCCCATGCTCATGGCGCGGAGGACAGCGTCGCGGTGAACTCCTGCACCGCGGCGCTGCACCTGATCCTGCACGCCCTCGGCCTCGGGCCGGGCGACGAGGTGCTCGTCCCCTCCCTCACCTTCGTCGCGACGGCCAACAGCGTGCTCTATGTCGGCGCGACGCCGGTCTTCGTCGACATCCAGTCCGCCGACGTGCCGCTGATGTCGCTGGCGGAAGCCGAAGCGCGCTGCACGCCGCGGACCAAGGCCGTCATCCTGGTCCACTTCGCCGGTTACCTGCCGGACCGGGCGGCCTGGCAGGCTTTCGCGCGCCGCCGCGGCCTCATGCTCATCGAGGACGCTGCCCACGCGCCGGGCCTGCGCGAGGTCGGCACGTTCGGCGTCGCCGCCGCCTTCAGCTTCTACGGCAACAAGAACATGACCACCGGCGAGGGCGGCGCGGTGATCGCCCGCGACAGCACCCTTCTCGCCACGATCCGCCAGGCCCGCGGCCACGGCATGACGAGCGGCACGCGCCAGCGGCTCGATGCCCGCACGCCGACCTACGACGTCACCATGATCGGCTTCAACTACCGGCTGGACGAGCTGCGCGCCGCCATCGGCCTCGCCCAGCTCCGCCACCTGCCGCACTGGAACGAGGTCCGCCGCTCGCTGACGGCCGAGTACCGCCACCGGCTCGCCGCCCATTGCCCCGGCCTGGCCGTGCCCTTCTCGCAGCCGCGGCTGACCACCTGCCACATCATGCCGGTGCTGCTGCCCGCCGGCACCGACCGCCAGTCGGTGATCGATCATCTGCGCGCCGACGGCATCCAGACGACCATCCACTACACGCCGGTACATCAGATGACGCTCTACAGCAGCCTCTGGCCGGATGTCAGCCTGCCGCGCACCGAGGATTTCGCCCAGCGCGAACTCACGCTGCCCCTCCATCCCCGCATGAACGCGGAAACGGTCGAGACGGTCGCGGCCAGTCTCGGGCGTGCCCTGCGCAGCCGCGCATCGGTGGAGGCCGTCGCATGAGCGCGCCCCAGTTCGAACTGCGCCAGGGCCAAGCGACCCGCGACCTCGGCGAAGCCGCGAGCCGCTGCTTCGACCTCGTGATCGCGACCACTGCGCTCCTCGTCCTGTCGCCGGTCTTCCTCCTGGCAATGACGGCGATCTGGATCGAGGGCGGCCGGCCGCTCTTCTTCGCGCAGGTGCGGCTCGGCCGCGGCGGCCGCCCCTTCGTCATGTACAAATTCCGCAAGTTCGGCGCGGCCAGCGGCACGGACGGCTGCCCGCTCACCGTGGCGGGAGACCAGCGGCTGACGCGGGTCGGCGCCTTCCTGGCAGCGACCAAGCTGGACGAGCTGCCGCAGCTCTGGAACGTCCTGCGCGGCGACATGGCGATCGTCGGCCCACGGCCGGAATCCATGGCCTTTGCGGACTGTTTCCGCGGCGTCTTCGACCATGTCCTCGACTTCAAGCCGGGCCTGCTCGGACCGAGCCAGATTCATTTCCGCAACGAGTGCCGCTTCTATCCGACCGACGCGGATCCGACGCTCTTCTACCGGGAGGTGCTGTTCCCGGCCAAGGCGCGGCTGGACCTTGCCTATTTCCCGACCAGGACGCTGGCATCCGACTTCGGGCTGCTCGTGCGCGGCGTGCTGGCAGTGCTCGGCTGGGCACCCGGCGGGCGGGCTGCTCCCGACCAGGCCGCCGTCGCGGACGTCCGGTTGCCGGGCCATCCTTGAGGCTTCGCGAACAGGAAGACAGGTGCGCCATGGATTACAGCGGCATGAAGGTTCTCGTCACGGGTGCGGATGGCTTCATCGGATCGCACCTGACCGAGGCTCTGGCCAATGCGGGCGCCAAGGTAACCGCGCTGGCGCTGTACAATTCCTTCGACAGCCACGGCTGGCTCGACGACCTGCCCGAGCCGGCGCGCGCGAAGGTGACGCTCATCCGCGGCGATGTGCGCGATGCGGCCTTCATCGCCCGCATCGTCCAGGGCCAGCATATGGTCTTCCACCTCGCTGCGCTGATCGCGATCCCGCATTCCTATGCGGCCGCGCAGTCCTACGTCGAAACCAATGTCCTCGGCACGCTCAATGTGCTGGAGGCGGCCCGGCAATACGGCACCGAGCGCGTCGTCATCACCTCCACCAGCGAAGTCTACGGCACCGCCCAGACCATGCCGATCGCCGAGACCCATCCGCTGCAGGGCCAGTCGCCCTATTCAGCGTCCAAGATCGGCGCCGACATGATGGGCGAGGCCTTTGCCCGGTCGTTCGGGCTGCCTGCGGTGATCCTGCGGCCGTTCAACACGTTCGGCCCGCGCCAGAGCGAAAGGGCGATCATCCCGACGATCATTCGACAGGCGCTGGATCCGAACTGCGAAGCGATCATGGTGGGTGACACGACGCCCGTGCGCGACCTCACCTATGTCGACGACACGGTCGCGGCCTTCCTGACCGCCGGCAGCGCGCCGGGCATCGAGTTCGGGCGGGCCTACAATGCCGGCAGCGGCAAGGCCGTGACGGTGGCCGACCTCATCGAGATCATCCGCGGCCTCACGGGCACGACCAAGCCGGTCAGGCGCGACGAGATGCGGATGCGGCCGGTCAATTCCGAAGTGCGCGCCCTGCTCGCCGACAGTTCCCGCCTGCAGCGGGAAACGGACTGGCGGCCGCGCACCAGCCTTAGCGACGGTCTCGAACAGACCATCGCATGGTGGCGCAGCCGCATGGGCGCCGGCCGCGTTCGCCGCGAGAAGGATTTCATCACATGAACCGGCCCGAAAGGGCCGGGCGCCGGCGTCTAGTTGGATCGGTCGCGGCCGCCGCCACGATCGCGGTCCTTTCCGGATGGGCGTCGGCGTTCTCCGATCAGCTCTCCGGCGCACGGGTCGTCCCTGCGCCGGAGGCGGCGCTGCCGGGCTATCTCCAGCCCAGCCGCGACCCCGCCTACGGCACGCCCTTCACGCGCATCACCGATCCCGGCGCAACGCTCGGCGCGGGCATCGCCTGCCGCCAGGAGATGTGCCGCCACCGCTATTCGAGCGCCCAGGCGTGGAACGCCGACCAGAGCCTCCTGCTCATCGCGCTCGGCTGCAGCGGCCTGTGCTTCTTCGACGGCCGCACCTACGAGCCGTTGTTCCGACGCGCCCGCTCAGGCGAATGCGAATGGCACCCGGTCCGGCCGGAAGCGATGATCTGCGTGTCGTCCTCCGCGGTGATGATCTGGGAGCCGAGGAGCGCCCGCGAGCAGGTGCTCTACCGGGCGGAAGGCTATCGCGACCTCAAGTTCGGCCCGTACAAGGGCAATCCCTCCAATGACGGGCGCTGGATCGCCATCCGCGCCTTTGCCGACAACGGCGAGGAGGTCGTGTTCGCCTACGATCTCGACGAGCGCCGCAAGGGACCGGACATTCCCCTGCAGGGCCTGCCTGGCCGCACCAATTCCTGCACCATCTCGCCGCTGGGCCTGCACGTCGCCTGCTTCCAGAACGTGCCCGACGGCACCGACCAGGCCTTCATCTTCGCGACCGATGGCCGCCTCGTGCAGCGCTGGCCGGAGCACCACCGGCCGGGCCATGGCGACATGACCGTCGATGCCGATGGCAGCGAGGTCTATGTTGGCATCAGCAAGGCGCCGCCTGACCGCTATTTCATCATCAAGCGCCGGCTCACCGACGGCGCCGTGACGGTGCTGGCGCCGACCGGCGAGGGACAGCACGCCTCGCTGCGCTCGATCCGGCGGCCCGGCTGGGTCTTCGTGACCTATGCCGGCGATCCCGCGGCGGTCGCGCGGCGGCCGGGCTGGGCGCCCTTCGCGCGCGAGGTGATCGCGCTGAAGATCGACGGCAGCGGCGAGTTCCGCCGCATCGTCCATACCCACAGCGTCCGGCACGACTACTGGAACGAGGCGCAGGCCTCGCCCTCGCCCGACGGGACGATGGTGATATGGGCGAGCAACTGGGACCGCGCCGGCGGACCCATCCATGCCCTCGTCGCCCGTCTCGACTGGCCGGAACGCGCCGCCGCCCTGGAACACGTCATGGAGCCGCAGAGATGACCCGCATCAGGCATTCCTTCGCCCTCACTGCCCTGCTGCTCTGCACCTGCCTTGCCGCTCCCCGGCCCGCACGGGCGGAGGGGGCTTACCGGCTGGCTCCTGGCGATACGGTCGAGATCGGCCTTGCGGTGCTCGGCGACCAGCGCCAGCGCGCCATGATCCAGGCCGACGGCACCATCGCCCTGCCCTGGACGGGGCGTGTGATGGTCGGCGGGCTGACGGCGGCCGAGTTCCAGACCCGCATGGAGGCTTTGCTGCCGAACAGGACATTGCGCAGCCGCACGCCCGACGGGCGCGAGCACATCATCTCCGTCCGGCCGGAGGACATCTTCGCCTCGGTGGCGGAATTCCGGCCCGTCTACGTGACCGGTGACGTGCTGACGCCTGGCCAGCAGACCTACCGGCCGCTGATGACGGTCCGGCAGGTGGTGACGGCGGCCGGCGGCTACAGCCTGCTGCGCTCGCGCGTCACGCAGACCGGCGCCGACCCGGCCGACCTGCGCCGCGACCACGACACGCTGTGGACGGAGTACCTCAGGGAATATTTCCGCATCCTGCGCATCCGCGCCGAGCTTGCGGGACATGACGGCTTCGACCTGACGCCGCCGCGCTCATCGCCCCTGCCCCCCTCGGTCCCTGAGAGCATCGGCCATGCCGAACTTGAATCGCTCAAGGTCGCGCAGGCCGATTTCCGGCTGGAGAGTTCCTTTCTCGCCCGCGCCGCGCGGGAAACGCACGAGCAGGCGGTGGTGCTCGCCCGTCGCGAGCAGGAAGAGGAGAAGGGCGTCGAGGCGGACACGGCGGAGCTGGAGCGCGTCAATCGCCTCTATGGCGGCGGCAATCTGGTCAGCCAGCGTGTCAGCGAGAGCCGGCGCGCGGTCCTCTTGTCCTCGTCGCGCCGGCTTGAAACCACGGTGCAGCTGATGCGCGCGCGCCGGCAGGCCGACGATTACGGCCGCCAGCTCGAGCGGCTGGGCAACCAGCGACAGAACACGCTTCTGCTGCAGTTGCGGGATGCGAGCACGCGCCTCGCCGAACTTTCCCTGCGCATCCAGGCGGTCGGCGAGAAGCTGCGGCCGAGCGGCGGCTCGCCTGCGGCGCCGTTGCCCGGTACGGCGTCGGCGACCAGCCTCGTCATCACCCGCAAGGTCGGCGACCAGTGGCAGCGGCTCACCGTCGCGGAAGATACCGACGTACTGCCGGGTGATGTCGTGGAAGCCGCCCTGCGCTCCGAAGCGACCGCTGCGGCCGTCGCGAACTAGGACGTTTTCGAGCGAAGTGGATACCGGTTCGCGTGAAGAGAAGCGCGCGAACAGCGTGCAAAACGCGACAAGGCGAAGAGATAGAGCGTTTTCGCGATTCGAAGAAAAGTGAGAACGCTCTAAGGCGGATCGCAAAGACATACGCCCGGCGACTGCCCGCGCCGGGCTCCCATCGTCAGAGATGGCAGAACTGAAGCGCCGACATGATGAGCGGCAGGTTGTGCGCCAGGTGCGGCGCCACGACCAGATCGAGGTGCCCGCCGGCGATGGGCACGATCTCCAGCTCGCACACCATCCGCCGCCAGCCGAGATCGTCCGAGAGCCCGCGGCGTTCGCAGCGGAACAGCGTGCCCGTGATCGGCAGGGGCTGTTCCAGAGAACCCACGGCCCGGGCGCTGCCGATCCACCGGCCCATGGCGCGCATGCGCAGGATCTCCTCCAGCTCCAGCCGCAGCATGAAGCGCGTCCCGGCCAGCCGATCCGGCAGGGCCCTGGCCAGAAACCGCGCGAACCCCGCCTCGCAATGGAGCCGCGCAACGACCTTTGCCACGCTGCGGCAGAGCATGCGGTAGGCCGTGACCCGGTGGGTCCTGATGCGCTGGACGGCGCGGGCCATCGCCTCTCCGGGCTGATGGCGCCGACCGTCGACATTGGTGTCGAGGATGCCGAGGAACCGGACCTGCCGGCCCTCCGCCAGCAGGCGGCCCGCTGTCTCGAATGCGATGGCGCCGCCGAGGGAATAGCCGAGCAGGCGGACATCCCCGAGCGGCTGCGCGGCGCGGATCTGGGCGAAGGCGTTGTCGGTCATGGCGGCGACCGTCTGCTGGCCGTCGAGAATGGCTTCCAGGCCGGGATAGCGGATCGGCACGACCCTGGCGACGCGCCCCATCTCGCCGCCGAAGGCCGCCATGCTGGGCCCGTAGCCGACTGAACCGGGGAACAGGAAGAGGATCGGACGTCCGTCATCCGCCTCGGGAACGGCAATCGGATCGTCGGCGGACGCGGACGTCACCGCCTCCGCCATCTCCTCGAAGCTCATGTCGACGCGGAAAGCGTCCATGCGCAGCTCGCGGCCGAGAGCGGTCTCGATGTCGAGCACGCATTGCAGCAGCTTGAGGGAATCGCCGCCCGCCTCGTCCCAGCGGCCGCCCGCCTCCGCCGTCCTCAGTGCCGTCTTCCACATCCGCGCCACCACCGCGCGCTCGCCCGAGGCCGCGCCGTCGACCGGCTCGGCAACGGCGGCGGAGCCGCTGGCGCGGCTCTGCTCGCAGTCGATCCGGCGCAGCGCCTGCGCATCCATCTTGCCGCCGGGAAGCCGCGGCAGGTCGGGGAGGACATGCAGGCGTGCCGGATGCAGCGACGGCGGCAGATTGCGGCGGACAGCCTGACGGAGCGCCTTGGTCGGGTTCGCCCCCTCCTGCTTCGGAACGACGAAGGCGACGAGCTCGCCCGCCTCGGTCGGGATCGCGGCCGCGTCGCTGACCAGCGGCGACTGACGCAGCACGACCTCCAGCTCTGCGGGCTCCACCCGGCGGCCGTTGATCTTGAGCTGGCGTCCCTTTCGCCCGACGATCCTTACGAGGCCATCGGGGGCGACGGTCACCAGATCGCCGGTCGGCAGGATGCGGCAACGCGGATGCTCCGGGTCCGTCGCCAACGGCACCACGTCGCCATCGCACCAGTGGCCGAGCGCCACATATTCGCTGCGGATCACCAGCTCACCGGTCCCGCCGGGCGGAACAGGCCGGCCATCCTCCCCGAGCACGGCATAGGCGATACCGGGGAGCAGGTAGCCCGCGGGCACGCCGACGCCGTCTTCCGGCGCGGGTTGGCCGGGGAACCATTGCGAGCCCGTCGTTTCCGTAGACGAATAGCTGACCTGGACCCGGCAGCCGGACGGCGCGACGGCCCGCACCGCGGCAATGTCGTCCCACAGGATGCGCTCGCCCGCGATGCGGACGATCCGCAGCGAGGCGAAGTCGTCGCCGCCCTCGCGCATGAGCGCGCGCAGAAGGGCCGGCACGATGTAGACCACTGTCGCTCCCGCCTTGCGGAATCTGCGCCGGACGCCACGCAGGCCGGCGGCCTCCACGTCGACGATCTCGAGGCTTGCGCCCGTCGTCAGAGCCGAAAGGACCTCGCGGCAGCCCGCGATCGTCGCCGCGCCGCTCAGCGGCATGAGCACGTCGTCGGAGCCGATATGGCAGGCATCGACATATTGATGGACGCGCTGCAGCAGGCTGCGCTCGCTGTTGACGATGCCCTTGGGGCGACCCGTGCTGCCCGACGTGTAGAGAACGACGGCCGGGCGGCCGACTGACGCCGTCATGCCGGGGCCGACCGTGTTGTGCGGGGCCGCAGACGCTTGGACTGCCGGTGCCAGTGCGCCCGTCACATCGATCCAGCGGACGGGCGGCGAGGCGGACCAGTCGGACGGGCGGCTGGCGCCGATGCCGACGACGGCGGGAAGGCGCGCATCCGCAACGATGTCGAGGATGCGTTGCGGGGGATCGCGCGGGTTGAGGGGGACGACCAGCCGGTCGCATTCAAGGCCCGCAAGCAATCCGACGGGGAACCATGCCGAATTGCCAAGCAGCAACCCCACCGCCTCGCCCTGCGCGGTGACCGCCGCCATCCGGCTTGCGAGCCACGCGACCGCCTCAACCAGCTGGCGATAGGACAGCGAAACAGCGTCGTCCACGACGGCAGGCTTATCGGGGTGCGCGTCGGCCATCCGCCGCACGTGCTGCATGACCGGCACCTCGGCGAAGTGCTCGCCGAGCGGTTCGAAGGCGCGGTCGACGGGACCGCCGGTATCGAGAGGCCGGGCAGAAGGCACGGACCAGACGAAGGCGGAGCTCTGATCAGCCAACGAATCAGCCGGCGACGGCGCCTGCAACGCGGAGCCGTCGCGGGCCGAGGCGGCCCCTGTCGTCCGGCTGCTATTCACATAGAGCATGTACGGCTCCGTTCCCCGCAACTACTCGTCCTAGGCGGCGGCCGGGATGGCGACATCGTCCGATTGAAGGAAAGGGATACCTCCGCAGGCGTCTTGCTGTTCCGGCATGGCTTCAGCTCCCTCCCGTCGCGATCTGCCGCGCGGCACGCGAACGCAGGCGATCCGACACGACCCAGACCAGCCCCGGCAGGAGATCGAGCCGGCGGTAGATGCTGGCCGCCATGATCGCGTTCCAGATGACGATGACGAGGGTGGTCGCGACCGCCGCACCGATGGCGCCGAACAACGTGATGCCGATGAGACACCCGGCGACGTTGAGGGCGGCGCTGACGGCCATTGCGAACGCGGCGGCGCGCTCCTGGCCGGCCATTGTCATCAGGTGCTGCTGCGGCCCCATGGCGGCGGCGATCAACTGCCCGAGGACGAGCAGCCGCGCGATCTGCGCTCCTTGCACGAAGTCCTCGCCGAAGAAGCGCAGAACCGGCTCCATGAAGACGAGGAGGGGGGCGGCGAGAAGTCCCGACACCCCGAAGGACAGCAGCGCGGCGCGTGCGAAGAGCCGCTGCAGCCCGGCATGGTCGTCGCGCGCATGGAGGTCGGCGGCAGGGGGGGCGAACATGGTGCCGACCGCGACACGCGGCAGCAGGATCAGGGTGGCGATGCTGAAGCCGAGCGCGAAGATGCCGGCCTCGCGGAGATGTTCCAGCCAGCCGAGCAGGATGACGCCGGTGCGCACCATGAGCACGTCCAGCAGCGACAGCACCGTCATGGGCAGAACGGTGGCGCACCATTGCGAGACGGTGAAGGCCGGGCGCACGCCCTTCAGATAGGCCGGCCATATCCGCAGCATGAGCACGAAGGCGAGCGCCGCCGTAAGGACCGAGCTGACGAGCAGCGCGGTCAGTACGCCGGTGGCGTCGACCGGCCGGATGGCCAGGGCGGCCATGACCGCGACCAGCGCGGACAGGAGGGCGTCCCGAGCGATCCGCTCCGGCAGGAGGGCCGTCACGACGCCGCCGAAGGCGCGCACAAGCGCCGCGCTGATGAGATACATGGTCGTGGCTGGAATCGTGGCCATGCCGATCAGCAGGCCGGCCTCATTCGCGTCGGGCAGATGGTCGGCAACGGCGACGATGACCGCAGCCCCGATCGCCGCGAGGATGAGGGACGCCACGGTGGAAACGCTGATGGCGAACAGCACGACGCCGCGGACCAGCGCCCATTCCTCCCGCGCCGCATGGACCGGCACGAAGCGCAGCACCGCCACGTGGAAGCCGAGCGTCGCGATGTAGGAGAGGAACGAGGTCCAGGCGAGCACGTAGGAGAAGAGGCCGAAACCGTCAGTGCCGATGAGGCGGGCGATTTGCAACTGCACCAGACTGGTCAGTACGGCACCGCCCACGTAGAGCGCGAAGGCCTGGGCGCTGGCGCTGGTCATGCGTTTGCCGAGGTCGGCCTCCTTCTCCGGTTCCGGCCGTTGCCCCGGGCCATCTGCGGCCTGCTTGTCGCGCGCGGCGACTTGACCCGGCGCGTCCGCGCCGGGACCAAGATGCCTGGCGACCTCGCTTTCGATCCTGTCCAGCGCGACGCCGAGCGAAACACTATCCAGCGAGCGGACCTGGATGATGGAGCCGCCGCGACGCTCCAGCAGATCCTGAATGCGGTCAGCGATAGGGCCGGCGGCGAGGTTCGTGCTGAGTTCTGCGTCGAAGAACTGCTCCATCCGCGGCTCGCGCCCCGACCGGTCGCGCAGGCGGCGCTCCAGCAGTTCGCGCGGCGCGTCGAGACGGACGACGAGGTCGGCCTGCGGGGTCGCCTCCAGAGCGCCTGCGAGCGCATGGTCGTCGGCGGCACGGGTGAACGCCGCCAGCGAACAGACGGCCTGCAGATAGGCCTGGTCGAAGATCACGACCCGGTTGGATTGCGAATTGCGCTTCCAGCAGCGCGACAGGCGCAGGATGTATTGCCAGAAGCGCAGCATCCAGACGGGGCTTCTCGGCGGAAGCGCGCGGATGAGCGAGGTGGTCAGGCGCAGTTCCTGCCGGTGCTTGCGCGGCTGGAACACCGTCGCGATGGTTCGCAGCAAGGCCCGTCCCACCCGTCCAAGCGCGGAGAGACTGCCGCCCGGATCAGCCGATCGCCCGGAATCGCTCTGCCGGTGGCTGAGGATGACGGACGTCGCATGGCCATGGCGTTCGAGGCGCTGCCGGAGCGCCAGGGCCAGAGTGGTCTTGCCGGAGCCGGGCGGACCGAACAGCTCGATGATCATCTCAGCCTCCGGCGCCGGCACCCGCGAACGAGACCGGACGCTGCGGCACGGCTGATCCTGCCTCGGAGAGGATCGAAGCGATCCGGGGACCGTCGGACGTCTCCGCCCCCGAGGCACGGGCAAGGAACTGCACCGCGTCGCGGGCGGCGGCGCGATCGGTCTCGCCGATGCGCACAAGGAACAGAATCCAGTCGGCGTTCATGGCGGCAAGCCCGACCTCGGGCCGCTCTCCGACGCTGTCGTCGTCGACGACGATCAGATCGTAGGTGCCGCGGAAGCGGTCGCTCCACCGGCCGCCGGGTTCGTCCATTCCGAGGCCGGACACCGTGTCCAGCCGCGCAGCAGGAACGAAGTCGACCTGGAGATCGCCGATCCGCTCGGCGGCCAGCGGGCGGGCGCTGCCGGCGGCGGCAATGTCCGCCTTGGCCGCGCGGTGCGCCGGTTCCGAAACCCGCTCCAGCCGTGCGGGATGATTGCTGCGGCTGACCAGCAGAACCTTCAGGCCAAGGCGGGCTGCGACCGCCGCGAGGCTCCAGGCGAGCGTCGTCTTGCCCTCGCCCGGCCCGGTCGACGTCAGCAGGACGACCTGCGGCCCGTGCCGGGTCGCACTCGTGGGCATCAGCGACACGAGAAGCGAACGGACGGCCCGTGCATAGGCGGATTGCGGCTCGTCCTTCGGCAGCAGGGGCGCGCGATGCGCGTCGAGCCGGGACAGGTGTGGGACGGCGCCGAGGCAGGGCACGGCGAGCGCCTCCACGGCATCGTCCTCGTCGCGGATCGTGCGCTCGGTGAGGCCGAGGCCGAAGGCCAGCAGGATGCCGAGGATGGTGGAAGCAACCACCATCGGGGGAAGCAGGAAGGCGGGATGCAGCGAGCTCGGCCGTTCCGGCGGCCAGGCCGCGGCCAGAAGGCGCGCGTCGGGCCTGACGAACTGAACCTGCTCGTCGACCTCCTGCTGACGGCGCAGGAGGCCGTCGTAGAACTGTCCGAGCGCGGCCGACTGCCGTTCGAGCGCCCGCAGGCCCGACAGGCCCTCGGCGGTGGAATTGGCCGCGGCGCGCAGCGGCGTGAGCCGCTGTTCGATGGACCGGGCCTGCTCGCTATAGACCTGCGCCTCGCTTTCGAGCCGGCGGAGGCTGCGGGCGAGTTCTTCCTGGACAGCAGTGCCGGCAGCGGCGTCGCCTGCAGCCTGCCGGCCGGCATCGCGCCGCACCAGATCGAGAAGCAGCGGCGAGCCGAGCAGTCTCGCCATCTCCATCTCGGTGCCCGGACGCTCGCTCAGTTCCTTCGCGCGCGCCAGCCGGTCCGTCGCCGACTGCATCTCCGACCGGGCGATGGCGAGCTGGCGCGACAGCTGGGCGATCTGCTGGGCCGTCTCGTCTGCCGGCGCCGTGCTCGCGGCAGCGTGCGTGAGACGATAGGTCTCAAGGTCCCGTTCGGCCCGCGCAACCTCGATACGGGCTTCCGGTATCCGCTTCGCGAGCCAGACCATCAGCCGCCGGGCCTCGACGCGCCGGCGCAGCGCAAGGTCGTCCAGATAGACCCTCACGATGAGGTTGGCGACAGCAGCAGCCTTCTGTGGGTTGGCGGACGAATAAGTGACCGTGATGACGCGCGAGCGGCGCTCCTGACCGACCCTCAGACGCCGTTTCAGTTCGAGCGCCAAGGCGTGCGCCTCACCTTCGGGCGAGGTGTCGGCTGCCGGGCTCGGAGCAGCAAGTCCCAGCCGCTGCAGAATCTGCTCGCCGGTGCGGCGTATCCGCGACAGGCGCGAAGGCGGCTCTGCATAGTTTTCCGGCTGGTTCGCCAGCATTGCGGCTGCTACCGCCAGCAGATGCGCGTCGGAGGCGAGGATGGTGACGTGGGTCTCGATCGCCGATTCCTCCGTCGGTTGGGTGCCGATGGCCGTGACCGGCCCGTCATTGCCCCGCTGATCCACGATGATCTGGGACGAAGCGGCATAGTTCGGCTGCAGGAGCAGAGCCGCAGCCAGCGCCACCGCCGCCCCGGCGGCGGCCATCGCAGCGATCAGCCGCCAGCGCCTGAGCAGCGTGCGCAGGCTTCGCCCGAGCGCATGGCGGGTGCCGTCCCCGGGATGAGCCTCATAGTCGGGTCCGGCGTCGTACGGACCGGTACCCGCAGGGCGGATGGCGTGAAGGAGCCGTGCCTCGTGGCCGAGAAGCGCCCGCATGATCAACTCCACTGCTGAGCGGTTTCAAGTTCCGGGGTGGCGGTCGCCGAGGCGCCCCGCGCGTGCTCGTCGAGCCAGGCCTGCAGCATCAGAACGGCCCAGAGGACGCGCGAGTGATCGCTTCGGCCGGCGAGATGGTCGGACCAGCACCGGCGCACGCCGGCAATGTCGAGAAGATCGTGGCGGGCGAGCATGTCCGGGGTGAGCAGGTCCTCGGCCCAGCCGCGAAGGGGGCCGCGGAGCCAGGCACCGACGGGCACGTCGAAGCCGCGCTTCGGCCCCTCGAAGATATTGCGCGGCACGTACCGCGCGAGAACCTCGCGCAAAATCCACTTGCCCCGCCCGCCGCGCACCTTGGCCCGGTTCGGCAGGCGCCAGGCGAACTCAACGACGCGGTGATCGAGCAGCGGGCAACGCCCCTCGAGGCTCACCGCCATGGTCGCGCGGTCGAGCTTCACGAGGATGTCGTCCGGCAGGTAGCCGGCCATGTCGCGATGGATCATGCGGGAGACGATGTCGTCGAGATCGGCCCGCGCAGTGTCCGCCTGTTCCCGCACCTGCGAGAGAGGAATGTCGGACAGGCGGACCAGGCGCTCGTAGAGCCCGTCCTCCCCGCCTTCCAGCAGGCGGCCGAGACGGACGAGGCTGTCGCCCTCGACCAGCCGCCGGACCCGGCCGGGCAGCGGCAGGACGGCCGCGATGCGCCGCGGTCCAAGGCCGGCAAGGCTGAGGACCAGCGCGGCGACCACGCGGCGCGCCATCTCCGGTGCGGCGAGCAGCCCGGCCAGACGCGACACGATGAAGTGCCGGTGATAGCCGCCGAAGCACTCGTCGCCGCCATCGCCGGTCAGCGCGACGGTCACCTCCCGGCGCGCCAGCCGCGAGACCAGCAGGGTCGGGATCTGCGATTCATCGGCGAAGGGCTCGTCCCAGATGCGTGGCAGCTCCGGAATGGTCCTCATCGCCTCATCGGGGGAGAGGCGGAACTGCGTGTGATCGGTGCCGAGGTGGCGCGCGACCCGCGACGCGCCGGCGGACTCGTCGTAGCCGGCCTCGTCGAAGGCGATGGTGAAGGTGCGCACCGGCTGCGCCGACTGCGCCTGCATCAGCGCGACGACGGTGGCGCTGTCGATGCCGCCGGACAGGAAGGCGCCAAGCGGCACGTCGGCCACCATCCGCTCGCCTACGACCTGCCGCAGGACGCCGTCCAGCGCGGAGACGAGCTCGTCGTCCCCGGCCCCGAGCAGGTCGGCGCGGCCCCGCTCGGCGACCTCGGCGAGCGACCACCAGCGCCGGCAGGCGGCGGAGAGCGTGGCGGCATCGCTACCACGGGCAATATCCGCGGCGCTCAGCGACAGGCTCGATCCGGGCGGCAGTTTGAAGACCTGCTCATAGATGCAGGCATCGCCGGCAACGACGCCGCGGGCGAGGAAGCCCGCCACCGCCTGGCGGTCGATGGCCGGCGCGAAGCCGGGAACCGTCCGCAGGGCCTTGAGTTCCGAGGCGAATGCCACGGCCCCCGGCAGGCAGGCGACGTGCAGCGGCTTCTTGCCCATCCGGTCGCGGGCGAGATGAAGGACGCGCGCACGGCGGTCCCAGAGGGCGAAGGCGAACATGCCGCAGAAGCGCCTCAGCGCCGTCTGCAGACCCCATGCCTCGACGGCGCGGATCAGCACTTCCGTATCGCTGGTGCTGCGAAAGCGGTGCCCGGTCGCCTCCAGCTCGCGCCGCAATTCGAGGAAGTTGTAGATCTCGCCGTTGAAGGTGACGACGAGCTGGCCGTCCTCCGAATGCATGGGCTGCCGCCCGCCCTCCGACAGGTCGACAATCGCAAGACGCCGGTGCCCGAGAGCGATGCCGGCCTCCCGGTCGATCCACGTCCCCTCCCCATCGGGACCGCGATGAACGATCGCCGAGAGCATCGCGCCGACGGCATCGACGTGCAGGCCCGGCGATGCGCCTGGTGTCCGGAAGATGCCCGCTATGCCGCACATAGCCTGCTCCCCTGTCGCATTCCGGCATGAGGCGCCGCGATCTGGCGTGGCGCGAGGCTCGGCAGGCGCGCGCAGCCTTCGGCAAGGCAGAGGACCAGTCCGAACCAGACAATCGGATGGCGGAGGATGAAATGGCTGATGCCGAAGATGATGACGGCACAGACCAGCGCCGCGAGCGCATCCAGTCTGGTCCGGAACAGCATCACCAGCGTACTGACGTTGAGCCAGACGAAGACGCCGACCGCGACAAGCCCGCCCTGAAGGAACAGGTCGAGGATCGTGCTGTGCGCCTCGAACGGGAGCCAGATCGTCTGCACGCCCGGGATATTGGGACGGGGGAGATGCGGCCCCGGCCCGAAGCCGAGCGATGCCGATTCAAGCCCCTTGCGGATCGCGCTGCCCCAGAGGTCGAGACGCAGATTGGCGGTCCTGACCGTCGCGTCGCCGCCCTGGTCCTTGGCGAGGCTGAGCGCCAGGGCGCTCGCGTCGGACAGGTCTGACCAGAAGTAGGGCAGCACGCTCGCCAGTCCGAGCGAAGCGGCGAGGAGAAGCGCCATCGCGGCCGCCCGGCGCGCGCCGCCCGCCGGGTCGGCAAGCAAGGTCTTCAGCCGAAGCGCCGCCAGCAGGCCGAAGAGGCCGAACATCGTCAGCAGGAACGTGTCGCTCTTGGTCAGGCGGCCGGCGACAAGCGGGAGAAGGGCGCCCGCCCATCCCGCAAAACGCGCGCGCCGCGTCTGGGCCGTCATGCCGAGATGGACCGCAACCGCGGTGAAGACGGCGCAGTAGAGCGCCGCCTGATTGGGGTTTTCGGACCAGCCGCGGAAGCGATTCCAGTACCACGGCTCGATACCGCCGGCGGAGACGATCCCCCAGCCGAGCGCAAGCTGGAATGCGAGACCGACATTGGCGAAGCCGACCAGCCACCAGGCCGCGCGGCGCATGTGAGCCGCGTTGTCGGGCTGCGAAAGGGCGAGGCAGGCGATGGACGCCATCAGGACATAGGCCATGGCGTCGTGGGCCATGCTGGCCGGATCCAGCAGCGGATCGAAGAGCATGCCGACGAAGGCGCCAGAGCCGAGCGACAGAGCGAAGACGAACCAGAAGCCGCCCATACGTCGGAATGCCGGGCCCGCCCCGATGCGCCCGGTTGCAAGGAGATGCGCCGCCGAAAGCGCGAGCCAGAGGGCAAGCAGGAGCTCGCCCGCGCCGACCGGCAGCCCCGGCAGCCGCAATGTCGAGGCCGCGGCCAGGACCGTTCCGGCAGCCAGGATGGCGTCGCGGATCACGGCCGCTCTCCATCGACGCGAGCAACCACCGCGAGGCCGCGCGTGTGGGCGGTCGCGAAGGCCGAAGCCGGATGTGCGCGAAGCACCTGCCGATAGATGTCGCGATAGCGGTCGACGACCCCCTCGAGCGAAAAGTCACGCGCGACGAAATCGATGGAGCGCTGTCCCATCGCCTGCGCGCTGGCGGGGTCTTCGAGCAGCCCGAGGATGCCCTGCGCCAGAGCCTCCGCATTTCCCGGTTCGACGAGGCGGCCGTTCCAGCCCTCGGTCACGACGTCGGTGCAGCCGGGCATGCGGGTGGCGACCATGGGCAGGCCCGCAAGCCCCGCCTCCAGCAGCGCGCGCGGAACGCCTTCCCGGTATTGCGTGGGCAGGACGAAGAGATCGGCCAGGGCGAGCAGCGCCGGAACGTCGCGCCGATGGCCAAGAGCAACGACATGGGGAGAAGCCGCCTCGATTTCCGCCGCACTGACGGCGAAGGGGCCCTCGCTTTCGCGGGGACCGACGAGCAGGAACTTCACGCGCGGACGGGCGCGCGCGACGATGGCCGCCGCCTCCAGCAGCGTGCCGATCCCCTTCTGGCGGGTCAGGCGGCTGACCGTCACGACGACCTGCGCATCGCCAAGGCCGAGTTCATGCCGCAGCGCGCGCGGATCACCGCTGCTCGCCAGGGCTGCCCGAAAGGCCGCGACGTCGATGCCCGAGCTGCGGACGAGATGCGCCGCACCGCGACGGACGAGAGCGTGGTGCTCGAAATAGGTCTTGTCGTCGGCATTCTGGAAAATGGTCGCCGCCGACCAGCGCGCGGTCACCCGCTGAAGCAGGCGATAGACCGGCCGGATGAGCCGCGCCCGCATTCCTCCGCCGGGCGAGAACGTCCAGCCCATGCCATTGATGGTCCGGATCACCGGCACCGAGCCACGCATCGCCAGTGGCGCCAGCAGGTTCGGCTTGGTGTCGAAGGTCTGGATCAGGTCCGGCCGGCACTCCGCGGCCAGCTTCGCGATCCGCGCGGTCGCGCCAAGATCGCCGCCGCGGCGGTCGAAACGATCGAAGTCCCAGGACAGATGAGGCAGGCCCGCGGCCCGGAACGCCTCACCGCTGCCGCTGGACGCCGCGGTCACGCGAAAGCCCCGATCCCGCAAAGCCAGCAGGAAAGGGACGCGAAGGGCGTGGTCCTCTCCTCCAAGACACAGGACATGGGAGTCCATTGCGGCGCCTCCGCCCGGCCCCGGAAGCCCGCCTTTGCGGCGTATGCGGGGAACCACTGGAATGCTCTGGGAGAAGACTAGGAAGCGCCGGCCGGGGCGTCCTCATCCGATCGGATGAGGAGCGGTACCATGTCGGGCGGCCGGAGTGTCCGCACCCTCCGGCAGGGCCCTCTTCAGTGCCCGTTCGCCTTGATCGGCGCGTGGCGGCCGAAGCCGTTCTGCCCCACCGACAGGGCATCCTCGGGGTCGGGCATCGGCAGCACATAGGATGGCTGGGACAGGTGTCCGAGCGCCCAGATGGCCGCCTGGGTGCGGTTCTGCACGCCGATCTTGCGGAGGATCGCCTTCACATGGACCTTGACCGTCGCCTCCATGATATCGAAGGCGCGGGCGATGGTCTTGTTGGATTGTCCTTCGATGAGCCCGCGCAGAATCTGCGTCTCGCGGTCGGACAGGATCGACGCGCTCTGGCGAAGCGGCCTTTCCTCGGGCGACTCGAGCAGCAGCGGCGCAGGCGCCTCGCGGGAATTGCCGAGCTGGGCAAGGACGGACGAGGGAAAAATGCCCTCCTCGCCCAGCGCCACGAGTTCAAGCGCCTTGATAAGGGCTTGCGAACTGATGGATTTGCTCAGGTAGCCATTCACCGACAGGCGCAGCGCTTCCGCGAGCGGCTCGAGTTCGTAATGATCGGCAAGGATCACGATACGGGCATCGGGGAACCTGCTCCGCAGGGCCTCGATATCCTCGGCCGGAGAGCCGTCGTCATCGCCGACGCCGAGAACGATGAGAATGCCGCGATGATCCGCGGCAGCCGTTGCCTTCAGTTCGCCCGGCACCGGTGCGGTCGCCGCGACGCGGAAGATGCTTCCCGAGAGAATCTTTTCCAGCCCCTCGCGAACCAGCCGGCACTTCTCGATGAGAACGATCGGTACGCTACGCATGATATCGCCCTGTACGCGGTCGGCCTTGCCCCAAGCCGATCGTTGCATTCTCCCGTTCTTTTTTTGTTCTGCGCCCACGCAAACGCGCATTTTAATGAAATATACACTATTCGAAGGTGCATTCCAGTAGCCATCGCCACCAAAAATCACAATCTTCTTATCTATGTTAATTTGATTATTGATTTAATTCGATCGATGATTGTCCTCACCATAGGTCATTTTGAAGAAAATACACCGTTAATGAGGATAGTAACACGGCAACATCTTGTCTTTCCCGAAATAGTCACTGAGCCTTTCGATGCAAAAAAGCGACCGATATGTTGGACATTTACTCTCGAGGGCACGCAGGCGCGCCATTTGTACAGCATCTGATACAAAAACGTGTTCTCTATTCAACAGGGACCACCTGGATAATGCGAACGAATGATCCAAACCATTCCGGCGGCGGGCTTTATCCACCTCCGGCAATCGGATGAGATTGAAGGCGTCTCGCTCGCCGTTTGATGGCTGGATGGGCTGTCCCGGATCAGTAGCGCGAGACGGCACGCGGATCGGCCGACCAACAATTGCGGTTTCAGGCAGTGCTTCAGGCGGGCGGCACCTTGATCCGGACGCCATTTGGAGCCACAACTGCGGCGCAACCGCGCACCAGCCGACAGGGACGTTCTCGATGGCCACCGCCGCGACCACCAACTGGACCAATGCCGTCAACGTCTTCGGGGCCACCATGATCGTCGGCACCGAGGCGGTCGGCGCCGGCGGCGCCACCGGCTGGGCCGTGGCGAGCCTGCTCAAGATGGGGGATCAGGTGGTGATCGGCGCGACCGTCATCGGCATCATTGCCGGCGTGGTGGCGACCGTCGCCTTCTTCCGCTCCGCCTATCGCGTCGAGCCATTCCGCGGATAGCGCGCGGACGCGCCAGTCAGGCGACGTCGATTCAGTCGACGTCGATTCAGTCGACGTCCTTGGCCATGTGCTGCACCTGCCGGTCGGACAGTTGCTCGACCCGCGTGCGCGCGAACCCCTTGCGGGCATACCAGGCAATGCGTTCCTCCAGCTTGAGGTGCGTGTAGAGCGCGATGCGCCTCGCGCCGAGTTCCTTCAGGCGCTTCTCGGCAAAAGCCAGGATGGCATCGCCATAGCGCCGCCCCTGCTCGGCCGGATGCACGGCCAGCGAATAGATCAGCGGTTCTCCGGCGCTCTGCAGCACGGCGCAGGCAGTCAGATGGTGCTCGCCATCCGCCACCCAGACCTCGTGATCCCCCACGATCTCCGCATAGTCGACCATGCGCGGCAGCGACGGCGCGCCCGTGATCGTCTCGTTGCGGGTATAGGCGGTGTCCTTCAGCGCGCGGATCGCCGGGACGTCGCGCAGCGTCGCCCGGCGCAGGACGAGGCCGCCTTCACGCGCCTGCAGCCTGTTGAACACGCCCAGGCTCACCTTCTGTCGCCCCTCGCCGTCGAAATTCTCGGGCGCCAGCCATTGCGTGAAGGCGAGCTTCCGCTGCGGCCATTCCGAATCCAGCATGGAAAACCAGGCCGTGTCGCGGTTGCGGCCCTTGGCGATCATGTGCTGGCGGAACAGGCCCTCATAGGTGAATCCGAAGCGCACGGCCGCGCGCTTGGAGGGCTCGTTGAAATTGTGGCACTTCCACTCGTAGCGGCGATAGCCGAGCGTCTCGAAGACGTATCGGGCCAACAGATACTCCGCCTCGGTCGCGGCCGGCGTGCGCTGGAGCGCGGGCGTATAGAGGATCGAGCCGACCTCGATGACCCGGTGCGTGGTGTCGATGCGCATCAGCGAGAGCCAGCCGATGGCGCGGTCGTCCCGATCGCAGATCGCCCAATAGACGGGGTCGGTGGTGCCGGCGGCGATGGTGCGGACATGGGCGTCGAAATCCGCCTTGTTCGCGTAGGGACCGGTGAAGAGATAGGCCCATTGCTGCGGCGCCTCGGGGCCGTGCGAGAGCGCGTAGAGCCCGTCCGTATCGCGCGCCGGGTCGAGAGGCCGCAGGCGGCAGAAGCGCCCCTCCATCACGACATGGGTCGGGCGCGGAGCCGGTTGCGGGTCCACGGGGAAATCGAAGGCAGGTTCGCTCAAGGCACGGCTCCGGCGGATCGTATGGTCAGGCCTTCGGCCCATGGGTGCGGAAGAAGGTATTGAGCGCAGCGAAAGGCTCGGCATCGGCGAGGCTGTTGAAGGTCCCCTGCCCCGCCAGTTCCCGCGCCGATTTCAGGAAGCCGCCCCAGGCGGCCCGGGCGAGCGCCGAGCCGACCGAAATGCGCCTGACGCCGAGCGCGGCTGCATCGGCGACGCTGATTCCAATAGGACCGGAGAGCAGGAGATTGACGGGCTTCGGCGCGACTGCCCCGACAACCTCGCGGATCTGCTCAGGCGTGCGCAGACCCGGCGCGTAGAGCACGTCCGCCCCGGCTTCGGCGAAGGCGACCAGCCGCTTCACCGCCACCTTCTGCGCGTCGGGAACGCCGAACAGATGCGCCTCCGAGCGCGCCGTGAGCAGGACGCCCGTGCCTTTCAGCGCGGCGACGGCCGCCTTGATGCGCTCGACCGCGAGATCGAAAGGATAAAGCGGCTCGCCGGACTTGCCGCTATTGTCTTCGATAGACAGGCCGGCAACGCCCGTCGCCGCGCAAAGGCGGCAGTTCTCCGCGACGGCGTCGGGCTCGTGGGCATAGCCGGATTCGTAATCGGCATTCACCGGCAGGTCGGTGGCCCTGACGATCTCGGCGATATGGCTGAGCGCCATATCGCGCGGCACGGCCCAGTCGGTATCGGGCAGGCCGCGCGAGAAGGAGAAGCCGGACGAGGTCGTCGCCAGCGCCTTGAAGCCGAGATGCTTCAGCATCAGGGCCGTGCCGGTGTCCCAGGGATTGGGAATGACGAAGCAGCCGCTCTCGTGAAGCTTCGCAAAGGTTGCGCGTGCGGCGTCCGGCATGGTCATGGTCGGGCCCCTCTTCGATGGGACGGGGAGTGTCGCGCTTCGTGCGGGCCGGGCCAAGACAAACCTCGTGATGGCCGGTATCGCGGCAATGAATGGCGCGGCTCAGCCCTCGCCGAATATGGCGGCGGTGTCCGCCGGCCCGAGCGCACGGTACTGGCCCGGCTCAAGGTCGGCCGGCAGGTCGAGCCCACCCACCCGGTCCCGATGCAGCGCCACCACGTGATTGCCGGCGGCAGCGAACATGCGCCGGACCTGATGGTAGCGGCCCTCGTGGATCGTCAATCGCGCCAGCTTCGGTTCCAGCACCTCCAGCTCCGCCGGCAGCAGCGGCTTCTCCTCGTCCTCCAGCAGCATGGTCCCGGAGGCGAACAGAGCGCCCTCATTGCCTGTCAGCGGGCGGTCGAGCGTCGCGACATAGCGCTTCGGCACATTGCTCTTCGGCGAGATGATGCGGTGGAGCAGCCCGCCGTCATCGGTCATCAGCAGAAGGCCGGAGGTCTCCTTGTCGAGCCGCCCGACCGTCGAGATGGCCGGGTCGCGCCGCCGCCAGCGCTCCGGCAGCACCGAATAGACCAGCGGTCCAGCCTCCTTGTGCGAACAGGTCATGCCGAGCGGCTTGTGGAGCATGAGGATGAGGCCCGGCAGCGGGTCGAGCGGCCGTCCGCGCACGGTCATGCGGTCGGGCAGGTCGGGGTCGAGCGCGATGCGTCCGTCCGCCTCCGCCACCGGCGCGCCATCGAGCATCACGCGGCCGGCGGCGACGAGCATCTGGACTTCGCGGCGCGAACCGTAGCCGAGATTGGCGAGCAGCCGGTCGAGGCGCAAAGCGGCGGGCGGCTTGCTCATGGACTTGTCCTGTTCACGGGCGGGTCCTGATCATGCCTCGGCCTCGTAGACCTTGTAGCCGCCGGCTTCCACCCTCAGCACCACCGAACGGAACGAGGCCTTGAGCACCGCCTCATAGGGCAGATGGCGGTTGGCAACGAGCAGAAGCCGCCCGCCGCGACGCAGCAGGCTCGCCGCCCGGCGCACGAAGGCCTGGCCCAGCGCACGGTCCTCCGCGCCGCCGTCATGGAAAGGCGGGTTGGTGACGATGAAATCGAGGCCGGCGAGGCCGGGGACCCCATGCCGGAGATCCGCCCACAGAAAGCGGGCGCGCTCGTCCGCGACATTGCGCCGAGCCATCTCCACCGCGCGGCGGTCGATATCCACCAGCGTCAGCTCGGCCACGGCGGGTGTTGCCAGAACCGCCCGCGACAGCACGCCGATGCCGCAGCCGAGATCGGCGCCGCACCCGGCCAGCGGCGGCAGATGCTCAAGCAGAAGCGCGCTGCCCGGATCGATCCGGTCCCAGGCGAAGACGCCCGGCTGCGACCAGAGCCCCAGAGGTTCCACCAGCCGGGGCGCGCCGGCTGCGATGGCCTCGTCGGGCCCGGCGGGCATCGATGGGCGAGCCGTCGTGCATATGCGGTGGTGGCGACGGGCATCCTCCGCGACGCTGCAGCCAAACGCCTCCAGCTCCTTGCGCAGGCGCGAACCGCCCTTGTCTTTCGGTGCGAGAATGGTGAGCGACGCATTCGCCCTAAGCGCCCGCAGCGCCAGCGCCATGACCTGGCGGCGCTCGAGCGTGCCGGGGGGCGCCAGCATCGTCATGTCGTCGAGGGAGTGTTCCGGAAGCCCCTCCAGCGCCACGGAACCCGGCACCAGCGGCGAGAGCTGGATGGCGCCCGCCTGCCGGTCCGCGAGTTCCGCGGGCGGGTCGCCGTAGAGGCCGAAGCGGGGGGACGCGGGACTTGAGGCCGGGGTCATGCCCGCCCTCATAGAACCAGCGCGACCGCCCGTCACGTCCCGACCGGCCGCAACCTCAGATGCCGTAGACCCGCCTGGCATTACCCGACAGGAAGTCCGCCTTCACATCCTCCTCGAGACCGAGACCCGGCAGGCCTTCAAGCGCCTTTCCCGGCAGGATCATCGGGTAGTTCGAGCCGAACAGAACCTTCCGCCGGCCGGGGCCGCGAAGGTAGTCGACGATCTGCGGGGGATAGCGCTCGATCGTATAGGCCGAGGTGTCGATGAAGACATTCTCGTGCTTGGTCGCGACCGCTATCGCCTCGTCGGTCCAAGGATAGCCGATATGACCGGCGACGATCCTGAGCTCCGGAAAGTCGATGGCGACCTGATCGAGATAGACGGGACGCCCGACCTCGGAGGGCATGAGCGGGCCGGTATGGCCGATCTGGGTGCAGAACGGCACACCTTCCTCAATACAGGCGGCAAAGACCGGATAGAAGCGCCGGTCGGTCGGCGGCACCTCCCAGAGCCAGGGCAGCACCCTGATTCCCTTGAAGCCGAAATCGCGAACGCAGCGGCGGACCTCGCGCATGGCATCCATCGGCCTCGATATATCCACCGAGCCGACGCCCACGAGCCGGTCCGGGGCCACCGCCACGAACCCCGCGACCTCGTCGTTGGAGATCATCACGTCGCGCGGCGCGACCCAGGCGCTGATCAGCATGCGCGCGATGCCACCGGCATCCATCGCAGCGAGGGTAGCTTCCACCGGCAGCGGCTCAGTCGGTATCGCTCGCCTGGTCCATCGCCGCAGGCTCTCGAACATGGGAGCCTGCGAGTGCCGGAGCGTCGGGTGCTGTCCCCAGGCGTCAATGATCATCAATCGCTCCCATTGGTTCGGTTGCGATTGATTGTAGTAGAGCAATACTCTAGAGCAATACTCCAATGGACAGATCGACACCTCGCGAGCGCGTCCTGTCGGCGGCCGTCGAGCTCTTCGACCGACAGGGCACAGAGGCGACATCCGTCGCCGCCATCTGCCGCCTGGCCAGCGTTTCCAACGGCAGCTTCTTTCACGCCTTTCCGACCAAGGAAGCGCTGTGCGCGCGCCTGTTCGTCACCACCCTTGCGGACTATCACGCAGCCCTGACGGCTCGCCTGTCCGACCACCCGGACGCGCGTGAGGGCATCGGTCGGCTGGTCTCGACACATGTACGCTGGGTCGTCGAAAACCGCGCCGCGGCGCGGTTCCTCTTCGAGCAGTCGAGAGCGGAGTGGATCGTTCACGCACGCGAGCAGCAGCGAGCGGAAAATGCCAGCTTCGCAACCGCAATCGACGTCTGGCGCGCTTCGCTCGGCCCGCGCGATATCGTCGCGCAGCTTCCCACCCGCGTCTTCGTCGCCCAGCTCATCGGCCCTGCCCAATTGATCTGCCGGGCCTGGCTGTCCGGACGAACCGATGACGACCCGCGCGACGCGATCGCCGTTCTGACGCTCCTCGCCCGTCGCAGTCTGCTCGTAACCGACCAGCCCGGCTAGGGCCGGTCGGCCTGCACGATCACGCCATCAATGGTTGTCGCGCGGGATACCGCGCTTCTGGGCGATCTTCTGGTATTTGACCGCCGGCTTCAGCACCATGCCGTCCGAAAGCTGGCTGACCATGGAGCGCTGAATTTCCTGCCACGGCGTCTGGCTCTTCGGCACCTTGAAGCCGCCATTGGTCTTCAGCTCGGCCATGCGGGCGGCGAACTCCTCCTCGGAGATGAGGATGTTGGCCGAGCGCTTCTTCAGGTCGATGCGCACGCGGTCGCCGGTTTTCAGAACCGCGAGGCCGCCATTGGCTCCCGCCTCGGGCGAAGCGTTGAGGATCGAGGGCGAGCCCGACGTGCCGGACTGGCGGCCGTCGCCGATGCAGGGCAGGTCGCGGATGCCCTTCTTCAGGAGGGCTGCCGGCGGCTGCATGTTCACGACCTCGGCCGAGCCCGGATAGCCGAGCGGGCCGACGCCGCGCACGAAGAGCACGCAGGTCTCGTCAATCTTGAGCTTCGGGTCGTCGATCCGGTGGTGATAGTCCTCCGGCCCCTCGAAGACGATGGCGCGGCCCTCGAACGCGTCCTTGTCCTTCGGGTTCGACAGGTAGCGCTTGCGGAAATCCTCGGAGATGACGCTGGTTTTCATGATCGCGCTATCGAACAGATTGCCCTTCAGCACGATGAAGCCGGCGTCCTTCACCAGCGGCTTCTTGTAGGACCTGATCACATCCGGATCAGTGATCGCGCAGCCCGTGACGTTCTCGCCCATGGTCTTGCCGTTGGCCGTGACCGCGTCCCCATGAATGCGGCCGGCCTTGAGCAGCTCGTTCATCACGGCCGGCAGGCCACCGGCGCGGAAATATTCCTCGCCGAGATAGGCGCCGGCGGGCTGCATGTTGACCAGCAGCGGCACCTCGTGGCCGACCGTCTCCCAATCCTGGATATCGAGCTTCACGCCGATATGCTTGGCGATGGCGTTGATGTGGATCGGCGCATTGGTCGAGCCGCCGATGGCGGAGTTCGCCACGATGCAGTTCTCGAAGGCCTTGCGGGTGAGGATGTCCGAGGGTTTCAGGTCCTCCCACACCATGTCGACGATGCGCTTGCCCGTGGCGTAGGCCATCTGCCCGCGCTCGCGATAGGGCGCGGGGATCGCCGCGCAGGAGGGCAGCGACATGCCCAGCGCTTCGGCCAGCGCGTTCATGGTCGAGGCCGTGCCCATCGTGTTGCAATGGCCGATGGATGGCGCCGACTTCGTGACGACGTCGATGAACTCGTCATAGGTGATCGTGCCGTCGGCCTCGAGCTTGCGGGCCTCCCAGACCAGCGTGCCGGAGCCGGCGCGCTTGCCGTTCCACCAGCCGTTCAGCATGGGCCCGCCGGAGAGCACGATGGAGGGGATGTTGACGGTCGCGGCGCCCATGACCATGGCCGGCATGGTCTTGTCGCAGCCGGTCATCAGCACGACGCCGTCCATCGGATAGCCGTAAAGGATTTCGACCAGCGACAGATATTGCAGGTTGCGGTCGAGCGCGGCGGTCGGACGCTTCAGCGTCTCCTGGATCTGGTGGACCGGGAATTCCAGCGGGATACCGCCCGCGTCACGGATGCCGTCGCGCACGCGCTGGGCGAGTTCAATGTGGTGACGGTTGCAGGGCGAGATATCGGAACCGGTCTGGGCGATGCCGATGATCGGCTTGCCGGAGGTCAGCTCCTCGACGGTGAGGCCCCAGTTGACCGTGCGCTCCAGATAGATAGCGGTCATGCCCGGGTTCTCCGGGTTATCGAACCACTGCTTCGAACGCAGGTTCTGGGGCTTCATCTTCCGGCGTGCCATGCATCGTCCTCCCATGCTGCGCCGCAAGCGTTCAAATCGATTGAAGTGGCCGCAGCGTCGTCGTTTCGAACGATTTGAACGTGGGTGCGCGACGAATGCAACGACAAAACAGGCGGAGAGACATGCAGCGCGGTCAGGTCGACTTTGGGTGTCCGGCATCGATGTGATATGCTGCGGAAGCATATGCTTCCAATCGGGAGAGGCAGGATGGCCATCACACTGCGCAACAAGCCGCTTGAGGAGAAGATCCGCCTGATCGGTCGGCAGCGCGGGCTCGGCCCTTCGGCGGTGATCGCGAAAGCAGTGGAGGCGCTGGAGCAGGCGCCCGTGCAGGCATCAGCACTGCCATCGGAGGAGATCGCCCGGCGCGAAAAGATATTCGATGAGATCATCGGGCGGGCGAGGGCACAACTGACCGATGCAGACCGTGCCGCGATGAAAGCAATCGAAGACGACATGTATGATGATTTCGGTCTCCCCAAATGATCTTGTGCGAGACCTCAGCGCTGGTCGCCATTCTGCAGGGGGAATCCGAAGCTCTACCGTTCAGGTCGGTGCTGTCCCGGGCGACGGCTCTGTCGCTTGCCTCGGCGTCGTATCTCGAAGCCGCGATGGTTTCTCACCGAAGCGCGTTCACGCGGCATGATCTCGATCTGCTGATCGACGCCTTCTCCATCACGTTAATCCCTCTCGACGAGCCCGTCGCCCGTCTCGCCGCCGATGCCTTCGCCCGCTACGGCCGCGGCACGGGCCATCCGGCCGCGCTCAACTTCGGCGACTGCATCGCCTACGCCACGGCCATGCATCTCGACGTGCCCTTGCTGTTCAAGGGCGACGACTTCCGGCATACCGACGTGAAGGCCGCCCTCTGAGGCGGCCGCGTTGCGCCGGGAAACGCCATGACCTTCCAGACTGTATCGAATTTCGACCGTATCGGCGAGGAGAACGCATTCGCGGTCCTCGCGCGCGCCACCGCGCTCATGCGCGCGGGCAAGGACGTCATCAATCTCGGCATCGGCCAGCCGGACTTCGCGACGCCTGACAACATCACCGAGGCGGCGATCAAGGCGATCCGCGACGGCCATCACGGCTATACGCCGGCCAACGGCATCCTGGCCCTGCGCGAGGCGGTCGCCGCCGATCTCGATCGGCGCTTCAAGGTCGGTGTCTCCCCGGAAGAGGTGATGATCGTGCCCGGCGGCAAGGTCACCATGTTCATGGCGATCCTGATGTTCGGCGAACCGGGTGCGGAAATCCTCTATCCCGATCCGGGCTTCCCCATCTATCGCTCGATGATCGAGTATACTGGCGCGACGCCCATTCCCGTGCCGATCCGGGAGGAGAACGGCTTCGCCTTCTCGGCGGAGGAACTCCTCTCGCTGATCACGCCGAAGACGCGCCTCGTCATCGTCAATTCGCCGGCCAATCCCACCGGCGGCGTTACGCCCAAGACCGAGATCGACAAGCTGGTGAAGGGCCTCGAGCGCTTTCCCGACGTCGCGATCATGTCCGACGAGATCTACGACCAGATGGTCTATGACGGCGAGGAGCACGTCTGCCTCCTCTCCTACCCCTCGATCCGCGACCGCACGATCCTGCTCAACGGCTGGTCGAAGACCTATGCGATGACCGGCTGGCGGCTCGGCTATTCGGTCTGGCCGGGCAAGCTCTACGAATATGCCCGCAAGCTTGCCGTGAACTCGTTCTCCTGCGTGAACGCGCCGTCGCAGTTCGCCGCGCTGGAGGCGCTCACCGGCCCGCAGGATGCGGTGGCGAAGATGGTCGCCGAATTCGACGCGCGCCGGAAACTGGTGGTCGAGGGCCTCAACAAGCTGCCGGGCGTTTCCTGCATCGTGCCGAAGGGCGCCTTCTATGCCTTTCCGAACATCAAGGAGACGGGCTGGAAGGCGAAGCCGCTGGCCTCCGCGCTGCTGGAGGATGCAGGCGTCGCGACCATCGGCGGGCCGGATTTCGGCGTCCATGGCGAGGGCTATATCCGCCTCTCCTATGCCAACTCGTCCGAGAATATCCTGAAGGCCCTCGACCGGATGAAGGGCTTCCTGGAGCGGCGCAACAGCTAGCCAGCCCTTGCAATCGGCGGCCGTCTCCGCCGCTTGACGGAGGCCCGCCGAAATTGCCGCCACAGGACGCCCCGTGCGATCCTGACGCTGCGGCGCTGTGCGCACCGGCATCGACCTGCCGCCCGCCCCGCGGCATGGATGGAGATGTGTCGATGGATTTCGCCCTCAGCCGCGAGCAGGAGGCCATTCGCGAGGCGGTGGCCGGCATCTGCTCGCGCTTTCCCGACGAGTATTGGCTGAAGCTCGACAAGCACGGCGGCTTTCCCGAGGACTTCGTGCAGGCGCTGGCCGCCGATGGCTGGCTGGGCATCTGCATCCCCGAGGAGTATGGCGGGTCCGGTCTCGGCATCAGCGAAGCCGCGGTGATGATGCAGGCGATTTCCGAGTCCGGCGCCGGCATGTCGGGCGCCTCGGCCGTCCACATCAACGTCTTCGGCCTCAACCCGGTCGCTGTGTTCGGCACGGAGGAGCAGAAGCGGCGTATCCTGCCGCCAATGGTCGCGGGCAAGGAAAAGACCTGCTTCGCGGTCACCGAGCCCAATACCGGGCTCAATACGACGCAGCTCAAGACCCGCGCGGTGCGCAAGGGCGACCGCTACATCGTCGACGGCCAGAAGGTGTGGATCTCGACCGCGCAGGTTGCCGACCGCATGCTGCTGCTCGCCCGCACGACGCCGCTGGAGGAGGTGACCAGGCCGACCTTCGGCCTGTCGCTGTTCTGCACGCCCTTCGACCGCACGAAGATCAAGGTCCACGAGATCGAGAAGATGGGCCGCAAGGCCGTCGATTCGAACGAACTCTTCATCGAGGGGCTGGAAGTGCCGGTCGAGGACCGCATCGGCGAGGAAGGCCGCGGCTTCGAGTACATTCTCCACGGCATGAACCCCGAGCGCATCCTGATCGCCGCCGAAGCGGTCGGGCTCGGCAGGCTGGCGCTGGCGCGGGCGACCGCCTACGCGAAGGAGCGCATCGTCTTCAACCGGCCGATCGGCCAGAACCAGGCGATCCAGCATCCGCTCGCCAAAAACTGGATGGAGCTCGAAGCCGCGCGCCTGATGATCATGAAGGCGGCCTGGGAATACGATCAGGGCCTGCCCTGCGGCGCATCCGCCAATGCCGCGAAGTATCTTGCGGGCGAGGCCGGGTTCGACGCCTGCCAGCAGGCGGTGATGACCCATGGCGGCTTCGGCTACGCCAAGGAGTTCCACGTCGAGCGCTACCTGCGCGAGGTGATGATCCCGCGCATCGCGCCCGTCAGCCCGCAGCTCATCCTCTCCTTCATCGCCGAGCGGGTTCTCGGCCTGCCGAAGTCCTATTGAGCCGCGCGTGACCCGAACCATTTCCCACGATGCCTTCGACATCGCCGCCCACATCCGGCCGGGCGACAGGATCGTCGTCGGCCAGTGCACGGCCGAGCCGCTGACGCTCACGGAGGCCCTCGTCGCAGCCGCGCCGGCCATCGGGCCGGTCGATGTTTTCCTCGGCACCGGCTTTTCGCGGACATTCCGGCCGGATGCACCGGAGAACCTGCGCCTCGGGGCCTATGGCGCGACGGGCACCAATGCCGCCCTGTCGCGGGCCGGCCGGCTCGACGTGCTGCCCATGCACTACAGCGCATTGGCGGAAGCCTATGCCGGCGGCGCGCTCAGGGCCGACGTGGTGCTGATCCAGCTTCGTGACGGGCGGAACGGCCTCAGCCTTGGCCTCGCCAACGATTACGTGGCGCAGGCTGCGCGCCACGCGCGGACGGTCATCGCCGAGATCAATCCGGACACGCCGGAGACGGGCGGCGCGGCTCTGCCGCAGGACATCGCGATCAACGCCTTTGTCGCGGCAGCAAAGCCCCCGCTGGAGGCGCAGGCGAGCAGGCTCGACGATGTCGCGCAGCGGATCGGCGCGCATCTCGCGGCGCTGATCCCGGATCGCGCCACGCTGCAGATCGGCATCGGCGCCATACCCGACGCGACGCTGGCGGCGCTCGGCGGTCACCGCGACCTCGGCATCCATTCGGGCGTTGCGACCGACCGCGTGCTCGACCTGATCGACAAGGGCGTGGTGACCAACCGCTTCAAGCCCTTCGACCAGGGCGTCACGGTTGCCAACACGCTGATCGGCACCCGCCGGCTCTACGATTTCGCGGACGGCGATCCTGCGGTCGAGGTTCGGCCGGCTTCGCACACCCATGACCATGGCGTGCTCAGGCGGATCGAGGGCTTCCACGCCATCAACTCCGCCATCGAGGTCGATCTCACGGGGCAGGTGAACTCCGAAATGGCCGGCGGCATCTGCATCGGCGGTGTCGGCGGCCTCGTCGATTTCGCCCGTGGCGGGCGGGCGGCGCCCGGCGGCCGGGCCATCATCGCCCTGCCCTCGACGGCCGCTGGCGGAACAGTCAGCCGCATCGTGCCGCGCGTTGCGACGGTGACCCTGGCCCACAGCGATGTCGATGTCGTCGTCACCGAGCACGGCGTCGCGGACCTGCGCGGCGTCACACTGAGGCAGCGCGCCGAGCGGATGATCGCCATCGCCGATCCGGCGTTCCGCGAGAATCTCACTCGGCAATGGCGCGATGGAACATCCGGGCAGGGATGAGGCCAGCGCCGCTGGTCGTGATCGGCGGCCGCGCTATAGAAAGCTTCGGGACGAACAAGAACATCCCGGAGGAACATCCATGGCATTGCCCGTCTATACCGGCGTCTTCCCCGTCGCGCCGACGCCCTTTCTCGACAACGGCGATCTCGACCTCGAGGGCATGAAGCGCGTGCTCGACTGCATGATCGACCAGGGCGTCGACGGCATCTGCGTGCTGGCGAACTATTCCGAGCAGTTCGTGCTCACCGACGAGGAGCGCGAGACGCTGACGCAGCTCTGCCTCGCCCACGTCGCTGGCCGCGTGCCCGTCATCGTCACAGTCAGCCATTTCTCGACGCGGATCGCCGCGGAGCGTGCCGCACGGGCGCAGCGGGCCGGCGCTGCCATGCTCATGCTGATGCCGCCCTATCACGGCGCGACGCTGCGCGCCGACGAGACGCGCATGGTCGAGCATTTCCAGCGGATCGCCGAGGCAGCGCCCGTCCCGATCATGCTGCAGGACGCGCCGCTCTCCGGCGTCGCGCTGTCCGTGCCGACAATGGTCAGGCTCGCGGAGGCGGTGCCGCAGGTCTGCTACTTCAAGATCGAGACGCCCGGCACGGCGGCCAAGCTGCGCGGCCTGATCGCCGCCGGCGGCAATGCGGTGATCGGCCCGTGGGATGGCGAGGAATCGATCACCCTGATGGCAGACCTCGATGCGGGCGCCACCGGCACCATGTCGAGCGCGCTGCTGCCCGACCTGATCAAGCCCGTGGTGCAGCATCACGCGGGCGGCAGGCGCGCCGAGGCCGCGGCGCAATATGCGAGGATCCTGCCGCTCATCAACTACGAGAACCGCCAATGCGGGCTGAGGGCCACCAAGACGGTGATGATGGAGGGCAAGGTCATCCGCTCCGACCATGTCCGGCATCCGCTCGACCCGATCCATCCGGCGACCCGCGAGGGGTTGCTGGAACTCGCGCGCGAACTGCAACCGCTGGCGCTGCGCTGGGGGCATTGACGCGCCACTTGCCAACGATCCCGTATGATGGAATCTTTGTCTATCATACGGACAGTCCTCCGCCATGCGCTTCCGCCGGCCTCTCCGCTTTCCCTCCCCTGTCGAGCCCGCCGCACCGCCATTGCCGGCAGCGCGGCACAATGGCGGGCCGGCGCTCGACGACTATGGCGGGCCGCCCTGGGGCAAGGGCGACCCGCACCGCTTTCTGCACTGGCAGCGGGCGCACAAGGCCGCCTGGAAGAGCGTGTCCGCCGACGTGATGCGCTTCCGCATGGACAAGGCGGACAGGCTCGGCCTGACCTACGAGGAATACACGCTCGAAATTCTGGAGCGCGGCCGTCACCTTCAGGTCGAGGACGTGGAGCGCATCGCCGAGATCAAGGCGGCGCGGCGCAGGCGGCGGCGACGCACCGCATGAGGGGCACGCACCCTGCCCCCTTAACCTCGTGACGGGAGCATGGCAGCCTGCGCGCCGTCAGGAGAATGCCATGTCGCTGTCCACCACCGCCATCGCCGAACTCGACGCCTTCGCGCTCGGCCACGCCTTCCGGCGAAAGACGCTGTCGCCGGTGGAGGCCGCGACGGACGCGCTGGACCGGGCGGAAGCGACGCAGCCAAGCATCAACGCCTTCGCGCTGATCGACCGCGCGCGCACGCTCGCCTCTGCACGCGAATCCGAAGCGCGCTGGGCGAAGGGTGAACCGCTGGGGCCCTTCGACGGCGTGACCGTGACGATCAAGGACAACCTCGCCGTCGAGGGCTGGCCGAGCCTCAAGGGCTCGAAGGTCACGCCGAAGGCGCCGATGACCTATGACGCACCGGTCACGGCCCGCTGCAAGGAGGCCGGCCTCGTCATCCTCGGCACCACGACCATGCCGGAGTTCGGCTGGATCGGCCTGTCGAGTTCGCCGCTCACCGGCCACACCCGCAACCCCTGGAATCGCGACAGGACTGCGGGCGGCTCGTCGTCGGGCGCGGCCGCGCTGGCGGCGCTCGGCATCGGCCGGTTCCATCTCGGCACGGACGGTCTCGGCTCGATCCGCATTCCGGCCGCCTTCTGCGGCGTGGCGGGCATCAAGGCGACCTACGGCCGCGTGCCGGCCTATCCGATCTCGGTCATGGGCGAACTCGCCCATCTCGGCCCCATCGCGCGCGACGTGCGGGAGGTAGCCGCGCTGCTGACGATCCTCTCGGGGCCCGACCATCGCGACCCCATGGCCTGGAACACCCCGGCTCCCGATTACAATATCGGAATCGACGACGGCGTCCGGCGGCTGCGGGTCGCCTATTCGCCGCGCCTCGGCTTCGTCGAGAAGATCGATCCGGCGGTCGAGAAGGCCGTTGCCGCCGCCGCCGCGACCTTCGAGGCCATGGGAGCCATCGTGGAAGAGGTGGACCCGCCGCTGGAAGACCCCTCGCCCATCGCCTGGGATATCTGGAATGCCGGCGCGGCGCTGGCGCTGAAGCCGTTCGGCGCGGCCGAGCGCGCGGCCATGGATCCCGGCCTCGTCGCCTGCGCGGAGGCCGGAGCCAGGACCTCCGCCGCGGACCTGATCGACGCCCTGCTCTACCGGCGCACCAAGGCGGTCATCGCCATGGCCGAATTCCACAGGACGTATGACCTGTTGATAAGCCCGACCATGCCGACCGGCGCGATCCCGCTCGGCGCGGACCTGCCGCCGCCGGGCTTTGCCGGGGTCGCCGAGTGGGGGCCGCTCTGGACCGACTGGTGCCGCTTCACGCCACCCTTCAACGTCACCCAGCAGCCGGCCGGAACGGTGCCTTGCGGCCTCGATGCCGACGGCCTGCCGATCGGCCTCCAGATCGTCGGCTGGCGCCGGCAGGAGGCACTGGTGCTGCGCGCCATGCGGGCCTTCGAATCCGAACGACCCTTCGCCCGTGTGCCCATGTCGCACGGCCGCCCGTAATGTCGCATGAGCGGTCCCAGGCACAGGGGCCTATCCGCTTGCCAACATGCGCGCTTTTTGCGCGGGCACTGCCTAGGCAACGGGATTGACACCGCTTCGTGCGGCATCGTCTGATCCACCCTTCTGACGGTAGGGTCCGACCCGGCCGTGGAGTTCCAGGGGAGAGTCGTCATGAAGTCAGTAAAGTTGTCCCGCCGCTCGGTGGTCGCGGGCGCAGCCGCAGCAAGCGCGCTCGCCGGCACGACGAGCGCCTCCGCCCAGGGTGCTGCCAATACCCTGCGCGTCGTCATGCACTCGGACCTGCGCATCGTCGACCCGATCTGGACGACGGCCTATATCGTCCGCAACCACGGCTACATGATCTACGACACGTTGTTCGCGCTTGACGCCAACGGGCAGATCCAGCCGCAGATGGTCGACAGGTTCACTGTCAGCGACGACAAGCTGACTTACACGTTCACGCTGCGCGACGGCCTGATGTGGCACGACAACACGCCCGTCACCACCGCCGACGTCATTCCCTCGATCCGCCGCTGGTCGGCCCGCGACCCGCTCGGCCAGACCGTCATGGGCTTCATCGCCGAGATGACGGCGAAGGACCCGAAGACCTTCGAGATCAAGCTGAAGGAGCCGACCGGCCTCCTGATCTTCGCGCTCGGCAAGCCGTCGTCGAACGTGCCCTTCATGATGCCGAAGCGCGTCGCCGAGACCGATCCGAACACCCAGATCTCCGAGTTCGTCGGTTCCGGCCCGTTCGTGTTCCAGCGCGATGAATGGCGCCCGGGCGACCGGGCCGTCTACACCAAGTTCGCGGGCTACAGGCCGCGCTCGGAGCCGGCCTCGGCCCTGGCCGGCGGCAAGGTTGCCAAGGTCGACCGCGTCGAGTGGCGCGTCGTCGCCGACCAGCAGCAGGCGGTCAACGCCCTGCTCGCCGGCGAGATCGACATCATCGAGTCGCCCAGCCACGACCTGCTGCCGCTGCTGAAAGCCGACAACAACGTCAAGCTGTTCAACTGGAACCCGCTCGGCAACCAGTACACGATGCGGTTCAACCACACGACCGCACCGTTCAACAACCCGAAGATCCGCCAGGCGGTGCTTTATGCGCTCAACCAGGAAGATTTCCTGAAGGCGACCATTGGCGATCCCGAATACTACAAGGTCTGCAAGGCGATGTTCGTCTGCGGTTCGCCGCTCGAGACCATGGCCGGCATGGAGGATAAACTCGAGTCCAACTTCGCCAAGGCCCGCCAGCTCCTCCAGGAGGCCGGTTACAACCGCGAGCCGGTGGTGCTGCTGCACTCGACCGACCTGCAGGTGCTGACCAACCTCGCGCCGGTCGCCAAGTCGCTGCTGGAGCGCGCCGGCTTCGTGGTCGACATGCAGTCGATGGACTGGCAGACGGTGGTTGCCCGTCGCGTGAAGCGCGATCCGCCGACCCAGGGCGGCTGGAGCGCCATGCTGACCTCGTGGGTGTCCGCCGACATCCTCAACCCGGTCATGGCCGGCTTCTTCAACGCCTCCGGCGACAAGGCGGCCTTCGGCTGGCCGAACGATCCGGAGATCGAGGCACTGCGCGCTCGCTTCGCGCGAGCCGGAACGCCCGAAGAGCAGAAGCAGATCGCGGAGGCCGTGCAGCGGCGCGTATCGGAGAACCCGACCCACGTGCATCTCGGGCAGTGGTACTCGCCGGGTGCGCACCGCTCGAACATCTCCGGCTGGCTCGCCACGCCCGCCCCGGTGTTCTGGAACATGGAGAAGGGTCGCGGCGCCTGATCGCCTTTCATCCCGGAGGCCGGCCTTAAGCGGCCGGCCTCCCCTTAGCGATCCAGCCGGTCCCTACATAGTATGATCAGTTATATTCTCAGACGCCTCGCGGCGACCGTCCCTGTCTTGTTCACCGTCGCGGTGATGGTGTTCCTGATGCTGCGCCTGACGCCCGGTGACCCCGCGGCGATCATCGCCGGCGACAACGCCACCTCACAGCAGATTCTCGACATCCGCACCAAGCTCGGCCTCGAGCAGCCGGTGCTCCAGCAGTTCTTCATCTGGCTCGGCAGCATCCTGCGCGGCGATCTCGGCGAGAGCTTCTTCTTCCGCAAGACCGTGTGGGAGCTGATTTCCGAGCGTATCGAGCCGACGCTCTCGCTGGCGGTCCTGACCATCGTGCTGGCCGTCGTCATCGCCATCCCGCTCGGCGTGATCGCAGCCTATCGGCAGGGGACCTGGATCGATCGCATCGTGATGGGCTTTTCCGTGATCGGCTTCTCGGTGCCGGTCTTCGTGGTCGGCTACCTGCTCGTCTACATTTTCGCGGTGAAGCTCGGCTGGTTCCCCGTCCAGGGCTATCAGCGCATCTCGGGCGGTATCGGCCCATGGTTCCGCAGCCTGGTCCTGCCGGCCATCACGCTGTCGGTGATCTATGTGGCGCTGATCGCGCGCATGACGCGCACCAGCGTACTGGAGGTTCTCTCCGAGGATTACATCCGCACCGCCCGCGCCAAGGGCCAGACCGAGGTCAAGGTGCTGTTCCAGCATGCGCTGAAGAATGCCGCCGTGCCCATCGTCACGGTGGTCGGCATCGGCGTCGCCCTGCTGATCGGCGGCGTCGTCGTCACCGAAAGCGTCTATTCCATACCGGGGCTCGGCCGCCTCACCGTCGACGCCGTGCTGGCGCGCGACTTCCCGGTGATCCAGGCGATCATCCTGAGCTTCTCCTTCGTCTACGTGCTGATCAACCTGCTCGTCGATCTTTCGTACACGATCTTCGATCCGAGGATCCGCTATTGACCGCCCCAGCCTCCACCACTCCGCTGGCCGGCCCGACGGACACGCCCGCCCCCGCCAAGCCGACCGTCTGGCGCAAGCTTTTCCGCAATCCGGCCGTCATCACCGGCCTCGCCATCGTGCTGGTGATGGTGTTCATCGGCCTGATCGCGCCGCTGATCGCCACCAGCGACCCGGCGGGCATCAACCCGGCCGCCCGCAACCGCCTGCCCATGGCCGAAAGCTCGATGCGCGCCGATGACGGCACGCGCATCACCGTGAAGCACTGGATGGGCACCGATACGCTCGGCCGCGACGTATTCTCGCGCGTCGTGTACGGCGCGCGGGTGTCGATCTTCATCGGCGTCGCGGTCGCCGCCATCTCGATCGGCATCGGCCTGGTTGTCGGCCTGCTCGCCGGCTATTTCCGCTGGCTGGACAGCGTCATCATGCGGATCATGGACGGGCTGATGGCGATCCCCGCCATCCTGCTCGCCATCGCGGTGGTCTCCCTGTCGAGGGCGGGCCTGCTGTCCGTCATCATCGCCATCGTGGTGCCGGAGGTGCCGCGTGTCGTGCGCCTCGTCCGGTCGGTCGTCCTCTCGGTGCGCGAGGAGCCCTATGTGGAGGCCGCGCGCGTGTCCGGCACGCCGACGGTCAAACTGCTGATACGCCACGTCCTGCCCAACACCATCGCGCCGCTGATCGTGCAGGGCACCTTCATCTGCGCATCGGCCATCCTCGTCGAGGCGATCCTGTCCTTCCTCGGCATCGGCATCCCGCCGGAAATCCCGACCTGGGGGAACATCATGGCAGAGGGGCGCCAGCTCTTCCGCGTGTTCCCGCACAACATCCTCTATCCGGGCATCTTCCTCGCCCTCACCGTGCTTGCCGTGAACATGCTCGGCGACGGCCTGCGCGACACGCTCGATCCGAAAATGGAGAAGCGCGGATGAGCGGCCCGATCCTTGATATCCGCAACCTGACGGTCGGTCTGCCCAAGGGGGCCGACCGCGCCAATGCGGTGGAGAGCGTCTCGTTCCACGTCAATCCCGGCGAGATCGTCTGCGTCGTGGGAGAATCCGGCTCCGGCAAGTCGGTCACCGCCTTTTCCGTCATGGGCCTGCTGCCGAAAGGCCAGCTTTCGGCCACGGGGGGCGAAATCCTGCTGGAAGGCGAGAACGTCCTCGCCGCGACGCCGAGCCGGCTCCGGGCGCTGCGCGGCACGCGCATGTCGATGATCTTCCAGGAGCCGATGACGGCGCTGAACCCCGTCGTCACCTGCGGCGAGCAGATCGACGAGGTGCTGCAGATCCACACCGATCTCGGCGCCTCGGAGCGCAAGGAGAAGGTGCTCGCGGTCATGAAATCCGTGAGCCTTCCCGATCCCGAGAAAATGTTCGACGCCTATCCGCACCAGCTCTCCGGCGGACAGCGCCAGCGCATCATGATCGCGCAGGCGCTGGTGCTCGACCCCGCCCTGCTGATCGCCGACGAGCCGACCACCGCGCTCGACGTCACCACGCAGGCGCAGATCCTGAAGCTGATCGCCGAGATGCAGGAACGGCGCGGCACGGGCGTCCTGTTCATCACCCACGATTTCGGCGTCGTCGCCGAGATCGCCCACCGCGTAGTGGTGATGCAGAAGGGCCATGTCGTGGAGACCGGCACAGCCAGCGAAGTGCTGAAAAATCCGCAGCATCCCTACACGAAGATGCTGATCAACGCGGTCCCGACGCTGACCCCGCCGGCGCGCGAGGAGATGACCGGGCCGGTGGCGCTGGAAACGGTGAAGCTCTGCAAGGTCTATGGCGGCGGCGGCTTCTTCCAGAAGAAGCGCGAGGTGCGCGCCGCCTCCGATGTCGACATTCGCGTGCGCCGCGGCGAGACGCTCGGCATCGTCGGCGAGTCCGGTTCGGGCAAGTCGACGGTTGCCCGCTGCATCGCCCGGCTGATCGAGCCGAGCTCCGGCGGCATCGTGGTCGACAACATGGACATTGCGCGGCTGTCGGAGCGCCAGCTCCGCCCGCACCGCAAGCACTGCCAGATCGTCTTCCAGGACCCCTACCGCTCGCTCAATCCCCGCCGGTCGGTGGGCGCCTCCATCATCGAGGGGCCGATGAATTTCGGCGTTTCCGCGGATGCGGCCAATGCCAAGGCCCGCGACCTGATGAAGCTGGTGGGCCTGTCGCCGGATGCGCTCGACCGCTATCCGCATCAGTTCTCCGGCGGCCAGCGCCAGCGCATCTGCATCGCGCGGGCGCTCGCAATGGAGCCGGAAATCCTGATCGCGGACGAGGCGGTCTCCGCGCTCGACGTGTCGGTTCAGGCGCAGGTGCTCGACCTTCTGGACGATGTCCGCAAGAAGTTCGACCTCGCCGTGCTGTTCATCACCCACGACCTGCGCGTCGCGGCGCAGATCTGCGACCGCATCGCGGTGATGCAGAACGGCGTGGTGGTGGAGCACGGCAAGACCGTCGATGTCTTCACCAGCCCGCAGCACGCCTATACGCGGGCGCTGTTCGAAGCCGCGCCCGGCCGCAACTTCGAGTTCGCCCGGGTGGCCTGAGTTCAGGAATGGACATGCGGCGCAGGCACGCCGGAGCATTTTCAAGCGAAGTGGGTACCGGTTCGCGTGAAGAAAATGCGACAGAATAAGAAGACCGCGCAAGCTCCCGATCGAGTAGGATCGGGATCATGCTCGATCCTGCGCCCATGACCATCGACGCCGCGACCCTCGCCCGCCGCATCGCCCAGGGCCGTGCCGCCGCGCCCGCCGACCTCGTCATCCGCAACGTCAGGCTCTACGACCTCGTCACCGGCAACCTGATGCCGACCGATATCGCCATCTGCGGCGACACCATCGTCGGCACCTATGGCGGCTATCAGGGCGCGCGCGTCATCGAGGGCCGTGGCCGCATCGCGGTGCCCGGCTTCATCGACACGCATCTGCATGTCGAATCCTCGCTGGTCACGCCGATGGAGTTCGACCGCTGCGTGGCCCGCCACGGCGTCACCACGGCAATCTGCGACCCGCACGAGATCGCCAACGTGCTCGGCCGCGCCGCCTTCGACTACATGCTGGAGGGGGCGAGCCGCACGGTGATGGACCTGCGGGTGCAGCTCTCGTCCTGCGTGCCCGCGACGCATCTGGAAACGTCCGGCGCGCGGCTGGAAGCGGCCGACCTCGCCCTCTACCGCGACCATGCCAAGGTGATCGGTCTCGCGGAGTTCATGAACTTTCCCGGCGTGATCCATGCGGACCCCGCCTGCCTCGCCAAGATCGAGGCCTTTTCCGACCGCCATATCGACGGCCATGCGCCGCTGCTGCGCGGCCTCGACCTCAACGGCTATATCGCGGCGGGCATCCGCACGGACCACGAGACGACGACCATCGACGAGGCGCTGGAGAAGATCCAGAAGGGCATGACCATCCTGATCCGCGAGGGGTCGGTGTCAAAAGACCTGCACGCCCTCGCGCCCCTCCTGTCGATCGCGACCTCGCCCTTCCTCGCCTTCTGCACCGACGACCGCAACCCGCTCGACATCGCCGAGGAAGGCCATCTCGACTTCATCATCCGCACGGCGATCCGGCTCGGCGCGCCGCCGCTCGCCGCCTATCGCTCGGCGTCGCTGACCGCCGCGACCGCCTTCGGGTTGCGCGATCGCGGCATCATCGCGCCGGGCAAGCGCGCCGACATCGTGCTGCTGGACGATCTCGAAGCCTGCGCCGTCTCGGACGTGATCGCCGGCGGCGTTCTGGTCGGTCCGGACGCCTATGCCGGCAAGACGGCTGTCCAGCCGGTCGGGCTCGACAGCATGAAGGCGCGACAGGTCAGCGCGGCCGACTTCCGCGTGCCTGCTTCAGGCGCTTCGGCGCGCGTCATCGGCGTCATTCCCGGCAAGATCATCACCGAGGACCTGTCGATGGAGCTGCCCGTCCGCGATGGGGAGATGCTCTGCAACCTCGACAAGGACGCCGTGAAGGTCGCCGTCGTCGCCCGCCACGGCATCAACGACAATATCGGCCGCGGCTTCGTGCATGGCTTCGGCCTGAAGCGCGGCGCCATCGCGTCGTCGGTCGGCCACGACAGCCACAATATCTGCGTCGTCGGGGCCGACGACGCCGACATGGCGGTGGCGGTGAACCGGCTGGTCGCCATCCGCGGCGGCTTCGTGGTCGTCGAGGGCGGCGAGGTGCGCGCCGAACTGCCGCTGCCCATCGCCGGGCTGATGAGCGACAGGCCCTTTGAGGAGCTGATCGCGCCGTTGGAGGCGCTGCGCCATGCCGCGAAGGCGCTGGGCGTCGTGCTGGCCGAGCCCTTTTTGCAGGTCGCCTTCCTGCCGCTGCCGGTGATCCCCCACCTGAAGATCAGCGACCGCGGGCTGGTCGATGTGAACCGGTTCGAGCTGATCGGGTGAGCAGTGTCATCCGGGCGTTCGCGCCGGCGCCTGCTCTCCGCGATGATGTGAAGGCGCCACTTACCCTCCCCTGGAGGGGGAGGGTCGATCGAGCACAGCGAGATCGGGGTGGGGTGGACCATCGTGGCCCACCTCAAAGCCACCCCACCCCGCCGGCCTGCGGCCGTCGACCCTCCCCCTCCAGGGGAGGGTGAAAGGGAGCCTCCTCACCCACCGCAGGAATCGGGTGGAGAGATCGGGTGTCGCGGGCATGCGCGTCATGCGACCCAAGCCTCACGGAGGCTTGATCCATGACCGATACCGCAGAGACCGGGACAAAAGCTGCCCCCTCCCCGTTCAACCGGCTGCTGGCGACCGCCGGCTTCGTCCAGTTTGCCGACCAGATCGCGCTCGCTGCCCTGCCGATTACGGCCGTGCTTGTTCTGGGAGCCGGCCCCGGCCTGGTCGGGGCGCTGGTCGCGGCGCAGACGGCCGCCTGGCTGCTCGTCTCGCTACCAGCCGGCGTGGTCGTGGACCGCATGCCGAAGCGGCTGGTGCTGAGGCTCGCTCTGGCGATCAGCCTCGCGGCTGCAACCTCCGCCACGGCGGCGGCCGTGTGGGAGAGCGTCTTCCTGCTGGCCATCGCCGCCTTCCTTGCCGCGGCGGGCACCGTGACCTTCGTGCTGGTCCAGATCGGCCTCATCCCGAAGCTGGTGACGCCCGGCGCCCTGCCGCGCGCCAATGCCCGCATGGAGCTCGCGCGTGCCAGCGCCAGCGCCGCCGCGCCCTTCATCGTGGGACAGCTTGCGACCAGCGTCTCGCCGCTCGCAGGTTATCCGCTGGCCGCGTTGCTCGCGCTGGGGGCGCTCGCCTGCGCCATGACCATCCGGATCGAGGACGACGCCGCACCGGCGGCTGCGAAACCGCCGGTCGTGCAGGCCATTGCCGAGGGCGCGCGTTTCGTCCTGGCGGATCCGCTCCTGCGCGCCATCGGCCTCTGCGCCGTGTTCTGGAACTTCGCCTTCGTCGCCCTGCTGGCGGTCTTCGTGCCCTTCGCGCTGACGCGGCTCGGCACGGATGCCGCCGGGGCCGGGCTGGCACAGGGGATCAACGGCCTCGGCATGATCGTCGCCGCCGCGGTCGCCCCTGCCATCTTCGCCCGGGTCGAGCCGCGCGCCGTCCTGCTGTTCGGGCCTGTCTCCTCGGCGCTCGGCGCAATCGTGATGGTTCTGGCGCCGTCGGTCGGGGGGATCGCGATGGCCGCCCTTGCCTTCGGCATTATCGGCTTCGGCCCGATGCTCTGGCTGGTCATGCAGACATCCGTGCGCCAGATCGTCACGCCGCCGGCGCTGATGGGGCGCGTCACCGCGACGATCCAGGTGGCGATCTACGGCGTCCGGCCCATCGGCGCGCTGGCGGGCGGCCTCGTCGGCCAATATGCCGGGCTGGACGCCGCCATCGCCATGGTCGCGCTCGCCTTCGCGGCCTCGGCGCTCGTCTCCCTTGCGTCGCCGCTGGCGCATCTGAAACAGATGCCGGCGCCGGCATGACAGCAATCCTCCGACGTTCGGGTGCTTGGCGGCCCCAAGCCTTTGGCCTAAGACACGCCATCCCTTTCGTCTGAGGACCCAAGCCATGGCCGTCGCCCAGCTCCATCCCGCCACCGGCTACGTGAAGGACAACGAGGAGTTCAACTGGGAAGACCCGCTGAACCTCGACGGCCTTCTCACCGAAGAAGAGCGCATGGTGCAGGAAACCGCCCGCACCTATTGCCAGGAGAAACTGCTGCCGCGCGTCACCTCGGCCTTCCTCGAGGAGCGCTTCGATCGCGAGATCATGAGCGAGATGGGCGAGCTCGGCCTGCTCGGCTCGACCCTGCCGTCCGAATATGGCGGCGCCGATCTCGGCTATGTCGCCTACGGGCTGATCGCCCGCGAGGTCGAGCGCGTCGATTCCGGATACCGCTCCGCCTGCTCGGTGCAGTCGTCCCTCGTCATGTATCCGATCTACGCCTACGGCTCCGAGGAGCAGCGCAAGAAGTACCTGCCGAAGCTCGCCAGCGGCGAGTGGGTCGGCTGCTTCGGCCTGACCGAGCCCGACGCCGGCTCCGACCCGGGGGGCATGAAGACGCGCGCGACCAAGGTCGACGGCGGCTACATCCTCAAGGGCACGAAGATGTGGATCACCAACTCCCCGATCTCGGACGTGGCGGTGGTCTGGGCCAAGACCGACGAGGCCATCCGCGGCTTCGTCGTCGAGCGGGGCATGAAGGGCTTCTCGACCCCGAAGATCGAGGGCAAGGTCTCGCTCCGCGCCTCCATCACCGGCGAGATCGTGCTCGACGACGTGTTCGTGCCGGCCGAGAACATGCTGCCGAACGCCAAGGGCCTGTCCGGCCCGTTCGGCTGCCTCAACCGCGCCCGCTACGGCATTGCATGGGGCGCCATGGGCGCGGCGGAAGACTGCTGGCACCGCGCCCGCCAGTACACGCTCGACCGCAAGCAGTTCGGCAAGCCGCTGGCCGCCACCCAGCTCGTCCAGAAGAAGCTCGCGGACATGCAGACCGAGATCACGCTCGGCCTGCACGGCGCGCTGCGCCTCGGTCGCCTGATGGAGGACCATTCGTTCGCCCCGCAGGCCATTTCGCTGATGAAGCGCAACAATTGCGGCAAGGCGCTCGACATCGCCCGCCTCGCCCGCGACATGCACGGCGGCAACGGCATCTCGGCCGAATACCACGTCATCCGCCACATGGTGAACCTCGAGACGGTCAACACCTACGAGGGCGCGCACGACGTCCATGCGCTGATCCTCGGCCGCGCGCAGACGGGCATTCAGGCGTTCTTCTGAGCGCTTCAAGCACCTTGAACTATACAAAGCCCGGCCACCGCGCCGGGCTTTGTCGTTCGTGGCTGTCAAAATGTGGGGAGCGGCCCGCTCCGTCATGCCCGGGCTTGGCCCGGGCATCCACGAATTCCTTCATCCGCAGTGGTCAAGTCGTGGATGGCCGGGACAAGCCCGGCCATGACGAACGGTGTTGGTTCAATCCGCCAGCGCCACGAGTTCCGCGGTCAACTCCGACGCCGGATCGGCGAAGGGGCCAATGACCGTGAAGTGGTTCGCGCCTGAGACCACGATCTCCTTCGCCGATACGCCGAGCGCGGCCCAGCATTCCACCAGCATCCGCGTCTGGCGGTGATATTCGGAGGATTCCTCGCCGCCGACGACGGCCGTCACCCTCAGCCCCTTTGGCGGCGTCCAGACGAGCGGCGACAGCGAGGCCGCCTCGCCCGCATCCATGCCGAGCGCCTTGTTCACGGAGGTCGGGACGAGCGGAGCGAGATGAAACAGGCCGGAGACCGGCATAGCGGCGGCGATGATATCGGCGGCCTCGCCGATGCGCGGCCAGTTGGCCGCCGCCATGCAGGCGGCCAGATGCCCTCCGGCGGAATGCCCGAACGGCAGGACGCGCCGGCCCGTGCGCTCGCACAGCACGCGGATGCAGGCGACGACGTTGTCGACGATGACCGCCAGCTTCACCTGCGGGCAGAGGTCGTAGCTCATCACCGCGACATCCAACCCGTGCGCGTTGGCCCCGGCCGCCATGTGACTGAAGAAGGTCTTGTCCAGCGCCTGCCAGTATCCGCCATGGATGAACAGGAGAACTGGCGCGCCCGCGCGCGGATTGGCGGCCGGAAACCAGTCATAGCGATGCCGCTCGCCCGTTCCATAGGCCTGGCCGAGCGCGGCGGCTGCGTGGCCCGCGCGGAAAGCGGCTGCATCCGCCGCCCAGCCCGCAATGATCGCAGGATGTTCCGGCACGCGGGCGCGATTGTTGTATTCGGCTTCGAGGTCGATCTGCGTCATGAGGGCACCGCGTGAAATTCAGCCGCCAGGGCAGCGGCGCAGGACCTCGCCGTCGAGGTCGATGCGGTCGTCGTCGAGGCGCTTGATCGGCACCGTACGGCCTGCCGCCTCCACGACATAGTCGCCGTCCGACAGGCCCACAGCCGCAATCGCGCGTTCCGGTTCGCCGGCCACCTTCAGGCTGCGGGCCGTGATGCGCGTGACGCGGTCGCCGCCGGCATTGCAGGCGGCCTCGTCGCCGAACATGCCCTCGAAGCCGAAGACGCGCGCCGAGGAGGTTCCCGGCAATGCGCCGAGGGCCGTCCATGCCGCGATCGCCCCATCGATATCGGCGGGGCACGAGGCCGCGGGATCGGAGAAGACGCCGCCGAGCAGCGTCGAGGCGAAGCGCGTCGTGCCCCGGTTGAACGAGCAGGCGTGGACGGCCTGCGCCGCAAGATCGATGCTCACCGAGACCAGCCGCTCGTCGGGCCTGTAGGTGCCCGAGACGAACAGCACATCGCCGCGCCGCTCCACCGGCGTCGTCAGGGTCATTTTCAGCGTCCAGCCGAGCTCCTCGGCCGGAAGGAGCGCCGACAGCGCGTCCGAGAGCGGCGCGAAATGGAAGAAGCGATAGCCGCGTTCGACACGCTCGTTCGGCTGGCGGCCGACCCACCAGGCCAGCGGCTGCAAGGGCGCTGCGATGACGAGACGCTCGAACCGCATCGGCTCGCCGGGTCCGAGCGACCAGCGTGCGTCGATCAGCCCGTTGCGGGCGAGCGCCGTCACGACGAGGCGGCCGTTGTCGACCGCGATGTTCGGCTGCGTGGTGCAGCTGTCTTCCAGATCGGTCACCGCCAGACGCTCGCGGGAAACCGTGACATAAACCCGCCCCGCCTCGCAGCCGGCGGTGTCGCGCGTTCCCTGCAGGACCACGATATCGGCATCGCCGACCTGAAACACCTTCGGCTCGCAGCAGGCCACGAAGGCGGCAAGGCCGGCATCGACCCGCATGCCGCCGAGGCTGACGCGCCGGCCATCGACGAAACCGGCCGGCGCATCAGGAGCCCGATAGGTCAGGATATCGAGCGATCCGAAGCGCGTCGGGATCGCCTGGCGATCGGACACCTTCGCCAGCCCCGCCCGGATGCGCACTTCGAGGTCGACATCGCGCACCAGCGCGCCGAAGTGCCGGAACGCCCGTTCGGGCGGGTCGCGAAAGCCCGCCTGACCGAGATAGGCCGCGACAGCCTCGGTCAGCGCGCCCGACTGCTCGCCATCGGCGGGACCGGAATAGAGGCCGAGCTTCGTGAGATTTTCCTGCAAGGCACGCGTTTCGGTCTCCTGCGCAGCCGCAGGCACAGCCAGCCAGACCAGCAGGACGGCGAACAGGCGCTTCATGCTAACGCCGCCATTTGACCCGTGCGGCCCGGCACCGTAACGGTCTCGCCACACAGGCAGGGCATAGGCCCTGCATAGTCCGGAGCAGCCCGCTCGCGGCATCGGTCAGGCTTTTCGTCAGTCAGTCTCATGGCATCGCTCAAGCAAAAGGCAGCCCTCGCATCCATCGCCGTCACCGTCGGCCTGACGCTGGCGAAGGCGGCGGTCGGCTTTGCCAGCGGCTCCATCGCCATTCTGGCGGAAGCCGCCCACGGCATCGTGGACACGGCCGCGACCCTGCTCACCTTCTATGCCGTGCGCCTCGCCGACAAGCCCGCCGATGAAGACCATCAATATGGCCACGGCAAGGTGGAATCCATCGCGGCGCTGGCGGAAACCGCCTTCCTCTTCCTCGTTTCCGGCATCGTCGTCACCGAGGCCGTCCGGCGGCTGTGGGACGGCGGCCACGCTGTCGAAGTGACGCCGGTCATGGCGGGGCTGATGATCGCGGTCATCGCGATCGATTTCTGGCGCGTGCGGATCATGGGCCGGATCGCACGCGAGACCGGCAGCCACGCGCTGGAATCCGGCGCGCTGCATTTCGCGTCGGACATGGCGAGTTCCGCCGTCGTGCTCGCCGGCCTGCTGTTCGTCTGGCTGGGCTTCCCCAAGGCCGACGCGATCGCCGCCATCTGCGTCGCCATCCTCATCTGCGCGATGAGCTGGAAGCTCGGCCGCCGCACCATCGACACGCTGATGGACCGGGCGCCGCAAGGCGCGACGGAAGCGATCCGCGAGGCGGTAGAGGCGGTGCCCGGCGTGGTCTCGCTGGATCAGCTCCGGCTGCGCGAGGTCGGGCCGGAAACGCTGGCCGAGGTCATCGTCACCGTCAACCGGACGCTGCCGCTCGAGCGGGTGGTGGAGATCAAGGACGCGATCACCGCCGCAGCGACAAAAGCCTTCGCAGGCACGGTTCCGACCATCACCGCCAATCCGGTGGCTCTCGACGACGAGACCGTCATGGAGCGCGTCCACCTGACCGCGCGCCGGCACAGCCTCGCGGTCCACCACGTCACGGTCCAGCATCTCGGGGAAAAGCTCTGCGTCGGACTCGATCTCGAAGTCGACGGCGACCTGTCATTGGGCGAGGCACATGACATCGCGTCCCGGCTGGAGCAGGCGATCCGTGGCGAACTGGGCGAGGAGGCCGAGGTCGAGACGCATATCGAGCCCCTCCAGGCCGAAATGCTCGCCGGCAGCGACGGCGATCCCGCGCTGATCGCTGCCTTCGGCGCGAGCCTCGGGACGCTCGCGGCCGAGACCGGCGCGATCACCGATGTCCACAGCGTCCGCGCGCGCGAGACCGGACAGGGGGTGGTCGTCACCTATCATTGCCGGGCCGATCCCGTGCTCCGCATCGCCGAGGTTCACGAGGCCGTCGACCAGATCGAGCGCCGCTTCCGCAGGGCTCATCCGAAGGTCATCCGGATGGTCGGCCATACGGAACCGACGCGGCCTCTTCCGTCTTGAGGCTTCGCTCCCTAGCTTCGCCGCGACACGCACGACCACCGACAGAAGGACGAGACCATGCGCACCGACGAGGCGACCCCCGTGCGGCTGGCCGACTACCGCGTCCCCGACCATGTGGTGAAAACCGTCCGGCTGGACGTGTCGCTGCACCCGACCGCGACGCGCGTTGTCGCCGAACTGGCGGTGGAGCATCATCCGGCCGGCGTTGCGGACGCGCCGCTGGTCTTCGACGGCGACGACCTCTCCCTCGTCTCGCTGGCGATCGACGGAAAGCCCCTGCCCGCTGACGCCTATGAGGCGACGGCGAAGACGCTGACCATCGCCCGGCCGCCGGTGGCTCCCTTCACGCTGACGCTCGAGACGAAGGTCAATCCGGAAGCCAACAGCCAGCTCATGGGCCTCTACCGCTCGTCGGGGACATGGTGCACCCAGTGCGAGGCAGAAGGCTTCCGCCGCATCACCTATTTCCCCGACCGTCCCGACGTGCTCGCCGTCTACACGACGCGGATCGAGGCGGACAAGGCGGACGCGCCGGTGCTGCTCGGCAACGGCAATCTCGTCGAGGCCGGCGATCTGCCCGGCGGCCGGCATTTCGCGGTCTGGCACGACCCGCACCCGAAGCCGAGCTATCTCTTCGCGCTGGTCGGCGGCAGGCTCGCCCATGTCGCCGACAGTTTCGTCACCCGCTCGGGCCGCAAGGTCGAACTCGGCATCTATGTCGAGCACGGCAAGGAAGACCGCTGCGCCTATGCCATGGACGCGCTGAAGCGCTCCATGCGCTGGGACGAGGAGGCCTTCGGCTGCGAATACGATCTCGACGTGTTCAACATCGTCGCGGTCTCGGACTTCAACATGGGGGCCATGGAGAACAAGGGCCTCAACATCTTCAACGACAAATACGTGCTGGCCCTGCCCGACACCGCCAGCGACCAGGACTATGCGGCGATCGAGGCGATCATCGCCCACGAGTATTTCCACAACTGGACCGGCAACCGCATCACCTGCCGCGACTGGTTCCAGCTCTGCCTGAAGGAGGGCCTCACCGTCTTCCGCGACCAGGAGTTCTCCTCCGACATGCGCTCGCGCGCGGTGAAGCGCATCGCCGACGTGCGGCTCCTGAAAAGCCATCAGTTCCCCGAGGATGCGGGACCGCTCTCCCACCCCGTCCGGCCGGAGGTCTATAGCGAGATCAACAACTTCTATACGGCGACGGTCTACGAGAAAGGCGCCGAGGTCATCCGCGCGCTGAGAGTCCTGATCGGCCCGGAAGCGTTCCGGAAAGGCATGGACCTCTACCTTGCACGCCATGACGGCGATGCCGCGACCGTCGAGGATTTCATCGCCTGTTTCGCCGAGGCGAGCGGCCGCGACCTCTCCCAGTTCTTCCTCTGGTATCGCCAGTCGGGCACGCCCGAGGTCACGGTTTCGACCACCCACGACGCCAAGGCCGGCACGTTCACGGTGGAGGCGTGGCAGACGCTGAGGCCGACGCCCGGCCAGAGCGACAAGCAGCCCATGGTCATCCCGCTGGCGCTGGGCCTGATCGGGCCGAACGGCGAGGACCGTCCCCTCCTCTCCGAAGACGGACGGACCGTGCCCGGCGTTGTCGCGCTCACCGAGGCGCGTCACAGCTTCACCTTCACCGGCCACCCGACCCGGCCGGTCCTCTCCGTCAACCGCGGCTTCTCGGCGCCGGTCACGCTGAAGACCGATCTCTCGGCGGATGATCTCGGCTTCCTCGCCCGCCACGACAGCGACCCCTACAACCGCTGGCAGGCCGTCCAGACGCTGGCGACCGACCTGCTGGTCGCAGCCGGCCGGGCGGATGGCACCATCGCCCCGGCGGATGCCGAACCGGTCCTCGCGGCGCTGAAGGCGACGCTGGCGGCGACCTCCGACCATGCCTTCGTCGCGCAGGTGCTTGCGCTGCCGTCGGAATCCGACATCGCCCGCGAGATCGGCGCGGATGTCGATCCCGACGCGGTTCACGCCGCGCGCCTCCATCTGCGCCGGATCGTCGCGACCGCGCTCGGCGACGATCTCGGACGGACCATCGAGGGCCTGTCGTCGCACGCGCCCTACAGCCCCGATGCCGCCTCGGCCGGACGCCGTGCGCTTGCGAATATCGCCCTCGACCTCTGGGCCGCGGCCGGCGGCGAGGGCCGCCTTGCAGCCGTCGAACAGCGCTTCGCCAGCGCCGACAACATGACCGACCGCCTCGCCGCCCTCGCCGTCCTCGCCCAGCATCCCGGCGAGCGGCGCGAGGGCGCGCTCGAAAGCTTCCGCGAGCGCTATCGCGACGATGCGCTGATCCTCGACAAGTGGCTGGCGCTGCAGGCGGCGATCCCCGAGCCGGGCACCCTCGACCGGGTCAAGCGGCTGCTGGCCGGCCCCGGCTTCGCGGCGACCAATCCGAACCGCCTGCGCGCGCTGGTCGGCTCCTTCGCCACCGCCAACCAGACGCAGTTCAACCGGGCGGACGGCAGCGGCTACGGCTTCCTCGTCGAGGTCGTGCTCGACGTCGACGGACGCAATCCCCAGGTCGCGGCAAGGCTTCTCTCCGCCTTCAAGAGCTGGCGGGCCATGGAGCCGGGCCGGCGCGCCCATGCCAAGGCGGCGCTCGACCGCGTGCTGGCTGCCGAGACGCTTTCGACCGATGTTCGCGACATCGCCCAGCGCTCGCTCGCCTGAGGACAAGGGCATTTCTTCCTATCGTCGTTAACCAAATATTTCCTGACCTGTGATTCGCGGACTCTAGACAGGCCCGCGCCAAATCGATTCTTATGGCTGCGATTCGGAGGGGCTGGGGCCAACGTCCGGACGCCAATTCAAGAGTTCGACGGGGGAACCGGCGATGGAGCGCATTTCGGCGCCCAGCGCGGATGCGCTGATTCACGCCTATGGGCCGCGCGGCTTCGCGCAGCCCATCAACGCGTCCATCGAATCGTGGCTGGCGCCCTACGAGCCGATCCTCCGCCGTCTCGTCCCGGTCCTCATCGTCGCCTTCCTGGTGGTCATGGGGGCGGGCGCCGCGCTCCAGATCTACAACACCCGCATCGACGCGCTGGCCGCTGTACGGAACGACATCGCCACCGCCGCCTCGGCCGTCGATGCCGACCTCAACTATCGCGTCACGCTCACCGACGGCGACCTCGCCACTGCCGCACAGCTGGCGCTCGACCTGACCGTCCCGCGCGTCGGCGCGCATCCCGGACGCATCATGCTGGCGACGGACGCCGCCGGGGTCGTCGTCGCAGCGACGCCGGCCGAGGCCCGCCGGCAGTATGTCGGACGACCCGTGCCCGATAGCCTCGCCCGGCCGGCAGGAGGCGCCGACACCGACCATGTGCAGCTTGGCTCGGGCGCTCAGGCGCTGATGGCGATCAGGCCCCTGCCGCAGCCGCTGTCGAAGCTCTACGTGATCCAGAGCGTCGACGAGGCGCTGGCCAACTGGTGGCGCGCGACGCTGCTCACCAGCACGCTGTTCGCGACCACCGGCCTGCTGCTGCTGGTCATCGGCATCGCCTTCCACATCCAGACCATGCGCGCGGCCATCGCCGACATGGTCAACTACAATGCCCGCGCCACCATCGACGCGGCGCTGGAGAGCGGTCGCTGCGGGCTGTGGGACTGGGAGATCGGCGCAGGGCAGATGTTCTGGTCGGCCTCGATGTTCGAGATTCTCGGCATGGCGAACCGCGAGGGCCTCGTCACCATCGACGAGTTGCAGCCGCTGCTGCACCCGGAAGACAGCTATCTCGGCGGCATCGCTTCGATGACCGGGCTCGACCCGGAGGCCGCCGTCGACTTCCAGTTCCGCATGCGCCATGCCGAAGGCCGCTGGATCTGGCTCAGGGCGCGCGGGCGCGGACTGTCGGTCGCGGGTGTTCCCTACCGCCGCTTCGTCGGCATCGTCGTCGACATCACCGAGCAGCTGGAACTGGCGCGCCGCAACGCCGCCGCCGACCTTCGCATCCGCGAGGCCATCGAGACCGTATCGGAAGCCTTCGTCGTCTGCGACGACCGGGACCGCATCGTCGTGTGCAATTCCAAGTTCCGCGAGCTCAACGGCCTCTCCGAGGACGCCGCCCGTCCGGGCGCCAGCTACCAGGAAGCGCTCGCCGCCGGCGGCGGCGCCAAGGTGGTCGACGGCCGCGTCCTCGGCAACAAGGTCCGCGACGGCGCCCGCGACCTGGAGGTCCAGCTCGCCGACGGCCGCTGGTTCCAGATTTCCGAGCGGCGCACCCATTGCGACGGCTTCGTCTCGGTCGGCACCGACATTACCGCCCTCAAGCGCCATGAGAGCCAGCTCACCGCCAGCGAGCAGCGCCTGCGCGCCAGCGTCGCCGACCTGCAGCGCAGCCAGTATGCGCTGGAGATGCAGACCCAGCAGCTCGCCGAGCTCGCCGAGAAATACTCCGACCAGAAGACCCAGGCCGAGGAAGCCAGCCGCGCCAAGTCCGAGTTCCTCGCGAATATGAGCCATGAGCTGCGCACGCCGCTCAACGCCATCATCGGTTTCTCGGAAATCCTCAAGGAAGGCCATTTCGGCCCGCTCGGCGCTCCCAAATACGGCGAGTACGCCAGAGACATCCATGACAGCGGCCATTTCCTGCTGTCGGTCATCGACGACATCCTCGACATGTCGCGGATCGAGGCCGGCCGCCTGAAGCTCGACCCCCGTCCGACCCAGCTCGACGACACGCTGGAGGAGACCATGCGCGTCATCTCCAAGATGGCCGAGGACAAGGCCATCATCATCGAGGCCGAGGTGCCGCAGGACATGGCGCTCGTCGCCGACCGCCGGGCGGTGAAGCAGATCGCGCTCAACCTTCTGTCCAACGCCGTCAAGTTCACGCCGCGCGGCGGCATGATCTCGGTCCGGGCCCGCAAGGCGCGCGGCGTCATCGCCATCGCCATCGAGGATACCGGCATCGGCATTCCGCGCCGCTCCATCGACAAGCTCGGCAAGCCCTTCGAGCAGGTGCAGAGCCAGTTCTCCAAGAACCACAAGGGCTCCGGCCTCGGCCTCGCCATCGCCAAATCGCTGGCGGAGATGCATGGCGGCTCGCTGCGCATCCGCTCCACCGAAGGGCGCGGCACGACCGTCGTCGTCCGCCTGCCCGTCGCGGGTCCGGTGCCGCAAGCCGCCTGAAGCCGGTCAGAGGTCGCCAATGACGGCGCGGAACGCCTTGCGGACTTTCGCCTGCGTCTCGCCGACATAGGCGTCGAGCGTCACGAAATCCGGCAGCTCGCCCGCGCGCGCCAGCAGCCGCTTGAGGCCCGGCGCGGCCGTCACGGGATCGAAGCCGTCCACGAGGCAGAGCCGGATGATCTGGGTCAGCCGCTGGTAGAACCGGCAGGCCTCGCGCAGCACCTCCGCCTCCGCGGCCTTCAGGAGGCCGGCCGCCGCCGCCCGGTCGAGGACGCGGGCCGTGTTGGTGTCGAGGATGTCGGGATGGCGCGCGCCGTGGACCAGTTGCAGCGCCTGCGCCACGAACTCGATGTCGATCAGTCCGCCGCGGGCATATTTCAGGTCCCAGCGGGTCTCGTCGCCCTTGTCCTCGGCGATGGCGACGCGCATGTCGATGATGTCGCCGAGCGTGGTCTTGGCGCTGCGCTTGGCGGTCAGCACGGCGCGGATGGCCTTCTCGACTTCCGGCGCGAAGCCCGGCGTCGCAGCGACGACGCGGGCGCGGGTCAGCGCCATGTGCTCCCAGGTCCAGGCCTCCTTCAGCTGGTAGCTGCGAAAGCCTTCGATATGGGTCGCGACCGGCCCGGACCGTCCGGAGGGACGCAGCCTCAGATCGACATCGTAGAGGACGCCCTCGCTGGTCGGAGCCGACAGCGCGCTGACGAGCCGCTGGGTCAGGCGCGCGAAATAGTGGCCCCCGGTCAGCGGACGCGCGCCGTCTGACGCATTCTCCTTCGGGTCGTGGTCGTAGAGCAGGATCAGGTCGAGGTCGGAGCCGGCCGTCATCTCCCGGCCGCCGAGCTTGCCCATGGCGACGACCGCCGTCCGCATGCCGGGAATACGGCCGTAGGCGGCGATCATGGCCTCGGTAACCGTCCGGTGCAGCGCGACGATGAGCTGCTCGGCGAGCCTTGCGAAAGCCTGCCCCGCGGCCTCGGCAGACACCGTGCCGGCCAGCACGCGAACGCCGGTCAGGAACATCTGCTCCTGGCCGAAGACGCGGGCCCGGTCGAGGACCTCCTCGGCATGGCCGGCCAATGCCAGCGTCTCGTTCAGCCGCCGCGCGAGTTCGGCATCGCCCGGCAGCTCGCCGAAGAAGGCCGGCTCCAGCAGCGCATCGAGCACGTGGGCGCGCCGTCCCATCAGGTCGGCAAGCCGCGGGGCCGAGCCAAGCACCTGCATGATGAGTTCGAGAAGGTCGGGATGGGAGCGCAGGATCGCCAGCAGCTCGATCGGCTGGGAATGGCGCGTCAGGAGGCGGTCGAAAGCGCGCAGGCCGAGATCCGCATCGCCCGTGCGCGACAGGGCGTCGATGAGGGCGGGCGCCAGCTCGGCGACGCGGTCGCGCGCCTCCTTCGCCCTGAGGCCCCCGGATTTCGGCGCCTGCCAGCCGAGAACCGTATTGGCGGCAGTCGTGGCATCCTGAAAGCCGAGTTCCTTCAACGCGGCAAGCGTGGTGGCCTTCGGCGGATCGGAGGCAAGGTCCAGCGTGCCCTTCACCTCGGCGAGCGGCGGCAGGGTCTCGAACAGCTTGGCATAGGCCGCCTCGACCGGCAGCAGTTCGTCGGTCAGCGCCTGCGCGAAGGCCGCGCGGTCCTTGTAGCCGAGGAAGCGCGCGATGGCCTCGACGCCCTCCGCGCTCTCGGGCAGCGAATGGGTCTGGTCGTCCGCGACCATCTGCAGCCGGTGCTCCACCCTGCGCAGGAAGCGGTAGGCCTGTTCGAGTCTGCCTCGCGTCTCCTCGGTCACCCAGCCGGCCTCGCGCAGCCGTTCGAGGCCGTTGATCGTGTCCCTCACCCGCAAAGCCGGGTTGCGGCCGCCGGCGATGAGCTGCTGGGTCTGGACGAAGAACTCGATCTCGCGGATGCCGCCGCGTCCGAGCTTGATGTTGTGCCCCTCCACGGCCAGCGCGTCGTGGCCGCGGAAGGCGTGGATCTGCCGCTTCATGGCATGGACGTCGGCGACCGCCGCGTAGTCCAGATATTTGCGCCAGATGAACGGCTGCATCTCCTTGAGAAAGGCCTCGCCAGCCGCGATGTCGCCCGCGCAGGGACGTGCCTTGATGAAGGCCGAGCGCTCCCAGGTCTGGCCGATCGTCTCGTAATAGTGCAACGCCGCCGGGGTGGAGATGGCGACCGCCGTGGCGCCCGGATCGGGCCGCAGGCGCAGGTCCGTGCGGAACACGTAGCCGTCTGCGGTGCGCTCCTGCAGGATCTTCACGAGACGCTGGGTGAGGCGGATATAGGCGGGCTGCGGTTCCTTGCCCGGCTTCATCGGCGCGGTATCGGGATCGAAGAAGACGATCAGGTCGATGTCGGAGGAATAGTTCAGCTCGAAGGCGCCGTGCTTGCCCATGGCCAGCACGATGTAGCCGGAGCCCTTCTCGGCGTTCTTCGGGCTGGGAGGCTTGAGCGTGCCGGCGTCGGCAAGGTCGCGCATCAGGTGCGCCACTGCTTCGGAGACGGCGAGGTCGGCCGTCTCGGTCAGCGCGCGCGTCACCGCCTCCAGGGGCCAGAGGCCGCCGATGTCGCAGAGCGCGACAAGCAGCGCCACGTCGGCGCGGAAGCGGCGCAGGACGCGACCGACGCCCTCGTCGCTGCGGGCCTTGCGGCAATGTGCGACCGCGTCGGCCTTGAGCGCGGCAAAGCGATCTTCCGGAGCATCGCCAAGGCAGGCGAGCAGATGGCCGGGATCGTCGCGCGCTATGCCTGCGAGAAAGGGCGAATGGGCGAGGACGCCCGCGACCAGCGCTTTTGCCTTTGCCGGCTTCGTGATGGCGACGAGCGCGCCGCGCACCGATTCGTCCTCGACCGCATCGAGATAGGCCGCGAGCACCCTGGCGGCGCCGACGCCCTTCGGCATGACGGGAGCTGCGGCGAGCCGCTCGATGAACGGGAGGGATGCGTCAGGCGGCTGGCGATGCGGCGGCGTCATGGACCAATCGTGGCAGACGCAGCGCAACCTTTAAACCCGGCTGTGCGCCGGACCGCGCTTCGGCGAGCGTCAGATTGCCGCCGTGCAGGCGTGCGACCGCCGCCGCGAGGCTGAGTCCGAGGCCGGAGCCGGGACGCGAGCGGCTCGCCTCCAGCCGGACGAAGCGGTCGAGCACGCGGTCGCGATCGGCCTCCGCGACGCCGGGACCTTCGTCCGACAGGGCAAGAACCGCCTCCGCGCCGTCGGCCTCGACCGAGAGGTCGACCTTGCCGCCGCCCTCGGCCGGCCGGCCATATTTCAGCGCGTTGTCGACGAGGTTCGCCACGACCTGCCCCAGCAGCTCGCGGTTGCCCATGACCATGACCGGGGCGGCGGCGTTCACCGCGATGGCCATGCCCGCCTCCTCGGCCAGGGGCTCGTAGAGATCCGCAACGCCGCGGGCGATGGCGGCCAGGTCCACCGGCGCCATGTTCTCCCGCTGATTGCCCGCCTCGGCGCGGGCGATCATCAGCAGCGCGTTGAAGGTGCGGATGAGGCCGTCGGATTCCTCGATGATGCTGCCGAGCGCGGCCTTGTGCGCCTCGTCGCTCGACGCATTGCGCATCGCTTCCTCGGCGCGGTTCCTGAGGCGCGTCAGCGGCGTCTTGAGGTCGTGGGCGATATTGTCGGAGACCTCCTTCATGCCGGCCATCAGCGCCTCGATGCGGCCCAGCATCTCGTTGACGCTGCCGGCGAGGCGGTCGAGTTCGTCGCGGGTTCCCGCGATGGGCAGGCGACCGGCGAGGTCTCCCGCCATGATGCGCTGGGACATCTCGGTCATGGCGTCGACGCGGCTCAGCACGCGGCGGGTGACGAAATAGGCGCCGATCAGGCCGAGGATGAGCGCCACCAGCAGCGACAGGCGGAAGCCCCGGCCGAAAATTTCGCGCATCCGGTCGCGCTCCTCGAGGTCGCGGCCGACAAGGAGGCGGAAGCCGCCGGGCATGCCGTAGACCTGTGCGAGGGCGCGATGGGGAGGGTCGCCGGCATCCTCGCCCGCGCGCCGGTAGTCGGTCTCGATCCAGCCGGGCCGGCCGAGCGTGCCTGCGGGCAGTTCCCCGATATTGCCGCCGATCACATCGCCGCCGAAGGTCGCGACGAGATAGAGCGAGGCGCCGGGGCGGCGGCCGCGCTCGTCGACGACCTCGACCAGCCGCCGGATGCCGCCGATGGAATATTGCTCGGCGATGCCCCTCACCTCCGCCGTGATCGTCTCGGTGAGCTGGTCGGTCAGCAGGCGCTGCGTGGCAAAACCCAGCCAGCCGATGACGAAGCCCGCGAACATCACGAAGATGGCGAGATAGGCGGCGATGATCTTGAAGGCGGTGGTCGAGAGCAGCGACCGCAGGCGCGCGAGGCGTCCCGGCTTCGGTCTCGCCGCCGGCACTGCCTCGCGCGGCAGCACGGCGGTCACGCGCGCACCGTGTAGCCCGCGCCCCGGATCGTGTGGATCAGCGGCTTGTCGAAGCCCTTGTCGATCTTGGAGCGCAGCCGCGAGACGTGGACGTCGATGACGTTGGTCTGCGGATCGAAGTGATAGTCCCAGACATGCTCCAGCAGCATGGTGCGGGTGACCACCTGCCCGGCATTCTTCATGAGATATTCGAGCAGGCGGAACTCGCGCGGCTGGAGCAGAATTTCCTCCGCGCCGCGCGCGACGCGGTGCGACAGCCGGTCGAGTTCGAGGTCCCCGACGCGATAGACCGTCTCGGGAGCGCCGGCCGCACGGCGGCGGGCCAGAACCTCGACGCGGGCGAGCAGTTCGGAGAAGGAATAGGGCTTGGGCAGGTAGTCGTCGCCGCCGGCGCGCAGGCCCTTCACCCGGTCGTCGACCTGGCCGAGCGCGGAGAGGATCAGCGTCGTCGTTTCCTTGCCCGCCGCGCGCAGCTCGCCGATGACCGAGAGGCCGTCCTTCTTCGGCAGCATGCGGTCGACGACCAGCACGTCGTAGGGGCCGTCCATGGCCATGGCGAGCCCGTCCTCGCCATCCGCGGCATGGTCCGCAACGTGGCCGGCTTCGCGAAAAGCCTTGACGAGATAGGACGCCGCCTCGCGGTCGTCCTCGATGATCAGGATGCGCATGGAGGGCATCTTAGCCGGGCTCTCGAATGCTTCGCCAGAGAACGGGTGGAATGCCGGGGCGAAGAAAAACGGGGCGGCCGGACATGGAGAACCGACCGCCCCGCTCGAGACGATCCAGGATGGCGGGGGGCGACTGGGGATGCCATTCCAGGATCACTCGTGAGTAGCTGCCGGCGCCGAAGAGGTTCGACGCCGGCGGAAGATTCTTTTCATTGACGCGTTTTCTTCACGCGAACCGGTATCCACTTCGCTCGAAAACGCTGTGTCGTCACGAGGGGTTGAGCGGCAGGGCGACGAAGCGCTGGCCCTCGCCCGACCTGAGCCGGATCAGCGCCGAGCGGCGGCCGTCGGCACGGGCGGCGGAGAGCGCCTCGCGGACGTCGCGGAGCGAGGCCACGGGGCGGCCGGCCACGTCCAGGATGACGTCGCCCGCACGGATGCCGCGCTGGGCGGCCGGGCCCGAGGGATCGACCTCGGTCACCACCATGCCCTCGCCGCGGCCAGCCGGCTCGACCGACATGCCGAGACGGGGAGCCGCCGGACCCTGGTCGCGGTTCAGTTCGCCGCCGCCACGGCGATCACGCCGGCCGTCCTCGGCCGAGGCGCGGCGCTGCTCGCCGGGAAGCTGGCCGAGGGTCAGCTGCACGGTGCGTTCGGCACCGTCGCGCATGACCGTCAGGCGGACGGCCGCACCCGGCCGGGCCGCGCCGATGCGGCGGGTCAGGTCACGGGCATCGCGCACCGGCTGGCCGTCGACCGCCACCACCACGTCGGAGGGCTTCAGGTCGGCATTCGCGGCCGGGCTGCCCTGCTGCACGCCGGCGACGAGAGCGCCTTCCGGCTTCGACAGGCGCAGGCTCTCGGCGATCTCGGCCGTGACCGGCTGGATCTGGATGCCGATCCAGCCGCGCTGGACCGAGCCGTTGTCGCGCAGCGAGGCGACGACGTTCTGCGTGGTCTCCGAGGGAATGGCAAACGCGATACCGATATTGCCACCCGACGGGGAGTAGATCGCCGTGTTGACGCCGATCACCTCACCATTGGCGTTGAAGGTCGGGCCGCCGGAATTGCCGCGGTTCACCGCCGCGTCGATCTGCAGGAAGTCGTCATAGGGGCCGGAGCCGATGTCGCGGCCACGGGCCGAGACGATGCCGGCGGTCACCGTGCCGCCGAGGCCGAACGGATTGCCGACCGCCAGCACCCAGTCGCCGACGCGCGGGGCGGCGGCGGCGAAGCGCACGAACGGGAAGTCGGCGCCCTCGGCCTTCAGGAGCGCGAGGTCGGTGCGCTCGTCGGTGCCGACGACGCGGGCCTTCAGCGTGCGGCCGCCATCCATGACGATGTCGGCCTCGGTCGCGCCGCGCACGACGTGGTTGTTGGTGACGATGTAGCCGTCGGCCGAGATGAAGAAGCCGGAGCCCTGCGAGGCGGCGCGGGGGCCGCGCGGCATGCCGGGACCGCCGAAGCGCGGGTCGCCGCGGAAGCGGGGGTCGTTGCGGAACTGCTCGCCGAAGCGGCGCATGAACTGTTCCATCTGGCCGTCCGGGCCGCCATTCATGCCGTCCTCGTCGTCCTGGCCGCGGCCGGGCATCTGGCGGAACGACATCTGATCGGAAGCGTCGGAGCGCGTGACGCGGACGGAGACGACGGCGGGCTTCACGCGCTCGACCACGTCGGCGAAGGACATCGGGGCAGTCTGGACGCCCTGCGCGGTGGCGCTGGCGATGAGAGGCGAGCGGGTCGGCTGGACGGCGATAGCGCCGGCGCCAACGGCGAGGATAGCGACGGTTCCGAGGAGGGCGGCGCGCAGACGGGACGTCATGGGGGATCTCCATGGGGTGAAGGGGCGCACGGGGGCTGCCGTGCTTGCACCGGACCATGGAGCAGCGTGGATTACGCCACCCTGTCGGGGAAGTTACAGTTTCGTAAGGTGGGTGTCGCCCGGCTCGGAGCCTTGGCCGGTGCGCTGCATGAAGGAAGTGCGTCCTTCGAGGCTCGCCACAGCATCGAGCGAACGCCAGGTGCGTTCGCATCTCGCCATGGCTCGCACCTCAGGATGAGGTGGGTTGTGCATGGCATCCGGGGGTGGATGAAGCTCGACCGTCGCGCTTCATCCAACTGAGGTGCCATCCTCCCCCTCCTCATCCTGAGGTGCGAGCGAGCGGAGTGAGCGAGCCTCGAAGGACGCACTTGCGTCGTGCAGTGCGCTGGCGAGCGACAGCCAAGGCTGTCCGACCAGTCTCTCAGCCGTTCAGCACCTGGTCCAGCTTGCGCTTTTCCTCGTCGGAGAGCGGCTCGGGCACTGCCACCTCGCTCGCCCGCCTGCGGCGCAGCGCGAAGACGAGATAGCCGACGCCGCCGATCAGAAAGACCGCAGGCGCGCCCCACAGCGCCAGCGTGTGCCAGCCGAAGCGCGGGCGCATCAGCACGAACTCGCCGTAGCGCGCGACGAGGAAATCGGTGACCTGGCCGTCGCTGTCGCCGGCCTTCAGCCGTTCGCGCACGAGCAGGCGCAGGTCGCGGGCGAGCGGAGCATCGGAATCGTCGATCGACTGGTTCTGGCAGACCATGCAGCGCAGGTCCTGCGACAGCGCGCGGGCGCGCGCCTCCAGCGCCGGATCGTCCAGCCGCTCGCCGGGCAGGACCGCATGAGCCGGCGTCGCAATGAACAGGGCAAGAGCAAGGACCAGCGCGCGCATCGCTGTCACTCCGCCGGCTGCGCCAGAGGCGCGCGCCGGGCGGCCGGCTTCGGCGCGCCGACCCTCAAGCGCCGGTCGGAGAGCGACAGGAGGCCGCCGAGAATCATGACCAGCGTGCCGATCCAGATCAGCAGCACCATCGGCTTGTAGAAGAACCGGAGCGCGATGGAGCCGTTCGCCTCGACATCGCCCGGCGAGACGTAGAGCTGCGAGAAGCCGCGCGTCTTCAGCGCCGCCTCGGTGGTCGGCATGTTGCGCGCGGTATAGACGCGCTTGGCCGGCTCGAGCACGCCGGCATCGACGCCGCCCTCGCGCAAGGCGAGCCGCGCGACAACGTCCCGGTAGTTCGGCCCCTGAACCGGCGCAAGAACGGTCAGCGTCACCTCGTAGCCGGCGACCTGAACGGTGTCGCCGGGCTTCATCTGCACGATTAGTTCCTGCCGGTAGCAGGTCTCGCCGACGATGCCGAGCAGCATGACGCCGACGCCGGCATGGGCGACCGCCGTGCCCCAGGCCGAGCGCGGCAGGCCCCTCGCCCGCTGGAGACTGGCCGCAAAGGGCGCGCGGAACAGCTGGATGCGCTCGGCCACTTCGGCGAGCGAGCCGGCGATGATGTAGGCGGCAAGACCGATGAAGACCGGCGCCAGAACCGGCCCGCCGCGGGTAACCGCATAGGCCAGGAGCATTGCCGCGATACCGACGGCGAAAGCGGTCATCATCCGCTGCGCCACCGCATGCAGGTCGCCGCGCTTCCAGGCGAGGAAGGGGCCGAAGACCATGGCCACCATCAACGGCACCATCAGCGGGCCGAAGGTCCAGTTGAAGAAGGGCGGCCCGACCGAAATCTTCGCCCCCGTCAGCGCCTCGAGCGCCAGCGGATAGAGCGTGCCGACGAAGACGGCGGCGCAGGCGGCGGTCAGGAACAGGTTGTTGAGGACCAGCGCGCCCTCGCGCGACACCGGCGCGAAGATGCCGCCCTGACTCAGCATCGGCGCGCGCCAGGCATAGAGCGCCAGCGATCCGCCGATGAAGGCGATGAGGATGGCGAGGATGAAGACGCCGCGCTCGGGATCGACCGCGAAGGCGTGAACGGACGTCAGCACGCCGGAGCGGACGAGGAAGGTGCCGAGCAGCGACAGCGAGAAGGTGAGGATCGCCAGCAGCACGGTCCAGACCTTCAGCGCCTCGCGCTTCTCCATGACGATGGCGGAGTGCAGCAGCGCCGTGCCGGCGAGCCAGGGCATCAGCGAGGCATTCTCGACCGGGTCCCAGAACCACCAGCCGCCCCAGCCGAGTTCGTAATAGGCCCAGAACGAGCCCATCGAGATGCCGGCGGTGAGGAACATCCAGGCGGTCAGCGCCCAGGGCCTGACCCAGCGCGCCCAGGCGGCGTCGATCCGCCCTTCGATAAGCGCCGCGACGGCGAAGGCGAACGACATCGAGAAGCCGACATAGCCGAGATAGAGCAGCGGCGGATGGATCGCGAGGCCGGGGTCCTGCAGCAGCGGATTGAGGTCGCGGCCCTCGAACGGCGCGGGATTGATGCGGTTGAACGGGTTCGAGGTCTTCAGGATGAACAGGAGGAACGCCGCCGTGATCCACGCCTGCACCGCCAGCACATTGGCTTTGAGCGGCAGCGGCAGATTGCGGCCGAACAGGGCGACCAGGCCTGAGAACAGGGTGAGGATCACCACCCAGAGCAGCATCGAGCCCTCGTGGTTCCCCCAGACGCCGGAGATCTTGTAGATCAGCGGCTTGGTCGAATGGCTGTTGAGGACGACGTTCTCGACCGAGAAATCCGAGACCAGATAGGCCCAGGTCAGCGCCGCGAAGGATATGGCGACGAAGGCGAACTGGCCGAGCGCCACGGCATCCGCCGTGCCCATCAGCGCCGCGTCGCGCTTCCGCGCGCCCCAGACCGGCACGACCGACTGGAACAGCGCCAGCGCCAGCGCCAGCACGAGGGCGTAGTGGCCGATCTCGGGCGACATCAGCGCGAGCCCCCCGGCTGCGCCGCATTGGGGTTCGGCGCCGGATCGCCCGGCTTCCAGTGGCCCTGCTGCTTCAGCGCGTCGGCGACTTCCTTCGGCATATAGGTCTCGTCGTGGCGGGCAAGCACGCTATCGGCCCGGAATTGCCGGCCGGGCTCCAGAACGCCCTCGGTGACGACGCCCTGCCCCTCGCGGAACAGGTCCGGCAGCACGCCGCGATAGGAAACCGGGATCGTGGTCCGGCCGTCGGTCACGACGAAGCTGACCTGCATATTCTCGCCGCGGCGCACCGAGCCGGTCTCGACGAGGCCGCCGAGGCGGATGCGCTGGCCTGCCTGCACGTTCTTCTCGACGATATCGGTCGGCGAATGAAACAGCGTGATGGAGCCCGACAGCGCATAGAGGACGAGGCCGGCGGCGACGCCGAGCACGGCGAGCGCGAGCCCTATCAAAGTCAGGCGGCGCTGCTTGCGCGTCATGCCGCGACGGGCGGGGGCCGGGCTTGTGGTTGTGGTCATGAACCGCCCATCCCCAGTTCGCGCATCAGCGCTTCGAGCTGACCGATCTTGTCGGCCTCGGCAGCAAAGCGCTGGCGCACGGTCGCGGCGGCGGCCCGCGCCTTGTCGGCCTCGCCGAGCACGGAATAGGAGCGCACGAGCCGCAGCCAGCCCTCGAAATCCGAGCCGTCGGCGGCAAGACGCGCGGCGAGACCATCGACCATGCCGCGAATATCCGTCGCGGTCGGCTGCTGCGCGTCAGCGCTACCCAGCCGGGCGACCTCACTCCGCAGGATGCCGAGCCAGGGCGCATTGGGCGGCGCAATGTCGATCAGCCGCGACCAGATGGCCCGGGCCTCGGCCGGCCGTCCGTCCTGCTCGGCGGCAAGGCCGAGAAGGTAACCGGCCTTGGGATGATCCGCGGACAACGCGATTGCCCGCTCCAGCGTCGCCTTCGCCTCCTCCGTCACCACGCCGCCGGCGGCCGCGACCTGCGCTTCCGCGAGGTCCGCCTCGCGGTCGGCAGTCGCGCCGAGCAGGCGCAGAGCGTTGGCGCGGGCGCGGACGGCATCGGGCACCCGGCCGAGACGCAGATAGACGGGGGCGACCACTTCCCAGCCGCGCCCGTCCTCGGGATTGGCGGACAAATGGGCCTCGATGCGCGCAATCAATGCTGCGATATCGCTCTGGCCGGGAGCCTGCTGGCGGCGTTCGGCCAACGGCTGGCCGGGATAACCGGGCTGGCCGCGCAAGGCGTAGCCCGCGATGGCGACGAGCGGCACGGCGATGATCGCGATCAGCGCAACCGCCCGGCGACGGCTGCCGGCGCCCTCAACGGCAACCCTGCCACCCCGCTCGGCAGCGGCGATGATCCGGCGCGACACCTCGATGCGGGCGGCTTCGGCCTCGGCGGCGCCGATCACGCCTGCCTCGCGGTCGCGGCCGATCTCGTCGAGCTGGTCGCGATAAACCGCCAGATCGTTGCCGCCGTCGGCAACGCGCGCACGGGCGAGCGGCAGGAGAACCGCCATGACGGCGGCCGCCGTCATCAGCGCGAAAATGGTCCAGACGGCAAGTGAGCCTTCCATGGCCCGGCACGAAATCCCTGTCAGCCAGCCGCCCCGCGGCGGCATCTGGTTTGGAATGGTGCCAAATAGACCACCGGGCGGGGAGCGACAACGGGAAGATTGTCGCGCGCACGCGCCTTTGATGGAGATCAGAAGGAATCAGCCCTGCCTGCCGGCCGTCTTGCCGGCATTGATCGCGACATCGGCGGCCTTCTGCAGAAGCTGGGCGTAGCTCGCGCCGAAAATGCGCGCTGAGAAGCGCACGGCCGCCTCGATCTGGCTGATCTTCAGCGCGCGGTCGACATCCGGGGCGTTGCGGATGTTTTCGAGAAGCTGGGTCAGGGTCGGATCGAGATAACCCTGAATCTCCGTGAAGATGCGCAGTGTGATCTCGTTCAGCGCGATTTCCGAGGCATAGCTGCGGCAGGCCGACAGGAGGTCGAGCCGGGCCTCCACCTCCGCCACCACGTCCTCCGAGATGGCCTCCGCCGGATGGTCGCCGCGCTGGCGCGGCCGGAGCAGCCGGCGGATTTCGCCGGGAATGCCCTCGATCTCGGCGGTCAGCAGGCGGGCAAGGTCGGCCCTCAGCTTCGACAGCCGGCGCTGCCATGGCCCGTCGCCGGCAAGGCTCATGTCGGTGCGCAGCGAGCGGACCGAGTCGTGCAATTCCTTCAGCGCGGCCGCGACCCGGTCGCCGCGGCCCTCCTTGAGCGCGCGCGACACGCGGAACGCGGCGCGCTCGATCTCGCCGATGACGAGATCAACGGCGTAACGGTAGGGGTTGACCGCGATCTTGGCGGGTTCGTCGCTCTCCGCCGCCGACACGGCGAGCCGGGCGAGATGAGCCTTCTGCGCAAGGCGGCTCTGGAACAGGACCAGCGAGAAGGCCAGCAGGTCCGAGCGCGTATTGGCCACCGGATCGAGCATGGCGCGCGCATTGGCCAGCCCGTCATCGGCGAGGTTGCGGATGGTCGACGGCCCCTTGGCGATCGCAGCGGAGATTGCCGGCGCATTGCCGAGAACGATCAGAACGTCGGTGAGGTCGTCGAGCGCGCGCTCGTCGCCGAGGCGGGCCGTGAGCCGCTTGCGCTCGGCCTCGTCGAAGGAAGCGTCCTCCAGCGCCGTGCGGATCGCCGCGCAGAGCGACAAGGCGAAATCGGCTGCCAGCCGCGTCGCCTTCGCCTCGTCGCCGGTGGCGATGGCGGCGGTGCAGGCAGCTTCCAGGGTCTTGACCTCGGCCGGCTGGAGATCGCGCGCGATCCAGGTCCAGACGGCCGTCAGCGACTGGCGCGCGATGCGGCCGCGGACCTTGGTTTCCAGCCGCTCATCGATCAGGAAGGGTTCGACGGGCCGGAAGACGAGCCGCGGAGCGACCTCTTCGCGCGCCGGTTGCTCAGCCCCGAGATCCGGCGGCTTCGGCGCGACCGGCGGCGGCGCCGGCCGCAGCGCCGCGATGATCATGTCGCCGCCGGGAATGGCCTCGCCGCGCTGCCGGGCGCGCTCGATCTCCGTCGAGAGGAGCTTGCGGGCTGATTCGGGCAGCGCTGCCAGATAGGCGCGCAGCCGCTCGGCCGGCGAGCGGGCGGGTGCGCTGTCCTGGCGTTGGGCGGCAGCCTCGGTCATGGAACGCCGAGCCTATCCCCGCCACCGTTAAAAAGTGGTGCTTGGGTTCAGCCGACCGGCGACCAGCTGCCGTCCGGGTTGCGGCAGGCGGTGCCCACCGCCGTCTGCGGGCGGCCGTTGATGTAGATCGTGTGGGTGTATTCGCGGCAGTAGTTGGCACCGCGGTAATAGGTCCGGCCCGGCTCGACATAGCCGTAGGCCTTCTCCGAGCGCCATTCGGAACGGCGGCCCTCGACCCATACCACCTGCTCGGCGGCATAGGCGCGGCGGCGGTCCTGCTCGTCGAGGTCGCGGCCGATGGCATTGCCGATCAGGCCGCCGATGGCCGCGCCCGCAAGGCCCGCCGCCAGGCGCTCGCCCGGTCCACCGCCGAACTGCGAGCCGATCAGGCCGCCGGCAACGGCACCGATGGCGGTGCCGGACTGCTCGCGGGTCTCGCATCCGGCGACGGTGAAGCCGATCAGGGCGGCGGCGGCAACGAGGCGATAGCGCATGGATAGATCCGTCTGATGGGCGCCGGGTTACCGGCGGGAATGACGGGCGTGAAATGTCCAGCCGATTGAGGCGAAATGGCGGCGCCTCGGATCAGACCGCCGGCAGCCTCAAGGTCGCCCGGAGACCGCCGCTGCCGGCCTCGCCCAGGACAAGCCCGCCGCCATAGAGGCCGGCAAGTTCGGAAACGATGGAGAGCCCCAGCCCCGAACCCGGCTTGGTCTCGTCGAGCCGCCGGCCGCGCCGGCCGACCGCCTCGCGCTCGTCCGGCGTCAGGCCCGGGCCGTCATCGTCGATGACGATGGTGAAGAAGGCGCGGTCGGCGCTCGTCTCGGCGGCTTCGCGGCCGACCGCGATGGCGACCCGCCCGTCGGCCCATTTGCAGGCATTGTCGACGAGATTGCCGACCATTTCCTCGAGGTCGTTGCGCTCGCCGCGGAACATCAGGCCCGGCGGCACCTGCGCGGCGACTTCCAGCCCTCGGCCACGATGAATCTTCTCCATGGTGCGGGCAAGGCCCTCGACCACCTCGCCGACCGGCACCAGCGTCGAGGCGACCCGGGCCCGGGCGGCGACGCGCGCGCGTTCGAGGTGGTGATTGACCTGGTCGCGCATGATGCGCGTCTGCTCGGCGACCTTGACGGCCAACTGGTCGTCGCGGCCGGCGGCCTCGTTCTGGATCACCGAAATCGGCGTCTTGAGCGCATGGGCGAGGTTGCCGACATGGGTGCGCGAACGCTCGACGATCTCGCGGTTGGTGTCGATCAGCGCATTGACCTCGCGGGCGAGCGGCGCGATCTCCGAGGGGAAATTACCCTCCAGATGCTCGCTCTCCCCCGCCCGCACGGAATGGAGGCCGCCGACAAGGCGCTGAAGCGGAGCCAGACCGACGCGCACCTGGAGGAACGCAGCGATCGCCATTCCCGCCGCCAGCAGCACCAGTGCGGCGATCAGCGTGAGATTGAATTCGCGCACGGTGCCCGCGATATCGTCCGCGGGACCTGCCACCATGATCAGGAAATCGCCGTCCTCGCCGAGCTCGATGGTGCGCTCGACGGCGCGCAGCGCGACGTTGTTCGGGCCGGTGACATAGCCCTCGCGCGAGCGGGTCGGCCCGTCCGCCACAGCCTCGGCGCCCAGCGCCGGCAGCCTGACATCGAACAGCGAGCGCGACGTCCGCACCTCGTTGCGGCCGGCATCGGTGCGCACGATCTGCCAGTACCAGCCGGATTGCGGCAGCTCGAACAGCGGCTCGCCGAGATTGGCGCCGACGACGATCTGCGGGTCGTCCACCGCGCCCGCGATGTCGGCGATCAGCAGCTTGACGTAGACGCCGAGGCGCCGGTCGAAGGCGCGCTCCACCGTCGTCCTGTTCACCGTCGCCAGTACGATGCCTGTAATGCTCAGCAGCACCACGGCGAAGGCCAGCGCCAGCAGGATCAGGCGCCGCGCCAGCGAGGGCGCGCGGAGCGCGGCCATGGATCAGGCGGCCTGGGGCGGCTGGAGGATGTAGCCGAGCCCGCGCACGGTCTGGATCACCTCGACCCCCAGCTTCTTGCGAAGGCGCCCGATGAAGACCTCGATCGTGTTGGAATCGCGATCGAAGTCCTGATCGTAGATGTGCTCGACCAGCTCCGTCCGCGAGACCACCTTGCCCTGCTGGTGCATCAGATAGGCGAGCAGGCGGTATTCGTGGGAGGTGAGCTTCACCGGATTGCCGTCGACCGTGACGCGCCCTGCCCGTGCATCGAGCCGGACCGGGCCGCAGGTGAACTCATTGGTCGCCTGGCCCGCGACGCGGCGCAGCAGCGCGCGCAGGCGCGCCAGCACCTCCTCCATGTGGAAGGGCTTGGCGACGTAGTCGTCGGCGCCGGCGTCGAAGCCCTGCACCTTGTCCGACCAGCGGTCGCGGGCGGTGAGAATCAGCACCGGCATGGTGCGGCCGGAGCGCCGCCACTGTTCCAGCACCGAGATGCCGTCCATCTTCGGCAGGCCGATATCGAGCACGACGGCGTCATAGGGCTCGCTGTCGCCGAGATAATAGCCCTCCTCGCCGTCGAAGGCCTTGTCGACGACATAGCCCGCGTCGGTCAGGGCGGTGGTGATCTGCCGGTTGAGATCCGGATCGTCCTCGACGACGAGCAGGCGCACGCAATTCTCCTGAAGGTCCCGTGATGCGGATCAGCGAACCTGGACGACCTGTCCGGTATTCGCCTCGATCCGCACACGCATGACCTTGCCACGCCGGTCGACGACTGTCAGCAGATAGAGCAGATTGCCGCCGGCCCTGCACAGCCGGGCGTTGATGACCTCGCCGCGCTGCTCGGGCCTGAGATGACGCTGGGCCTGGGCAAGCGGCAAAGCCTGCCCGCCCGCGACGGCGGCGCGCCGGTCGGCCGGGTTGAGGCAGTTGACCTGCGCGGATGCCGGCCCGGCGAAAACCGCCAGGCCGAACAGGATCGCGCAAGCCTTCGCGAATGTCGTCGCGAGTGTCATGGCACCGATGAACTGGGTTGACCGTCGTCCCGCCTAGGCCGGCCGGCCTGAACCCGCGATGAATGGCCGTTCATTTCGGCGTGAGCTGGCTGGTTGCCGTCACGCGGAAGATGATCGCGCCGACGAAGCCGATGCCGGTCGCGACCTGCAACAGCGCCTCGGCCAGCGCGCCCTGGTCGATCAGGCGCGTCTCGACGCCGAAGACCGAGGCGATCAGGCAGAGGATGCCGACGAGGCTCGACCACACGCTGCGGCTCTGGAGGATGGGTTTCAAATCGGTCATTGCCGTCTCCTTTGGCTGGACATGGTGGATTGAAGTGCTGGCGGGAAATCGCCGGAATCAGAGGGCCAGCACGGCCTCTGCGGGCACGCCGGGCCCGGCCAGCGCGGACATCTGCGCGACCGCGATGCGCAGCTCCGTCTGCGGTGCGCCGAAATCGGCGATCTCGTCGGCCGAGGCGTAGAGATGCTCCACCGCGGGGGTCTCGACGGCGCGCAATTCCGTGCCGCCCGATGAAAGGATCGCCAGCCGATAGCGTTCGGTCGTCTCGCCGAGCGGGATCTCCGCGAGCTCCCAGCCGTCGCCGCCGAGCCGGGTGCGGCGGACCCAGCCGAGCCGGATGCCGCCGGCCTCGCGCCGCGCTTTCAGATGCACCGGCGCGAAAGGCAGCAGGGCCGTAGCGGTCGCCGCTGCCTCGACCTCCGCCGTGGCGGGATCGGCCGCCAGCAGCACCGACGATTCGACCCGGTAGCGGAACGGCCGGCCGATCAGGTCGGTGGCGGTTCCGAGCGGCGCCAGCGGCCCCGACAGGAACACGACGGATGCCCCGGCCGACACCGCTCCGATCCGATGCTCGGTGCCGCGCTGGCCGCGCAACAGGTGCGTCAGCCGCCAGGTCCGCTCGGCGATCAGCGTCGCGTCGCGGAACTGCACGACCTCCCAGCCATCCGCTCCTTCGATCGCGAAGGAATTGCTGCCGCCGAGCACCTGCGCCTCGGGAAGGCTCTCCAGCGCGCCGCGGACGAGTTCCACGACGACGCCCTCGCCGCGATCCCAGAGCCAGGCCCGGCCATCGGGCAGGGTGGTGAGCGTGCGGCCCATCAGCGAGGGCGTCGCAAGGGAGCCGACGGCCTCGTCGCCGCTGCCCTCCCCGCCGCGCCAGACCGTATAGGGTCCGCGCCACGGGTCGGCGGCCGCCGCGATATATTGCAGCACCGGCGGCTCGGCTTCCGTCAGCGGCGGCAGGTCGAGCACCGCGACAGCCGGACGGCCGTCGCCGGGCGGCACGCGATAGGCGCGATGGACCGGCCTCGGCCGCGCCGGCCGGACCGGCGGCGCATGGGTTTCCGCCTCGGCCCGCCGCATCAGCGTGCCTTCCAGCGCGCCGAGGCGAAGCGGCAGGGTCCGGCCTCCGGCGGTCAGGCTCACCTGATCGCCCGGTTCCAGCGCCAGCCGCGACGGCGGCAGGGCGAAGGCCGCCTGCTCGCGCCCCGACCAGAGCCGGTGCAGCAGGCTCTCCGCGCGGACGCTCATCTCGCCGGGGTCGGCGGCGGTCGCGAGCGCGAGGCTCGACACGCGCCGGCTTTCGCCCGCGAGGCGCCGGGATGTCACGGCCGAGGCGCGGAAATCCGCCTCCGTGTCCGAGAAGGCAATCGACAGCTCGACCGGCAGTTGCCCGTCGTCGCGGCGCGTCACGGCCACCAGACTGCGGCCGTCCTCGTCGGCAAGGTCGCCCTCGCCAAGGGAGATCGCGCCAAGGGAGATCGCGCCACCCGGCGCGCCGCCCAGAACGAGCATACCGCTGCTCTCGCGCAGATCCACGCCGAAGGCGCGCGACAATGGCTCCAGCGCGTCACGCGCCGACATGGGACGGTCGATGACCAGCCCATCGACCACGCCCTCGACCGCAGAAGCATCGACATCGTCGATGCCCCAGTCGGCGAGGATGCGCGCCATCAGATCGCCGACCGGCGCGGAGCCGAGCCGGCCGTTCAGCCAGTGCCCGGTATCCCAGTTGGCGCCGTCGCTCCACACGTCGCTGGCGCGCGGAAAGGCCGGCCAGGGCCGCGCATCCCAGGCCCAGAGCGCGGTGCGGGCGGGATCGACCATGCGCCCGCCCTCGCCGAGGGGCGGATTATCCTCCTCGGTCGCGCCCAGCTCAGGATCGAAGCGTGAGACCACCGCCTCCAGCGCGCGGCGCTGGACGAGATCGTCCCGGCCGCCGTTCGAGAAGGGCGGCAGGCCCGCCTCGCTCGACTTCGCATCGGGGAAGACCGAGGGACGGTTCGCACCGCGGTCGACGGCCGGAAATCCGGCCTCGGTCAGCCAGATGGGTTTCGATTCCGGCACCCAGCCGGTCGGGGCTGTCTCGACGCCCGCCACGCGCTTCACGTGGGCATTCGACCACCAGTTCCAGATGTCCTTCTGGCGATGGATCCAGGGCTTGCCGAGCCCGTCGGTGATCGGCGTGCGGATGCCGGCGAGACGATCCGCGTCAGAGGCGTAGAACCAGTCGTGCGCCTCGCCCGCGCTCAGCGCCGCGCGGAGCAGCGCCACGTCGTGGGGCGAACCGGGCGTGCCGTCGCGGCGGTCGTCCAGCGGCGCATACCAGTCGATGCCGACCGCGCCGATGGCATCGCTCGCCCAGAGCGGATCGAGCGGAAAATGCAGGTCGCCGCCTTCCGCGTGGCTGCCATATTCGGTCCAGTCCGCGGCATAGGTCAGCGTCGCCGCGGGAAGGACTTCCTTCACGTCCCCCGCAAGCGCCGCGAGCCCATCGACGAAGGGATGGCCGGCGGACGACCGCACGCGCGTCAGGCCGATCATCTCCGAGCCGATGACGAAGGCATCGACGCCGTCGGCCGCCGCCGCGAGATTGGCCATGTGCAGGATGAAGCGGCGATAGCGCCATTCCGGCGCGCCGAGATAGATCACCACGTCGCCGAAGCGCAGGAACTGCCAGCGCGCGGCCGTGCCGAGGAAAGCGCTCGCCTGCGCCGCCGCGCCGGCAGTTCCATGCGGCGAACCCGGCCGGCCGGGCGCGGGATCGCAGGTGATCCGCCCCCGCCAGGGATAGGCCGGCTGGTCGGCCGCGCCCGAATGCGGGTCGGCAAGGCCATTGTCCGCCGCCACGTCCATCATGACGAAGGGGATCAGCGTCACCTTCAGCCCGCGCTCCTTCAGGTCGCGGATGGCGCGGATGACCGTCGCGTCCGAAGGCGAGCCGCCATAGGCCGGCTGCCCCGCGACCTCGGACACCAGCGCCGCCGTCGCGCGCGTCTCTCCGGCCGCGAACCATGTGAGGCCGGCGACATCCTTGTCGCGCCGCTCGACCTTCGGCCGGATCGTGCAATGGCCGGCGCGCAGGTCGTCGCCGAACCAGGCGACCACCAGCGACACGGATTCAAGCTTCGGGCAGAGCGCCTGCAACTCGTCGATGGAGGCGGAGAAATCGGAGGCGTCGAGGCTCGTGTGGCGCGTCTCCGGCGCCGAGCGGCCGTAGCCGAAATCGCGGGAATGCACGCCCGGCTCGTAGCCGAACTCGGTCGCGCCGGGGATGATGACCACCGAGCGGACCTGTTCCTCCAGCGCACCCACCGGCCGGATCACCTCGAAGGTAAGCTGCGGGATGCGGCTGCCGAAATCGTCGAGGTTCAGCCGCTCGAACACGACATAGGCGAGGCCCCGATAGGCCGGCGTCAGCCCCGCGCCCTCCTTGGCGACGATCAGCGGATCTGCCGCCTGGTCCTCCGTGCCGCGATGGACCCGGATGGTGAGGCCGCGCTGGTCAAGTTCCTTGCCGTCGGCCCAGATGCGCCTGACGGCCGCGATCGGCCCCTCGCAGAGCCCGACCGCGAAATTCGCCGTGTAGCTGTAGGTGCGCGGGCGCGGCGCGCCCTTGCCGCCGCCGGAGGCGTGCTCCTCCAGCTTCGTCGCCCAGATGACCTGCCCGGCGATCCTGACACGCCCGTAGACGCGCGGAATGGGGCTGCCCTCGGTCGAGGACATCACGTCGAGGTCCTTCAGCCGCGGCCCTTCTGGCGCGCGCGGGCCGAACAGCGCCCGGTCGATCATCGCGCCCGCGACAGCGCCGACGAGACGGCCGGCGACCGCGCCCGCCGCGCCGAGCGTGCCGCCGAGGGCCGCGCCCGCGAAGGAAAGGACGAGTGCGGCCATCAGCAGGGCTCCATGGAAACATCCGGAAAGGCGTAGGCGTAGGCGATGCGCCGCTGCCACCAGGGCGCGAAATGCGCCTCGGCGACAGCCGCGCCGTCATGGGCGTGGATCAGGGTCGACGGGCCGGAGAGGATCGCGCAGTGCTTGGCGGGATAGGCCTCGCGCCAGCGGAACAGCACGACATCGCCGGCTTCGGCCGCGTCGGGCGAAATCTCGGCGAGATGGCCGCGCGCGGCCTCCGCCAGCGTCTCGTGGCCGTGGGCCTCGGCCCAGTCGGGCGTATAGGGCGGCACGAAGACCGGCTCCGGGCCGACCACGTCGCGCCAGACCCCGCGGACGAGGCCGAGGCAGTCGCAGCCGATGCCGCGGACGGAGGCCTGATGCCGGTAGGGCGTGCCGATCCATGAGCGAGCCGCGGCGACGATGGCGGAACGGGTGGGCATGGCGATCCTCGAATTGTCTCGGAGGTTTGAGCCCTGCCCCTCACCCTTCCCTCTCTCCGCAGGCGGGGAGAGGGAAGGGTGAGGGACCATGAGCCCGAAAAGCTCGGAGAGCCCCCCGAGCGGATGCTCAGCCGTTCAGCGACGATCCGTCGTGGCCGCCCTCGCCGGGCACCGGCACGGAAACGATCCGGTCGATGCCGGGCATGTGCGGGAAGCCGCGGAAGTTGAGCGCATTGGCGAAGCGGTCGCGGCAGGTGGCGAAATGCTTGTCGCAGCCGGCCGAAACGGTGACGCCATCGCCCGCCGCGACGGGCTCCGGCGGCGGCTGCCAGAGCGTCAGGCGCGTGCCGCCGGCGACGGAAGCCTGCGCCGCGATCTCGACCGCAAAGCCCTCTGCCGCGCCGGATGTGACCACCAGCCGCCCGCCGACCAGCAGGTCCGGCGCAAAAGCCCCGAGGCCCGCGCAGGTAACGCTGTCCGGCCCGACCGCCGTCACGGCGATGGAGGCCGTCAACCCCAGCGCGGCGAGGTCCAGCCCGCAGCGGGCATCGCCGAGATCGGCCGCGCAGCGCGGCGTGTAGAGCCGGCCGCGCTCTTCATCGAGCGCATCGGTCAAGGCGCGCAGTTCTGCGCGGAAGGCGACGCCGTCGCGGCTGATCTCGCCGAGGCGCATGACCCGCAGCAGCACGGACAGCGAGGGCTCGGACCAGTCCGCGATATGGATTTCCACCCGCGCGGCGTCATAGCGGCCGGCGCGGATATCGGCCTCGGCGATGGCATCGTCGACCAGCGCGCCGGCGACCTCGCCGGCACCGACCGCGAAACCCAGCTTCTCGGCGGCCGCCGCTCCGTCGAAGCCGCTGGCCGCGCGGCAGGTGACGCCGTCGAGCGCGATATCCTCGTCATGATCGGTAAAGCCCAGCACCTCGCCGTCGCCGCGCCGGACGATCCAGCAGGTGGCGAGCGTCGTGCAGCCGGCGTCGAGCTTCGCCTGGAGGGCGGGAGGAATGGCGCGCATGGGGTTGCTTTCGTCGCTGACGGGCATCGTGCCGGAGGAGATTCACGTCGGCTCGGCTGCGCTTTACCTCTCCCCGGCGGGGAGAGGTCGACCGAGCAGAGCGAAGGTCGGGAGAGGGGGAGAGTGTTTGCCGGAAAGGGCTCTCCCCCCTCTCCCGGATGCTATGCATCCGACCTCTCCCCGCCGGGGAGAGGTGAAACACCAGTCGGCTCACACCCTGATCTCGATGAGCGGGATCGAGGGAATCTCCCCCGCCGCGAAGGAGGTCAGGTTCACGTCGAGGCGGTCGGTGTCGAACCTGACCGCCACGTCGAACAGGAAGCCGGCGGTGACCACCGCGCCATCGGCCGGGGCCGAGGCCAGAGTCACGATCCCGGTCGCCGTATCGGCCGCGAAATCCTCCATCTCGACGCCGCCGACCGCGACCCTGACAGATCCCGCCACCGGCTTCACGACAGGCCGGCGATAGGCCGTTCCGCCCGTGCCATAGGTCTTGGCGAGCAGGAACGAGACAGTCTCGCCGTCGCCCGTGCCGATCGTCTGATCGGTGGGCGACGGCGCCGCGCCGGGCTGGGCGGAGGAGCAATCCAGCCGGTCGCGGAAACGAAAGCCATGGAGCCGGCCGCGCCGCTCCTCGAAGAAGGCGACGACGGCCTGAAGACCGCCGAGGCTCTTGACGCCGTAGCCGGCGTCGTAGCGCCGGCGCGAATGGGCCCAGCGGGCATTGCGCTCCTCGCGCCCGGAGCCGAGCAGCACGACATCCGTGCGCCGCTCAGGCCCGCCGGACGCGCCGAGCGCGATGTCGAGCGGAAAGGTCACCTCGTGGAAGGCGGGCATGGGGTTGTCCTCACAATCCGCGCCGGCCGCGCGCCACGGCGCGGGCGAGCATGGCGGTCACCTCGGCCTCCGAGCGGCGGAAACTCGCGGCGTCGGTGGCATTGATGTTCATGACAATGGCGGGGCCGCCCCGCCCTGCCCCGCCGGCCGCGACGCCGAGCCGGCCGTCGGCGGTGCGGGCGAGCGGCATGATCGCCTCCGCCCCGCGCTCGCCCATCAGGCCGGTGCGGCCGTCCGGCATCGGGAAATAAGCCGGCGCGGCGATCACCCCGCCGCGGGCGAAGGGCAAGGCCATTCCGGAGAGCAGTCCCGTCTCGCTTTCCACGCCCTGGCCGAGGCCCCTGAAGCCGGCCAGCCAGTCGCCGATGGAACTCGTCAGCCCGCTCATCACCGGCTGGATCGCGGTCCTGAGCGCCATGGTCGAGAGCTGCATGGCCAGCGTCCGCAGCACGCCGCCGAGATCCTGCCCGCGCAGCACGGCGCCGGTGAAGGCGCGCGTCATCGAGGAGCCGAAGCTCTTGGCCAGCTTGTCGGCGTCGGCGATCTCGCGCCGGAACGCGGACGTATCCGCCGTCACGGCGACGGAAAGGGTATCGACAGTTGTCATCGGGTCACCTCAGTCGGGATAGGCCGCCATCAGGCGGTCGAGCGCGGGGCGGTCGACCGGCGCACCGATGCGCCCGAGCCGGCCTTCGAGAGCGGCGGCAAGTTCGCGCGGCGTCGCGCGCCAGAACGCGTACGGCGGCCAGCCGATGACGCCGAGCGCGAGGCGCATGGCGTCGTCCCAGGGAAAGGGCTCAGGATCGGCCGGGAGACGGTCCGCGCTCAGGCGAAAGGGCCGGCGGACTTCGCCTCCGGGGCGGCGCCCACACCGAAGGTCGCGGTTAACAGGTCGGAAACGATCCTGGCGTAGCACGCCGCGCCGCCCTCCACCGAGAGGCCCGCGGCCTCCCGGTCGGTGATCGTCTCGCCGGCGCCGCGCAGCCCCGCGCCGATGACGGCGGCGAGGTCCGTGGCCGACAGCCGGCCGGTGCCGAACCGCTCGGCAAGCTCGACGAGATCGCCGGCCTCGAAATGGGCCTCTAGCTCGGCGAGGCTGCCGAGGGTGAGCACGAGGCGTCGGCTGCGGCCACCGAGATCGGCCTCGATCTCGCCGCGACGGGCATTGGGCATCGGCACCTCCGGTGCGCAGACGTTGATTCAGGTGGAAGGCGTTTCGCGAGTCGGATCAGCGGCTTGCGCGGCGCTTCAAAAGCGCCCTCGCGTTCACACGGCGATTCCGATTCAACATGTTCATGCGGCGGTGAAGGTCAGCGCGCCCGCGCTTTCGAGGGCGAGGTCGTAGGTCACCTCGCCATTGTGGTTGCCGGCGAATTCCAGCGCCGTCACCTGGAAGGCGCCCTCGACCGTGCCGAAATCCGGCACGATCACCTGGAAGTCGCGGACGGCGCCGTCGAAGAAGACCTGGCGCATCAGGGCGTCGGAGGCCTCGTCCCGGAAAATGCCGGAACCGGACACCGAAGCGCGCTTGACGCCGGTGCCGCCGAGCAGTTCGCGCCAGCGCCCCGCGCTCTCGGCATGGGTCACGTCGACGGTCTCGGCATTGAAGCGAAGCTGGCGCGAGCGCAGCCCCCCGACCGTGACGAAGCCGGCTCCGTCGGCGATCTTGACGAGCAGGTCCTTGCCTTTCTGGGCGGCCATGGAGTTCTCCGTTTTGAGATTGGGCAGTTGGCAATGGGCAGTCGGCAGTCGGAATAGCGTCGGTATCGACTGCCGATTGCCGACTGCCCACTGCCGTTCTCACGCCGGCTCGGTCACCGCGCGGAAGCGCACGACGCCGTGCCAGGTGCGGCCGTCCGCCTCGCGGCGGATATCGGCGGTGGCGAAGCGCAGGTTGACAAGGGTCTGGCCCTCGGGATCGAGCGGCACGGTCTCCAGCGCGGCGATCACCTCGCCGGCCACGACATGCGCCTCGGACTGGCCGCCCTGCCGCGACCAGACATGCAGGGTCAGGGCGTGTTCGTGGCCGGCCGAGGACCCGGTCGACCAGTCGTTGGTCTGGGCCTCGCCCAGGGTGACATAGGGAAAGGCGGCGCTGCGCGGCGGCTCGTCATAGACCTTCGCGCCGCCGAGGACGGCGACGAGCGGGGCATAGTCGTTGAGCACGTCATGCAGCGACCGGCGCAGCGCCAGGGTCGCGACCACCATGGCTCAGGCTCCGGACCTGAGCCGCGCGGCCGCCTGAGCCAGGCGGGGAGCCGCCGGCCGGTCGAGCGCGCCGAATTCGCGGGCGAAGGCGTCAGCGCCGGTATCGACCACGACAACCTGGCCGCTGCCGCGGACGACGCGCAGCGCCGGGCCTTCACTATTGGCGGCCTCGACGCGGAACCGGTCCGCGAGGCGGACGACGAAGGGCATGGTCCAGCCCGGCAGGCGGGCATCGGCGGAGAGCCCGCCGAAGGCGACGGTGACGAGCGGTTTCACGGGGCGATCTCCTCGCAATGGCAGGTGGCGTAGAGGCGCGAGGGCGTGTCCTCGCGGATGGCGCGGATGTCGAAGACGCGTGCGCCCTTGCGCAGCCGGTGGGCGGCGGTCAGCCCGGCGAATGGCCGGATGACGATGCTGTGGGTCAGGCGCTGGACCAGACGTTCCTCGGCGCGCAGCTCGGTGCCGCCCACGGGTCGGATCAGCCCCCAGATCTGCCCGACCGGCGAGAACGTGCGGGCGACGCCGCCCGCGCCGTCGGCGGCCTCGACCGGCGCTTCGACAGTCAGGCGATGGCGCAGCGTGCCGATGCTCATGCCACCCTCCTGACGAGGAAGGGCGCGATCAGCGCCTCGACGGCGCGCGGCATGACCGCGACCTCGTGGCCGACCGTCACCAGCGAGCGGTTCTCGTACCAGTGCGCCGCGAGCAGCCGCACCGCCTGAACCAGCGGCGCGGGCACGTCTTCGGGGCCGCCATAGCCGGCCGTCACGTCGATGGCGATGCCGGACATCGGCACCGAGGGCATCGGCACGACGCTCGGCGTCCATGACAGGCGCGGCGGCTGGCCGTCGCCGTCCAGCCGGAACAGGTCGAGCGGCAGGCTGGTCTCGCCCGCGACGCGGGTGACCGTGACGGCGTCGAGGCTGGCGATCGGCCCGATCGGAAAGGTCAGCCGGCCGTGCATCGCCCAGGCGTCCCGCCGGATGCGCCAGCCCTGGGTGACGAAGGCTTTGGCGGTCAGCGCCTCGAGATGGGCGCGGGCGGCCGTCGCGATCGAGCCGATCAGCGCGTCCTCGTCCGTCCCGTCGACCTTCAGGAAGGCCTTCAGGTCGCCGAGCGGCAGGGGTTCCGCGTCTGGCGGAGAGATAAGAGTCAGGCTCATGGTGCCTCGTCCATGTTGGGATTGCGTGGCGCCGGGCGGCGTTTTGGTTCAGAGGCGAGGCCGGCCGCGCATCCATTCGCGCGCCGCCTTCGTATTGACACCGGGGCCGGTCAAAGGCCCTGATCACCCTGACTCGCAGGGAGCCGACGTGTTTCGAAGCCTTTCCGCCGCGCTCGCCGCGACCATTCTTCCGGCCGGGGCGGCGCTCGCCGTGATCGGCGGTGCCGAGGTGCCGGCCGGTGATCCGGTCAGCACCCATGTCGTGATGATTTCCGGGCAGAACGGCTTCTGCTCGGGCGCCGTGATCGGCGAGCGGCTGGTGCTGACCGCCGCCCATTGCGTCGAGGACGGCGGCCGCCTCGGCGTGCTTGTCTTCGGGCCGGGCCGCCAGCCGATCATCAATGAAATCGTCGAGCGGCGCGTCCATCCGGCCTATCGCCGGGCGGACTGGCAGGCCCGCCGCACGGCGGTCGATCTCGCGGTGGTGCGCACCGCCAATCCCATCGGCAACGGCCGCCGGACGACGGCGATATCAGGCGGCGGCATCCCGCAGGCCGGCGCGGCCATCCGCCTCGTCGGCTTCGGGCCGGCCTCGGAGGGCGATGCGCGCAGCGCCGGGGTGCTGCGATCCGCCGCCTTGACCGTCACCGGCAGGCCTTCGTCCTATCAGGTCCGGCTCACCGGCTCGTCCGGTGCGGCGCTCGGCGCCTGCACCGGCGATTCCGGCGGGCCGGTCTTTGCTTCCGAATCCGGACGCCCGGTGGTGGCCGGCGTCGTGAGCTGGACGACAGGGCGCGGCCAGGGCCGCTGTGGCAATCTCACGGGGACGGTTCCCGTTTCCCCGCACCGCCGCTGGATCGAAGAGACGGTCCAGGGCCTTGGAGGATCGCGATGACGCATCGTATCTCGGCTCCCGTTCTCGCGGCGGCGCTGGCGGGCGGCCTGACGGCTGCCTCGCCTGCCCATGCCATCATCGGCGGCAGTGCGGTCGGCGCGGGCGATTCCCTCGCCCGCTCCTCCGTCCTGATCGTCACGGGCGACGCCAATGGCTGCACCGGCACGCTGATCGGCCGGCGCTCGGTGCTGACCGCCGCCCATTGCGTGGCGGGCGCAAGGCTCGCCGTCGTCGCCTTCATCCGCGCCGGGCGAATCGTGGCGCTCAGCCCGGTGGTCGCCGCCTCCGGCCATCCCGGCGTGCCGGGACCGCGCGGCGGCACCGCGCCGATCGATGTCGCCGTCCTCACCATGCGCGATCTGCCGCCGGCCGGTTACGGCCCGGCCCGCATCGGCGGGCGCGATCCGGCTCCCGGCACCAGCGTCACCATTGCCGGCTTCGGCCGCCAGCAGCTCGACAGCATGCGCAGCGCCGGCCAGCTCCGGCGGGTCACCCTGCCGGTGCTCCAGCGCTCGCCCTCCGGCTATACGGCTCTCGGCAATGCGCAGATGATCGCCCGCGGCTTCGGCCCCTCGGCCTGCCAGGGCGATTCCGGCGGACCCGCCATTGCCGGCGGCTCGGTCGTCGGCGTCGTCAGCCTCGTCTCCGGCCCGCCGGAGACGCGCGGCTGCGGCTCGCTCACCGTCGCCATGCCGGTCGTCGCCATCGCCCCGTGGATCCGCGGCGCGGTCGCCACCGGCGAGAGCCGCGCCCCCGCCAATCCCAGGGTCGCGACCCTGCCGCCGCCCCGCGCTCCCGAGCGACAGGGCCTGCCGCCCTGGGCGCGGATCGACGGCGGCACCGCGCCGTGAGGCGTCAGCCGTCTCGCCTTGCAGCGTTCAGCTCCCTGCCGAATTCGTGCCAGGCTTCGGTGCTCTCGAACAGCAAATGGCGCTGCTCCTCCGGAATCTGACGTGCATCGGTGAACGCCGTTCCGCTCTGAAGGTTGTAGTGGCGGCAGAAGATGTCCAGTTGGCGCTGCGTGATCAGCTTGAGATCGATCGTTACTCCAAGCCCCAGCACATGCACATCAGCCAGATAGCGGATGGGTCTGGCGGTCATGGATCATTTCCCCATTAGGGTACCGGAAAGCGATCACATCGCTGCAGTCAGCCTTTGATCAATATCGTCGACTTCACCGATCGTATCCAGATAGATGAAGCCACGATCGGAAGTGTCGAGATTGTCGACCTGTTGCCGTGTCAGTTTCTCCTTCTTCATCTTTAGTGCAATGAACTCCTCTTCCTGTTTTCTGTTGTTGATCGAAAAATGGTACTGAGCACCATTCTCTTGGCAGTAAATTCGGCACGACAGCGGCAATGGATGAATCTGCATCGCTCAATCCTTATTAAGGGGAAATGCATTGAAGACTGAAAATCCATTGGCTCGCGACGGGTCTCGGCGGATAATCACCTGAACGTCTTAGGTCTCGCGCATATACGCTGAAGATTGAAGATTTCTCAGATAAGCCTCGGAGCCGGTAGCTGTGCGAAAGCTGGCGTACAACTGCGCGCCTTCTTTCTCTCCCCTGACGACCTGATTCACCAAATCCGTGTTCTGCGCAATGGTCGAATTGACCAATCGCTCGGCCGCTTCGACTGACGAGAACGATCCCATCCGGATGCCTTCTGCTAAAACGACGTTACGACCTCGGGCGGATTCCCATGCGCGCGAGATCAGGTATTCCTCGCTTTTCCCGACATGTGCGCGGACGGCATGTCCGCCACGGGCCTCTTCTTCCAAAAGATCGATGGGCCGACCGTCCTCGGCGGCCAGGATGACGCCCGCTCCGTCCTCATCGGTCCATCGGCCACCGCCGGGTTGGCCGCGAGGAAGGCGGGCTTGAGCGGGATTGAACCGCTTCAGGGCGACGCCCAGCCAGTGATCGAGCAGAAGGTCGAAGGCGAGGCATTCGCGCTTCAGAGCGATGTATTCGGCGCGCCAGATGGCTTGCCTGATCGAATGGAGATCGGTCATCGACGATCCTCGGCCGGCGAATTCGGGGCTGGCGACATCGGGAGAGAGGCAAAAGCCCCTCTCCCCTGCCGTGCGTGGGTCTCAGCTCGCGGCCACCTTCAGCAGCTTGATCGCGTCGTAGTCAGCCACTCCGCCGCCGACGCGCTTGGTCGTGTAGAACAGCACGTAGGGCTTGGCGGAGTAGGGATCGCGCAGGATGCGCAGGCCCAGCCGGTCGACGATCAGGTAGCCGCGGCGGAAATCGCCGAAGGCGACCGGCGTCGTCCCCGCGCCGATATCCGGCATGTCCTCGGCCTCGGTGACGGGATAAGTGAACAGGCTCGCCTCCCCGCCCGCCTGGGCCGGTGGGTTCCAGATATAGGCGCCCGACGCATCCTTGAACTTGCGGATCGTCGCCTGCGTCTTGCGGTTCATGACGAACCGGCCGTTCTGGCGGAAGCCGGCCCGCGCCGCATAGACGAGGTCGACCAGCACGTCGGCGGGATTGCTCGCCGCGAAGGTCGATGCATGGCCGGTGATCACCGTGCCGATATTGCCCCAGGTCCAGGCGCTGTTGGCGACCTGCGTCTCGGCGAGGAAACCCTTCGGCTTGTTGGTGCCGTCGCCGGCGACGAAGGCCGCGCCCTCCTGCTCGGCGAAGACGGTGTCCACCTCGCTGGCGATCCAGCTTTCGAGATCGACGGCGGCATCGTCGATCAGGGTCTGGGTCGCCGCCGGCATGGCGTAGAGCTCCATGGCCGGGAAGACCTGCTCGGCCAGCACCGGCGAATTGGTCTGCGCGCGCGCCGCCGTTTCGCCGACCCACCCCGTGGCGGGGCCGGTCCGGGCGAAGGGCCGTTTGAACGTGCCGGCTGAAATCTGGCGGACGCCGGCAATGGCGCGGATCGGCGAGATCGCCGCGAGCCGCTGCGTCACCGCCGTCTCGACCTCGGGCGGGGCGAGATAGCCGCCGTCCGGGCCGGAGCCGACCGACATGGCGCGCGTCTCCAGCGTCTTGAGGCCCGCCGTCTCGCCGGAGCGGATATAGGCGTCGAACGCGGCCTTATGTTCGGTCGAGGCCGTCCGTGCTTCGTGCCGCTCCACCGAAAGGCCCGGCCGGCGGGCGGCGAGCGCCTGGCGGTCGAGCGCCGCCATCTTCTCGTCGAGCGCGCGGTTGATGCGGGCGACCTTGTCGTCGACCAGCACGTCCGCCGAGCGGCGCTCGATGTCGGTGAACCGCTGGTCGTTGGCCTCCTTGAAGGCCTCGAAGATGCGCATCACCTCGGCATGGGTGACGGTGGCCTCGTGCGGCAGCACCGCCTTGGTTTCGGGGGAGCCGGATGCGGTCTGGGTCTCGTGCATGGTCAGGTCCTTCGGTTGGGGACAGGGCAAAGAAAAGCCCCGCGCGAAGGCGGGGCTTGGGGCATGCGATAGGTTGGTCTTCGGCGGGTCAGGCCGAGAGTTGCTTCAGTTTCATAGCGGCATGGCGGGCACGCTCGGGGTTGGACGGAAGGCACATCTCCTCGGCCTCTATCCGCAACAGATGGTTCGCGAGAGTGTTGGCACCCGCGCCCTCGCGGAGAAGGCGGACGAGGTCCGGCACATGGTCGTCGTATTCATCCTGCGCCTTGGGCTCGCCGCGAATCCCGATGGGATCCCAGTCCGACAGCAGAACCCTGCGAACAGCCATGACGACATCAGACCTCCTCATCCGGCCGCCACCTCGAACGGAAAAGGCGTGGGTTCCCACATCTTCCCGAGCCTGTATGTCGCAATGTTTCGCGCCTCCCAACCATGCAGCAGGCGAGCGACGCCCGCACGATCATCATCCTGCAACAGCGGACACAGATCTTCGAGGATCGGCCGATACTCATTTTCAAACCCAGGATCGGTCCAACTGGAGCGACCTGATTTCAACCGCTCGCAAATGCCGAGGGCTGACTTGAAATTGCCGCGCGCGGTTTCGAGAACGGAATAGCGCAACGGATAATCGGCCACGGGCGAGAAGCTGAACTCCGTCAGATTGGCATGCTCGATGAAATCATCGATGCTCTCGATCGGCCTAAGGCGCGGTAGCGCGACCCGTTCGATTTCCGCGGCAAGTCGATCAAGGTCATGCGGGTCGAGGATCGAGAATGGTCCATCTCCCCGCCGCCCCAGAAAGAACCCGTGCATCGGCGACAGGCTTGGAACGCTGCCAAACATTTCGATGGCGAACCATTGCGGGCGGTATTCATCCTTCGGCAGCGTGGCATCGAGCAGGATACCACGAAAGACATGCCGAACGGGCTTGAGAACGAGCCAACGTTTGATGAACTCCAGTTCAGGGAAGCGCTGCAGGATCGGCGCCACATGGCGCTTCAGTTCGGCAGTCGTCGTCATCGCGTCGGCCTGATCTCGGTGATGATCATGCGACGCCAGCGCGGAAATGCGTGGCGGACCCGATCAACCATTTCAAATGAACGCCATGGCCCCAATGCAGCCTCGCCCGTCTTGATATCGTAGACGCAGACCGTGTCGTCCTTTGAACGTTCGAGGACATCGATACGTATCGATCCTCGCTGCCCGTAGTAGTCGGCTGCCCTCGACTTGAGAAACGACACTTCTGCCCGGAAATCCGGATCAAGCAAGCCGTCGATCTGATGCTTCAGGTGGGTATGAACCGCCGTGCCGTACTGCTGCGGGCTCATGCTGGTGCGGTCTCCTGCGAAGGCATCCGCTGCGATATCGGCCCGCTCCTGCACCTCTGGCAACCGCGGGCACGCCTGTTCGACCTGGTCCCGCGTCAGCTGCCCGACGAAGGTAAGCTGCGGCTCGGTCGCCGCTCCGGGCGTGTATTCGCGCGAAGTGAACGCCGCCACCGCCTGAGCATCCGGTCCGTTGCGGGCGGACAAGGCGACGTACAGGATCATCCCGAGTTGCAGTGTCTTGCCGACTACCGGGGCGACCAGCGGCACCGCGGGCAAAAACGCCGGCTCCAGCACTGCGCCATCCGGCTTGAACTCCGACCGGCTCAGCACCTCCCCGAGCTCGTCGCGCACGCTCTGCTTCAGGCCCTCCGTCTCGAAGGTTCTGACACTCCCGTCCGGCGTCGCCACCGTGTGCCGTTCGTCGAAGCCGGCGGCGCGCGAGGCGGCATATTCCGAGCGGATGGTCGTGCCGTCGCTGCGGATGCTCGTCTCGGTCCGCGTACCGTCAGGGCCGACGCCGCGCGCGATCGTCTTCCAGTCGCCGCCGTCGTCCGATCCGGTCGGTGTTTCACCGGCGCCGAACCCGTTATCACCGGCGCTTCCAGCCGGATCGGTGCCAAGCCCGCCTCCCCCGCCGCTCGTCCATTGCCCGCCATCCGGCGAGCCGGCCGGCACGCGCGGCTGGTCGGGGTCGAAGCGCAGCCAGAGAGCCAACCGCGCGGCCCGCAGCCCCGCATCGAAAGCGAGGCACTCGGCCTTCAGCGCGGCGATCTCTTTCCGAAGCACCGCCCGGCGTATGAGTTGGATGTCGGTCATGTGGCCTCGCGGGCAAAGAAAAACCCCGCGCTGGCGGGGTGGGACGGGGCACAGGACGGCAGCATGGCTAAGAGGTCGCCACCTCGAACGGAAAGGGTGTCGGCTCCCAGATGTCGAGCAAGCCATATTTCGCCGCGACCTCCCCTTCCCATCGGCGCAGTAGTCGAGCGACGCCTTCGCGGTCATTCGCCTCCAGAAGCGGATGCAGCTCGGTGACAATCGGCCCCCATGATTCTTTGAGGTCCGGCGGCGCCCAGCCGTTGCGACCGTCCGCGATCGCGGTGCCGATCTCGCGTGCCTCATCGAAACGCCCAAGGGCGGCGAGAACCTTGACGTAGCGGCGCGGAAAATAGGCGACTGGAGGGCGCATGCTTAGTCCGTCAACGAAAGCGGTGAAGTCATCGATGGAGCGGACCGGCTCCAGCAGCGGCACGACGTGTTCGTCAATCTCGGCGAAAAAGGCATCGAGAGAAGTGGGGTCATTCAAAAAAAACCGTGCCGAGCGGCCGGCATATATGATCTTTCCGTTAGTCAGGGCCAAAGCATGCGTGCGGTCGAACATCGGCGATATGGACCAACTCGCGATGAATTCTCCCGAAGAAAAAAGCCGCTCGAATGTCACACCGCGATAGATGTGATGGAGCGGCTTGATGACGATCCAGTACTTCGCAAGCGCAAGGCCGGGCCGCTGCTCAAGGTAGGGCGTCAGCGCCTTCCGAATGCGAGCGGGACCCTTCATCGTCTCGGGCGGACCTCGGTCAGAATGAAACGAGCAGAACCGTATAGCATACGGATTCGGTCTGCGAGTTCTCGCATGCGGCCAGGCAAGAAGCCCCCTCGACCCGTCTTGATGTCGTAGATGCAAACCGTCGACCTGTCTGCTTCCTCGAAAACATCAATCCTTACTGATCCCAACTCGCCATAGCGGCTCGCCTCCTTCTCTTTCAGGAACGACCTTTCGGGAAGGAAGTATCCGTACCGAAAGGGAGCCGTGCCGTCTTCTGCGAGAATTCGATCTCTGATCTCGGTGTGAACTTTTGTGCCATAGACAGATGGCGACAATCCCTGCCGGTTAACGAACGTCGCCGACGCGTCCGTGATGCTTTGAACATTCGGAAATCCGGGACAGGCTTGTTGCACCTCGGCCGGACTCAAACGCCCTACATATGTCAGCTCGCTGGCTGGCCCTGCGGATGCGTACTCCCGCGCATTGAACGCCGCCACTGCCTGCGCATCCGGCCCGTTGCGGGCGGACAGGGCGACATAGAGGATCATCCCCAGTTCGAGGGTTTTGCCGACAACGGCAGGCACGGCCGGCAGGAACGCCGGCTCCAGTGCTGCCCCATCCGGCCTGAACTCCGACCGGCCCAGCACCTCGCCGAGTTCGTCGCGAACCGTCTGCCTCAGGCCCTCGGTCTCGAAGCTTCGCAGGCTCCCGTCCGGCGATGCCACCGTATACCGCTCGTCGAAACCGGCGGCGCGCGAGGCGGCATATTCCGAGCGGATGGTCGTGCCGTCGCTGCGGATGCTCGTCTCGGTCCGCGTACCGTCAGGGCCGACGCCGCGCGCGATCGTCTTCCAGTCGCCGCCGTCGTCCGATCCGGTCGGTGTTTCACCGGCGCCGAACCCGTTATCACCGGCGCTTCCAGCCGGATCGGTGCCAAGCCCGCCTCCCCCGCCGCTCGTCCATTGCCCGCCATCCGGCGAGCCGGCCGGCACGCGCGGCTGGTCGGGGTCGAAGCGCAGCCAGAGAGCCAACCGCGCGGCCCGCAGCCCCGCATCGAAAGCGAGGCACTCGGCCTTCAGCGCGGCGATCTCTTTCCGAAGCACCGCCCGGCGTATGAGTTGGATGTCGGTCATGTGGCCTCGCGGGCAAAGAAAAACCCCGCGCTGGCGGGGTGGGACGGGGCACAGGACGGCAGCATGGCTAAGAGGTCGCCACCTCGAACGGAAAGGGTGTCGGCTCCCAGATGTCGAGCAAGCCATATTTCGCCGCGACCTCCCCTTCCCATCGGCGCAGTAGTCGAGCGACGCCTTCGCGGTCATTCGCCTCCAGAAGCGGGTGTAATTCCGTCACGATCGGGCCCCACGATGCCTCGAGATCGGGAGGCGCGGAGCCGTTCCGGCCTTCGGCAATCTCCTGCGCGACCTCCCGGGCTTCGTCGAAGCGCCCAAGAGCCGCAAGGATCTTGACGTAGCGACGTGGAAAACTGGCCACCGGTGCGCGCACGCGCAGACCGTCGACGAAAGGGATGAAGTCATCGATGGAGCGGATCGGCGTCAGCAGCGGCACGATGCGCTCGTCGAGCTCGGCGAAGAACGCATCGAGAGAAGCAGCATCATTCAGAAAGAAGCGTGCCGAGCGGCCGACATAGACGACTTTGCCGTCGATCAGATGGAACGTCTGGGCATGGTCGAACATGGGTGAGACGGACCATGTAGCGACGAACTCGCCCGATGCATAAACCTTTTCGAACGCCACGCCTCTGTAGATGTGATGGAGCGGTTTGATGAAAATCCAGCAACCCGCAAACGCAAGGTCGGGTCGCTGCTCAAGGTAGGGCTTCAGCGCCCTTCGAATGCGCGCTGCCCTATTCATCGACGTGGACGAACCTCGGTGAGTACAAAGCGCACAGTTGAACCATACAGCATCCGTACTCGCCTCGCCAATTCCTCCATTCGCCCAGGCAGAAAACCGGCCCTGCCTGTCTTGATGTCGTAGATGCAAACCGTCGTTTCGTTAGGCCTTTCGAATACGTCAATCCGCACTGAGTCCTTCTGACCATGCCTAACGTCCTCTACCGTTTCCTTCAGGAATGATCTCTCGGCGATGAAGTACCCTGGTGGAAACGGGTCGGTGCCCTCTGATGCCCGAATCCGATCCCTGATCTCGGTATGAACCTTCGTTCCGTACTGTGACGGCGACAAACCCTCTCGGCTAATGTGTGATGCCGACGCGTCCGTGATGCTTTGAACATTCGGAAATCCGGGACAGGCTTGTTGCACCTCGGCCGGACTCAAACGCCCTACATATGTCAGCTCGCTGGCTGGCCCTGCGGATGCGTACTCCCGCGCATTGAACGCCGCCACTGCCTGCGCATCCGGCCCGTTGCGGGCGGACAGGGCGACATAGAGGATCATCCCCAGTTCGAGGGTTTTGCGGACAACGGCAGGCACGGCCGGCAGGAACGCAGGCTCCAGTACCGCACCGTCCGGCCGGAATTCCGAGCGGCTCAGCACCTCGCCGAGTTCGTCGCGAACCGTCTGCCTCAGGCCCTCGGTCTCGAACGAGCGCAGGCTGCCGTCCGGCGTCGCCACCGTGTGCCGCTCGTCGAAACCGGCGGCGCGCGAGGCGGCATATTCCGACCGGATGGTCGTTCCGTCGTCGCGGGCCACAGTCTCGGTGCGCGTGCCATCGGCGGCGACGTCCTGGGAAATCGTCCTCCAATCGCCGCCGTGGCCACTTGAGAGAGGGTCGCCTGCAAAACCGTCAATCGCCTCGGCGGAACCGCTGACCGGGTCGGCAAAGCCGCCACCTCCTCCGCCGCTCGTCCATTGCCCGCCATCCGGCGAGCCGGCCGGCACCCGCGGCTGGTCGGGGTCGTAGCGCAGCCACAGCGCGAGGCGCGCCGCGCGCAGCCCGGCATCGAAGGCGAGGCACTCGGCCTTCAGTGCGGCGATGTCCTTTGCGAGGATCGCGCGGCGGATGGATCGGATATCGGTCATCTACACGTCTCCGGCCGCCTCACGCCGCCACCCGCGTTACCCGCGCCGCAGCCAGCGCCGGGAAGGTCACTACCGAGACCTCCCAGAGATCGACCTCCAGCAGCCGTCGCGTCGCGCCGCGTCTTCCGCCGGCCGCACGCAGCGCCTTGAAGCCGATGGAGAGCCCGTCCACCGCGCCGGCCGCCATCAGGTCCAGCGCCTCGCGGCCGCGCTGCGTGTGGGTGACCAGCCGGCCGGTGACGCGCAGGCCCACCGGGTCCTCGGCCAGCGACAGCCAGGTGCCGATCGGCTCGGCGGGGTCGTGCTGCCAGAGCATGCGGATGCCGGCGCTTCCGCGCTTCGCCAGCGAGCCCGCGAAGGCACCGCGCTCGACGATGTCGTTCTGCGTGTCGGCGATGCCGAACAGCGAGGCGTAGCCGGTGAAGATGCCGGTCCTCGGATCGAACCGGGCGGGCATCGCAAGATCGGTCTTGAGGTCGCGCATCACGGCTCGCTCCGGGGTTTCAGGGCGGCGGGAGAGACGAAGAGGTCGAGCGCGCGCACGCGGCCCCCGCCGGCACGCGGCCGGCGCTGTTCCAGCGTCTCCAGGGTTTCGACGAAACGGCGGATCGGCTCGTCGGCAGGCATGAGGCGGCGTTCGCGCCGGAGCGCGGTCATGAAACGGACGGACATGGTGAAACTTCCCGCGAGGCGCGCCCCGCGGGAGACGCCTACTGTTCGAGGATCAGGGCGTTCTGCGCGAATTCGACGCGGCGCAGGCGCGACAGGTAGCTCATGCCGAGCAGGTTGATGGCGAGCGCGCCCTCGGGCAGCACGACCGCCTGAACGGAGGCAACCGTCAGCCCCTCCACCTCAAGACGGGCGATGACGACGCTCTTGCCCATGACCCGGCCGTTGGCCGTCTGCATGGCGGTGTCCATGGTCTCGCCGGGACGCACCAGATGAAGGTCCAGCGCAGTGCGCCAGGTCAGCGCCACCACGGTCGCGCCGGTATCGACCAGCACGTCGAATGTGCGGCCGTTCGCCCGCGCCCTTGCGCGGACATGGCCGTCGCGGTCGGCGGTCAGACGCTTCGGCCCGAAGGGGTTGGCCGCGGGCGGCGGCTCGGGAGCCGCAACGGCCGCGACCTGAGCACGCTCCGGCATGGCCAGCGCCAACAGCGCGGTATAGGCCTCGGGCTTCGCCACGGCGACGAGCCCGGCGGGCAGCATCAGCAGATAGAAGGCCCTGGGCAGCATGGGCAAGGCTCCGGTCCGTCGCCCAAGTCAGCCACGGATCGTTTTGCCGATCGATGAACCGGCCGCCCTCTCCTGCCGCAATGGTGAACGAAACCTCGCCCGGATAGCGCGCAAAAATGTCAGTCGCGCCGGCCGGCGCGCTCGTTGAAGCGCGTCAGTTCGCGCACGAAGGCGTCGAAGCGGCGGTTGGCGGCGGCCAGTTCGCGCAGCGTCCAGACCAGCAGGCCCGTCGCGCTCGCCGCCCACATGAACAGCGCCAGAGCGGCGATGTCGGCCCGCTCCACGAAGGCGCGGACGACCGGCTCGGCCCCTTGCGGCAGCATGGCGGCCTCCCTTCGCATTTCCCGTTCATAGCTCAGGCTTCTCCCGGGCATAGCCCACCGCCTCGCGCTTCTCGCCCTCGGTGAGGAACGAGGCGCGCTCGACGCGCCGCCACAGGCTCTCGCGCTCGGCGTGGAGCGCGCCGATGGCATCCTCGTCGGGCGTCGCGGCCAGTCCCTCGCCGGGCGCCAGCCAGCCGATGAGCCCGCCCATCACCCGGCGCGCCAGCGGCAGGGCCGTATCGCGGCAGAAGGCGCGGTTGGCCTCCTGGTAATTGGCGTAGGTTGCGTCGCCGGGAATGCCGAGCACGATGGGCGGCACCCCGAAGGCGAGCGCGATCTCGCGGGCCGCCCCGTGCTTCGCCTCCATGAAGTCCATGTCGCGCGGCGTCAGCGACAGCGCCTTCCAGTCGAGCCCGCCTTCCAGCAGCAGCGGCCTGCCGGCATTGCGGCTGCCCGAGAAGCCCTGTTCGAGCTCGGCCTTCAGCCGCTCGTACTGGTCGTCGGAGAGCGTGCCGTCGCCGCCGGAATAGACCAGCGCGCCCGAGGGCCGCGCGGCATTGTCCAGGAGCGCCTTGGTCCATTGCGTGGCGGCATTATGGATGTCGATGGCGGCGGCCGCCGCCTGCAAGGGCGCCAGGCCGAAATGGTCGTCGAAGGGATGCGGCAGGGTCAGGTGCAGCACCGGCGGCACGCCCTCCGCGCCATCCTGCGCGAAGCGGACCGTGCGGCCCTCCACCTCGTAGTCGTAAGCCCCCGGCCTGCCGCCCGCTCCGGGCACGAGGCGCATGCGGTCGGGCCTGAGGGCGTGCAGCTCGCGCACCCGGCCGTCCAGCGCCACGGCCTCGACGAAGGCGTTGCCGGTGATGAGGAGATGCGCCACCAGCGCTTCGGTCAGGCCGCTGCGGCCCTGCGCCTCGTTCGGCTGCTCGATCAAGAGCGCCGCCGGGTGAGCGGAGGCATCCGCGCCGTCCAGCGTGAACTGGAACGGGATTTCGGCGACGGCCTGGGCGATGCGCGCCACGGCCCGCGCCGCGACCGGGTTCCTCGCCAGCGCCTCGGTATGGAAGCGTCGCGGTTCGGGCGAGGTCCACAGGGCCCGGCTGGGGCCGGACAGAGCCACCAGGGCTGCCGTGCGGGAGCGTTTGCGCTCGGGGGCGCGGAAGAGGGTCGAGATGAAGGACATGGGGGGCCTTTCGGCAGCGGATAAGAAAAAGGCCTCCGGACTGGTGTCCGAAGGCCCGGCAATGTCGCCGCTTCAGGAGCAGATCAGCCGAGGCCGATCGTCACCTTGTCGGGCCAGCGGGGATGGCTGAACCAGATGCTGACCCTCGTCGTCGCGGCAACGACCGGCATCTGGAAGACGACCGTGTCATCGACTTCCACCACGCGCACGGCGCGCGACGGCGTCTCGATCTCGCCGCTGAACTTCGGAGGCGTGCCGGGATCGACCTCATGGCGCAGTCCGATCGTCACTTCGGTCGGCCCGTCCGGTTCGGGGAGAAGCGCGAAGCTCACGCAGTTGGTGGTCGCCCAAGCCTGCAGGTGAAACTGCTCTGGCTCAATCGTGGGAACCTCGCCACCGCGAACGTCCTCAAGAAAGAGGATCGAGTTTGCAGGACGGACAATCGCTCTTTGCATCAGAATCCCCCACGGCTTCTCAATGTCCTGATATGCCCACCTTGGACCGCGCTACACGTGCTGCATTGTGGAACAATCACCTGGCTTCTGCCGAAATGATTCCAGCCTGTGTTCGGCTGATGGTCCCCATACCAATGCCCCGTTCGGGAGCCGGGATTGAATGTACCGCAAGTGTTGCAGCCGTGCCGGTAGCCGAACAGATCGTTCAGATCGCGCTCGGCACGATTCAAGGGCCGCCCGACAGGCGCAGGAAATGACTCAACTGCAAACTGGCCCGGTCCACCGATACCCCATCGCACAAGCCAAGCATGATGCTCTCCCGCCTTGCGAGCTACCTCTCTCTGATGCTCAATCTGCCCCTCTATCGTGCTAGATATACTCTCAGGCCGGCGCCATGTTGGATCGCGCTCCATCACCCTAGCGACAGCTGCGTCCGCCCGCGCCTTCGCGGCAATGAAACTCATCTGCTGTGCCGGCGTACCCCGTGGTAGCGACGGCCCGCGCCGCATCATCTCCTGCGGCTGGCTGGTCTCCCCGCTTGCCTCCCCGCTCGTCCACTGCCCACCATCCGGGCTTCCCGCCGGCACGCGCGGCTGGTCCGGGTCGTAGCGCCACTCCAGCAGGAAGCGCCGCGCGTTTCTGATTTCTCTGACAAATGCGACGTGCCGCCTGAGAAGCGCACGCGCATGTTCGATGTCCGCGCCGATTTCCTCCGCGAGGCGGTGGAAGGCCGCTTCGTGCATGGCTAGTTCCAGATTGAAAGATTCAGCAGCCAGGTCGCTGGCCGCCACTCACCTCTCCCCGGCGGGGAGAGGTCGATCCGAGGTCCCGAGGATCGGGAGAGGGGGAGAGTTCTCGTCGGGAGGGGCTCGCCCCCTCTCCCGGCTGCTGACGCACCCGACCTCTCCCCGCCGGGGAGAGGTGATGCAGTCCTCCCGTCGGCGCGCGCCGATGCGGCTGCCGGGAGCCCTAAAGCCCCCTCACCCGCGCCTCCGTCTTGGGCCTGAGCGCCAGATACGTCACGGCCCAGACCAGCGCATCGAGCCGGTCGGGGCTGCGGCCCGACGACAGCCCGTCCGGGCCGAAATCGGCGAGTTCGTCCTCCAGCGCCGGAAAGGTCCCGGCATGTTTGACCCGGCCCTGCGCATAGAGCGCCGCGACCGGCTCGGCCCTGAGGTGCTTGGAACGCACCGCCCTGACCGAAGTCACCGGCACGTCGGGCGCGACCTCGCCGATGACGGCGGCCACCATGTCGCCGCCCTGGTTCACCTCCACCACCAGCGCGTCCGCCGACAGGCGGCGATAGAGCGCCGCCGCGCGGTTGGCCCATTCATGCGGCTTGAAGCCCTGCACGCTGTCGTCGGCCAGAACGAAGACCTCGCCCTCGCCATCGATACCCGCCGCGACGATGCCGCAGGCATCCGCGCCCTTGCGGTGCGAGGCCGGCGGGTCGACCGCCACCACGATGCGCTTCAGCGCTGGCACGGCGGCGACACGTCCCGTCTCGATCGCCTCCCTTGAGAACAGCGCGCCCTCGCGATCGTCGATCAGTTCGCCGTCCAGTTCCTGCCGTCCGAGCCGCGTGCCGCCGTAGCGTTGCAGCAGCGCCTTCACCACGCCGGGGGCGAGGTTCACGGCATTGGCCGATGTCGCCGAACGCGTCACCACCGTATCGGGGTCTGCCAGCAACCTGCGCATCAGCGGCGTCGCCCGCGGCGTGGTCGTCACCATGGCGCGCGGCCGCTCGCCGAGGCGCAGCGAGAAGCTCAGCATGTCCCACGTCGCCTCCGCCTGAACCCATTTGCCGGTTTCGTCGGCCCAGGCGGCGTCGAATTGCGGCCCGCGCAGCGCCTCCGGGTCTTCGGACGAAAACCCGTGCGCCACCGCGCCGTTCGGCCAGACCAGCCGGCGGCGCGAGGGCTCGAAACGCGGGCGCTCGGCGGGAAAGCCGCAGGCCCTGAGGCCCGAGACGCCTTCCACCATCACCTCGCGGACCTGATCCATCGTTTCGCCGACAAGGGCGATGCGGCCGGCCTCAGGCCCGAAACCGTCGCGGCCGTGAACGATGCCGTGAACCCATTCGGCGCCCGCGCGGGTCTTGCCCGCACCGCGTCCGCCGACGAAGGCCCAGACGCGCCAGCGGCCGGGCGGCGGCATCTGCTCCCTGCGGGCGAAAGCGGGCCAGAAGGCGCGCAGCCGGGCAATCTCTTCTTCAGGGAGACCCGCGAGTGCTTCCGGCCTTGCCCGGCCCAAGCTGCGCCGCAAGCGCTTCAGCCCAGGCTTCGGCGTCCACAGGCGCGGTGACGGCGGCGGCATGGGCATCTCCGGCATGGTCACGCCCGGCCAGCGCCTTGCGGTCGAGGGCCGCGAGCCGGTCGAGCGTGGAAGCCAGCGCGCCGAGGCGGCGGGCGGCCGTTGCTGAAGGACCGCCGAGGCTTGCTTCCACGGCAGCGATTTCGCGCTCGGCGGCGTCGTAAAGGCGGCGCACGAGACGCGGCCGTTCCGGACAGTCGGCAAGGCCGGGACAGGGCTTGCCGGCATGGGAGGCCGCGGGCGGTGGCGCCGGCATGTCCAGTGCCCGCGCAACCTGCGCCGGGCGTCCGGTGCTCGCCGGTGCGGCGGGCGCAGCGCGTTCGGGCGGTGCGGCAGAAGCATGGGAAAGGGTTGCGCCGGCCGTCTCGGGCGCGGCGGGGCTGCGGGCGGTCGGCAAGGCGGCCTCCGTCGAAGGATCGGGAAAGGCGGGCGGAGGAGAAGTCCGGAGGAAGGAGAAATCCGGAGGAAAAGAACGTCCGGAAACAGAACGCCCGGCCGGGGTTTCCCCCGCCGGGCGCAACTTTGGAACATGCCTGAAACCTACCAAACCAGCGTTACGCTGTCAAGGCATATTTTCCGTCGTCAGGAATTTTTATCAGAGCCGTCAGGCGCGGTCGACGACCTTCTTGACCGCATCCTTGGCATCGCCCTTCAGCTGCTGGGCCTCGCCCTTCACTTCCTGAAACTTGCCCTTGGCCTGCATTTCCTTGTTGCCGATGGCCTTGCCGACGCCCTGCTTGACGTTGCCGGCGGCCTCGTTGGCCATGCCCTTGATCTTGTCGGTGGTGCTGCCCATCGCGAAGTCTCCTCTGCGGCAACCGTTGCCGGAGCCTCAACACCGGCGCCCCGCGAAGGTTCCGGCTGCGTCAGCGCCCCGTGAGGAACAGCCCCGAAGCAAGATAGGCGAGCGAGGCCATGATCCCGGCCATCGGCATGGTGATGATCCAGGCCCAGACGATGCCCCGCGCCACGCCCCAGCGCACCGCCGAGACCCGCCGCGCCGCGCCCACCCCGATGATGGCCCCGGTGATCGTATGCGTCGTCGAGACCGGCACGCCGAAGCCCGTCGCCATGAACAGCGTGATGGCGCCGCCGGTTTCCGCGCAGAAGCCCTGCTGCGGCGTCAGGCGGGTGATCTTCGAGCCCATCGTGTGGACGATGCGCCAGCCGCCGCAGAGCGTGCCGAGCGCCATCGCCGCCTGGCAGGTGATGACCACCCAGAACGGCACGGAGAACGTGTCGCCGAGATGGCCGTGCGAGAACAAGAGCACGGCGATGATGCCCATGGTCTTCTGGGCATCGTTGGCGCCGTGGCCCAGCGAATAGAGCGAGGCCGAGACGAATTGCAGGACGCGGAAGGTGGAATCGACCTTGATCGGCGCCACCCGCACGAAGGCCCACGACACGAGCAGCACCAGCAGCAAAGCCAGCGCGAAGCCGACGGCCGGCGACAGGAAGATCGCGACGAAGGTCTTGCCGAGGCCCCAGAAGACGATGCCGGAGAAGCCGACCTTGGTCAGCGCCGCGCCGACCAGCCCGCCGATCAGCGCATGCGACGACGAGGAGGGAATGCCCGCCAGCCAGGTGATGACGTTCCAGGCGATGGCGCCGGTCAGCGCGCCGAAGATCACCCGGTCGTCGACGATGGCCGGCAGGATGATGCCGGAGCCGACCGTCTGGGCGACGTGCAGGCCGAAGAACAGGAAGGCGATGAAGTTGAAGAAGGCCGCCCAGAACACCGCCCATTTCGGCGCCAGCACCCGCGTCGAGACGATGGTGGCGATGGAGTTCGCCGCGTCGTGCAGGCCGTTCAGGAAGTCGAAGAGCAGCGCCACCGCGATGAGGAACAGCAGGGCGTAGGAGAAGGTGGCGAAATCCACTGGGCCCGCCCGCCGTCAGAGATGTTCGAGCACGATGCGGCCGGCGCGCTTGGCGACGTCCTCGAAGCGGTCGACGACCTTCTCGAGATGGTCGTAGATCTCCGCGCCGACGATATAGGCCATGGTGTCCGAGGTGCGGTGGGCCTTGAACAGCTCTTTCAGGCCCTGGTCGTGCAATTCGTCGGACTTCTCCTCCATCGCGCCGATCTCGCGGGACAGCATGCCGATGTTCACCGCGTTCTTCTTGATGTCGCGCAGCATGGGCAGGAGGTCGGCGACGCGCTCCGAGGTCTGCACGATGACGAAGCCGAGTTCCTTCATGCAAGGCGCGAAGTCCTGCACCTCGAACAGCGTGATGGTCTTCACGGTCTTCTGCATCTGGTCGATGGCATCGTCCATCGAGCCGATCAGTTCCTCGATGTCGCCGCGGTCGAAGGGCGTGATGAAGGTCCGCCCGACCGCCTGCATGACCTCGCCGGCGATCTCGTCGGCGCGGTTCTCCTGAGCGAGCACCTCGGCACTGCCCGCCGCCACGCTCTGGCTGCCGTCGAGCAGCCCGCGCAGCGCCGTCGCGCCCGCGACCAGCGTCCCGGCATGCGCCTCGAACAGGTCGAAGAACTTGTCCTCCCGGGGAAGGAGCTTGCGGAACCAGCCGAGCATGCGGGGCCTCTCCTGACCGTCACGAAGACGTCATGAAAGCCGATAGGCGTCTGAAATGACGCTGTAAAGTGATGGCAGGCAGGCTTTGCACAGGGAAGGAGGGGGGCCTGCCGTGGAAGATCGGAGAAGCTCGCCGGCAGGCCGACATGGACTCCAGCCAGCGCATTGTGTATTATGATACACATGATCGAGGTCCGGCAGACCACTGTCTTCGCCGCGTGGTTTGCCACCCTCCGGGATATCAGGGCGCGTGCCCGCATTCAGGTCCGCATCGACCGCCTGTCACTCGGTCAGTTTGGGGACGTCAAACCGGTCGGCGGCGGCGTATCAGAGGCGAGAATAGACTACGGGCCGGGCTACCGTCTGTATTTCATCCGCCGCGGAAGCAGCCTCATCGTCCTGCTCTGCGGCGGTGACAAGTCGAGCCAGGACCGCGACATCAAGGCCGCTCAGGCCATGGCAAAGGAGTGAGATGATGACGCTCGAAACCCGTCCATGGGCGACTGCCGACCATCTCGACAGTCCCGAAGCCATTGCCGCCTATCTCGAGGCGGCAATGGAGGAGAATGATCCGGCACTGCTGACCCACGCGCTCGGCCAGATTGCGCGAGCCCGGGGCATGACCCAGTTGGCCAAGGAGGCCGGACTTTCCCGCGAGGTCCTTTACAAGGCCTTCGTTACCGGCGGAAATCCGACGCTGGAAACGCTGTCCAAGGCGCTCAAGGCCATGGGATTGAAGCTTGCGGTCGTTCCCGCCTGATCGCCCCTACCCCTCCAGTCTCGCCGCCCTGAGCCGCAGCGCATTGCCGATCACGCTGACCGAGGACAGCGCCATGGCCGCCGCCGCGATCATCGGCGAGAGCAGGATGCCGAAAGCCGGATAGAGCAGGCCGGCCGCCACCGGCACGCCGAGCGCATTGTAGGCGAAGGCGAAGACGAGGTTCTGGCGGATATTGCTCATGGTCGCCTCCGACAGGTGCCGCGCCCGGACGAGGCCGGTCAGGTCGCCCTTCACCAACGTCACCCCGGCGCTTTCCATGGCGACGTCCGTGCCGGTGCCCATGGCGATGCCGACATCGGCGGCGGCCAGCGCCGGCGCGTCGTTGACGCCGTCGCCGGCCATGGCCACTACCCTGCCCGCCTTCCGATAGCGCGCGACGACCTCGGCCTTGCCCTCGGGCAGCACGTCGGCCTCGACCTCGGCGATACCGAGCCGCTTCGCCACGGCCTCGGCGGTGACCCGGTTGTCGCCGGTGAGCATGACGATACGGATGCCGTCGTCGGCAAGCGCCTTCAGCGCGGCCGGCGTCGTCTCCTTCACCGGGTCGGCAATGGCGAAGATGGCGGCGGGCTGGCCGTTGACGCCCATGAAGATGGCCGTCGCGCCGTCGCTGCGCAGTTCGTCCGCTTGTCGCCCCAGCGGCGACACGTCGATGCCGAGCTCCTTCAGGAAGGCGGCCGAACCGAGCGTCAGGCGCTTCCTCTCCACCATGCCGTAGGCGCCCTTGCCGGTCGGCGAGTCGAAGCCCATCACCTTGGGGATGGCGATGGCCTTCGCCTCCGCCGCCCTGACGATGGCCTCGGCCAGCGGATGCTCGGACGGCTTCTCCACCGCCGCGGCGAGGCGCAGCACCTCCTCCTCGGCGAAGCCCTCGGCCGGCACGATGGCGGTCACCGCCGGGCGCCCTTCGGTCAGGGTGCCGGTCTTGTCGACGATCAGCGTGTCGACCTTCTCCATGCGCTCCAGCGCTTCGGCGTCGCGGATGAGAACGCCCGCGGAGGCACCCCGCCCGACGCCGACCATGATCGACATGGGCGTTGCCAGCCCTAGCGCGCAGGGACAGGCGATGATCAGCACCGAGACGGCGGCCACCAGCGCGAAGGCGAATTGCGGCGGCGGGCCGAAGATCGACCAGACGACGAAGGCGAGAAGCGCCACCGCCAGCACGCCGGGCACGAACCAGCCGGAGACCTGATCGGCCAGCCGCTGGATGGGCGCGCGGGAGCGCTGCGCCGTCGCGACGAGCTGGACGATCTGCGCCAGCATCGTGTCGCGGCCGACCTTCTCGGCCGTCATGACGAGCCCGCCCGAGCGGTTCAGCGTGCCGCCCAGCACCCTGGCGCCGGCCTCCTTGGTCACCGGCATGCTCTCGCCGGTCACCATGCTCTCGTCGATGGCACTGCGCCCCTCGGTCACCACGCCGTCCACCGGCACCTTCTCGCCGGGGCGCACGCGCAGGGCATCGCCGACCTCGATCTGGTCGAGCGCGACCTCCTCGTCCGTGCCGTCGTCGCGGATACGCCGGGCGGTCTTCGGCGCGAGATCGAGCAGCGCGCGGATGGCGCCCGAGGTCGCGTCCCGCGCCCGCAGTTCCAGCACCTGCCCGAGCAGGACCAGAACGGTGATGACGGCCGCCGCCTCGAAATAGACGGCGACATTGCCGTGATGGTCGCGGAAGGCGGCCGGAAACAGCCCCGGCGCCAGCGTCGCCACGACGCTGTAGGTCCAGGCGACGCCGGTGCCGATGGCGATCAGCGTGAACATGTTGAGGTTGCGCGTCACCAGCGACTGCCAGCCGCGCACGAAGAACGGCCAGCCGGCCCAGAGCACGACGGGCGTCGCCAGCACCAGCTGCACCCAGGGCGACCAGCCGTGCGGCAGCGGGTCCCAGCCGAAGAGGTGGCCGCCCATTTCGAGGACGAAGACCGGCAGGGTCAGCGCGAGGCCGATCCAGAACCGCCGGGTCATGTCGATCAGCTCCTCGTTCGGACCCTGATCTGCCGTGACCATCATCGGTTCCAGCGCCATGCCGCAGATGGGGCACGAGCCGGGGCCGACCTGCTGCACCTCCGGGTGCATCGGGCAGGTGTAGGTCGTGCCTTCCGGCACCGGCTCGGCGGGCCGATCCGCCTTGTCGAGATACTTCTTCGGATTGGCGTCAAACTTGGTCTTGCAGCCGGCCGAGCAGAAATAATAGGTCCGCCCGCCATGCTCGGATTTCAGCGTCGCCGTGTGCGGGTCGACGGTCATGCCGCAGACGGGATCGATGGCGAGATGCGCGGCATCGCCGCCGGCCGGGGCGTGATGGTCGTGGGTATGCCCATGGTGCGCATGATCGTGACCGGCATGATCATGGCTGGCCTTTCCGTGATCGGATTTGCCGTGCCCGGCCTTGTCATGCCCGCCATGGCCTCCGCAACAGGATGCGCCATCCGTCTTGTGGTCGTGGCCTGCCATCAGACCCTCCTCATTCCATCTTGCGAAGGCTTGTAGGGCTTCCCATCATTGGAAGGTCAAGCGATGAAACCGCAATCGGTTCCGGGAGGCAGGACATGAATATCGGTCAGGCATCGGCCGCCTCGGGCGTCTCGGCCAAGATGATCCGCTACTATGAATCCATCGCGCTGCTGCCGGCGGCCGAGCGGCGCGAGCAGGGCTATCGCGACTACGGCCACGAGGACATCCACCGCCTCGCTTTCGTGCGCCGCGCCCGCGATCTCGGCTTTTCCATCGACCAGATCCGTTCGCTGCTGGCGCTCTGGTCCGATACCGGCCGCTCCAATGCCGACGTGCGCGCCATCGCCCGCACCCATGTCCGCGAGATGGAGGAGCAGGCGCGCAAGCTCCAGCAGATGATCGGCACGCTGAACCACCTGATCGGCTCGTGCGAGAAGGGCTCGCGCGCCGGCTGCCCGATCATCGAGGAACTGGGCGACCACAAGCCGCCGCCGGCCGTGCCGCAGAAGAAGACACGGCGGGGGTGATCAGGCAGCCGTCACCGGCTCAATCCCGGACAGATCAATGGTCTCGGCCGCCTTGGAGAGATCGTAGCGGACCTGCATGTTCATGAACCATTGCGGGTCCACGCCGAAGAACTTGCCGAGCCGAAGGGCGATCGCCGCGGTGATGTTCTGCCGGCCATGCGTGATCTCGTTGATCCGGCTGCGCGGCACGCCGATGGCCTTGGCGAGCCCGTAGACCGACAGGCCCATCGGCAGGAGGAACTCCTCCTTCAGGACCTCGCCGGGATGCGGCAGGGGGTAGACGCGCTCCATGGCCTTTTCCTCAGTGATAGTCACAGAACTCGACCTCCCAGGCGTGGCCGTCGCGCCATGTGAAGCAAATGCGCCACTGGTCGTTGACGCGAATGGAATGCTGGCCGCGCCGATCCCCCTTCAGCGCTTCCAGATGATTGCCGGGTGGCACCCGCAAATCCTCGAGCCGCGTCACCGTATCGAGCAGGAAGAGCTTGCGGATCGCCCGCTTGACCAGATCGGGAGCGATCCCGCGCGGCGCACGTCCGGCATGAAGCTGTTCCGTCCGCGCGTCGGCAAAGCTCCGGATCATGGGTAGTGCTTAGCAGAAACCCGAAAAGCGTACAAGATTATTGTACGCCACTGCCCGCTAGCGCACGCGTCCCCGCCGGCCCTTCGGCACGCTCTTCGGCGCTTGCCTCGGCCAGTCCGCGAGGTGCCCTTCCAGTTCCTGAAGCTCTTTCAGGTCGTGCTCCCAGGCGGTGATCCGACCGCGCACCGAGACGCCCGCCTGATGCACCGTATCTGGATCGCCCGAGACCAGCGGATGCCACCAGTAGAGGTCATGCCCCTCCGCGACGAGCCGGTAGGCGCAGGTCGGCGGCAGCCAGGGCAGCGTGCGCGCCTCCTCCGGCGTCAGGCGGACGCAATCGGCGACCTTCTCCTGCCGATTCGCATAGTCGCTGCACCGGCAGGTGTCGCCGTCGAGCAGCGTGCAGGCGACCGAGGTGAAATGGATTTCGCCGGTGTCCTCGTCCTCGAGCTTGTTCAGGCAGCAGCGCGCACAGCCGTCGCAGAGGCTCTCCCACTCCGCCTCGTTCATGGCCTCGAGCGTCTTCCGCCGCCAGAACGGCGCGGCTTCGGCCGGCTTACCTTTCACGTTATCCGCCATCGGCGATGCTTGCTCCGTCGTGCCGGCCATGGGTACGCGGCGCCGGTAACCTTGTTGTCAGAGAACCGGGGAGCGCCACCTCAGGCGTTGGCTCGCCCGGCCGATCTCCGATATGGTAAGCGGATCGTCAAGAGCTTGCCCAGAAAGGGTTCTGCTTGAGCGATTTTCAGCCCAGCGGAGGCCGGGGCGGCGCAATCCGGCGCTTCCTGCTCGACCTCGACGCCCGCCTCAACGACGGTCTCTGGCGTCTCGCCGGAGCCATCGGGCGCGGCTGGGAGCGGCTTGCCGACCTGTCCGACCGCGTCCAGGTCTATGGCTGGAAGCGCGTCGCCGCCGAATTCGGCTCGGAGGGCATGACGCTCGGCACCGGCGGCCTCGTCGTCCTGCTCATGCTCGCCATTCCCGCCTTCAAGGAAACCTCGGACGACTGGCGCCGCCGTTCCGAGCTCGCCGTCACCTTCCAGGACCGCTACGGCAACGAGGTCGGCCGCCGCGGCATCCGGCACAACGATTCCGTGCCGCTGGAGGAATTCCCCGACCATATGATCAAGGCGGTGCTCGCGACCGAGGACCGCCGCTTCTACGAACATTACGGCATCGACCTGATCGGCACGCTGCGCGCGCTCGCCACCAATGCCCGCGCCGGCGGCGTCGTGCAGGGCGGCTCGACGCTGACGCAGCAGCTCGCCAAGAACCTGTTCCTGACCAACGAGCGCTCCATCGAGCGCAAGATCAAGGAAGCCTTCCTCGCTCTCTGGCTGGAGGCGCGCGCCTCCAAGAACGAGATCCTCAAGACCTATCTCGACCGCGCCTATATGGGCGGCGGCGCCTTCGGGGCCGAGGCCGCCTCCGAATACTATTTCGGCAAGTCGGTGCGCGACGTGACGCTGGCGGAGGCCGCCCTTCTCGCCGGCCTGTTCAAGGCGCCGACGCGCTTTGCCCCCCACGTCAACCTGCCGGCGGCCCGCGCCCGCGCCAACACCGTGCTCGACAACCTCGTCGAAGCCGGATTCATGACCGAGGGGCAGGTGTTCGGCGCCAGGCGCAATCCGGCGACGCCCGTCGACCGCAAGGACGAGATCGTCCCCAACTACTATCTCGACTACGCCTTCGAGGACGTGAAGCGCCTCGTCGCCGCCAGCCCCGCCCTCGTCGACCGGGTGCTGACCGTCCGCACGGGGCTCGACCTGACGATCCAGCGGCAGGCGGAACTCTCGGTCGAGGGCGTCATCCGGCAGTATGGCGCCGACTACAATGCGAGCCAGGCCGCCGCCGTGGTGATGGATGTCGACGGCACGGTGCGCGCCATCGTCGGCGGACGCGACTATGGCGCGAGCCAGTTCAACCGGGCGACCGAGGCGATGCGCCAGCCGGGTTCCTCGTTCAAGCCCATCGTCTATGGCGCGGCCATGCGCGAGGGCCTGATCAACGGCCGCTCCATCGTGGTCGACCGCCCCATCTGCCTCGGCAACTGGTGCCCGCAGAATTACGGCCGTTCCTTCTCCGGCTCCACCACCGTCACCTCGGCGCTGGTGCGCTCGATCAACTCGATCCCCGTCATCCTGACCCAGCAGATGGGCCGCGGCGACAGCCGCGTCGGCCGGCAGAAGATCATCGCCACGGCGCGCGCCACGGGCATCACCCGCCCGCTCACCGATTCCGCGCCGCTGCCCATCGGCGCGGCGGAGGTGACGCTGGTGGAGCTGACCACCGCGTATGCCAGCTTCGCCTCGGGCGGCTTCGGCGTTCAGCCGCACGCGGCGGTCGAAATGCGCAACTCGGCCGGCGAGCTCGTCTGGCGCGCGGACCGCGACCTGCCGCCCCGCCGCCGCGTCTTCGCCCAGCAGGTGGCGGCGGACATGAACGGCATCATGGTGGGCGTCGTCGAATCCGGCACCGGGCGGCGCGCCGCCGTGCAGGGCGTGCAGGTCGGCGGCAAGACCGGCACGACCAATTCCTACCGCGACGCGCTGTTCGTCGGCTATTCCAGCCATTTCGTCACCGGCATCTGGTTCGGCAACGACGATTATTCCGAGACCAACCGGATGACCGGCGGCTCGCTGCCGGCCATGACGTTCTCGCAGATCATGACGGCCGCCCATGCCGGCCTCGACCGCCGGCCGATCTTCGGCCTCAATATCGGCCCGCAGCCGGTGCCGAGCGTGCCGGCCGCGTCATCCGGCCCGCTTGCCGGCGTGCCGGACCGGCCGCAGGTCCTCTCCCGCCGCTCCGTCGAGGTGCTCGGACGCATCGAGGGCCTGTTCCGCGACGCCCAAACGCCGCGGCCCGGACCGGTCTCATCCGCCGCCCCACGCGCCCTGTTCCAGTAATCCGATGCGCGCCCTTTCCGGCATCCTTCTCGCGCTCGGCATCGGAGCGGTCACCGGCCTCGGGCTGACGGCCGCCTCGGTCGGCCGCGGCACCGGGGCGGGAACGCTGCGGATCGGGCCGTGGCTGGCGAGCCCCAAGGCCGGAACCACCGAGGCCGACCCCTATGCCCGCGCCATCTCGGCCCGGCTCGGCACCCTGCCCATCGCGCTCGCCGACGGCCTCGCCCTGCTCGCCGACAGCGACAGCGCAGGTTCTGCGATAGACGGGCGCTGCACCTATCTCGTCTCGGGGACCATGCCGCCCGCGCGCTACTGGACGCTGGCGGCGGCGGGAACCGACTTCCGGCCTCTGGTTCACGAGAGCGTCCGGCAGGTCTTCACCAGCTACGAGGTTGTCCGCCACGGCGACCGCCCGCTCGACGTGCTGCTGGCGCCCGAGGCGCGCGCCGGCAACTGGCTGCCCTCCGGCGGCGCGCCGCAGGTGCGGCTGATCCTTCGGCTCTACGACACGCCGATCGCGACGACGATCTCGTCCGGCACGGTGCTGCCGACGATCACGCGGGTAAGCTGTCCATGATCGGCGGGAGATCATTCGGCGGGACGACATTGGCGCGCATCCTGTCCGCCCTTCCCTGGGTGCTGGCCGGCGTGCTTCTGGGCATCGCCGTCCACATCGTCTCGGTCTTCGCCCTGCCGCGCCTTGCCCCCGACGACGCGCGTTCCCGCCTCGCCGAGGTCACCGCCCTCAACCGCGCGACGACACTGGCCGGCGGCACGGAGGCGGCGCTGCCGCTCGGCGATCCCGCCTTCGAGACGGCGGTGTGCCGCTACGACCTCACCGGCGGCGCGCTGCATGTCCGCGCGCCGGTGACCCCGCACTACACGGCCATCTCGCTCTACACCTCGACCGGCATCGCCTTCGGCGCGATCAACGACCGCGCCGCCACCCGCCGCACCATGGACCTGTTCGTCGTCACCGCCGCGCAGCGCCGCGAACTCTCCACCGGCGAAGACGAGACCGCCGCCGACAACCTGATCATGGTCTCGCCGACCACCGAGGGCTTCGTGCTGATCCGGGCGCTCGCGGTGCAGCCGAGCCTTGGCCCCCTTGTCCGCGAGCAATTGTCCAGCCAGGCCCTGTGCGAGATCCTGACGCCGGAGCACGCGCCGGCGACGGAATAGCTCGTCTTACTTGCTGATGATCACCTCATCCGCCGGCGGGCCTCCGCGCGGATAGTAGCGCGGCGGGGCCTGCTCGACGCCGATGGAGCCCCGGCCGGACGCCCCCGCGCAGAGCCGGTCGAATTCGCGGATATCCGCCTCCAGCCCCGACAGCTCCCGCTCGGCCATCACGGCGTCGGGCTCCGGCGTCGCGACGAGCTGGGTGTTGAGCGCGCAGCGATAGGCGTCGGCATGCTGACGCAGGCCGTGGCGCACCCACGCGACGATGGTGCGGTTCTCGGCGATGCGGTCGTGCGCCGAGCGGATTTCCACCGGCGTCAGCGTGGGTATATGGCGGATCGCGCCCTCGCGGACCCTGTCGGCGTTCATCACCTCCAGCGCCTTCTCGCAGAACGGGCGGATGCGCTGGCGGTCGGCGCGCATGTCATCGGTCATGCGGATGAAGCGCGAGCGGGACGAGCGATAGTCCTCGCGGGCGAGCGTCCGGCAATAACCGCGCGGGTCCGGATCGGTGGCGACGGGATCGCCGATGCGCGTTCGCCGCAGCTCGGCCCAGAACTGGTTCCAGCGGTCGAAGGGATGGGTCGGCATCATCAGCCCGTAGCCCATCTGGCGCATCTCGCGCTCGGCATCGGTGAAGGAATAGCCGGAGACCGGCTCCTCGCGGAGCCGCGCCGCGTGATTGCCCATCCAGGGCATGATCTCGTCGTTCAGGACATTGGGCGCCGGCCGGCCAAGATCGCCCTGCGGCGCGCAGGCGGCGAGCAGCAGCGCCCCGCAAAGCAGACCGCGCCGCGTCAGGCCGGCGGCCGTGATGCGCGGAAGCGGAAAAGCCATGAACGGACCCTCTCGGCGGGCCTCAAGCCCGCATCGGCGATTGGTGAGCCCGGGTCCTGGGCGAGGATAAGGTTAGGCGCTCCTGCGCCGGCGCTTGGAGCCATCACCGCCCTTGCGGGGCGGATCGACGGTGAGGACCGGCGGCGGGGGAAGATCGTGGCGCTCGACGCGGATCACCGGCAGGACGAGGATCTGCCCCGTCACGTCCGGCATGCCCGAGTCCTGCCGCAGGGCGCGGCGTCTTTCGAGCGGGAAACGAAGCACCAAACCCATCGAACCCTCCTTTGCGCCTGCCCTCCGATGCGGCCATGCCCGGCGACAATTCGCCGACGCGCCCGATGATTTAGAAACGCTTTTGGTTAACGAAACGTTGCGCGCGCGTTCCGTGATTGTTGAGCGGGTGTTTCGCGAGCCCGCGGAACCCTTGGCCGCCACTGCGGGTTGCCCACGCGAACCCTGACGATCCACTCACGGAGTAGTCCGATGCGCGAGCGCCTCAACGCCTTCATCGACCGCCTTTTCCCCCCGCCGCCCTCCTATACGGACACGCTGTTCGATGCGTTCCATCGCGGCGCGGCCGCCGTCTCGCATGCGGGCCGCGACGCCGGCCGCATGGGCGCAAGTTCCCTGCGCTCGCTCGACCGGACCGTCGATCATGCGCAGGAACGCCTCGCCCATTACGGGCTGACCCCCGAGATGATCGCCGGACTCGCCGCCCCGCAGCTCCGGCGGCTCCAGCGCACCGCGATGAAGACGGCCGCGCACAAGCCGGCCGCTCTGGCCGGCTCGCTGTTCGTCATCGGCGCGCTGGGTGTCATCGCCTATGCGATCTCGCGCGAAAGCCAGCAGCTGGCCGCGCCGAACGTCGTCCGCTCACGCGACTGATGCGTATTCGCCGGACCCGTCAGGCCGGGTCCGGCACCGGCTGCGGCGGCGCGCGATGGTCGCCCTCGCGGTCGCCCGGCAGGATCACGTCCGGCTCGTCGGACGGACGCGGCGTCGGCAGGATCACGTCGTGGTCGATCGGAAGGTGTTTCTTCGGAATCCTCACGGGACCGTCCCGGTCGGGTTTCGGAATGTCGGTGGGCATTGCACGTCTCCTTGAGCCACAAGTGCTTGGTGATGAACCGGCCCGTGCCGGTATCGTTCCGGAAAGGGGCATTCCCCACCACGCATCGGGCCCGAGACCGATGGTTAGCGGAACGTTAGCGAAATCCGTCCATGTTGACGGAATTCCCGCCCCGAGAATGCCGCCGCCATCCGCATGTCGCCGCCCCGTCCACCCCAGACACCGCGCCTGCCGCAAGTCCAGCGCCTGATCGGCCTCGCGCGGTCGAACGGCGTCGACGTGCGGCCGACCCTGCTGCGGGTCGTCGTGGACCAGTTCGTCGCCGAGCCTCATCACGGGGCCGCCGAGGTGACCCGGTTCGGCGAGCTCACGCTGCATCTTTTGACCCGTGCCGAGGAAAGCGAGCGCGCCATCGTCGCCGCCAAGCTCGCGCCCCACCCGCAGACGCCCGCCGCCGTCGCGCGCCGCCTCGCGGCCGACGTGCCCGCCGTCGCCTGCCCCGTTCTCGCGCAGAGCCCGGCGCTGTCCGACGACGACCAGTTCCTCGCCGTGCGCTCCGGCGACCCCGACAAGGCGGCCGCCGTCGCCGGCCGCGCCGATCTCGGCCTCGCCGCGCTGGTGGCACTGGAGGATTTCGACGATCCGCGCGTGAAGGAGGCCCTCGCCTCGCGCGTTCCGGTTCAGCCCATCGCCATGCGCCGGACCATCGGCGAGAAGGCCACCGATCTCGGGGCCGCGTTCCTCGGCGGCACGTCCACACAGCGCGAGACGCTGATCGCGGAGCTGGTCCTGCGCCCCCTGCCGGTCGCGACGGGAACGCCTGCCGACCCGAACCGGGCGGTCGAACTGTCCGCCCTTTCCCGCCGCAACGGCGCGCTTGGCTCGGCGCTTGCCAACGTGCTCGGCCTGGCGCCGGAAACAGCTGCGCGCATCGCCGCCGACGAGAGCGGCGAGCCGCTGATCGTGGTCGCACGCGCCCTTGACCTCGGGCGCGAGGCCGCGGCGCGCATCCTGCTCTTCGCCCATGAGGCGGTCGGCACGTCGGTCGCGCGCGTCTACGACCTTACCGCGCTCTACGACGTGCTGCCGCGTCAGGCGGCGCTGGCGATCCTCGGCTCCTGGCAGGCGGCGGCGGACGCGCTGCCCCCGTCCGTCCGCATCGCCCGTCACGCATCGGTTCTGGCGCAGGATGCATCCGATCGGATCGGCGCACGGCAGGCCGCAAGCCCGGCGAGCCGCACGGTCGCGAGACCCGCCGCTCAGCCCGGCGGCATCCGGCGTCCGAAGGGAACTTAAGTCTCGGCGATCTCGACGAAGGGACGGCCGTCGCGGTCCTCGATATCGACGATCCAGAGATCGGGGTCGAATTTCTGCTCACGGGCGAGCTTTTCGGCCACCTTCATCTCCTCCACGAAGATGTCGGGCCAGGCGGGCACGAACAGCCGGTCCATCGGCCGCTCCTCGTCGAACGCCGATTGCGGCGCCTGCAGGTAGAGCGCGACCAGCCGGTCGCTCGCGCGCGACACGGTCACCGCGATGGCGCCGGCCTCCGCCGCACCGCGCTTGCGCAGCGTCGCGAAGCCGCCCTCGATGTTGACCCGCCGCATGAAGGCGGCGACCCAGAACTCGGAGGTGAGCCGCGCCACGGCGGTTCAGCGCGTGCGCTGGGTCGCGGGGCGGGTATCGGCCGTGATCAGGTCGCCGATCGATTGCGGGCCGGCCGGACGCGCCGGCGGGGCCGGGCGGGCAGCCGGCGGACGCTCGCGCTCCAGCAACTGGCCGATGGTCTGCGGCTCGGCCGGGCGGGCGGGCACCGCCTGCTGGGTCGCGGGCGTGCGCTGCGCCGGGCGGCGCATGTGGCCGAGCACGGCCTCGCTCGCCTCGCCGATCGGGCGGAGGCCGGCCTGCTGCTCGTATTTGCGGATCGCGGCATCCGTCTTCGGCCCGGTCAGGCCGTCGATGGCGCCGTCATAGATGCGGCGGCGGGTCAGTTCGCGCTGGATGTCGGCGACGATCTCGGCGCGCGGGCGCACCGGGGCGCTCGACGCGCTGGCAAGAGCAGGCGCGGCCGGCGTCACCGTCGCGGTGGTCTGGACATCGGCCGGCCGTGCCGGCGGCACGGGCACGGCGGCGGCCGCAGGGCGAATGACGGCGGTGGCGAAGAGCGGGGCCGGATGAGGCCCGTTCTGGCGCACCAGCGCATTGACACCGATGCCGACCGCGATCAGGCCGGCCAGCGACACGGCGATGGTGTCGCCGAGATTGCGGCCGATGAGGCGGCGCCAGAGCGACGGTTTCTCTTCCGTCTCGTCCGAACGGTCAAAATCGTCCTCGACCGCGCGGCCACGGCGGGCGCGGCGATCCTCGTGATAGTCGTCGTCACGCAATTTTCCGTCCCTCCTGGACCATCGTCGCCGTCCCTTGCGACGGGAGCGTCCGGCCGACTGGCAGGCGCTCCACCACATTGCGATGCTGTTCGCAGTCCAGCGGCATGCGCGCGGTGACGCGCGTGCCCTGCCCGACCGCCGAGGTGATCTCGATGCGGCCGCCATGCAGCTCGGCGAGGCCCTTCACGACAGACAGGCCGAGGCCGGTGCCCTCATAGGGCCGGTCATAGGTCGCGCGCGCCTGGAAGAACGGCGAGCCCAGCCGCGGCAGATCCTTCGCCGCGATGCCGATGCCGGTATCGGCCACCGACAGGGCCAGCCATGAGCCGTCGCGGCGGAGATTCACGGTCACCGTGCCGCCGGCCTTGGAGAACTTGATGGCGTTGGACAGCAGGTTCAGCAAAATCTGCCGGTAGGCGCGCTTGTCGCCGACGATCTCCGGCAGGTCGGCCGCCGCATCGGTGACCAGCGCGATGCCGCCGTCCGCCGCCTTGAGCTGCACCATCTGCGTGCACTGGGTCACCAGTTCCGGCAGCAGGAAAGGCTCGGGCGTGATCTCGAAATGGCCGCTCTCGATCTTCGACATGTCGAGGATCGAATTGACGAGATTGAGCAGATGCTCGCCGGAATCGCGGATGAGCGTCGCATATTCCCGCCGCCGCGCGAGGTCGAGGCGCATGGCCTCCTCCTGCATCAGCATCTCGGAGAAGCCGTTGATGGCGTTGAGCGGCGTGCGCAGCTCGTGGCTGACATTGGCGAGGAACCGGCCGCGCGCCTCGTTGGCGCGGTCGGCCTCCTCGCGGGCGGCGTCCACGGCGGCTTCGTTGGTCTTGCGGTCGGAGACGTCGCGCAGCACCGAGACCACCTGCTGCTCGTCGCCGGGATTGCCCGTGAGCGGCCGGCAGCGCATCTCCACCCAGACGAAGGCGGGATCGCTGCCCTCTGCATGCTCGCGGCGAAGGCGGAACTCCACGGAGGCCTCGACGCCGCGCGCCGAGGCCATCGACACGGCGTTGAGATAAGCCGGGCGGTCGGCGACATGGACGCGGTCGAACAGGCCCTGCCCGTGCAGCGCGAAGGGCGGCACGCCCGCGATGCGGTCGGCGGCGGGCGAGGCGAAGGTCACCGCGCCGTTGCGGGCATGGCGGGTGATCAGGTCGGTCATGTGCTCGGCGAGCAACCGGTAGCGCCGCTCCCCGATGGAATGCACCTCTTCGCCGGCCCGGCTGACCATGGCGGCGGACAGGGCGAGGCCAAGCGCATAGATCACCGCCGAGGCGAGCGAGACGAAGGCCGCGACCTCGATTGTCGCGGGGCTGATGCGCGAGACCGGCAGCATGCCCCACAGGCCGAAGAAGCCGATGACGCCGACCGCGCCGACGACCATGGCGCCGGACGCGGCGACGACCTTGCGCGAGCCCGACAGCACGGCCTCGGCGGGGACCAGGGCGAACCAGACCACGACGAAGGAGGTGACGCCGCCCGAGAGCGCCGCGACCAGCGCGACGATGCCGGTGAGCGCGGCTGCCGAGAACAGGTGCGCGTTGTCGTAGCGGCCGGTGCGCGAGAGATAGAAGGCGATGGCGATGGGCAGGACCAGCCAGCCGAAGGTGATCGCCTCCAGCGGACCCGGCACGCCCTGGAAAGCGAGGTACAGCGGCAGGGCGGAGAGGGCCATCAGCCCCGGCATCAGGCGCGTGGCGATGAAGGCGCGATGGCGCGTAAACACGACGGGATCGACCGTGGCGGCCGGGTGGACCAGGCCGTCGAGGTACGATCTCACCGAACCGATCAACGCGCTTTCACGCAACGCACTCACCCCATTCGCGGCCGACGCCGTTCTGAATGCGGCCAAGATCGCATCCGGCCGTGAAGGAAACCCTAAGTCGGGCAGGCACCGCCCGCTGGTTCGGCCGGCCGGCGGCGTTTCGCCCGGCATGGTGAACGAAGGCTTATCCGGCGGCTCCATCCGGTGTCCGCCCGAAGGCGGCGGACCGTTACAATTCGCGTAAACCTTAATTCAAATGCGTGGCGGTTTGCGGCGGATTCACCTTGTTCGCCAAGGCCCTGTTCATGGCCTCGCGGGGATGATCGGCACGACCGGAGCAGCGCCCCCGAGGCGCCAAGACTGCCCGGAACAGGGATCGACAGGACCGGAAACGGCGTCATGCGCTTTCTTCTCAAGGCCGCCTTCTGGCTCGGCCTCGTATTCATCTTCCTGCCGGACAATTCGCCGCCAGCGGCGACCGGCCGGACGGCGGCGACCGCACCTGAATCCATCGCCGGCGCGGTGATCGACGGCGCCGCCGCGCTCTGCCGCTCGCACGTCGAGACCTGTGCCCGCGGGGCCGCCGCCATCGGCGAGACGGCCCAGCGCGAACTCATCCGCGCCGTGGTCGCCCCGACCTCCGAGCATCGCTCGCCCGCCTCGGGTGCCGCCGGCAGCGACACGCTGACGCCGGCCGATCTCGCAACGCCTTTCGGCGGCGTCGCCGCGCCTGCCGGCAATGCGCCGCGCCGCGCCCCGCTGCCGCCGAGGCGCCCGGCGTGAGTTCGGGAAGGCCCGGCTCAATAAGAAGCGCTGCGCGTTTTTCCCGCGCGGAGCGCTATGGACGCATCGGAATCAAAGCCGTGACCTGTTCGATACGGCTCACCCAGGCGGCCGCCGTAGGATTGCGCCAGCTAATGACATCATGAAGCCGTTGATATTCCGCCGCTATGTCCCGAGCGAAGATTGGCTCATGGTGCGCAATCCGATTTCGGAGGTCGCGTATCGCTTCCAAGGCTGAATAGGCATTTGCTCGCGCTGTCGAAATGAGAGTTCCCGCCGGAATCCCGGGAAACGCGCTGCTCATATGTGGAGCCCATAGACGCGCGTCTTGTCCCGCGGTGAATATTCTCGCCCAGAAGGCAAATCGCAGCTCGGCCACGACCTTTCCGGCCGTCGGCATTCGAGAGGCGACATTGCGCAGATCGATCTGAGGGTTGTAGTGCTTGGGGTTCTTTGGAGTCGGCAAGCTGCGAATGAAACCATTCGACCATGGCCAATTGGCCCCGTGAACAGCCTCCAGCACTTCGACAACGCCGTTCCGCGCAGCCACTTCACACACCTGAAGCGGAACGATAAATGCGGCCGAAAGTTCAAGATTCCACTGGTAGAGGGCCAAAGCTGCCTCTTTGTGGTTTCCGCGCGCCTGCAAATAGGTGGCGAAGCGCGGAGCTGAAATGACTTTAGGCAAGTCTTGCACTTCGGCAGTTGAAAACGACAAGGACCCCCGCTCCCCGGACGCGGCGGAAACTTGACTTTTCCACCTCAAGCACCTTTATTTATTTAGCGGCTTTGAGACACGCGGGCGCAAGCCCCCCCTCATCGTCACCGGACCAGAAAGCCCGCCAGAGATGGCGGGTTTTCCCGTTCTGGGCCGCCGCAATCAATTGTCGTTCGCCCGCCGACCTCGTCCGGCTTTGTTTCGGCGCCGCGGCTGATTATATCGGGCTCATGACCGAAGCCACCGTCCCGCCGATCGACGAGATCACCGACGCCTTCGCCCTGATCGACGACTGGGAGGAGCGCTACCGCTATGTGATCGAGCTCGGCAAGCAGCTCCCGGCCCTCCAGCCGGACCAGCGCAACGAGGACAACCGCGTGCGCGGCTGCGCCAGCAATGTCTGGCTGGTGACCCACGTCGCCAATCCCGGCCCCGACGCCGTCGTCAGCTTCGAGGGCGAGAGCGACGCTCATATCGTCAAGGGGCTGGTGGCCGTCACCCTCGCCTACTATTCCGGCCGCCCGGCGCGCTGGATCGTCGCGAACGACGCCTTCGACCTGTTCCGCTCCTTCGGCTTCGAGCAGCACCTGACGCCACAGCGCTCCAACGGCGTGCGTTCGATGATCGACCGCATCCGGAAGGACGCGGTCAGGGCCATGGCGGCCTGAGCCCGGGCTCGCCTCAGCCGCCGAGGAAGGCGGTCGCGAGGCCCCCAAGGTCGGGCAGCGTCGCGACCGGATCGCGGCCCGGATACTCGTTCGGCATCCCCGTCCGGTTGATCCAGACCGGCACCATGCCGAAGCTTGCCGCACCCGCGATGTCCCAGCGATTGGACGAGACGAAGACGATCTCGTGCGCTGCGCCGATGCCGACGGTGCGCATGGCGCGGTCGTAGACCGCCGGCGAGGGCTTGTAGGCGGCGGACGGCTCCACCGTCACCACATGGTCGAGCAGCCCTCCGATGCCGGCGGCTGCGATGGCCGCGTCGACCATCGCCTGCGTGCCGTTGGTGAAGACCGCCGTCGTCTTGCCCGCGTCCTTGAGGCGGGCCAGCGCCGGAGCGGCGTCGGGATAGGCGCCGAGCGTCCGATAGGCCTCCATCAGCGCCGCGCTCAGCGCCGGGTCGGTGACGCCGTGGCGGGCGAGCGCATGGTCGAGGCCGCGTCCGGTCAGTGTCCAGAAGTCGTCGAAGCCGCCCATCAGCGTCAGCGTCCACGAATATTCGAGCTGCTTGGCGCGCCAGAGCTGCGAGACCGGCTCGGCGAGGGCCCCGAGCGACGCACCCGCCTCGCGCACGGCCGAATGGACGTCGAACAATGTTCCGTAGGCATCGAACATGAAGGTGCTGGCAGTCATGGCGGCCTCCGGGCGGCAGTCTCGTCCGCCTTACCGGCAGGCGCAATCATCGCTTCCCGAAAAGCTCACGATCAGCACATTTGATGATGCATGCGGGAGCCGCGGCGCTAGATTTGCCGCCAAACAATGCGGGGAGACGCAGATGCCCACCTGGTCGAAGACCTGGACTTATGTCGACGGCGAATGGCTGGAGGGCAATCCGCCCCTCACCGGGCCGCGCAGCCATTCCTTCTGGCTGGGCACCAACGTCTTCGACGGCGCGCGGGTTTTCGACGGCCGCATGCCGGACATGGACCTGCACGCCGCGCGGCTGAACCGCTCGGCCGCGGCGCTCGGCCTCAAGGCGACGATGGGCGTCGAGGACATCGTCGGGCTGACGCGCGAGGGCGCCAGGAAGTTCGACGGCAAGACCGCGCTCTACGTGCGGCCGATGTACTGGGCCGAGGACGACGGCCCGAGCGCCATCCTTCCCGATCCCGACAGCACGCGCTTCCTGCTTTGCCTCTACGAGGCGCCGATGGGCAATCATGCCGGCATGTCGGTGACCCTGTCCAAATTCCGCCGGCCGACGCCGGAAAACGCGCCGACCGACTCAAAGGCTGGCTGCCTCTATCCCAACAACGCCCGCGCGATGCGCGAGGCCCGCTCCCGCGGTTTCGACAATTGCCTGGTGCTCGACATGGTCGGCAATGTCGCGGAAACCGCGTCATCCAACATCTTCATGGCCAAGGACGGCGTGGTCTTCACGCCGGCGCTGAACGGCACGTTCCTCGCGGGCATCACGCGCCTGCGGACCATCGCCCTCCTGAAGGCGGCCGGTGTCGAGGTGGTCGAGAAGACCCTGCGCTACGGCGATTTCGAGACGGCCGACGAGATCTTCTCCACCGGCAACTATTCCAAGGTCGTGCCGGTGACGCGGATCGACGACCGGGCGCTCCAGCCGGGGCCTTTCGCGCGCAAGGCGCAAGGGCTTTACAGGGATTACGCGGCGGCCTCCGCGCCGGTCTGAGCCGGTCTCTCGCGTTCTTTTTGCCCCTCGCCGGCTTCCCCAGTGAAAGGCCCCTCACCCTTACCCTCTCCCCGCAAGCGTGGAGAGAGGGGACTTCGACCATAGCGCTAACAGAAAAGCCGGCGTGCCAGGCACCACCGGTAATGATGAGACGCGACGCCTGCGCTCCCTCTCCCCGGTTGCGGGGACAGGGTAAGGGTGAGGGGCAAAAGGCGCAGGCGGCACCAGATAAACGTCGTCGGCTCCTTACCCCCCGACGTGGGCGCGGAACTCCTTGAGCGAGGTGAAGCGCGTCGTGCCCGCTTCGAGATCAGCCTCGATCGTGCCGTCGCCGTAGAGACGGAACGGGATGTTCGCGATGACGCCCTCGCGCAGCAGCGGTGCGGTCGTCGGGGCCGGCGCGGCGAGCGGGGCAGCGACGGGCGGCGGCGGGATGTCGACCGCCGGTTCCTGACGCGCCGGGGCCGGCGCACCCGACTGCGGCTCGAAAATCCCCTTCAGGTCCTCGATCAGCGAATCCGCGGGATCGATCGCCTTCTTCTTCGGCGCCAGCAGGTCGTTGAGTTCGGGAAAGTCGCGGACCAGCGACGCCATGGCGTCGTCGCGGCCGCCACCCGTGCCGGTGCGCTCCACCGTCACCTCCGGAGCCGGGTGCGGCGCGGGCGCGGGCGTCACGCGCGGTTCCGGTGCGAGCGGCGGCAGCGGCTCGGTGGCCTGGCGCGAACCGGGCGAGGCATATATCGGCGGTTCGGGCCGCAGGCTGCCGATATCGGGCGTGCCGATCGGCTTTTCCTCCAGCGACGCCTTCAGCGCCTTCTCCAGTTCGTCCTCCATGGAGAAGGACGGCTCGGCGGGTTCCGGCGAGGCTTCCGGCTCAGGTTCCGGACGCGAGACCGATGTGGGAGCCGGCGGAGCAGCCGGCGCCTCGTCCGCATCCGCTGAAGCCGGCTCCGCCTTGTCCTCGACGGGCGGCGCGGGCGGACGCGCGAAGGTATCGCGCAGGCGGGCCATGAAGCCGCCCGGCTCGCGATCGTCGGCGGGTGCGGGCGTGGGTGCGCGGGCAGGCGCGTCCCCCAGCAGCAGCTTTTCCAGCGAAGCCATCGGGTCGTGGGTCTCCGGCGCGGCGGCGTTCGGCTCCTCGGCGACCTTCTCTTCCTTGTCGGCAGGCGGGGTGATGTCGGCCTCGGCGGCGCGCACCTCCTCCTTCAGCTCCTCCAGCGCCTGCGCGAGATGCTCTTCGAGATCATCCATGGGCGATATGGCGGGGAGCTCTGCGGCCGTCTCCGCGACCTTGTCATCCGGCTTCTCATCCGGGTCGCCGGCGGCGACGGGCTCGACCAGCACGGGCTCGACCGCCTCCACCTTGACCGGCTCCAGCTCCGGAGCCTCCGGAATGTCGCGCGCGGCCTGCTCGGCCAGCGGCGGCAGCGGCGCGGGAGGCGTCTTATCCGCCTCCGGAACGGGGGGCGAAACACTCGCCGAGGATGCGGACACGGCTCCTGCCGCCAGCCCGGCGGCCGCGCCGACGGCGGCGGCGGTTCCGAGCGGCTTCAGGCCGAAGCTTTCGCGCGACGGCGGCGTCACGGACTGCCGAGGCGGCGCAGCCGAAACCTCGACCCGGGGCGCTTCAACCTTGGGGCTCTCGACCTTTGGGCTCCCGACCCTGGGGGCTTCGGGCGCCACATCGGCCGGCAAGGGCTGTTCTGGCAGGCCCTCGCGCCAGAACGGCGAGGGCTCGGCGACCTGCTCGGCAGGCAGCGCCGCCGGTTCGGCGGTGGCGACCGAGGCTGCGGCGGGCTCCGCGGGCGCATGGCTGACAGCCCAGCGAAGGTCGTCCAGCTTCGCCGCCAGCACGCCCAGCTGCCCCAAGACGGCAGCCAGGCCGAACAGGACGATGCCGGCAGCAGCAATGACCGCGCCCACGACCATGACCGTATTGCCGAGGCTCAGAAGGCTCGGCGTCGTGCCCCAATAGAGCGTCCCGGCGCCGAGCACTGTGAGCACGGCGGCCACAACCTGAAGAATGAGGGCCATGGGACGTCCTTTCACCCCGCGGGACTTTACGCCCGCTCCCGGCTTTTTCAGAGCCGACAAAAAGCGACCTATCAAAGGCAAGCCGCCAGATTCTCGCAACTACCCCACCCGGGGATACCGGGGCAATTGCCCATCCGGAACGGGCGGACTATGTGAACGTTGTTGGTTCCGTAATGGCATGCCCGCGCCAACCAGGCGCCGGCCGTCGCACCAGGAGAGTGGTCATGACCTTCAAGCTCGACGATCTTCCCTACGCCCACGATGCCCTGCAGCCCTACATGTCGAAGGAAACGCTCGAGTATCATCACGACAAGCACCACCTCGCCTATGTGAACAACGGCAACAACGCCATCAAGGGCACCGAGTTCGAAGGCAAGAGCCTGGAAGAGATCGTCAAGGGCTCCTACGGCAAGAGCGCGCCGATCTTCAATAATGCCGGCCAGCACTACAACCACATCCATTTCTGGAAGTGGATGAAGCCCAATGGTGGCGGCAAGATCCCGGGCGGTCTTGAGAAAGCGATCGTCGACTCGTTCGGCTCGGTCGACAAGATGAAGGAAGATTTCGTTGCGGCCGGCGTCGGCCAGTTCGGCTCGGGGTGGGCCTGGCTGGAGGTCAAGGGCGGCAAAATCGGCGTGACCAAGACCCCGAACGGCGAAAGCCCGCTGGTGCATGGCGGCTCGCCCATCCTCGGCTGCGACGTGTGGGAGCACTCCTACTACATCGACTACCGCAACCGCCGGCCGGACTACCTGAAGGCTTTCGTCGAGCACCTCGTGAACTGGGAATATGTGGACGAGATGTTCCAGAAGGCCACGGCCTGAGCCTTCGCGCATCGGCGCAACACGGAAACCCCGGCCTGACAGCCGGGGTTTTTGTTCGGCCCATCGGCGCTACCGTCTCCGCCGCTGCTAGTGTCCGGGCATGGTGAGGATCAGCGGACCGTTCCGCGTTGCAACCACCGTGTGCTCGTATTGGACCGTAAGGGCGCGCGGCTGGCTATAGAGAGTCCAGGGGTCGTCGCCGTCCTCCGCGAACTCCGCGCCGAGGGACAGGAAGGGCTCGACGGTGAAGACCAGCCCCTCCCCCATGATCCGGCGCTCCGAAGGGTCGGCCCAGGTCGCGATTTCGGTCGGCTCCTCGTGCAGCGACAGGCCAACGCCGTGGCTCGCGAGATTGCGTACCAGCGTGTAGCCGTTCTTGCGCGCAAAGGCGCCGACGGCCCGGCCGATGCCCGCCAGCGGCTTGCCGGTGCCGACCTGACGCAATCCTTCCCACATCGCCCGGCGCCCGTCCCGGCACAGCCGCTCGACAGCGCGCGTCACCGGCGGAACCGCGAACGAGGCCCCGGTATCGGCGAAGTAGCCGTCCTTCACCGCGGAAACGTCGATATTGACCAGGTCGCCCGGCATGATCTTGCGGGCACCCGGAATGCCGTGCGCGATCTCCTCGTTGACGCTGATGCAGGTCGCGCCGGGAAAATCGTAGACCAGTTCCGGGGCCGGGCGCGCGCCGGCGGCTTCCATGAATTCCCGCCCGACCTGATCGAGCTCGAGCGTGGTCATGCCGGGCTCGATGGCCTTGCCCATCACCTCGAGCGTATTGGCGACGATACGCCCGATCTGCTTCAGACCCGTCAGGTCTTCGTCGCCCGACACCGTCATGTCGTTCCCTTTCGCAAAGCCGGCTGAGGCCCTAGCCGGCATTTCCGGCATCATCAAGGAGGCCGTCGGGCGCGGCGGCAACGGCGCTTACGCGATCTCGGTCACGATCTTGCGCCTGACCGCGTCCGCGAACGAGCGATCCGCGTCGGCGACCTCCACGAAGGCGCCGGGTCCGCCGATCACCGCGTCGCGGTAATAGTCCGACAGCGGCTGCCCCAGCCGCGCCGGAACGCTTCCCCCCGGCCTGACGATGGCCAGCGCATTGACCGTGATGCCCTTCGCGACCGCATCGTCGCGCGCCGCCTCCACGGCCCGGCCGCCGATATTCGGCCCGTCGCCGGATACGTCGATGACGCGCCGCAGGCCTGCATAGGCACTGGTCTCGATCAGGTTCACGCAGAAGTCGATGGCCGCGGAAATCGAATTGTAGCCCCGCGCCGCGCGCGGGCTGCGGATCAGCCTGTCGCCGAAGGCGCGGGCGCTCGCCTCGTCGCGGATCACCGCCCAGTCGGCAATGACGTGCTGGGAGTGCGGGCCGCCCCATTCCGTGTAGATCACCGCGAGTGCGCCATGCGTGCCGTTGCGGATGACGGAAAGCACCTCGGGCGCCGCGAGCGCGGCGGCGTAGCCCTCGCGCTGGAGCTTCAGCTCGTCATCGTCGATGGAGCCCGAGCCGTCGGCCGCCAGGGCCAGCACCACATCCACCGGCTCGCGCCGCTGGGCCAGGGCCAGCGAGGGCACGCCCAGCCCCAGACCGACCATCAGCCGCCTTGTCCACCGCATCGTCGTCATGCTCCCTCGCATCCTGCCATGTTGAGGACAGGCAGCCGCTATGACCATCGACATCATCGTGACCGGAGGCCGGCTCGTATAGGGTGCGCCTCCCGCCCCGACCCCCGAAATGGCATGCCCCTCCTCATCCTGCTTTCCTTCGGCACGCTGATCGTCGGCTTCGGCGCCTTCAGCGTCATCGGCGTCATCTCGCCCATGACGCGCGACCTCGCCCTGACGCCGGTCGGCGCGGGCTGGATTGTCAGCGCCTATGCCCTCGCCTATGCCATAGGCTCGCCGCTCGGGACCTCGCTGACAGGTCGTTTCGACCGCCGGACCGTTCTCGTCATCGGCATGGTGCTGATCGCCGTGGGCGCGCTGCTGACGGCGATCGCCACTTCGTCGGTGCTGCTCTATGCCGGCCGGATCGTGCTCGCCTGCGGGGCCGGGCTCTATTCGCCGACCGCGGCGGGCGTCGCCATGGCGACCGTCGCGCCTCAGTTGCGCGGGCGGGCGCTGGCGACCGTCTATGCCGGGCTCACGGTCTCGCAGGTCATCGGCATTCCCGCCGCCAGCTCCATCGGCTTCACCATCGGCTGGCCCTGGCTGTTCCACGGCATTGCAGTCGCCGCCGCCCTGATGGCGCTGGCGCTCGTCCTGCGTGTCCCGGCCCGGATCGCGGTGGCGCCGGCGACTCTCGGCGACCTGTTCCGCGCCATGGGCGATGCGCGACTGGCGCTCGCCGTCTCGGTGACGCTGACGGTGATGGGCGCGGCCTGGATTCCCTACACCTTTCTCGCGCCGATCATCGAGGAGCGCACCGGCGGCGGCGCCGGCATCGTCGGCACGCTGCTGATCGTCTACGGGGTCGGTTCGGTCGCGGGCAATGCGCTCGGCGGTTTCCTGGTCGACCGGATCGGCGCCGGGCGCACGCTGCTGCTCTCCGCCACCGGCCCACTGCCGTTCATGGCGGCACTGTGCTTCCTCCCATGGGACGCATGGCTCGGCGGTTTCATGCTGTTCATGTGGGGCCTGCTCGGCTGGTCCATCGGCGTGTCGCAGCAGGCGCGGCTCGTCTCGCTCGATCCGGCGCGCACGCAGGTCCTGCTGTCGCTGAATGCGGCCTGCATGTATGTCGGCGCCGCCTTCGGCTCGACGCTCGCCGGCTTCGCCAAGGGCCTCGGCGGCACGCCGGCCATCGGCGTCGCGACCATCGCGCTCGGCCTCGTCGGCGTCGCCCATGTCCTGCTGTCACTGCGTCTCGGCGGGCGGCGCGGCGATTAATGCGCTGCTGAGAGAGGCTTCGCCCTCACCCGTCATGCCCGCCCTTGTGGCGGGCATCCACGACTTCCCTTTTCAACGACATGTTCAAGTCGTGGATGGCCGGGACAAGCCCGGCCATGACGAGAAAGGGCAGCGATCGTCGATTTCTCAGACGATCTCTAGGCGACGCTTTCCGGCGCGTCCGTCAGCGCCACGGCGAAGGCATAGGAGCGCGCCACTTCGGCGAGGCGGTCGAAGCGCCCTGCCGCGCCGCCGTGGCCCGCATCCATGTTGGTGACCAGCAGCACCGGATTGGCGTCGGTCTTGGCCGCGCGCAGCTTCGCCACCCACTTGGCGGGCTCCCAATAGGTCACGCGCGGATCGGAGACGCCGCCGAGCGCGAGGATCGGCGGATAGGCCTGGGGCCGGACATTGTCGTAGGGCGAATAGGCGAGCATCCGCCGGAAGGCCTGTTCGTCCGCAATCGGATTGCCCCATTCGCGCCACTCCGGCGGGGTCAGCGGCAGGGTGTCGTCGAGCATGGTGTTGACCACGTCGACGAAGGGCACCTCCGCGAGAATGCCGGCGAACAGGTCCGGCCGCATGTTGGCGACCGCTCCCATCAGCATGCCGCCGGCCGAACCGCCCTGCGCCACGATTCGTCCCTTGGCGGTGAACCTCTTTGCGATCAGGTGCTCGGCCGCGGCGATGAAGTCGGAGAAGGTGTTCGCCTTGTATTCACGCTTGCCGGTCCGGTACCAGCGATAGCCCTTCTCCATGCCGCCGCGCACATGGGCGATGGCGTAAATGAATCCGCGATCGACCAGCGACAGCCGTGCGGTCGAGAACGAGGCGGGCATCGAGGCGCCGTAGGAGCCGTAGCCGTAGAGCAGGACCGGGGCGGTGCCGTCGAGCGGCGTGCCTTTCGCATAGACCAGCGACACCGGCACGGTCTCGCCGTCGGCGGCCGGCGCCATCAGGCGGCGCGTGACATAGGCTTCCGGATCGTGACCGGAGGGCACTTCCTGGCGCTTGCGCAGCGTGCGCGTGCGGGCGCGCATGTCGTAGTCCCACGTCTCGTTGGGCGTCGTCATCGAGGAATAGACGAAGCGCAGCGTGTCGGTGTCGAACTCGAAGCCGGATATGACCCCGAGCGAATAGGCCTCCTCGTCGAAGGCGATGGCGTGTTCCTCGTCGCTCGTCAGGTTGCGGATGACGATGCGCGGCAGGGCGTTCTCGCGCTCGAGGCGGATAAGCCAATCCTTGAGAACGGTCGCGGAGAGCACCAGCACGCCCGGCCGGTGCGGCACGATCTCGGTCCAGTTTTCCTTCGCGGGATCGGCGAGAGGGGCCGCGACGATGCGGTAATCCTCCGCCTCGTCATTGGTGCGGATGAACAGGCTCGGCCTGCCCTGCCAGTCCGGGTGATAGTCGGGATAGGACTTCACCTCGTCGACGCGCGGCAGGATCAGGCG
>VFQP010000153.1_pt1 | contig 193649 bp, 163 predicted proteins | sample 3512351 | NCBI WGS metagenome assembly VFQP01 (sample SAMN10412372, study PRJNA504923) | tailings metagenome | isolation source: Relicate 1 Philex TSF1 revegetated site | place: Philippines: Tuba, Benguet | collected 2017-08-29 | reverse complement strand
AGTTCGTGCGGGACTTCGTCTTCCCGATGTTCCGCGCCAACGCGCTCTACGAGGGCATGTATCTCTTGGGCACATCGATCGCCCGGCCGCTCATCGCCCAGACGCAAATCGAGATCGCGGAGCAGGTCGGGGCCGATGCCGTGGCGCATGGCGCGACCGGCAAGGGCAACGACCAGGTGCGGTTCGAACTCAGCTACTACGCGCTGAAGCCGGACGTGAAGGTCATCGCCCCCTGGCGCGAATGGGAGCTGACGAGCCGCACGCGGCTGATCCAGTTCGCCGAGGAACACCAGATCCCGATCGCCAAGGACAAGCGTGGCGAGGCGCCCTTCAGCGTGGACGCGAACCTGCTGCACAGCAGCAGCGAGGGGAAGATCCTGGAGGAGCCCTGGGACGCGCCGGACGAGATGGTCTGGCAGCGCACCATCTCGCCCACCGACGCGCCGGACCGCGTGACCGAGATCACCATCGAGTTCGAGCGCGGCGACGCCGTCGGCATCAACGGCGAGCGTCTTTCGCCCGCCGCCTTGTTGACGAAGCTGAACGCGCTCGGCAAGGAGAACGGGATCGGCCGGCTCGACCTGGTGGAGAACCGCTTCGTCGGCATGAAGTCCCGCGGCTGCTACGAGACGCCGGGCGGCACCATCCTCTACGTCGCGCATCGCGCGATGGAGAGCATCACGCTGGACCGCGAGGCCTGCCACCTGAAGGACTCGCTGATGCCGCGCTATGCGGAGATCATCTACAACGGCTTCTGGTTCGCCCCCGAGCGCCGCATGCTCCAGGCGCTGATCGACGAGAGCCAGAAGAGCGTGACGGGCACGGTGCGGCTCAAGCTCTACAAGGGCAACACCATCGTCACCGGCCGCCAGTCGCCGCACAGCCTCTACTCGATGAAGCACGTCACCTTCGAGGACGACCAGGGCGCCTACGACCAGTTCGACGCGCAGGGCTTCATCAAGCTGAACGCGCTGCGGCTTCGGCTCGGCGCGATGGCGGGGCGGCGCGGCGGCGCGTTGTAGCGCCGGCGCCCTACCGGCCTGCGCGCTTCGGGTCCACCGCTTCGCGCAGGCCGTTGCCCAGCAGGTTGATGCCGAGCACGAGCAGGATGATCGCCAGCCCCGCCAGGTTGGCGATCCAGGGCGCAACCCAGAGCCGCTCGCGCCCCTCGGCCAGGATGTTGCCCCAGGTCGCGGTCGGCGGCGGCAGGCCGAGGCCGAGGAAGGACAGCGCGGTTTCCTGCAGGATGAGCTGGCCGACCTGCAGCGTCGCGATCACGCTCAGCACCGGCGCCATCTGCGGCAGCAGGTGCCGGCGCATGATGTAGAAGCCGCCCGCGCCGGAGGCGAGCGCGGCCTCCACGAAGGGCCGCTCCCGCAGCGACCGCGTGAGGTTGAAGGTCACGCGCGTATAGACCTCCCAGCCGGCGAAGCCGAGCACCAGGATCAGCACCGTCACGCCGCCGCCGAACACCGCGACGACGACGATGGCGAGCAGGATCTCCGGGATCGCCTGCCAGGCATCGGCGAAGCGCATCACCACCTGCTCGACTCGCCCGCCGACATAGCCCGCCAGCAGGCCGAGGGTGGTGCCGATGGTCAGCGCGATCGCCATGGCGGCCAGCCCGACCAGGATCGAGAGGCGCGATCCGTAGATGAGGCGGGAGAGCAGGTCGCGGCCGAAATTGTCGGTCCCCAGCGGATGCGCCCAGCTGCCGCGCTCCGCCCAGACCGGCGGGCGCAGCCGCGCCATCAGGTCCTGCTCGTAGGGATCGTAGGGCGCGAGCAAGGGCGCGAAGAGCGCGCAGGCGGCCATCAGCGTGACGAGCGCAAGGCCGAGCCCGATCTTGGTGCGCGAGCCGAAGAGGCGGCGCCGCATCAACGCAGCCGGATGCGCGGGTCGATCGCCGCCTGCACGATGTCCACGATCAGGTTGGCAAGCACGATCGTGACCGCGACGATGAAGACCGCCGCGATCACGACCGGCACGTCGCGCTGGAAGATCGCGGCCACCATCAGCCGGCCAACGCCGGGCCAGGCGAAGACGGTTTCCGTCACCACCGCCCCGCCCATCAGCCGGCCGATCTGCATGCCGAGCAGGCTGACCACCGGGTTCAGCGCGTTCGGCAGCACATGCCGGAACAACGCCCGCGCCCCGCCCACCCCGCGCGAGCGCGCCGCGGCGACATACTGCTCCCGCGCCGTCTCCAGCACCGCCGTGCGCGTCACCAGGATGAAGTTCGGCAGCAGGAAGGCGGCGAGCGTGATCGTCGGCAGCACGGCACTCTGCCAGCCGTCGCGGCCGGAGGTCGGCAGCCAGTCCAGCTCCAGGGCGAAAAGCTGGATCAGCAGGATGCCGAGCCAGAAGCTCGGCATGGACTGCCCGGTGACGGCGACGGCGGTGAGCGCGAAATCCGGCAGCCGGTCCTGCCAGACCGCCGCGGCGAGCCCGCCGAGCACGCCGAGCACCAGCGCCGCCGTCAGCCCGTACAGCACGAGCTCGAGCGTTGCCGGCAGGCGTTCCATCACCACCTGCATCGCGGGCGCGCGGTGCTGGATGGAACTGCCGAAATCGCCGCGCAGCAGGTCGCCGAAGAAATACAGGAACTGCATCGGCACCGGCTCGTCCAGGCGGAGCTGCGCGCGCAGCACCGCCTCCTGGTCCGGCGTCGCATCGATGCCGAGATAGATCGCCACCGGATCGCCGGTGAGGCGCAGGACCACGAAGACGAAGACGATGACGATCAGCAGCGGCACCGGCAGCAGCAGCAGCCGGCGGAGCAGATAGGCCAAGTCAGCGCAGCTCCACCCGATGCAGGCGCAGCAGGCTGTCGCGCGAGGCGTTCCACCCGGCCGCCACGCGGTTGCTGCGGCCGTAGATGCGCGGCAGGCCGAAGAGGAAGATGGACGGCACCTCCTCGTGCATGATCTCCATCATGCGGTGATAGGCGGCGCGGCGCGCATTCTCGTCGAGCGTGCTGCGCGCCTCCTGCCACAGCCGGTCGAACTCGGCATTGGTCCAGTAGTTGCGGCGGCTCGCTTCCGTGTACCAGACCGTGTTGAAATCGGCGTCGCCGACGCTGAACCACCCGACCTGGTAGATCGGGCCCTGTTCCTTGTTGCGGTCCATCCGCGCCCAGACCGCGCCTTCCACCACGTTCACGCTGGCGCGGATGCCGACGGCGCGCATCATCCCGGCGGCGGCATTCGCGATGTCCACGTCCGAGAGGTAGCGGCCGGAGAGCGTGTTGATGCGCGTCTCGAACCCATCCGCGAAGCCGGCCTCCCGCAGCAGGGCGCGGGCGCGCGCCTGGTCGAAGGGGCGGTGGCGCAGATTGGGGTTGTGGCCGAAGGTCGCGCGGGTGACGAGCTGGCCGTCGAGGATGCTGCCGAGCCCCTCCAGCATCGCCTGGTGCATCTGCGGCCGGTTCATCGCGAAGTCCAGCGCCTGGCGGACGCGCACGTCGTTGAAGGGGGGGCTGCGCGTGTCGAAGGTCAGCACCAGGCTGACCGAGCTCTCGACGGCGTCGATGGCGAGGTTGCGCCGCTGCCGGACGGAGGGGATCAGATCCACCGGCACTTCCTCGATGATGTGCGTCTCGCCCGCGAGCAGCGAGGCGACGCGCGTCGAGCCTTCGGGGATGGTGCGGATGCGCAGCCGCTCCACGCGCGGCGCGCCGCCCCAGTAATCGGGATTCGCCGTCAGGTCGTAGCGATCGCCGCTGATCCATTCGCCGAAGCGGAAGGGGCCGGTACCGACCGGCCGGCGCGCCGCATCCGCCGGGCCGAGGCGCTCCGTGATCGCCTTCTGCTCGATCGCGATGTCGGCGAGGCCGCGCAGCAGCAGCGGCGCCGGGGAGGTCGTGCGGATGTCCACCGTATGCGCGTCCACCACCTCGACCGCGGTGATGCCGGCGATGCGCCCCTTGCGCACATAGACGGTGCGCGGATTCGTGACGTATTCGATGGTGAACTTCACATCCTCGGCGGTGAAGGGTGAACCGTCATGCCAGCGGACGTTGCGGCGCAGATGGAAGCGCCAATGCGTCGGGCTCAGCGTCTCCCAGCGTTCCGCGAGCGCGGGAACGAGATCGTCGTTGTGGTCGCGCGCCACCAGCGGGTCCCAGGTCTGGTAGACGAGCGAGAGGGTGTTGTAGCCGCCGGCGGCGGGCGAGATGCTGTCGGTGAAGATCGCCGCCCCCACCACGAGCTGCCGCTGCGGCTGGGCGGCGGCTGGCGCAGAAAGCGCGAGGGCGGCGGCGAGCAGGAGCAGCTTGCGCATCGGTGCCTCCTTCAATGCCGCCCGGGCGGCGGCAGGCCGCGCGCGACGAGCCAGTGGTCGTCGCGGCCGATCCTCGGGTTGTAGGGGCGTTCCTGGAAATACGGGCCGAGCGGGCTGATGCGATCGTAGATGCGGCGCAGTTCGGCGATCGGCTCGTCATGCAGGTCCACGCGAAGATCGAGATAGCTGAACGGCTCGTCCGCATGCACCAGGATCGAGGCGGAGTTCTGCCCTTCCTTCTGGCCGCCGGCGCGCCCGCCGGCCTCGATGCCGCGCATGAGCCGTTCCTCGAGCGCCGGCCCTTCGTCGCTGACGGCGGCCGCCATCTCCTCCACCACGGCGGCGGAGACGACCGCGTTCGCCATGGCCAGCCAGCCATCGCCGGTGATGTGGCCGGCATAGAAGCTGTTCGTCGCGCCGGTGAACGCCGCCGCATGGCCGTAGATGTCCACCACGCCGATCTGGCGCGTGTCCCGGCGCGGGTCGCTCGCGGCGAGCTCCTCGACTACCTTCGGCGCGTGCCAGCCGAGCTCGATCAGCCGCTTGCAGGTGAGCGTCAGCCGCGGATCGGCGATGGCCTGCACCGAGCCGGCCGCCATGCGGGTGACGACGACCGGGCAGCGGTTGCCGACGGCAACCGAGCGCGTCGCCATCGCGACGCCGAGCATGTGCGTGCGCGGGCAGCGCGCGACAACGGTGAAGGTCATCGCATGGTCGCCTTCTTCGCTTCCTTGGCCGCGATCCAGTCCGCCTCGCCGCCCAGCGCATGCGGCTGCCATGGCCGGAGCTCGTAGTAGTCGATGGTCGGGCGGTAGAGCTCGAGGATGCGGCGCAACTCGCCGATCGGCTCGTCATGCTCGTCCACGCGGAGATCGATCAGCGGGTAGGGGGTCGCCCTGTAGACGAGCAGCGCGGCGGAATGCTGCCCGCCATGCTGGCCGCCGGCGTCGCGGCCCGCTTCCAGCGCCAGCATCAGCCGGTCTTCCAGCTCCTGGCCCTTCGCCGCGCGGAACGTGTCGCGCATCGCGCTCGCGGTGCGTTCGCTGATCAGCCCGTTGCCCATGGCGACCATGTTCGGCTCGCAGAAATGCCCGGACCAGTCCTTGTTCTGCGCACCGGTACGCGCGACCGCGTTGCCGTCGCGGTCGATCACGCTGATCTGGCGCCATTCGATATGCGGGTCGCTCGCCGCGATCTCGTCCAGCGTGCGCTGCGCGCTGTAGCCGAGGCGCATGAGATTGAGCCCGAGCGGGCCGAGACGCGGATCGGTGACGGCCATCGTGACGGTGATCCCGAGGCCTGACTCGATGAAGGGGCAGCGCGCGCCGACAGCGATGGGGCGCGTCGAGATCGCGACGCCGAGCTTGCCCGTCGCGGGATCGCGCGCCGAGATCGCGAAGGTCGAGAAGTCCTCGCCGAAGGGGTGCATCGCGCGTTCGTCCGTCTGTCTGCGGAAAGGCTAGTGCCGCGGCATGGACGCCGGCAAGGCGCAATGTTTATCCTGCGATGATCGCGCAAGGGCATCACCCATGACCTTCACCATCGCGGCACGTTGCAGGACCAGTGGCGCCATCGGCATCGGCATCGCCACCTCCTCGCCGGGCGTGGGCTCGCGCTGCGTGCATGTGATGCACGGCGTCGGCGTGATCGCGCACCAGGCCACGCCCGATCCGCGGCTCGCGCGCTGGGGCATGACGCTGCTCGGCCAGGGCGCGCGGGCGCCCAAGGTTCTGCGGGAGCTCGTGGATGGCGACGAGCACATCGAGTACCGCCAGATCGCGGTGATCGACACGATGGGCCACGCCGTGGCGCGCACCGGCGCGCGCAACAGGGATCATGCCTCGCACATCGTCGGCGACGGCTTCGTCGCGCTCGGCAATTTCCTCGAAGGCCGGCACACCGTGCAGGCGATCCACGACGCCTATCTGGCGAGCGAGGCGGAACCTTTCGAGGAGCGCCTGATGCGCGCCATCGAGGCCGGGCGCGACGTCGGCGGCCAGTATCCCGAAGGCCAGACCTCCGCGGCGCTGCTCGTCTACAAGGACCAGGCCGTGGCGCATGTGGACCTGCGCGTGGACCACAGCCTGGAGCCGATCGCGGAGCTGCGTCGGCTGCTGGACTGGTTCAGCCCGCTGCTGCCCTTCTACGCCGAGCGCTGCAACAACCCGACGGTGCCGCGCCACAAGGACTGGCTGAAGGCGAACGGCATCGAACGCCGGTTCGGCGAGGTGCCGCCCCATGTCGCCGCGGCCCGCGCGCGGGGCGAAGGACCGCCGCGCGCGTGAGCCTGCTCGAGGTCGAGGATCTCTCCATCGCCTTCGGGCCGGAGGCGCGGCCGCTCACCGTCGTGCAGGGCGCCGGCTTCGCCGTGGCGAAGGGCGAGACGGTCGCGCTGGTCGGCGAGAGCGGCAGCGGCAAGTCCGTCACCGCGCTCGCCATCATGCGCCTGCTGGAGCCGCCCGGCCGCATCACGCAGGGCCGCATCCGCTTCGCCGGGCAGGACCTGGCGGCGCTGCCGGAACGCGCCATGCGCCGCATCCGCGGCGACCGCATCGCGATGATCTTCCAGGAACCGATGGCGAGCCTCAATCCGGTGCTGACCGTCGGCGCGCATGTGACGGAGCCGCTGATCCTGCACCAGCGCCTGTCGCGGGCCGAGGCGCGGAAGCGTGCGGTGGAACTGCTGGACCGCGTCGGCATCCCGGCCGCGGCGACGCGCCTCGACGATTATCCGCATCGCCTCTCGGGCGGCATGCGCCAGCGCGTGATGATCGCCGCCGCGCTCGCTTGCCGGCCCGATCTGCTGATCGCCGACGAGCCGACGACCGCGCTCGACGTCACGATCCAGGCGCAGATCCTCCGCCTGCTTGCCGATCTCCAGGCGGAGTTCGGCATGGCCGTGCTGTTCATCACGCACGATCTCGGGGTCGTGGCGGAGCAGGCGCAGCGCGTGGTGGTGATGTATGCCGGCCGCGTCGTGGAACGCGCGCCGACCGCGGCGCTTTTCGCCGCGCCCGCGCATCCCTACGCCGCCGCGCTGCTGCGCTGCGTGCCCGGCGAGGACGAGGCGGAGCGGCTCGAATCGATCGAGGGCACGGTGCCCGCGCCGGCGGCGCTGCCGCCCGGCTGCCGCTTCGCGCCGCGCTGCCCGCAGGCGATGCCCGCCTGCGACGCCGCAGATCCGCCGCTGCGCCGGGCCGGCGCGGCGCATGAGGCGGCCTGCCTGCTGGTGCCGGCATGAACGCGCCGCTGGTCGAGGCGCGCGGCCTTTCCAAGCGCTTCCCCGTGCTCGGCGGCGCGCTCGGCCTGTCGCGCGTCGCGGAACTGCGCGCGGTGGAGGAGGTGGATCTCCAGATCGGCCGCGCCGAGGTGCTCGGCCTGGTGGGCGAGAGCGGCTGCGGCAAGTCCACGCTCGGGCGTCTGCTGATCCGGCTGATCGACCCGAGCGCCGGCGAGGTGCGCTTCGAAGGCGCGGATCTGGCGAAGGCGGAGGGCGCGGCGCTGCGCGCGCTCCGGCGCCGGATGCAGATGGTCTTCCAGGATCCCTTCGGCTCGCTCAATCCGCGCATGCGCGTCGGCGAGATCGTGGCGGAGCCGCTGCGGCTGGCGGGCGTGCCGCGCCAGGACCGGGCGGCGCGGGCCGTCGGCCTGCTCGCCCAGGTCGGCCTCACGGCCGAGCATGCCGGGCGCTATCCGCACCAGTTCTCGGGCGGCCAGCGCCAGCGCATCGGCATCGCGCGCGCGCTCGCGCTCGATCCGGCGCTGGTGATCTGCGACGAGCCGGTCAGCGCGCTCGACGTCAGCGTGCAGGCGCAGGTGGTGAACCTGCTGCGCGATCTGCAGCGCGCGCGCGGCCTCTCCTACCTCTTCGTCTCGCACGATCTGCGCGTGGTGCGGCATGTCTCGGACCGCGTCGCGGTGATGTATCTCGGCCGCATCGTGGAAGCCGGCCCGACCCGGGCGCTCTATGCCGCGCCGCTGCACCCCTATACGCGCGCGCTGCTCGCCGCGGCGCCCGTGGCAAGGCCCGGTGCCCGCCCGCCCGCCGCCCCGCTTGCCGGCGAGATCCCCTCGCCGCTCTCGCCGCCCCCGGGCTGCGCCTTCCATCCGCGCTGCCCGAGCGCGGTGCCGCGGTGCCGCGAGGAACGCCCCGTGCTGCGTGCCGAGGGCGACCGCCAGGTGGCGTGCCATCTGGCTTAGCCCGCGCCGCCGGCCTTCCGGTCGGGGCGCCGGGCTGCACGAATCCTGACAGGGCCGGGGTGCCGGCGTCCTTGCGCCGGTCGTGTTTCATGGAGTAACGCGGTTGCCATGCAGTCCCCCGCACCGGCCGATCGCCCGATGCCCGAGATTCCCCTCGGCGACCTCGCCGAGGCGGTGCGCCAGTTGCGCCGGGCCTCCGTCCTCGTGGTGGGGGATGCGATGCTCGATCGTTACGTCTACGGCAAGGTGCAGCGCGTCTCGCCCGAGGCGCCGGTGCCGGTCGTCGCGGTGGAGCGTGAACTCGCGATGCCCGGCGGGGCCGGGAACGTGGTGCGCAACATCACGGCCCTCGGCGCCGCGGTCGCCTTCGTCTCTGTCGTCGGCGACGACCAGGCCGGCAGCGACCTGACCGGGCTGATCGGCGGCCAGCCCGGCGTCGAGCCCTGGCTGCTGGTGCAGGGCGGGCGGACCACGACCACCAAGACGCGGTTCATCGCCGCCGGGCAGCAATTGCTGCGCGCCGACCATGAGCAGTCCGCGCCGATCCATGCCCGGCTGGCGGACCGGATGGTGCGCATCGCGGCGGACGCGGTGGCGGCCACGACGGTGATGGTGCTGTCGGACTACCAGAAGGGCGTCCTGGCCGGGGACACCTGCCAGAAGCTGATCGCCGCGGCGCGGGCGGCGGGGCGGCGGGTCGTGGTGGACCCGAAGGGCAGCGACTACGGCCGCTACGCCGGGGCAGACCTGATCACGCCGAACCGCGCCGAGCTCGCCCAGGCGACCGGCCTGCCGGTGGAAGGCGAGGAGGCGGTGGTCGTGGCGGCGGAGACGCTGCGCGCCGCGCACGGCTTCGGTGCCGTGCTCGTGACCCGGAGCGAGGACGGCATGACGCTGGTGGAGGCCGCCGGCGTCCGCCACTTCCCCGCCGAGGCCGCCGAGGTCCACGACGTCTCGGGCGCGGGCGACACGGTGGTGGCCGTGGTCGCGGCCGGGCTCGCGGCCGGGCTCGGCGTCCCGATGGCGGCGCGGCTCGCGAACATCGCCGCCGGCATCGTGGTCGGCAAGGTCGGCACCGCGGTCGCGCGGGAGGCCGACCTGCTCGAAGCGCTGACGCCCGAGCGCGGCGCGCTGCGCAAGGTGGTCTCCCGCACCGCCGCGGTGGAGCAGGTGGAACGCTGGCGCCGGCGCGGCTGGCGGATCGGGTTCACCAATGGCTGTTTCGACCTGCTGCATCCCGGCCATGTCCATCTGCTGGAACAGGCGCGCGGCTGGTGCGACCGGCTGGTCGTGGGGCTCAACTCGGATGCCAGCGTGAAGCGGCTCAAGGGCGCGGCGCGGCCGATCCAGGGCGAGGCGGCGCGCGCGGCGGTGCTGGCGAGCCTCGCCTCGGTGGACCTGGTGAGCGTGTTCGAGGAGGACACGCCGGTCGATCTGATCCGCCTGCTGCGCCCGGATGTGCTGGTGAAGGGCGCCGATTATCGCGTGGACCAGGTGGTCGGGGGCGAGCTCGTGCAGGAATGGGGCGGGGTGGTTCGGCTGGCCGAGCTGCTGCCGGGGCAGAGCACCACGGCGACGGTGGCGCGCATCAAGGGCTGACCGCCGGGCCAATCCTCGCCTGGTTGTCGCCAATGCCTGTTCAATATTGAACAATATGAATGGCAGATGAATTGTCTCGCCGTGATTATTTATCTGTAACCGGGCGAGAGTCAGACTTTATCTCATTGATTTCACGCGAAATATCCGCCGGGCGACAGCATTTCGATTGTTGAACTTTTGATGGGGCCGTGTCACTCATCCGCCCCGCGCGTCGCAATTGGCAAGCCACAAGGGCGTTCGCGCCTCGTTTCGTGCGTATTCATTCGGATCAAGTCACGATGCCGCTCCGTATCGCACCGGCCTGCGCGCTATTCGACCTTGAGCGCGGCGCGCAACTCGCCCATGCCGACCGGGTCCTGCAGGGCCGCGAGCCGTTGCGCGGCGACCAGCGCATGCCGGTGCAGCAGCGCCCGGCGCCGGGCGGGGGCCAGGTCATGCCAAGGCGCCTCACGCAGCAGGGTGGCGTCCGGCCCCTCCGCCACCAGCAGCCCGGCATCCTCGGGCAGCAGATCCTGCGGGAAATCGATATCCACGGCGAAGTAGAGCCGGTCGGAATAGTCCCGGTATTCGGGCCATTTCGAGTCGGTCAGGAAGTCCCGCGCGCAGGACTTCACCTCCACCACCGCGAAACGCCCATCGGGCAGCAGGGCGAGGATGTCGGCGCGCCGGCCATTTGGCAGCGGCATCTCCGCCACCGGCGCCCAGCCGCGCAACAGGCAGAAGCGCAGCGCCGCCCGGCGCACCGCCAGCGTGCGGAGCGTCGGCGAGGGCCCTTGGACAGCGTTCATCAAACGATGTTCGCTCTGTGTTCGCATTCCCGTCAAGCGGTCGAGTGAGGCCGGAGCCATGGTCGCGACCCGATTCGCCGTTGCCGTCCACATCCTGCTGCTGCTGGCCACCGAACCCGGCGGCCAGGCGACCAGCGGCCGCATCGCCGAGAGCGTCGGCACCAATCCGGTGGTGATCCGCCGGCTCGCCGGCCAACTCGCGCGGGCCGGCCTGCTGCGCATCCGCCGCGGGCCCGGCGGTGCCGAGCTCGCCCGGCCGCCCGAGACGATCACGCTCGCCGATGTCTGGGCGGCGATGCGCCGCCCTGGCCTGCCGCTGCTCCCCACCCATCCCGGCCCGAAGCGAAGCCCGGACCGCCTCGGCCACAGCGTGCCCGCCCTGCTCCGCGGCAGCTTCGAAGCCGCCGAGCGTGCCCTCGAGCGGCAATTGTCCGAAACCACCATCCGCGCCCTCGCCCTCCACCTCCCGCCCGCCTGAACGCGCGGATTTTTTGATTGCCGGGTGTGCCGCGGCGCGCCCATCCTGGCGGTCTCGACGAACGGGGGGACGGATGGATCCGCTGGAGGCGGTATCCGATTTCTGCATCCGCCGGGCGCTCGGCTTCGCCGGCTTCGGCATCTGCATGACCATGCTCGCGCTGTCCTTCGACCTTGCCCTTGCGCTCCGCTCGGGCGGCAGCCTGATCGCAGCGATCGCGGCGGCGATGCTCATCGGCGCCTGGCGCGCACCGCGGCGCGACATGCGGCGCAGCGAGGCCTGGAGCACGCTCAATCACCTCGCGCCCGAGATGCTGCGCGACCGCCCGCGTGAGGACCTTCAGCGGCGTCTTCGCGCCGCCTGGCGCCGCCGGCTGATCTGGCACGCCGAGCGTCTCGCCCTGCTCGCCTTGCCCTTCTGGGCGGCCGGCTTCGGCATCATGGCGCTGCGCGGATAGCGCCCATCTACTCGGCGCGGATGCCGCGGGCGCGGATCACCTCGCCCCAGCGGCGGTATTCCTCGGCGAAGGCGGTGGCGAAGGCGGCGCGGTCGCGGCGGGCGGGCAGCAGGCCGAAGCCACGGATGCGCGCGGCGATCGCGGGATCGGCCAGCGCCTCGGCCAGCAGCGCGGCGACCCGGTCCCGCGCGGCCTCGGGCACCGTCGGCGTGGCGAAGAGCGCCTGCCAGCCATCCACCTCCACCGCGGCGATGCCCTGCTCGGCGAGCGTCGGCACCTCCGGCAGCGCCTCGAGCCGCGCCTCGCCCACGCTCGCCAGCGCGCGCAGCCGGCCTTCGCGGAGCTGCGGCAGCGCGGAGGACAGGCTGATGAAGGCCGTGGCGACCGTGCCGTTGATGAGATCGGGCAGCAGCACGCCCTCCCCACGGTAGGAGACGGGCTCGATCTGCACGCCGGCGCGCTCGTTGAACAGTTCGAGCGCGAGATGCGAGAGCGTGCCGCGCCCGCTGTTCCCGGCGGCGAGCGCCCCCGGCCGCGCACGCGCCGCGGCGACGAGCCCGGCGACGTCGCGCAGCGGCGAGTTCGCCGCGACGGCGAGCACAAAGGGCGCCGAGGCAACCAGGCCGAGCGGCGCGAAATCGCGCGTGAGGTCATAGCCCACCGGCTGCGCCTGGAGATGCGGCACGACGGTCATGCTGACCGAACCGAAGAAGAGCGTGTGCGCATCGTTCGCCTGCGCCGCGGCCTGGGCGCCGATGATGCCGCCCGCCCCGCCGCGGTTCTCCACGACCACGGGCTGGCCGAGCCTGCCCGCGAAATTCTCCGCGAGCAGCCGCGCCAGGATATCGGCCGGGCCGCCGGCGGCAAAGGGCACGATGATCCTGACCGGGCGCGTCGGCCAGGACTGCGCAAGGGCCGGCAGCGCGGCGAGCAGCGGCAGGGCCAGCAGGGCGCGGCGTGTGGGCATGGTCGTCTCCTCCCTCAGGGCAGATGCGCGCCGCCGGCGCGCAGCGCCGCCTGCAGCGCGGCGGTGTCGCATCCGGCCGGCGCGGCGTTGGCGCGCGCCGCCATCGCCGCGGCGGTTCCCGCGGCCTGGCCGATCGCCATGGCCATCGGCATCACCCGCGTCGCGGCATGGGCGCGATGCGTGGCGGAGATGCCGCGCCCGGCGACGAGCACGTTGTCGAGCCCGCGCGGGATGAGGCTGCGCAGCGGGACGCAATAGGCGTGGTCGGCGCCGAAGCCATCGAAGGTGAGGCCGGCGCCGCGGGCGGGATGGACGTCCATCGGATAGGCGCCCCAGGCGATGCGGTCGGGGAAGGCCTCGCCGGCACGCAGCTCCTGCTCCGTCAGCACATGCAGGCCATGGACGCGCCGGCTCTCGCGGATGCCGAGCTGGGGCGCGAAGGCGACGATCCGGCCGGCCGCGCAGCCGGGCACCGCGCGCGCAAGAAAGCCGGCGGCGGCGAGCGACTGGCGGCGCCCCTCCACCTCGGCGGCGGACAGCGCGAGCGGATCGGTGGCGTCGAGCGCGATGCGGCCGATGTTGAACCAGGCGTCCTCCGTGCCCTCCACGCGGCTCGCGTGCAGCGCGGCGCGCGCCAGCGCGCCTTCCGCGACGCCGCGTGCCGCGAGGTCCTTCAGCATCTCCGGCGGGATCGCCTCGAAGGCAGCGAAGTCCACCGGGCCGAAGCGGAACATCGCGGTGGCCGGCTGCATCGCCTCGCCGGGTTCGAGATCGAGGAAGGCGGCGCCGGCCCGGGCCAGCAGGTCGAGATCGCCCGAGGCATCCACCACGATGCGCGGCCGGACGCGGGCGAGCCCGGCCTTGGTGAGCAGCGCCACCTCCGCGATCGTCCCGCCCGCGCGGGTCGCCCCGGCGAGCATGGCGTGGAAGAACAGCGTGGCGCCGGCCTCACCGGCCATCGCGTCGAGCACGGGCTTGAGGAGTTCGGGGTCGTACTGGACCCGGTCCATCAGGTGGCCGGTGGACATGCGGAAGCGGGTGTGGCCGTCGCTGGCGCCGAGCGCGACCAGGCGCCCGACGATCTCCTCGGCGATGCCGCCGACGACGCGGCGCCCGGCCTCCGTCTCCCAGCCGACGAACTGCCCGACGGCCGCGGCGGTGGCCGCGCCGCCGAGGAAGCCCCAGCGTTCCACGAGCAGCGTGGCGGCGCCGGCGCGCGCCGCGGCGATGGCGGCGACCGTGCCGGCCATGCCGCCGCCCAGCACCAGCACCTCGGCGCGGAGTTCCATCGGCATCCTCCCGCGCCACGAAAGCATGCATGGCGGGGTCTGGAAACCGGCGCGCAGCGGGCGCATCGTCTCTGCCTGCATCGGGGGGAACGCCGTGGCCGCAGGCCGCGCATCGTGAGCACGCCATCGCGCCTGCCGATCCTGGCGCCCTTCCGCCAGCGCAGCTTCCGCTTCCAGTGGCCGGCCGACCTCGCGACCTCCTGGGCGTTCGAGATGGAGACGCTGATCCTCGGCTGGTACGTGCTGACCGAGACCGGCTCCGTCGTCTGGCTCACCGCCTTCGGGGCGCTGCAGTTCATCGGCACGCTGATCTCGCCGATGTTCGGCGTGGCGGGCGACCGCGTCGGGCCGCGGCGCGTGCTGCTCGCGATGCGGGGCTGCTACGCGGTGCTGGCGGCGCTGATCGCGGCGCTGGCGCTGGCCGGCGTGCTGAGCGTGGCGGCGGTCTTTGTGGTGGCGCTGCTGTCCGGCCTGGTGCGGCCGTCCGACATGGGGATGCGCAACGCGCTGATCGGGGCGACGATGCCGGCGCCGCTGCTGATGGGCGCGCTGGCGGTGGAGCGGACCAGCGCGGATGCGGCGCGCATCGTCGGCGCGCTGAGCGGCGTCGCGCTCGCGGTCTGGCTCGGGCTCGGCTTCGCCTATCTCGCGGTGACGCTGCTGCATCTGGCCAGCCTGCTGCTGCTGTTCGGCGTGGAGGAGCGGCAGGTGCGCGGGGCGGCACGCGGCATCGCCGCGGCCTTCGGCGAATTGCGGGAGGGGGTGGCCCATGTGCGCGCGCGGCCCGCCCTGATGGCGGCGATCGTGATGGCGTTCCTGGCCAATGCGCTGGCCTATCCGTTGAGCGGCGGGCTGCTGCCGCATGTCGCGCGCGACGTGTACGGCATGGACCAGACGGGGCTCGGCAAGCTCGTGGCGAGCTTCGCGACGGGGGCGCTGCTCGGCTCCATCCTGCTCAGCTCCCGCGCCAACGTGCTGCCGGCGGGGCGCAGCATCTTGATCTCGGCGGTGCTGTGGTTCGCGCTGCTCGCAGGCTTCGCGCAGATCACCAGCGCGCCGCTCGGGATGGCGCTGCTGTTCCTTGCCGGCGCGGTGCAGAGCTTCTGCATGGTGCCGATGACGGTGCTGCTGCTGAGCGTCGCGGACGCCGCCTTCCGCAGCCGGGTGATGGGCCTCAGGATGCTCGCGGTCTATGGCATGCCCGTCGGCCTGCTCTGCGCCGGGCCGCTGATCGCGGCCTTCGGCTTCGCCGCCGCGGCGACGGGCTTCACGCTGCTCGGCCTCGTGCTCGTCCTCGCGGTCGCGATCCGCTGGCGCGCGCATCTCTGGCCGCTCGGCGCGCGCGCCAACCGGCGCGGGGAGTAGCAAGCCACAGTCAAGGCACTTCGAGGTCCACGAGCGGGCCATAGTACTGGCAGCCGAGTATGTCCCAGTCGCCCGGCCCGCCGGACGGGCGCGCGCGATAGATCGTGAACTTGATCGCGTTCGCGAGATCGAACTCGACGAAATCCGAGATGCGCGCGGCGGGGATGCCGAACAGCGCCGCCATGCTCTCGCGCGTGATGACGCGGCCGGCGACGACGCGGCGATAGGTGACGGCGTCGGGGAAGATCACGTCGAAGGTGATCTGGTTCACGCCCGCATTCTTGCTGCGGATGGTCTTGGCGAGTTCGTGCAGCTTCGGCATGGCGTTCAGACTCCGGCGTCGCCGATATGGACGGGAAAGAGCTCCATCGGGTCGTCCACGCGCATGGTGTGGTTGACGTTCCAGACATAGCCCGGGGAGGAGCGCATCGTCTCCTTCGTCGTCGCGGCGAGCCCGCTGCTGCCCTTCGAGCCCGGGATGCGGGCGAGGAAGAACATGCGGGTGGCGAAGTCGGTCAGCTTGTGGGCCAGCGTCTCAGTGGCGGCGAGGCCTTCGACGACGATGCAGAGCTCATGCGGGTTGGCGTTCTTCACCGGCTCCATCGCGCCGAGCACGCCATTGCGGCCGAAGACGTGGAAATGCAGCTCATGCGGCTGGTTGCCGAAACGCTTCTGCACCGCCTCCCGGCACCAGGCGATTGCCTTGTCCACGTTGCGGATCACATGCGGATCGCGGATGCCGACGATGCCCATGAAGCGTTCGCCGACCTTGCGCGCGCCCTCGAGCTTCACGCGGAGCGCACCGTCGGGGAGGAAGCGCGCGCCGGAGATGCGGGTGGAGCGTTCATCGGCCTGTTCGTAGCGGCATTCGCGCATGTCGAGCAGGCCGCCGAGGGTGCGTTCGAAGAAGGGCGTCTCGCGTTCGTACATCGAATGGCCGGCGGCGGAGGCGACCGTGACGCGCTGGCCGGGATGGAAGGGCGTGATCAGGATGTCGGATTCGCTGACGGTGCCGATAATCGCCTCCTTGCCCATGAAGGGCTCGGCGACGAGGGAGGCGCACTCGATCATCTTGCCCATGTGGTAGGCGAGCGGCGCGGGGAAGCCGGCGCGGATGCAGGGCGCGGCCGTGATCGCGATGTCGCCGCAGCGCCCACCGACGATGACGTCCGCACCCATGTCGAGCAGCCTGATGAAGGGATGCACGCCGGCGACGGCCACGATGCGCGAGGCGGCGCGCGCTTCCTCGGGCGTCAGGTCGGGGAAGCCGCCGAGGCCTTCCATGCGCTCGCCGCCGGCGATGCGGGCGGCGATGGCCTCGCCCGGGATCTCGGAGTGGAACCAGCCGATGCGGAACTTCGGGATGGCGTGCTCGGCGGCGATCTCGCGCAGCATCCGCACCGTGTCGTCCACGCCATGGTTGCTGCCCGCATCGCCGGCCGAGCCGATGATGAGCGGGATGCCGCGCTTGCGGGATTCCACCAGGAACAGCTCCAGCTCCTCGCGCACGAACTGGCCGAGCACGCGGTTGTCGCCGAGATAGACCGGCCCGGGATCGGAACTGCCGCCATCGGCGACGAGAAAGTCGGGCATCGTGTCGATGGCGGCTGCGAAGCTCTCGGGGCCGGAGGGCGCGGTGCCGAGGTGGCCGGTCGAGATCATGATGCGCATGGTGCGCGCGCTGGGCATGCGATGTTCCTTCAGGTGGCGCGCCGGGCGCGGAGGCCTTCGAGCGCGATGGCCGCAGCCGCGGCAAGGGCGCCGGCGAGCAGCAGGGTGAGGCTCGGCGCCAGCAGCAGGAAGCCGGCGGCGAGGAAGACGAGCCGGAGCGGCGCGTTGAGCCGCGTGCGGAAGAAGCCGAAGAAGCCGGCCGCGAGCAGAACCGCGCCGACCGCGCCGCTGGCGGTCGAGACCAGGATCTCGAACAGCGGCCCCCGCGCGATCAGCGCCGGGTTGAGCACGAAGAAGAAGGGCATCAGGAAGGCGACGAAGCCGAGCCGCATGCCGACGAGCGAGGTACGGAACCAGTTGCCGCCCGAGATGTTCGCCGCGATCACGCAGGCCGTGCAGGTGGGCGGCGTGACGGAGGCGAGGGTGGCCCAGTAGAGCAGGAACATGTGCACCGCGATCAGGTCGAGCCCGAGCCTGGTCAGCGCCGGGGCGATCAGCGCGGCGGAGAGGATGTAGGTCGCCGTCACCGGCAGCGGCGCGCCGAGCGCGAGGGGGACGATGGCGGCGACCGCGAGCGCGCCGACGATGTTGCCCGCGCCCATCTCGAGGATCAGCGTGCTGACCTTGGGCGCGACGCCGGTGGCGCCGAGCAGCGCGGTGAACATCGAGACGGCGATCAGCAGCGGCGCGACCTGGGCGATGGCGATCCCGCCCTCCGCGAAGGCATCGAGCAGCCGCGCCGCGCGTTCACGCAGCCCCGCGGCGCGCAGATCCGCAAGCAGGAAAAGGATGATCGTGGTGAGGCAGGCGAAGGTGCCGGCCTCCGTCAGGTCGCGGCCGGTGAACAGCAGGCCGAACAGCACGAGGATCGGCAGCGTGAGCGGCGCGAGGCGGGGGAAGGTGAGCACCTGCCGTGCCGCCGGCAACTCGGCCGCGGGCACCGGGGCGAGGCCGGCGCGGCGTGCCTCGAAATGCACGCCGGCGATCAGGCCGATGTAGAACAGCAGGCAGGGGATCAGCGCATGGCCGATCACCGAGAGGTAGGAGATGTTGAGCAGGTCCGCCATGATGAAGGCGGCGATGCCCATGATCGGCGGCGTGATGCCGCCGCCGGTGGAGGACATGGATTCGACGCCGCCGGCGAAGTCCTTGTCGTAGCCGAGGCGGCGCATCAGCGGGATGGTGTAGTTGCCGGTGACGGAGACATTCGCGACCGCGCTGCCCGAGATGGTGCCGAACAGCGCCGAGCCCACCACCGCGACCTTCGCCGGCCCGCCGGTGAAGCGGCCGGCAAGCAGCAACGCGAGGTCCATGAAGGTCTTGCCGCTGCCGGTGGCCTGCAGCAGCGCGCCGAACAGGATGAAGACCGCGATGAAGGTCGCCGAGGTGCCGGTCAGCGAGCCGTAGATGCCGCCCGAGGAGAAATAGAGCTGCTCGATGATGTAGCCCACGGGAAAGCCCGGATGCGACCAGAGGCCGGGCAGCAGCGGCCCGATGAAGACATAGCCGAAGGCGAGCAGCACCATGATCGGGATCGCCTCGCCCGCCGCGCGCCGCGCCGCTTCCAGCACGATGAGCGAGAGCGCGGCGCCGAGCACGAGCTCGACCGGGCCGGCGACGCCGACCATGGACACGATATCCTGCCAGTTCAGATAGACCAGCCCGTTCGCGACGACGGAGAGCACGAGCATCGCCCAGTCGAGCGGGCGGAAGCGCGGCGCGAGCGGGATGGCGAGCAGCACCACCGCGACCACGAGCAGCACATGCAGCGAGCGCAGCTCGAGGTCGTAGAGGCCGCCCCAGACCGGGACGAGGAGCTGGAACGCGGCGAGCAGGAAGGCGGCCCACCAGGCGGCCGGGCCGAGCGCCTTGGCCATGCTCAGCGCGGACCCGTGTATTCCGGCGGGATCAGGTAGGCCGGCACCGGGACGCCACGCTCGCGCGCGAACTGGATCACGCCGGCATGGAAGAACAGGCCGGGACGCTCCGGCGTCTGGCCGAAGGCGTCGCGGATCGGGTCGAGGCCGGTTGTCGGCTGGAAGGCCTCGTTGATCTCGGCCCAGCCGGCCTGCGCGGCGCGCACGATGCGGTAGCCGATGTCCTGCGGCATGTTGGTGCTGGCCATGACCATGACGGAGGAGCTCATCTCCTCGAGCGGGCCGATCTCCGGCAGCTCGCGGATGCCGCCCTTCGGCGTGGTGATGAAGCTGTTCATCGGATCGGCCTGCTGGATGCGGCGGGCGTGGTCGGGCGAGAAGCCGATGACGGTGAGCGGCGACTGGTAGTGCACGGCCAGCATTGCCGGATCGAAGCGGTCATGCGGGCTGCCCTTCACCATGCCGACGACGCGGCCGGCGCGGAGCTGGCTGGCGGCATCGTCGAGCGAGCCGGGCTGCATCGTGATGTTCGCGGCGAGCAGCGTATTGGCCTCGATCGCGCGCGCCATGTCGCGCGTGCCGGGCACGCCGGGGGCGAAGCGCTGCCGCGCGAGATCGGCGAAGTGGCGGATGCCGTGCCGTTCGGCGGCGTCGGCGCGGACGTAGATGCGCGTGACGTTGACGTTCCGCATGAACATCAGCCGCACCGCGGGCCAGGCGCCCTCGCGCTGGAAGCCGCCGGTGCCGTTGAGGATCGCATCAGCCGTCGCCGGGCTGCCGGAGACGGAAAAGTCCAGCACGCGGTTCTTCATCAGTCTTGCGTGGTCGAAGCCGCCGCCGCCTTCCACCGCGGTCACGCTGAGCGCCGGATCGTGCCGGCGGATGGCGGAGGCGAGGCCGACGCTGAAGGCGTAGACGCCGGAGGAGGCGGCGACGGAGCCGAGCGAGAGGTTGACGCGGCGCGTGAGATCCGGCGTGGGCTGCGCGAGCGCGGGGCGCGCGAGCAGCAGGGCGGTGCCCGTGAGCATCAGGCGGCGTGTGGCTTGCATCGTCGTTCCTCCCGTCATTGTGTCACGAAGTAGCCACCGCCCTCGGCAGTGGCCTCGAAGGCGGCGAGCGCGCGGCGCGCCGCCTCGCGGTCGGCCGCGACGACCTGCTCGATCAAGGCGTTCAGCAGGATCAGCGGCGCGGCGTGGAAGGCGACGAAGCTGACGGATTCCGCCGGCGCGTGCAGCGCGATATCGCCCCGCAGGGCGGAGAAGGGGCTGTCCGTCACCACGATGCGCCGCACGCCGCGCCGGCCGGCGAAATCCAGCAGCGCGACGAGCCCGCGCAGGTAGCGCGGGAAGCCGATCGCCACGACGCAATCGGCGGCATCCATGCGGCCGAGCGCGTCGCGCGCGGCGGTTTCGGCGGCCGGCGCGCGCGCCACCGGCAGGCCGAGCTTGTCGAGCGCGAACCAGAGATGGAAGGCGAGCGGCGCGGTGGCGCGCGCGCCGAGGATGAGCACGCGCCGCGCGCCGCGCAGGGCCCTGGCCGCGGCGTCCAGCGCGTGGGGGTCGAAGCCCTCGGCGAGTGCGGCGATGTTCTCGCGTTCCTTGGCGATGATCGGGGCGAGCAGCGGCGGCAGGGCGGGATCGGGCGGGGCGGGTGCGGCGCCGCGCTCGGCGAGCCGCAGACGATCCGTGCCCTTGAGGCCGGCGCGCAGGATGCGGCGGACTTCCTTCTGGAGCGCCGGATAGCCGCTGAAGCCGAGTTCCTGCGCGAAGCGCACCACCGTCGCCTCGCTGACCTCGCAGAGGCGCGCGACCTCGCTGGCGGTCGCGAAGGCGAAGCTTGCCTGGCTGGCGAGGAGCTGGCGCGCGAGCCGGGTGTGGCTGGCCGAGAGGCTCCCGGCCCGCTGCTCGATCAGCGTCAGCAGAGGTGTCGCAGCCGACATGCCGATCCCCGCGCGGCGGGCGGGATCGCACGCCGCGCTGAAAGAACTACTTCATGGATGAGTCATTATGCAAGAACTATTGCACGGGCGGCGGCGCCGCCTTCAGCCGCCCGCCGAGCAGCGCGATGGCGCCGAGGGCCAGCACGACACCCAGGACGGTCGCCGCGATCACCAGCGCCGGCAGCGCCGCGTAGTCGCCGCGCGCGACGGGAAAGGCGAGGTTGAGCCCGCGCGAGGCGACATTGCCGGCCTGGAGTGCGAGGTTCATCAGGCTCGCCACCAGCGCGAACCAGGTCGCCTGCCGGCCAGGCGGGGCATGCACCGCGATCAGCGTCAGCATCGGGATCATGCCGAGCTGCACGAGCGGCGCCGAAAGCGCCGTGTCCACGAGCCCGAGGGTGCGCGCGCCGAAGCCGAGATGCGCCTGCGTCCAGTGATGCAGCCCGAACAGCATGCCGATGGTCGGCAGGCTGAACAGAGCGCCGAGAATGGTGAGCCAGGCGAGCACGCGCGCGAGCGGCAGCCGCACCATGCGCGCCCCGAGCAGCAGCGAGCCGGCGATGGCCAGCCCCGTGCCGAGCTGTGCGAGGACGCCGAAGAAGGCCTGGTCGTAGCCGAGCACGTCCATCTGCCACCATTGCAGCCCGGGGCCCGCCGGCGGCGCAGCGCGGAACGCGAAGATCACCGCCGCCGCCGCCGCCATCGCGATCCGTGTCTCGCGCGGGACCCCTTCCATGGTGGTGCGCAGCAGCCAGGTGATGACGGCGAGCGAGAGCAGCAGGCCGATCTCCGGCGCGAAGGGCGGATCGGCCACGCCGAGCGCCAGCAGCGCCGCCGCGAAGGCCCCGCCACCGCCCAGGATGCGCCAGTCCGTCGGCTGCCGGGCCTCCGGCGGCTCGCGCGCCAGCAGCGCCGCCAGCAGGCCGAGCAGCGGGACGCCGGCGCCGATCAGGAACACCGTCGCTGCGGGCAGGATCTGCGCGGCCCAGCCGCCGAGGCCCGCCACCGCGAAGGCGCCGCCCATCAGCGCGACGCGGCCGAGGACCTGCACATCGCCGAGTTCCGCCTGCACGATCCCGGCATCGCGCGGCGAGCCGTCCGGCAGGCGGCGGTCCACGACTTCCGTGGTCATCGCATCCGCCACGCTGTCCTGCAGGACAAGGCCGATCACCGCGAGCAGCGAGGCGGCCACATAGACCGTCTCGGCCGCCATCCCGGCCCATCCCGCCGCCGCGGCCGAGAGCGCCAGCATCGCGGCGCATTGCAGCATCGCACCGAGCGCGATGTAGGCGCGCCGGCGCGAGCCGAGGATCGGCACCGTGTCCACGAGGTGCCCGAACACCATCTTCAGCGTCCACGGAACGGTGAGCCAGGCCGCGAGCGCGAGCAGCGCCGCCGCTTCCAGCCCGAGGGCCTGGCGCACCCAGAAGGTCTCGGCGATCGCCGCGAAGCCGCTCATGCCGGCGGCGAGATAGACCAGCAGCGGCGGCAGCGTGCGGCGGTTGAGCTGGCGGAAGGACGCGAAGGGGCCGTCGCGCCGGGGAGCCGAGGTTGCCATCAGCGGAGACGGGGCGGCATCATGCCGGCATGGCCGAGCACACGATCTTCATCACCTCGCCGCTGGAAGCGGAGCATGTCGCGCGGATCGCGGCCCTCGATCCGGCGCGGATCGAGGTGCTTTACGAGCCCGACCTCCTTCCGCCCACGCGCTACTGCAACGACCACAAGGGCGCGCCCTTCACGCGGAATGCCGCGCAGGCCGCGCGGTGGGAGGCGATGCTGGCGCGCGCCACGATCTGCTGGGACATCCCCGCGGCCGAGGACCTGGCGAAGGCGAAGCGCCTGCGCTGGATCCAGACGACGAGCACCGGTGTCGGCCAATCCATCGCCCGCGCGGGGCTCGGCGCGAGCGACATCCTGGTGACGACCGCGCGCGGCGTGCATGCGCGGCCGCTGGCGGAGTTCGTCTTCATGGCGCTGCTCGCGCATTTCCGCGGGCTCGCGCATCTCCAGGCGGAGCAGCGGGCGCATCGCTGGGAACGCTACTGCGCCGACGAGGTGGCGGGGAAGACGCTGGTGATCGTCGGCGCGGGCGACCTGGCGCGGGGCTCCGCGCGGATCGCCAAGGCGCTCGACATGCGCGTGATCGCGGTGGCGCGGGAGCCGGGGAAGGCGCGGGAGCATGCGGCCCTGTTCGACGAGGTGGTGCCGGCTTCCGCCCTGCATGCCGTGCTCGGCCAGGCGGATGCGGTGCTGCTGACCATGCCGCACACGCCGGAGACGGAGCGGATGGTGGATGCGGCGGCGATCGCGGCGATGAAGCCCGGGATCGCCTTCGTCAACATCGCGCGCGGCCAGGTGGTGGACGAGGCGTCGCTGATCGCCGCACTCCGCAGCGGCCATGTCGGCCATGCGGCGCTGGATGTCGCGGAGGTGGAGCCGCTGCCCCCCGGAAGCCCGCTTTGGGACATGCCGAACGTGCTGATCAGCCCGCATTCGGCAAGCACGGTGGCGGGCGAGAACGCCCGCATCACGGACATCTTCCTGCACAACCTCCGCTGCTGGCTCGATGGACGCACGCAGGAGATGCGGAACGTGCTCGACAAGCAGCGGATGTATTGAGCGTCAGCGCAGCGCGGCGTTGATCTTCTCGAGCGAGGCCGCGCCGGGGCAGAGATCGGCATCGCCGAGCGCGTTCAGCGGCACGGGCACGGTGCCGAGATGGGCGTGCAGGTCCTCCGTCTCCGGGTCCACGAAGATGAGGCCCGTCACGATCTCGCCGGCCGCCTTCCGCTCCGCGAGGTAGTGCATGGCCGAGACGCGGTCGGTCGGGTCGTGTTCCGCATGGAGCTTGCGCAGCCGCAGCACCGTGCCGTCATGCTGCGTCACCTCCACCACGGCGCCGGGATCGTAGCTGGTCTCGATCGCCTCGCGGCCGAGGATGACATCGAGCTTGTTCACCGCCTCGTTGTGGGCGCGGACGAAGTCGAAGCTCTTGGTCGAGCCCTCGTGGTTGTTGAAGGCGACGCAGGGGCTGATGCAGTCGATGAAGGCGGAGCCGGGATGCTTCAGCGCCGCCTTGATGATGGGAACGAGCTGCGCCTTGTCGCCGCTGAAGGAGCGCGCGACGAAGGTGGCGCCGAGCTGGAGCGCGATGGCGACGAGATCGATCGGCTCGTCGGTGTTGATGGTGCCCTTCTTCGCCTTCGAGCCCTTGTCCGAGGTGGCGGAGAACTGGCCCTTCGTCAGGCCGTACACGCCGTTGTTCTCGACGATGTAGGTCATGTTCACGCCGCGGCGGAGGCTGTGGGCGAACTGGCCGAAGCCGATCGAGGCGCTGTCGCCGTCGCCCGAGACGCCGAGATAGATCAGCTCGCGGTTGGCGAGGTTCGCGCCGGTGAGCACGGACGGCATGCGGCCATGGACGGAATTGAAGCCGTGCGCCGCGCCGAGGAAGTAAGTCGGCGTCTTGGAGGAACAGCCGATGCCCGACAGCTTGGCGATGCGGTGCGGCGGCAGGTCGAGCTCGAAGCAGGCCTGGACGATCGCGGCGCTGATCGAATCATGGCCGCAGCCGGCGCAGAGGGTGGAGATCGCGCCTTCGTAGTCGCGGCGGGTCAGGCCGACGGCGTTGGTCGGCAGCAGCGGGTGGTGGAGCTGGGGCTTCGGGAGGAAGGTCACGTTGCGCGCTCCACAAGGGACGTGCGGCCGGCGCAGCCGCCCGAGGCCGCGAATGCGGCCCGCCGCAGGTGCGGCGAGCCAAGCGGCCGGAGGCCGCGCCCGGCGATTGAGGGCAGCCAGGTCATTCGGCGGCTCCGGCGGTGTGCCTGCGCGGCGCAACCGCGCCGAAGCGCTCGGCGATGGCGGCGCGGATGAAGCGGGCGGTGATCGGCGTGCCGTCATAATGCAGAACGGGCACCAGCGCGGCGGGATCGAGGCCGCACTCGTTGACCAGCAGCGTCCGCAACTGGCCGTCGCGGTTCTGCTCCACCACGAAGACGCGCTCGTGCCGCAGCGCGAACTCCATCACCTCCTCGTGGAAGGGGAAGGCGCGGATGCGGAGCGCGTCGAGGTGGATTCCGTCCGCCTCGAGTGCGGCCAGCGCCTCCGTCATCGCGGCGGAGGTGGAGCCGTAGTAGATCACGCCGCAGGTTGCGGGCTCGGCGGCCTTGCGCTCCACCGGGCGCGGCACGAGGGATTTGGCGGTGTCGAACTTGCGCAGCAGGCGCTGCATGTTGTCCACATAGGCGGGGCCTTCCTCCGTGTAGCGCGCGAAGCGGTCGCGCGACGTGCCGCGGGTGAAGAAGGCGCCCTTGCTGGGATGCGTGCCGGGCCAGGTGCGCCAGGGGATGCCGTCGCCGTCCACGTCGAGATAGCGGCCGAAATTTCCCGAGACCTCCAGCGCCTCCGCGGTCATGACCTTGCCGCGGTCCATGCGCCTCGTGTCGTCCCAGCGGAAGGGGGTGCAGAGCCAGTCGTTCATGCCGATGTCGAGATCGAGCATGACGAAGACCGGCGTCTGCAGCCGGTCTGCCAGGTCGAAGGCGTCCGCCGCCATGCTGAAGCATTCATGCGGGTCCTCCGGCAGCAGCAGCACATGCTTGGTGTCGCCATGGCTCGCATAGGCGGCGGAGAGGATGTCGGATTGCTGGGTGCGCGTGGGCATGCCCGTCGAAGGGCCGGCGCGCTGCACGTCGAAGATCACGGCGGGGATCTCGGCGAAATAGGCGAGACCGATGAACTCCTGCATCAGCGAGATGCCGGGGCCCGAAGTGGCGGTGAAGGCGCGCGCGCCGTTCCAGGCGGCGCCGATCACCATGCCGATGGAGGCGAGCTCGTCCTCCGCCTGCACGATGGCGCAGCGCTTCGTGCCGTCCGCATTGCTGCGGAAGCGCTTCGCGTAGCGCTCGAAGCCCTCGGCGAGCGAGGTGGAGGGCGTGATCGGATACCAGGCGCAGACCGTCGCGCCGCCATAGACGGCGCCGAGCCCGGCGGCACTGTTGCCGTCCACGTAGATGCGCTCGCCCACCGCGTCGCTGCGCCGCAGCCGCAGCCCGATCGGGCAGGGCAGGTTCGCCATCGCCCAGTCGCGTCCCATCTTCAGCGCGTCGAGGTTGGGCTGGATCAGCTTCTCCTTGCCGCGGAACTGCTCGCGGATGAGCTGCGCCGTCGCTTCCTCCTCCATCTCCAGCAAGGCGCCGAGCGCACCGACATAGATGATGTTCTTGAAGAGCTGCCGCTGGCGCGGATCGGCATAGGCCGCGTTGCACATCGCGGTCAGCGGCACGCCGATCACGGTGATGTCGCCGCGCATCCGGCCGGGCGGCAGGGGGCGCGTGCTGTCGTGGAAGAGGTAGCCGCCGGGCTCGATCTCGGCCAGGTCGCGGTCCCAGGTCTGCGGGTTCATCGCGACCATCAGGTCCACGCCGCCGCGCCGGCCGAGATGGCCCTCGCCCGAGACGCGTACCTCGAACCAGGTGGGCAGGCCCTGGATGTTGGACGGGAAGATGTTGCGCGACGCGATGGGGATGCCCATGCGCAGGATGGATTTCGCGAACAGCCCGTTGGCGCTGGCGGAGCCCGATCCGTTCACATTGGCGAATTTGACGACGAAGTCGTTCACCGAGGCCAGCGGCGGCACCGCCGGCTGCATCAGACCCTCTGGCATGCGTGCACCTTCGGCTTCGCCGTCTCGAGCAGGAACTTCTGCATGTCCCACGCGCCGGTCGGGCAGCGCTCGGCGCAGAGACCGCAGTGGAGGCACATGTCCTCGTCCTTCACCATGACGAGGCCGGTCTTGAGCCCCTCGCCCACATAGAGGTCCTGCGCGGGGTTGACCGAGGGCGCGCGCAGCCGCGTGCGCAGCTCCGCCTCCTCCCCATTATGCGTGAAGGTGATGCAGTCGGTCGGGCAGATATCGGCGCAGGCATCGCATTCGATGCAGAGCTTCGGCGCGAACACCGTCTGCACGTCGCAGTTCAGGCAGCGCTCGGCTTCCTTGTAGGCCAGGTCCCGGTCGTAGCCGAGCTCGACCTCGGTGCGGATGTCGCGCAGCGCCACATCCGTCTCCAGCATCGGCACCTTGAAGCGCAGGTCGATGGAGACGCCGTTGTCGTAGCTCCATTCGTGGATGCCCATCTTCTGGCTGATGAGCGTGGTCTCGGGCGGCGGGCGATCATGCAGGCTCTCGCCGCGACAGAAGAGATCGATCGAGACCGCGGCCGCATGGCCATGCGCGACGGCCCAGATGATGTTCTTCGGACCGAAGGCCGCATCGCCGCCGAAGAACACGCGCGGCAGCGTGGACTGGTGCGTCACGGCGTCGAGCTTCGGCATGCCCCAGCGATCGAACTCCAGGCCGATGTCGCGCTCGATCCAGTCGAAGGCGTTCTCCTGCCCGATCGCCACCAGGACGTCGTCGCAGGGGATGTGAACGTCCCGCTCGCCGGTCGGCAGCAACTGGCGGCGGCCCTTCTCATCCTTGCCCGGCGCCACCTTCTCGAAGGTGACGCCGGTGAGGCGGCCGGCCTCGTGCGTGAAGGCCTTGGGCACCAGGTAGTTGAGGATCGGGATGCCTTCATGCATAGCGTCCTCCTTCTCCCAGGCGCTGGCCTTCATCTCCTCGAAGCCGGAGCGCACGACGACCGTCACCTGCTCGCCGCCGAGGCGCCGGGCGGAGCGGCAGCAATCCATCGCGGTGTTCCCGCCGCCGAGCACGACGACGCGCTTCCCGATCTGCTCGACATGGCCGAAGGAGACGTTGCAGAGCCACTCGATGCCGATATGGATGTTGGACGCGGCCTCCCTGCGGCCGGGGATGTCGAGATCGCGGCCGCGCGGCGCCCCGGTGCCGACGAAGACGGCGTCGAAGCCTTCCTCCAGCACCGCCTTCAGGCTGTCCACGCGGCGGTTCAGCCGTGTCGCGACGCCGAGGCCGAGGACATGGCCGACTTCCTCGTCGATCACCTCCTCCGGCAGGCGGAAGCGGGGGATCTGGCTGCGGATCATGCCGCCGGCCTTCGCATCGGCGTCGAAGACCGTGACCTCGTAGCCGAGCGGGGCGAGGTCGCGCGCGACCGTCAGCGAGGCCGGGCCGCCGCCGACGCAGGCAATGCGGCGGCCGTTCCGCTGCGCGGCGGGCTTCGGCAGGAGCGCGCTGATGTCACCCTTGTTGTCAGCCGCGACGCGCTTCAGGCGGCAGATCGCGACGGGTTCCTTCTCCACCCGGCCGCGCCGGCAGGCGGGCTCGCAGGGGCGGTCGCAGGTGCGGCCGAGGATTCCGGGGAAGACGTTGGACTGCCAGTTGACCATGTAGGCCTCGGTGTAGAGGCCGGCGGCGATCAGCCGGATGTATTCGGGCACCGGCGTATGGGCCGGGCAGGCGTACTGGCAATCCACCACCTTGTGGAAATGCTCTGCGGACGTTGCCGCCGTCACTTTCACGCCCGTTCTCCTCACCCTGCGCGGCTGCGCGGCGTGGGCAGGGAGGGCCGATCGAGGGCCGCGAAGGGCTCCGCGATGGAATCCTCCCCAGGATCCCATGTCGGCAGGCCGGTCTTCTTGGCGCGGTAGGGGACTTGCGCGTCCCGATCCGCGCGATTCGTCGCAGCATGTCGCAGGCGCGACGCGCTGCCTAGGGGGGATTGGTCCGGAAGACGCGGCCTGTCGCCAGGCCGCGCGCGGTCAGCCGAAAATGTCGGCCGGCGCGGTGCGCCTGAGGCTTTCGCCCAGCTCGCGCCCGAGCCGCGCCGCATCGCCCGCGGCCCCGCTCAGCCGCTGCTTGAGCAGGAAGGAGCCGTCCGCCCGCGCCACGAGCCCGGTGAGCTCCACCGCATCCCCGACGACCTTCGCATGCGCGCCGATCGGCGTGCGGCAGGAGCCGTCGAGCTCCCCGAGCAGCCCACGTTCCGCCGCGCTGGCCACCGCCGCGGCCGGGTCCTGGATGATGGAGAGCAGCTCGCGCAGTTCCACATCGTCGGCGCGCACCGTGACGCCGACGATGCCCTGGCAGGCGGCCGGGACCATCACCTCCGGGTCGAGCACCTGGCCCGCCTCGTGCTCCATCTCGAGCCGCCGGAGCCCGGCGAGTGCGAGCAGCGAGGCCGCCGGGCCATCCGGGTTCCGCACGCGGGCGAGGCGGGAGCCGACATTGCCGCGGATGATCTCCACCTGGAGGTCGGGGCGCGCATGCAGCAGCTGGCTCTGCCGCCGGACGGAGGCGGTGCCGATGCGCGCGCCGCGCGGCAGGCAGGCATAGGGGTCCGCCGCGTCGGCGCCGTGGCAGTCCGGGCCGAGGATCAGCGCATCCCGGCAATCCTCGCGCCGCAGCGTGCAGGCCAGCACGATGCCTGGGGGCAGCTCCGTCTCCAGGTCCTTGAGGCTGTGCACGGCGAAGTCGATGCGGCCGTCGCTCAGCGCCTCGTGGATCTCCTTCGCGAAGAGGCCCTTGCCGCCGATATCCGCCAGCGCGCGATCGAGCGTCTTGTCGCCCGAGGTCGCGATGACGTGTTCCTCGAAGGCGTTCACCTCGCGCAGCAGCGGGCAGACGCGGGTGATGAGCGAGAGGAAGTGCCGCGTCTGCCAGAGCGCGAGCGGCGAGCCGCGCGTGCCGACGCGCAGGGGCAGGGCGCGCGAGGTGACGTGGCGGTGCGGGCTGCCGGCGCCGGGGGCGCGCGGGATCGCGATGGTCGAGTCGAGGTTGGACAGTTTCATGCCGCGCGGTCTCCGCGTGCTGGGGCCGGCTGCTCGGCAGTGACGCGCGCGAAGCCGAAGAGGTGGGCGAGGTCCTTGAAGAAGATCTTCACATGCGCGAGCGGATCGCGCCGGACGAGCTCCTTGTTCATGTAGGACTGCCAGGTCAGGCGCTGCACGTCCTTGTCCCGGCAGATGTCCACGAAGCGCTCGCGGCGCTTGTCGGAGGAGTACCAGAAATACTGCATGATCCCGAGCACCCAGAAGACGCGGCCATGCGCCTTCATGAAGCGCTTGCGCGCGCCGGCCAGCGCACGCGCATCGCCGGTGCGGCAGAACTCTGCGGCGGCCTCGGCGCCGAGCTTGCCGCAGAGCATGGCGTAGTAGATGCCTTCGCCCGAGGCCGGCGCGACGACGCCGGCGGCATCGCCCACCAGCAGCACGTTGCGGCCGTTGTCCCAGCGCCGGAGCGGCTTGAGCGGCAGCGGCGCGCCTTCGCGGCGGATGGTGCGCGCCTGGTCGAGCCCCGTGGCGCGGCGGAGCTCGGCCACCGAGCCGCGCAGCGAGAAGCCCTTGTGCGCGGACCCGGTGCCGATGCTGACCTTGCCGCCATGCGGGAAGATCCAGGCGTAGAAATCCGGCGAGAGCTTGCCCTGATAGAACACGTCGCAGCGGTTGGAGTCGTATTTCGGCGCCTCGGCGCCCGGTGCGGCAACGATCTCGTGATAGGCGAAGACGCATTTCACCTTTTCGGCGCCGGGCACGGCCTGCTTGCCCACGGCGCTCCGCGCGCCATCCGCGCCCAGCACGCAGCGCGCGAGCGCGGCTTCGGGCGGCGCGCCATCCGCCGCACCCTTCGCCCGCCACTGCACGACCACGCCCTGCGGCGTCTGCTCTAGCGTCTCGAAGCTGCCGGTCACGCGCTCGGCACCGGCCTCCGCGGCGCGGACCCGCAGGAACTCGTCGAAATCCTCGCGGTCCACCATGCCGACATAGCCGCCGGTGTCGATCGGCATGTCCACTTCCGTGTCGCTCGGCGCGATCATGCGGGCGGAGCTGATGCGCGCGACGAGCAGATGCGCGGGGATGTCGAAGTCGCGGATCAGCCGCGGCGGGATGGCGCCGCCGCAGGGCTTGATGCGCCCGGCCTTGTCGAGCAGCAGCACGGACCGCCCGGCGCGGGCGAGTTCCTCGGCCGCCGTCGCGCCCGCAGGCCCGCCGCCGACGACGATGACGTCGTAGGTCTTCATGCCGCCCCTCCTGCCGGGATCGCCGGCGTCACGCCCTGTTCGCGCGTCCGAATCCCGCGCCCGATGCCGAGCGCGAGCATCGCCGCCGCGACGAAGAGCGCCGCATCGGCCAGGAACACCACCGCATAGCCGCCCGCCGCGCTGCCCGTGAGCAGCCGGCCGACATCGAGGATCACCGTGCCGAGGAACCCGCCCAGCCCGAAGGCGATGGCCTGCGCCGCACCGAACAGGCCCATCCGCACGCCCTCGCGCCCACTGCGGCCCTGGTTGACGAGTTGCATCATCGTGGCGATGGCGGCGGCGGCGAAGATGCCGTTGGCCAGGCCAAGCACGAAGAACGCCTCGCGCAGCGGGAAGCCCGGCCGGGCGAAGGCCAGCGAGAGCATCGCCAGCGCCGCGGCGAGGCAGCCGCCGATGATCCACGGACGGAGCCCGCCGGCGGCGAAGCGGCCCAGGACCGCGATCAGGATCATCCCCGCCAGCACGCCGCCATGCTGCACGGAGGAGAGCCGCGTGCTCTCGCCGAGCGTCATGCCGAAGACGGTGCCGGCGAAGGGCTCGAGGATCAGGTCCTGCGCGCTGTAGGCCAGCATCGAGACGAAGACGAAGAGCGTGAAGTGGCGCGCCACGGGCTCGTTCCACACCTCGCCGAGCGCGGCGCGGAAGGTCACGCGCGGCGGCCGCGCGGCCTGCGCCGCCGCCGGGCCCTCGAGACCGGCCACGGCCAGGCAGGCAAGCAGGAAGGCGAGGAGCGAGACGCCGGCGGTCACCGCGACCAGCCGCTCGGGCGAATAGGGATCGAGCAGGCGGCCGGTGGTCGCCGTGGTCAGCACGAAGCCCGCGATCATCATGATCCAGACGATGGAGGCCGCCGCCGGCTTGCGCGCCGGGGCGACGCGCGCGGCCAGCAGCACGAGCAGCGAGGTGCCGGCCGCGCCGACGCCGAGCCCGATGCCGAGGAAGGCCACCACCGCGAGCAGGATGCCGGTGATCGGCGCGGTGCCCATCCAGGCGGTCGCAGCCGCGGCGAGCACGCCCGACAAGGCCAGCACCGCCATGCCGCCGATGATCCAGGGCGTCCGTCGCCCGCCCTGGTCCGAGCCATGCCCGAGCCGCGGACGCAGCATCTGCACCGCGTAGTGCAGGGCCACGAGCGCGCCCGGCAGCATCGCCGGCAGCGCGTGCTCCACGACCATCACGCGGTTCAGCGCCGCGGTGGTCAGCACCACCACGGACCCGAGCGCGGTCTGCACGAGCCCGAGTCGGAGGATGCCGAGCCAGCCCAAGGGGATCGGTCCCGGCGTCATGGCGCGGCCCCCGGGGCGAGGGCGATCGAGCAGGCCATCATCCCCGCCACGAACAGCGTCACGCCCGCGCCGTTGTACCAAGGGGCGAGGCCGCGCGGATCGGTCATCCAGCGGCGCATCGCGAGCCCCTGCAAGGCAAGAACGGCGGCGACAAAGCCCGCCGCGTAGGGCGCCCCCCAGAGCAGCAGCAGCAGTACGACCACCGCCTGCGGCGCCGCCATCGCGAAGCACGCCGCGAGCGCCGCGCGCCGCGGGCCCAGCATCACCGGCAGCGAGTTCAGGCCGAAGCGGCGGTCGCCCTCGATCGACTTGAAGTCGTTCAGCGTCATGATGCCATGCGCGCCGAGCCCGTAGAGCAGCGCGACGGCCACGATGCGCGGATCCGGCGCGCCGCCCGAAAGCACCGCCGCACCCGTGATCCAGGGCAGCGATTCGTAGCAGAGCCCGCAGGCCAGCGGCCCCCAGATGCCGCTCTGCTTCAGACGCAGCGGCGGCGCCGAATACGCCCAGGCGAGCGCAACCGCGAGCACCGTCGCGCCGAACCCCCAGGGACCGAGCAGCGCGCCCACCGCGAGCGAGACGCCGGTCCAGCCGATCGCGACGTAAAGGCCCCAGCGCCCCGGCATGCGGCCGGAGGGAATCGGCCGCTGCGGCTCGTTGATCGCGTCCACATGCCGGTCGAACCAGTCGTTCACCGCCTGGCTCATCCCGCACACCAGCGGCCCCGCGAGCAGGATGCCGACCAGCATCAGCGGCCAACTGCCGAGTCCCGCGCCGGAGGCGACGATGCCGCAGCCGAAGGCCCACATCGGCGGGAACCAGGTGATCGGCTTGAGCAGCTCGAGCACCACGGCCGGGGAGGGCCGTGCGGCAGGGCGGGACGCCTGCAGCGCGGGGGGCATCACGTCAGGCATCGGCGTCATCCGCGCCGAGATCACCGAGCCCGTAGCGCCGCAGCTTCACATAGAGCGACTGCCGGCTGAGGCCGAGCATCTCGGCGGCCGAGGCGCGGTTGTCGCCGGTCAGGTCGAGCGCAGCCTCGATGCAGAGCCGCTCGATCGCGTCCGTGGCTTCCCGCACCAGGTCCTTGAGCGGCACCTTGCCGATCAGCTCGGTCAGCTGCTCGACCGAGCGCGTCGCGCCATTGGCCTCGCGCGGGGCGCGGGCGCGCGGGCCGGTATCGCGCAGCGCGAAGCCGAAGCAGCCCTCGCCGCCATGCGGCACCGAGACGGCGGAGCATTCCACCTCCGTCAGGCCGCCATGCTCGCCACGCAGCGCGGTGGCGTAGAGCCGGACGGTGCCTCGGTTGCGCAGCGTCGCGAGCAGCACCTCGAACTCCACGCCCTGCCGGCCCAGCCAGCGGTCGAGCGGCAGGCCGCGCGCCTGCTCCACGGAAGCCAGCTGCAGCATCTCGAGGAAGGCGGCATTGGCGATCAGCACGCGCGCGGCGGCGTCGGTCACCACGAAGCCGTCCGGCATCCCGTTCACGACCTTGATCAGCCGTGCCGCGGCATCGGGCAGCGGCGCCGATTCGCTCGCCGCCCCCTCGATGGTGAGCCGCAGCAGGAAAAGCAGCCCGCCCTCCTGCCGGAAGGTCGAGGCGGAAACCGTCACCGCCCGCGCTTCCTCCGCGAGACGCAGGCGCAGCGGCTCGGCCCGGCCGGCGCTGCGCAGGCCGGCGAGCAGCGCCTGGAGCTGCCCCCGATCCTCGGCCGCGAAGATCTCGGAGATCAGCCGCCCCGGCAGCCGGCGGCCGGCGCGCGGGGAAAGCGCCTGCGCGGCCGGGTTGGCCTCAAGGATGCGCTGCGTCTCGGCATCGGCGACCAGCAGCGGATCGCCCGAGATCTGGAACAGCAGCCGGTAGCGCGTCTCGGCCTGGCGCAGGCGCGAATAGTCGCGCTCCATGGATTGCTGCACCTCGACCAGGCGCTGCTGGAGCTGCGAGAGCGGGCGGAGGTCCCGCCCGAACACGATGCGCCGGCCGGTCCGGCCGATCGGCGCGATGGCGCAGAGGATCGGCAGCGACCCGCCGCTCTGCGCGAGATGGTTCACATGGCGCCAGCGCGGCGCTTCGCCGCCCGGCGGGCCGAGCAGCGCCTCGGCCTTGCCGCGGCTGTCGCGCGCGACCGTCTCGATCCATGGCCGGCCGACCCAGCCGCCCGCGGCATCGAAATCCCGCGCCAGCTCGTCGCTGCCGAAGCCGATGTCGCGGATGGCACCTTCGTGATCAAGCACGAGGGCGACATCCGCCGCGGTGGCGACGAGGGCCGCGGCCGCCTCCGGATCGAGGTGGCCGAGCGACGTCCCGGGCGCTGCGAACTGCTTCACGCGGCATCCAGTCCTTCATGCCGGTCCAACCGTTCCCCAACTCCAAACCCAAACCCGTCACCCGCCGGCGCGCTCATGCATCCTGGAGCATCAGCGCGAGCAGGGTTTCCGCCTTCAGCACCGCCTGCTGGCCGTCCTGCGCGGTCGCATCCGCGCCCACCCGCGCGACGAGGTCGAGACGGTCGAGGAAGGCGTTTCCGCCGACCAGCACGCCGAGGCGCGGGTTGCGGCTGGTGCGGCGGATGTCGTGGATCAGCGCGGCGAGCACGGGCAGCCGCTCCTCGTCGGAGAGCGAGAAGCCGACCACGCCGAAGCGCTGCTTGCGCGCCAGCGCGACGATCTCGCGCGCCGAGGCGCCGCTGGCGCTGCAGACCTCCCAGCCCTGGCGGCGGAACAGCTCGGCCACGATCACCAGGCCGAAGCTGTGCTGCTCGCCCGGCACCGGGGCGAGGAGGATGCGGCGCTCCGCATCCGGCTGGTTGCGGCACGGCGCCGCGGCATCGTGCTGCTCCAGCACCACCTGCTGAAGGCAGCAGACGCCGATGGTGACGGTGCTGAAGTCGCAGCGGTCGGCGAGCCACAGCTCGCCGAGTGCGCGCGCGACGGGTGCAAGCACCTCGAGCAGGATGCGCTCGAGCGGCACGTCGCGCCCGCGCAGCGCGGCGACGAGGGCGAGCGCCGCGGGCAGGTCTCCGCGCATGACGATGGCGGTGAGCTGGTCGGCCTCCGCCTCGTCCGGCGCGGTGCCCTGGGCGGGCATGGCGGCATCCCGGCGCGTGAGCGCGAGGCGCGGGATGACCGCGTGTTCGAGCGTGCGGGCGAGCAGGGCGGAGAGCTGGTCTGGGCTGCGCGCCTCGGCCATGCGGGCGAGCAGGTCGAGGCCGCCGCGCAGGGGTGGCGGAGGGGCCAGGGCGGCCAAGGAAGCGGTTTCGCGCATGATGGCCAGCGTTTCTCCCGCGGCAGGCGGTTGCGAGGGCATTGGCCTCTCCCCTTGACGAATGTTCCCGCGGGAGCCCGATCTGTCAATCGCAATTTACGTCAATCGTGCTTGACACTCGGCGCGGGCAGTCTCTAGCCTTCCTCCTGCAACGCGATGTGGGGGAGAGAAGATGCCGGGCAGTCCAGCCATTCTCGCCATCCCCCAGGGCGAGGCACCGAAACCGCTCCAAGCCGGCCTGGCGCTGACACCCGGACATCCCGTCCGGCTGACAGCGGACCGCCATTGACCGAGGGTTGTCAAGCTATGCTTACAACACGCCCCTTGTCAGGCCTGCTCGACGCCCTGGACGCCGCGCCCTGGGGCGCCGCCTCCGGCCGGCGCTGCCCTCGCAGCGAGCCGCCGCCGCTCTACACCCCGGAGGAGCGCGTCCGCCGCGACACCTCGCCCTGGACGATGGTGCAGGGCGTGCTCGCGCCGCTGCAGTTCGCGGTGTTCCTCGTCAGCCTCGGCCTGGTGCTGCGCTACCTCGCCACCGGCGAGGGCCTCGCGATCGCCACGGCCTCGGTCGTGGCCAAGACCATCCTGCTCTACACCATCATGGTGACCGGCTCGATCTGGGAGAAGGAGGTGTTCGGCCGCTGGCTGTTCGCGCCTGCCTTCTACTGGGAGGACGTGTTCAGCATGCTCGTCCTCGCGCTGCACACCGCCTACATCGCGGCGCTGCTGTTCGCGGTCGGCGACGGCCAGGGCCAGATGCTCCTCGCGCTCGCCGCCTACGCCGCCTACGTCGTCAACGCGGCGCAGTTCGTGCTCAAGCTGCGTGCCGCGCGGCGGCAGGAAGGCAGGATGCCCGCGCTGGGGCGGATCGGCACGGCATGAGCGTCGCTCCGGCCCCCACCGCAGCCGCCTGCGGCACGCCGCCGCGGGCCGTGCTGCGCGAGCGGGGCCAGCATGAGGTGTTCTGCGGCCTGACCGGCATCGTCTGGCTGCACCGCAAGATCCAGGACGCCTTCTTCCTCGTCGTCGGCAGCCGCACCTGCGCGCATCTGCTGCAATCGGCCGCCGGCGTGATGATCTTCGCCGAGCCGCGCTTCGCCACCGCGATCATCGGGGAGCGCGACCTGGCGGGCCTCGCCGACTGCAACGCCGAGCTCGACCGCGTCGTGACCCGCCTGCTGGAGCGCCGGCCGGACATCCGCATGCTCTTCCTCGTCGGCTCCTGCCCCTCGGAGGTCATCAAGCTCGATCTCTCGCGCGCCGCGCAGCGGCTCTCGGCCCGGTTCATGCCGGCGGTCCGGGTGCTGAACTATTCGGGCAGCGGCATCGAGACCACCTTCACCCAGGGCGAAGACGCCTGCCTCGCCTCGCTGGTCCCGGAGATGCCGGCCGAGCCCGGCACCGCGCGGTCGCTGCTCGTCGTCGGCGCGCTGGCCGAGGTGGTGGAGGACCAGTTCCTGCGCCATTTCGCCGCCCTCGGAGTCGGCCCCGTCCGCTTCCTGCCCGGCCGCCGCGCGGCGGAGTTGCCGGCCATCGGTCCGGGCACGCAGGTGCTGCTGGCGCAGCCCTTCCTCGGCGACACCGCGCGCGCCCTGGTGGGCCGCGGCGCGACGCTGCTGCCCGCGCCATTCCCGCTCGGTGCCGAGGGCACCTCGCGCTGGCTCGGCGCTGCTGCCGCCGCCTGGGGGTGCAGCGCGGAGAAGCTCGCCGCCGTGACCGGCCCGGGCGAGGCGCGCGCGCGCGCAGCCCTTGTCGCGCCCCGTGCCAGGCTCGAAGGGCGCAGCGTCTTCTTCTTCCCCGACAGCCAGCTCGAAATCCCGCTGGCGCGCTTCCTCGCACGCGAGCTCGGGATGCGGCCGATCGAGGTCGGGACGCCCTACCTCAACCGCGCGATCATGGAGCCGGAGCTCGCCCTGCTGCCGGAGACGGTGCTCTCCGAAGGCCAGCATGTGGACCGCCAGCTCGACCGCTGCCGCGAGGCGCGGCCGGATCTCACCGTCTGCGGCCTCGGCCTCGCAAATCCGCTGGAGGCTGAGGGCCTGGCGACGAAGTGGTCCATCGAGCTCGTCTTCACGCCGATCCAGGGCTACGACCAGGCGGGCGATCTCGCCGGGCTCTTCGCGCGTCCGCTGGCGCGCCGCGCCAGGCTGGAGGTCTGACGCGATGGAACTCGCCGTCTGGACCTATGAAGGCCCGCCCCATGTCGGCGCGATGCGCATCGCCACCGCGATGCGCGGCGTGCACTACGTGCTGCACGCCCCGCAGGGCGATACCTATGCGGACCTGCTTTTCACGATGATCGAGCGGCGCGATGCGCGCCCCCCCGTCACCTACACCACCTTCCAGGCGCGCGACCTCGGCGGCGACACGGCGGAGCTGTTCAAGGAAGCCGTCCGCGATTCCTATCAGCGCTTCCGCCCGCAGGCGATGCTGGTCGGTGCCTCCTGCACGGCGGAGCTGATCCAGGACGATCCGGGCGGCCTCGCCCGCACGCTCGGCCTGCCCATCCCGGTGGTGCCGCTCGAGCTGCCCTCCTACCAGCGCAAGGAGAACTGGGGCGCGGCGGAGACCTTCTACCAGCTGGTCCGCGCCTGCGCCGGCCCGCACGCGCCGCCGCCCGGCACGAAGCGCGCGCCGCGCCCCGAAGGCCGCGCGCCGCGCTGCAACCTGCTCGGGCCCACCGCCCTCGGCTTCCGGCATCGCGACGACGTCCAGGAAGTGCGGCGCCTCGTCGAGTCGCTCGGCATCGAGGTTTCTGTCGTCGCGCCGCTCGGCGCCACGCCGGCAGACCTCGCCCGGCTCGGCGATGCCGATTTCAACGTGGTGCTCTACCCCGAGATCGCCGGCAGCGCGGCCGCCTGGCTGAAGCGCAGCTTCGGCCAGCCGGCCACGACGACGGTGCCGATCGGCGTCGGCGCGACGCGCGCCTTCCTCGCCGAAGCCGCGGCGCTGGCCGGCATCGAGCCCGCCGCCGCCGGCGAGTCGCGGCTGCCCTGGTACTCCCGCTCGGTGGACAGCACCTACCTCACCGGCAAGCGCGTCTTCATCTTCGGCGACGCAACGCATGCGGTCGCCGCCGCGCGCGTGGCGGCGAAGGAACTCGCCTTCGAGGTCGTGGGCCTCGGCACCTACAGCCGCGAATTCGGCCGCGAGGTGCGCGAGGCGGCGAAGGCGCTCGGCCTCGAACCGCTGATCACCGACGACTACCTGGAGGTCGAGGCCGCCATCGCCGCCTGCCAGCCCGAACTCGTGCTCGGCACCCAGATGGAACGGCACATCGCCAAGCGCCTCGGCATTCCCTGCGCCGTGATCTCGGCCCCGGTGCATGTGCAGGACTTCCCCGCGCGCCACTCGCCCCAGATGGGCTTCGAGGGCGCGAACGTGATCTTCGACACCTGGGTCCATCCGCTGATGATGGGCCTCGAGGAGCATCTGCTTGCGATGTTCCGCGACGATTTCGAGTTCAACGACGGCGCCCAGCCTTCCCACCTCGGTGCGGGGCATGCCCCGCACATTGGTGCGGACGTGGCGCGGTCGGACGAGATGGGCATCCGGGAGGCGCCCGCCGCGCATCCCATGCCCGCGCCCGCGGCGGTGACTCCCCACGCCGCCGCGGGCGACCCTGCCTGGGGCAGCGAGGCCGAACAGGAGCTGCGCAAGATCCCCTTCTTCGTCCGCGGGAAGGCCCGCCGCAACACCGAACGCTTTGCCGCCGAACGCGGCATCGGCGTGATCACCCTCGAGACGCTGTACGATGCCAAAGCCCATTTCTCGCGCTGAGGCCGCCATGCGCGTCGCGATCGTGACGATGGACAGCCATCTGGCCGGGGCGATGCTCCAGGCGCAGGGCGATCTGCGGCGCGACATTCCGGGGCTCGAACTCGCGGTGCACGCCGCCGACGAATGGGCCGGCGACGCCGCGGCGCTCGCGGCCTGCCACGAGGACATCGCGCGCGCCGATATCGTGATCGTGGCGATGCTGTTCCTCGAGGACCACATCGCCGCGGTGCTGCCCGCGCTCCGTGCCCGCCGCGCCGCCTGCGATGCGATCGTCTGCATGCTCTCCGCTGGCGAGGTGGTGAAGCTCACCCGGATGGGCCGGCTCGACATGGGCGCCGAGGCGACCGGCATCATGGGCCTGCTCAAGCGGCTGCGCGGCGCGAAGAAGGAAGGCGGCTCCTCCGGCAGTTCCTCCGGCAAGGGCCAGATGCGCATGCTGAAGGAGCTGCCGCGGCTGCTCCGCTTCATCCCCGGCACGGCGCAGGACCTGCGGGCCTATTTCCTCACGCTGCAATACTGGCTCGCCGGCAGCCGCGCGAACCTCGCCAACATGGTCCGCCTATTGGTCAACCGCTACGCCGCGGGCCCCCGTGCCGCGCTCGCCGGCGCGCTCAAGGTGGCGGCCCCCGAGCATTATCCCGAGATCGGCCTCTATCATCCGCGCCTGCCGGCGCGCGTGACGGAGCGCGCGGACCATCTGCCGCGCGGCGGCGCAGCCGGCACGGTCGGGCTGCTGATCATGCGGAGCTACGTCCTGGCCGGCAACGCGGCGCATTACGACGGCGTGATCGAGGCGCTGGAAGCGCGCGGCCTGCGCGTCATCCCTGCCTTCGCGCATGGGCTCGACAACCGCCCGGCGATCGAGCGCTTCTTCATGAAGGACGGGGTCGCGGCAGTGGATGCCGTGGTCTCGCTCACCGGCTTCTCGCTGGTCGGCGGCCCGGCCTACAACGATGCGCGCGCGGCGGAGGACCTGCTGGCGAAGCTCGACGTGCCCTATGTCAGCGCCCATCCGCTGGAGTTCCAGACCATCGCCCAGTGGGAGGCCGATCCGCGCGGCCTGCTGCCGGTGGAGGCGACGATGATGGTCGCGATCCCGGAGCTCGATGGCGGCATCTGGCCGATGACCTATGGCGGCCGCGGCGGCGAGGATGGGGCGGGGCGCCTCGGCGATGGCCGCCAGCGCGACATGCAGCCGCATGCCGAGCGCACGCAGAAGCTCGCCGATCGCGTTGCGCGGCTGATCGCGCTGCGGCGGTCCGTGCGGCGGCAGCGCAAGGTGGCGATGGTGCTGTTCAGCTTCCCGCCGAATGCCGGAAATGTCGGCACCGCCGCCTATCTCGGCGTGTTCGAGTCCCTGTTCAACACGCTGCGCGCCATGCGGGCGGCGGGCTACACGGTGGATGTCCCGCAGGACGTCGCCGCGCTGCGCGAGCGCATCCTGGGCGGGAATGCGGCGCAGTACGGCGCGATCGCGAATGTCGCCGCGCGGATCGGCGCCGACGACCATGTTCGGCGCGAGACCTTCCTCAGGGACATCGAGCGGCAATGGGGCCCCGCGCCGGGCCGCGCGCAGTCCGATGGCGCGACCATCCACGTGCTCGGCGCTGAGTTCGGCAACGTCTTCATCGGCATCCAGCCCGGCTTCGGCTGGGAGGGCGACCCGATGCGCCTGTTGTTCGAGCGCGGCTTCGCGCCGACCCACGCCTTCAGCGCCTTCTACCGCTGGCTCCGGGAGGATTTCGGCGCGCATGCGGTGCTGCATTTCGGCACCCATGGCGCGCTGGAGTTCATGCCCGGCAAGCAGGCGGGCCTCTCGGCCGAGTGCTGGCCGGACCGGCTGATCGGCGAATTGCCGAATTTCTACCTCTACGCCTCGAACAACCCGTCCGAGGGAATGCTCGCGAAGCGGCGGGCAGGCGCAATGCTGATCTCCTACCTCACGCCGCCGGTCGCCAATGCGGGCCTCTATCGCGGGCTGCTCGACCTGAAATCCTCGCTCGACCGCTGGCGCGCGCTCGATCCCGGCTGCGACCCGGCGGTGCGCCGGGCGCTGGCCGAACTCGTGCAGGCGCAGGCCGCCGCCGTGGACCTCGCCGAGGCGGCGCCGGCCTGGGACGGCGCAACGCTCGATGGGCGCGTGGTCAGGCTGGCCGAGGCGCTGCTCGAACTCGAATACACGATGATCCCGCACGGGCTGCATGTGCTGGGCGAGCTGCTGACGCCGGCGCAACGCGCCGAGACGCTGGACGCCGCCGGCGTGACGGATCCGGTGGAGCGCGCCCGGCTCGATGCGCTGCTGGCCACGGACCCTGAGATCCCCGCGATCCTGCACGCGCTCGATGGCGGCTATCTCCGCCCCGCGCCGGGAGGCGACCTGCTGCGCACCACCGCCGTCCTGCCGACCGGGCGGAACCTGCACGGCTTCGACCCCTTCAAGATCCCCTCCGCCTTCGCCGTGCGTGACGGCGCACGCCAGGCGGACCGCCTGCTGGCGCGCCACCACGCGGACACGGGCACGCTGCCGGAGACGGTCGCCATCGTTCTCTGGGGTACCGACAACCTGAAGACCGAAGGCGGGCCGATCGCCCAGGCGCTCTGGCTGATGGGCGCCGAGCCGCGGCACGACAGCTACGGCCGCGTCAGCGGCGCGAAGCTGATCCCGCTGGCCGAGCTTGGCCGGCCGCGCGTGGATGTGATGATGACGCTCTCCGGCATCTTCCGCGACCTGCTCCCGCTCCAGACGAAGCTGCTCGCGGAAGCCGCCCTGCTCGCCGCGGGCGCCGAGGAGCCGCCGGAGCAGAACTTCGTCCGCAAGCATGCGCTCGCCTTCCAGGCGCAGCATGGCGGCGACATCGCCCAGGCGGCGCTGCGGGTCTTCGGCAATGCCGAGGGCGCCTACGGGGCCAACGTCAACGGCATGATCGAGGCCGGCGTCTGGACCGATGAGGACGAGCTCGCCGAGACCTTCTCGCGCCGAAAGGGCTTCGCCTATGGCGTGGATGGCCGCCCGGCGCGGCAGGACAAGGTGCTCGGCCATCTGCTCGGCAGCGTGGAGCTCACCTACCAGAACCTCGACAGCGTCGAGGTGGGGCTGACCACGATCGACCAGTATTTCGACACGCTCGGCGGCATCAGCCGCGCCGTGCGCCGCGCCCGCGGCGGGCGTGAGGCGGCGGTCTATGTCGGCGACCAGACGCGCGGCGAAGGCACCATCCGCACGGTGGCCGAGCAGGTCGCGCTCGAGACCCGCACCCGCGCGCTCAACCCCAAATGGTTCGAGGCGCTGCTGCGCCACGGGCATGAGGGGGTGCGGCAGATCGAGGCGCAGGTGACGAACACCATGGGCTGGTCCGCCACCACCGGCCAGGTCGCGCCCTGGATCTACCAGCAGCTCGCCCAGACCTTCGTGCTCGATCCGGAGATGCGCGCCAGGCTCGCCGCGCTGAACCCGACCGCCTCGGCCCGGATCGCGAACCGCCTGATCGAGGCGCATGAACGCCGCTACTGGGAACCGTCCGAGGACATTGCCGAGGCGCTGCGCCGCGCCGGCGAGGAACTCGAGGATCGCCTGGAAGGCATCACCGTGGAGATGGCCGCATGACCGTGATCATGAGACCGCCGCCGAATGCCTCCCGCCTCGGCGATGGCGACGGCAGCGTGCAGGTGCATGCCGAGGGCGGCGCGCGGATCGAAGGTGCGACGGTCTTCGCCATCTACGGCAAGGGCGGCATCGGCAAGTCCACCACCAGCTCCAACCTCTCGGTGGCGTTCAGCAAGCTCGGCAAGCGGGTGCTGCAGATCGGCTGCGACCCGAAGCACGACAGCACCTTCACCCTCACCGGGCGGATGATCCCGACGGTGATCGACGTGCTGGATTCGGTCGGCTTCCACGCCGAGGAATTGCGGCCGGAGGATTTCGTCTTCGAGGGCTACAACGGCGTGCTCTGCATCGAGGCCGGCGGCCCGCCCGCCGGAACCGGCTGCGGCGGCTATGTCGTCGGCCAGACGGTGAAGCTGCTGAAGGAGCACCATCTGCTCGAGGAGACGGACATCGTCATCTTCGACGTCCTCGGCGATGTGGTCTGCGGCGGCTTCGCGGCTCCGCTGCTGCATGCCGACCGCGGCCTGATCGTCGCGGCGAACGATTTCGACAGCATCTTCGCGATGAACCGGATCGTCACCGCAATCAAGGCGAAGTCGGTCAACTACAACGTCCGGCTCGGCGGCGTGATCGCCAACCGCTCGCGCGAGGTCGACCAGATCGAGAAGTTCAACGCCGTCTCGGGCATGAAGACGCTCGCGCACCTGCCGGACCTCGACGTGATCCGCCGGTCGCGCCTGGCGAAGAAGTCGCTGTTCGAGATGCCGGACGGGCCGGATGTGCAGGCGGCGCGGGACGAGTATCTGCGCCTCGCCGCCATGCTCCTGGCAGGCGTCGCGCCGCTGGAGGCGCGCGCGCTCAAGGACCGCGAGATCTTCGACCTGCTGGGGTTCGACTGACATGCCGAGCCTGGAATTCGACACCCGCCGCGGCGAGCTGCTCCAGTATTTCGACCGCACCGCGCTCAAGGCCTGGGAGCGGCTGACCTCGGACGCGCCGGTCTCCGGCATCCGGGCCACGGTGCGCGCCGGGCGGGATGCGATGCGCACGACACTGCTCTCCTGGCTGCCGGCCGATCTGTCCGGTCGCCGCATCCTCGATGCCGGCTGCGGCACCGGTGCCTTCGCGCTCGAAGCCGCGCGGCGCGGTGCCGAGGTGGTCGCGGTGGACATCTCGCCGGGCCTGATCGCGCTGGCGCGGGAACGCCTCGGCCAGTCGCAGATGGCGCAGCGCATCACCTTTCTGGTGGGCGACATGTGCGACGGCGAACTCGGTGCCTTCGACCACGTCGTCGCCATGGACAGCCTGATCCACTACCGCCCGCAGGACACGGCGCGCGCGCTGGCCGGGCTTGCCTCCCGCGTCTCCGGATCGATGGTCTTCACCTTCGCGCCGCGCACGCCGCTCCTCGCGGCGATGCACGCGGCCGGAAAGCTGTTCCCCCGTGGCGATCGCGCGCCCGCGATCCTGCCCGTGGCGCCGCCCACGCTGCACCGCCTGCTCGCCGCGGAGCCGGGGCTGCGGGACTTCGCCGCGGCGCGGGAGCGGCGGATCGCCTCCGGCTTCTACACCTCGCAGGCGCTGGAGCTGATCCGGCGATGAACCGCGTCGAGGCCCGAATCGCGCGCATCTGGATGAAGGTGGGGCAGGATCTGCTCCCCTTCGCCGATGCGGTCACCGTCGACCTGCCCTGGTCCCGGCTGCTGCGGCTCTCGCTGTTCCAGATCTCCTGCGGGATGATGGCGGTGCTGCTCGTCGGCACGTTGAACCGCGTGATGATCGTCGAGCTGCATGTCTCGGCCGGGCTGGTCGCGGCGATGCTGGCGCTGCCGCTGGTCTTCGCCCCGCTGCGCGCGCTGTTCGGCTTCAAGTCGGACACGCATCGCTCGCTGCTCGGCTGGAAGCGCGTGCCCTATATCTGGCTCGGCACCATGGCGCAGTTCTCGGGGCTGGCGATGATGCCCTTCGCGCTCCTCGTGCTGTCGGGCGACACCTGGGCGCCGCCCTGGACGGGGCAGCTCGCCGCGGCCATCGCCTTCCTGCTGGTGGGCGCCGGGATGCACATGGTGCAGACCGTCGGCCTTGCGCTCGCCACCGACCTCGTGCCGCGCGAGCGGCAGCCGAACATCGTCGCGCTGCTGTCGCTGATGCTGCTGCTCGGCATGGTGGGCTCGGCGGTGGTGTTCGGCCTGCTGCTCGCGGAGTTCAGCCAGCTTCGGCTGATCCAGGTGATCCAGGGCTGTGCCGCCGCGACGCTGATCCTGAACCTGGTCGCGATGTGGAAGCAGGAGGCCCGCGACCCGAGCCGCACCAAGGGCCTCGACGAGGGCGACACCGGCTTCCTCGAGAGCCTGCGCAGGCTGCGGGCGAGCGGGCCCTGGGACCGGCGGCTGCTCGCCCTCGGCCTCGGCGCGGCCGGCTTCGCGATGCAGGACGTGCTGCTCGAACCTTATGGCGGCCAAGTGCTCGGCCTCGGTGTCGGCGCGACCACCGGCCTCACCGCGCTGATGGCCGGCGGCGCCGCGGTCGGCTTCGTCGCGGGCGCGCGCTGGCTCTCGCGGGGGGCGGATGCGCATCGCCTGGCAGGGTATGGCGCGCTGACGGGAAGCCTCGGGCTCGCCCTCATCATCCTCTCGGGCGCGCTCGAACTCGTTCCGGTCTTCGGCCTCGGCACCGTCTGCATCGGGCTTGGCGCCGGGCTCTTCGCCCATGCCACGCTCACCGCCTGCATGCGGCTCGCGCCGCCGCGCCAGATCGGGCTCGCGCTCGGCGTGTGGGGCGCGGTGCAGGCGACCGCGGCGGGCCTTGCGATCGCCGCCGGCGGTTTCGCGCGCGACATCATCAATTCGCTTGCGCTCGATGGCGCGCTCGGCGAGGCGATGACCGGGCCGGCCACCGGCTATGTCGCCGTCTACTGCTTCGAGATCGTGCTGCTCTTCCTCACGCTCGCCGTCGTCGGGCCGCTGGTGCGCGGTACTGGCGCGGCGCGGCATCATCCGCAACAAGGGTCCGGCATCGCCGGATCCGCTCCCGTCTGAGGGGTCAAGGAGGCCTGCCATGCAAGCTGCACCGACATCGGTCTTCCAGGATCTCGCGGCGCTCTCGCTCTACATCTTCTTCGCGTTCTTCTTCGTGCTGGTGATGTGGCTCCACCGCGAAGGCAAGCGGGAGGGCTACCCGCTCTGGGTGGATCGCGGCGGCAAGGCGCGGCCGACCAAGATCGAGGGCTTCCCGGGCCTGCCGGAGCCCAAGGCTTTCATCCTTCCGCATGGCCACGGCACCGTGCTCGCGCCCGGCGGTGGCCCGGCTGAGCGCGACGTGACGGCGCTGCTCTCGCCCTATGATGCGCATCCCGGCACCTCCTACGATCCGGTGGGCGATCCGATGCGCGACGGCTTGGGCACCGCGTCCTACGCGCTGCGCGCCGACTCGCCCGATCTGGATTGGGATCACGGCGCCGCGAAGATCGTGCCGCTGCGCGCGGCCCCGGGCTGGCACATCCCCTCCGAGGACCCCGAAATCCGCGGCCGCGCCCTGTTCGGCCTGGACGGAAAGGTGGCCGGCACGATCGTGGATCTGTGGGTGGACAAGTCCGACGTGCTGCTGCGCTATGCCGAGGCGGAGATCACTGGCAGCGGCCGGCGCGTGCTGATCCCGCTGGGTGTGCTGAGCTGGTGGGGGGAGGGGCCCGTGAAGTGCGACACCGCCACCTCGGCGCAGATCGCCGCAGCCCCCGCGACGGCCGCGCCGGATGTCGTGACGCTGCGCGAGGAGGATGTGATCAGCGGCTACTTCGGCGGCGGCGAGCGCTACGCCCTCCCCGGCAAGAACGAGTCCTACGCATGAGCACGCGCCCGACCTTCAGCGAGCACGACGACGAGCCGGTGCCCGGCCTGCCGGGGCCGTTGCCGGCGGGCGAAAGCCTTCTCTGGCAGGGCCAGCCGGGCTGGTGGGGGCTGGCACGGCGGGCGCTGCATCTGCGCGGGCTCGCGCTCTACTTCCTCGCACTCGCCGTCTGGCGCGCCGCGGTGCTGACGGCCGAAGGTGCGCCGGCGGGCGAGTTCGCGCTCGGCATCGCCTGGATGGTCCTGCTCGGCGCCGTGCCGCTCGCGCTCGCCGCCGGCTATGCCTGGCTATCGGCGCGGACGACGCTCTACACCATCACCTCGCGCCGCATCGTGGTGCGCACCGGCGTCGCGCTGCCGATGACGGTGAACATCCCCTTCGCGGTCATCGGCGGCGCGGCGCTGGGGCGCGCGGCGGACGGTACCGGGGACATCGCGCTCCAGGTCATCCCGCCGCACCGCATTTCCTGGATCGCGCTCTGGCCGCACACGCGCTCCTGGCACATCACCCGCCCGCAGCCGACGCTGCGCGCAGTGGCGGAGCCGGAGGCGGTGGCGCGGATCCTCTCCCGCGCACTGGCCGCCTCCGCCGCGATGCCGGTCCAGCCCGTCGCGGCGGCCGCCGCTGCGCCTGCCGGCGGATTTGCCGAAGGCGCGCCCGCATGAGCCAGGCGGCGCTGAGCCCCTTCCGCCAGTCGCGCGGCCTGCTGGCCGGCGCCGCGGCGCTGCTCGGCGCCACGCTGCTGGTCGCGATCCCCGGCCATCGTGTGCCGGTCGACCCCGCGGCCACCGGCGCGCGCCCGGTCGCCGAGCGTGCGCTGCTGTTCGCCGACCGCGCGGATGGCGGCATCGCGGTGACCGATGCGCGGACCGGCCGCGTCATCGAGGAACTGCCTTCGGGCACCGAGGGCTTCCTGCGCGGCGCGCTGCGCGGCCTCGCGCGCGACAGGCTCCGTGCTGGCCATGGCGCGGACGCGCCCTTCCGGCTCAGCGCCTGGGCCGATGGGCGGATCACGCTCGAGGACAGCGCCACTGGCGTGGTGATGGAACTGCACGCCTTCGGCCGTGGCAATGCCGAAGCCTTTCTCAACCTGATGGCAAGAGGAGACTGACGCGCCATGACGGACCACTGGGGAGTGGGCCGGGCGATCCTTGGCGGCGGACGAACCGTCGAGGTGCCCTGCACAGTGGAGATCGAGCGGACGGCGGAGTTCTTCTTCGCCAACGCGATCCCCGAAGGCATCGAGCTGCGTCCCGGCGACCGCGTGGTCGTGCACGGTGCGCCCGATCACATCGCCTTCGGCGAGCGGATCAGCTTCGAGACGCGCGCGACCGTCTATCGCGCCGGCCCGCTCACGCGCTGGTGGACGCAATGGTCCGCCCTGTTCGAGCTGACCGAGCTCTACCATTGCGGCTTCGAGCCGAAGGAGGCCACGCCATGAACGCGATGGCGCCCCCTGGGACCCCCGCCGGCCGCCCCTCATCCTCCTCCGAATCGACGAAGATGGCGCTGACGGAGACCGTGCTCTCCCCGCGCTTCTACACCACCGACTTCGCCGCGATGGATGCGATCAGCGTCGAGCCGGTGCGCGAGCAGTGGGACCGGCTGATGGCCGAGTTCCACGCCGATCCCAACAAGGGGCATTTCATCCGCACCGCGGAATTCGACGCCTTCGACATCAACACCCTGCCCGAGCCGCTGCAGAAGGAGTTCCTGGAGTTCCTCGTCAGCAGCGTGACGGCCGAGTTCTCCGGCTGCGTGCTCTATGCCGAGATCAAGAAGCGGGTGAAGAACCCGGACATGAAGGATCTGTTCGGCGTGATGGCGCGCGACGAATCCCGCCATGCCGGCTTCATCAACGACACGCTGAAGGACATGAACGTCGGCGTGGATCTCGGCTTCCTGACGCGCGCGAAGAAGTACCACTACTTCCAGCCGAAGTTCATCTTCTACGCCACCTACCTGTCGGAGAAGATCGGCTACGCGCGCTACATCACCATCTTCCGCCAGTTCGAGCGCCATCCGGAGCTTCGCATCCACCCGATCTTCAAGTGGTTCGAGAAGTGGTGCAACGACGAGTTCCGCCATGGCGAGGCCTTCGCGCTGCTGATGCGAGCCAATCCGGACCTGGTGAAGGGCGTGAACCGCTACTGGGCGCGCTTCTTCCAGCTCGCCGTCTTCGCCACGATGTATGTCCGGGATCACGCCCGGCCGGAATTCCACAAGGCGCTCGGCATGGACGCGACCGAATACGACATGCGCGTCTTCCGCATCACCGAGGAGATCTGCCGCCAGGTCTTCCCGGACACGCTGGACGTGGACCATCCCGCCTTCCTGCGCGGCCTGGAACGCCTGAACCGCATCGCGGAGGCGATGGGCCGGGCGAAGGCGCAGGGCGGCGTGGTCGGCAAGGTGAAGGGTCTCGGCCTCTCGGCCGGCGCCGCGCTCACCTTCGCGCGCCTGTTCCTGCTGCGGCCGCGGCGCCACAAGCTGCCGGACGACGCCCGGCTGGCGCCGGCCTGGTGACGATGCCGATGGCCGAGATCGGTCTCGCCGCGCTGTTCACGCTGTTCCTGTGGTGGGCCAGCACGGGCCTCATCATCTATCTGGACGGGCTGCGCCGGGAGACCTTCGGCTGGACCATGCTGGGCGCGAGCGTGCTGCTGCTGCTCGCGCTGTTCGGCCTGCACGCGCTGTCGCAGGAAGCGGGCGTCGCGGGCGCCTGGCTGGGCTTCCTGTGCGGCGCGCTGTGCTGGGCCTGGATCGAGATCGCCTTCCTCACCGGCGCGGTCACCGGGCCGCGCCGCACCGCCTGCCCGCCGGCGCTCCGCGGCTTCGCCCGGCTGCGCGCGGCGACCGAGGTGGTGCTGTGGCACGAACTTGCCATCCTCGCGCTCGCGCTGGTCATGCTGGCGATCACCTGGGACGCGCCGAACCAGATCGGCACCTGGACCTTCCTCGCCTTCTGGGTGATGCGGCTCAGCGCCAAGTTCAACCTCTTCCTCGGCGTGCGGAACCGGTCGGAGGCCTTCCTGCCCGACCACCTCCGCTACCTCGACAGCTACTTCCCGCGCGCGCGCATCAACCTGCTGTTCCCCTTCTCGGTCCTCGCCGGGCTCGGCGCCACCGCGCTGCTGCTGCTCGCGGCCTTCGCGCCGGAGGCGACGCGGCACGAGGCGGTGGGCTTCACCCTGCTGGCGACGCTGGTTGCGCTCGGCCTGCTCGAACACATTTTCATGGTGCTTCCGGTGCCGGCCGATGGGCTGTGGCGCTGGGGGCTCGCCTCGCGCGCAGCGCCTGCCAAGGCGCGCGCCGGGGCGCGGACCGACGGACGGCCCCGGCCGTCCACCGCGGCATGACCGCGCCGGGCCGCACCATCCACCGAAGGCCCGGCCTGCCGGGCGAGAACGCCAGTCGCGCCGCGCCGCCGCGACCCGGCCACCAGCATCCGGCGCGGCCGTCACCATGGGGGGCCCCATGAACTACGAAAGCTTCTTCCGCGCGCAGCTCGAGGGCCTCCGGCGCGAAGGCCGCTACCGCGTCTTCGCCGATATCGAGCGCCAGCGCGGTGCCTTCCCGCGCGCCATCCGCCACGATGCCGGCGGCCGCACGCGGGAGGTGACGGTCTGGTGCTCCAACGACTATCTCGGCATGGGGCAGCATCCCAAGGTGCTCGCGGCGATGCATGAGGCGCTGGACCGTTGCGGCGCCGGCGCCGGCGGCACGCGGAACATCTCCGGCACCAACCACGAGCATGTCCTGCTGGAACGCGACATCGCCGACCTGCATGGCACCGAATCCGCGCTGCTGTTCAACTCCGGCTACATGTCGAACTGGGCGAGCCTTTCCACGCTCGCCGGGCGCATGCCCGGCTGCGTCATCGTCTCGGATGAGATGAACCACGCCTCGATGATCGAGGGGATGCGCCACAGCCGGGCCGAGCGGCGCCTCTTCCGCCACAACGACATGGCGGACCTGCGCCGCGTGCTGTCGGAGATCCCCGCCGGCTCGCCGAAGCTGATCGCCTTCGAGAGCGTCTATTCGATGGATGGCGACATCGCCCCGATCGCCGAGATCTGCGACATCGCCGACGAATTCGGCGCCATGACCTTCTGCGACGAGGTGCACGCCACCGGCCTCTACGGCGCGCGCGGCGGCGGCATCACCCAGCGCGACGGCGTGGCGCATCGCGTGACCGTCATCGAGGGCACGCTCGCCAAGGCCTTCGGCGTGATCGGCGGCTATATCGCGGGCTCGGCGGCGATGTGCGATTTCGTCCGCAGCTTCGCCTCCGGCTTCATCTTCTCGACCGCGCTGCCGCCCGCCGTCGCCGCCGGCGCCCGCGCCGCGATCCAGCACCTGAAGGAGAGCAACGCGGAGCGGCTCGCGCTGCACGAGCGGGCCCGGACGCTGCGCCGCCGGCTGGACGCGATCCAGGTGCCGCACCTCGACAACCCGAGCCACATCGTGCCGGTGATGGTGTACGACCCGGTGCAGTGCAAGCTGATCAGCGACCTGCTGCTCGACCGCTACGGCATCTATGTGCAGCCGATCAACTACCCGACCGTGCCGCGCGGCACGGAACGGCTGCGCATCACGCCCGGCCCCGTGCACACGGATGCCGACATGGACCACCTGGTCGCCAGCCTGGAAGCCGTGTGGGCGCAGTTCAGCCTGCGGCGCGCCGCCTGATGGACGCCAGCGGTCCTCGGGGAGGGACCGCAGGCGACACGGCGAGCGTCGCGGCGGAACTCCAGCGCAAATCCGGCAAGGCCGCGCGCCCTTCGCGCCCGGTCTTTCCATTCTCTGCCATCGTCGGGCAGGACGAGATGAAGCTCGCCCTGCTGATCGCGGCGGTGGACCCGGCCGTCGGCGGCGTGCTCGTCTTCGGCGATCGCGGCACCGGCAAGTCCACGACCGTGCGCGCGCTCGCCGCGCTGCTGCCGCCGATGAAGGCGGTGGCCGGCTGCCCCTATGCCTGCGATCCCGCCCAGCCGGCCCAGCTCTGCGAGGCCTGCCGCGCGGCGCCGCGCCGCCTTGCGGTCGCCGTCCCCGTGCCTGTCGTGGACCTGCCGCTCGGCGCCACCGAGGATCGCGTGACCGGCGCGCTCGACATCGAGAAGGCGCTGGCCGAGGGCGTGAAGGCCTTCGAGCCCGGGCTGCTCGCCCGCGCGCATCGCGGCTTCCTCTACATCGACGAGGTGAACCTGCTGGAGGACCATCTGGTGGACCTCCTGCTCGATGTCGCCGCGTCCGGCGAGAACGTGGTGGAGCGCGAGGGGATCAGCGTGCGCCATCCCGCGCGCTTCGTGCTGATCGGCAGCGGCAACCCGGAGGAGGGGGAGCTGCGCCCGCAGCTCACCGACCGCTTCGGCCTGGCGGTGGAAGTCCGCACGCCGACCGATCTCGCGACGCGGATCGAGGTGGTGAAGCGCCGCGATGCCTTCGAGCGCGGCCCCCGCCGCTTCCTGAAGGCCTGGGCGGCGGAGGAAGCCGGGACACGCCGCCGCCTGCTTGCCGCGCGACGCCTGCTGCCGAAGGTGGCGGTACCCGAGGCGGCGCTCGAGGATGCGGCGAAGCTCTGCCTCGCGCTCGGCACCGATGGCCTGCGCGGCGAGCTGACGCTGATCCGCACCGCCCGCGCGCTGGCCGCGCTGGAGGGCGAGGCCGCGGTCACGCGCGCGCATCTGCGCCGCATCGCCGCTCCGGCGCTCCGCCATCGCCTCCGCCGCGATCCGCTCGACGAATCGGTCGCGGGCACGCGGGTGGAGCGCGCGCTGGCCGAGGTGCTCCCGGCTTGAGCGAGGAAGCGCGCCTCGCCGCGCTGCTGCTGGCCGTTGACCCGGCGGGACTCGGTGGCGCGGTGCTGCGCGGCCCGCCGGATGCGGCGCGCGAGGCCTGGCTCGCCGCGCTGCGCGGCGGGCTGCCGGCTGGCACGCCCTGGCGCCGGCTGCCGCTCGGCCTGCCGGATTCCCGGCTGCTCGGCGGCCTCGATCTCGCCGCGACGCTCGCCGCCGGCCGGCCGGTCGCGGAACGCGGCGTGCTGGCGGAAGCCGATGGCGGCATCGTGCTCGCCGCGATGGCCGAGCGGATCGAGCGCGGCACGGCGGCGAAGCTCGCCGCGGTCCTGGATGCGCGGGAGGTCGCGGTGCAGCGCGACGGCCTCGCCGCGCGCCTGCCCGCACGCATCGCGCTGGTCGCGCTGGACGAGGGGATCACGGCCGAGGAGGCGGTGCCCGCGCCGCTCGCCGCGCGTCTCGCCTTCCATCTCACGCCTCCCGCTCCCTCCCCCGCAACGCGGGGGAGGGCCGGGGTGGGGGTGCGAGGATCAGGCAGCGCTTCTTCTCAACCCCCCCACCCCGACCCTCCCCCGCTGGCGGTGGAGGGAGAGATCACGGCCGCCCGCGCCCTGCTGCCGCGCATCGTAACCGACGACGCGCTCACCGAGGCGCTCTGCGCCGCTGCGCTGTCGCTCGGCATCCATGATCCCCGCGCCCCGATCTTCGCGCTCCGCGCCGCGCGCGCCGCCGCGGCGCTCGCCGGGCGCGGCGCCGTGACGCAGGAAGACGCCGCGCTCGCCGCGCGCCTCGTCCTCGCGTCCCGCGCCACCGCCCTGCCGGCCGAGGAAGAGGAGGACGCGCCGCCCGACCAGCCCCCGCCGCCCCCCGACCCGCAGGACAACGCCGACCAGGCCCCCGATCGCGGCCCCGATCCGCGCGAATTGCAGGAGATGCTCGTCGCCGCCGCGCGCGCCGCGCTGCCCGCCGGCCTGCTCGAAGCCCTGCAGCTGCGCGAGGCCGCGCGCCGCAACGCCGCCGAGGGCGAATCCGGCATGCGCCGCGCCGCGGCGCGCGGCCGCCCGATCGGCACACGCAACGGCGCGCTCCGCGACGGCGCGCGGCTTGCGCTGGTCGAGACCCTGCGCGCCGCCGCGCCCTGGCAGGCGGTGCGTCGCCGCGAATCGCCGCGCGGCCCGCCCATCCGCGTCCGGCGCGAGGACATCCGGCTCCGCCGCTTCCGCCACCAGGCCGGCACCACCGCAATCTTCGTCGTGGATGCCTCCGGCTCCTCGGCGCTGCACCGGCTCGGCGAGGCGAAGGGCGCGGTCGAACTGCTGTTGGCCGATTGCTATGTCCGCCGCGACCAGGTCGCGGTCGTCGCCTTCCGCGGCCAGGGCGCGCAGGTGCTGCTGCCGGCGACACCTTCGCTCGTGCGTGCCAAGCGCAGCCTCGCCGGCCTGCCCGGCGGCGGCCCGACGCCGCTCGCCGCCGGCCTCGATTCGGCACGTGGGCTGGCCGAGGAGGCGCGCCGGCGCGGCCGGACGCCGCTCATCGTGCTGCTGACCGATGGGCGCGCCAACATCGCCCGCGATGGCGCGCAGGGCCGCCCGGTGGCCGAGCAGGATGCGCTCGCCGCCGCGCAGCCCTTCCGGCTTGGCGCCGTCGCCTCGCTGCTGGTGGATACCGCGCCGCGGCCGCATCCCTTCGCGAAGCAGCTCGCCGCCGCGATGGGCGCGCGCTACCTGCCGCTGCCGGCCGCCGATGCCCAGCGCCTCTCCGGCGCGGTCGCCGCCGCCAGGCCTGGATGAGCCATGCCGGAGCATCCCGCCTGGGCACATGACGGCCGCGACTGGCCGAATCGCGAGGCCAGCCGCTTCGTCAACGCCGCCGGCCTGCGCTGGCATGTGCAGGTGGCGGGGCAGGGGCCTGACCTGCTGCTGCTGCACGGCACCGCCGCCGCCACCCATTCCTGGCGCGACCTGCTGCCGCTGCTCACGCCCGATTTCCGCGTGATCGCCCTGGACCTGCCCGGCCACGGCTTCACCTCCGCGCCGCCGGCGGCGCGGCTTTCGCTGCCGGGCATGGCGGCCTCCGTCGCCGCGCTCGTCGAATCGCTCGGCGCCGCGCCGCGGATGGTTGTCGGCCATTCCGCCGGCGCGGCGATCGCGCTCCGCCTCGCGCTCGATCGCCGCATGTCGCCGGCGGCGATCCTTTCCTTCAACGGCGCGCTGCTGCCGCTGGGGGAGCGGCACGCCGCCTTCTTCACCCGCGCCGCGCGGATGCTCGTCGGGCTGCCCTTCGTGCCGAGCCTGATGGCCTGGCGCGCCTCCAACCGTGTCGTCGCGGAGCGGCTGCTGGCCGATACCGGCAGCCGCATCGCGCCGCGCGGGGTCGATCTCTATGCCCGGCTGTTCCGCCATTCCGGGCATCTCGCCGCGGCGCTCGGCATGATGGCCAACTGGGATCTCGCGCCGCTGCTGCGCGACCTGCCCGCCCTCCAGCCGCCGCTCACGCTCGTCGTCGGCGCGAACGACCGTGCCGTGCCGCCCGGCCAGGCGGAACGCATCCGCCAGCGCCTGCCCGCCGCCCGGGTCGTGACCCTACCCGGCCTCGGCCATCTCGCCCATGAGGAGCGCCCGGAGACGGCCGCCGGACTGATCCGCGAGGCGGCCGCCGATTTCCTCTCGCCCTCGGTGTCAAGATTGCCTTACAGTCAGGCCAGTTAGGCGGAGGTTGCCCATGCCCTTCGATGCGCCCGAGACCGTGCAGGCCGATCTGATGGCCTGCCGCGTCATGCTCGCGGGCGGTTCGAAATCCTTCGCCGCGGCGGCGCGCCTGCTGCCGCGGCGGGTCGCGGCGCCGGCCACCGCGCTCTACGCCTTCTGCCGCGTGGCCGACGACGCGATCGACCTGCATGGCGGCCCGCAGGCGATGGCCGAACTCCGCGCGCGGCTCGCCGCGCTGCATGCCGGCGAGCCCTTCGCCCATCCGGCCGATCGCGCCTTCGCCCGGGTCGTGGCGCGCCACGCCATCCCGCGCGCCCTGCCGGAAGCGCTGCTCGAGGGCCTCGCCTGGGACGATGCGGGCCGCGACTACGAGACGCTGGCGGAGCTCGAAGCCTATGCCGCGCGCGTCGCCGCGGCGGTGGGCGCGATGATGACGCTGCTGATGGGCTGCCGGAACCCCGCCGCGCTGGCGCGCGCCTGCGATCTCGGCGTGGCGATGCAGCTGACGAACATCGCCCGCGACGTCGGCGAGGATGCGCGGATCGGCCGGCTCTACCTGCCGCGCGCCTGGATGCGCGAGGAGGGGCTGGATCCTGCGGCTTTCCTCGCCGCGCCCGCCTTCTCGCCGGCGCTTGGCCGCGTGGTCGCGCGGCTGCTGCGCGAAGCCGATGCGCTCTATCTCCGCGCCGAGGCCGGCATCGCGCTGCTGCCGCGGGACTGCCGCGCCGGCATCGCCGCGGCGCGCTTCGTCTATGCCGAGATCGGCCGCCAGGTGGAGCGCCAGGGCCTCGATTCCGTCTCCCGCCGCGCCGTGGTGCCGGCCTTCCGCAAGCTGCGGCTGATGGGCCGCGCGCTCGGCCGCGTCGCGCATCGTACCGCCGATGTCGCCGCCCCGCCGCTGGACGCGACGCGCTTCCTGGTCGAAGCGGTGGCCGCCCAGCCCGCGCCCGCCGCGCCGCTCGGCTTCCGTGAGCGCGTCGTCTGGGCGGCCGAGCTGTTCGATCGGCTGGAGCGGCTGGAACGCGCGCCTGTTGCCGTGGCTGTCAGGTAAACTTGACACACATCAAGGCACGCCTCCTGGCCTCCGCGCGAGGCTGACACCTGCCCGGCCCAGGCCGGGGGAGCAGCCGATGCGCATCGTCCTCATCCATCCGAACTACCATTCCGGCGGGGCCGAGATCGCCGGCAACTGGCCGCCCGCCTGGGTCGCCTATCTCGCCGGCTTCCTGAAGCGCGAAGGCTTCGACGACATCACCTTCATCGACGCGATGACCGCGCATCTGACGCATGACCAGCTGCGCGAGCGCCTGGTCGCGCTCAAGCCCGACCTGGTCGGCGCCACCGCCATCACGCCGGCGATCTACGAGGCCGAGGCGGTCCTCAAGCTGGCGAAGGAGACCTGCCCGCAGGCGCTGACCGTGCTCGGCGGCATCCACGGCACCTTCATGTATCCCCAGGTGCTGAGCGAGGCGCCCTGGATCGACGTGGTGGTGCGGGGCGAGGGCGAGCAGGTGCTGACCGACCTGCTGCGCTGCATGGCGGAAGGACGCTGGCCGGCCGACCGCGCCGGCGTGAAGGGCATCGCCTACATCGCCGAGGGCCAGGTGGTGGCGAACCCGGCGATGCCGCCGATCGCCGATGTGGACCGCATCGTCCCGGACTGGGGCGTGCTCGACTGGTCGCAATATGTCTACATCCCGATGAACACCCGTGTCGCCATCCCGAACCTCGCGCGCGGCTGCCCCTTCACATGCTCCTTCTGCTCGCAATGGAAGTTCTGGCGCGACTACCGCGTGCGCGATCCGAAGAAGGTGGTGGACGAGATCGAGGGCCTGGTGCGGAACCACGGCGTCGGCTTCTTCATCCTCGCCGACGAGGAACCGACCATCCACAAGAAGAAGTTCGTGCAGTTCTGCGAGGAGCTGGTCGCGCGCAACCTGCCCGTGCTCTGGGGCATCAACACCCGCGTCACCGACATCCTCCGGGATGAGGCGCTGCTGCCGCTGTATCGCAAGGCCGGCCTCATCCACGTCTCGCTCGGCACGGAGGCGGCGGCGCAGCTCAAGCTCGACCGCTTCCACAAGGAAACCACGGTCGCACAGAACAAGAAGGCGATCGCGCTGCTGCGCCGGAACGGCATCGTGGCGGAGGCGCAGTTCATCGTGGGGCTCGAGAACGAGACGCCGGAGACGCTGGAAGAGACCTACCGCATGGCGCTCGACTGGAATCCGGACATGGCGAACTGGGCGATGTACACGCCCTGGCCCTTCAACGACCTGTTCCAGGAACTGGGCGACAAGGTCGAGGTGTTCGACTTCTCGAAATACAACTTCGTCACGCCGATCATGAAGCCGGACGCGATGGACCGCGCGACGCTGCTCGATCGCACCATGCACAACTACCGCCGCTTCTACCTGCGCAAGACCTTCCTCGGCTATCCGTGGATCAGGGACAAGGTGAAGCGGCGCTACATGCTGGGCTGCCTCTGGGCCTTCGCGAAATCCGGCTTCCAGCGGACCTTCTACGATCTCGGCAAGGTCGGCTACTGGGGTCCGCAATCGAAGAAGAACGTGGATTTCCACTTCGACGGGACGCGCACGCTGGAAGCGCAGGCGGCGCGCGCGCCGCACAACGCGATGTGGAAGACGATGCACCGGCCGAAGGCGAAGCTGCCCGCGGCCAACGCCGCCGCCGCCAAGGCCTGCGGCGGCGGCACCGGGCAACTCTTCGAGGAGGACGAGGCCGCGCGGATGGAGCCCGCTCCCGCGATGGCCTGCGGAGGCGGCCGGCAGCAACTTCCCGAGTCGGTGCAGGCGCCACCGGGGGCTTGAGCCATGGACGGCGCGCGGCTCGCGGCGGGCCGGATCGGCCCCAACGCCGTGACCCGGCTGGCCGAGGCGCTTGGCGCCGCGCGCGCGCAGGCTGTGTTCGGCGCCGCCGGCCTCGCCGCGCGGCTCGACGACCCGCCCGGGCGCATGGTTCCCGAGATGGAGGTGATCGCGCTGCACCGCGCCGCGCGCGCCCTGCTCGGCGAGGCGGCCGCCGAGGCCGCCGCGCGCGAAGCCGGGCGGCTCACCGCGCGCTACCTGCTCGCCCATCGTATCCCGCGCGCGATGCGGATGATGCTGCGCGTGCTGCCGGCGCGGCCGGCCGCCCTGCTGCTGTTCCGCGCCGTCGGCCGCCACGCCTGGACCTTCGCCGGCAGCGGCCGCTTCCGCCTCCTCCCGGGGCGGCCCTTCCGCGTCGAGATCGCCGGCGGCCCGATCGCGCGCGCGGGCGCGGCGGACCATCCCGTCTGCGGCTACTACGCCGCCACCTTCGAGACGCTCTGCCGCGCGCTGCTGCATCCCGGGGCGCAGGTCACGGAGATCGCCTGCGAGGCGATGGGCGCGCCCGGCTGCCTGTTCGAGCTTCGCTGGGCGTGACGCGCCACGAAACCGATTGACCGCGTGTCAGGAAAAGCTGACAGTCATATCTGACAGGCTGAACTGACAGTTCCGGCCTCTGCCGGAGGGAGACGCGGATGGATGTTGCCACGCGCATCGAGGCCAGCCTCGCCGACGCCGTGCTCCTCGCTGAGGCGACGGGCGCGCCGCCGCGCCTTGCCGCCGCCATGCGCCATGCGGTGTTCCCGAAGGGCGCGCGCATCCGCCCGCGCCTGACGCTCGCCGTCGCCGGCGCCTGCGGTGACGACCGCCCCGCCCTCGCCTCCGCCGCCGCCGCCGCGATCGAATTGCTGCACTGCGCGAGCCTGGTGCACGACGACATGCCCTGCTTTGACGACGCTGAGACGCGGCGCGGCAAGCCGAGCGTGCATCGCAGCTTCGGCGTACCGCTGGCCGTATTGGCGGGCGATGCGCTGATTATCCTCGCCTTCCAGACGCTCTCCCGCAGCGCGCCCTGCGCGCCGGAACGGCTCGGGCCGGTACTCGCCGCGGTGGGCGACGGCGTCGGCGTGCCCTTCGGCATCGTCGCCGGCCAGGCCTGGGAATGCGAGCCGGCGGTGGACCTCTCCGAATACCAGCGGCAGAAGACCGGCGCGCTCTTCGCCGCCGCCTGCGTCGCCGGCGCCGCCGCGGCCGCGCATGCCGAGCCCGAATCCTGGCGCCTGCTCGGCGACCGGCTCGGCGAGGCCTACCAGGTCGCCGACGACCTGCGCGACGCGGTGGAGGACGAGGCGACGCTCGGCAAGCCGGTCGGCCGCGATGCGGCGCTCGGCCGGCCGAGCGCGGTCGCGGAATTCGGCCTGGAGGGCGCGGTGCGCCGGCTGCGCGCGCTGAGCGAGGCCGCGGTCGCCGCCATTCCGGCCTGCCCCGGCCAGGCGATGCTCCGCGCGCTGATGCTGCAGGAAGCGCAGCGCCTGGTGCCGCGGAAGCTCGCGACGGCGGCATGAGCGCCACGGCCGCGAGCGCGCCCCACCCGTCGATCCGCGACCGCCTGCGGGCCTTCCGCGAGCGGCTCACCGCCTCGCCGGCCTTCCGCGCCTGGGCCACGCGCTTCCCGCTGACGCGCCCCTTCGCGCGGCGTCGTGCTAGGGCGCTGTTCGATCTCTGCGCCGGCTTCGTCTATTCGCAGGTGCTCGCCGCCTGCGTGAAGCTGCGGCTGTTTGCGCTGCTCGAGCACGGGCCGGTCGAGGAAGCCGCGCTGGCACAGCAGCTCGGCCTGCCGCCGGAGGGCGCACTGCGCCTGCTGCGCGCGGCCGCCGCGCTAGATCTGGTGCTGCGGCGCGACGACGGGCGCTGGGCGCTCGGGCCGCTCGGCGCGGCGATGATCGGCAATCCGGGCATCGCCGCGATGGTGGAGCACCACGCGCTGCTCTATGCCGATCTGGCCGATCCCGTCGCGCTGCTCCGCCGGCCGCGCGGCGGCAACGCCCTTTCGGGCTACTGGGCCTATGCCGGCGCCGCGGAGCCGGCGGCGCTGCCGGGCGAGCATGTGGGCGACTATACGGCGCTGATGGCGGCCTCCCAGCCGATGGTCGCCGCCGAGGTAATCGGCGCCTACGATTTCGCGCAGCATCGCGCCATCCTTGATGTCGGCGGCGGGAGCGGCGCGTTCCTCGCGGCCGTCGCCGCCGCCGCGCCCGAGTCGCATCTCACCGTCTTCGACCTGCCCGCCGTTGCCGAGCAGGCACGCGCGCGCTTCGCCCGTCTCGGGCTCGCGGCGCGCGCCGGCGCCATCGGCGGCGACTTCGCCACCGATCCGCTGCCGGCCGGCCACGACCTGATCTGCTTCACCCGCGTGCTGCACGACCATGACGACGCGACGGTGCGCCTGCTGCTGCGCCGCGCGCGTGAGGCGCTGCCGCGCGGGCGCGTGCTGATCGCCGAGCCGATGGCCGGCACGCGCGGCGCCGAGCCTGCGGGCGACGCCTATTTCGGCTTTTACCTGCTGGCGATGGGCACCGGCCGCCCGCGCCGCGCCGAGGAATACGCGGCGATGCTGCGCGAGGCCGGCTTCGCGCGGCCGCGCGAGGTCGCGACGCGCACGCCGCTGCTGGCGCGCGTCATGCTGGCCGATGTCGCATGAGCCTGACGATTGAGTGTCAGTTTTGCTTGACATAACCAACTGTCAGGCTAGGCTGACGACCCAAAGACCTCCCGGAATGCCAGTGGACACCCTCGCCGTCGTTCTCGAAGCCCCCGAGCGGCTTGCGCTCAGCAGGCTGGAACTCGCCGCCCCCGGCGAGGACGATGTCGTCGTGGATGTCGCCTTCAGCGGCATCTCGACCGGCACCGAGCGCCTGCTCTTCACAGGCCGCATGCCGCCCTTCCCCGGCATGGGGTATCCGCTGGTGCCGGGCTACGAATCGGTGGGCCAGGTCACGCAGGCCGGCCCGCGCGCAGCGCATCTCCTCGGCCGCCAGGTCTTCGTCCCCGGCGCGCGCTGCTTCGGCGCGGTGCGCGGCCTGTTCGGCGGCGCGGCGCGCCGCCTCGTCGTCGCCGCGAACAAGGCGGTCCCGATCGCCGAGGATCTCGCGCAGGACGGCGTGCTGCTCGCCCTCGCCGCCACCGCGCGCCACGCCATCGCGCTGCCCGGTGTCGCGATGCCGGAGCTGATCGTCGGCCATGGCGTGCTCGGGCGGCTGATGGCGCGCCTCGTCATCGCCGCCGGCCATCCGCCGCCCACGGTGTGGGAAAGCAATCCGCTTCGCGCCGGCGATGCGCGCGGCTACCGGGTGCTCGATCCTGCCACCGACGACCGGCGCGACTATCGCTGCATCTGCGATGTCAGCGGCGATTCGGGCCTGCTCGATACGCTGATCGCGCGGCTCGCGCCCGGCGGGGAGATCGTGCTCGCCGGCTTCTACAGCGCGCCGCTCGCCTTCGCCTTCCCGCCCGCCTTCATGCGCGAGGCCCGCATCCGCATCGCCGCCGAATGGCGCGAGCCCGACCTCGAGGCCGTGCGCGGGATGATCGCCGCCGGGACGCTCGCGCTCGATGGGCTCGTCACGCATCGCCGCGACCACGACGCCGCCCCGGAGGCCTATCGAACGGCCTTCGAGGATCCCGGCTGCCTCAAGATGGTCCTCGACTGGAGAAGCTGCCGATGAACGCGCCGACCGGCTTCCCCCCTGCCCAGGCCGCGATGTCGGCCGCGCTCCGCGAGGAGGCCGCGCAAGGCCCCGACCCGGTGCACACCGAGCCGGCGAAGAAGCAGACGCAGATCATCGCGATCTACGGCAAGGGCGGCATCGGCAAGTCCTTCACGCTCGCCAACCTCAGCTACATGATGGCGCAGCAGGGCAAGCGCGTGCTGCTGATCGGCTGCGACCCCAAGAGCGATACGACGAGCCTGCTGTTCGGCGGCAAGGCCTGCCCCACCATCATCGAGACCTCGTCCCGCAAGAAGGCCGCCGGCGAGCCGGTGGTGATCGGCGATGTCTGCTTCAAGCGCGACGGCGTCTTCGCGATGGAGCTCGGCGGGCCGGAAGTCGGCCGCGGCTGCGGCGGGCGCGGGATCATCCACGGCTTCGAGACGCTGGAGAAGCTGGGCTTTCACGACTGGGGCTTCGACTACGTGCTGCTCGACTTCCTGGGCGACGTGGTCTGCGGCGGCTTCGGCCTGCCGATCGCGCGCGACATGTGCCAGAAGGTGATCATCGTCGGCTCGAACGACCTGCAATCGCTCTATGTCGCCAACAATGTCTGCTCGGCGGTGGAGTATTTCCGCAAGCTCGGCGGCAATGTCGGCGTCGCCGGCCTCGTCATCAACAAGGATGACGGCACCGGCGAAGCGGCGGCCTTCGCGCAGGCCGTCGGCGTGCCGGTTCTCGCCGCGATCCCGGCGCATGAGGACATCCGCCGCAAGAGCGCGAACTACGAGATCGTCGGCCGGCCTGGCGGCGAATGGGCCCCGCTGTTCGAGGCGCTCGGCGTGCAGGTGGCCGAAGCCCCGCCGCTGCGTCCGACGCCGCTGAACCAGGAAGGGCTGCTCGGCCTCTTCAAGGGCGACGTGGTCGGCCGCGGCGTGGTGCTGCAGCCCGCCAGTCAGGAGGACATGCGCGCCGGCGTCGTGGTCCAGAAGCCCTCGCTCGAAGTGGTCTACGAGGGCGCCTGAGCGATGGACACGCTCCCTCCCAAGTCGGCGGATCTCGGCTGCCACGCCGGCAAGGCCACGATGGAGGCCGCCGCGCACGCCGCCGGCAAGAGCGAGGCGCTCGACCAGCTCGCCAAGGATTATCCGCGCGGCCCGCATGACCAGCCGCAGAGCATGTGCCCGGCCTTCGGGTCCTTGCGTGTCGGACTGCGCATGCGCCGCGTCGCCACCATCCTCTCGGGCAGCGCCTGCTGCGTCTATGGCCTGACCTTCACGAGCCACTTCTACGGCGCGCGGCGCAGCGTGGGCTACGTGCCCTTCAACTCGGAGACGCTGGTCACCGGCAAGCTGTTCGAGGACATCCGCGACGCGGTGATCGAGACGGCGAAGCCCGAGGAGTACGACGCGGTCGTCGTCACCAACCTCTGCGTCCCCACGGCCTCCGGCGTTCCGCTCGAGCTGCTGCCGAAGTCCATCAACGGCGTCCGCATCATCGGCATCGACGTGCCCGGCTTCGGCGTGCCGACGCATGCCGAGGCGAAGGACGTGCTGGCCGGCGCCATGCTGCGCTACGCCCGCACCGAGGCCGAGGCCGGCCCCGTCGCGCGGCCGCGCAACCTGGTCGATGGCGAGCGGACCGTCGCGCTGATCGGCGAGCTGTTCCCAGCCGACCCGATGGGCATCGGCGCGCTGCTGGCGCCGATGGGCCTCAGCCTCGCGCCGCAGACGCCGGCGCGCGAATGGCGCGATCTCTATGCCGCGCTCGATGCCGTCGTCGTCGCGGCCGTGCATCCCTTCTACACCGCGAGCATCCGCGAGTTCCGCGCCGCCGGACGCCCCGTGGTCGGCTCCGGCCCGGTCGGGCTCGAAGGCACCGCAGCTTGGCTCGAGGCGATCGCGCGTGCGGCCGATGTGCCGGCCGCGATGCTGGACGCCGCCAAGGCGCGCATGCTGCCCGCGATCAAGGCCGCGCTCGCGGCGGCGCCGATCAGGGCGCGCATCACCGTCTCGGGCTACGAGGGCTCGGAACTGCTCGTCGCGCGGCTGCTCTCGGAGGCCGGTGCCGAGGTGCCTTATGTCGGCACCGCCGGCCCGCGCACCGAATGGTCGGACCCCGACCGCGAATGGCTCGAGGCGCGCGGGACGCATGTGCAGTACCGCGCGAGCCTCGAGCAGGACGTCCATGCGATGCTGGACGCGAAGCCCGATCTCGCGCTCGGCACCACGCCGCTGGTGCAGAAGGCGAAGGAGCTCGGCCTCCCCGCGCTCTACTTCACCAATATGGTGAGCGCGCGGCCGCTGTTCGGACCCGCCGGCGCCGGTTCCATGGCCGGCATCGTCGCCGCCCAGACCGCCGGCCGCGAGCGCTTCGCACGGATGGTGGGCTTCTTCGAGGGCGTCGGCACGCCGGATCGCGCGGGCTACGGCTTCAAGGGCAAGCCCGAGGATCCGGCCGGCTTCCGCGAGCGCCAGCGCAAGCTGCGCGCGGCAAAGGCGAAGGCCGAAGAAGCGGTGGGGACCTGACGCCATGCTCGTCCTCGACCATGACCGGGCAGGCGGCTACTGGGGTGCCATCTACGCCTTCAGCGCGATCCGCGGCCTGCGCGTGGTGATCGACGGCCCGGTGGGCTGCGAGAACCTGCCCGTCACCGCCGTGCTGCACTACACCGATGCGCTGCCGCCGCACGAATTGCCGGTGGTGGTGACCGGGCTCGACGAGGACAGCCTCAGCCAGAACGGCACCGAGCCCAACCTCAAGCGTGCCGCCGCGACGCAGGACGCCGACCTGCCGGCGGTGGTCGTCACCGGCTCCATCGCGGAGATGATCGGCGGCGGCGTGACGCCGCAGGGCAGCAATCTCCAGCGCTTCATCTGCCGCACCATCGACGAGGACCAGTGGCAGGCCGCGGACCGCGCCATCATGTGGCTCTGGACCGAGTTCGGCGCGCGCGGGCGCAAGATGCGCGCGCGCAACCCGAAGCTCGGGCCGACGCCACGCGTCAACATCATCGGGCCGATCTACGGCACCTTCAACATGCCCTCCGACCTCGCGGAGATTCGCCGCCTCGTCGAAGGGATCGGCTGCGAGATCAACCTGGTGTTTCCCCTCGGCAGCCATGTCGAGGACATCGCGAAGCTGCCGGATGCCGATGTCAACATCTGCATGTACCGCGAATTCGGCCGCAAGCTGTGCGAGGAGCTTGACCGGCCCTGGCTGCGCGCGCCGATCGGCCTCTTCGCCACCACCAACTTCCTGCGCAAGCTCGGCGAGCTGACCGGCCTCGACCCCGAGCCCTTCATCGAGCGCGAGAAGCACACCACGATCAAGCCGCTCTGGGATCTCTGGCGCAGCGTCACGCAGGATTTCTTCGCGAGCGCGTCCTTCGCCGTGGTGGCGACCGAGACCTACACCCGCGGCCTGCAGCGCTTCCTCGGCGAGGAGATGGGCGTCCCCTGCGCCTTCGCCTTCGCCCGCAAGCCCGGCGAGAAGCCGGACAACGACGCGGTGCGCAAGGCGATGAAGGCAAGCCCGCCGCTGGTGCTGTTCGGCAGCTACAACGAGCGGATGTACGCCGCCGAGCTGCGCTCTCGCGCGATGTACATCCCGGCGAGCTTCCCCGGCGCCATCATCCGCCGCGCCACCGGCACGCCCTTCATGGGCTATGCCGGCGCGACCTATGTGGTGCAGGAGTACTGCAACGCGCTGTTCGACGCGCTGTTCCACATCCTCCCCCTCGGCACCGACCTCGACCGCGTGGAGCCGACGCCGGTGCGCCCCGCGGAGACCTGGGAATCAGAGGCCGTGGACCTGCTGGATCGCCAGGTCGAGCACGAGCCCTTCCTGCTGCGCATCTCCGCCGCCAAGCGGCTGCGCGAGCGGGTGGAGCGCGCGGCGCGGGAGGCGGGCGAGGCCCGCGTCACCGCGGATCGCGTCGCCCGCACCCTTCTGGAGCCGGTCGCATGACGCGCCGCTCCTGCTTCCAACGACCCGGCCCCTCGATGTCGCGCGGCGCATGTCGCCGCGCGGACCGAAGGGCGGGCCGGCCATGGCGAGGCTTCGCCCTGGCGCCTTGCCGCGCGGGCGATGCGCGGTAACGGCCGCAAGGCCAAAAGGAGGTCCACTGATGGCCGATGGTTCGAGAACCGGCCTGACCGAGGGCGAAGCAAGGGAAGTCCACCGCCTGCTGATGCAGGGATGGGCGTTCGGCGTCTTCGCCTCGATGGCCGCGCACATCCTGGTCTGGCTCTGGCGCCCGCTCGTCTACGCGGGTCAGACGGTGCCGCCGGATTGGCGCTTCTTCTGAGCGAGGGGAAACAGGTCCATGCATAAGATCTGGATGGTGGTTGATCCCCGCCGCTCGCTGTTCCTGGCGATGATCGGTGTGATCGCGGTCGCGGTCATCCTGCACTTCGTCGTCATGAGCTCGCCCCGCTACTGCGATCACTGGGGCTGGTGCGCGACCTCCGCAACCTTCACGCCCGGCCAGCCGGTCGGCGGAAGGTAGCGGCGTCGCTCGCTGCGGTTCGGCCCGCGCGTCTTCGGGCGCGCGGACCGGCCGCGAACGAGCCCGGCGCGGCCATCCGCGGCGGGATCAGGGCGCGGGCAAGCCGCGACTCATCAGCGCGGGCAGGCCGCGTCCGACGAACGGCCAGGAGTGGGAGTCTCGGTCCATGGCAATGCTGAGCTTCGAGCAGAAGTATCGCGTGCGGGGCGGCACGCTGGTGGGCGGCGACCTCTTCGATTTCTGGATCGGCCCCTTCTGGGTCGGCTTCTTCGGGGTCACCACGGCCTTCTTCAGCCTGATCGGCACGGTGCTGATCCTGATGGGTGCGGCGTGGCAGGGCACCTGGAACATCTGGCTGATCAACGTGGCGCCCCCCGATCTCGCCTACGGGCTGCGGCTCGCGCCGATCCGCGAAGGCGGGCTCTGGCAATGGGTGACGATCTGCGCGGTCGGCGCCTTCGTCTCCTGGGCGCTGCGCCAGGCCGAGATCTCGCGCAAGCTCGGCATGGGCTACCACATCCCGGTCGCCTATTCGGTCGCGGTGTTCGCCTATGTGACGCTGGTGGTGATCCGCCCGGTGCTCATGGGCGCCTGGGGCCACGGCTTCCCCTACGGCATCTGGAGCCACCTCGATTGGGTCTCCAACGTCGGCTACCAGCACCTGCACTTCCACTACAACCCGGCGCACATGCTGGCGATCACCTTCTTCTTCACCACTGTGCTCGCGCTCGGGCTGCATGGCGGCCTCGTGCTCTCGGCCGCGAACCCGCCGAAGGGCCAGGTGATGAAGACCGCCGAGCATGAGAACACCTACTTCCGCGACCTGATCGGCTACTCGATCGGCACGCTCGGCATCCATCGGCTCGGCCTGTTCCTGGCGCTCTCGGCCGGGTTCTGGAGCGCCGTCTGCATCGTGATCAGCGGCCCCTTCTGGACGCGCGGCTGGCCCGAATGGTGGGGCTGGTGGCTGAACATGCGCATCTGGCCAACGGTGCCTGGGCTCTAGGCGAGGGGGGACGCAGACATGGTCATCTATCAGAACATCTTCACCCGCATCCAGGTCCGCCCGCCGGAGGCCTATCCGGGCGTGCCGCTGCCGGCGGACGACATCGCGCGGGAAGGCAAGCCGGGCTTCGTCCATCTGTTCGGCCGCTTCGGCGACGCGCAGGTGGGGCCGATCTATCTCGGCATCCTCGGCCTGGTCTCGCTGGTCTTCGGCACCATCGCTGTCCTGATCATCGGCTTCAACATGCTGGCCCAGGTGAACTGGAACCTGTTCGAGTTCATCCGCCAGCTCTTCTGGCTCGGGCTCGAGCCGCCGCCGGCGAAATACGGCCTGCAATTCCCGCCGATGCGGGAAGGCGGCTGGTGGCTCGCGGCCGGCTTCTTCCTCACCGTCTCCATCCTGCTCTGGTGGGCGCGCACCTATCGCCGCGCGCGCCAACTCGGCATGGGCACGCATGTCGCCTGGGCCTTCGCCGCGGCCATCTGGCTCTATCTCGTGCTCGGCTTCATCCGCCCGCTCGCGATGGGCTCCTGGTCCGAGGCGGTGCCCTTCGGCATCTTCCCCCACCTCGATTGGACGGCGGCCTTCTCGCTGCGCTATGGCAACCTCTTCTACAATCCGTTCCACGCGCTCTCGATCGTCTTCCTCTACGGCTCGACGCTGCTCTTCGCGATGCACGGGGCGACGATCCTGGCCCTCGGGCGCTACGGCGGCGAGCGCGAGCTGGAACTGATCGCCGATCGCGGCACGGCGGCCGAACGCGGTGCGTTGTTCTGGCGCTGGTGCATGGGCTTCAACGCCAGCTTCGAGAGCATCCATCGCTGGGCCTGGTGGTTCGCGGTGCTCTGCCCGCTCACCGGCGGCATCGGCATCCTGCTGACCGGCACCGTGGTGGACAACTGGTACCTCTGGGCGGTCGAGCGCCGCTTCGCCCCCGAATATCCGCAACTCTGGGCGCCGGTCCTCGACCCGGCCCTGGCACCGGGAGCGACGCGATGAAGGGCCTCAAGCTCAGCTGGACCGTGCAGGCGCTGATCGTCATCGCCGGCCTGCTCGGCCTCTACGTCGCGACCTACGCCTTCGAGCGGCCGCCGATCGCTACCAGCCAGATCGGCTTCCGCGGAACCGCGATGGAACAAGTGGTCAACCCGCGCACCGCGCGCCAGGTGGTGGCGCGCAACCAACTGCCCGAGGCGCAGCCGGAGGCCGACCCGCCGGCCGACGACGCCGACAAGGCCTCGGCGGTGTACCAGAACGTGCAGGTGCTCGGCGATCTCTCCAACGCCCAGTTCCTGCGCATCATGGTCGCGATCACCGAATGGGTCGTGCCGCAGGCGATCCGCGACGAGGGCAATGGCTGCAACTACTGCCACAACCCCGAGAACATGGCCTCCGACGAGATCTACACGAAGGGCGTGGCGCGGCGGATGCTGCAGATGACCCGCACCATCAACACGGACTGGAGCCAGCACGTCCAGCAGACCGGCGTGACCTGCTACACCTGCCATCGCGGCCAGGCGATCCCGGCCAATGTGTGGTCCACCCGGCCGGATGTGCGCGACGGGATGGTGGGGCCGACGGGGCAGAACCGCGTGGCGCCGGAGATCAACTCCACTTCGCTGCCCTTCGATCCGTACACGCCCTTCCTGCTGCGCGACGACGACATCCGCAACCAGTCCACCACCTGGCGGCCGCGGCAGAACCCGGACGACACCCGCATCGCGGAGTGGACCTACTCCCTCATGATCCACATGTCGCAGGGCCTCGGCGTGAACTGCACCTTCTGCCACAACAGCCGCGCCTTCGCCTCTTGGGAGCAGAGCCCGCCGCAGCGGCTGACGGCCTGGCACGGCATCCGCATGACGCGCGCGATGAACCGCGACTATGTCGAGCCGCTGACCCCGGTCTGGGTCGCCAATCCGCGCGGCCCGGCCGAGTACCAGAACGGCCCGCGGCGCGTCGGCCCGCATGGCGATGCGCTGAAGGTGAACTGCGCCACCTGCCACCAGGGGGTGAACCGCCCGCTGCTCGGCGCGCCGATGCTCCGCGACTATCCGGAGCTGAACCAGGTCGGCCGAGGCCCGCTGCGCACCAGCGAGGCCGTGCCGCGCAACTAGCGGCGCGGGAGCGTTACGCGTGAAACGGCCGGTGCACGCTTGCGGGGCGTGGCCGGCCGTTGCATTTGCGGCCCTGCCGCATGAGCACCGTCCTCACCTATCTCGGCCTCTTCGCCGCCGCCTTCGGCGCGGCCTCCCTGCTGCCGATGCAGTCGGAGCCGCTGCTCGTCGCGCTGCTGCTGCTGGCGGAGCAGCCGGCCTGGGCCCTGGTGCTGGTCGCGAGCATCGGCAACACGCTCGGCTCCTGCCTCAACTGGCTGCTCGGCCGCTGGGTGGAGCATTACCGCGACCGGCGCTGGTTCCCTGTGCCCCCGGCGATGTTGACGCGGGCGGAGGGCTGGTACCATCGCTGGGGCCGCTGGTCGCTGCTGCTGAGCTGGGCGCCCATCATCGGCGATCCGCTGACCGTGATCGCCGGCGTGCTGCGCGAGCGCTTCCTGGTGTTCCTGATCCTGGTCGCCATCGCCAAGACTGGGCGCTACCTGGTGCTCGCCGCCGTCACGCTGCACATCTTCTGAACCGCGGGGGCCCTCGATGCTTGACGTGACGGGCGACGCAAGGCCGCATGCGGTGGTGATCGGCGCCGGCTTCGGCGGGCTTGCCGCCGCGGTGCGGCTCGGCGCGCGCGGATGGCGCGTGACGATCGTGGAGAAGCTCGATGCGCCGGGCGGGCGGGCCTATGTGTTCCGCCAGGACGGCTACACCTTCGATGCCGGCCCGACGATCATCACCGCGCCCTATTTGCTCGAGGAACTCTGGGCCTTGTGCGGGCGCCGCATGGCGGATGACGTGACGCTCAAGCCGGTGGACCCGTTCTACCGGATCCGCTTCGACGACGGCACCTGGTTCTCCGCCCATGCCGATCCGGCCCGCACGCGCGAGGAGATCGCGCGGATGGCGCCCGGCGACCTCGACGGCTTCGACCGCTTCCTCCGGGATTCCGAGGCGATCTACCGCGTCGCCTTCGGCGAGCTTGCGGACCGGCCCTTCCACCGCTTCGCGACGCTGCTCGCCGCGGCGCCGGCGATGATCCGGCTGCAGGGCTACCGCACCGTCTTCGGCAAGGTCGGCGACTATTTCCGCGATCCGAAGCTGCGCGTGGCCTTCAGCTTCCATCCCCTGCTCATCGGCGGCAACCCGATGACCACCACCGCCTACTACTGCCTGATCGCGCATCTGGAACGCATCCACGGCGTCCACTACGCGATGGGCGGCATGGGCGCGCTGGTGCAGGGCATCGCGGGCCTCATCGAGGGCCAGGGCGGGTGCATCCGCTGCAACGCGGAGGTGGCGGAGATCCTGGTCGAGAAGGGCCGCGCCGCGGGCGTGCGGCTCGAAGGGGGCGAGCGGATCGCGGCCGACATCGTCGTCTCCAACGCCGATGCGGGCTGGACCTATGCGAAGCTGCTGGGCCGGCATCCGCGCCGGCGCTGGACGGACCGCAAGCTTGCCCGGTCGCGCTTCTCCATGTCGCTCTTCGTCTGGTATTTCGGCACGCGGCGGCGCTACGAGGATGTGTATCACCACACCATGCTGCTCGGCCCGCGCTACGAGGGGCTGCTGAAGGACATCTTCGGGCGCAAGCGGCTCTCTGAGGATTTCTCGCTCTACCTGCATCGCCCGACGATGACCGATCCCTCGCTCGCGCCGCCGGGATGCGATGCGTTCTACGTGCTCTCGCCGGTGCCGCATCTTGGCAGCGGCACGGATTGGGCGCGGCAGGCGGAGCCCTATCGCGCCGCGATCCAGAAGCGGCTGGAGGAGACGGTGCTGCCCGGCCTCGGCGAGAACCTCGCCACCTCGCGCGTGCTGACGCCGCAGGATTTCCGCGACCGGCTGCTGTCGCTGAACGGCGCGGCCTTCTCGCTCGAGCCGGTGCTGTTCCAGAGCGCCTGGTTCCGCCCGCACAACCGGAGCGAGGAGGTGCAGGGGCTCTATCTCGTCGGCGCCGGCACGCATCCGGGCGCGGGCGTGCCGGGCGTGATCTCCTCGGCGAAGGTGCTGGACCAGATCGTGCCGGCGGCCCGCGCCTACGTCGCGTCCCCGTAAAGCCAGCCGAGAGTCTCGCGCCATTCGGCCTGCGACTTCGCGCGCATGATCGCGTTGCGCAGTGCCGCATGCGCGCCAGCCGGGTGGTACACATGCTCGCCGACCGCGCGCGACATCAACTGCACGCGCGCCGTGCGCAGCGCGCGGCGCGCATTGTAGGCCGCGAGGGCAGGCTCGATCGCGTCCTGCGCGGCCAGGCAGTCCGCCAGGCAGACAGCGTCCTCCATCGCCATGCAGGCGCCCTGGGCCATGTATTGCAGCATCGGATGCGCGGCATCGCCGAGCAACGCGACGCGGCCATCCACCCACTTCTCCACCGGCTCGCGGTCGCAGAGGACCCAGAGCCGCCAGTCGCGGCCGTGGCGGATGATGGATTGCGCGGTCGGGTGGATGTGCTCGAAGCCGGCGAAGACCTCGGCCTCGCTCACCGGCTTGCCGGCCACCGGCTCCGGCGCGTCGTTGTGGTAGGTGACGACCAGGTTGAAGGTCTTCCAGCCCTGCAGCGGGTAGTGGACGATGTGGCATTTCGGGCCGGCCCAGAGCGTGGCCGCGTTCCAGCGCAGGTGCTCGGGCATGTGCTCGGTCGGGGTCACGCTGCGGTAGGTGGTGTGGCCCGAGACGCGCGGCGGCCCGTCGCCCACCACCTGGCGCCGGACATGGGACCAGAGGCCGTCCGCGCCGATCAGCGCCGCCCCCTTCACCCGCTCCCCATCGGCGAGGATCGCGGTCACGCCGCCCGTCTCCTGCGCGTAGCGCACCACCTCCGCGCTGGTCCGCAGCGTCACGCCCGGCGCGGCCTGGCAGGCGCGCAGGAACACGCCGTGCAGGTCGCCGCGATGGATCACGGCGTAGGGGTTGCCGAAGCGCGCGCGGAACGCCTCGCCGAGGTCGATGTGGCAGATCTCCTCGGCCGAGAGCGCATCCATCAGCCGCAGCCGGTCCACGAAGATCGCCATGCCGCGCGCGATATCGCCGACGCCGAGCGCGTCGAAGGCGCGGAAGGCGTTGGGGCCGAGCTGGATGCCGGCGCCGACCTCGCCAAGCCGCGGCGCCTTCTCCAGCACCGTCACCGCGAAGCCCTTGCGCGCGAGGCCGAGGGCCGCGGCGAGCCCGCCGATCCCGCCGCCGGCGATCAGGATGCTGTCTGGCAGCCGATTCACGGCTTCGGTGCTCCTCGCTGCGCGCGTCCGCCCTCAGCCGATCGGATGCCGATCACTCCGGCTCGATCCCGGCTTCCTCGGCGATCCGCCCGTTCTTCGCGTTCTCCTCCGCCAGGAAGGCGGCGAAGCTCGCGGGCGTGTCGGTGGTGAAGGCCTCGGCGCCGGCGGCGGCAAGGCGCTGCGTGATCTCGGGCTCCGCGCCGATCTCGCGCAGCTTGCCGGCGAGGTCCTCGGCCATCGCCGCCGGCAGGCCGCGCGGGCCCCAGACGGCGTACCAGAGCGTGAAATGCAGCCCCGGCAGCCCGGCCTCGTCCACCGTCGGCACCTCGGGCGCGGCCGCGGTCCGCCGCGCGGCGGTGACGGCGAAGGCGCGCAGCCGCCCGCCTTCCACCAGCGGCTTCGCCGCCAGCACCGGCGCGACCATCAGGGGGACGTTGCCGGCGAGCACGTCGTTGATGGCGGGCCCGGTGCCGCGGTAATGCGCGACCACGGCTTCCGCCGCGCCGACGCGGCGCTTGAAGCCTTCCGAGGCGAGATGCGCCATGGAGCCGGCGCCGGAGCTCGCGAAGGTGTAGTGGCGCGGATCGCGCCGCATCTGCTCGACGAGCTCCGCCAGGCTGCGCGCGCGCGACGCCTCGGGGTGGCCGACGATGAGCAGCGGGGAGGTCGCGGTGCGGCCGATGCCGACGAAATCCGTCATCGGGTCGTAGGTGAGGCCGCGCACCACGCGCTTGCCCATCAGGTGGATGTCCGCGTTCACCAGGAAGGTCGCGCCGTCCGGCGCGCTGCGCGCCACCTCGGCGGCGCCGATCGTGTTGTTGCCGCCGGCGCGGTTCTCCACCACCCAGGTGCCGCCGCGCGCGGCAAGGCGCGGCGCGTAGAGCCGGGCGATCAGGTCGATCGCCCCGCCCGGCGGGGCCGGCACGACGAGCCGCGCGGGGCGGCCCTGCGCCAGCGCGGGCGTCGCCAGCAGGCCGGCGGCGGCCAGCAGGCTTCGGCGTCGTATCATGGTCGTTCCCCCTCGGTTCGCGGCGAGCATCGGCATCCCCCCGATGCTGTCAATCGCGCAGGCGCCGGCTATATCGGCGCGCATGGATCGGCAGGCGGAACTGGCCAAGGTGAAGGCGCGCATCCGCGCGCTGGCGGCGCGCACGGTGGAGCGCGGCTGCTCGGAGGCGGAGGCGATGGCGGCGGCCGCCAAGGTGGGCGAGCTGCTGGAGGTCTATGGCCTCTCGATGGGCGAGGTCGAACTGCGGGAGGAAGCCTGCCTCCAGCGCGTCGTGGTGTTCGACGATCCGCGCCGCCAGGCGATATCCTGGCTGTTTCCCGCCCTGCTGCGCTTCACCGAATGCCGCGGCTGGACGGTCGGCCGCGCCGACTTCGTGCTATTCGGCCTGGAGCCGGATGTGCAGATGGCGGAATACCTGATGCAGGTGATCGCGACCGCCCTGCACTACGAGGAATGGCGCTTCCGCGCCTCCCCGGACTATCTCCGCAGCCGTGCGTCGCCGCAGGCTGTCCTGCGCAGCTTCCGGATCGGCTTCGCAGACCGCATCGCCGCGCGGCTCGAAGAACTCGGCAGCCACCGCCGCGCGACGGAGCAGGCGCAGCAGGAGAGTGCGAAGGCCAGCGGCGGCACCTCGCTGATGGTCATCAAGCAACAGAAGATCGAGGAAGGCTTCCGGGCGCTCGGCGTGCGGCTTCGCACCGTCACGCGCTCCACCGTGGTGCGCGACAAGGGCGCCTATGGCCGCGGGCGGGAAGCCGGCGGCCGCGTCGGGCTCGACCGCCCGGTGGGTGCGGGGCGGACCGGACGGCTGAAGTGAGCCGCCACGATCCGGCGGCGCGGCGGCTCTATGCCTGGGAGGATGCGGTGGTCGCGCCACGCGACCGCTCGCTGGTGCCCTTCGCGCGGTTGCAGGCGCTGGTGGACCATGTCTGGGCCGCGGAGGGCCGGCATTTCCCGCCCCGGGTGAAGCCCCTGCCGCGCCAGGCCCGGCGGACGGTCGCACGGGCCAGCCGCACGGCGATCGAATGTCCACCCGAATTGCCGAGCTGGGTGCTGCTGCATGAGCTGGCGCATGCGCTGGTCGCCGATGTGGACGGCAACGGGCTCGACCACGGGCCGGATTTCGTCGGCGCCTATGTCGGGCTGCTGGTGCGCTTCGCGCGCCTGGAACGCGGCGCGCTGGAGGCGTCGCTGGCGGAAGCGGGGATCGCCTGGCGGTAGCGGGCGCCTGCCCCGGCTACGCCTTGCCGCCCCCCTGCAGCGCCTCGATCTGCCGCTTCAGCCGCTCCACCTCCGCCTGCAGCGCCGCCACGCGGGCGGCGTCGCCGGGCTCGGTCTGGTCCGCCGCGCCGGGGCGGAAGGGGGCGAAGAGGGTCATGGCGCGTTCCATCATCGCCATGTTCTGCTTGCCGATCTCCTCCATCCCGCCGAAGGGGTTGAAGCCGCCCATCGTGTTCTCCATCGCGCGGCGCATCTGGTCCTGCTGGCGGGCGAAGGCGCCCATCACGTTCTCCAGGTAGCGCGGCACCAGGGACTGCACGCTGTCGCCATAGAAGCCGATGATCTGGCGGAGGAAGCTGGTGGGCAGCAGGTGGCGGCCCTTCGCTTCCTCCTCGACGATGATCTGGGTCAGCACGCCGCGGGTGATGTCCTCGCCGGACTTGGCGTCGTACACCACGAAGTGCCGGCCCTGGCGGACCATGGCGGCGAGGTCCTCCAGCGTGACGTAGGACGAGGATTCCGTGTTGTAGAGCCGCCGGTTCGCGTATTTCTTCACCACGACGGGCGGGCTCGCGGGGGCCTCGCCCGTCGCACCCGGGCCGCCCTGGGCTTTGCCCTGGGGAGCGCCGGGTGGGTTGATGGTGTCCTGTGACATGCGCTGCCTTCCCGCCTGGACATCCCGCCAGATGGGACGATGCTAACATGCCCTGCGCTGCGGTGCGAAATACCGGATGCGTCCCAGCCCCGGAGGCCGCTCGCGCGGCGGCCCGCGGCGCGGTATCTCCCGCCCATGACCGGGCCGCGCCCCGATCCCGATCCTGCCGAGCTCGAAAAGCTCGCCGAGGACTGGATCACCCTCTGGCAGAGCGAGATCGCGGCACTCGCCGCCGACCGCGAGGCGGCCGAGGCCTGGGCGGCGGCTGCCTCGGCCTGGGCGTCGCTCGGCGCGGCCTGGCTTCGGGCGGCGGCCGCTCCGCCCTTCGGCCGGCCGCCGCCGGCCTGGCCCTTCCCGGCCCCGCCGCATGACGGCGCCGTTCCGCCGCCGCGGCCCGCGCCCGCTCCCGCTCCATCTGATGCTGGGCGCCAGCCGGGGCCTGCTGGCGATGGGCGCGACGACCCCCTCCGCCAGCGGCTGGCCGAGCTGGAGCGACGCCTGGCCGATCTCGAAGGCGGGGCAGGCGGAGCTGGCCCGAATCCGCGCCCGCCTCGACGCCGGAAGCCACGCGCCTGAGGCCTTCCGCGCCGCCGTCCTGCGGCGGCTGCTGCGGGAGGACCGCGCCCTGCTCGCCGGCATCGCCGCCTATCGCCGGCACCCCCATGCGCGCGACCTGCCGGACCCGCCGAGCCTCTGGGCGGAGGGCGGATCGCGGCTGCTGGACTACGGCCTGCCGGGGGCGGAGGGGCCGCCGGTGGTCTTCGTCCCCTCCCTGGTCAACCGCGCCTATGTGCTGGACCTCGCGCCGGGCGGGTCGCTGTTGCGCTGGCTGGCGGGGCAGGGGGTGCGGCCACTGCTGCTCGACTGGGGGTATCCGGCCGAGGCGGAGCGCGGCTTCACCCTGACCGACTACGTCGCCGGCCGGCTCGAGCGCGCGCTCGCCTCGCTCGGGCGTCCGTTGGTGCTGGTGGGCTATTGCATGGGCGGCCTGCTGGCGCTCGGCGCCGCGCTGCGCCGGCCGGACCTCGTGGCGGCGCTCGGGCTGCTGGCGACGCCCTGGGACTTCCACGCGACGGCGGAGGACGCCGCGCGGGGCGGGGCGGCGGCGGCCTTGCTGCCCGGGCTTGAGCCGCTGATGCAGGCCACCGGCACCCTGCCGGTGGACGTGATCCAGACCCTGTTCGCGAATCTCGACCCCTGGGGAATCCCACGGAAATTCAGGGCCTTCGCCCGGCTCGACCCGGCCTCGGCGCGGGCCCAGCAGTTCGTCGCGCTGGAGGACTGGCTGAACGACGGCGTGCCGCTGGCGGCGCCGGTCGCGCGGGAGACGCTCGGCGGCTGGTACGGGCAGAACACGCCGGGGCGCGGCGCCTGGCGGATCGCCGGCGCCGTGGTGGACCCGGCGGCGGCGCGGCAGCCCGCCTTCCTCGCCATCCCGCATCGCGACCGGATCGTGCCCCCTGCCTCGGCGCTGGCGCTCGCCGCCCGGCTGCCGGGCGCGGTGCTGCACCAGGCGGAGGCCGGGCATATCGGCATGGCGGCGGGCTCGGGCGCGGAAGCCGCGCTGTGGCGGCCGCTCCGCGACTGGCTGCGCCGCTTGTAGCGGGCGCTGCGGCGCAGCAAGATGGCGGCAACGCCAGTCGAAAAGGACATCTCTCCATGACCGAGATCGTCATCGCCTCCATCGCACGCACGCCGGTGGGCAGCTTCAGCGGGGCCTTCGCGAGCCTGGCGGCGCATGCGCTGGGCAGCGTCGCCATCAAGGCCGCGATGGAGCGCGCGGGGGTGAAGGCAGAGGAGGTGGACGAGGTCATCCTCGGCCAGATCCTGACGGCCGGGGCGGGCCAGAACCCCGCGCGCCAGGCGGCGATGGCCGCCGGCATCCCGGCCGAGCGCACCGCCTTCGGCATCAACCAGCTCTGCGGCTCCGGCCTGCGCGCCGTGGCGCTCGCGGCGCAGCAGGTCGCCACCGGCGATGCCGCGATCGTGGTGGCCGGCGGGCAGGAGAGCATGACCCAGTCCCCGCATGCCGCGAATCTCCGCGCCGGGCAGAAGATGGGCGGGCTCGAGCTGGTGGACACCATGCTCAAGGACGGGCTGTGGGATGCCTTCCATGGCTACCACATGGGCAACACCGCCGAGAACGTGGCGCAGAAATACCAGCTCACCCGGGAGGAGCAGGACCGCTTCGCCGCCGACAGCCAGCGCAAGGCCGGCGAGGCGATGAAGGCCGGCCGCTTCAAGGACGAGATCGCCCCGGTGACGGTCAAGACCCGCAAGGGCGACGTGGTGGTGACCGAGGACGAGTATCCGAAGCCCGAGACCACGGCGGAGGTGCTCGCCAAGCTCCGCCCCGCCTTCGCCAAGGACGGCACGGTGACGGCGGGCAATGCCTCGGGCATCAACGATGGCGCGGCCGCGGCCGTGGTGATGAGCGCGGCCGAGGCCGCGAAGCGCGGCATCACGCCGCTGGCCCGCATCGTGAGCTGGGCGACGGCCGGCGTGGACCCCGCCATCATGGGCACCGGCCCGATCCCGGCGAGCCGCAAGGCGTTGCAGAAGGCCGGCTGGAGCATCGCCGACCTCGACCTGATCGAGGCCAACGAGGCCTTCGCCGCCCAGGCCTGCGCGGTGAACAAGGATCTCGGCTGGGATCCGGCCAAGGTGAACGTCAATGGCGGCGCGATCGCCCTCGGCCATCCGATCGGCGCGTCCGGCGCGCGGGTGCTGACCACGCTGCTGTATGAGATGCAGCGCCGCGGCGCGAAGAAGGGGCTCGCCACCCTCTGCATCGGCGGCGGCATGGGTGTCGCGATGTGCGTGGAGCGGTAGGACCGCGCCCGCAATGTGCGGGGGATGGCCGGGGTCGCGGTGCGACGCTGAGCGCACCCTGACCTTCGCACCCCCACCCTGACCCTCCCCCGCAATGCGGGGGAGGGAACTGTCGTCACCCCCCGATCTTGTCCTGCGTGCGCGTCTCGAAGTCGCGCGCGTCGTGGCGTTCGCGGAGCTGTTCGCTCGGCTCGCCCGAGGTCCGGTTGACCATCCGCCCGCGCTTCACCGCCGGCCGGGCGTAGACCTGCTCGACCCAGCGGTTCAGGTGGCGGTAGCTGGCGATGTCCAGGAACTCGGCCGCCGCGCCATACATCCAGCCTTTGGCAAGCGCGCCATACCAGGGCCAGATCGCCATGTCGGCGATGGTGTAGTCGGGCCCGGCGACGAACTCGCTCTCCCCGAGGCGGCGGTCCAGCACGTCGAGCTGGCGCTTGGTCTCCATCGTGAAGCGGTCGATCGGGTATTCCATCCGGGTCGGCGCATAGGCGTAGAAATGGCCGAAGCCGCCGCCGACATAGGGCGCGCTGCCCATCTGCCAGAACAGCCAGGAGAGACATTCGGCCCGAGCCGCGCCCTCCCGCGGCAGGAATTCGCCGAACTTCTCCGCCAGGTAGAGCAGGATCGCGCCGGATTCGAACACCCGGACGGGCTGCCCGCCGCTGCGGTCCACCAGCGCCGGGATCTTGGAGTTCGGATTGATCGCGACGAAGCCGGAGCTGAACTGCTCGCCCTCGCCGATCCGGATCAGCCAGGCATCGTATTCGGCGCCGGCATGCCCGAGCGCCAGCAGTTCCTCGAGCAGCACGGTCACCTTCACCCCGTTCGGCGTGCCCTGCGAGTAGAGCTGCAGCGGATGGCGGCCGACCGGCAGCTCCTTCTCATGCGTCGGGCCGGCGACGGGGCGGTTGATGTTGGCGAAGCGGCCGCCATTGGCCTTGTTCCAGGTCCAGACCTGGGGCGGGGTGTAGTCCTGGGTGCTCATTCGGGCTCCGTCCGGCCGTCGCGACGCCGCGATAGATGGCGCCGCGCCGGCCTTGAGCCAGGGGCGGGGCGCGTATTCGTCCCATGCGAAGAGCGCATCCGCCGCCGCCTGGCCGCCCCCGGTGGCGAGGGCGGCGCGCATGCCCGCGGGACCCGCATGCCGGCCCGACCCGGGCGGTGAGCCGGCACAACCTCCGGGCGAACAGGGCGGCTCGTTGCGCATCCGCGCAAGTCCTGGGTAGCTTCGCCCTGGTCGGGGCCTCCGCGCGCCCGTCGCGGCTGCAGGAGACCCCCCCTATGACCGCGATCTCCGGCCCGGCCTTCGACATCGCCAATCCCGGCGCGACCCTGGTCGGGTCCACCGTGCTCGCGGGCACGGGCACCAGCTTCATCGTGGCGCACAACTACAGCGGCGTGCTGCCGGGCGGCACGCGGATCGCGCGCTACGACCCGACCGGCCAGCAGATCGGCACCGAATACGAGAGCGAGATCTCGGCCGGCATCTACCAGCTCGGCAACGGCACCATCGCCATCGTCCGCCGGGCGGCGCCGGAATTCCCGAGCAACTACACGTTCCAGGTGGACATCTTCACCGCCAGCCTGGAGCCGACCGGGCAGAGCTACACCATCGCCAACAACGGCTCGAACGCGCAGCTGGTCCCGCATGGCGCCGATGGCTTCATCCTGCTCAACTCCTTCCCCGGCCTGCTGTTGGCGAGGGTGATCGGCGCCGGCGGCGTGCCGCTGGGTGACGCCTTCGAGCTCAGCAACCGGCTCGACAGCGTCTTCGTCTCCGGCAGCGCCGGCCTGGGCGGGCCGTTCGGGCAGCGCCTGTCCAACGGCAATTCCCTGCTGATCTGGCAGGAGGACCACGACGCCAACCGCAGCACCCTGCCGGTGCAGCACTACGCGGTGATCGCGGCGAACGGCACGATCCTGCATGAGGGCGTGACGGACTACCTCATCGCGGCGACGACAGCGCTGAACGATGGCGGCTTCGCCTTCGGATGGGTGCGCCAGCCCACCGCCACCACGAAGCAGCTCCGCGCCCAGGTCTTCGGCGCCGATGGGCTCGCCGATACCGGCGGCATCAGCGTCAGCCAGGCCGTCACCGTCAACAACCTGGTGCCCTATCTCACGAGTACCGCGGATGGCCGCATCTACGCTGCCTGGACCGAGAGCTTCACCAATGCCAGCGGGCAGGGCGCGCACAATGTCTGGTCACGCGCGTTTTCCAAGACCGGCGTGCTCGACCCGACCTTCACCGAGGTCATCCCTGGCACGCCCGGCGATATCCTGGTCGAGCTCACCACGCTCGGCGACGGGCGCGTGCTCGCCATCTGGGTGCCGCCCACCAACACCGTGGATCTGCGCGGCCAGATGGTGGATGCGCGGACCGCCGCGATCAGCTTCACCGGCAGCGGGGAGCGCGATGTCGTCGTCGGCCCGGAATTCGACGATTTCCTCACCGGCGAGGAAGGCGATGACTGGCTGCGCGGCGAGCTCGGCAACGACACGCTGATCGGCGGCGAGGGCAATGACAGCCTGGAGGGCGGCCCCGGCATCGACGAGGTGAGCTATTTCGATTCGCCGACCGGCGTGCTGGTGCTGCTGGCCGCCGGCGTCGCGCGCTCCATGCCCGGCCAGCCGCAGACCATCGGGCGCGACACGCTGACCGGGATCGAGAACGCCACCGGCTCGGATTTCGCCGACAGCATCATCGGCAGCAACCTCAGCCTGTTCCTCGACGGGCAGGGCGGCAACGACACGCTGCGCAACGCCCAGACCATCTGGGGCGGCGAGGGCAACGATTCCATCGAGGGCGGCGCGCGGGCACGGGAGCTGCGCGGCGAAGCCGGCAACGACATTCTGGTCGGCGGCCTGTTCCTCGATGGCGGGACCGGCGACGACCATCTGGAGACGACGCGCAACGCGGCCTCGCTGATGGGCGGCGAGGGCAACGACACGCTGATCGGCGGCTTCACCCTCGATGGCGGCGACCACGACGACGAGCTGATCGGCGGCAGCACCGCGCGGCTGCTGCTCGGCGGCGGCGGGCATGACCGGATCACGGTGGCGCCCGCGACGCCGACGACACGGGTGACGATCGAGGGCGGCGACGGCAACGACACCATGATCGCCACGACGCAGGGCGACGTGACCATGCGCGGCGGCCGCGGCTTCGACCGCTACGAATTCCAGGTGGATCCGGTGGACTTCAACCCCCGCCAGCAGATCCGCGACGATCCCTCCGGCCATGACGTGCTGGTGCTGCGCGGCGCCAGCGGCTTCGCCATCGGCTCCGACTTCTTCGGCACCTTCGACGACGGGCCGCTGAGCGGCATCAGGCGGGTGCATATCGAGGAGGTGCTGATCGAGGGCCCGATCGCGCTGCACCTGAACAACAGGAATGGCGGCGCGGCGTATTATCTCGGCGATGCCGGCAACCAGACCCTCGGCGGCTCGCGGCTGGGCCATGCCGATACGCTCGATGGCGGCGCCGGCGACGACCACCTCTTCGCCGGGGACGACACCTTCCTCAAGCGCACCGCCGACCTGCTGTTCGGTGGCGCGGGCAACGACACGCTCACCGCCGAGGACCGCCGCGCCGATACGCTGGATGGCGGCAGCGGCAACGACCTGTTCGAGGTCACGCTGGATTCCACCACGCTGCTGCCGCCGGTCGACGCCTTCGCGATCCGGCTGCGCAGGATGGTGCTGCGCGACGAAGGGGGCGTGGACACGCTCTCCCTCTCCTCGCTCCAGTTCGAGGGCCTGAACGAGACGCACCCCTTCGGCTACATCAGCTACGTCATGCCGGAATGGCTCGAGAACCTGCGGGTGCTCGGCGCCGCGCGCGTCATCGGGCATTTCGGCGACAACCGGATCGAGGTGTTCCACCAGGGCAGCGCCGTGGACGATGTCGTCCGCGGCGGCGTCGGCAACGACACCATCTTCAGCAACAGCCCGCGCGGCCGGCTGCTCGGCGAGGACGGCAACGACCGGATCGAGATCAACGAGCCGCCCGTGCTCGGCGGCACCATCCCCATCGCCGATGGCGGCGCCGGCGCCGACACGCTGATCGTGGCTGACGGCGCCAGGGCGAACCTGTTCGGCGGCGAGGGCAACGACCTGCTGATCGCGTCGCGCGGCGACCTCGATGGCGGGGCCGGCGCGGATACGATGCAGGGCGGCAATGGCGGCCAGACCTTCCGGCTCGACAACGCGCTCGACGTGATGGCCGACAGCACGGCAGGCGACGACGACATCGCCATCGCCAAGGGCTCGGCCGGGGCGGGCTTCGCGGTGACGCTGCCCGAGAACATCGAGCATCTGCGCTTCGAGGGGATGGCGCTGGCGCGCGGCATCGGCAATGCGCAGGGGAACATCATGGGGTTCGTCGCCGGCGACACGATCGGCGCGGCGCAGTTCGACGGGCTGGGCGGCGCCGATTCGCTGACCGGGGGCGGCCGCAACGACACGCTGAACGGCGGCGAGGGCAATGATCGCCTGTTCGGCGATGCCGGCAATGACAGCCTCGATGGCGGCCCCGGCGACGACACGATGAATGGCGGGCTCGGCAGCGATGTCTATCGTGTCGATTCCGCCGGCGACATCGTGCAGGAGACGGGCGCCGGGGCCGACACCGTGCTCGCCAGCGTGACCTACACCCTGCCGACCCGCGTCGAGAACCTGGTGCTCACCGGCAGCGACGATCTCCGTGGCAACGGCAATGCGCTCGACAACGTGCTCGTCGGCAATGCCGGCGCCAACACGCTCGCGGGCGGGGCGGGGGCGGACACGCTGAACGGCGGCCCGGGGCGGGACGTGCTGAACGGCGGCGCCGGCACCGACACCTTCAGCTTCACCGCCGCCAGCCACAGCCCGCGCGGCGGCCTGCGCGACGTGATCCAGGACTTCACCGCGGAGGACACGATCAATCTTTCGCAGGTGGCGCAGGGCCTCGTCTTCATCGGCAGCGATCCCTTCACCGGCAACCTCCAGGTCCGCTTCGAGAACGGGATCCTGCAGGTCAACATCGGCGGCTCGCTGCTGGCGGAGATGGAGGTCCGGGTGCAGGGCATCGCCGTGACCGCCGACAGCCTCATCCTGTAGCGGCGACCACCCGGCGGCTTGCCACCACGGCGCCGGCGGGCAGGCCGGCGAAGAGGTCCTTCTCCGCCTCCACCAGGATCACGCCGGCAAGCCGCGGGCAGGCGAAGCGCCCGGCGCGCTCCAGCGGCGGCGCGGCGCGGGCGATCCAGCGCAGCCCGTAGGGCGGCACGAAGAGCGCGGCGTCGCGGCGCTCGGCGCGGAACAGGTGGCGCGCCAGCAGCCGCTCGATCTGGCCGCGCGAATAGGGCTGGCCATGGCCGAAGGGCGTGCGGTCCAGATGCGCCCACATGCCGACGCGGTTCGGCACCACCAGCATCACGCGGCCGTCGTCACGCAGCACGCGCCAGACCTCGCGCAGCAGGCGGCGCGTGTTCTCGGCCGCTTCCAGGCCATGGACCAGCAGCACGCGGTCGAAGCTGGAATCGGGGAAGGGCAGCGTCTCCTCCGGCGCCACGAGCGCCGCGCGGCCGCTGGCCGCGACCAGCGCGGCACGCCCGGCGGTGGCCTGGCTGTCGGGCAGGTGGCCGGGAATGAGGGCGATGCGGCGCTCCGCCTCCGGCCAGAGGCCGAGATAGGGCGCGGGCCAGCCCAGGCCGAGCACCGCCTGGCCCGGCAGGCGCGGCCACAGCGCGGCCAGCCGCGCCGCCACCAGTCTCGCGACCGTGGCGCCCCGGCGGGAGGCGTAGAAGGCGGCCAGCCCGTGGACCTCGCTCGTCATGCAGGTGATATAGGGGATCGGGGCCGCCCTTGGCACGGCCGGAACGGGAGTGTGGCGGATGGCGCTGAAGGTCGAGGCGGTTCCCTGCCTTTCGGACAATTACCTCTGGCTGCTCAGGGACGGGCCGACCGGATCGGTGGCGATCTGCGACCCCGGCGAGGCGGGGCCGGCCATCGCGGCGGTGGAGGCGGCGGGCGGGCAGCTCGATGCGATCCTGCTCACGCATCACCATGGCGATCATGTGAACGGGGTGGCGGAGCTCAAGGCCAAGTATCCGGCTGCCAAGGTGGTGGGCGCGGCGCTGGATGCGCACCGGCTGCCGCCGCTCGACCTGGTGGTGAAGGAGGGCGACCTCGTGCCGCTCGGCGCGGCGCGGGCGGAGGTGCTGCATCTGCCGGGCCACACCACGGGCCACATCGCCTTCCATTTCATCGCCGACCATGTGCTGCTCTGCGGCGACGTGATCTTCGCCCTCGGCTGCGGCCGGCCGCTCGAGGATGGCGGGATGGAGGCGCTGTGGCAGTCGCTGCGCAAGGTGGCGCGGCTGCCGGCGAACACCCGGCTCTGCTGCGGGCATGAATACACCGAGTCGAACGCGAAGTTCGCGCTGCATGTGGACCCCGACAACGCCGCGCTCCGCGCCGAGGCGGAGGCGGCCGGCGCGCTGCGCGCGGCGGGGCGGCCCACCGTGCCGACGACGCTGGCGCAGGAGCTGGCGGCGAACCCCTTCCTCCGCGCCCGCGACCTGGCGGAGTTCACGGCGCGGCGCGAGGCGAAGAACCACTTCCGATGAAAGATCCAGGATGAAGCTGCATCACAGTCACGCCAGCCCCTTCGCGCGGAAATGCATGGCGGTGGCCATCGCGCGCGGGATCGAGGGGCGGATCGAGCTGCTCGCCACCAACCCGCATGTCTCGCCGCCCGAGCTGCTGCGCGACAATCCGCTCTCGAAGATCCCCTGCCTCGTCACCGATGACGGGATCGCGGTGTACGACAGCCGGGTGATCTGCGAGCATCTCGACACGCTCGGGGAAGCGGCGTCGCTGTTCCCGACCTCGGGGACGCATCGCTGGCTCCGGGCGCAGGTGATGCAGGCGCTGGCGGACGGCATCATGGATGCCGCGGTGGCGCGGCGGATGCGCTTCGGCAAGCCGGTGGACGAGACGCGCGCGGCCTTCCTCGCGCGGCAGAAGGCGGCGGTCGAGCGCGGGCTCGATGCGCTGGAGGCAGACCCGCCGCAGGGGCTTTCGGATATCGGCGCGATCACGGTGGGCTGCGCGCTGGGCTATCTCGATTTCCGCTTCGCCGACGAGCCCTGGCGCGCCTCGAGGCCGCGCCTCGCGGCGTGGTTCGAGCAGGTCTCGAAGCTGCCGCCGCTGGCGCGGACCGTGCCAGTTTGAGCACCAGCCTCGCCTGGGACGAGCGCTACCAGGGCGGCGCCTTCCAGTTCGGCGAGGCGCCGAACCGCTACCTGGAGGAACTGCGCCCCTGGTTCGCGCCGGGGATGCGCGCGCTGGCCCTCGGCGATGGCGAAGGCCGGAACGGCGTGTGGCTGGCGCAGCAGGGCCTCGTCGTGACCTCGCTCGATTGGTCGCCGGTCGGCATGGCGAAGGCGGCGCAACTGGCGGAGCGGCGCGGGGTGGCGCTGCGGACCGTGGTGGCCGATGCGGCGGCCTGGGCCTATCCCGAGGCCGGCTTCGACCTGGTCGCCTGGATCTATCTGCATCTCCCGCCCGCCGACCGGGAAGCGGCGGCGCGGGGCGCCATGCGGGCGCTGGCGCCGGGCGGGCTGCTCGCGCTGGAGTGCTTCACGCCGGCGCAGCAGGGCCGGCGCAGCGGCGGGCCGAAGCTGCCGGAACTGCTCTGGTCGCGGGCGATCGTCGAGGACCTGTTCGGCGGTCTCGAGGTGCTGGAGCTGCTGGAGGGCACCGTCAGCCTGGACGAGGGCCCGCGGCACCAGGGCCCGGCCGAGGTCGTCCGCGCGCTGCTGCGCAAGCGCTGAGCCGCGCCGATTCTCCCCCCCGGCGTCAGGGGTGAGGCACGCCTTCGGCGTGACGCGGGGGAGGGAGCGGATCAGCGCGCCCGCGCCGCGACGAACCCACCGCCGGCGACCATCGCGGTCGCCAGCGCCACGCGCCAGTTCATCTCGCCCTCCCCCGCCGCGATCAGCAGCAGCGTGCTCGCCACCGGCACGGCATAGGCGAGCGTGCCGAGCAGCCGCGGATCGCCGCGCTTCATGCCGATATCCCAGAGGAAGAAGGCCGCGCCCACCGGCCCGAGGCCGAGGCCGAGCACGGCGAGCCATTCGCGCGCCCCCGGCATCACGGTCGTCTCGAAGACCAGATGCAGGACCGCCGCGAGCGCCGCGGTGGCCAGGCAGAAGCCCGCGACCGCGCCGGTCGGCACGCCCGCAAGCCGCGGCAGGCCCGCGGTGACGGAATAGACGGCCCAGACCACCGCGCAGCCCGCCGCCGCGACGAAGCCGAGGATCGCCTCGGGCGGGAATTGCGCGCCCGGCCCCACCAGCAGCGCGCAGCCCGCGAAGCCGAGCGCGACACCCGCAAGCCGCGCCGGGCCGAGCCGCATCCCGCGGATCGGCGCCGCCAGCAGCACGATCAGCAGCGGCCAGAGATAGTTGATGAGGTTGACCTCGACCGCCGGCGCGATGGCGAAGGCGAGGAAATAGAGCGCGTGGTAGCCGAACAGCCCGCCCACCCCATGCGCCCAGGCGAGCGGCCCCTGGCGCAGCGCCGCGCCCTCCCCGCGCGCCAGCACCACGAGCAGGCCGATCGTCCCGCCGAGCGCGAAGCCCATCGCCGTCAGCTGCAGCGGCGGCAGCCCGGCGGCCAGGCGGGAGAACAGCGCGAGGAAGGCCCAGAGGAGTAGGGCGCCGCAGCCGGCAAGCGTGGCGGGGGACATCGGCGCCTCATACACCGCCCTCGCTTGCCGGGCAGCGCCGCCGCGCCACATGCTTCGCGCATGGATGGCCTGCTCGCGCATGAACCGCTGATCCGCCTCGGCGCCTTCGCGCTGGTGCTCGCCGCGATGATGGCGGCGGAGGCGGCGCTGCCGCGCCGGGCGCGGGGCTTCGCGCGGCTCAGGCGCTGGCCGTCCAATCTCGGCATCGTGGCGCTGAACAGCCTGCTGCTGCGGCTGGTGTTCCCGACCGCGGCGATCGGTGTCGCGATCGCGATCGAGGGGCGCGGGGTGGGTCTGCTGCCCTGGCTCGGGCTGCCGGGGTGGCTCGCGGTGATCCTGGCGGTGGTGCTGCTCGATCTGGCGATCTACCTCCAGCACGTGATGTTCCACGCCGTGCCGGCCTTCTGGCGGCTGCACCGGATGCATCACGCCGATCTCGATTTCGACGTGACGACGGGGCTGCGCTTCCACCCGCTGGAAATCGTGCTGTCCATGCTGATCAAGCTGGCGGTGGTGGTCGCGCTCGGCGCGCCGCCCGTGGCGGTGCTGCTGTTCGAGGTGCTGCTCAATGCGAGCTCGATGTTCAACCACGGCAATCTGCGCCTGCCGGCGCGGGTGGATGCGGTGCTGCGGCGCGTGCTGGTGACGCCCGACATGCACCGCGTGCATCACTCGGCGGTGCGGGCCGAGACCGACAGCAATTTCGGCTTCAACCTGGCGATCTGGGACCGTCTTTTCGGCACCTACCGCGCGCAGCCGGCGGCGGGGCATGACGGCATGACGATCGGCCTCGAGGCCTTCCGCGATCCGCGCGAACTGCGTCTCGACCGGATGCTGACGCAGCCGGCGCGGGACGATCCGGCCCAGAGCCCGACCCAGTAGGGCATCGGCGATGAGCCGGCGGAGGATTTTTCGTGTCTGCAAGGCGCGATCCGCCGCCGATGCTGGTTGCATCGGCAAGGATCGCAACGCAGCAGGCGCGGAAAAGACCCGCCGGATCGCGCCGAGGCCCTACTGGGTCGGGCTCTCAGTCGCGCGGCAGCGACGCGTAGGGCAGCGGGCGGAACAGGGTCGCGAAGTAGCGCAGGTCCTGCCAGACGCCGGTCTTCACATAGGGATCCTCGGCCCAGAACGCGGCCGCATCCGCATGCGTCGCGTGGCGGGTGACGGCGACGGAGCCCACCATGCGGCCCTCCGGCGCATCCAGGATCGCGCCGCCGATCATCAGCGTCCCGTCCCCGGCGAACTGCCGCACGCGGGCGAGATGCGCGGGCCGCGCGGCGGCGCGGCGGTCCTGGGCGGCCGGGTCCTGGCCGTCGCGGGCCATGGCGATGGTGTGGCTGCGCGGCGGCGTGCCGGCGCCGGGCCAGGGCGCGTAGGGGAGCGGTGCGATGCGGAAGGGATGCGTCTCGATCCTTCGCCAGACGCCGCGCGTGGCGAAGGGCTCGCGCGCGAGGTAGTCGTCGAGCCCCGCGCGGTCGGTCGAGAGGACCATGAGCGAGCCGAGGCTCCGCCCGCCCTCGTCATGCATCGGCAGGCCGAGCGCGAGCCGCCCGGCGCGCGCCTCCCCGGTGATGCAGGCGACATGATCCTCCCGCGCCGCGAGCCGCCGCGCGGGTGCCTCGGCATCCTTGCCATCATGCGCGATGATCAGCCAGGCCATCGTTGCACCTCACTTACCCGCCTTCTTCTCGGGCCGCGAAGCGGCCCCGCGCACAGACCGTCAGCGGCGCCCGGCGCAACAGCGCGTAGGCGCGCAAGCCAAGCGCGCGGAGCGCGCGCCGGCGCCTGAGGCTAGTACATATGCTGCCCGCCATTGATGGAGAGCGTGGAGCCGGTGATGAACTCGGCGTCGTCGGCGGTGAGGAAGACCACGCCGCGGGCGATGTCCTCCGCGTGGCCGAGGCGGCCGATCGGGATGCGGGCGACGATCTTCTCGAGCACGTCGGCGGGGACGGCGCGCACCATCTCGGTGTCCACATAGCCGGGGGCGATGGCGTTCACGGTGATCTTGTTGCGCGCGCCTTCCTGGGCGAGCGCCTTGGTGAAGCCGTGGATGCCGGACTTGGCGGCGGCGTAGTTCACCTGGCCGAGCTGGCCGGCCTGGCCGTTGACGCTGCCGATGTTGACGATGCGGCCGAACTTGCGGGCGTTCATGCCATCCCACACGGCCTTGCACATGTTGTAGCAACTGCCGAGGTTGGTATCGATCACCTGGTCCCACATCTGCCGGGTGAGCTTGCGCATCATCGCGTCGCGGGTGATGCCGGCATTGTTCACCAGGATCTCGACCGGGCCGACCTCCGCCTCGATCTTCTGCACGGCGGCGAGCGAGGCCTCGAAATCGCCGACATCGAACTTGTAGCAGGGGATGCCGGTGCGCTCGGTGAAGGCCTGGGCGGCCGCGTCGTTGCCGGCATAGCTGGCGACGACCTTGCGGCCCGCGGCCTGCAAGGCCTCGCTGATGGCGGCGCCGATGCCGCGCTGCCCGCCGGTGACGAGTGCCACTCGTGCCATGTCCTGGCTCTCCCTGTTTGTCCGGGCGCGCCTGCCGCGTCGCCACCCGGGCCAAGATGGCAAGGCGCGGGGCGGAGGGCAAATGGGCGCGCGCCGGCCAGCCGCACGCCAGGAATACGGAACGCGTCCGACTCATTCCGTCCGAATTTTCACTTCACAGGCCCGTGATGCGTATGCAATACGCAGGCGCGTTGCGTGCCCCGCCCCGCGTCATCCTGCCCCGATGGACCCGCCCATGTCCGCCTCGAAGCCCCCTCGTACGCCGGCCGCCGATCGCTGTGCGCTGCTGCTGATGCTGGCCTATGTGGAAGCCGAGTGTCGCAGGCTTGGTGCCGACGCCGCGGCGCGCCACGCCGCGATGGCGGCGGAGTTGGTGCCGGAGCCGGTCTCGGCGGCCGACCTGGTGAATTGAGCGCCGCTCAGCCCCGCCGCAGCAGGAACAGCCCCTGCTCGCCGAACAGGTTGGCGAGCCAGGGCGAGCGCTTCCAGGGGCTGCGGAGTCCCTTGTCGTCCACCGCGAGCCAGCGCTCGACGATGTAGCCTTCCTGCGCGCAGAGCGCGAAGAAGTCGCGGATGGTGCAGGGGTGGATGTTCGGCGTCTCGTACCAGGGGCGGTCCCAGGTCTCGTTGTCGGGCATGCGGCCGGTGGTGAGCAGCTTCCAGCGCAGCTGCCAGTGGCCGAAATTCGGGAAGGAGACGATGGCGAAGCGGCCGATGCGGAGCATCTGGCGCAGCACCTCCCGCGGGCGCTCCACGGCCTGGAGCGTGCGGCTGAGCACCACGTAGTCGAAGGCGCCGTCGGGGTAGAATTCGAGGTCGTGGTCGGCATCGCCATGGATCACCGGCAGGCCCGCGGCGACGGCTTCGGTCGCCTCGGCCATGTCGATCTCGATGCCCCGCGCATCGGCGCCCTTCTCGCGGATCAGGTGGCCGATCAGCTGCCCGTCGCCGCTGCCGATGTCGAGCACGCGCGCCCCCGGCGCCACCATCTCCGCGATGAGGCGGAGGTCGAGGCGCATGTTCTTCGCGACGAAGCGGATCTCGGCGCTGCTGTCGGGCATCCTGGGCGTGGTCTAACGAGGGCGGGGCGCGGGGTCTAGGCCGGCGGGCGGCCGCCGATGGCGTGCGTCAGGCGGGCGGCGGCGGCGCGGACCAGCGGGCCGAGGCGTTCGACCGCCTCCGGCGTGACGCGCACGGTGGGGCCGCTGACCGACAGGCCCGCGACCGCCTCGCCGAACTCGTTGAAGATCGCCGCCCCCACGCAGCGCATGCCGGCGTTGCGTTCCTCGTCGTCCACCGCGAAGCCCCGCGTGCGGATCTCCGCGAGGTCGGCGAGCAGCGCCTTCACCGTGGTCCGCGTCTGCGCGGTGAAGCGCGGCAGGCCGCTGCGTTTCAGGCTGGCGGCCACCTGCGCGGCGGGGCGATGCGCCAGGATCGCCTTGCCGACGCCCGAGGCATGGAACAGCGCGCGCGTGCCGGGGCGGAAGAAGGCGCGGATCGCCTCATGCGTCTCGACCTGGCTGACGAAGACGACGCCATCCTCCTCGGCCACCGCGAGATTCGCCGTCTCGCCGGTGGCGGCGACGAGCTCCACCATCGCTTCGCGTCCCCGGTCCACGAGCTTGCGCCGGCGGAGGAAGGCGCTGCCGATCCGGAAGGTCTCGACGCCGACGCACCAGAGCTGCGTGCCGGTCTCGAACTCCGCCAGGCCCCGGCGCTCCAGCGTCTGGAGCATGCGGTGGACGGAGGAGACGGGGAGTGCCGCGCGCGCGGCGAGCTCGGTCAGCGTCAGGCCATCGGCCTCGGCGAGCGTGGCGAGCAGCGCCATGGCGCGGTCGAGCGATTGCAGCGGCGCGTCGTCCGGCGCGTCCTCGCGCCTGGGGCGGCCGCGGCGGCGGGGGGCGGGCGAGGCCATGAGCGCTGCTCCGAAATCTTTTTCCATCTACTCCGGATGGTGGCCGCCGGAAAAGCGGGAAGTGCTGGCGAATCAGTCGCTTGGCATATTCCGCCGCCAGCCTGCAAAAATCTTCCGGTAAAATTGCAATCGCCCCGTCATCCCTGGCATCACCCCGGCGTCCAGGAAAGCGGAGAGGCGGCGATGGCGCGGATGCGGGCGGTGGATGCGGCGGTGCTGGTGCTGGCGCGGGAGGGCGTGACCTGCGCCTTCGGCGTGCCGGGCGCGGCGATCAATCCCCTCTATTCCGCGATGCGCGCGCATGGCGGCATCCGCCACATCCTGGCGCGCCATGTCGAAGGCGCCTCCCACATGGCCGACGGCTATACCCGCGCGAAGGCCGGGAACATCGGCGTCTGCATCGGCACCTCCGGCCCCGCGGGGACGGACATGATCACCGGCCTCTACACCGCCCAGGCCGACAGCCTGCCGATCCTCTGCATCACTGGCCAGGCGCCGCGCGCGAAGCTCCACAAGGAGGATTTCCAGGCGGTGGACATCGAATCCATCGCCAAGCCGGTGACGAAGTGGGCGGTGACGGTGCGCGAGCCCGCCCTGGTGCCGCAGGTGCTCCAGCAGGCCTTCCACCTGATGCGCAGCGGCCGCCCCGGCCCGGTGCTGGTGGACCTGCCGGTGGATGTGCAGCTCGGCGAGATCGAGTTCGACATCGAGGCCTATGAGCCGCTGCCGGTCTACAAGCCCGCGGCCACGCGGAAGCAGATCGAGAAGGCGATCGCGATGCTGCAGCAGGCCGAGCGCCCGCTGATCGTCGCCGGCGGCGGCATCATCAATGCCGACGCCGCCGAGGAGCTGGTGGCCTTCGCGGAGCTCACGGGCGTGCCGGTGATCCCGACGCTGATGGGCTGGGGCGCGATCCCCGACGATCATCCGCTGATGGCCGGCATGGTCGGGCTGCAGACCAGCCACCGCTACGGCAACGCGACCTTCCTGCAATCCGACTTCGTGCTCGGCATCGGCAACCGCTGGGCGAACCGGCACACCGGCTCGATCGAGAAATACACCGCCGGCCGGCGCTTCGTGCATGTGGACATCGAGCCGACGCAGATCGGGCGCGTCTTCGGCCCCGATCTCGGCATCACCTCGGACGCGAAGGCGGCGCTGAAGCTGTTCATCGAGGTGGCCGCCGAGATGAAGGCGGCCGGCACGCTGAAGGACCGCGCCGGCTGGGCGGCGGACTGCCTGCACCGCAAGCGGACCATGCTGCGCAAGACGCATTTCGACAACGTCCCCCTCAAGCCGCAGCGCGTCTTCGAGGAGATGCTGGCCGAGGCCGGGCGCGACACCTGCTACGTCACCACGATCGGCAATTCGCAGATCATGGCGGCGCAGCTGCTGCAGGTGTACGAGCCGCGCAACTGGATCAACTGCGGCCAGGCGGGCCCGCTCGGCTGGACGCTGCCGGCCGCGCTCGGCGTGCGCGCGGCCGATCCGGAGCGGAAGATCATGGCGATCTCCGGCGACTACGACTTCCAGTTCCTGATCGAGGAGCTGGCGGTCGGCGCGCAGCACAAGCTGCCCTACCTGCATGTGGTGGTGAACAACTCCTATCTCGGCCTGATCCGCCAGGCGCAGCGCGGCTTCCAGATGGATTTCGAGGTCAGCCTGGCCTTCGAGAACATCAATGCGGAGGGCAAGGCGGACGACATCGCCGGCTATGGCGTGGACCATGTCGCGGTGGCCGAGGGCCTTGGCTGCAAGGCGATCCGCGTGAAGTCGCCCAACGAGTTCCGCGACGCCTTCGCCCGCGCCGAGGCGCTGATGACGGAACACCAGGTGCCGGTGGTGCTGGAATGCATCCTGGAGCGCCAGACCAACATCGCGATGGGCACCGAGATCGACGCGATCAACGAGTTCGAGGAAACGCTCTGCCTCGATCCCAGCCTGACGAAGGAAAACGGGTTCGTCCCCGCGAAGTAGCCCACCGCCCCCTCCCCCGTTCACGGGGGAGGGTCAGGGTGGGGGGGAATCGTCAACGCCCGCTCCGGTTCACCCCGGCAACTCCTTCCACGCCAGGCTGCGCGCCCGAAAATTCGCGTACACCTGCTCGCCCGCCACGATCGGCTCGAACTCCGGCCCCGCCGGCGCCTGACCGACCAGCGTCATCGGGTCCACCCGCGTGTGGTAGGAGGGGTGGACGAAGAGCGGGATGGAGTAGCGTTCCCGCCCCGATCGGTTCACCACCATGTGCAGCGCGGCCTTGTAGCGGCCGTTCGTCCAGCGGCGCAGCAGCTTGCCGACATTGACCACGATGGCCGCGCGGTCCGGCACCACCGGCAGCCAGTCGCCGGACGGGCCGAGCACCGTGAGCCCGCCATTCATGTCCTGGATCAGCAGCGTGATGAGCCCTTCGTCCTCATGCGCGCGCACGCCGATATCGGTGGTGGCGGCGACGGCCTCGGCGGGCGGGTAGTGGATGACGCGCATGTTGGAATAGCTTTCCCGGGCTGCCTCCTCGAAGAAGGATTCGGGCGCGCCGAGATGCAGGGCGGTGGCGCGCAGGATGTCCTGGCCCAGCGCGTAGAGCGCGCGGTAGCAGGCCTCCAGCCGCGCGCGGAAGCCGGGCATGTCGGGCCAGGGCGTCTCGGCATGGAAGGGCAGGGCGAGCAGCGCGGAATCGGTCGGGCGGGCGAAATGGCCGACGCTGAAGGCCTCATGCCCGCCGGGCTTCGTGCCGGGCGTGGCGGAGGCGAAGAGCGGGATATAGCCGCGATTGGTGCGGCGATCCTGCACCGCGCGCTTGAACGGCTCGGGCTGGTCGAAGAAGGCCTCGGCGGCGGCGAAGGCGCCATCCACCGTCTCCATCGGCACGCCATGGCCGACGAGCTGGACGAAGCCGTAGCGCTCGAAGGCGTCGCCGAGCGACGCGACGAGCGCCTCGCGCGCCGTGCCGCCGGCGCGGAAGGTGGAAAAATCCAGCGTGGGGATCGCGTCCATCGGCATCTCCTGGGCCGGCTGCCGCGTTGCACGGCAGCCGGGCTTCACGAGGTCAGGAGGTGACCGCCAGCCGCCGTTCCGCCGCCGGCGGCAGGTAGGCGTCGGTGTAGACATCCTCCGGCTTCAGCGTGGGACGCATCCCGTAGGCCTCCTCCACCGCGGCGATCGCGGTCTGCAGGCGCGAGGGAACCACGGCGGACAGCCCGTTGGCCATCACGTGGTCGGAGACGACCATCTCGCGGATCGAGACCTGCTGGCGCTCGGTCTCGATCGCGACGTCGGTCAGCGGCTCGGCGGCGCGCAGCGCGGCGATGGCGGCGGCGGGATCGCGGTATGCCTCCCGCAGCGAACGCATGCCGCCGCGCACCACGGCACGCACCAGCTCGGGGTTGCGCCGCGCATAGTCCCGCGTCGTCAGCCAGCAGGTGCCATAGAGCGGCAGGCCGTAGTCGCGGTACCAGAGGATGCGCTGCTGCGGCCAATCCATCCCGAGCGCCTTGAGCGAGAGACCGGTGCTGGTCGCCGCCCCCGTGATGCCATGCGCGCGGTTCTGCACCAGCATCGGCTCGCGCAGTTCGGGCCGCACGGTGAGCCAGTTGATCTTCGAGGCATCCACCCCGGCGGCCTTGGCGAAGGCGGGGAAGATCTGGCGGCCGGCGTCGCTGTCGGGCGCGGCGAGGGTCTTGCCTTCCAGGTCCTTCGGCTCGCGCACCGGCCCGTCGCTGCGCACCGTGGCGCAGAGCAGACTGCGGTCGCCGAAGACGCCGACGACGACGATGCCGGCATTGGGGTTCTCGGCGATGAACTTGATCACCGGGGACATATCCGCTTGGGCGATTTCATAGGCGCCGCCCGCCACATCGATGGGCACCCGGCCGGAGCCGAAGCCGCGGTCGATCTGGATGTCGATGCCGGCCTCGCGGAAATAGCCGCGGTCGCGGCCGAGCAGAGCGTAGGCGTTGGGCCCCTGGAAGGCCCAGTCCACCTGGTATTTCACGCGCGGCAGTCCCTGTGCGCGAGCGATGCCGGGTGCCGCAAGCAGGCCGGCCGCGGCGAGGGCGAGGCGACGACGGGTGAGGCGCATGGGTGGGGGCTCCCTGGTTCGGCGCGGCGCGCCGCCCAAGCCCAGCAAACCTTATGCCAAGGTCTGCCCGCCGTCAGTCGAAGCTGACCATCCCGGCCGCCACTGCGCGGTCATAGCCGCGGCTGGCGAGCAGGAGCTGGCGCGTATAGGCCTCGCGCGGCGCGGCGCGGCGGAGCGTCGCGACGTCCATCTCCTCCACCACCAGGCCGCGATTCATCACCGCGAGCCGGTCGCACATATGCGCGACCACCGCGAGGTTGTGGCTGACCAGGATCATCGTCAGGCCGCGCTCGGCACGCAGGCGCCGCAGCAGGTTCAGGATCTCCGCCTGCACCGAGACATCGAGCGCGCTCGTCGGCTCGTCCAGCAGCAGCACGCGGGGTTCGAGCATCAGCGCGCGCGCGATCGCGACGCGCTGGCGCTGGCCGCCGGAGAGCTGGTTCGGGTAGCGGAAGCGGAAGGCAGGACCGAGCCCGACATCCGTCAGCGCCTGCTCGACCCGCGCATTCGCGTCCCCGATGCCGTGGATCTCGAGCGGCTCCGACAGCGCGCGGTCCACGGTGTGGCGCGGATGGAGCGAGGCATAGGGGTCCTGGAAGACCATCTGCACCAGGCGCGGCTGATGCGTCCGCGCGGAGCGGCCGCCGATCCTCGCCTCGCCGGTCCAGTCGGCGTTGAGCCCGGAGAGCGCGCGGAGCACGGTGGACTTGCCGCTGCCGCTCTCGCCGACCAGGCCGAAGCTCTCGCCTTCGGCCACCTCGAAGGAGACGCCCCGCACCGCGCGGACGGCGTCGCGCCCCTTGCCGAAGGTGACGATCAGATCGCGGACCGAGATCATGCGTCGCGCCAGGCCGGATCGCGCGTGAGCGTCGGCAGTTCCGCGCGCGCCTGGTCGAGCCGCGGCAGGCTGTCGAGCAGGCCGCGCGTATAGGGGTGCTTCGCCGCGCCGAGGTCGCGGGCCGAGAGTTCCTCCATCACGCGGCCGGCATACATCACCAGCACGCGGTCGCAGAAGCTCGCCACCAGATCGAGGTCATGGCTGATGAAGATCAGCCCCATGCCGCGCTGCGCGACGAGATCGTCGAGGATCGCCAGCACCTGCATCTGCACGGTGACATCGAGGGCGGAGGTCGGCTCGTCGGCGATCAGCAGGTCGGGCTCGGGGACCAGCATCATCGCGATCATGATGCGCTGGCCCATGCCGCCCGAGACCTCGTGCGGATGCAGGCGATAGACCCGCTCCGGGTCGCGGATGCGGACGGCTTCGAGCATGGCGAGCGCCTTGCGCCTCGCCTCCGCCGCGCTGACGCCGCCATGGATGCGCGCGGCCTCCGCGATCTGCGCGCCGACGGTCATCACCGGGTTGAGCGAGTATTTCGGGTCCTGGAGCACGAGAGAGATCCGCGCGCCGCGGATGGAGCGCAGCGTGCGTGGCGAGGCGCCCAGCAGGTCCGTCCCGTCGAAGGCGAGCCGCTTCGCCGAAAGCTGCGCGCTGGCCGGCAGCAGCCGCATGATGGCCCGCCCGGTGAGCGACTTGCCGGAGCCGGATTCGCCGACGATGCCGAGCCGCTCGCGCCCGAGCGCGAAGGAGACGCCGCGCACGGCATGAAAGGGCCCGGTCGGCGTCGCGAAGGAGATGCGGAGGTCCTCGACCTCGAGGAGGGGCGTCACGGTCGCCTTCCATGTCGGGCGCTAGAAGCGGCCGACGAAGCCGGCCGAGGCCGCGAACGCGGCCCGCCGGCTGTCCGGCGAGCCAAGCACGCGGATGCGGGCGCCGGCGCCTGAGGCATCATTTGCTTTGCCGCGGGTCCAGCACGTCGCGCAGCCCGTCGCCGAGCAGGTTGAAGGCGAGGCTGACGACGAAGATCGCGAGCCCCGGGATCGTCGCCACCCACCACTGGTCGAGGATGTAGCGCCGGCCGGAGGAGACCATCGCCCCCCATTCCGCGAGCGGCGGCTGCGCGCCGAGGCCGAGGAAGCCGAGCCCCGCCGCGGTCAGGATGATGCCTGCCATGTCGAGCGTCACGCGCACCGTGAGCGAGGACACGCAGAGCGGCATGACGTGGCGGAGCAGGATGCGCGGCGTGCCGGCACCCTGCAGCCGCGCCGCGGCGATGTAGTCGGAATTGCGGATCGTCAGCGTCTCGGCGCGCGCGATGCGGGCATAGGGCGGCCAGGCGGTGAGCGCGATGGCGATCACCGCGTTCTCGATGCCCGGGCCCAGCGCGGCGACGAAGGCGAGTGCGAGGATCAGGCTCGGGAAGGCGAGGAAGACGTCGGTGATCCGCATCAGCGCCGCATCCGCCCAGCCGCCGAGATAGCCGGCCGCCGTGCCGACGAGCAGGCCGATGGGGGCGGCGATCACCGCGACGAGGACGACGATGTAGAGCGTGATGCGCGCGCCGTGGACGATGCGGGAATAGATGTCGCGTCCGAACTCGTCGGTGCCGAGCCAATGGCCGGCCGCACCCGGCGGCAGCAGGCGCTGGGCCAGGTTCTGCTCATAGGGATGGTGCGTCGCGATCAGCGGCGCGAAGGCGGCGACGAGGATGAGGGCGAGCACGATGACCAGCCCCAGCACGGCAAGCCGGTTGCGCTTGAAGCGGAGCCAGCCGCGATACAGCGCGCCGAGCTTCGCCTCGCGGCGGGATCGCGGCGTGTCGGAGAGAAGGGCGTCGCGCCAGCCGCTCATTTCGCCCTCGGGTCCAGCACGCGGTAGAGCAGATCCGACAGCAGGTTCACGCCCACGAAGACCGCGCCGACCACGATCGTGGCCCCCAGCACCGCGTTCATGTCGGCGGCCAGCAGCGCCGTGGTGAGGTAGCGCCCGAGGCCGGGCCAGGCGAAGACCGTCTCGGTCAGCACGGCCCCTTCCAGGAGCCGCGCATAGGACAGCGCGATGACGGTGACGAGCTGGACCGCGATGTTGCGCAGCGCATGCACCCAGATGACGCGCGCCTCCGACATGCCCTTGGCGCGCGCGGCGACGACGTATTCCTGCGTCAGCTGCTCCAGCATGAAGCTGCGCGTCATCCGCGCGATATAGGCGACGGAGAAATAGCCGAGTACGGCGGAGGGCAGCACCACATGGCCGAAGGCGTTCCAGAACACCTCCCATTCGCCGGCCATCGCGGCATCCAGCAGGATCACGCCGGTGACGGTGGGGACGATGTCCTCGAAGAACACGCCGAGCCGGCCCGGGCCCTGCACCCAGCCGAGGATGCCGTAGAACACCAGCAGCCCGACGATGCCGAGCCAGAAGATCGGCACCGAATAGCCGACGAGGCCGACGACGCGCACGATCTGGTCCGGCCAGCGATCCTGCCAGACGGCACCCGCGATCCCCATCGGCACGCCGAGCACCACGCCGATGAGGGTGGCGAAGGTGGCGAGTTCCAGCGTGGCCGGAAAGACGCGGGCGATGTCCTCGATCACCGGGCGGTTGGTGACGAGCGACTGGCCGAAATCGCCGGTCAGCACGCTGCGGACATAGATCGCGAACTGCGCCCAGAGCGGCTGGTCGAGGCCGAGCTCGCGCCGCGCCTGTTCATAGACATCGCGCGGCGCCTGGTCGCCCACGATCGCCAGCACCGGGTCGATCGGCACGACCCGGCCGATGAAGAAGGTGACGGCGAGCAGGCCGAGGAAGGTGAGCCCGACCTGCAGCGCGAAGCCGGGCGCCTGGCGGAGGAAGCTCAACTCTTGGTCGCGTGCCAGTAGATCGCGGAGAGGCCCGGCGAGCTGGCCATGTAGCGCGTGACGTTGTTGCGCACGCCCACCTGCACCTGCTGCTGCGCGAAGACGGCGAAGGGCGAGGTGCCGATGAACTCCTCCTGGATCTGGCGATAGAGCGCGGCGCGGGCATTCGCGTCGCGCTCCTGCATCGCGGCCTCGGTGCGGGCGGTGAGGCCGGGGATGTTCCAGTTGTTGCGCCAGGTAAGCTTGCCGGGATTGTCGGTGCCCGGCGGGTTATGCGCGAAGCTGTCGGCATTGTAGTGCGGGTCCGGGTAGCCCAGGCCCCAGGTGCCGATGAAGAGCTGGTGGTTGCGCGCCCTGAACTTGGCCAGCACCTGCGCGCCGGTGGCGGGCAGCACTTCGAGCGTGACGCCGCCGCGCGCGAAACTCGCCTGCAGCGCCTGCGCGACATCGAGGGAGGGGAAGGTGTTCGCCGTGTCCATCGTCAGGCGGATGCCGTTCGGATGGCCGGCCTCGGCCAGCAGCTGGCGGGCGCGGGCCGGATCGAAGCGCCAGGGGCGGCTGTCCACCTCGCCCAGGATGGCGCGCGGGATGAAGGACTGGTGCGGGAAGACCTGGCCGGGCAGCAGGTTGTTCGCGATCGCGTCGTAGTCCACCAGTTGCTTCAGCGCCTCGATTACCTTCGGGTTGGAGAGGATCGGGTCGCCCATGTTGGCGCTGAAATACTGGATGGTGCCGCGCGGGAACTCGGCGACGGTGATGCCGGCGCGCCCGCGGATGCCGGCGATCTCCGTCGGCGTCAGGTTGCGCGCCACGTCCACGTCGCCGCGCTCGAGCAGCAGGCGCTGCGTGGCCGCTTCCGGAACGTGGCGGACGATCACGCGCTGCATCACCGCGCGGCCGCGCCACCAGCTGTCGTTGCGGTCCAGCGTGTAGCTCTCGTTCGGCTGGTAGCGCGAGAGGCGGAAGGCGCCGGAGGCGGCGGAATTGCGGTTGAGCCAGGTGTTGCCGAGATCGTTGCCGGCATTCTGCTCCACCAGCCGCCGGTCCACGACGGAGCCGATGGTCGCGGTGAAGAGGTTCTGGATCAGCGTCGGCGCATAGGCCTTGTCGAAGGTGACCTGCACCTCGAAATCGCCGGTCTGGCGGACGGTCTGCTCGATGTTGTCGCGCGTCAGCCCGACCGAGCGGTACATGAAGGCGGGCGTGCGGTTGATCAGCAGCGGCCGGCGGATCGAGAACTCCACATCGGCCGCGGTCAGCGCATTGCCCGAATGGAAGCGCACGCCCTGGCGGATGCGGAAGGTGAAGGTGCGGCCATCGGCCGAGACGGTGAAGCTCTCGGCGAGGCCGGGCAGCAGTTCGGCGCTCGATTTCGTCTCGTCGATGGCGAAGAGCTGGTCATAGACGTTCTTGAGCAGGTCGCTGCCCGTGATCTCGAAGGAGTGGTGCGGATCGAGGGCCACCAGGTCGTCGATCTGCGCCGCGATGACGAGGGTGTTGCGCGGCGTCTGGGCGCGGGCCTCGCGCCCGGCGGGCAGCGTGGCGGCGGCGAGCGCGGCGCCCATCAGGGCGCGGCGGGGCATGCGGGGCGTCATCGGCTGGGCCTCCCGGGGCTGGTCCCGGGTTTCTGGCGTTGCCGTCACGCGGCTGTCAACTGGGGCTCAGTAGTATCGCAGATCGGCCGCCTTGCCCCGGAAGATGCGCCAGGCCAGCACCGTGTAGAGCAGGATCACCGGCAGCACGACGAGCGCGCCGGCGAGGATGATGGAGAGGCTCTCCGGTGCCGCAGCCGCGTCCCACACCGTCAGCCGCTCCGGCACGACGTAGGGGAAGAAGCTCCAGGCGAGGCCGGCGAAGGAGAGGCAGAACAGCGCGGTCGCCGCCCAGAAGGGCACGCGCCGCAGCGCGTCCCCCGGCAGTGGCATGTGCCGCAGCAACGCCACGAGCCCGCCGACGAGTGCCAGCGTCATCAGCGGCAGCGGCGCGAGCAGCACCACATAGGGCAGGCTGAACCAGCGCTCGAAGATGCGCGGGCTGGCGAAGGGCGTGGCGAGCGAGACGAGCAGGATGCCGAGCGCGATGCCCCAGAGCGTGACGCGCGCCCAGGCGACGGCGCGGCGCTGCAAGTCGCCCTCGGTGCGCCAGATCAGCCAGCAGGCGCCGATGAAGGCATAGGCGATCGCAACCCCGATCGCCGACATCGCCGCGAAGACGAGCGCGACGAAGCCCTCCTCGAAGCCGAGCACGTAGCGGCCCAGCATCCAGCCCTGGGTCAGCGCCGTCAGCAGGGAGCCGCCGATGAAGGCCGCGTCCCAGCGCCGCTTGTCGGCCGCATCCGCCGCCTTGGCGCGGAACTCGAAGGCGACGCCGCGCAGGATCAGGCCCATGAGCATCAGCGCGACGGGCAGGTAGAGCGCGGTCAGCACCATCCCATGCGCAGTCGGGAAGGCCACCAGCAGCAGCCCGACGCCGAGCACCAGCCAGGTCTCGTTGGCATCCCAGAAGGGCCCGATGGAGGCGACCATGCGGTCGCGCTCCGCCTCGCCCCCGGCCAGCGGCAGCAGCGCGCCGACGCCGAGATCGAAGCCGTCCAGCACCACATAGGCGAGGATCGAGAGCGCCATCAGCGCGGCAAAGACCACCGGCAGCGTCTCGGGCGGCAGGAAGGGGGTCATGCCGGCGCCTCCGCCATGATGCGTGCCTCGGCGCTGCGGGCGCGATGCGCGAGGCGGAAGATCGTGACGATGTAGGCCACGAGCAGCAGCGCATAGAGCACGAGATACATCACGAGCGTGGAGGCCACCGCCGCCGGCCCGATCGGGCCCACCGCCTCCGCCGTGGTCAGCACGCTGGTGACGAGCCAGGGCTGGCGACCGATCTCCGTCACGTACCAGCCGGCCAGCGTCGCGACCCAGCCGGCGAAGGTCATGCCGGTGAGCGCCATCAGCAGCCAGCGCGGCAGCGCGCCGCGCCGCCAGAGCAGGAAGGCGGACAGCAGGCCGATGCCGATCATCAGCATCCCCACGCCGACCATGACGCGGAAGGCGTAGAACACGGGCGCGACGGGGGGATGCCGGCCGACGAAGTCGTTCAGCCCCGGTACCACGCCGTCGGCGCGATGCGTCAGGATCAGGCTCGCGCCGGAGGGGATCGCGATCTCGAAGCGGTTGGTGCGTGCCTCCTCGTCCGGGATCGCGAAGAGCACGAGCGGCACATGTCCGCGCGTCTCCCAATTGCCTTCCATCGCGGCGACCTTGGCCGGCTGGTGCTCCAGCGTGTTGAGGCCGTGCAGGTCGCCGACGACAAGCTGCGTCGGCGCGAAGACGGCCGCCATCACGATGCCCGTGCGCAGCGCCGCCTTCACCCCCGGCGCCGCGTCGCCGCGCAGCAGGCGCCAGGCGGAAAGCCCCGCGATCAGGAAGGCACAGGTCAACGCCGAGGCGATCAGCATATGCGCGAGGCGATAGGGCATGGAGGGCGTGAACACGATGGCCCACCAGTCGGTCGCATGCGCGATGCCGTCGCGCAGTTCGAAGCCGGCCGGCGTGTGCATCCAGGAGTTCAGCACCAGGATCCAGAAGGCGCTCATCGTCGTGCCGAAGGCGACGAGGACGGTCGCGCCCGTATGCGCCCAGTCCGGCACGCGGCGGTAGCCGAACAGCATGATCCCGAGGAAGGTGGCTTCCAGGAAGAAGGCCGTCAGCACCTCATAGGCCAGCAGCGGCCCGGCGATGTTGCCGACGCGCTCCATGAAGCCCGGCCAGTTGGTGCCGAACTGGAAGCTCATCGTGATGCCGGAGACGACGCCGAGCGCGAAGCTCAGCGCGAACACCTTCACCCAGAATCGGTAGGCCTCCATCCACGCCTCGTCGCGCGTCGCGTTGAAGCGCAGCTTGAAGAACAGCAGCACCCAGCCGAGCGCGATGGTGATGGTCGGGAACAGGATGTGGAAGGAGATGTTGGCCGCGAACTGGATGCGCGCCAGCGTCAGGGCTTCCATCACGCGCTCTCCTTCTTCCGGCGGGGCTTGGCGAAGGCGACGACGCGATCGGTCGCCTCCACGAGCTTGGCCACGCGCGAGCCGAGCGAGAGAAGCTGCGCGAGACGCTCCGTCTCGAGCTTGCGGACATCCTCGTACCAGGTGGTCAGCCGCTCGATCAGGCCGTGCATCTCGGCCATGCGGGCCTGGGCGTGGCGCTCCGCCTCGCTGCCTGGGGCCTGCATGAGCAATTCGCGCAGCACGGTCAGCGTCGGGTCCACCTCCCGCTTCTTCCGCTCCTCGGCGAGGATCCGCAGGATTTCCCACACATCGCCGGGCGTATGGAAATGGTCGCGCCGGTCGTCGGGCAGGTGCTTCACGCGCACCAGGTTCCACGCCTGCAACTCGCGCAGCCCCATCGAGACGTTGGAGCGCGAGACGCCGAGCGCGTCCACGATCTGGTCGGCGTTCAGCGGCTCGGGCGAGACGTAGAGCAGGGCGTAGATCTGGCCGACGGTGCGGTTGATGCCCCAGCGGCTGCCCATCTCGCCGAAATGCAGCACGAAGGACTGGACGAGGGGGGGAAGATGCATGGCCGGGCCCGGGCGTTCGGATTGTTGATTTCAGAAAATTCTGAAGTCGCAGTTAAGGCGGGCCTGACAGAAGGTCAAGGCTCTTCCCCGCGCCCGGGCTTCCGGCTACCGGCCTCGGCCATGCCCGATATCGCCCTCGCCCGCGCCATCCTCTTCGTCCCCGGCCACCGGCCGGAGCGCTTCGCCAAGGCGCTTGCCGCCGGCGCCGATGCGGTGGTGGTGGACCTCGAGGATGCGGTCCCGCCAGGGGAGAAGGACACTGCGCGCGCGGCGGTCCTGGCCCGGCCCGCCGCGCGCGCCGGCGTCGCCTTCGGCGTGCGGATCAACCCGGTGGCGAGTGCCGCGGGGATCGCCGATCTCGCCGCGCTGCTCGGCGCCGCGCCGCCCGATTTCCTGCTGCTGCCCAAGGCCGAATCGGCCGAGGAGCTCCGCATCGTCCATCGCGCCTTCGGGGGCGCCGGTCCGCGCCTCGTCGCCCTGGTCGAGAGCGCGGAGGGGCTGGCGCGGGCCGGCGCGATCGCGGCGGAGCCCGGCTGTGCCGCGCTCGGCTTCGGCGGCGTGGACCTCGCCGCCGATCTCGGCTGTGCGGTGGCCTGGGAGCCGCTGCTGCCGCACCGCGCGGCGCTGGTCGCCGCCGCCGCGCGCGGCGGGGTCGCGCTGTTCGACGTGCCCTTCCTCGCGCTCGACGACGAGGCGGGGCTGATCGAGGAGACGCGGCGCGTGCAGGCGCTCGGCTTCACCGGCAAGCTCGCCATCCATCCGCGCCAGGTCGCGCCGGTCCAGGCCGTGTTCACGCCCGCGGCCGAGCAGGTCGCCTGGGCGCGGAAGGTGATCGCGGCGATGGAGGCGGCGGAAGGCGGCGTCTGCGTGGTGGACGGGAAGATGGTGGATGCGCCGGTCGCCCGCGCGGCCCGGCGCGTGCTGGCGCGGGCGTAGCGAAGCCTATCCGACGGACGCCAGCGCCGCGTCCACCGCATCGCCGAAGCGGCTGACGATCGCCTCCACCTGCGGCGCCGTCACGATGTAGGGCGGCGCGAGCAGCACATGGTTGCCCTGCCGGCCGTCGATCGTGCCGCCCATCGGGTAGCAGGCGAGATCGCGCGCATAGGCCTCGGCCTTCACCCGCTCATGCAACAGCAGCGCCGGATCGAAGGGCTGCCTGGTCGCGCGGTCGGTCACGAACTCCACGGCCCAGAACAGGCCGCGGCCGCGGATGTCCCCGACATGGGCGTGGTTGCCGAGCCGCTCGATCAGCCGCTGTTCGAGCAGCGCGCCCATCGCCTTCACGTTGTCGAGCAGCCGCTCCTCGCGGATGGTCTGCTGCACGGCGAGCGCCGCGGCGGCGGCGACGGGATGCGCCTGGTAGGTGTGGCCGTGCAGGAACGCGCCGGAGCCCTCGCGCAGCGCGGCGACGACATGGCCGGCGACCAGGATGCCGCCGACCGGCTGGTAGCCGCCGCCGAGGCCCTTGGCGACCACCTGGATGTCGGGCGCGATACCTTCCTGCTCCCACGCATGCATGGTGCCGGTGCGGCCCATGCCGCACATCACCTCATCCAGGATCAGCAGCGCGCCGTGGCGGTCGCAGATGGCGCGCACCGCCTCGAAATAGCCGGGCAGGGCGGTGACGCAGCCGAGCGTGGCGCCGACCACGGGCTCGGCGATGAAGGCGGCGACGTTCTGCGGGCCGAGCGCCTGGAACTCCGCTTCCAGCTCGGCCGCGAGACGCGCGACGTAGTCGGCATCGGTCTCGTCGTCGCGGCGGTCGCGATAGGCGTAGCAGGGCGCGACATGCCGGAAGGCGTCGGCGAGGATCGGCGCGTAGGGCGCGCGCCGCATCGCGTTGCCGCTGGCGGCCAGCGCGCCGAGGGTGTTGCCGTGGTAGCTCTGCCGCCGCGCGATGAACTTTCCCCGTTGCGGCTCGCCGCGTTCGAGATGGTATTGCCGCGCCATCTTCAGCGCCGCCTCGGTCGCCTCCGAGCCGGAGGAGCAGAGATAGAGATGGGTCAGGCCCCCCGGCTCGCCCTCCAGCACCAGGTCCGCCAGCCGTTCCGCGCTCTCGCAAGAATAGAGCGCGGTATGCGCGTAGCAGAGCGCGTCCATCTGCCGCTTCATCGCCGCGATCACGCGCGGATGGCCATGGCCGAGGCAGGCGACGGCGGCGCCGCCGGACCCGTCGATCACCGTCCTGCCGTTGCTGTCGTGGATGAAGATCCCCTCGCCGCGGATCGCGAGCGGCGGATCGCGGAGGAGACTGCGCTGGAGGAGGCGGCTTCGCATGCGCGGGATCACACGCCGGCCGGCCCGCCCGGTCAAGGCTGGTGCGGCGGCGGCGGGGGCGTGGCCAGCGCGATGCAGGCGAAGGCCACGCGCGCCTCGGTCGGCACGCCGAAGCGGGCAGTGTGGCGCGCCGGGAGGCCGAGGGGGAAGTGCTTCACGTATTCCGCGTTGCAGGCGGCGTAGTCGGCCGGGTCGGTGATCAGCATCGTCATCTGCGCCACGCGATCGAGGCTGCTGTCCATCGCGTTCAGGATGCGCTGGAGCTCCGCAAGTGCGTTGCGCACTTCCTCCGCCGGCGTCGCGCCGCGATGGATGCCGCGCGCCGGATCGTGCGGCGCGGAATGGCCGGAGACGAAGACGAGGCCGGCGGCGCGGGTCGCGCGGCTGAAGGGGCGCGGGGCGCCGGGCTCGGGCGGCTCGAAGAACTCGATCATGTCGTCTCTCCCTATGGCGCCGTGAGCAGGCCGATCACGGCGCCGGTCATGCAGCAGGCGATCGTGCCGCCCGCGAGCGCGGGCAGGCCGAGGCGCACGATGTCGGCGCGGCGTTCCGGGCACATCGCGACCATGCCCCCGAGCATGATCCCGACCGAGCCGAGATTGGCGAAACCGCAGAGCGCATAGGTCAGGATCAGCCGCGAGCGGGCATCGAGGCCGAGCCCGCCGGACATGCCGAGCTCCAGATAGGCGACGAACTCGTTGACCATCAGCTTGGTGCCGAGCGAGGCGGCGACGGTCATCGCATGCTCCGCCGGCACGCCCATGGCGAGCGCCACCGGCCAGAAGGGCCAGGCCGCGAGCTGCTGGAGCGTGAGGCCGGTCAGCGGCTGCACCGCCATGTTCGCCAGCGCGACGAGCGAGACGAAGACGATCAGCATCGCCATGATGCCGAGCAGCAGGTTGAGCCCGTCCAGCGTGCCGCGCGTGATCGCCTCCATCGCGCTGTCATGCAGGCGCGGCGCCTCGGGCTCCTCGGCGCCGGCGCGCGGATCGGTCTCGGGCCGCATGAGCAGCGCGACGAGCACGGCGGCCGGCGCCGAGATCAGGCTGGCGGTCAGCAGCTGGCCGGCGGCATCCGGCACCACGGGTGCGACGAACAGCGCATAGACCACCAGCATGTTGCCGCTGATCGTCGCGAGCCCCGCCGTCATCACCACGAGCAGCCCGCTGGTCGTGAGCCCCGCGAGCCAGGGGCGGACCAGCAGCGGTGCCTCCACCATGCCGACGAAGACATTGGCCGCGGTGGCGAAGCCGGTGGCGCCATCGAGCCCGAAGGCGCGCCGCAGCAGGCGCGACAGCAGCGCCACGATCCAGGGCAGCACGCGCCAGTGGTAGAGCAGCGCGGACAGCGCGCCGACCACCAGCACCAGCGGCAGCGCCTGGAAGAACAGGATGAAGCTCGATCCCGGCGTCTTCTCGTCGAAGGGCAGGGGCGCGCCGCCGAGATAGCCGAAGACGAGCGAGGTGCCCGCCTTCGTCGCCTGCGCGAGCGCGTTCACGCCGTCGCCGAACACCGCGAAGGCCGCGCGCAGCGGCGGGATGTGGAGCAGCGCGGCCGCCAGCGCCAGTTGCAGCGCGAGCCCGGCGGCGACGACGCGCCAGGCGATGCCGCGGCGGAACCCGCCGAAGGCCCAGGCCAGCGCGCAGAGGACGAGCAGGCCCGCCGCGGATTGGAGCTGGAGGGCGCTCATTCCTCCACCTCCTCCTCGCCCTCGGAGTCCAGTTCCAGCACCTGCTCCGAGCGCTCGAAGGTCACGGCGTCCACGCCGCGCAGCTTGCGGCCGATGGCCCGCGTGCGGACCTTGGCCTTCTCGATCGAGGTGCCGAGCGTGCCGGCCTGCTTGCCGAGCCTGGTCAGCACCTCGTCCATCTTCTGGATCTCGGTCTTGGTCGCGCCGAGCAGTTCCCGCACCGCATCGGCGTTGCGGCTCAGCGCCAGGCTGTAATGGCCGAGCTGGATGGTGCGCAGCATCGCCGGCAGCAGGCTCGGGCCGACCACCAGCACCTTGTGGGCACGGCCGATCTCGGCGAGCAGGCCGGGGATGCGCGCGACCTCGGCGTAGAGGCTGTCGGAGGGCAGGTAGAGCAGCGCGAAATCGGTCGTCGTCGGCTCATGGATGTATTTCGCGGCGATGTCGGCGGCCTGGCGACGCACGCGTTCGCCGAGCGCGCGGCGCGCGCTGCGCTCGGCCTCGCCCTCCCCGGCCTCGGCGGCGGCGAGCAGGCGTTCGTAGTCCTCCACTGGGAACTTCGCATCCAGCGGCAGGTGCAGCGGCGTGCCGCGCTGGCTCGGCATCACCACGGCGAATTCCACCGTCTCGCCGCTCTCCTCGCGCGGGCGGAAGTTCTCGACATAGCCGCCGGGCAGGATGTCCTCGAGCAGGGTGCGCGCCTGCGCCTCGCCCCAGCCGCCGCGCGTCTTGACGTTGCTGAACAGCCGCTTGAGGTCGCCGATCTGCCCGGTGACGGCCTGCACCTCCACCATGGATTTCTGCACCGCGTCGAACTGGTCGATCACGCGCTGGAAACTCTCGGTCATCTGCTTCTCGACAGCGGCGTGGAGCTGCTCGTTCACGCTCTGCTGGATGTCGGCGAGGCGCTTGTCGTTGGCCTCGCGCATCTCCTTGAGCTTCGCCTCGATCTCGGCGCGGCCCTCGGCGGCCTTGCGGTCGATCAGGTCGCGCGCGGTCGTCATGTCGTCGGCGAGCGCCTTGCGCAGCCGCGCCTCCGCCTCGGCCTGGACGGTGCGGAGCGTCTCGATTCCGGTGCGCAGATCGGTGGTGGTGGCAACGACGTCGCGGCGCAGCGCCGCGCCGGCCTCCCCCTGCGCCTCGCGGTCGGCCGCGAGGCGTTCGAGCAGCGCCTTCTCCATCGCGTCGAGCCGCGCGCGCTGGCCGGACACCGCCTCGTTCAGCAGCTTCGCCTGCTCGATGGCGAAGCCCGAGAGGGTCCTGCCGGACTCCTCGCTCGCGCGCGCGATGGCCGCTTCCAGCTTGCCGGTGATCTCCCCGAGCCGATTGCCCTGGCGCTCCTGCGCGTCCAGCAGCAGCGGGATGGCCGGATCGCGCGGCGGCTCCGGCGGCCTGCGGAGGAACAGCACGGCAAGGATCAGCAGGCTCGCCAGCAGCGAGGCGAGCGCGAGCAGCGAGGCGTCCGGCATCGTCGCGTCCACTCCTGGCGCGACTCGGCAGGCGGCCGCGCGGTGTGGCGCAGCCTCGCATGGGGATCAGGCCGGTGCGAAGCCGCCCGTCGCGGGGTCCAGCAGCAGCAGCCGCCCGGTCGCCACGCCGAAATGCCCCCCGCGCAGCACGAGCCGCCCCTCGGCCACCGCGGAGGCCACCCAGGGGAAGGTCATCAGGTTCGCGAGCGAGATGCGGACCGCCTCATGCTCCGCCGCCTCCTGCCGCGCCTCCGGCGTGTCGCAGCGGAGGTCGCGCGCGCGGGCGGCGATGCCGATCCAGCCGGCGACGAAATCCCCCGCCTCCGGCGGCACGCCGCGGAGCAGCGCGCGGATGCCGCCGCAGAGCGCATGGCCGAGCACGAGAAGCTGGCCGACGCCGAGCACCCGCACGCCGAACTCCACCGCGGCGGATGTGCCGTGGAAGGCCGCATCCGGCATGTACGGCGGCACCAGGTTGGCGACGTTGCGCACGACGAAGAGCTCGCCCGGTGCCGCGGCGAAGATCGCGGCCGGGTCCACCCGGCTGTCGGAACAGGCGATCACCATGGTGTGCGGCGTCTGGCCGCGCGCGGCGAGTTCCTCGTAGCGCAGCCGCTGGGCCGGCCAGGTCTCGGCGCGGAAGCGGCGGTAGCCGTCGAGCAGGCGGTCCATCTGCGCGTCAATGCCGGAAGTGGCGCATCCCGGTGAAGACCATCGCGAGCCCGGCCGCATCGGCCGCCGCGATCACCTCGGCATCGCGGATCGAGCCGCCGGGCTGGATCACCGCCGTCACGCCGGCCGCCGCGGCCTCTTCCAGCCCGTCGGCGAAGGGGAAGAAGGCATCGGAGGCGACGACGCTGCCGCGCGCGAGGCTTTCCGGCAGGCCCGCCGCCTTGGCCGCGGCTTCCGCCTTCCACGCCGCGATGCGCGCGCTCTCGACGCGGTTCATCTGCCCGGCGCCGATGCCCACCGTGCTGCGGCCCCTGGCATAGACGATGGCGTTGGACTTCACATGCTTGCAGACGCGGAAGGCGAAGAGCAGGTCATCCAGCTCCGCCTCCGTCGGCGCGCGCCGGGTGACGACCTTGAGCGCCCCACGCGCCACGCGCCCGGCATCGCGGGTCTGCGCCAGGAAGCCGCCGGCGACAGATTTCACCAGCAGCCCCGGCGCCGCCGGATCAGGCAGGCCGCCCGTCAGCAGCAGCCGGAGGTTCTTCTTCCGCGCGAAGACCGCCTTTGCCGCCTCGTCCGCATCGGGTGCGACGACGACCTCGGTGAAGATCGCGGCGATCCGCTCCGCCGCCTCGGCATCCAGCCTCCGGTTCGCCGCGACGATCCCGCCGAAGGCCGAGACCGGATCGCAGCGCAGCGCGAGGTCCCACGCCGTGGCGAGATCGGATGCCTCGGCCACGCCGCAGGGATTGGCGTGCTTGACGATGACGATGGCGGGCGTCTCGAACTCGGCGACGCATTCGAAGGCCGCGTCGGTGTCGTTGAGGTTGTTGTAGGAGAGCTCCTTGCCCTGCACCTGCACCGCGGTCGCGAGGCCCGGGCGCGCGGTGCCATCGGCATAGAAGGCCGCCTGCTGGTGCGGATTCTCGCCATAGCGCAGCGCCTGGCGCAGCACGCCGGCCAGCGCCAGCCGCGGCGGGAAGGCGTCTTCCTGCTGCTGCGCGAACCAGCCCGCGATCGCGGCGTCATAGGCGGCGGTGCGGGCATAGGCGGCGGCGGCGAGGCGGCGGCGCAGCGCGGGCGTGGTGCCGCCGGCTTCGAGCTCCGCCTGCACGGCGGCGAGCTGCGCCGGTTCCGTAACGACGACGACGGACGAGAAATTCTTCGCGGCGCTGCGGATCATCGCCGGGCCGCCGATGTCGATGTTCTCGATGCATTCCTCGAAGCCGGCGCCCGCGGCGACCGTGGCCTCGAAGGGGTAGAGGTTGACCGCGACGAGGTCGATCGGCGCGAGCCCGTGCTGCGCCATCTGCGCCAAGTGCTCGGCCAGGTCGCGCCGGCCGAGCAGCCCGCCATGCACCTGCGGCACCAGCGTCTTGACGCGCCCGTCGAGGATCTCGGGGAAGCCGGTGTGGTCCGAGACGTCCTTCACCGGGACGCCGGCCGCGCGGATCGCCGCCGCGGTGCCGCCGGTCGAGAGGATCTCCGCCCCCTGCGCGGCGAGGAAGCGCGCGAACTCCACGATGCCCGCCTTGTCGGAGACGGAGAGCAGCGCGCGGCGGACGGGGAGGCGGTCTGTCATGCGCGCCCTATGAACCCGAAGCCGCGGGGCTTCAACCTTCGAGCAGCGCGACGGTGCGGGCGAGGTTCGTTGCCTCGTCGAAGCGGTCCGCCGCGCGGACGCGCCCGGCCACGCCCATCCGCGCGCGCAAATCCGGATCGGCGGCGAGCCGCGACAGCGCGGCGGCGAGCGGCACGGGGTTCATGCGCGGCACGAGCAGGCCGGTCTCGCCCTCCACCACCTGTTCGAGCAGCCCGCCGACCGCGCTGCCCACGACCGGCAGGCCGCAATGCATCGCCTCGATCACCGTCATCGGCATCGCCTCGGTGTAGGAGGGCAGGCAGAACACATCGGCCGCCGCCATCACCCGCGCCACGTCGGCGCGGTAGCCGAGCCGCCGGAAGCGCCGGCCGAGCCGCGCGGCGGCACGGGCCAGGGCCGGTTCGAGATCGGGGCCGCGATCGGAGGCGAGGCGCTCCCCCACCACCCAGAGCACGGCGTTCTCGGGCGTCGCCTCCATCGCCGAGAGCAGCTCGCGCAGGCCCTTGTCGGCGACGAGGCGGCCGACGGAGAGGATCACGCAATCGGTCTCCATGGCGCCAAGCTCGGCCCGCAGCGCGGCGCGCGCGGCCGGGTCGGGGCGGAAGCGGCCGGGGTCGCGCCCGTTCAGCACGGCGACGGCACGGGGATGGATCCCGAGGCGGCGGGCATCCGCGGCCTCCGCCTCGCTCACGCAGATATAGGTCTGCGCGATGCGGCCGGTCGCCCGTTCCAGGCCGAGCGCGAGCGTCCGGCGCCACCAGGGGCCGGGCTGGTTGAACAGGAAGCCGTGGCAGGTGGTGGCGATGCGCGGCACGCCTTCCGCCCGCGCCGCGACGCGGGCGAGCAGCCCGGCGATGGGGCCATGGCCGTGCACGAGATCGGGCTTTTCGCGCGCGATCAGCGCGCGGATTGCGCGATAGGCCCGCCACTGGTCGCGCGGGTCGAGGTTGCGCGCGAGCGGCGGCGTCTCGATGCGGAAGCCCTCGGCGCGCGGGCCTTCGAGCAGCCGGCCTTCCGCGCAGACGCCGACGACCTCATGGCCGCGCGTGCGCAGCGCCCGCATCAGGGGGAGGAGGAAGTGGACCAGGGAGAAGTCCACATTGACGATTTCGAGGATCTTCAATTTGCCTGCCTCAATCGCCGGCGCGCCTTCCGGGCGCTTGGCTGCGCGCCTACGCGCTGCCGCACCCGGCGGCGCGGCGGGTCTGTGCGCGGGGCCGCGTTCGCGGCCCGGGCGGCGGCACGTTCAGCCCCGTTCCTCCGCCAGCGGCCCCTGCAGGCTCACCCGGCTGATCTGCCATTGCACGCCCGTCGCGCCCGGATCGGCATGCAGCGCGACCTGCTGGCTGCGGCGGGCCTCGCCGGCGAGGTGGATGCTCTCCTCGATCGCCACGCGCGCGCCGAAGCCCTGCAGCCGCCAGCCGGCGCCGGAGGGCAGGCGCAGGAGCACGCCGGATTCGTTCTGCTGCAGGCTGGCCACCACCGCGGGATGCAGGTGGAAGCGCACCACGAAGCCGGGCGCGGGCACCTCGCGGTCGGCTTCCAGCAGGTCCTCGCCGCGCAGGTCGTCGCCGGATTCGGAGAGGTAGAGGCGGCGACGGTGGCGCAGGCCATAGGGCTTGTGCCAGCCGTCATGCGCCGCTTCCAGCCATTGCGCGCCGTTCGAATCCTGCCGGTCGGCCTCCACCGTCTCGACGCGGCGGCCGAGCCCCTCGGGGCGGAGCTCGGAGGAATGGGTGTCGGCGAGGGTGAGCGTGGAATGCGCCGCGGTGCCGCGCAGCGCGTCGCGCCAGGCGGGCTCGGCGGCCGGGGCGGCGCCGCAATTGACGATCAGCCGGTCGCGGCCGATCGACATCTCGAAGGCGAGCGTGCCGGCATGGGCGAAGCGGTCGGCGCCGCGCGAAAGCCCGCCCGGCCCGGCATCGCGACGGCCGGCGGGCGGGGCGCCGCAATCGCAGATCACCAGGGTGCGGCTGGCGGCAAGGCGCTGGAAGCCGGTCTCGGGCAGGGCGGTGGGCGCGCGGCCGCGCGACTGCGCCTGGGTGAGCACCAGGTCGAGCATCGCCGCCGGCTCCTCCCGCGTGCCGTTGAACAGCGCGAGCCCGCCATCGGCATGGCGGAACAGCCGGAGCGCCGGGGCGGCGCGGTCGAGCGTCGCGGCGAGGATCGGCGGCGCGTCCACGCCGGCGCCATGCATCAGGTTGCGCAGCTCGACCAGGTCCTGGATGGCGAGCAGGAGCTGGGCGGGGCTGCGCTCCACATGGCCGCCATCGGCGAGGAACTGGCGCTCGAGCTCGGGCGTGAGGAAGCGGACGCAGCGGGCGAGCCAGGTCTCCTCCTCCAGCGCGACGGCAGCCGCCATGCCGCCTTTCAGCGCCACCAGCGCGCCGCGATGCGCGGCTTCCGCGGGGAGGGAGGCCACCACGCCGCGCGCATCCTGCGCGAGCCGCTGCATCAGCTGGCGCCGCAGCGCGTCCTCGGCGGTGGCGGCGAGGAAATCCCAATGGCCGAGCCAGGCGGAGATGCGGGCGCCGGCCACCTCGGGCGCCTCGGCCAGCGGGTCGGGCGGCAGGGCGAGCCAGTCGGCGGCGAGCGCCCGGCCGCGCAGGCGGGCCGAATCGGTGCCGAGCGCCCGCAGGTCGCGCAGCCAGGCGAAGCCATGCGCCGCGGCGCGCCAGACCGGGGAGGCGCCGGCGGCCGTCCAGTCGCCGGCGCCATCGGCCTCCGCGGGGCGAAGCGGGCGGACGGTGCCGAGCACCTCGTATTCGCCGCGCAGCAGCCTTGCGCCGCGCGCGGCATCGCCGGGCCAGAGGTCGCGGAAGGCGCGCGCCGGGGCCTCGGGGACCTTGACCGGCTTGAGGTTGGCCAGCAGGCGGCGGGCGCCGCGCAGGATGCCCTCCATCAGGCCGCCCCCCGGATGGCGCGGATCGCCGCGGCATAGTCGGGCGCGCCGAACACCGCCGTGCCGGCAACGAGCACATCGGCGCCGGCGGCGATGCACTCCCGCGCGGTGGCGGCGGTGACCCCGCCATCCACCTGCAGCGCGATCTCCCGCCCCGTCTGGTCAATCATCGCGCGCAGCGCGGCGATGCGCGCAAGCTGCGGGCGCAGAAAGGACTGGCCGCCGAAGCCCGGATTGACCGACATCACCAGCACCAGGTCGCAGAGGTCGAGCACCGGCTCGACCGCCGCGAGCGGCGTCGCCGGGTTGAGCACCACGCCCGCCTTCTTCCCGAGCGCGCGGATGGTCTGGAGCGAGCGGTGGAGATGCGGCCCGGCCTCCGGGTGCAGGCTGATCAGGTCGGCCCCGGCCTCGGCGAAGGCGGCGAGGAAGGGGTCGGCCGGGGCGATCATCAGGTGCACGTCGAAGGGAATGGCGGCGTGCGGGCGGAGCGCCTTCACCAGCGCCGGCCCGAACGAGATGTTGGGGACGAAATGCCCGTCCATGATGTCGAGATGCAGCCAGTCGGCGCCGGCAGCGACGACGGCGCGCACCTCCTCGCCAAGACGGGCGAAGTCGGCGGCGAGCAGGGACGGGGCGACTCGCACGGGCATCGCCCCGGTTCTAGCCCTCGGGCCGGGGCAGCGGAACCGGGCCCGGTGGTCAAAACGCCCGGGATCAGATCGGCAGCGCCGTGGTGCCCTTCACCCGCTCCATGGCGAAGCGGCCGGTGACCTTGCGCAGCGCCGGGACGGCGGCGACGAAGCGGCGGTAGAAGGCATCGTAGCCGGCCATGTCGGCGACGACGACGCGGAGCAGGTAGTCCACGTCGCCGCCGAGGCGCCAGCATTCGACGATCTCCTCCATGCTCTCCACGGCGGCGGCGAAGCGGGCGATCCAGTCGGCGGAATGGTCGCCGGTCTCGATCGAGACGAAGACGGAGATCGGCAGCCCGACCCGGTCGGGGTCCACCAGGGCGACGCGGCCTGTGATGACGCCCTGCTCCTCCATGCGGCGGATGCGCTTCCAGCAGGGCGTGGGGGTGAGCCCGACCTCCTGGGCGATCTCGGCGAGCGAGCGGGCGGCGTCGCGCATCAGGAGGCGGAGGATCTCGCGGTCTATGCGGTCGAGGTCCGCGGCGGCCATGCCTCTGGGCTCCGAGCTTGTGGGATGCGCGGGATAGCATGGAAACTCTGCGTGGCGGGGTGATCCGGGGGCCGCGCAGAAGAATATTCCAGGCGGGCGGCGTAGGGGCGGGGCGGGCGACGGTGCCGGGCGGATGCCGGGTGCCAGCGGTCTGGCGACGTCAAGGGATTCTCAGGGATCGGGACATGCATACGAAATAGAACAATCTTTCTGCTGGTGACGGGGTGCGTCATCCGGCGAGAGTCTCAAGCGGACCTTCAAAAATTGCCGTGGAGTTACCTGTGCGATCAGTTCCTGTCGGCATGGGCAAGCCTGTCCCGAAGTGAATTCATGTTTTTCAATTGGTTGTCGGTTCTGTCGCGATCCTGCTTCGTTCATGTCGCCGGAGCGGCGTGGAGGCACGGAAAGTTTGTTCAGCAAAGCGTGAGGGGCAGGGGGCTGAGACAGGCCCGCAAGGCACAAAATTCCCGCATAAGACGCAAGGATTCTATGGAGAGACCGAAAGCGGGTAGCGAAAACGGAACGATTCTTGCGCTGATTGTATTAAACTATCTTACTCTACTTTTGGTGCAATCACAATTCATTTCATCCGCCCGGCGTTGGTGGTTCGAGGGGGCGGCCGACGGCTCTCCTGACGCCGGGCCGAAATGCCTCGGGCGACGAAAAAGCCGACCGATCATCAGGTTACCGGAAAGTGACGACCATCTTCCCGCCAAACCGCCCCCGCGTACCGCGTTGTATTTTCTGGACGGCGCCGGTTCTTGAAGCGGTTCTCCACAGGGTGGGTGGTCCAGGTGAGGCGCGCAGCATGGTCCGACGGCCGGCGCAGACCGGTGGCGAGGTTGAGGGGAGCCTGGGGTGATGACCAGCCTGTTCGGCCATTCCGTAAGGTCGGACCTTCTGATGCTCTACGTGGTCGAGGCGCTCGCGTGCTTCGTGGCGGTCTATGCCGTGCTCGCCTGGCGGGCCGGCGTGCCGGCCGAGCAGAGCCAGTTCCTCGCCGTGGCCGCGGCGCTGATCTGCGGCGTGATCTCGGGCGCGACCGGGCTCTACCGCGCCGAGACGCTCTCCCAGCTGCGCCGCCTCGCCTCCGCCACCCTGGTCGCCGGCGTGCTGTTCACCGTCTCGCTGCCGGCGCTCGCGATGCTCAATTCCGGCATGCCGGAAGCGCTCGGCGGGCAGCTCCTCGGCCTCGCCCTCGCCTTCGCGGTGGCCGTCGTCACCACCCGGCTCGGCCATGCCGCGATCGCCCGCGGCGGGTATTTCCGCCGCCGGCTGGTGCTTCTCCGCCGCCCCGGCAGCGCCGCCTTCGATCTCGACGCGCTCAACGGCGACCGCCGCCAGACCGGACTCGAGGTCGTCGCGACCGTGCCCGCCGCCGAGGCGCAGGCCGCGGGGCTGGACCCGGCGCGCCTGCGCGCGCTCCGCGCCTGGGCGGTCGTCGCGGAGGACCCCTCCGGCCTGCCCGCGCCGGTCCGCGCCGGCATCGAGGCCGCCGGCGTGCGGGTGATCGCCGAGGCGGAACTCCGCGAGCGCGAACTCGCCCGGGTGGACATCGAGACGCTGCCCGCCGGCTGGCTCGCCACCTCCCGCGCCGCGCGGGAGAGCCTGGCCGAGCGGGGGCTGCGCCGCGTGCTCGACATCGCCTGCTGCGTCACGCTGGTCGTGGCGACCCTGCCGCTGCTCATCCTGGCGGCGATCGCGATCCGCCTCGAAAGCCCGGGCCCCATCCTCTACCGCCAGGAGCGCGTCGGGCGGGGCAACAAGACCTTCATGCTGGTGAAGTTCCGCAGCATGCGCGAGGACGCCGAGGCCGGCGGGCGCGCGGTGTGGGCGAGCAAGGCCGACCCCCGCGTCACCCGCGTCGGCCGCTGGCTCCGCCTGACGCGCATCGACGAGATCCCGCAGGTCATCAACGTGCTGCGCGGCGAGATGCATTTCGTCGGGCCGCGGCCGGAGCGCCCGGGCTTCGTCGAGCAGCTCGGCCGGCAGATCCCCCACTACCACGACCGCGCCGCGGTGAAGCCCGGCATCACCGGCTGGGCCCAGGTGAACTACCCCTACGGTGCCTCGGTCGAGGACGCGCGGATGAAGCTCGCCTACGATCTCTACTACGTCCGCCGCCGGAGCCTGTTCCTCGACCTGCTGATCCTGGTCGCGACCGTGCGCGTCATCCTCTTCCAGGAGGGGGCGCGCTAGCCGGCCCCATGGTGCCGGCGCGGCCGAGGCTGCGGCCCCGCCCGCCCATGTGCTAGAAGCGCGCCAGAAGGGCCGCATGAACGCTTCCCCCGTCGCCTCCGCGCTCCTGCATGCCGGCAGCGCCACGGTCTGTGTTGCGCTCGCGGCGCTGCTGCTGCTGCTCGGGCGCGGCGGCCGCGCGGGATTCCTGCCGGCGCTGGCCGCGGCGCTTGCGGCGCTCTGGGCCGGCGCCGTGGCGCTGGCGCCGGAGGAGCCGCTGACCGGCACCGCCGGCGCGCTCGAGACGCTGCGCAACCTCGCCTGGCTCGGGCTGCTGCTGCTGCTCGGCCGCGTCACCGGCGGCGAGCGGGCGCTGCCGCTGACCCGCCGCTTCGCGCTGGCCGGCGCGGTGCTCGCGCTCCTCGCCCTGCTGCCGCTGGCGCCCGGGGCGGCGGGGGTGCTGGCGCTGCCCCATTTCGGCTCGCCGGCGCTGCTCGGGCGGATCGGCCTCGCGCTGCTGATCGTGCTGCTGGCCGAGAACCTCTACCGCAACGCCCATGAATCGGCGCGCTGGTCGGTCAACCTGCCCTGCATCGCCATCGGCGGGCTCGCCGCCTTCGACGTGGTGCTCTACGCCGCCGCCGGGCTCGGCGGCGCCTTCTCCGCCGCGCTGCTCGACGCGCGCGCGGTGCTGACCGCGCTCGCCATGCCGATGCTCGCCGTCGCCGCGACCCGCCAGCGCCGCTGGCGGCGGGATCCGCAGGTCTCGCGCCAGGTGGTGTTCCACGGCGCGACGCTCGTGGTGGCGGGCGGCTTCCTGCTGGTGGTCGGCGCGCTCGGCGAGCTGCTCCGCAACATCGGCGCCGACTGGGCGCGGGCGGTGCAGGTCAGCCTCTTCGCCGCGGCGCTGATGGCGGTGATGGTGGCGCTGACCTCGGGCTCCGCCCGGTCGCGGCTGCGCCGGCTCGTCGTCGATCATTTCTTCACCGCCCGCTACGATTATCGTCGCGAATGGCTCCGCTGCGTCGCCGCCCTTTCCGCCTCCGACGACGACGCCCCGGCGGCGGTCCGCGCGGTGCGCGCGGTGGCCGACACCGTGGACAGCCCGGGCGGCGCGCTGCTGCTGCGCGAGCCGGGCGCGCCAGGCGGGACGGAGGCGTTCCGCTGGGCGGGTTCGTGGAACCTGCCGGCCGAGGGGCTCGCCATCCCGCGCGGCCACCCGCTGGCCGGCGCCATGCGCGACGGCGCCTGGATCGCCGAGATCGGGCCGGAGGCCGAGGCGGCGGAGGCGGCGGCCGATCTCCGCGCCGCGCTCGGCCCCCTCTGGCTCGCCGTGCCGCTGGCGCATCATCGCGAAGGTCTGATCGGCGCGGTGCTGCTCGCGCCGCCGCGCGCCCCCTTCGCGCTCGACCGCGAAGTCTACGATTTGCTACGTTCGATCGGGCGCGAAGTTGCTATGTTCCTGGCCGAACGCCAGGCGGCGGAGCGGCTGGCGGATCAGCGCCGGCTCGGCGACTACGCCAAGCGCTTCGCCTTCGTGGCGCATGACGTGAAGACCGTTTCCAGCCAACTCACCCTGCTGCTCGCCAACGCCGAAGACAACATCCAGGACCCGGAATTCCAGCGCGACATGCTGCTCACCGTCCGCGCCTCGGCCCAGCGCATCAACGCCCTTCTCGCCCGGCTCCGCCAGCCCGGCGACGAACCGCTGCCCGAGCCCGTCCCGATCGCCTCCGGTGCCGCCGTCGCGCCGCTCGCGCGGCTGCGCGCCATCGCCGCCGGCCGGGCGCGGCCGCTGCTGATCGAGCCGGAGGGCGCGCCGCCGCGCCAGGCCGCGATCTCCGCCGACCGTTTCGACGCGGCGGTGACCCATCTGATCGACAACGCCGAGGAGGCCTCGCCCCCGGACGAGCCGGTCCGCGTCCGGCTGCGCGAGCAGGCGGGGCGGATCGAGGTGGACATCGTGGACCGTGGCCCCGGCATGACGGCGGAGTTCATCCGCGACGAGCTGTTCCGCCCGCTTTCCACCTCGAAGCCGCAGGGCAGCGGGATCGGCGCCTGGCAGGCGCGCGAATTGCTGCGCGAGGCCGGCGGGGAGCTTGCCGTGCTGAGCCGGCCGGGCGCCGGGACCACGATGCGCCTCCTGATCCCGCTGGCCGAAGCGGCGCCGGAGGCGCTGGCGTCATGAGCAAGCCGAAGCTCTTGGTGGTGGAGGACGATCCGGGTCTCTGCGCCCAGTACCGCTGGGCCTTCCCGGCCTGCCGCGTGGTCATCGCGAACGACCGCCGCCAGGCCGAGGCGATGGCGAAGAAGGAACAGCCCTCCGCGGTGCTGCTCGATCTCGGCCTGCCGCCGGATGCGGAGGGCGTGAAGGAGGGCTTCGCCACGCTCGAGATGCTGCGGGCGAGCCAGCCCGCCCTGCCGGTGATCGTGGCCAGCGGCCAGGGGCAGAAGGAGAATGCGCTCAGGGCCATCGCCCTCGGCGCCTATGATTTCTGCGAGAAGCCGGTGGACCTTGCCGTGCTGCGCACCGTGGTGGACCGCGCGCTCCGCCTGCGCGAGCTTGAGGAGGAGAACCAGCGGCTCGCCAGCGCGCCGAAATCCACGCCGATCCAGGGGCTGATCTCCGCCGACGAGGGCATGCTCAAGGTCTGCCGCACCGTCGAGCGGCTGGCCGGTGTCGCGGTGCCGGTGCTGCTGCTCGGCGAGAGCGGCACGGGGAAGGAGGCGCTGGCGCGCGCCCTGCACGAGATGGGCCCGCGCGCGGGCAAGACCTTCGTCGCGCTGAACTGCGCCGCGATCCCGGAGACGCTGCTGGAATCCGAGCTCTTCGGCCATGAGAAGGGCGCCTTCACCGGCGCGGTGAAGCAGACCCTCGGCAAGATCGAGACGGCGAGCGGCGGGACGCTCTTCCTCGACGAGATCGGCGAGATGCCGCTCAACCTCCAGGCCAAGCTGCTGCGCTTCCTCCAGGAGCAGACGATCGAGCGGATCGGCGGGCGGCAGCCGATCAAGGTGGATGTGCGCGTCGTCTCGGCCACCAACCAGCCGCTCGAGGAGCAGGCGAATGACGGGCGCTTCCGCGGCGACCTGCTCTACCGGCTGAACTCGGTCACCGTGCGGATCCCGCCGCTGCGCGAGCGCGGCGGCGACGTGACGCTGCTGGCGCGCTTCTTCCTCGCCCGCTTCGCGCGCGAGTTCGGCCGCCGGCTGCGCGGCTTCGATCCCGGCGCGACGGCGGCGATCCTCGCGCATCGCTGGCCGGGCAATGTGCGCGAGCTCGAGAACCGGGTCCGCCGCGCCGCGCTGATGAGCGACGGCCCCCTGGTCGGCGCCGCCGACCTCGAGCTCGAGGCGCCGGACGGCGCCGAAGAGGAGCCGGACCTGTCGCTGCGCGAAGCCCGCGCCCGGGCCGAGCGCGAGGCGATCGAGAAGGCGATGGCGCGCGCCAACGGCAACATCTCCTCGGCGGCGCGGCTGCTCGGGATCAGCCGGCCGACGCTCTATGACCTGCTGGAGACGCACGGCCTGGCGGCCGGCGCGGTTGCGGCGCTGGACGACAGCGAGTAGCGGAGAAGACCTCATGGCCACGTTCCCCAAGACCCCGTCCAGGGCCGCCTCCCGCGCCGCGATCGCGCTCGCCGCGCTGCTGCTCGCCGCGGGCCCGGCTTCGGCCAACATGGACCGCGCGCGCGAGGCGATGGCGCGCGGCGACCTCCGCGCGGCCCAGCTCGAACTGCGCAACGCGATCCGGCAGAACCCGCAGGCGGTCGAGCCGCGGATCACGCTCGCGCGGCTCAGCCTCGAACTCGGCGATGCCGACACCGCCGAGCGCGAGGCCCGCGCGGCGATGGAGCGCGGCTTCGACCGCGTCCAGGGCACCCAGATCGTGCTGCGCGCCCATCTCGCGCTCGGCCGCACGCGCGAGATCCTGCGCGACTTCCCGATGCCGAGCGACCCGGCGCAGGCGCCGCTCGGCGCGCGCATCGCGGCGGCGCGCGCACTCGCGCATCTCCAGCTCGACGACCGGCCGGCGGCGCGCGCGGCGGCCGAGGACGCGGTGCGGCTCGGGCCGGACGTGGCGGAGGCGCATCTGGCGCAGTCGGCGGTGGCCGTCGCGTTCGGCGACCGCGAAGCAGCAGAGCGCGCGGCGGACCGCGCGCTCCAGCTCGATCCGAACTCGGTCGAGGCGACGATGCGCAAGGCGACGCTGGTCTATCAGCGCGGCCAGCCGGCCGAGGCCGCCGATCTGCTTCAGCCGCTGATCGCCCGCCAGCCGACGCTCACCCCCGCCCGCGTGCTGCGCGCCGACGCGCTGCTCCGCCTCGGCCGCGACGCCGATGCGCGGGTGGAGGTGGACGCGGTGCTGCGCGCCCAGCCCGGCAACGCCTCCGCCAACTACCTCCACGCGCTGCTGCTCGGCCGCGCCGGCGACTGGCGCGCCGCGGACGAGACCTTCCAGCGCATCGGCGCGGCCCTGGCGAATTTCCCGGAAGGCTTCCTGATGGCCGCCACGGCGCGGCGCCAGGTCGGCCAGGCGGCGCAGGCCGAGGACCTCGCGCAGCGCCATGTGGCGCGCAACCCCGAGGATCCGCGCGGCGCGCGGCTGCTCGCGATCCTGCAGATGGAGGCGAGCCGGGCGGACCAGGCGGCCGGCGTGCTCCAGCGGCTGGCCGACCGCGGCGCGGCAGATGCCGATTCCTACGACCTGCTCGGCCGCGCCTACACCGCCGCGCGCCGCCCGCGCGAGGCGGTGGCCGCCTTCGAGAAGGCGGTCGAACTCGCGCCCAACAACCTCGAGATGCACACCCGCCTCGCTGCGGCGCGTCTCGCCCTGGGCGATGTCGCGGGGGCGGCGGTGGCGAGCGGCGCGGCGGAGCGCCTCGGCCCGACCTCGGCCCGCATGCGGGAAGTGAATGCCGCTGCGGCGCTCGGCCGCGGCGACCTCGCGGCGGCGCAGTCCGAGCTCGACCGGCTCGAGCCCGAGCAGCGCCGGACCGAAGTGGCGATGGTGCTCGCGGCCTCGATCCGGCTCGGCCATTTCGACCTGCCCGCCGCGCGGGCCGGCTTCGAGGCGGCGCTCACCGCGCATCCCGACAGCATCGGCGCGCGGCTCGGGCTCGCGCGCGTGCTCGCCGCCACCGACGACCTGCCGGCCGCGGAGCGGCTCTGGGGCGAGGTGCTGCGCCGCGACCCGACCCACCCCGAGGCGCTGGGGCGGCTTGCCTCGCTCGCCCGCCCCGGCGGCCCGCGCACCGCCTCGGCGCGCGCGATCCTGGAAGCGGCGCAGTCCGGCACCACCACCACCATCGCGCCCGCCATGGCGCTGGCCAATGCGCTCGCCTCCGGCGGGGACCTGGCGGGCGCGGCGCGCGTGATGGAAGGCGAGGCCTTCCGCTCCATCGGCCGCGGCGCGGCGCCAGCGCTGATGCGGAGCCAGGTCTATGCCGCGCTCCAGCGCTGGACCGACGCGGAGGACGACGCCCGCACCGCGGTCGCCGAGGAGCCCGAGAGCGCCGGTGCGCGCCGCCAGCTCGCGCTGCTGATGCTGCGCGACGGCCGCGCCCAGCAGGCCGAGGCCCTGTTGCAGGAAGGGCTGCGCCGCCGGCCGAACGAGCTGCTCCTGCAGCAGACGCTGGTCGGCGTCGTCAACCAGGCGCGCGGCCCGGACGCGGCCTTCGCGGTCGCCGACCAGCTCGCGCGGCAGTCCACGGCCGACTCGCCCGCCCGTGGCCTGCGCGGCGACTTCCTGATGGTGCTCCAGCGCCCGGCCGACGCGGCCGCGGCCTACGCCGCGGCGAATGCCGAGGCGCCGAGCTCCTATCTCGCGATCCGCGCGGCCAATGCCTGGCGCGCGGCGAACGAGCCGGCGCGCGCCGTCCCGATCCTCGAGGCGATGCTGCAGCGCGAGCCGGAGAACCTCGAAGTGCTCGACCTGCTGTCCAACATCGAGATCCAGCTCGGCCGCAACGCCGATGCCGAACGGCGGCTCGCGGTGGTCGTGGAGCGCGCGCCGGGCCACGCGCCGGCGCTCAACAACCTCGCCTGGCTGATGGCGGTCCGCGGCGATGCGCAGGCGCTGCCGCGGGCGCGGACGCTGGCGGAGCGCGCCCACTACCTGCTGCCGAGCGCGCAGACCGCCGACACGCTCGGCTGGGTGCTGGCGCTGTCGGGTGAATCGGCCCGTGCCCTGCCGCTGCTGCGCGACGCCGCCGCCTCCACCGGCGCGTCGCAGCGGCCGGACCGCGGCATCATCTACCGCTACGCCTATGCGCTGAACGGCGCGGGCCAGCGGGCGGAGGCGCTGGCCGTGCTGGAGCCCGCGCTCGCCACCCCGGGCGCCTTCCCCGAGCGCGCGGCGGCCGAACGGCTGCTCGCCGAGCTGCGCGCCCGGCGCTGACCATGCGGAGCCTGCGGACCCCCGGCGGCGCCGCGGCGCGGCCACGGCGCCCGGCCGCGCGGCGGCCAAGGCCCCTGGGCGGCTAGGCGCGGGACGCGGCCGGGCGCATGCGGGACCTTTTCTTCGCCGGGCTGATGGTCGGGCTGCTGCCGCTCGTCGTGGCGCGGCCCTTCGTGGGCGTGATCCTGTGGTCCTGGCTGTCCTTCATGAACCCGCACCAGATCGTCTGGGGGTTCGCCGGCGGCATCCCCTGGGCGCAGCTCATCTTCGTCGTCACCGTCGTCGGCTGCATCATGTCCGGCGAGCCGCGGCGGCTGCCGATGAACGGGGTCACGTCGCTGCTGCTGGCGCTGCTGGCCGGCGTCACGCTCACATCCGCCGCCGCGGTCGCGCCGCCGGCGCTGGTCTGGGACTATTGGGAGCGCGTTTTCAAGATCATCCTCGGGCTGATGCTGACCGCCTCGCTCGTGACCGACCGGTGGCGGCTGCACGCGCTGATCTGGGTGATGGTGATCTCGATCGGGTTCTTCGGCGTGCGCGGCGGCCTGTTCACCATCGCCACGGGCGGGTCCTTCATGGTGCTCGGGCCGCCGAACTCGATGATCTCCGACCGCAACCACATCGGCGTCGGCCTGCTCGTCGCGCTGCCGCTGATGAACTACCTGCGGATGCAGTCGCGCCACCGCATCGTGCAGCTCGGCCTCTGGGCGGCGATGGGCCTGACGCTGCTCGGCGCGATCGGGACGCAATCGCGCGGCGCGCTGCTGACGGTGGCGGCGCTGACCGCCTTCCTGTGGTTCCGCAGCAACCGCAAGCTGGTCTCTGGCATCGTCCTGGCGATCGCGCTCGCCGGCGTGCTGGCCTTCATGCCGGACAGCTGGTGGGCGCGCATGTCCACCATCCAGTCCTACGAACAGGACCAGTCGGCCTTCGACCGCACCGTCCTCTGGGTGACCGCCTTCCGCCTCGCGCTCGACCGGCCGCTGGTCGGCACCGGCTTCCGCGGCCCCTACACGCGCGAGGTGGTGGACCGCATCGACATCGACGCCCCGGCGCGTGCCACCCACAGCATCTATTTCGAGCCGATCGGCGAGCACGGCTTCATCGTGTTCGGCATCTGGCTCGCGCTGACGCTGACCGGCTTCTTCTATGCGTGGCGGCTGATCCGGATGGCCAAGGGGCGGCCGGAACTCGCCTGGGCGGGCGACCTCGGCCGCATGGGGCAGGTCTCGATCATCGCCTATCTCGTCGGGGGAACCTTCCTCTCGCTCGCCTACTGGGACTACTACTGGACGATCCTGGTGGCGCTGGCGGCGGCCTACAAGCTGGCCACCGGGCCGGCGCAGGGCTGGCGCGGCGCCGCGGCGCGGGTGGCGTCGGCCGATGGGTGGCGGCCGAGATCGGCCCCCGTCGGCGGCGCCATCGCCGCGGGGCCTGCCGCCGCGCCGCGCGCCCGCCAGGGTGCCGCGCCATGACCGCGTTCGGAGGACCCGCCGCATGCAAGGCCTCTTCTACCTCGCCATGCTCATCGCCATCGGCTGGCTCTGCATCTGGGCCGCCCTTCCGCGGCCCCGGCCCGACCGCGGATGGTGGCTCTTCGATCCCAAATGGCATGCCGATGGCACCGAGGCCGATCGGAGCATCGAGCCAGCCGCCGGGCCTACCGCTGGGCCTGCCAGCGGCAGCGCCGAGCGTGGTCCCGGCGGCGGCGGATGGCGCAGCCGGGCTGCCGCCGCGCGTCAGGCTGCTGACCTTCAGCAGCCTCTACCCGAACGCCGCCCAGCCCAATCACGGCGTGTTCGTGGAGAACCGCCTGCGCCACCTTCTCGGCAGCGGTGAGGCGGAGAGCACGGTGCTCGCCCCGGTCCCGTGGTTCCCGCTGCGCGGCGGCCCGGCGGCCCCGCCGCGCGAGACGCGGCACGGCATCGCGCTGCACCATCCGCGCTTCCTCGCCGCGCCGGGGATCGGCATGGCGACCAACCCGCTCGCGCTCTATCGCGCCGCGGCGCGCACGCTCGACCGGCTGATCGCCGAGGGGCTCCGCTTCGATGCCATCGACGGGCACTATCTTTATCCCGACGGGGTCGCGGCGGTGCGGCTGGGGCGGCGCTACGGCAAGCCGGTGGTGCTGACGGCGCGCGGCTCCGACACCAGCCAGTGGCCGGACTACCTGCTGCCGGGACGGATGATCCGCTGGGCGATCGCGAAGGCCGATGCGCTGATCGCGGTCAGTGCCGGGCTGCGGGACGGGCTGCTGGCGCTCGGCGCGGCGCCGGCGAAGGTGACGGTGCTGCGCAACGGCGTGGATCTCGACGCCTTCCGCCCCGTGGCGGACCGCGATGCGGCGCGCGCCGCGCTCGGCCTTTCGGGGCCGACCCTGGTTTCGGTGGGCGGGCTGATCGAGCGCAAGCGGCTGCACCTGACGATCGAGGCGCTCTGTGACCTGCCGGGCCACACGCTGCTGCTGATCGGCCAGGGCCCGGAGCAGGCGGCGCTCGAGGCGCTCGCCCAGCGGCTCGGCGTCGCGGGGCGCGTGCGCTTCCTCGGCCCGAAGCCGCATGCGGAACTGCCGCTCTACTACACGGCGGCCGATGTGATGGTGCTTGCCTCCTCCCGCGAGGGATGGGCGAACGTGCTGCTGGAAAGCATGGCCTGCGGCACGCCGGCCATCGCGACGCCCGCCTGGGGCATGGACGAGGCGATCGCCGCGCCGGAAGCCGGGCGCGTGCTGGCGGAGGCGACGCCGGCGGCGATCGCGGAGGGCGTCCGCGCCCTGCTCGCCGCGCCGCCGGACCGCGCGGCGACGCGCCGCTATGCCGAAGGCTTCGGCTGGGACCCCACCACCGCCGGCCAGCTCGCGCTGTTCCGCCGGCTCATCGCGCGGAACGCAGCCCCGACATGAAGCGGATCATGCTGGTCTTCGGCACCAGGCCGGAGGCGATCAAGATGGCGCCGCTCGTCAGGCGGCTGGCGGCGACGCCCGACCTGGCACCGATCGTCTGCGTCACCGCGCAGCACCGGCAGATGCTGGACCAGGTGCTGGAGCTGTTCGCGATCCGCCCGGACCACGACCTCGACATCATGCGCAGCGCGCAGGGCCTCACTTACGTGACGACCGCCGTGCTGGAAGGGCTGCCGAAGGTGCTGGAGGCGGCGAAGCCCGACCGCGTGCTGGTGCAGGGCGACACCACGACGACGATGGCCGCGGCGCTGGCCGCCTTCTACGCCAAGGTGCCCGTGGGCCATGTGGAAGCCGGGCTGCGCACCTGGAACATCCATTCGCCCTTCCCGGAGGAGATGAACCGCCGCATCGCCGGCGCCATCGCCGACCTGCACTTCCCCCCCACCGCGACCAGCCGCGACAACCTGCTGCGCGAGGGCGTGGACCCCGCGCGCATCCATGTCACCGGCAACACGGGCATCGACGCGCTGCTCGATGCGGTGGCGATCCTCGATGCCGATCCGGCCCGCGCGGCGGCGCTGGACGCGGCGCTGCCGGCGCTCGATCCGGCACGGCGGATCGTGCTCGTCACCGGCCACCGGCGGGAGAATTTCGACGGCGGCCTCGAACGTGTCGCACGCGGCGTGCGCGCGCTGGCCGACCGGGGCGATCTCGAGATCGTCTATCCCGTGCATCTCAATCCGATGGTGCAGCAGGCGGCCAACGCGGTGCTCGGCAGGCATCCGCGCATCCACCTCATCCCGCCGCTCGACTACCTGCCCTTCGTCAACCTGATGCGCCGCGCGCACCTGATCGTGACCGATTCCGGCGGCGTGCAGGAGGAAGCGCCCTCCCTCGGCAAGCCCGTGCTCGTCACCCGCGACACGACGGAACGGCCCGAGGCCGTCACCGCCGGCACCGTCCGCCTGGTCGGCACGCGCACCGAGGCGCTGCTGGCGCAGGCGACCGAGCTGCTCGACAGCCGCGGCGCCTACGAGGCGATGAGCTTCGCCCACAACCCCTATGGCGATGGCCGGGCCGCGGAGCGCATCATCGACGTGCTGCGCCACGACATCCCCGCCGTCACGACCCGCCCCGAGGCCCCTTCCCATGCATAGCTTCTTGCGCATCTCCGTCCTCGGCCTCGGCTATATCGGCCTGCCGACGGCCGCCGTCTTCGCGGAGAACGGGCTCGAAGTCGTCGGCGTGGACGTGAACCCGACGGTGATCGGGACGATCAACGCCGGCAAGCCGCATTTCGGCGAGCCGAACCTGGACGCGCTGGTGCGCCGCGTCGTGGAGGGCGGCAAGCTGCGCGCCACCGCCACGCCGGAAGCGGCGGATGCCATCATCATCGCCGTGCCGACGCCGATCGTCGGGCACGGCGAGACCTCGAAGCCCGACATCTCCTACGTGGAGGCCGCCGCGCGCGCCATCGCGCCGGTGATCACCGAAGGCACGCTGGTGATCGTGGAGAGCACGATCCCCGTCGGCACGACGGAGCGCGTCTCCCAGATCCTGGGTGAGATGCGGCCGGACCTGAAGTTCCCCCACCAGGTCGGAGAGCTTGCCCAGGTGCAGGTGGCGCACTGCCCGGAACGCGTGCTGCCCGGCCGCATCCTGCACGAGGTCGTGCACAACGCCCGCGTGATCGGCGGCATGACGCGCAAATGCGCCCAGCGCGCGGCCAGCCTCTACAAGATCATCGTGAAGGGCGAGTGCCGCGTGACCAACGCGCGCACGGCGGAACTCGCGAAGCTGACGGAGAACGCCTATCGCGACGTCAACATTGCCTTCGCCAACGAGCTGTCCTTCATCTGCGACAAGCTGAAGATCAACGTGTGGGAGCTGATCGCGATGGCGAACCTGCATCCCCGCGTGAACATCCTTCAGCCCGGCCCCGGCGTCGGCGGCCACTGCATCGCGGTCGATCCGTGGTTCATCGTGGCGGTCAACCCGAACGAGGCGAAGCTGATCCGCCAGGCGCGGCTGATCAACGATGCCAAGCCGGATTTCGTCGTCAACAAGGTGCGCGAGCGCGCCAGCCAGCTGCGCAACCCGGTGATCGCGTGCCTCGGCCTCGCCTACAAGAAGGACGTGGACGACCTGCGCGAGAGCCCGGCCGTGGAGATCGTGAAGAAGCTGGCGCAGCAGAAGATCGGCGAGCTTCTGGTGGTGGAGCCGCACATCTCGAAGCTGCCGCAGGACCTGTCCGACCTCGGGCTCGCGCTGCACGATTTCGACATGGCGGTGGAACGCGCCAACCTGGTGCTGCTGCTGGTGGACCACATGAGCTTCCTGCAGGTGGACCGCGACACGCTGAAGGACAAGTTCGTCATCGACACGCGCGGCGCGTGGTGAGGCGCCGCGCCGCCGCATGCTGATCCAGCACGTCCTCGACCATTCGCTGCCGCTGCAGAGCGGCTACGTGTTCCGCAGCCTCGGCATCCTCGGCGCGCAGCGCGCGCGCGGGTGGGAGACGCGCCACCTCACCTCGCCGCGCTACAACGAATACCGCGGCCCGGAGGAGAGCGTGGATGGCTGGACCTTCGCGCGCACCGAGAAGCCCTCGGGCTTCCTTGCCGGCAAGCCGGTGATCCGCGAGCTGGCGGAGATGCGCGCGACCTCGGCCCGGCTTGACGCGCTGATCGCGGAACGGCGGCCGGACATCCTGCACGCCCATTCGCCCGTCCTCGTCGGGCTGCCGACGCTGTGGTCGGCGCGGCGCGCGCGCATCCCCTTCGTCTACGAGGTCCGCGCGCTGTGGGAGGACGCGGCGGTGGATCTCGGCACCTCGAAGGCGGGCGGCGCCCGCTACCGCGCGACGCGCGCGCTCGAGACGCATGTGCTGAAGCGCGCCGATGCGGTGGCCACCCTCTGCGAGGGCATGCGCGAGGAGCTCGCCTGGCGGGGGGTGCCGCGCGACAGGCTCGTGGTGATCCCGAACGCGGTGGACATCTCGCTGTTCCCCGGCACGCCGCGCGCGCGGGACGCGGCGCTGGCGGCCAGCCTCGGGCTTGAGGGGAAGCTCGTGCTCGGCTTCATCGGCAGCTTCTACCACTATGAGGGCCTCGACCTGCTGCTCGACGCCCTGCCCGCGATCCGCGAGGCGCTGCCCGAGGTGGCGGTGCTGCTGGTCGGCGGCGGGCCGGAGGCGGAGAACCTCAAGGCCCAGGCGCAGCGTCTCGGCATCGCGGAGGCGGTGCGCTTCACCGGCCGCGTGCCGCATGCCGCGGTGCAGGGCTACTACGACCTCGTGGACCTGCTCTGCTATCCGCGCAAGCGCATGCGCCTGACGGAGCTCGTCACGCCGCTCAAGCCGCTGGAGGCGATGGCGGAGCGGCGGCTGGTGATCGCCTCCGACGTCGGCGGCCATCGCGAGCTGATCCGCGACAACGGGACCGGCTATCTGTTCGCCGCCGACGATGCGGCGGCGCTGGCAAGGCGCGTGATCGAGGCCGCGCGCGACACCGGCCGCCACGCCGCGATGCGCGAGGCCGGCCGCCGCTTCGTCGAGACGGAGCGCAGCTGGGCCGCGAGCGTCGCGAACTACGCGCCGGTGTACGAACGGCTGCTCGGCCGATGAGATCAGCCGCGACGCCGCTGGAGCAGCGCGTTGAGCGGCAGGCCGAGTGCGTCCGGCAGCGCGAGCACCGCCGCCTTCGCGCGCAGCCTGGCGGAGCGCGAGCCGGCGGGAATCTCGGCCAGCAGCTTGCGTGCCAGCGCATGGTCGCGCGCGGCGAAGGCCGCCTCGGCGGCCTCGGTGGTGCGCTTCAGGATCTCCGCCTCGATCACCGTGCGCCAGGGCTGCGCGCCCTCATGCGTGTCGCGGATGCGGCGGAGCAGCTTCACCTCGTCCACCAGGTTGCGCAGCTGGTCGGCGGAGAAATTCGTCGCGTGCCGGCGATAGAGGAACATCGGCTCCGGGATCGCGCCGACCGTCGCGCGGTAGAGGCAGCGGAGCGTGAATTCGCCATCCTCGCCGCGCATCCCGGCGAGGCTCTGGTCGAACCCGCCGGCGGCCTCGGCCAGCGCGCGGGTGAACACGGTGCCCGAGGGGAAGATCGGGTGCCAGCGGAAGGTCGCGCCGGCCAGCGGGCGGTCGAAGACCCAGCCCTCGGGCAGGATGCGGCGGCCGACCTCGGGCCAGAACCAGTCGGGGGCCTCGTCGAACTTCGTGGTCGGCGCGGGACCATTCGCATGCAGGGCGCGGAAATTGGCAAAGCCGAAATCGAGCGCCGGTACCGCCGCGATCAGCCGCGCATGCGCGGCGAGGTAGCCCGGCTCCCACAGATCGTCATGGTCGCAGAGCGCGATCCACGCGTTCGCCGCTGCCGCGATGCCGCGGTTGCGCGCCGCCTGCACGCCCTTGGCCCCGCCCGCCGGCACCAGGCGCACCGGCGCGCCGAAGCCGGCGGCGATCGCCGGCCCCTGGTCGGTGGAGCCGTCGTCGCAGACCAGCACCTCCGCCGGCGGCAGCGTCTGGCGCGCGATGGCGTCCAGCGTCTCGCGCAGGTGGCGCGCGCCGTTGTAGAGCGGGATGACGACGGAGAAGCGCATGCGCGCCGATGACATGCGCATCGGCGTCGTTTGTCCAGTCCACGACACGCCGCCCGAACTGCTGGAAGCCGCGGTCGCCTCCGTGCTCGGTCAGGACGGCCCGCATGTGGCGGAACTGATCCTGGTGGACGATGCCTCGACCGCCCCGGCCACGCGCGCCGCGCTCGCCGGATTAGCGGGGCGGGATGCGCGGGTCCGCGTGCTGCGGCTCCCGGCCAATGGCGGCGTCGCCGCGGCGCGCAACGCGGGCGCGGCGGCGGTGACGGCGGGGTGGATCGGCTTCCTCGATTCGGACGATCTCTGGCTGCCCGGCTGGCCGGCGCGGGCCGCCGGCGTGCTCGCCGCGCACCCGGAGGCGCGCTGGATCGCCGGCGGCTATGCCAATCTCTGGCCCGACGGCCGGTGGGAGGCCGCACCCTCGCTGGCGGCGCATGAACCGGGGGAGCGGCTCGCGCCCGGTCTCGTCCGGCTCGGGGGGCCGGCGTTGACTCGGCGGCTGATCGGGGATTTCTGGCTGCGCGTCGGGGCCATCCTCCTGCGCAAGGACCTTTTCTCCGAGGCCGGCGGCTTCATCCCCGGCCTGCGCTACAACGAGGACGGGCTGTTCGCGGTGCATCTGTCCCTGCACGAAGGGCTGTACCTGCTGGAGACCGAGGCCTATGGCTATCGGCGCGGCCATGCCTCCGCCATGGCCTCGCCGGCGCGTCTCTCGCGCGCCTATGTGCAGGGCTTCGCGCTGGCCGCGCGCGATCCGCGCCTGGCCGCCTTCCGGCGCGAGATCCGCTGGGCGCGGCACAGCGCGGTGAAGGGGCTGGCGCTCAACAACCTGCGCTCCGGCCGGCTGCTGGCCGCGGCCGGCTTCGCGTTCCAGGCCTTCCTGATGGACCCGCGCCGCGTGGGGGAGGCCGTGCTGTTCCTCCGCCTCATGGCCGCGCGGATGCGCGGGCGGGACCTCACCGGGGCCGAGCGCTACAGCCGGGCCGAGGCTGCGGCGCTGGCCGGGGCGGCGCCGCCTTGATCCTCGCCTTCGAGACCAACTGGACCGGCACCACCCACGCGACGACCAACGGCGCGACGCTGCAGGTGATCGCCCGCGCCTGGCCCGAGCACGAGATCCGCTTCCACGCCGATGAGAGCCATCTGGCGGAGATGCGGCGCGACCCGCTGCTGATGGCGATGCCGCGGCTCAGCCTGCATCCGGTGCGCGTCTCACCGGCCTGGCATGGGCGGCTGCAGATCGTCTCGCTGCGCCGCGCCTGGCGGGAATTCGCGGTGGTGCGCGCCGCGCTCGCCGCCGTTCCGAAGGATGAGCCCTGCCTCGTCGTGCTGATCTCGACCAGCTCGACCGGCGGCTTCGCGGCGGCCTGGGCGGCGCGGGCCTCGGGGCGGCGTGTCGCGGTGCAGGCGGGCTATCACGGCAACCTCAACGACGCGCTCGGCTGGCGGCCGCGCAACCCGCTCGCCCGCGCCTTCGACACCCGCGCCGCGCTCGATGCGCGCTACCCCGTGCCGCTGCGCTTCCTGGTGCTGGAGGAGGGGATCCGCGCCGCGCTCGCCGCGCTGGCGCCCCGGGCGGCGGAGCGGACGGATGTGCTGCCGCTGCCGATCAGCCCGGCCGAGGCGCCGGAGGAGCCCTGCGCGCCGGACCTGCCGCTGCGGATCGGCTTCGTCGGCCTCGGCACGGCGGACAAGGGGATGGATGCCTTCCTTGCGGTGGCGCGCGCGGTCGGCGCGAAGCAGCCGGGCCGGGCCGAGTTCATCCATGTCGGGCGCATCCCCGAAGGCGCCGATCCGGCCGATTTCGCGGGCCTCGCGCAGCCGCCCGCCACCGCGCAGCTGGCGCGGAGCGAGTTCGTCGCGCGGATCGCCGGCCTGCACTACGTGCTGCTGCCCTTCCGCCGCGGCTACTACGACCTTTCGGCGAGCGGCGCGCTGCTCGATGCGCTCACCTGGCTCAAGCCGGTGATCGCCACGCGCGTGCCGCTGACGCGCCAGTTCTTCGACGAATACGGCGATATCGGCGAGCTCTGCGAGGACGATGCGGAGCTCGAGGCGCGCGTGCAGGCGCTGGTCGCCGCGCCCGACCCGGCGCGCTACGCCCGCCAGGTGCAGGCGCTGCGCCGGGCCCGCGACGCGCGCGGGATCGAGGCCCTCAGCGCGCGCTACCGCGGGCTCAGCACGGCGGGGTTTCCGATGGTCTTCGGGGCCGGGTGAGCGGTGCGGGCGCTCGTCGTCACCTCCGCGCCGCTGGCGACCACGCCGGACCAGCGGGCCGGCCTCTTCATGCGGCTCGGCATCTTCCTGGACGCGCTCGGGCAGCTCGCGGACCGCATCGCGATCGCGCATTTCCTGCCTGCCGCCGCGCGCGAACTGGCCGAGCCTTCCGACCGGCTCGATGCGCAGCTTTCGGCATTCTGGGGGCGCGAGCTCCGTGCGGTGCTCCTGCCCCAGCAGACCCGCACGGAGACCTTCGCGAACCACTATCTCCGCGGCATCGCGCATGCTGCGGCGCAGCCGACCGTCTTTCCCTATGCCGGCGCCGAGCAGGCGGCGGCGGTGGGCGCGCTGCTCGATGCCGGGCCGGACATCGTCCTCGTCCACCGCCTTCCAGCGATGTGCGCGGTGCTCGGCTCGGGGCGGCGTCCGGCGAAGATGTTCTTCGACCTCGACGATCTCGACCACCGTGTCCGGGCGCGCCATGCGCTGCAGCGGCCGATCTGGCCGGGCAAGCTTGCCTATCTCGCCCATGTCCCGGCGCTCCTGGCGGCGGAACGCGAGGGCGCGCGGCGCGCCGCGCGCACCTTCGTCTGTTCGGCCGGCGACCAGGCCCATCTCCGCCGCTTCCGCTTCGGGGATCGCGTGGAGGTGGTGCCGAACGCCGCGGCCGTGCCGGCCCAGCCGCCGGGCCTCGTGGCGGAGCCGACGCTCGCCTTCGTCGGCACCTGCGAATACCCGCCCAACGTGGCCGCCGCGGAGCGGCTGGTGCGGCGCATCCTCCCGCTGGTGCGGCGCGAGGTGCCGGGCGCGCGCCTGCTGCTCGCCGGCAAGCGCAGCGACGAATTGCCGTCGCGCCGCGATGCGCCCGAGGGCGTGGAGTATCTGGGCTTCGTGCCGGACCTCGATGCGCTCTACGCGCGCACCCGCGTCGTCTGCTGCCCGATCGCGATCGGCGGCGGCACCCGCATCAAGCTGATCGAGGCGGCGGGACAGGCGCGGCCGATGGTCTCGACCGCGATCGGTGCGGAGGGGCTCGACTTCGTCCCGGAGGCGGAAATCCTGTTGCGAGACGACGATGCGGCCTTCGCCGCCGCCTGCGCCGGGCTGCTGCGGGACGACGCGGCCTGCCTCCGGCTCGGCGCCGCGGCTCGGGCGCGCATGGTCGCGCTCTACGATGCCGGCCGCATCACCGCCCGCCTGGCCGGGCTGATGCGGAGTGCCGCGTCTTGATCGGTGTCCTTCGCCGTTGTTCCGGCGCGCCGGAGGCCGCATGATCGCAGCGGCCTGCCCGCATCCAGGGAGCGTCTGACCGATGTGCGGCCTCGCCGGCCTGTTCCAGCCGCTCGACCCCGCCCCGCCGGCGCTCGGCGCGGTGCGGCGGATGTGCGACGCGATCGCCCATCGCGGGCCGGACGGGGATGGCTTCCACGCCGCCGCGCATGTCGCGCTCGGCCATCGCCGGCTCGCCATCGTGGATCTCGCGGGCGGCGTGCAGCCGATGTTCACCGAGGACGGCCAGGTCGCCATCGTCTTCAACGGCGAGATCTACAACCACGTCGAACTCCGCCGCGAGCTCGAAGCCGCCGGCCACCGCTTCCGCACCCGCTCCGACACCGAGGCCATCCTGCATGGCTGGCGGCAATGGGGCTTCGGCGTGCTCGAGCGGCTGAACGGCATGTTCGCCTTCGCGATCTGGGATACGGGGCGGGGCGAGCTGCTGCTGGCGCGCGACCCGCTCGGCGAGAAGCCGCTGCACTACGCGATGCTGCCGGACGGCACGCTCGCCTTCGCCTCCGAGATCGGCGCGCTGCTGACGCTGCCGGGCCTCGACCACCGGCTCGATCCGCTGGCGGCCGAGGATTTCCTCGCCCTCGGCTACATCCCCGATCCGCAGACCATCTTTGCCGCCATCCGGCGCCTGCCGGCGGCGCATGGGCTGCTGTTGCGGCGCGGCGAGAAGCCGGGCCTCGCCCCGCGGCGCTACTGGCGCCCGCCCACCGCGGCGCGGCGCGACGCGATCGGCATGCCGGACGCGGCGGCGGAGCTGGCGCGCCGGCTCGATCATTCCGTCCGCGCGCGGCTGATGTCGGACGTGCCGCTCGGCGCCTTCCTCTCGGGGGGCGTCGATTCCGGCGCCGTCACCGCGCTCGCCGCGCGGGCCCGGCGCGAGGCGGAGGGCACGCCGCTCGACACCTTCACCATCGGCTTCCCCGGCACGGCGGAGGACGAGCGCGCGGCCGCCGCGCGCGTGGCCGCGCTGCTCGGGACGCATCACCGCGACGAGGCCGGGGAGGTGGACTATGTCGAGGCGGCGCGCGACCAGGCGCGCATCTTCGGCGAGCCCTTCGGCGACCATTCCTCGGTGCCGACGCTCGCGGTCTCGGCGCTGGCGCGGCGGCATGTCACGGTGGCGCTTTCGGGCGATGGCGGGGACGAGGTGCTGGCGGGCTACCGCCGCTACCGCTGGCATGTGCTCGCCGAGGGCATCAGGCGCCACATCCCGGCCCCGCTGCGGCGCCACGTGATCGGCGCGCTGGCGCGCGCCTACCCCAAGCTCGACCGGGCGCCGCGCTGGCTGCGCGCCAAGCACACGCTGACCGAGATCAGCCTCGACAGCGAGATGGGCTACTGGCGCACTGTCTGCCGCGTGCACCACGACCGCCGGCGCGCGCTGTTCGGGCCGGCGCAGCGCGCCGCGCTCGATGGCTACGAGCCGGCCGGGCGCGTCGCCACGCTGATGGGGGAATGCGACCCCGAGGACCCGCTGCTGCAGGCGCAATACGCCGACATCCACACCTACCTGCCCGGTGACATCCTGGTGAAGACCGACCGCACCAGCATGGCCGTCTCGCTCGAGCTGCGCCCGCCGCTGCTCGATCCCGATCTCGTCGGCTGGGGGCTGGCGCTGCCCGCGAAGCTCAAGCTCGACCGCGGCGTCGGCAAGCGCGTGCTGCGGGAGGCGATGGCGCCGCACCTGCCGGCGGACCTGCTCTGGGGCCGCAAGACCGGCTTCGCGACGCCGCTCGGCGGCGCGCTGCGCCGGCAGGGCGCGAAGCTGCGCGCGCGGCTGCTCGGCGCGCCGATGCTGGATGCCGGGCTGTTCGATGCCGCCGCCATCGCGCGCCTGATCGAGGAGCATGAGGGCGGCGGCGCGGACCACGCCCAGCCGCTCTGGCACCTGCTGGCGATCGAGGGATTCCTCGCCGGCGCCGCCGCGGCGCCGCGGGCGGAGCCGGCCGAGCTGGCGCAGGGCGGCCGATGACGGAGGCCGCCGCGCCGGATGGGCGCGCGGTGGCCCGCAAGGTCGCGGTCGGCGCGGCCTTCATGGTCTCGGGGCGGATCGCGATCCGCCTGATCAGCATCGTCAACATCCTGATCCTGGCGCGGCTGCTGGTGCCGGACGATTTCGGCATCGTCATCCTGGCCGCGGTCGCCATCGCCGTCCTCGAATCCCTCACCGCCACCAACTACGCGCTTGCGCTGGTGCGCCGCCCGACGATCGAGCGCGACTACTACGACACCGCCTGGACGATGAACGCGCTGCGCTGCCTGCTGCTCGGCGCCGCCGTCGCGGCAACGGCGGAATGGCAGGCGGCCTTCCTCGGCGATCCGCGGGTCGGCCCGATCCTGCTCGTCGTCGCGCTGACCATCGCGCTCGACGGCTTCGCCAGCGTCGGGCTGATCCGCCTCCAGCGCGACATGCGCTTCAATGCGCTGGCGCGCTTCCAGGTCGTCTCCAAGATCGTCACCTTCCTGCTCGGCCTCGCGCTCGCGCTGGCGCTGCAGAACTATTGGTGCCTGGTGCTCGGCAACCTCGCCGCCCGGCTGTTCACCGTGCCCTACAGCTACTGGCTGGCGCCGCATGCGCCCCGTCTCTGCCTGCGCCATTGGCGGGAGCTGCTGCATTTCTCGAAATGGATGGTGGTGGTGAACGCCTGCCAGGTGGTGGAGGCACAGCTCGCGAATTTCTCGCTCGGGCGCTTCGTCGGCACCCGCGCGCTGGGCATGTGGGGCGTGTCCTACCAGCTTGCGGCCGTGCCGGTGACGGAGCTCGCCGTGCCGGTGCGCGCGCCGATCTTCGCGGGCTACGCGCAGGTGCAGCACGATCCGGCGCTGCTGCGCGCGCACTACCTCGCCGGCTTCGGCCTGCTCGCCGCGGCGGTCGTGCCGCTTTCGGTCGGCATGGCGCTCGTCGCGCCGCAGCTCGAGAGGCTGGCCCTCGGCCCGAACTGGGCCGGGGCCGCGCCGCTGATCGCGATCTGCGCCCTCTACGCGCTGATCGAGTGCCTCGCGCATTTCACCGGCAGCATCTTCTATATCCGCGACGCGCAGGACAGGCTGGCGCGGGTCTATGTGGTGCTGATGGCGATCCGGCTTGCCGTCGTGGTGCCGGGCGCGATGCTGTTCGGCATCTGGGGCGTGGGGGCGGGCATGCTCGCGACCAGCCTGCTCGGCTGCCTCGTCTGGCACTGGCGGACCGCCGCCATGCTGGAGATGGACAGGGCCGCCCCGGCGCGGGAGATCTGGCGCCCGCTCGCCGCCGCCTCGATCATGGCCGCGGTGCTGCTGCCGATCCAGCTGGCGCTGCCGGCCGATGGCGGTGCGCTCCTGCTGCTCGGCCAGCTTGCGCTGCTCGCGGCACTCGGCGCGGCGCTGCATGTCGGGGCGCAGCTCCTGCTGTGGCGCCTCGCCGGCGCGCCGGAGGCGGCGGAGCGCCGCCTGCTCGAGCTTGCCCGCGCCGGGCTCGGGCGGGTGCTGGCCCGGCGCGGGGCCGCCGCATGATCGGCTTGCGGGCGGCGCGCAGGCGGGCAAGAAGGCCGGCATGACGAACGGGCTCGGCGACCGGATCGCCCATTACCGCGAGCAGTTCCGCCGCCGCCTGGCGCGCTTCGCGCTGGAGCGCGCCTGCCGCCGCGTCTTCGCCACCCCGCCGCTCGTGCTGCGGCCGGCGCCGGTGAAGGTGGTCAGCATGGTCGGGCACCGGGACGTGCCGATGTATGTCGTCGCGATCAAGTCGCTCTACCGGCACCTTCCCGGCGGCGGCATCGTGGTGCTGGACGACGGCACGCTGACCGAAGGGGACCGTGCCGCGATCGCGCAGCAGCTCGGCGCGCCGGAGTTCCGCCGCATCGCCGACATCCCGACCGGCGCCTGCCCGCGCGGCGGCTGCTGGGAGAGGCTGCTGCACATCCTCGACCTCAGCGCCGACAGCTACGTGATTCAGATGGATTCCGACGTGCTGGCCTTCGGCCCGGTGCCGGAAGTGGCCGCGGCGATCGCGGCGAACGCCGCCTTCACCCTGAACTCCGAGCCGCATTGCCGCATCGTGCCGGTGGAGGAGGCGGCGGCGCAGGTCGCCGAGCAGGATCCGCGCCACCTCCAGTTCCTCGCCGAGCAGAGCCTGCCCGGCCTGCCGCCCGGGCTCGGGCGGCTCTATGTGCGCGGCTCGGCCGGTTTCGCCGGCTTCGCCCGCGGCGGACCGGACCGGGCGATGGCGGATGCCTTCTCGGCCGCGATGACGGCGCGGATGGGCGCGCGCTGGGCGGAATGGGGCACCGAGCAGGTCGCCTCCAACTGGGTCGTCGCCAATTCGCCGGGCGGCCATGTCCTGCCCTGGGACCGCTACCGCTGCTACTACGCGGAAGGCCTCCCCGAGGGCACCGCGCTCGCGCATTTCATCGGCACCTGGCGCTTCGAGCACGGCGTCTACCTCGCCGGCGCGCGGCGCATCATCGCGGAGCTCGGCGCGGCCTGACCCGCGCCTTCATCCATGCCAGCAGCGCCGCGGCGGAGCCGGCGCGCGCCCGTTCCGTCCAGGCCAGCTCCCGCGACGCATTCGCCAGGCTCGTCTTGTAGCGCGCCGCGCCGGCAAGGAAGTCGTAGCGGCCGAGCCCGTCGGCCAGCGCGCGCTCGATCGCCAGGTGGTGCAGCGTGAGCCCGGGGCGGCCCTGGTTGCCGGCGCCGGCATGGTCGAGGCCGCTCTGGTAGGCGAGTTCCTCGCGCCCAGCGCGGAAGTTGTAGAGATGCCCGATCGTCCGCCCGCCGCTGGTCGCGCGGTGCAGCGCGATCCCGCCGCGCGGCAGCGCGTCCGTGATCAGGGCACGGTGGAAGCGCACCATGAAGGGGCTCGCGAAGGCGCCAGGCTTGCCCCGGCGCGCCCAGTCCGCGGCGTGCAGCGCGATCAGCGCGTCGAGCCAGCCGAGCGCCTGCGGCACGTCGCGCGCCGTCTCAAAGCCGAGCCCCGCGGCCTCGTAGTGCCGGCGCGAACGGCGGAGCTGCTGGCGCGCATTCGCGCTCAGCCCGGCCAGCCACTCGCCGCCCGCCGCGCGCACCGCGTCGAGGTCCACGAAGGGCGCCGGCTCGGCCTGCATCCGCAGCGCGACGCCGCCCGCCGATGCGGCCAGCGCCACCGGCACGCCCGGCAGCACGAGGCGCTTCACGCCCGGCACGCGCCAGGCGGCCGCGAGCATCGCCGCGACGGTGCCCTCCGGCGCGTCGCGCGCCAGCAGCGGCGCATTGTGCTCGACATAGGGCGCATCGAGCGCCGGGTCGCCGCTGGCGCCGAGCGTGAGCCGCCCGCCGCGCCGGTTGAACAGCGCGAGCCCGCCGAGCCGCCCATCCGGCCAGCGCGCCTCGATCAGCACCGGATCGCAGAAACGTTCCCCCGCGAGGCACCCGACCCAGCTCCAGCCGCGGAAGAAGCAGGGCTCCGCCGCCTCCGCCTCCAGCCCCCGCCACATCCGGCCGAGCGCCTCGAATCCCGGAAACGGCGCGACTTCCGCCTGCAACCCCACGCCAGCCCGTCCGCCTCCCGGCCGCGGCTTGGCGCCGCGCGCGGTTCTGGATACAGCATCGGCGTTGCCGAAGGGAAGGCGAAGCCATGGCCGAAGCGGAGCGCCCCTTGCGGCCGGCCCGGGTCCTGCACGTGCTGAAATACTACCGGCCGACCTTCACCGGCGAGGGCGTCTTCCTGGAACGCTCCAGCGCGGTGATGCAGGAGATCGCGCCGGCGGTCGCGCATGAGCTGCTGGTCACCCACACCGCCCGGCCCGCGCGGCCCGAGGAAGCGGCCGCCTGTTCCACGCTCGCGCGCGTCACCTACCTCTCCGCGAAGCCGCTCGGCGCCGCGGCGCGCCACGCCGCGCTGGTCTGGTGGTTCCTGTGCAACCTCTGGCGCTTCGACACGGTGCATGTCCGCACCCATGCCGACTGGTATTTCCTGACCTACCTGCTGGCGAAGCTGGCGCGGCGGCGGCTCGTGCTCTCGGCGACGCTCGACGACAGCCTGCCGGTGCTGATCCGCCAGTACCGCCCGCGGCTGCGCGGGCTCGCGGCGCGCGGCTTCGCGCTGTTCGACGCCTATGTCGGGATCAGCCCCAAGCTGCAGGCGGAAAGCCGCGCCGTCGCCGTGGACCCGGCGCGCTGCGAGCTGATTCCCTGCGGCGTGACCGTGCCGCCCCAGCCGCCCGAGATCCGCGCGCGGCTGCGCGCCGAGCTCGGCGTGGCGGAGGGCGACCCGGTGCTGCTCTTCGTCGGCGGGCTGATCGACCGCAAGGACCCGATGTTCCTGGTGCGCGCCCTGCCGCGGCTGCGCGCGACGCATCCGGGGCTCCGGCTCGTGCTGGTGGGCCCCGCGCTCGAGCCCGACTACCTCGCGGAGATGCGCCGCCTCGCCGAGGCGGATGGCACGCTGGCGGCGATCCACTTCGCCGGCGAGCAGCTCAACCCGCATCCCTGGTTCGCCGCCGCCGACATGCTGGTCTTCGCCTCGCGCCTCGAAGGCTTCGGCACCGTGGTGCCGGAGGCGATGGCGCATGGGCTGCCCGTCGCGGTGCGCCACCTGCCGGGCGTGAACGACGATTTCGTGCTGGAGGGCCGCACCGGCTTCCTGTTCCGCGACGAGGACGGCTTCGTCTCGGCGGTGGAGCGGCTGGCGGCCGATCCCGCGCTCCGCCGCCGCCTCGGCGCCGAGGGCAGGGCGCTGGCCGAGGCCCGCTTCGGCATGCGCGGGATCGCGGCGCGGTATCTCGGCGTCTATGGCCTGGCCGACCGCATCCAGCCGCCGCCCGAGGGCGTCCCGGCGGAGGAGACGGGGCTCGGCTGCACCGCCTCGATCCACGATGTCCGCTTCCACGATCCCGTCCCGCCGCCGCCGGACGGCCCGCTGATCGTCACGATGGTGGATGCCGAGGAGGCCTTCGACTGGTCGCGCCCCTTCTCGCGCGACGCGGTGGAGGTGCGCTCCATGGCCGCGCAGCAGCTCGCCCACCGCGTCTTCGCGCGGCACGGCGTGGTGCCGGTCTATCTCACCGACTATGCCGTCGCCGCGCAGGAGGCCGGCCGCGCGCCGCTGCGCGAGCTGCTGCGCGACGGGCTCTGCGACATCGGGGCGCAGATGCACCCCTGGGTCACGCCGCCCTTCGTCGAGGAGGTGAACGAGCGCAACTCCTATGTCGGCAACCTCCCCGTGGCGATCGAGCTCGAGAAGGCGCGGCGCCTGACGGAGATGCTCGGCGAGGCGTTCGGCATCGCGCCACTGATCTACCGCAGCGGCCGCTTCGGCGCCGGCACGCGCACCGCCGATATCCTCAAGCGGCTCGGCTACCTCGCCGACAGTTCGCTCGCCCCCTGCTGGCCGCCGGCCGGCGGCGTGGCGGAGGCGCAGGCCAGCGCCTGGGCGCTGCCCGCGCGGCCCTTCTGGCTCGACCGCGAGCGGCAATTGATGGAGATCCCCAATTCCGCCGCGCTGGTCGGCTCGCTCTCCGGGCCGCTCGGCCGCCGGCTCGCGCCCTTCATCTTCCATCCGAGCAGCTCGCGCACCGGCCTGCCCGGCGCGCTCTCGCGCCTCAGGCTGATGGAGCGCATCCGGCTGAGCCCGGAGGGCATCACGCTCGAGGAGGCGAAGCGGCTGGTGCGGCACATGGCGGCCGGCGGCCAGCGCGTCTTCGTCCTCACCTATCACTCCCCCTCGCTGGAGCCGGGCAACACGCCCTATGTGCGCAGCGCCGAGGATCTCCGCCGCTTCCTCGACTGGCTGGACGGCTTCTACAGCTTCTTCCGCGAGGAGTTGCGCGGCCGCCCCGCAACCTGGCGGGAGGTGCGCTTCGGCGCGGCGGGCGCCGAGGCGGCGCGCGTGCCGGCCGAGGCCGCCTGAGCGGCGGCGATGCGCGGCTTCCTCGTCGCGCTGGTGCTGCCGCCGGTCGGGCCGCTGCTGCTCGGCCTGCTCGGTGCGCTGCTGGCGCTGCGCGGCAGCCGGCGCGGCGCCTGGCTCGCGGCCGGCTCATCGCTGCTGCTGCTGGTGCTCGCCATGCCGCTGGTCGCGGCGTTGCTGACGCGCGGCCTCGAACGCGCCATCCCGCCGCCCGCCACCGGCGCGCCGCCGGCGGCCATCATCGTGCTGGGCGCGGAGGTGGCGCGCGGCCAGGGCGGGCTGGAGCCGGGCCCGCTGACGCTCGAGCGGATGCGCGCCGCGGCGCGGCTTGCCCATCGCAGCGGGCTGCCGGTGCTGGCCTCGGGCGGGCGCATCCAGCGGACCGATGCGCAGAGCCTGGCCGATATCATGGCGGGCAGCCTGGAGCAGGATTTCGGCATCGCCGTCCGCTGGCGGGAGGCGGCGTCGCGCGACACCCACGAGAACGCCGCCCGCAGCGCGGCGATGCTCCGCGCGGAGGGGATCGGCGCGGCCTGGCTGGTCACCCATTCCTGGCACATGGCCCGCGCCGCCGAGGCCTTCGCGCGGGAGGGCTTCGCGGTGCATCCGGCGCCCGTCCGCCTGCTGCGGGAGCCGCACCGCGTCACCGCGACGGACTTCCTGCCGCAGGCCGAGGTGCTTCACTGGAACTGGCTCATGCTCCGCGAATGGGCGGGCCGGCTGGTCTACGCGCTGCGGGACGGCTGATGCCGGGCCGCGCGACGGCTGATCGCGCGCAGCGCGCCGAGGCCGAGCGAGGCCGCGAGGTCGCCGGCGCCCGGCGCGAAGCCGCGGCGGAGCGCCGGCCGCGCGCGCCAGCGCCCGATCAGCCCCGGATGCCCGCTGCGCAGCGCGGCGCGCGCCAGCCGCCACCAGTCGCGCGCCGCCGCCGCATGCACGGCGGGATCGTCGAAATCCGCCAGCAGCCGTTCCAGCGCCGCGCCCAGCGCATCGAGCGTCGCGGCGTCGCCCACCGGCGCGCGCTCATGCAGGTGGCGCACGATCAGCTCGGCGCTGCGCGGCGCCGCATCGGCCAGCGGCGCGGCGAGCGCCTCGGCCAGCGCGCGGGCCGCATTGGCGTGCAGCACGGCGGCGCGGCGATGCGTGGTGTTGCCCGCATGCCAGCGATAGGTCGTCAGTACCTCGTCCAGCCGCGCGATCCCGCCGATCGCGCGAAGCCGGAGGTAGAGGTCGAAATCGTCGGCGTATTCGTACTCCGGCCGCAGGAAGGTGCCGAGCCGCCGCACCGCTTCGGCGCGGAACATCACCGACGCCCAGGTGAGCGGATTGTCCGTCAGCAGCGCCCAGCGCATCGCCGCCGGCGCGCCGCCGCCGGGCGCGTGGTCGGTCGGCTGCATCCGCCCGCCGGGCAGCGCGATCCGCACGCCCGTCCCGGCCAGCACCACCTCCGGATGCGCGTCGAGATACGCCACCTGGCGCGCCAGCCGCTCCGGCGCGCTCAGGTCGTCATGGTCGAGTGCCGCGACGAGCGGCGCGCGGCAGGCGACGAAGCCGAGATTGCGTGCCCCGACGATGCCGAGGTTGTGCCCGGGCCGCAGCACGCGGAGGCGCGGCTCCTCGGCGGCGAGCGCGGCGAGCATCGCCGGCGTCGCGTCGGTGGAGGCGTCGTCCACCACGACCAGCTCGAAATCGGCCAGCGTCTGCGCGCGGATCGAGGCGATGCTGGCGCCGATCGTCGCCGCGCCGTTGTGCGTCGTCATCAGCACGCTGACGCGCGGGAAGCTCACCCCGCACCCTCGATCAGCGCGGCATAGCGCGCGAACATCGTCTCCTCGTCGTAGTCCTGCTCGGCCTTGGCGCGGTTCGCGGCGCCGAGGCGCGCGCGCAGCGCGGCATCCCCGATCAGCGGCCGCAGCGCCTCGGCCAGCGCCGCATCCTCCTTCGCGGCGAGATGGGCGTGCTGCGCCGCCGGCAGCATGGCGCGGAGATCGCCCACCTCGGTCGCGGCCACCGGCAGCGCGCTCGCCATCGCCTCCATCACCGAGAAGGGCATCTGCTCCGTGTCCGAGGAGAGCGCGAAGAGATCCATCGCCCGGTAGGCCGCCGCCGGGTCCGGCACATGGCCCGCGAACAGCGTGCGCGGCCCGAGGCCGAGTTCCGCCGCCAGCGCCTCCAGCATCGCCCGCTCCGCCCCGTCGCCGATCACCAGCAGGCGGAAGGCGAGCCCGCCCTGCTGCAGCAGCGCGCAGGCACGCAGCAGCCGCGCGAGGTTCTTCTCCGCGCGCAGCGCCGCGACGGTGCCGATCAGCGGCCCTTCGCCCGGCACGCCGAGCACCGCACGCGCCCCCTCGGCGCGGAAGCGCCGCAGGTCGAGCCCGTTCGGGATATAGTGCAGCCGCCGCGGCGGCAGCTTCCAGATCTCGCGCGCGGAGCGCAGCAGCAGGGTGGATGGCAGCGCCACCTCGCTCCAGCGCAGCGCGAGCCGGCGGGTCAGCACGCGGCGCGGCTTCTGGCCCGCGGCCTCGTCCGGGCCGAAGCCGTCCTCGGTGTGCAAATGGCGGATGCGCGGCGGGATCAGGTCCGCGATCGCCCATTCGATGCTGCCCCAGTTGCTCGTCACCAGCGTCTCCGGCGCGAGCGCGCGGAGCGTCGCGCGGATCGCGCGGAGCGTGGCGGGCAGGCCCGCGCCGCGCGGCACGGGGGAGGGCAGGGTGACGAAGGGCACCTCCGGCCCGAGCCGCTCCGCGCAGTCCGTGCGGCCATCGAGCGCCACGATCGCGTGCCGCCAGCGCGGCCCGAAGCGGTTGGCCAGCGCCGCGAAGCGCACCTGCGCGCCGCCCACCGCGAAGCTCGGGAAGACATGCAGCACCCGCCGCCCCGTCCCGGCGGGCCATGTCGGCATGCGGCTCATCGCGCTACGCTGCCCCCATGTGGCGGCTGCTCCTTCTCCTGCTGCTGGCCGCGCCCGCGGCCGGCGCCGAGCGCCTGCTCCGGGTCGGCCCCGGGGAGGAATTCGCGCGGCCGAGCCAGGCGGCGGCCGTGGCGCGCGACGGCGACCGCGTGCTGATCGCGCCCGGCCGCTACGCCGATTGCGCGACCTGGCGCGCGCCGCGCCTGACCATCGAGGCCGCGGGCGAGGCGGTGATCGAAGGGCCGGTCTGCGGCGGCAAGGCGCTGTTCGTCATCGCCGCGCCCGACGTCACGGTGATCGGGCTGACCTTCCGCGGCGCCGTCGCGCCCGACGAGAACGGGGCGGGCATCCGCGCCGAGGGCGGCAGCCTCACCGTGCGCCGCAGCCGCTTCCTCGACAACCAGAACGGCATCCTGACCATGGCGCGCATGCCGGAAGCGACCCTGCTGATCGAGGACAGCGCGTTCCTCGGCAACGGCTTCCGCGGCCGGGACTGCGCGCATGGCCTCTATGCGGGCGACCTCGCGCTGGTGGCGATCCGCCGCTCCCGCTTCGAGGCGACGCGCGCCTGCCACCACATCAAGTCCCGCGCCGCGCGCACCGAGGTGACCGGGACCCTGATCGCCGACGGCCCCGAGGGCGGGGCGGCCTACCTGATCGACCTGCCGAATGGCGGCGACCTCCTGCTGCGCGATTCGGTGCTGCGCAAGGGGCCGCGCAGCGCCAATGGCCGTGCCGCGATCGTGATCGGCGCCGAGGGGCTGCGCCAGCCGACGCGGAGCCTGGTGATCGAGCGCACGCGCTTCGCGAACCTGATGCCGCGCCCGACCACCTTCCTGCGCAATCTTTCGCCGGCGCCGGCGATGCTCGCGGGCAACAGCTTCGAGGGGCTGGTGATCGCGCTCGAAGGGCCGGGCCGGGCGCGGTAGCGTCCTGCCGGCGAAGCTCGCTGCACGTCGCAGCGAACGGCGCGGATCGGCAGGCCGCGGCATGACCAGCCTCATCGCACGCCGAGCCTCCTCCGCACCGCGCCGGCCAGGTGCCGCGCGATCGCGGCGAGCCCGGCCGGATGCAGCGGATCGGCCAGCAGCAGCCCGATGCGCTGGCGGCGATGCGCCACCCAGAGCTGCTTGTACTCGTCGTCGCCGCGCCCGAAATCCAGCTCGCGCACGCCATCCTCCTCGAGCAGGCCGCGGATCATCATGGCGGTGAGCGCGGTGCCCGGCGAGGCGGCCTTCGCGGCCTCGGCATGGGCGAGCTTCAGCAGCCAGGCCCGGCCGCCATCCACCACCCAGTACTGCGCCGCCAGCGGCGTGCCGTCCCGCGCGCGCAGCACGCCGAGCCGGAGCGCGCCGATGGCCGCCATGGCGCGCATCAGCGCGGCGTCGAAGCCGGGATGCGGCTCGTCCGGCTTCCAGCTCGCCGCGCGCACCGCCTCATAGGCGGCGATGCCGGCCTCCAGCGCCGCGCCGGGGGCGGCGACCGGCTCGAAGGCGAAGTCGCGCGCGGCGCGGGCGAGCTTGCGGGTGATCGTGGTGCGCAAGGCCGGCGGCCGCGCACCCAGATAGGCGGCCCAGCCGAAGCCGGCGGGCAGCGCCTCGTGCCAATTGCCGAAATGCGCATAGGGCAGGGGCACCAGGCGCGCGGCGGCGAGGCCGGCGCGAAGCTCCGCGAGACCGGGCAGGGCAGGATCGAGCGCCTCGAAGCGCCCCGGCGGGGCGCCGCGCAGCAGCCGGCCGAGGACGCGCCCGGCCGCGCGCGGCGCCGCGCCCCCGGCCAGCAGCGGCCGCCAGGCCAGGCTGTAGGGCGTGGTGAGGCTGCCGATCCGCCCGTCCGGCTGGCGCAGGAGGAGCAGGACCACCCCATGCGCCTCGGCCAGCAACGGCTCGGCGCCGGCGGGAATCGCGGCGCGCAGCACGCTGTCGAGGAAGGCGCGGCCGCTGAACGCATCGCCCGCGCCGGGCGGCGCGAGCCAGGCGTCGCACCATGCCGGCAGCCCGTCGCGCGGCAGCGTCAGCAGCCGGGCGTCGGACGCGGTCTGGCGCATGCGGTGGGGCTCGATTCGCGGCTGGGGCAGCAGGGCAGGGTGGCACCCCGCCCGGCCGCAGGCCAGATCAGCGCGGCTTGCCTTCGCCGTCGCCGCGAAGCCGCCACGGCAGGCCGAGGATCATCACGCGGCGCGCATGCAGCCGGTAGCCGAGCGGGAAGGGCAGCTTGCGGCCGCGCCCCGGCGCGACCACCGCATGCAGCCCGGGCCTCGCGCTGAGCGGCAGCCCGCCCAGCAGCCGCCCGCCGCCCGCGCGCCCGGGCTTTCGCGCGAGCCGGCTCATGCCACGATCTCGAAATCGGACATCGAGATCGCCGGACGGCCGGAGAAGATCGCGATGGTGACGCCCGCGGTCGGGCCGAGCCCGTCCACGTCCCAGGCAAGCACGCCGGTCTTGAAGTAGACGAATTGCGGCGCGAAGTCCTTCGCGGTGTCGAAGGAGAGATGCGTCCCGGTCATCGCGCCCGGCGCCAGCCCCGCGCCGAAGCCGCTGGCCGAGATCCAGATCTTGTCCTCGCCGGGCTTGAAGTCGAGCACGCGGTTGCCGCCTTCGTCCGGGCCGCCGAACAGGAAGGCGTCCCGCCCGGCGCCGCCGACCAGGGTGTCGGCGCCGGCCCCGCCGATCAGCAGGTCGTTGCCCTCGCCGCCGACCAGGCTGTCGCGCCCCATGCCGCCGATGAGGGTGTCGGCGCCGGCATGGCCGACCAGCGTGTCGTGGCCCTCATGCCCGATGAGGAGGTTGTCCTCCCCGTTGCCGAGGATCTCGTTGGCGGAGCGGTTGCCGATGCCCACGGTCGCGGTGCCGAGCAGGTTCAGGTGCTCGACCTGGTTGGGCAGGGTGAAGCTGACGAAGGACCGCACGCTGTCGATGCCGCCGTTCACCAGCTCGATGATGCGCTCGGTCGGGTCGTCCACGATGTAGAGGTCGTCGCCCTCGCCGCCCTCGAGCGTGTCGGCGCCGGCGCCGCCGCTCAGCGTGTCGGCGCCGGCGCCGCCGAACAGGCGGTTGTTGCCCTCGTTGCCGATGATCCGGTTGTCGAGGTCGTTGCCGTGGCCGTTGATGTGCGCGGTCCCGACGAGGGTGAGCTGCTCGAAATTCGCGCCGAGGCGCCAGGCGACGGTGGAGAAGACGGTGTCCCAGCCCTCGTTCCAGCCCTCGATCAGCACGTCGTGGATCGAGTCCACGTTGTAGTTGTCGTCCCCGAAGCCGCCTTCCATCGTGTCGTTGCCGGCGCCGCCGTCGAGCGTGTCGTTGCCGAGCCCGCCGCGCAGCCAATTGTCCGAAGCGTTGCCGAAGATACGGTTGTCGAGCCCGTTGCCGGTGCCGTCGATGCGCCCGGTGCCGGTCAGGATGAGCTGCTCGACATGGTTCGGCAGGGCGTAGGTGATGCTCGAGAAGACGCGGTCATTGCCCTCGTTGGCCAGTTCGATGACGAGGTCGCCGGGGTTGTCCACGAAGTAGGTGTCGTTGCCGGTGCCGCCCACCATCGTATCGGCGCCGCCGCCGCCATCGAGCGTGTCCGCGCCGTCATGGCCGACCAGGCGGTTGGCGGCGGCGTTGCCGGTGATCCGGTTCGCCTCGGCATTGCCGAAGCCGTTGATCGCGAGTTCCCCGGTGAGGACGAGGTGCTCGACATTCGCCGGCAGGCTGAAGCTCACGCTCGACTGCACGAGGTCGGTGCCGCCGAACATCTGTTCGAGCACCACGTCCCCGGCATGGTCCACGATGTAGACGTCGTCGCCCGTGCCGCCTTCCATCAGGTCGGCGCCGGCGCCGCCGTCGAGCGTGTCGTTGCCGGCCTCGCCGCGGAGCGTGTCGGCGCCCTCGCCGCCGGACAGGCGGTTGGCGGCGTCGTTGCCGGTGATGTGGTTGTTGGCGGCATTGCCGGTGCCGTGGATCACGCCGCTGCCGGTGAGCACGAGGTTCTCGACATGCTCGGGCAGCGTGTAGTTGAAGGGCGAGCGGACGGTGTCCACGCCCTGGTTTGCAAGCTCGATGACGACGTCCGACTGGCGGTCGATGATGTAGGTGTCGTCGCCGAGGCCGCCGGCCATGGTGTCGGCGCCCTCGCCGCCATCGAGCGTGTCGGCGCCGCCATTGCCGGTCAGGCTGTCGTTGCCGCCTTCGCCGCGGATCAGCTCCGCGAGGTCGGTGCCGCGGATCGTCTCGGCGCCGGCGGTGCCGATGATCGGCTGGCCCGGCGGCACGCCGACAGCGGGATCGGTCTTGGAGAAGAGGAAGCTGGCGTCGCCGTTGGAGAAGAGGTTGGCCGAGCGGCTGATGTCCGTGCCGTTCAGCGCGATGGACTTGACGTAGAGGTTGCGGTCGTTGCCGGTGCCGCCCCAGGCGTCGTTGAAATAGCGGATGACGAGGGTGTGCGAACCGAGCGTGAAGTCGCCCTTCACCTCGATGAAGCTCACTTGGCCGAGGCTGTTGACGGCGCTCGTCGTGCCGTTGCCCAGCCGCACGCCGTTGAGCAGCACGTCGAAGGCCGGCGCGCCGTTCCAGAGATCGGCGGCGAGCCCGACCCGCAGCGTGTCGGGGCCCGTGCCGTAGACCGAGGGATTGGTCGGCGGCGGGGGCGGCGGCGGCGTGGTGCCGCCACCGCCGCCACCGCCACCGCCACCACCACCGCCGGTGGTCGGCGGCGGGGTTGGCGCGTCCGGGGCCAGCGGCACGCCGTCCGAGAGGCGGAAGTCGAGCCGCTCGCCGCTGCGGCCGAGATAGGCGCTGCGGCCCTGGTCCACCCCGTTCAGCGCGACGGATTCCACCCAGAGATCGCGGTTCGAGGCCGAGGAGCCGCCCCAGGCATCGTTGAAGAACACCACCGAGACGCTGCGCGCACCGGTCGAGAAGTCGCCGCGCACATCGATGTACTCGATCTGCCCGAAGCTGCGCTGGGCGGTGACCGCGATCGCCTCGCCCACCTGCTTGCCGTCCACGATCAGCAGCAGCTTGGCGTGGTCGCGCCAGGAATTGCCCGACAGGCCGATGCGGATCGTGTCCGGGCCGGTGCCGAAGGCCGGGATCGGCGGCGCGGGCAGCGTCACCTCGCCGACGCCGAAATTGAAGGTGGTGGTGCCCTGCCAGCCCAGCATGCGGAAGGTGTTGGTGGCGACGCCGTCCACGAGGATGTTCTCGATGTAGACGGTGCGGTCCTCGTTGCCGTTGTCGTTCAGCAGGCGCAGCGTCATCGCGTAGATCTGGTCGGGCTTGACGTTGCCGAGCACGATCTCGTTGAAGCCGCCGCGCTTTTCCGTCACCTCGCCGCGCCAGAGCTCATGGCCGTTGATCGAGACCGCCGCCCAGGCGTTCTTGCCGGCCGCCGCATCGCCCGAGAGCCGCACGACGACGCTGCTGCCGGCCGCGTCGAGGAAATCGGCCGGTGCGCGCGGGACCTCCGAGGCGGGGAAGATCTGGTCGGGCGGGTTGGCGATGGCGCCCGGGATGCCGATCGCGAAGGTCGGCTCCTTCTGGTAGCTCGCGAGGTCGGTGTAGGGCGGCCGTTCGGCGAGCAGGCGCAGATAGGCGTCCTTCGCCGCCTCGTTGCCGGTCAGGTCGTAGAGGCCGGCGAGGGTGGCGAGCGCGAGCTGGGGATAGTAGCCGTTGCTGTGCTCCCAGCCGTCATTGCCGTTGGTCCAGTTCCAGGCGACGGAGGCAGCGCCGATCTCGGCCCAGGTCTTGTAGACCTTGCCCTCGGTATTGGCGACGCGGATGACGAGCGAGGCGCCGTCGCGTGCCTCGAAGCCGAGATGCTCGGCATTGAACCGGCCGATCAGGAAGTTGGACATCCAGTCCAGCACCTGCAGCGCCTCGGCATTGCCGCGCTTGGCGGCCTGGATCGCCACATGGGCGAACATGTCCTGCTGCCAGGGCGTCATGCGGTCCTGGTACATGGCGGGCAGCCAGCCAAACGCCTCGCCCTGCATCGCGGTCCAGGACGGGATGCGCGAGAGGATGTAGCCCCAGTTCTCGTCCGAGATGGACTGGAAGAAGGCCTGCTCGACGCTGCCATCGGGATTGGCGAAGGCCGCGCCCTCGATCTCGCGCATCGACCAGGCGGCGGAGCGGGCCTGGACGTTCTCCACCACCACCACGTCGCCGTTCGCGAGGCGGCTGATGGCCGGCCATTGGAAGGTGGTGTTCCACGCCGCCTGGGCGTTGAGGTTGTCGAGGATCCAGCGCTCGCCGGTCATCAGGTAGGGAACGAGCGAGAAGTTCGGCTGGTGCGAGGTGACGGGCCCCCAGCCGGTATCGCCCGGCGGATACTGCGTCAGGCCGGTGGAGTTGGGATCGCCCGGCCGGCCGAGCCCGCCGCGCCATTCCGCCCAGATCTTCGGGTAGTTGTCGGTGTTCAGCCAGGTGCCGTTCGCGGCGTCCCAGTGGTTCCAGGGCACCGAGCCCGCCGCCTCGGCCTGCCCCATGGCGACCGCGGCGGCGCGGGCATCCTGGCTGATGATCCAGGACGCGTTCCAGGCCGTGGTGATGCCGATGTCCGGGCGGCCGCCGGCCGCGCCCATCAGCTGGGTGATGCCGTAGTTGTAGAGCGGGTCGCCCCATTTCGCGTCGTTGGCGTACCAGTTCCCGTAGCCCTGGAGCGTGGACGGGGCGACGCCGACGCTGAGGTCATAGGCCGGGATCGCACCGGTCTCCTGCAGGTAGGCCATGTCCTGGCGGATGTTGAGCCAGCCCTTCGACATCTCGCCGAGGCCCTGGCCCCCATCCCGCTCGTTCGAGGAGAAGGCGCGGTGCCAGTTCTGGTACTGGCCCTGGCTCACCGTCTCGCGCGTCACTTCCGCGCCGTTCATGGTGACGGTGGCGGTGTAGTTCGCGCGGCCGCCGATCGCCTCCATGGCGCGGTCGTTACGGAACATCGCATCCACCTCGAGCCCGCCGCCGGCATAGGCGGTGACGTCGAAGACGAGGCGCATGGCGCTGGCCTCGACCATGACCTCGACGCGGGCCTGGGTCGCGAACTCGCCCTTCTGCCAGAAGCTCGCGCTGCCGTCGGAGATCGCCTGGCGCAGCGCGGCGAGCACATCGACCTTGATCGCCGCGCGGCCGTCAAGGGCGAGGTCCACGACGAAGGAATGGTTGGCGGAGACGGCGGCGAGGTCCACGGCGGGGGCGGCCGGGGCGGGCGCGCCGCCGCGCGCGAGGATCACGTCCACCTGCTGCCCGGCGGCGAGGTCGGGCCGCGCCACCGAGAGCACGGCCATCTTCACCGACCCATCCTCGTAGCGGGTCTTCACGTCCATCTGCACCGGGACCGCCACGCCGCCGATGCGCGCGACGAGCGGCGCGCCGGCCGGCAGATCGCCCGCCTGGAACACCTGGCCGAAGGTCGCCACGCCGCCCTGCAGCACGGCCGCGCCGGCGTTCTGGAAGGCCAGGCTCACGATGTCGCCAGCGGCCGGCGTGATTGCCGGGGCCTTGAAGACCACTGCCATTGATCTGGTTCCCCTGTTGGCGCGAGCGGCGGATTGCCCGCGCCGGGATATTCATTCCTGGTGGTTACGGGCCGATTGACGGGGGGACGGAATCAGCACGCAAAAGTTGCATCAACGACCCAATGCACTCATTGCGTGCATTCGGCCATAAGCTTCGTGTCATGAGGGTGCGGCGGGCGGTCCCTCGTGTCGGCAGCGGGCAGCCCGCACGCTGGCGCGGCCCTGCATGCGCAGGGCAAAGGCCGGCCAGCCCACGCCCTTCGTGGTTCCAATCCCGCTTGGGCACCCTGAAGAACACAGGGTGCTCGATGCGCCATCCGGCAAGAACCAGGAAAATCCCTGCATGCCCAACTCCCCCTTCAGGCCGCAGATCAACTCGATCACCACGGGCTGGAGCCCCCTCGCTCCCGCCACGGACTTATCTACAGGGAAACCACAACCCAGCGTTGTAAGATTTTGCAAGCAATGTAGAGCTCGGTAGCGTTCCATGCAGTTCGGAACGCCCGCGCGGTCACGTTATTCCCTCCCGATTTCGTGAGGGATTAATGGGTTGTGAATGTGTGTTGAACGTCAAGATCAGTACGGAAATTGCTGAACGGTAACGCCCGTTACCCAGGCTTTCCCCGCAGTGCAGCAATATGGGGAGTAGCTCTACACGCGCAGGTTGTGGTCGCCGCGCATTTCTGGCTACCCCATCGCTGCGTCATCGGCGCGAGAGTCGCGTTAATCTTCAGTGATGAACGGCCTGCGGCCCCGGAAAACCGATGCCGGCCGCAGCCGGCCCGCCGATGCCGCCGGCGTCAGATTCCGAAATCCGCCGCCAGGGCGCGACCCATCGTGTCGAGCATGGTCGCCTCCACCCCGGCACCTTCGGTGACGAACATCTCGGCGATCAGCCCGTCCAGGTGCCACCCCGTCGGGTGCGCCGGGCCATTGTGGCCAAGCCGCCCGACCGACACCCGGCCGAACTCCCAGGACAGCCCGCCGGACGGCGCGTGCTGCGTCGCGCCGTTCACCCACCACAGCTGGTTCGGCCGCTCGAAGCCGCGATAGGCGACGCCGAGCACGATGGGCCGCCGTTCCGGCACCGGCTCGGCCGCGACGATGGTGCCGATATTGCCGTACTGCTCGAGGCTCGGCCGCCCGTCCGGCCGCAGCCGCAGGCGGGGGCTGTCGCCCGTGCCGGCGACATCGCCGTGGAACCCGAGCAGGATCGGCGCGCCCGCCCGCCGCTCCATCTGCCAGACCATCAGGATCGCGAAGTTGCGCGGCCCGGCCAGCGCGAGCCGCGGGCTCAGCAGGCCGCGATTGTCGCGGAAGCGCAGCGCCGGCCGGCCCGCCGCGCCGCCGAGCGCGAAGGGCAGCCCGTCCGGGCCGGTCAGCAGCGGGCGCAGCGCCGGATCGGGCGGCGTCCAGTCGGTCGGCACCGGCGACTGGTCGTACCAGGCCGCGACCTCCGTCACCCCGCCGCGCGCGAAGCCGATGAGCGCGCGCATGTCGAGCCGTCCCTCGGGGCCGGCCGCCCCGATGTCGAGCTCCGCCCCGTCGCTCGCGCGCCGCGCCCGCACCAGGGCGCCCGCATAATTCTCCCGCAGCCGGCGCAGGCCAAGCGCCGCGGCGTGCTGCAGCCCGTGGCCGCGATGCACATAGCTCGCCGGCAGCACGGTCAGCAGCACGCGCCCGCGCGCCGCCCCGGTGGCGTTCTCCGCCGCCACCTGGAGCTCGAAGCGCTCCGCCTCCGCCCGGGCGAAGCCGGCCGCGACCTGAACCTCGCCGCTCTCCTCCGCCAGCGCGAAGCGCCCGTCGCCGCCGGCGGCGAGCGTGAAGCGCGCCGGCCCGCCACGGTTCGGGACCTGGCCCAGCACCGTCCCCGGCGCCGCGCCCTCCACCACGTCGAGCCGCGCCTCCTCGAGCCGCGGTGCGGCCTGGGGCGGGATCACCTGCACCGCGACCACCGCGCGCGCCTGGCCGGCCCCGTTGCGCGCCAGCACGCCGAGCTCGAAGCGCTGGCCGACCAGCGTGCCGAGCGGCTTCGCCACGCTGATCCGCCCGAAGGCATCGAGCGCGAAGCGCCCCTCGCGGTCGCCCTGTTCCAGCGTGAGCTTCGCCGGACTGCCCGACAGCGCCAGCGACCCGATCACGAAGCCGGTGCGCGCATTCGCCGCGATCGCGAGCGGCGCGGGGGCGGCGATCGCGGGCGGGCGCAGATCGGCGCGCGCGACCTCCACCACCACCGCCACCGCCGCGCTCCGCCCCTGTGCATTGGCCGCCGTGACGCTGAGCACATGGCGCGCCGCCTCGGCATGGCTCAGCACATCGGCCAGCGTGACGACGCCGGCATCGTCCACCTCGAACACGCCGGGGCTCGTCCCGCCGGCGATCGCATAGCCCGTCGCCAGGCCGCCCGTGGTCCGCAGCACGCCGACCGGCGCGCCCGGCGCGAGGTCCTCCGGCACCCGGAGCACCTGGCCGGGCGGCACGGCGGGCGCGGCCGCCGCCCGCGTCCGCCCGGCCGGCACCACCGAGCGCTGGCTGTAGGCGGTGGTGAGCGCCTGCTGCGTCATCGCCGGCACGTCCGGCACGTTGTGCCGCTGGAACCAGCGCCAGGCGCGTGCCACCCGCGCATCCTCGGGGAAGAGGTCCACGAGGCAGGCGATGTTCATCGCGATGAAGGGCAGGCAGTCGAAATTCGCCTCGCCGGAGAGGTTCCAGTTCGCCACCGGCAGCGGCCCGAGCGTCGGGTTCTGCATCGCCTCGAGCTGTTCCCAGCTCCGGACGTTGAAGTGGCGGAAGACGATCGCCAGCCGGACGAAGGTGGTCGGGTGAAAGACGGGCGCCTGGAGGAATCGCCCCGCATGCCAGTTGAGCGACCAGCGCAGATACTCCCGCGCCCCCGGCACGCCGAACCAGGCCGCCTTGATCAGCGAGGAGAGCATGTACTCCGTATGGTAGGAGTATACGTCGTTCGCCGTGCCGATCCCGTAGGCTTCCCGGAAATGCCCGAAGAGCTCGCCCGAGGCAGCCTCGTAGGCCGGGATGCGGCGGTTGAAGAAGGCCATGTTGCCGCGCGCGATCGCGTCGAAATAGCCCGGCTGCGGCTCCTCCGAGGGCGGGCAGATGAAGGCCGCGTTCAGCGCCTCGCGGTAGACCCAGCCATGGGTGCGCCATTGCGCGCCGCGGTTGACGATCATGCCCTCGCCGGTCGCCACGTCCCAGCCGGTGCCGCGATGGCCCTCGCCCGGGGTGAAGTTCGCCACCGCCCAGCTTGCCTGGCCGAGCAGCGCATCGAGCAGCGCCCGCTTGCCGGTCAGCACATAGGGGATGAAGTGGCAGCTCGGCATGTGGCTCGATGTGGGCCCCCAGGGCGTCGTGCCTTCCTCGATGCCGGGGAAGAAGTCGCGATGCCGGCCATCCGCCCAGACGCCCGGCCGGTCGAGCAGGTTGATCCAGGCGCCGCTGCGCCCCGGGCCCCCGGTCGGGTCCCAGATGTTCCAGGGGCAGCCGGCCGAGGCCTCCGCCTGGTCGAGCGCGTAGGCCGCGAAGGTCCGCCGGCCATCGGCCAGCCAGCAGGCCTGGGCGCGGGTGATCGGGCCCATGTCCTCCCGCACCCCGGCTGCCCCCATGCCGTAGGACATCCAGCGGCTGGGGAAGGGATGGGCGCTCCAGTCCGGCCGCGCCATGCGGGCGCGGAACTCCGCCTCGACATTCGGCCCGAGCCCGAGCCGCCGGTCGAAAGGCGCCGCGATCCGCGCCCGGCCGGTCAGGTAGTCGAGATCGAAGCGCGGATGCGGCCGCTCCGGCGCCGCGGCGCCACCCGGCAGCGTCGCCGGCAGCCGGACCCGCATGAGCGTCGCATACATCGCATGCGTGACCTCGGGGATCTCGAGCAGGGTGCGCCCGTCCTGGCGCAGGCTCAGCGCGTAGCGCGCCGTGCCCCCGGTGCGGACGAAGGCGACGTCGTTGCGCAGCGCGAGGTCGATCGTGAGCGCGCCGTCCTTGTAGAGGGTCAGATCGGCGAACAGCCGGAGTGAGGTCGCCCCCCCCACCGCCGCCCCCGGCACCACGGCCTGCACCCGCGCCTCGGTCACCAGCGGCCCGCGCAGCCACCGCGCCGCGGGCAGGTTGCGGATCAGGTCGAAGCGCCAGGGCGCCCCGCCGCGGAGCGGGGTGATCGTCACCTCCGCCTGCCGCCCGGCGAGCAGCGCCGCCATGTCCAGATCCGGCCCCGGGTCGGGATGCGCCCCGCCGAGCACGATCCGCGCCTCCAGCAGCCGCCCCTCGGGAAGCGCGCCAGGCTGCTCCACCGCGAAGACGACATGCCGCGCCGAGCCGTCGGGATGCTGCTTCAGCACCGCCGCCTGGGCCCGCAGCGGCACCTCCCCGGCGAGCACGCCCGGCAGCGTCCCGCGCGGCAGGTCGCCCTCGGCGAAGGGCATGGCGAAGCGCGTGACGGTGCCGGCCGGCGCGCCGGTGCCCTCGATCGCGAGGCCGGCGATCGCGCGATGGGCCGGCGGCGCCGCGATGGCGATGGCGACGCGCTGCGCCGCCCCGGCGCCGGCCGCGCCGCGCGCCTGGACGGTGAGCGTCGCGCTGCCCGGCGCCGCCGGCCCGCCGGGGGCCAGGCTGATCTCGCCGAGCGGGGAGATGGCGAAGCGGCTGGCCGGATCGCCACCGGTGATGGCGAAGCCCTGCGGCGCCGGGCCGGTGGTGGCGAGCACGCCGACGCGCGTGCCCGGCGCGGCACCGGCCGGCACGGCGAAGGCCTGCCCCGGCACGATCGCCGGCCCCGGCGGCGGCGCCGGGCGCTGCGGCGGCCGGGCGGGCTGGCTGCCCTGCCCAAGCGCCGGTTCGGCCGCGCAGGCCCCCGCCAGCGCCGCGAAGCCGGTCGTCACCACCCGCCGCGTCAGCGGCGCGCCGCCCGTGCCGTCCTGCCGATCCGCCTCATCCGCTGCCATGGCGGCCTCCTGTCACGGGGCGCCACACTGCCATGCGGGAAGGCGGCGGGGCTACCGCGCGCCGCGCCAGACCAGCGTCGAGGAGATGGCGTAGTTCCAGACCACCGTGAGCAGCGCCCCGGCCGCGCCGGCGAGCCCCCAGGCGAGCCCGCCGCCCTCGAGCAGCAGCTGGGCGACGCCGACATTGGCCGCGGCACCCACGCCGCAGACCGCGTAGAACAGCCCGAGCCCGCGCCAGAGCGCGCCGCCGCGCAGGCGCCTGTCCCGATAGGTCAGGCGGTTGTTGAGCACGAAGTTCGCCGTCATCGCGACGAAGGTGGCCAGCCATTGCGCCGCCCCGAAGCCGAGCCCGAGCGGCCCGAAGGCGAGCGCGAGCACGGCCATGTGCACCAGCACGCCGACGCCGCCGACCAGCGCGAAGGAGACGAAGCGCAGCGGCACGATGCCGCCCAGCGCCTTGTCGAGCAGCAGGCCGAGGAACTCCACCAGCACCAGCGCGTCGAGCTTGCTCGCTCCCGCCTCCCGCGCCCGGAAGCGGTAGGGCATCTCCTTCACGCGCAGCGGCCGCTCGGCCGTCAGCAGCAGGTCGAGCAGGATCTTGAAGCCGGTGGCGTTCAGCCGCGGCGCCAGCTCCTCGGCCAGCGCGCGCGGCAGCATGAAGAAGCCGCTCATCGGATCGGCGACCCGGGTCGGCAGCAGCGCGCCGGCGAGCCAGGTGCCGCCATCGGAGACCATCCGCCGGATCGGCGAGAGGCCGTCGGCGACGTCGCCGCCCTCCACATGGCGGCTGCCGATCACGAGTTCCGCCTCGCCGGCGGCCAGCGCGGCGAACATGCGCGGCAGCAGCGTCTCGTCATGCTGGCCGTCGCCGTCGATCACCGCGACGAAATCGGCCGAGCTCGCCAGCATCCCCTCGACGCAGGCCGAGGCGAGGCCGCGCCGCCCGACGCGGCGGAGGCAGCGGATGCGCGGATCGGCGGCGGCGAGGCGCTTGGCGATCGCCGCCGTCCCGTCCGGGCTGTCGTCATCCACGAAGATCGCTTCCCAGGCGATGCCCTGCAGCGCAGCCTCGAGCCGGGCCACCATCACGGGGACGTTCGGTGCCTCGTTGTAGCAGGGCACCACCACCGTCAGGCGCGGTCCCGGGGGCAGGGCTTCGGGCATCGGCGTCACCATCCGGGCGGGCGGTCGGGATCGGGGTCGCTCACCGCGCCGGGCTCGCAGGGGCCGGTGCGTTCGAGCAGGCAGACACGCGGCTTGCGCCGGTTCTGCGAGGCCTCGAACCAGCCATCGTTCCAGCAAGCGACCGGGGTGAAGATCCCCCCGGGCGGCAGCTGGTCGTCATGCGCGATCACGACGTCGAAGCTCCGCGCATCGCCGGCGAAGCGCGCCGGGTCGGAGACGGCGAAGATCGGCACGTCGTGGCGGAAGCGCACATGGCCGGGCAGGGCGGTGCGGCGGATGACATAGGCGCCGATGCCGCAGACCGCGGGCCGTTCGGCGATGGCGCGCGCGGCGGCCAGCGTGCCGGCATTGCGGTGCCATTCGCGGCGGAACGGACCATCCGTGGCGGCGTGCCAGGAGACGAAGGCCCAGGCAGCCAGCGCGACCGTCGGCAGCGCCACGGCCGCGCGGCGGGGCAGCCCCTCGCGCAGCCGCGCCACGAGCATCGCCGTGCCGATGCCGGCGAGCGCCATCACGAAGGGCATCGCCGGATAGATGAAGCGGTATTCCTTGTGCGCGATCAGCGCATGCGCCGCATGGATGGATGCCGCGATCAGCAGCGGCAGCGGCAGCCGCGTGGCGCCCGCCAGCGCGAGCAGCCCGATCGCCACGAAGGCCGCGCCGCCCTGGAAATGCGCCTGGACGTTGACCAGCGCGTGCATCGGCACGCCGCCGCCGCCGAAATAGTGGCTCACCCCGGCGACGGTGTTCGCATAGACGTTCATCCAGAAGGACTGGAACGGCCAGCCGAAGGTCGCCCAGTCGAGCAGCCCGAAGGCCACGACCGGGATCGCGGCCGCCGGCGCGATCCGCAGCACCGCCCGCCGCGGATCGTCCCACAGCAGCCACAGCAGCATCACCAGCGCCGCCGGGGCGAGCTGGATGCGCAGCGCCACCGCGAGGCCGAGGCAGAGCCCGAGCAGCCGCAGCCGCCAGCGCGGCATCGCCGCCGGCGCCGCGCCCGGCCGGCGGCCGAGCCGATCCGGGCAGAGGCAGGCAGCCAGCACCAGCAGGTTGGTGGCCATCACCTCCTGCAGCGTCTTGGGCGCGAAATGGACCAGCTCGAACCAGACCGCGACGAGCCCGCCGGCCAGCACCGCGCCGAGCCGCCCCGCCGCGCGATGGCCCCAGGCGAAGGCGCAGCCGACCAGCGTCAGCGACACCAGGCTCATGAACAGCGCGACGGCATTGAGCTGGAAGGCCGGCCGCGGATCGAGCCAGGCGGCGAGCTGCAGCACACCGGCCAGCAGCCCGGGAAAGGCCCAGTTGCGCAAGCCGTATTCATAGGTCCAGGGCCGCGCGCCATAGCCGAAGACCAGGCGGAAGGCCTGTTCCAGATAGTCGAAGGTTTCGTCCGGGTGGATGATGTAGGTGGTATCGAGGCCGACCCGCAGCCGGAGCGCGAGGCCCACCGCCAGCAGCAGCGCGAGCAGCGCGGCATCGGCCGGCTGCCAGGTGCCGCGCGGCGCCTCCGGCGTGGTCGGCGGCGTCATCCGGCGATGAGCGGCGGGCAGCGGAGCGCGGCGACGAGGTCGGTCCGCGCGGCGGGGCAGGCGATGTAGTTGGGGCCGACGAAATCCTCGTCCGTCGTCTCGTAGGGCTTGAAGGCGACCCCCTCCGGCAGGAGCTTGCCGAGCAGGTAGCCATGCGCCTCGAAGAAGGCGTGGAAATCGGCCAGCATGTGGCGCGTCGCGAGGTTCAGCGGGCCGTATTCGAACTGCACCAGGGTGATCGCCTGGCGCGCGAAGGCCCCGGCGAAGCCGGCCAGCACCGCGGGCTCGGCGCCTTCCACGTCGATCTTCAGCAGGTCCACCCGGTCGATCCCCTGCGCGCGGAGATAGGCATCGCCGGTGGTGACGCGCGCCGTCTCGGTCAGCACCGTGCGGATCCCGTGCTCCGCCTCGCCGACCGCGAGCGCGTGGCGGAGCGTGCTGGTGGCGGTGCTGCTTTCGGGCGAGCGGAAGATCTCGATCTCGCCCTCATGGTCGGACAGGCCGACGCGGTTCAGCACGAAGCGGCCGCCGGCCTCCGCGGTGTTGCGCGCGAGGTCCGCCGCGGTGGTCGGCGCGATCTCGAAGGCGTGCACCGTCGCCTCCGGCAGATGGCGCAGCGCGGCGAGCGACCAGTCGCCGACATTGGCGCCGACATCGAGCACGACCTGCGGGCGGAAGGCGGCGAGCTTCGCGAGCAGCGCGGCCTCGCCGTTCAGCGTGACCTCGTACTGCTTGTTCTTCCAGGCCAGGATCGCCTGGTCGAAGAAGCCGGCCATGGCGCGGGGCCCGGGCGCGTAGCGGTCGGCCATGGCCTGGCGGGCGATCCAGGCGCGATGGCCGGGCGCGAGCCGGGGCAGCAGCCAGCCGAGCAGGCGGAGATTGGCGCGCAGCGCGAGCGCCAGCAGATCCTGGGTCATGCCGCCCCTTCGGCTGTGCCTGCGCCCGCGGCGCCGCGTGGAAAGAGCGCGGCCTCGACCATCGCGCAGATGGCGTGGCCGAGCACCTCGTGGCCTTCCTGGATGCGGGGTGTCGAGGCGCTCGGGATGCGCAGGCAGAGGTCGCAGGGCGCGGCCATCCCGCCGGCGCCGGTGAAGCCGACCGTGAACAGCCCCCGCGTCCGTGCCGCGGCCAGCGCCGCGAGGATGTTGGGCGACCGGCCGGAGGTGGACAGCGCGAAGAGCACGTCGCCAGGGCGCCCCAGCGCCTCCACCTGGCGGGCGAAGAGCCGCTCATAGCCGTAGTCGTTGCCGATGGCGGTCATGATGGAGCTGTCGGTGGTCAGCGCGATGGCTGCCAGGCCCGGCCGGTCGTAGTGGAAGCGGGAGACGAGCTCGCCCGCCCAATGCTGCGCATCCGCCGCGCTGCCGCCATTGCCGCAGATGAGCAGCTTGCCGCCCTGGCGGAGGCTGTCGGCGAGGCGGGTGGCGGCGGCGGCGGTCGCGTCGCAGAGGGCGCGGTCGGCCTGCATGGCCTGGAGCAGCGCCGCGGTGGCGCCGATCGCCTCGGCGACCGCCGCGCCGGTCAGTCCTGCCGCCATGCGCCCACCTGTCCGCTCCGCGCCGCCGTCGTTGCGCAGCCTAGCCGCCTTTGGGGCGCGGGGCGAGGCGGGCTGCCGTGTCGGAGTCTTTGACGGTCGGTGTGCGGCCGGGCGGCATCTTGGCCTTAAGTCATTGAAAAAACAAACTGGCACGCTGATTGCTTATTTGCCGGCACGAGGCTCATGATCGGGCCGCGACTGGAAAACCGGAGAGCAACGATGCGTAAGTTCCTTCTGGCCACCGTGGCTGCCGCCGGGATGGTCGCGGCGAATGCGGCGGATGCGGCCCCCATCACCGGGCAGATCGACATGGTCGGCATCGTGACGGTCGGCGCCTCGACCCTCACCTTCACGAACCCTGTGTCGGTGCTGATCGCCTCGGGCAGCTTCGCTGCGGCCGGCATGACGCCCTGCTTCGGCTGCGCGACCATCACTTCGCCGCTGCAGTATCAGCCGAATGTGCCCGCCGGGCAGATCTGGTCCTTCACCCAGGGCGCCGTCACGGCCACCTTCACCACGACCGCGCCGCACACGCCGACCATCACCGGGAGCTTCATCGACATTTCGGCGCCGGGCACCATGACCCTGACCGGCTATGATCCGACCGACGGCGTGTTCGAACTCTCGCTGCAGTCTTCGGGCCAGGTCACGATCGCCTTCTCGGCGACCACCGTGCCGGTGCCGGAGCCGACGACGCTCGCGATCCTCGGCATGGGTCTGCTCGGCCTGGCCGGCGCCGCCCGGCGCGGCCGCAAGGCCGCCTGAGCGGCCCCCTGTCGGCCCGCTTTACACCCGGGGCGAAACCCATGCCCCGGGTGACCTGGATCGGGACGGAGCCGCAGCGGCGGGTCCGTCCCTCCTCCGTCCCCCGCGCCGGCAGCGCCAGCGAGGCCAGTATGGACATGTCCCGCAATAGCGACATGCCATTTGCCGTCGCGCTCGGCGACGAGCCGCATGGCGAGACACCCCCGCCCACGCGCCCGGAACGTCCCGGCCCCGAACGGCGCACCCGGCATCTCCAGGACAACATCCTCATCGCCTTCCACCGCGCCTGCGACGGCGGGCAGCTCGAAGTCGCGGCCGAGTTGCTGCGCCTCACCGAAGCGGTGGTGAAGGTGGAGCCCGACGCCCGGCGCCGCCGCCAGGACATCCGGGCGCTCGTCGCGGCGCATGAGCGCCTGTGGCTGCTCACCCACCCCGAAGCGGCCTCCGAAGAACCCACGAACTGATCCCGAGGCGGCGCCTTCAGCGCCCCTTCGGTCGTCCTGGCGTGAGTGGCCGCCGGCTCCGCGCGAAGCCGGCCCTGCCATGCGGCGCCGGCCCACGCCCATCGCGCATTCCACAACAGCGCCCGCCCCGCCGCGCTTCCGGCAGCGCGGCACGACGCTATCGCGGCGCACCGCGCGAAAGCACCGCCGCCTGCTCGGCCAGCCCGTCCTGCGCGGCCAGCACGGCCCGGAGCAGGTCCCGGTCGCGCGGCGACCCGGGGCCATCCGGCCGCAGCGTCGCAACCGCCAGCACGGGCCGCCCATCCGCCCCGCCGGTCAGCGCATTCCAGGCCTGGCGTGCGCGGCTGCGCACCCCGTCCCCGGCCGGCTCGCCACTGAGCCAGGCCGCCACCGCCACGACCCGCGTCGCATCCTCCGTCTGCCGGCCCTGCCACAGCGCCCCCGGGCCGGCGAGGCGGAAGGTGACATCCTCGTCGTTGCCGCCGTCGAAGGCGTGATGGCGCGCCGCGGCGACCTCCCCCCAGTTGCTGCGCGGCGGGAAGGCCACCAGGCTGAAGGCGATGGTCGCGCCGGCGCAGACGAACTGCGCCGCATCGGGCCCCGGCGTGCAGCGATCCGGCACGGCGAGGCGCGGTGCCACGGCCTGCGGGGCGCCCTGCGCGATCCCGCCCAGCGCCGCCGCCGCCGCGCTCGCCGCGCCCGCCACGAGTGCGACGCCGAGCGCGGCCATCGCCAGCGCCGCCGGGCGCGGCGCCGTGCCGCGGCTCGGGAACCGGACCGGTGAGAGATCCGCCTCGTCCTGCCGGAAGGGCAGCCCCGCCGCGATCAGCAGCAGCATGACGATCGAGAAGAACACCCAGCCATAGAGCACATGGTCCGCATCCACCGCGGCCGCGCTGCCCCAGTAGTGGCCGAGCATCACCAGCCCGAAGGCGCGGAACCCGTTCGCCACCACCGGCACCGCCACCGCCAGCAGCATCACCGCCAGCCGGCGCCCGGGGCTGCGGAACATCACGAAGGCATAGAGCGCGCCGAAGGCGAGCGCCGCGATCAGGAAGCGCAGCCCCGCGCAGGCCTCGGCCACCAGGAAGGTGCCGGCCGGGATCTCGATGACGAGCTCATCCACGTAGAAGGGAATGTCGGTGAGCCCGAGCAGCAGCTCGATCTGCCAGGCGGTGATCTTCTGCAGCATCGGCACGGTGAAGGCGCCGAAGGGCACGAGGAAAATCAGGTAGGCGAGCGGCGCGGCGAAGGCCGCCGTCACGCGCCAGCCCATCACCGCCAGCACCGCCACCCAGATCATGCCGACCAGCACGAGCTGCCGGCCCTCCATGATGCCGAGCCGCTCCGCCACCAGCCAGGCGAGCGCCCCGGGCAGCATCAGCAGCGCGGCGACCGGCAGCGGCTCCGGCGCCAGCTGCGCGAGGCGCCCTCGGCGCTGCCAGGCGAGCCAGGCGGCGATGGGGCCGATCAGCCAGCAATGATTGTAGGCGGTCGAGGTGGACCACACGCGGACCGCCGCGGCCCCCTCCTCGCGGAACAGCAGCAGCATCGCCGCCACGAGCCCGACGAGCACGAGGACCGGCAGCCGCCAGCGATCGGCGCCGAGCTCCCCCTGCTCCACCGTCGCGATACGCGCGCCGTCAGCCATGCCCGGCCCCGCCGGCCCACGTCCCGTCCTGCATGCCCCATCCACCCGAACGACAGGGATGCAGACTACACCGGAAGGGCGGGGTGGCGGAGTCGCCCGCCGGGCACACAAGCGTCAGGCGGCCGTGCGCTTCCGCGCGACCAGGCCGAGGCCGAGCAGCCCGAGGCCGAACAGCGCCAGCGTCCCGGGCTCCGGCACCGGCGTGCCCTCGCGCGCGCCCGTGCCGACCTCGCCCGGCCCGCGGAAGGAGATGCTCCAGGAGGGGCGCTCCTGCGACCGGCCGTCATTGGCGAAGGTCAGCTTGCCGGTGACGAGCACGTCGCCGAACACCCCGCCATCGGCCGGCGCATAGAAGGTCTGCGCGAAATCCCCGCCCGGCTTGATCGCGTCCTGCGCGACGCCGTTGATGGTGAGGTCCTCGATGAAGGACCGTGCCTCGGACTTGCTCTCGTTGCCGCTGATCGAGATCGCCGCGAAGCCGAGCCCGGCAAGGCTCGCATCCGCCTTGCCGAAGGCGTCGCGGCTGATCGTCTCGGCGCGGGCGAACTTGCCGTCGCGGTCGAAATCCACCGCGAGCGTCAGCGTGCCGGTCGCCGCGGTCCAGGTGACCTCGAAGGCATGGGCGAAGCCGACCCGCCACGCCGGCGCGCCCGGCGCGTCGAGGGTGGTGTCGTTGTTCCCCGGGAAATTGTCGAGGATCCCGGCCTCCCAGCCGCGATGGCCCCAGCGCATCCGCGCCTCGAGCTCCGTGGCAAGGCCGGGGTCGCCCGTGACGAGGACGCTGGCCGAGGCGGTGGTGGGGCCGGCGATGGGTGCTGCGGCGAGCAGGGCAGCGGCGAAGGCGGCACGGAGAAGCATCGGATCCTGTCCGGGTCGGCGCGGCAAGCGGCCACGCAAGGTTGCAGCGGGCATTTCAACACACGTGGTGCGCGTGCCTTATGCCTGCAATGCCGCAGCGTATACCCCGAACCTGGCGCGAAGTGGCGCAAGAAGACGTCGTGTTTTGTAGAACAGCGTCACAATCCCGATACAATGCTGTTACGGCAGCAAGGCGGCGTCCAGCCGGGTCAGCGCCGCCGCCCAGTCATGCCCGGCCCGCACCGCCGCCCGCGCGGCCCCCCCGAGCCCGGCATGCCGCCCGTCCAGCACCTGCGCGACGAGGGAAGCCGTCTCCGCCGCATCGCCGCCGATCAGCAGATCCCGCCCCGGCGTCGCGCGGATGCCCTCGAAGGCCTGGGGCGAGGCGACCACCGGGCGGGCCATCGCCATCGCCTCCAGCACCTTGTTCTGGATGCCGCGGGCAATGCGCAGCGGCGCCACCGCCACAGCGGCATGCGCAAGGTAGGGCCGCACATCGGGCACCGTCCCCGTCACATGCACGCCGGGCCGCTTCGCCAGCGCCTGCACCTGCGGCGCCGGATTGGCGCCGACGATGTGGAACTCGGGCGCCGGATCGCGGCCGGCGAGCAGCGGCATCACCGCTTCGGCGAACCAGCACACGGCCTCGATGTTCGGGCGGTAGCCCATGGTGCCGGTGAAGACGATCGCGGGCCGCGCGCCGAAGGGGTTCGGCCAGCCCCGTGCGGGGTCGAAGCGGTCGAGGTCCACGCCATTGTCCACCCAGCCGACTCGCGCGGCGCAATCGGGCGCCAGCTCGGCGAAGCGCGCCGCCTCGGCCTCGGAGACGAAGAGGCTGGCGTCGAAGGCACGCGCGGCGCGGCGCTCGAGCTCCAGCAGCGTCCGTGCCTCGCGCGCCCAGACGAGGCGCATGGGCGCCTTCGCGCCTTCGGCATAGGCGCGCCATTTCTCGGAATCGATGTCCACCATGTCGAGCACGCGCCGCATCCCCGCGCGCTCCGCCGCCGGGCCCATGACATAGGGCGCCATGGCCGAGGAATAGACGAAGGCCGCGTCCCAGCGCCGTGACGCGAGGCCGGCGGCGACCCAGGCGGCGAGCGTCGGGTGGTGGAACCAGCCGAGCGTGATCGGCAGGCCCGGCCGCAGCCGCGTCAGCGCCCGCGCGGCGATGGTGTTGCGGCTGCCGGTGAAGGGCGATTCCACCTCCGCGCAGAGGCCGCGCAGGAACGGGAGGTGGCGCAGATCGGCCTGGTCGTCCGCCAGGCAGCCGAGATCGACGCGCCAGCGCTGCGCCAGGTGTTCCAGCATGTGCCAGGCGCGGATCTTCTCGCCCTTGTCGGGCGGGTAGGGGATGCGGTGGGCGAGGAAGAGCAGGCGGCCCGGCATCACCCGAGCCCGCGCACCAGCGGCGGGCCGAGCAGGTTCGCCACCGGCAGCGGCAGCTTCTTCCAGAGCGCGATGAAGAGCCGGTATTTCGGGTTGTTCGGGTTGTTGTCGGGAATCCGCGCCCCCTCGGCGAGCCGGTAGCAGTAATGGAGCTGCTGCTCCTCGAAACCCCAGTTGCGCTTGTAGGCGAAGGCGCCGGTGCCGGCCTTGCTGCGGCCGAAATCGAAGCGCGTGGCCCCGCGCTCCCGCCCGGCGCGACGCATCACTTCCCAGTACATGAAGTCGTTGGCCGAGACCTCGCGCGCCTCCGCCGTGCCGCCGCCGTAGTAGGGCAGCACCTCGTTCCGGAAGTGGAAGTTCAGCACCGCGCTCACCGGCCGGCCGTCGCGCAGCACGGTCGTCACGTCATGCTCGCCGGGGAAGGCCTCGGCCAGGAGGCGGAAATAGCGCTTCGGGAAGACCGGGCTGCCGAGGTTGCGTACGCTCTCGGCGTAGCAGCGATGCAGCGTCGCGGTGTCGCTGTTGCTGACGGAGGTCAGGCCGAACCGCTCGATCGCCTTGCGGACCTCCGCGCGCTGCTTGCGCGGGATGTTCTTCTGCATGTCCTTGGCGTCGTCGCCGGTCAGCACGATCGGCTTGCGGAAGGTGTAGTAGAGCGCCGGCCGCTCGACCCAGCCTTCGTCGGCCGCTTCCAGCCGGCGGTATTCCAGCACCGGGCTGCCGAGCTTCGCGCGCAGCGCGACGGCGTGCTGCTCGAGCGCGGTCCGCGCCTCCTCCGTCACCGCGGCGCTGCCGCCATAGACGCAGAAGGGGGTGGAGGCGAGGCTGTCGCCGAAGAGCGCGGTCTTCATCCGCGCGAGCGGCAGCACGCCGACGATCGCGCCATCCTGCTCCGCCATGACGTAATGCGTCGGATGGCCGAAGGCCTGCCGGATCACCTGCGCCCAGGCAGCGAGGTGGAAGAAGCCCGCCGCCGGCGTGGCGCGGACGAAAGCGTCCCAGGCGGCCGCATTCGCCGCATCGAGTTCCCGCAGCCGGACCGCCACCGGCCGCTATTCCGCCGCCAGCTTCGGCGCCGCCCGCTCCGGCGCCGCGAGTTCCGGGGCGAACACCTGGTCCATCCGCCCCCAGGCGAAATCGCCGAGCAGCCGCGCGACCTTCGCCTCCATCCCGGCGAGGCCGATATAGTGGCGCAGGCGCGAGCGCAGCGGCGCCGCCTTCACCCGCGGCTGGCCGGGGTCCACTTCCCAGGGGTGGAAGTAGAAGAGGCCGCGCTGCCCCTCGGCGTTCACCCGCCGCAGGCCGGCGCGGAAGGCGGCATAGGGCGCGAGCCGGAACCAGCCGCCGCCCGACAGCGGCAGGTTGCGCCCGCCGAGCGCGAGCGTGGTCATCGGGAGTTCGACGACGCCGGCCGGATCGGGCCGGTGCGGCCCGCGCGGCGCTTCCGGCGCGCCATAGAGGTCATGCTTCACCGGGAACACCGAGGAGGAATAGCGATGCCCCTCCTCCGCCAGCACCGCATGCGCCCAGGGCGTGCGGGGGTTGATCGAGAAGGTGGGCGCGCGGTAGCCCGTCACCGCGACGCCGCCGGCATCCTCGAGCGCGCGCTTCGCCCGGCGGATATCGGCACGGAAGGCGGCCTCCCCGATCGCGGAGACGAGTTCATGCCCATGGCCGTGGCTGGCGAGCTCGTGGCCGGCGGCGACGATGCGCCGGATCAGCGCCGGATGGCGTTCCGCCACCCAGCCGAGGGTGAAGAAGGTCGCCTTCACGCCGGCGTTGTCGAACAGCGCCAGGATGCGGTCCGTGTTCGCCTCGACGCGGTGTTCCAGCGTCTCCCAGGCGTCGCGCGGGATGGTGCCGGCGAAGGCCTGGACCTGGAACCAGTCCTCCACGTCGACGCTCATGGCGTTGAGCACGAGCGCGCTCACCGGCGCGACCCCATCGCGGCGAACAGGTCCATCAGCTGGTTGAACACCCGCTCGCGCCGCGCGGTCAGGCGTTCCAGCGTCTCGATGCGGCGGGCGAGCTCGCCATAGGCGATGCCGGGCTCCGGCCCGCGCTGGAACGGGTCATGGCCGAGCCCGTTGCGGCCGCTGCCCACCACCACCGCGGCCGCCGCGGCCGCCGCGGAAAGCGGGCCGCCGCGCCGCGGGCCGAGATCCTCCTCCAGCTCCATCGCGGTCTGCTCCACCATCTCGGTGGTGATCACCCGCGCTTCCTCGAGCGCCGCGGAGAGCAGCACGCGGGAGCAGAGGCGGTTGATCCGGCGCGGGATGCCGCCCGAATGGCGATGCACCATGTCGAGCGCGCCGACCTCCCAGCCCGGCTGGCCGGTCCAGCCCACCGCGCGCAGCCGGTGCTCGACATAGGCGCCGGTCTCGTCGCGCGAGAGTCCGGCGAGATGGAAGGAGGCCAGGACGCGCTGGCGGAGCTGGTCGAGCGTCGGGCTGGCGATCGTGTCGCGCAGCTCCGGCTGGCCGAGGAGGATGGTCTGCAGCAGCGCCTGCCCGCCCTCCGTCACGTTGGAGATCATCCGCAGTTCCTCGAGGCCCTGCGCGGTGAGCCCCTGCGCCTCGTCCACCACGAGAAGGTAGCGCCGCCCCTCGCGCGCGCCGGCGCGCAGCACCTCGGAGATGCCCTTGAGGATCGCCGCCTTGCTGCCCTCCATCGGCACGCCGAAGGCATCCGCGACGAGGCGGAGCAGGTCCTCGCCCGAGACCTGGGTGGTCACGATGCGCGCCACGGTGAAGCCCGCGGGATCGAGCTCGGCGCAGAGCCGCTCGACGAGCGTCGTCTTGCCGGCGCCGATCTCGCCGGTGATGACGACGAAGCCCTCGCGCTGGGCGAGCCCGTAGGTCAGGTGGGCATAGGCCTTGCGGTGCACCGAGCTGTCGAAGAACAGCCGCGGGTCCGGCGTCATCTGGAAGGGATGTTCGCGGAACCCGTAATAGTCGAGCAGCATGGCCCCGTTCCGTCCCTGCGCGCCCGCTGTTACCAGAAGTCCTTGCGCAGGCCCAGCAGCACCAGGTTCTGCACGGCGCGGCCGCCGGTCACATCGCCGCGGTTGGAATGGCGGTACTGCATCGTGCCCGACAGTCCCTGGCCGAAATCGCGGGTGAGCGCGATGCCGGCGGAGTAGGTGTCGCTGTCGCCGCGGCCGGACGTCTCCGTGACGCCATACTGGCCGAACAGCGAGCCGCTGACATCGGCCGAGATCAGCCGCACATAGCTGAGGCCCGCGCTCAGGCCGCGCTGCGAGAAGTTGGCGCTGCCGGGTGCCGGATTGACCGGCGTGCGTTCGTCCCGCACGAGCGAGAGGGTGATGGTGTCGCGCGGCCAGGTCTGGCTGATCGCCGCGGTCGCGGTGCGGGTGCGCTGCAGGCCGGACTGCACAGCCAGCAGGTTGTCGGCGACGGTGGGCGCGATCGGGATGCCGGTGACCGGGTCCACCGCATTGCCCGAGGGATCGAGCTGCGCGCGCGTGAGCTGCTGCGCGGCGAGCTGGGCGGAGGTGGTCAGCCGCTCCTCGTAGCGCGCCGAGAGCCGGGTGCGGCCGCCGATCGCGATCGAGCTGTCGAGCGAGAAGGATTCGAAGCCGTCGCGGCGGCCGTATTTGGCGGTGAGGTTGCTCTCCGCGCCGGTGAGCGCGACGCCGACCGCCCAGATCGGGCTGTCGAGCTCGAACGGCCGCGGGCCGCCATAGCGCTGCTGCTCGTAGCCGAGGTCGAGCAGGGCGGCGATGCTCGTGGTGATCGCGTAGCGGCTCTCGACCACGCCGACGCGGCGCGTCGCGCCGTCCAGCACGCCCTCGCCGTCATACTCGATGGCGCTGAGCCGGCCGGTCAGCGAGAGGCGGCCGAACTCCTCCCCCGTGGACACCACGGCGTAGCCTTCATGCGAGATGTAGTCGCCCTGCGTGAAGAAGGGCGTGCCGCCGATCCCGCCGGCCAGCGACCCGCCGCCCCCGCCCCCGCCGAAGCCCGTGCCGCCCGACGACTGGTCCACGTACTGGAAGGCATAGCCGACCCGCGCGGTGCCGAGGCTCGGGATGCGGAACTGCACATAGGGGGAGGCCTGGAAGCTGGTCGTCTGCACGCGGTTGCGCCGGTCCGTCACCGTCGTCCCGCCGGTCGGAAGGCCGCCGGTGAGCGAGGTGACATTGGAATTGGCGCGCAGGTCGAGGAACAGCCAGTCGGGTGCGAGCGTGACAAGCGCCTGGCCGTTCAGGAAGTGATCGAGCCGGTCCTGCCCATCCGTCGCCGCGTAGAAGCCGAAGACCGGGCGATAGGCGATGGTGCCGGTGAGCCGGGAGGTTTCCGCCGCCGCGACGATCGAGGGCGTGATGGTCGTGATGAGGTCGGTGCGGCGGTCGCGCCGCGTGTTGAAGGCGTTGTCGGTGGCGATCAGGTCCACCGCCAGGCTCGGCCGGATCGTCCAGGCGCGGTTCGGCGCGGTGACGAGCAGCGGCTCGGTGCCGACCGGGAAGCCGAGGCCGCCGAGCCGGAGCGCCGAGGCGCGGGGCCCGGTGGCCGGGCTGGCCGCCTGGCCCCCGCCGGCCGCGACGCCCCCCCCGGTGCCGCCCTGGGCCGCCGCACCGCCCCCGCCGGCCGCCCCGCCGCCCGAGGGCGTCTGCGCCACGGCCGCGAGCGGCAGGCAGAGCAGCACCGCGCACAGCCCGGCCTTGGGGTCGAGAGCGCCCTGGCGGCGCGCGGACCCGAAGGCCCGGTCAGGCGTTGTTGCCACCGTAAGCTCCATACGCGCCATAGCCATAGGCGCCGAAGCTGTCATTCGACGTCAGGTGCGTACGGTTGAGCACGAGTTGCAGCACAGGGCAAGGCTCTACCATGTCGAGTGCGGCTTCGAGCTCGTTGCGCTGTGTCCTTTCTGCCTGGACCACCATCAGCACCTGGCCCGCCACCGCTGCCAGGCTGCCCGGATCGCTGGTCGCGAGGCAGGGCGGCGAATCGACGATGATCATGTGCTTGGGGAAGGCCTGGGCGAGCCGGAGCACCGCCTGGGCGAGCTGGGTGCCCGGCGGGACATTGGCGACCTCGTCCGAGATCCCCGCCGGCCGCGTGCCATAGGCGATCAGCGACATGCGCGGGATCGCGGTCGGCAGCAGCATCCCATGCGGGTCGCGCTCCGGCTGGAGGGCGAGGGCGTGCAGGCCGAGATTGCCCCGCCGGCCCAGCAATTCGCTGACCGAGCCCTTCTTGCCGTCGGCGTCCACCAGGATCGTCGGATAGCCGCCGCCGCTCGCCACCGCCGCGGCCAAGTTCAGCGCGGTGAAGGTCTTGCCCTCGCCCGGCCGGGCGCTGGTGACGAGCACGACGCGGCTCGCGCGGCCTTCCTCCGATTTCAGGCCGCGCATGGTCCGCAGCACCTGCTGCTGGACCAGCGCGATCTCTTCCGAGAGCCGGGTGCGCCCGCCGGCGCCGGACATCGCGACGAGCCCGGCGGTTCGCAGCAACTGCAACGGGATCGCCTCGTCCGGCGCGGTCGCGGGCGGTGCCCGCGGCGGCTCGGGCCGGGCCGGCGTCGGCGCCTCGGCGGCCGGGCCCGGCGCGGGGGCCGTGTCTGCCGGTGGCGGGTCGGTGAGGGCGGCGGGCGGAGGCGTCGCCTCGGCGGGCGCATCGCCCGGGCCGGGCGTAGCCGCCGGGGGGAGGGTGCGGCGCAGGCTCAGGACGCCGCCGGCGCCCATCGCCTGGACGGCGCGCTCGACGAGGTGGGCGCGGGACTTGGACGCGGTCACACGGGGATCCTTGCGCGCAGGCTGGCGATCAGGCCGGGCAGCCTGTCCATCAGTTCGGGCAGCCGCTCGGCCACCTTGTCGCCGGCGCCGACCAGGCCGCCATAGGTCACGATCAGCGTGCTGAGCCCGACCAGGAAAACGAGCACCGTCAGCGCCTGCCGCGCCCGCGGCGTGACCGAGGAGATCGCGCCGAGCACCGGCAGGCCGAGCTGGCGGAGGTCGTGGATGGTGTAGAAACCGCGGTCGAGCAGCACCATCAGCAGCGCGAGCGCGCCGCCGGCGCCGAGCCCCGCGACCAGCACCACGGAGGCGAAGAGCATCCGGTTCGGCCCGGAGGGGATCTGGGGCACCGTCGGCGGATCCACCACTTCGAGCCGCACGCGGTCCGCGGTGTTGCGCGCCTGGCCCGCGACCTGCAGCGATTCACGGCGCCCGAGCAGCTCCTCGTACTGCCGCAGGAGCACGTTGTAGTCGCGGTCGAGGTTCATGAACTCGGCCTGCACCTGCGGCGCGGTGCGGGCGATCGCGTCGAGGCGGGTGATCTCCGCCTCGGTCTCGCGGATCCGGCGCTCGAAGGAGGAAATCTCGGCCTCGGTGTCCACCAGCCGGACCCGCAGCGCCTCCTGCAGCGGCGTCGGGCCGGTGGGCCCGGCCGGGCCCGCCGGGCGCGCCGCACCGCCACCGCCACCCGCGCGCAGCTCCGCGATCAGGTTGCGCTGGGCGGCAACGGCAGGGTGGCTCTCAGTGTAGCGCAGCAGCAGCTCGCGCAGCCGCCGCTCCTCCTCCGCCACGCGGCCGCCGCCGCCGCCGGCCGCGGCGGGGGGCGGGACGGCGCGCGCCGCCTCGATCTCCTGCAGCGTGCGGTCGCGTCGCACCCGGAGGTCCAGCAACTGGCCCTGGAGCTGGGCGAGCGCGCCGCGCGCCGCTTCGAGGCGCGAGATGCCGCCGAGATCGGCGTTGGGGAGGATTTCCAGGTAGCGGGTGCGGAACTCGGCGCGCCGCCGCTCCGCCTCGCGCAGCTGCGTCTCGTAGGCGGCGAGCTGCTGGGTGACGAAGTTGCGCGCATTCTCCATCTGCTGCCGGTCGTTCAGCGCGGCGTTCTCGATGAAGAGGTTGAGCAGCGTGGCGACCACGTCCCGCGCCAGTTGCGGATCGTGGTCCGAGTAGCGGATGGCGAAGAGCGTGCGGGTCTGGGGCTCGATGCGGATCTGGCGGGCGAGGGCATTGACCAGCCCCTCGCGCGCCGCGACGTCCGGTGCGCGCAGGTCGAGATCGGTGCGCGCGATCACGCGTTCGAGGTTGGGGCGGCTCAGCAGGGTGCGCTGGAGCAGGTCCACCTGCGCGGCGGGCTGCGCGTCGATGGCGATGTTGCGCAGCGTCGCGGCGAGCACCTGGTCGGCATCCGCGTGGATGCGCGCGCTCGCCTGGTACGTGTTGGGCATCGTGTAGACGAAGGCCCAGCCGAGGGCGCAGACCAGCCAGGCGACGATCAGCGCCTTCCAGCGATGACGGAAGCCCAGGATGGCGAAGCGCTTGGCCTCGGCGACGATCTGCATGGCTTCAGAACCAGCTTTGCGGAATGACCAGCGTGTCGCCCGGGCGCATCGCCATGTCCTGGGAGATGTCGCCGTCGCGCAGCAGGTCGTTGAGGCGCACGCGGATCACCTCCGGCGGCTGGCCGGGCTCGCGGCGGATGATCTCCGCGCGGTTGCCGGCGGCGAATCGCGTCAGCCCCTGGGCGGAGATCAGCACGTCGAGCAGGGTCATTCCCTCGCGGTAGGGGATGGCGAGCGGGTTGGCGGCTTCCCCGATCACCCGGATCTGGCGCGCGGGCGGCCCGACGAAGGAGCGGACGATGACGGTGACGGTCGGGTCCCGGACGAATTCCGAGAGGCGGCGCTGGATGGCGGCGCCAAGCTCGGTCGGCGTGCGGCCGGCCGCCTGGATGTCGGGCACCAGCGGCAGCGAGATCCGCCCGTCCGGGCGCACCGGCACGTCGGCGGTCAGGTCCTGGTGCTGGTAGACGAAGATGCCCAGCATGTCGCCCGGGCCGATCACGTAGCTGGGCGCCTCCGCCGGTGACGGCGTGGTGGGGAGATTGGTGAGCTGCGTGTTGCGCGGCGCTTCGCAGGCGCCGAGCGCGGCGACCGCGACGATCGCCATGAGGGCCCTGGGCAGGCGGTTGGTCACTTTGGCCTCGCTCCCTTCTGGAGGGGCGCGGACAGGACGTCGCGCGGCGACGCTGCCCGATCCCGGCGCGCCGGCTGAGGTGCCGGCGTCCGCCGCCCCCGATCCGTGCGGAGCGCAGAAGATACTGATCCGGCTGGGCCGAAGCAATATGTCTTTGCCGGAACTTGTGTCTTTTTGAGAGGCATAGACCAAAAATTCATCCGACTCATGACGAAATAGAGAGATGGACGCCCGGATCCGCAAGCTTTTCGCGCATCTGCCGGGCCGATGCACCCGCCCGTCCCGCCGGCTGACGCCAAGCATGATCGGGCCGCCTGTCTTGCCGAAGGCTGAACCGGGTCGGGCGCGTTGGGGCCTCCCGGCCTTGATTTTCAAACCCGTCCCTTTCGGCTAGCCTTCGCTCCGGCGGGACTTCGCCGGGCTCGCGCCCGGGGCCGGTCTTGGCGGGCGGCGCCGGGTGGGGCTTTTCCCATCTCTCACATTTTTGGACATTTCGTGACATCTCGGCCCGTCGGGTCGATGCAACCCGGGGCGGTGGAGGCGGATGGGGATGGCGCGGGTTCTCGTCACTGGCGGCTGCGGCTTCATCGGCTCCCATCTCGTGGCCGCGCTGATCGCCCGCGGCGACGAGGTCCGCGTGCTCGACGACCTCTCGACCGGCAGCCGCGCCAATCTCGCGCCGGGGGCCGCGCTGACGGTCGGCGACATCGCCGATGGCGCGACGGTGCGCGATGCGCTCGCCGGCTGCGACGCCTGCTTCCACCTCGCCGCGATCGCCTCCGTGGAGCGAGGGGTGCGGGACTGGCCCGGCTCGCACCGGGTCAACCTCTCGGGCAGCATCGCGGTGTTCGACGCGGCGCGGGAGCGGGGCGTGCCGGTGGTCTATGCCTCCTCGGCCGCGGTCTATGGCGACCATGCCGACCTGCCGCTCGACGAGCAGGCGCCGACCCGGCCGCTCTCGGCCTATGGCGCGGACAAGCTCGGCTGCGAGCAGCATGCCAGGGTGGGCGGGCTGGTCTATGGGCTGCCGACGCTCGGGCTGCGCTTCTTCAACGTCTTCGGGCCACGGCAGGACCCGCGCTCGCCCTATTCGGGGGTCATCTCCATCTTCTGCGACCGCCTGGCGCGCGGCGAGCCGGTGGCGATCTACGGGGATGGCGGGCAGACGCGCGATTTCGTGGCGGTGGGCGATGTGGTGGCGGCGCTGCTCGCGGGGCTCGGGAAGGCCGGCCCGGCGGCGCCGGTGCTCAATGTCTGCACCGGGCGGGCGACCTCCGTGCTGGAACTCGCCCATGTCATCGCGGAGGTCTGCGGCGCCGCGCCGGCGGTGACGCATCTGCCGCCCCGGCTCGGGGAGATCCGCCATTCCCTCGGCGACCCGACGCGGCTCCGCACGGAACTCGGCCTCGGTGAGCCGCGCGGCCTGCGGGAGGGCATCGCCGAGATCATCGCCTGGATGCGGGCGGGTCGGCCGGGTCTTGCGGCCGGGTAGGGGGCCCCGGCGGGGATTTCAGATCAGCGCGCGGAACCCGGCCAGGATCACGATCCAGAGCACGAAGGACAGCCCCGCGATCGCCAGCGCGGCGAGCGGCCAGGGGAGGCGGTCGGGAAGCCCCCGCGCGGTGTCCCGCGCGAAGGCAGCTTCGACTGTCTCAGAGCGCGGCAAGGGCTCCATACGCATCTGCTCCTGGTCCTTCCGTCGCACCGCCGGGATCCGGACGCCTCGTGCGCTTCCCCTGTCGCACAACCGCCGTTAGCAATCCCTTGATGCGCTTCGCCCCCCTGGGCCGGGACCGACAACCGAAGCGTTAGCGGGGCGGCACAAGGCAAATCAACAAGATTCTCGCCGAATTGCATTGTGCAACGGGGCATATTGTGATTGCGCGGTTACTCGTCAAGGTTGTGCCGCCAGAATCCACTTCCCGCACATGGGCTTGCCCGCGCGCGCCTTGCGCCGGGCCGCCCCAGGCTGCAACCCGGCCATGCGCCAACAGGCGGGCGGGAGGCGCGTGCCTAGGCCGGCACCGGGGTGTAGGCTGCGCGTTCCTTAGCCCGGATCACGGCTTCGCCGCCGAGTCGCGCGATCATCGCCGCCTGGTCGCGCAGCGCGGCCGCGTTCACCGCCTCGGGGTCCAGCATCGCCCGCAGGCGGGCTTCCAGGGCAGCGCGCAGCCCGGCCTGGGCGGGATCGCCGGCGAGGTCGTGCAGCTCCTCCGGGTCGGCCTCGAGGTCGAAGAGCTGCGGCGGCTGGTTCACGTAGTGGATGTATTTGTGCCGCGGCGTGCGCAGCATGAAGACGCCGTCGGGGCAGTAGGTGTGCAGCTCGGACAGCGCCGCGCGGTCCTGGGTGGGCTTTCCCGCGAGATCGAGCAGCGAGGCGCCGGGCAGGCCGAGCTCGCCGATCGCCTCCGGCGCGCCCACCGCATCGAGGATCGTCGCGGCCAGGTCGCAGAGCGTCACCGGCGTGGCGCAGCGCCCGCGCGGCACGCCGGGGCCGGCGATCAGCATCGGGATGCCGGCGCTTTCCTCGTACATCGTGCACTTGCCCCAGAGCCCGCGCGTGCCGAGGTTGTCGCCGTGGTCGGAGGTGTAGACCACGCGCGTGTTGCCGCTCAGCCCTGCCTCCTCGAGCGTGCGCAGCAGCATCCCGACATGCGAATCGAGGAAGGAGACGAGGCCGTAATAGCCCGCGAGCGCGCGCTGCAGGTCGGCCTCGCCGGTGAAGTGCCGGTAGTGGTCGGAGCGGCGGGCGAAGTCGCGCAGCCAGGGATGCGGCAGGCGCTCCGCCGCCGGCGCGTCCCAGAGCTTCGGCCGCGGCAGCGCGGCGTCGATGTAGCGGTCGTAGAACTCGGCCGGCGCGGTCAGCGGGAAATGCGGCGCCACCATCGAGACGAACAGCACCCAGGGCCGGTCGGCGTGCCGCGGCGCGCTCTCGCGCAGCCAGGTCGCGGCGGCGGCGGCGACGCGGCGGTCGTAGCGGGTGTAGTCGCTCTCGCCCGGGCCCGCCTGCGCGAGCAGCTTCCTCGCCGCCGTCTCGCGCACATCCATCGGATCGCGGATCAGCATCGTCACGTCGCCGGTGCCGTTCGCGATCTGCATCGGCAGGATCGTCTCGGCGAAGCCGTACTCCTGCCCGGGATGGCCCTGGTAGTGCAGCTTGCCGATCGAGGCGACGTGATGCCCGCGCGCGCTGAGCGCCTGCGGCCAGCCGGGCATCGTGCCGTCATAGGCGATCGCGTTGTCCCAGCACTGGCTGCGATGCACGGGTTGCCCCGTGTGGAAGGCGCCGCGGGCGGGGACGCAGATCGGGCAGGGCGTGTAGGCGGCGGTGAAGGCGGTGCCGGCTTCGGCCAGCGCATCGAGATGCGGCGTCCGCACCACGGGATGACCGGCATAGCCCGCGAGCTTCGGGTTGTGCTCGTCCGACATGATGACGAGCAGGTTCGTCGGTTCCGCCATCTGCGCCCGTTCCCTCCGCGGCCGGCAGGCTCGCCGCGGAGGGCGGCGCTGTCAACGCGTCAGCCGAACAGGAAGTCGGCCTCCGCGAGCTGCGCCGTGTTGATGCCGGCGAGCGTGACCGTGGTGCCGCCGGCGATGACCGTGCCGCCGCGGCCGAGCGTCACATCGGCCATGCTTTGGGCGAACAGGAAGTGCAGCCTGTCCACCCCGGGCTGGAAGTCCTGCACCAGGTCGCTGCCGTTGAACATGCCGAAGACGAAGTGGTCCGCGCCGGCGCCGCCGTTCAGCGTATCGTTGCCGAGGCCGCCGATGATCGTGTCGGCACCCTGGCCGCCGGCGATGCTGTCATGCCCGGCGCCGCCATCCAGCCGGTTCGCGCCGCTCGTGCCGGTGATCGTGTCGGCGCCCGCGCCGGTGACCGCGTGCTCGAAGTTCAGCACCGTGTCGAAGGAGATGCCGAGGCCGGAGGCGGTGCCGGCCTCCAGGTTCAGCGCCACGGCCAGCGCCTGGTCGGCATAGCTGATCAGGTCGATGCCGCCCTCGCCGTCATAGGTGTCGGCGCCGCCGCTGCCGGCGAAGACCGTGTCGTTGCCGAGCCCGCCCCTGACCCAGTCGCTGCCGCCGAGATCGCGGAAGGCATTCGCGGCCGCATTGCCGGTCAGCACGTCGCCATGCCCCGAGCCGGTGAGGTGGGTGATGCCGGAGAGCAGGTCCCAGCCGCTGCCGCCGGTGGCCTGCGCGCCGGCCACCGCCAGGCTGACCGTGACGCCCGCCGTGGCGGTCTGGTACGAAGCCGTGTCCACGCCGCCCTGGCCGTAGAGCGAGTCGTTGCCGGCGCCGCCATCCAGCGTGTCGTCGCCCTCCCCGCCATAGAGCCGGTCATGGCCGTCGCGGCCGAACAGCAGGTCGTCACCCGCCCCGCCGCGCAGGTCGTTGTTGGCGGCGCTGCCGGCCAGCGTGTCGTGGAAATTGCCGCCGAGGAGGTCCTCGACCGTGCTGATCAGCAGCAGCCCGGCGCCGCCGGTCTGCTGCGTCCCGACGAGTTCGAGGTTGATCATCAGCGAGGCGGTGGCGAAGTCGAAGCGCGCCAGGTCGCGGCCCGCACCACCCGAGAGCGTGTCGCCGCCGCCCCAGCCGATGAGCGTGTCGGCGCCGTTGCCGCCGACGAGCAGGTCCGCGGCGAGGCCGCCGCGCAACTCGTCATGGCCGTCCTGGCCGTAGAGCCAGCTCGTCTGCAGCGCATGGCCCCAGAGGATGTCGCTGTGCTGCGTGCCGTGCAGGCCCTCGATGCCGATCAGCTCGTCCTGCCCGGCGCCGAGCGGGTTCTGCAAGGCCTGGCCGAGGTTGATCGCGACGCCGCTGCCGATCGCGCGGTAGTCCACGAAGTCGAAGCCCTCGCCGCCGTCGAAGCGGTCGTTGCCGGTGCCGGCCGACATGGTGTCGGCGCCGCCGCCGCCATGCAGGCGGTTGTGGCCGGCGCCGCCCGCGAGGCTGTCATTGTGGTCCTCCCCGTACAGCGTGTCGTCGCCGAAGCCGCCGAGGATGGTGTCCGCGCCGGTGCCGCCGAAGGCGAGGTCGTCGCCCTGGGCCAGCGCGTTGTCGTTGTCGGCGTTGATCCAGTCATTGCCGGCGCCGCCCAGGATCGTGTCGGCGCCGCCGCGGGCCAGGATGCGGTCATGCCCGTTGCCGCCCTCGATCACGTTCGCGGCGTCGGTGCCGGTCAGCGTATCGGCATGGGCCGAGCCGCGCACCGCCTCGAAGCCCGACCAGGTGTTCGTCCCGAGCCCGGGCAGCGCGCCCGATCCGGCGCCGATGACGAAGGCGACGCCGGCATTCGCGTAGGTCAGGCTCAGCATGTCGAAGCCGTCGCCGCCGGCGAGGTGGTCGTTGCCGGCGCCGGCGATCAGCGTGTCGTTGCCGCCGCCGCCGAGCAGCGTGTCGCCGAGCCCGACGGCGCGCAGGATGTCGTCGCCGCCATTGCCTTCCAGGCGGTTGGCCGCGTTCGCCGCGATCAGCACGTCGCCGAAGGCGGTGCCTTCGAGCCATTCGATGCCGGAGATGCGGTCGGCGCGGTCGTTCGCGGTGCCGGGGAGATCGACGATCGTCTGCGTGCCGCCGATGCCGAGATTGACCTGCACGCCGGTGCCCATCGCCGCATAGTCCAGCCTGTCGAACCCGGCGCCGCCATCCAGGGTCTGGTTGCCGCCCGGGCCGCGCAGGAGCATGTCGTCGCCGCCGCCGCCGAGCGCCCTTCCATCGGCATCGGAAAGCCGGACCGTGTCGTTGCCCTCGCCCATGGAGACGGCCTCGATGCTGATGAGCACCTCGTTGCCGGCGCCGAAGCCGGCGAAGCCGGCCGCGAGATCCACGGTCCAGTCCTGGGCCGAATAGCGGAAATCCACCGCATCCAGGCCGGCGCCGCCCTCGAAGCGATCGAGGCCGAGGCCGCCGAGGAGCACGTCGTCGCCATCGCCCCCGATCAGCGTGTCGGCGCCGTCGCCGCCATCGAGCGAATCATTGCCGTCGCCGCCGCGCAGGTCGTCGTCGCCGGCCTGGCCGAGCAGCGTGTCGCTGCCCGCGCCGCCGTACAGCGCATCGCCCATGCCGCCGCCCTCGAGCCGGTCGTGCCCGCCCTCCCCGTAGAGCGCGTCGGAGCCATCGCCGCCGTAGAGCCGGTCATTGCCGTTGCCGCCATAGAGGAAGTTGTCGCCGTCATTGCCGCGCAGCGTGTCGCGGCCATTGCCGCCGCGCGCCGCCTCGATCCAGGCGTCCGCGGGATTGGCGAGGTGATGCGCGTAGGCGATCGCGATGTTGTTGAGGCCGCCGCCGTAGGAGGAGAAGGCGCCGGGGCGGAGATCGATCTCCACATGCCCGTTGGCCAGCGAGAGGTCGATCGTGTCGAAGCCGCCGGCATCCCAGATCACGTAGTGCGGCGCGGGGTTGATCGTCAGGTCGTAGATCGGCCCGGCGTTGGAGTTGAAGCCGTAGGTCGTGTTGCCGGTGCGGGTGGACATCTCCGCGCCGTAGGCGCGCTGCAGGGCATAGACATCGTGCAGCATGAAGGTGTCGGCCGCGCCGACATTGCGCCAGCCGGGCTGCGTGTTGCCCTCGCCGAAGTAGGAGATGATCGTGTACTGCCGCGAATCCTGGAAGTAGACGGCGTCGTCCGCGTAGGTCGCCGGCTCCGCGTCCGAGGCATTGTAGTTGCCGGGATGCTGCAGCCCCATCGCATGGCCGATCTCATGCAGCAGCGTGAAGGCTGCGGTGGTGCCGATGGGCTGGAACACGCCGTTCGTCTCGAGTGCGAGATTGCTCGCCACGTTGGCGTGGATCCAGATATCGCCCCAGTGATCCTCGTGGCGGTTGTAGTAGGGCGGCGTGGCATGGGCGGCGCCGTCGCTGTCCACCGTGTTGAAGAAGCGGATGCCCGACCCCCAGCTCGTGCCTTCGAAGGTGAAGTCGGGGGCGATGATGCTGTCCAGGATGTCCATGGCGAAGTGCACGGCCTCGGCCTGCAGCGCGCTCAGCGGCGTGAAGTGCTCGCCCTCGTCCACCGGATTGCCGAGGACGTTGCGGTAGTCGTCCGGCAGGGTGATCGGGATGGAGTAGGTCGTCGGCACGTCGTCCGCGTCCCAGCGCGTCTCGTTGCCCCGCCAGGCGGGGCGGAAGAAATTGTCGTAGATCCAGTCGAGGCTCCGCACCGGCTTGTCGTTGATCGTCCCGCCCGGGCTCTCCTGCTCGGCGGGCAGGGCCGCCAGCCCGGAATCGAGGGCGCGCATCGGCTGGCAGGCCGCGCAGGCATGCCTGCTTTCGGGCGAGACGGCTTCGGCGGTGAACATCGCGATCCTCCACGACCAGCGTGTGCGCCAAGCGCTACGCCCGTCGGTGCGCCCGCGGAACGCCCAGGGTTGCAGGCGCCGATTGCGGAAATGCAGGCAGGGCCGGATGATCGGGCGCAGAGGAGATCCGCATGGCCGATGCCCGTACCGAACTGGCCCCGACCGGCGTGCTGCGCGCCGGGATCAACATGAGCAACTTCCTGCTGGTCAGCGCGCGCGACGCCGATGGCGGGCCGGTCGGCGTCTCGCCGGACATGGCGGCGGCGGTCGCCGCGCGGCTCGGCGTGGCGGTGCGCTACGTGCCCTATCCGCGTCCCGGGGAGCTGGCGGACGCGGCCGGCACCGGCGCCTGGGACATCGGCCTGATCGGCGCCGAGCCGCAGCGCGCGGAGAAGATCGCCTTCACCGCCGCCTATTGCGAGATCGAGGCGACCTACCTGGTCCCGCCCGGCTCGCCGATCGCCGCGCTCGATGAGGTGGACCGCCCTGGCGTGCGGATTGCGGTCGCGGCGCGCGCCGCCTACGACCTCTGGCTCGAGCGGAATATCCGCGAGGCCAGCCTGCATCGCGCGGCCTCGCTCGATGGCAGCTTCGAGCTGTTCCTGCGGGAGAAGCTCGATGTGCTGGCCGGCCTCCGGCCCAAGCTGATCGAGGAGGCGGCGAAGCTGCCCGGGTCGCGCATCCTGGAAGGCCGCTTCATGGCGGTGCAGCAGGCGATCGGCACGGCGCGCGCCAATGGCGCGGGCGCGGCCTTCCTCGAGGCCTTCGTGGCCGAGGCGAAGGCGAGCGGCCTCGTCGCCCGGCTGATCGCGAAGCACGGCGTGCAGGGGCTCTCGGTCGCGGCGTGACGCCGCGCGCCTCGCTGCCGCGGCGTGACGCCGCGCGCCCCGGCGCGCGCCGCGGCTACAGGTTCACCACCGCGATCGGCAGGCTCGGCACGACATGGATCGCGACCGGGTCGTAGAGCCAGTCCGCCTCGAACCCGCCATCGCCGCCGGCCGGGTTGAAGGCACGGGAGGCGACGTCGAGCGAGAAGCTGTAGGCGCCCTGCTGCGCCGTGCCGGGCAGGCCGAAGACGGCGGTGCGCAGCACGGCGTTGTCGCCGGGGTTGGTGTGCCAGTGCTCGGCGCTCGCCTCGCTCGAGATCAGCGTCGGCGCCGCGCCGCCGCAGCCGCCGCCGCGCAGGAAGGCGGAGCGGAGATGCGTGGCCGAGCCCATCCAGCGGATCTCGATCTCGATATCGGCGCCGGGCGGGCGGCGGATCACCGGGCAGACGAGTTCCATCGGCGGGCTCCACGCGCCCCCCGCGACGCGCCAGCGCAGCTGGTCGAAGCGCGCGAGGGGGGTGGTGTTGTCCACCCGGAAGGCGACCGGCGGGGCAGATTGCAGCACTGTCTTGGCGGCGTCGCCGGTCTGCAGCGTCACCTCGTAGCGGCCATTGGCGAAGCCCGTGGTCGGCCAGTTGAGCAGCAGGCGCGAGGGGTGCCAGCCCTGGGCGACGGGGCGCACCAGGTACCAGCCGTTCGCGTCGGCGGTCTCCCACACCGTCTGGAGCGCGCCGCCGACGATCCGGTGGCGCGGCCAGGTGAGGCCGGTGAAGGGCACCTGCGGGCCGCCATTGTGGCGGAAGAGCAGGCGGTAGAACGCCGCGTTGTTGATCTCGGCACAGCCATAGAGCTGGAGCGTGCGGCAATAGGGCGCGTCGGCCGGATCGAGCGGCAGGTCGGCCGGCCTTGCGGGATCGAGGCCCGAGGCGCGCGGGCGGTTGGGCCGCTTCGCATAGCCGGTGACCGCGTCGTGGTAGGCCGGCGCCGGCGCCGGCGGGTCCACCACCGGCATCAGCCCGGCGAAGGTGATGGCCGGGATGGTGCCGCAGACGATCTCCGGCGCGTCGCAGGAGATGCCGGCGATGGCGGTCGCGTTCGCCTCCAGCGTCACGTCCGGTATGGCGCCCGCGTTCCAGCGGATGTCGAAGAAGCCTTCGCTGTAGATCACCTCCTCCGTCCCGTCGCCGTCCACGTCCTGGGTGACGCGGAAGGTGATGTCCGGCACGTCGAGCAGCGGCACCCATTCGGGCATGAGCACATGGACGCAGCGCCGGAAGGGCCCGATCCAGCGATCCGGCCGGAAGCCCTTCAGCAACTCGGGCGGGATCTGCGGCAGGCGCTTCAGCAGCGCCTCATGCGGGTCGCCCCAGTCGCGCGGCAGGCCGGGCGGCGCGGCCTCCACCGGCGTCGCGGCCAGGCTGCGCGCGATGTCGGGGCCTTCGGCGCCGAAGCGCTTCGCGCTTTCCGCCCGCGCGAGCAGCCCGGCCTGCGGCGCGCCGAGCAGTTCCGTCGCGCGGCGCAGCGCGAAGCCGCCGTCGCGCAGCACCGGCGGCGGGTCGGGGATCGGGATCGGCGGCTCGGGCCAGCGTTCCCAGACGGGGGGGCGGATCTCCTCCAGCAGGTCGGCCAGCGTCGGGCGCTGGACGATGATGTCGTAGCAGATGCGCTGCGCGCGCCAGCGCAGCACCCAGTCCACGTCGAAGCGCGGCACCCAGACGCAGAAGCGGCCGCAGGCATCGGTCTTGACCGCGGCGATCACCTCCCGCCGGCAATGCAGCGGGAAGAACCAGCCCCAGGGCCAGCCGGCGGGAAACCAGCCGACCAGGCCGCAATCGGTGTCCTCCACATGCACCGTGGCGAAGGGCACCGGCAGCAGCGTGCCGTCGGCCATGCGCTTCACCACCCGGCCGCAGACGCGGCGGAACAGGAACAACGCGGGGTCCACCTTGAAGCGGAGCGCGTCGGCGAGCTCCGCGACCGGGCGCTTCACCACGTCCTTGGCGGCGATGCCCGCGAGCTTCGCCAGGCGCATCGCGCCGATCTCGCCGAGCGGGATCCGGTCGGGGTCGAGCTTGAGGAATTCGTTCACCGGCGCCGTCGGGCGGCGGGGCTCGCGCGGTGTCACGGCCATGATGGTCCTCCCCTCGCCGCGGCCTGGGGCGGAGCCTCTCGGGATGTCGCGGCAGGGGCAGCTTGCGACCGGAAGTTGCGTCAACACAACCATGGCGCGATCAATTGAGAGTGAAGCCGCTGATCCCGCGACGGTTGCCGAGCGTCACGCCCGGCCGCAGCATGGTGGCCAGCGTCCCGGAGCGACCTGGCGATGAACGCGATCCTGATCACCGGCGGCGCGGGTGCCATCGCGCGCGCCATCGCCGCCCGCGCGGCGGCGGCCGGCTGGCGGCCGGTCACGCTCGATCTGCGCCCGCCCGAGGCGCCGCTGCCGAACGAAGCCTTTCGGGTGTGCGACTTCGCCGATAGGGAGCAGGCCCAGGCCGTGCTGGCGGAGGTCGCGGCGGCCCACGCGCCGACGCGGCTGGTCAACAATGTCGGCATCGTGCGCCCCGCCCCGCTGGAGGAAACCTCCGCCGAGGACCTTGCCGCGGTGCTGGAGGTGAACCTCCGCTCCGCCGTGCTGGCGGCGCAGGCGCTGCTGCCGGCGATGCGCGAGGCGGGGTTCGGGCGCATCGTCAACATCGCCTCCCGCGCCGCGCTGGGGAAGGAACTGCGGACCGCCTATGCGGCGAGCAAGGCGGGGCTGCTGGGGCTCACGCGCACCTGGGCGCTGGAGCTCGCCTCGCAGCGCATCACGGTGAACGCGATCGGCCCGGGCCCGATCGCCACCGAGCTCTTCCGCCGCGCCAACCCCGACAACAGCCCGCGCACCCGCGCCATCATCGAGGGCGTGCCGGTGAAGCGGCTCGGCACGCCGGAGGATGTGGCGCATGCGGCGGCCTTCTTCCTGGACGACCGCGCGGGCTTCGTGACGGGGCAGACGGTCTATGTCTGCGGCGGCCTCACGGTCGGGCTGGCGGGGGTCTGACGCGGCTGCGATCGCAGGAGGGCGGAGTGACCGAAGGGAGCGAGCACCGGATGGGTGAATCGCAGGCGCCCGTCCTGGCATGGCACTTGCCGGGACGCCGGGCGGAGGCCCGCCATGCTCGATGCGCTGTTCACCCGCTCGCCCGACCTGCCGCCGCTGCCGCGCCCCGCCGTGCCGCCGGACACGATGGAGCCGCCGGAGATCGAGATCAGCTTCGCCGAGTTCCTCCGCGCGCTGAACCCGCTGCATCATCTGCCGGTGATCGGCATGATCTACCGGGAGGCGACCGGCGAGACGATCCCGCCGGTGCTCCGCGTGATCGGCGGCGGCCTGTTCGGCGGGCCGGTCGGCATGCTCTCGGCGGCGGTGATGGCGACGCTCGACGAGTTCCGCGCGGCGGACCGGCCGCGGGAGACGCCGCGTGATGTCGCCTGACGAGCGCTTCGCCCTGGTCCATCCCGATGGCCGCTTCGTCTTTGCTGGCGAAGTGCTGCGCTGCGCGCTGGGCAAGGGCGGCGTCCGGGATGCGCGCGGGAAGCAGGAGGGCGATGGCGCGACGCCGGCGGCGCGGATGCCGCTCCGCCGCGTGCTGTTCCGCGCCGATCGCGGGCCGCCGCCGCGCTGCGCCGTGCCGGTGGAGCCGATCGCGCCCGAAGATGGCTGGTGCGACGACCCGGCGCACCGGCTCTACAACCGCCCCGTCACGCGGCCCTTCGACGCCTCGCATGAGGCGCTGTGGCGGGAGGACCATGTCTATGACGTGATCGGCGTGCTCGGCTGGAACGACGATCCGGTGGAACGCGGCCGCGGCAGCGCGATCTTCCTCCATCTCGCCCGCCCCGGCTTCGCGCCGACCGAGGGCTGCGTCGCGCTCGAGGCGCGCGAGCTGCGGCGCGTGCTGGAAGCCGGGCTGCGCGGCGTGGAGGTGCGGGCGGCTTAGCAGCCTGTCGGATTTTCGTCTGGCCTGAAATCGGCGAATCTGGCGTGGACGACGCGGTTCATGCCGTTCAGCCGCGACCAGGCGTTCCTGCTGCCGCCGGATGCCAAGGACTGGCTTCCGGCCGATGACGTGGCGCATTCTGTGGTGGCGGCGGTGGAGCGGGTGCCGCTCGGCGCCTTCGCGGTGCGTCCCATCGGCGGGGGCAAGGCGCAGTATCATCCGCGGCTGCTGCTGGCCCTGCTGATCTACGCCTACGCCAACGGCATCTTCTCCTCGCGCCGCATCGAGCGGGCGACGCATCGCGACCTCGGCGTGCGCGACGTGGCGGCGAACCTGCATCCTGACCACGACACCATCGCCGCCTTCCGCCGCGCCAACCGCGACGCCTTCGAGGCCGCCTTCCTGCAGGTGCTGCGGCTGGCGCGCGAGAGCGGCCTGCTGCGGCTCGGCACGGTGGCGATCGACGGCACCAAGCTCGACGCCAACGCCTCCAAGATCCGATCCGTGCGCTACGACCGCGCCGAGGAACTGCGCGCCAGGCTCGCCGCCGACATCGCCGAGCTGACCGCCCGCGCCGAGGCGGCGGATGCCGAGGCCCAGCCCGACCCGCAGGCGCTGCCCGCCGAGATCGCCCGGCGCGAGGCGCTGAAGGCCAGGCTCGACGCCGCCTGCGCCCGGCTGGAGGAGCAGGCCCGTGCCGAGGCCGAAGCCGCTCGGCCGGAATACGAGGCCAAGCGCGCCGCCTAAGAGGCGAAGAGCGGCCGCCGCGGCCGCCCGCCCAAGCCGCCCGAGGACGACCCGCCGCCGACCCGCCAATCCAACCTCACCGATCCCGACAGCGCGCTGATGCGCCGCTCCGACGCCCACGAATACCGCCAGGCCTACAACGCCCAGGCCGTGGTCTGCGCCGAACCTGACCGCCCTCGCCTACAACTGCCGCAGGCTACACCGCCTGCGGCTCGCCTGAACCGCAGCCCGACGCGCCCCATACACAGGCCCAAGACGCGAATCCGACAGGCTGCTAGGCGCGGCCGGCGCGGCCGCGGACCTCGGCGCGGTCGAAGCGGAAATCGAGGTTGCAGAACTCGCAGGTCATGGTGATGGCGCCGGATTCGGCCATGTGGTCCAGGTCCTCATGGCCGAAGCCCTCCAGCACCTGGGCGAGCCGCGCGCGCGAACAGCGGCAGCCGTAGGAGAGCGCGCGGGGGCGGTCGAGCGCCAGGCCCTCGGCATGGAACAGCCGGTGCAGCAGGCGGTCGCCCGGCAGGAGATCGTCCAGCAGCTCGGCCGGGGTGATCGTGCCGGCCAGCGCCTGGGCGGTGATCCAGGCGTCCTCCTGGGCCTCGGCGTCGGATTGCGGGTCCACGCCGCCTTCGCCGGCGACCTTCTCGATGATCAGCGCGCTGGCGCGCCAGCCGGCCTCGGTCCGCGCGCAGGCCAGGTGGACCGAGCTGCGGAGCTGCTCGGAGGTGCGGAAATAGGTGCCGGTCATCTCCGCCAGGCTCTCGCCCTCGATGGCGACGATGCCTTGGTAGCGGTCCATCTCCGGTCCCTGGTCGCAGGTGAAGGCGAGATAGCCCTGGCCGAGCAGCGCGCCCGCGCTGGGCGCGCCGGCGGCCAGCAGCGCCGCGAGGCGATCGGGCTCGGCGCGGGCATAGCCGCGCAGCGCGCCGGCCTCGGTGCAATCGGCCAGCAGCATCGGCACGGCGCCGTCGCCCTTCGCCTGGAGGCTGAAGGAACCCTTGAACTTCAGCGCGGTGGCGAGCGCCGCGGTGAGCGCCATCGCCTGCCCCATCAGCGCCAGCACGGCGGGATCGAGGCCGGGATGGCGGCCGAGCAGCGCCTCGGCCAGCGGGCCGAGCCGGACCAGGCGGCCGCGCACCGGCTTGAGATGCAGGTGGAAGGGCTGCACGCCGCGCGGCACCACGATGTCGGGCACCGGCGGGCGGTCATGGTTCAGGAAGGCGGGGGTCGCCGAGGGATGCGTCGGGTCTGTCACGCGGAAAGCGCCGGGTGAGGGAGGGACAAGATCCCCAGATGGGGGCGCCGGGCCCGCCGCGCTACCAGCCGAAGAGCCGCCCGAGAAGGCCCCGCTCCCGCGGCTGCGCGACCGGCGTGTCGCCTTCGGTCAAGTCGCGGCCGAGGGCGGCGTTTTCGCGGATGCGCTGGGCCTCGCGGGTGGGGTCCACGGCGACGCCCGGGGTGGGCTGCTCGCGCCAGAACATCAGCCGGTCCACCACGCCCGATTGCGGGCGGTCGAGGCGAAGGCTTTCCTCGTCCACCCGGCGGCGGATGTTGTCGTCGGCGCCGCCGCCGGCCCGGGCGAGCAAGGCGCGCTCCGCCGGGGTGGGCGCGGCGCCGCCGGTGCCGGGGGAGAGGACCGCGGCGGCCGTGCGGCTTTCCTGCGGCCGCGGCGCGCCCGGGGTGGGGGGCGGCAATTCGCCGAGTCGGGGCGGGACGGAGAGCGGCGCGCGGGTGGTGACCTGGAACTCGTCCGGCGGGTCGCGCGTGAAGCCGAGGCTGCGCGCGGTGTCGGGGCCGCAGCCGGCCAGCGCCAGCAGCAGCGGCAGGGCGAGGAGGGCGGCGCGGAAGGTCATGGGGATGGCTTACCGCCGGGCGATGGCCGGAACAAGGCGTCGGCCACCAGGGCAATGACCCCGAGGACGATCGCGGCGTCGGCGACGTTGAACACGTACCAGTGCCAGCCCCAGGCATGGGCGTCGAGGAAATCGGCCACCGCCCCGAAGCGGGCGCGGTCGATCACGTTCCCGACCGCGCCCCCGATGACGGCGCCGAGGGCGAGCGCGGTGGCGCGGTCCTCGGCGCGGGCCATCCAGCGCAGCAGCACGCCGGCGATCAGCAGGGCGATCAGGCCGAGCGCGGCCTGGGTCCAGGGTTCGTCGCCCGCCAGCATCCCGAAGGTGACGCCGCGGTTCCAGACCATGGTCAGGTCGAAGCCGAAGGGCCCGAGGGCGAGCAGGGGGATGTGGCGGACCTCCGGCAGGCGGAGGATCTCCAGCATGTAGAATTTCGAGGCCTGGTCGGCGACCAGGATGATCGCCGCCAGGGTCAGGCCGGGACGGAGCATCAGCGGATCTCCCTCCCCCGCACGTTTCTCTCCCTCCCCCGCACTGCGGGGGAGGGTCGGGGTGGGGGTGCGGCGGTTGAGCGCACCCTTTTCCTCGCACCCCCACCCCACCCTCCCCCGCAGTGCGGGGGAGGGAGAGCGGCGGCGGGGGCGGTCGAAAACAGGCTCACGCCCCCAGCCCCTCCACCACCGATTCGCAGCGCCGGCAGAGCGTCGGGTGCGCCTTGATCTCGCCGACCTCGGGCAGCACGCGCCAGCAGCGGTCGCAGCGGGTGCCGGGGGCGACCTCCACGACATGGGGGCGCCGGCCGGCGGCCTCGGCGGGCGGCAACTCGTTCACCGTGACATGCGAGACGATGAAGAGCTCGGCCCACTCGCCAGGCGAGAGCAGCTCCGCAGCCGGGCGCTCCGCGGGCTCGCCGGCGGCGAAGTTCAGCGTGGCGACGGCCTGGAGGGAGGCGCCGATCTCCTTCCGCACGCGCAGCTCCTCGAGCATTGCCGTGACCGTCGCGCGATGGGCGCGGATATCCTCCCACCGCGCCGCCAGCGCCGTGTCGTGCCATTGCGCGGGCAGCGCCGGCCAGTCCTGCAGGTGCACGCTCTCGCTCTCCGGGAAGCGCGCGAGCCAGGCTTCCTCCGCGGTGAACACCAGCACCGGCGCGAGCCAGGTGGTCAGGCAGCGATGCAGGATGTCGATCACCGTCCGCGCGCTGCGGCGGCGGTGGGAGTCCCGCGCGTCGCAGTAGAGGCTGTCCTTGCGGATGTCGAAGTAGAAGGCGGAGAGATCGGCGGCGCAGAAGGCGTGGATCTCGGGGTAGATGCCGGTCCAGTCATGCGTCGCCTGCGCGTGCCGCAGCTTCGCGTCCAGCTCCGTCAGCCGGTGCAGCACCCAGCGTTCGAGTTCCGGCAGCTCGGCATAGGGCAGGATCTCGCTGCCGTCGAAGCCGTCGAGGTTGCCGAGCAGCCAGCGCAGCGTGTTGCGGATGCGGCGGTAGAGTTCGGCCTGCTGCTCCAGGATGTTCCTGCCGATGCGCTGGTCCTCGGTGACGTCGGTGTTCATCACCCAGAGGCGGAGGATGTCGGCGCCGGTCCTGGAGACGACTTCCTGCGGCGCGACGACGTTGCCGAGCGACTTCGACATCTTGCGGCCCTGCTCGTCGAGCACGAAGCCGTGGGTCAGGATCGCCTTGAACGGCGCCTCGCCGCGCGTGCCGACGGATTCGAGCAGCGAGGACTGGAACCAGCCGCGATGCTGGTCGGAGCCTTCGAGGTAGAGATCGGCCTTGGCCGGCAGGCCGCGCCCGCCGGTCTCGCCGAGCACGAAGGCATGGGTGGACCCTGATTCGAACCAGACATCCACGATGTCCATCACCTGCTCGTAGTCCTCGGCGCGGCGGTCGGGGCCGAGGAAGCGCTGGGCGGCGCCCGGCTTGTACCAGGCATCCGCGCCTTCCTCGGTGAAGGCGGCGATCACGCGGTCCATGATCGCCTGGTCGCGCAGCGGCTCGCCCGACTGCTTCGAGACGAAGACCGGGATCGGCACGCCCCAGGCGCGCTGGCGGCTGATGCACCAGTCCGGGCGGTTCTCCACCATGCTGCCGATGCGGTTGCGGCCGATATCGGGGACGAAATGCGTCGCCGCGATCGCGGCCAGCGACTTCTCGCGGATGCGGTTCCCGTCATCCATGCTGATGAACCACTGTGGGGTCGCGCGGAAGATCACCGGCTTCTTGGAGCGCCAGCTATGCGGGTAGCTGTGCGTCAGCTTCCCCTTGGCGACGAGCGTGCCGAGCGCTTCGCAGGCCGCGTAGATCGCGTCATGCGCGCGGAAGACGTTGAGGCCGGTGAAGCCCGGCGCGTGCTGCGTGAAGCTGCCATCGTCGGCCACCGTCTCGGGGATCGGCAGGCCATGCGCGCGGCCGAGGTTGAAGTCGTCCTCGCCATGGCCGGGGGCGATGTGGACGAAGCCGGTGCCGGCCTCGGTGGTGACGAAATCGCCGGGCAGCAGCGGCACGTCGAAGGCGTAGCTCCCTTTCGCCTCGGGCATGCCGCGCAGCGGATGGGCGGCGATGGCGCCTTCGAGTTCCGCGCCCTTCAAGACGCGCTTGATGGAATGCGCGCCGAGCCCGGCATCCTTCTCGAAAGCCGGCAGCAGGGCGAGCGCCACGAGCAGGAACTCACCCACGCGCAGATGGCTGCCCTCGGCCACGCCCTCCACATGCACCAGCGCGTAGTCGATCTCCGGCCCATGGGCGACGGCGCGGTTGCCGGGGATGGTCCAGGGCGTGGTGGTCCAGATCACCACGGAGGCGCCGACCAGGTCCTTCGCCGGGGCGCGGGTGATGGGGAACCGCGCCCAGAGCGTGGGCGAGACATGGTCGTGGTACTCGATCTCCGCCTCGGCCAGCGCGGTCTTTTCCACCGGGCTCCACATCACCGGACGCAGGCCGCGATAGAGCGAGCCGTTCATCAGGAAGCGGCCGATCTCGCCGGCGATCACCGCCTCGGAGCGGAAATCCATCGTGGCGTAGCGGTCCGGCCAGTCGCCGGCGACGCCGAGGCGCTTGAACTCGTCGCGCTGCACGCCGAGCCAGTGTTCGGCGTAGCGGCGGCATTCGGCGCGGAAATCGAGGATCGGCACCTCGTCCTTGTTCTTCTTCTTCGCGCGGTATTCCTCCTCGACCTTCCATTCGATCGGCAGGCCGTGGCAGTCCCAGCCGGGGACGTAGTTGGCGTCGTAGCCCGC